>Ga0081539_10000097_pt1 | contig 202450 bp, 175 predicted proteins | sample TabmetS4T2R2_FD_71023 | JGI IMG/M metagenome (GOLD analysis project Ga0081539, IMG submission 71023) | Tabebuia heterophylla rhizosphere microbial communities from the University of Puerto Rico - S4T2R2 | ecosystem: Host-associated > Plants > Roots > Rhizosphere ... | reverse complement strand
TATCGCACCCGTCACCTAACCGAGGAGGAAGGCTCCACCCGGCGCGCGAAAGCCAGCTAATCGCCCTCAACCAAGGGTGACAGAATTTAGAGAAAAAAAGCGACAGAATTTAGAGAACTCACAGCGTGTACACGACGAACGATGCAGAACGGAATCGGTCGCGCAGTGCCAAGACTTTCTCCGTGCATCTCTCGTCCACCGTCGGATCGACGAAAACGACACAATGCTCCTGATGCTCGATGCGCTTCGAGATCGTCGACCACGAATCGCACGTCTCGACGTGGGAAACCGCGCTTCGTAAGCGGCTCCGAAGTTTCGGTGAGACCATGCCGAAGACAGGAACGTGAAGACGCGCGCTCACCTGATCGTGGTTGGGCTTCCCGAAGCTAGCGTCAGGACCATCAATCAAGCATGGCTCAGAGCGGACAATGGCACGTTTTCCGGCAACATTGGCACGAATTGCCGGCCGGCGACGCCGAGGCACAGAATGCCGGTCCAGTGTCACAAAACGCAGGTTGTGCGAGCCGTTGCGCCGCCGGAACCTTCCGCGGCAAAACGCGACGAAGCGAAATGTCTGGTGACCGCTGGCCGCGTACTCATTGCCTACCCTACGGCGCGAGCGCTGAACGACCACGAAGACGCGTCTGCGTCTTCAGCAGAATGAATCTCGGCGCCACCTGTTCCCGGTCGAAAAGCGCTGCCCTTGTCAGCCGTGTGAATCGTGCATATCGCCGTATCCCCGTATTCCGAATCCAAGAGCGCCGCATATCGCGTGGTATTAGAGCGCGCACGGCGCTTCGCCCAGGACCGCCGCGCGACGATTCTTATCGAGGGCGAGTCGGGCACAGGCAAGACAATGCTCGCCCGGTACATCCATCAACACTCGCCCCGAGCCACCGGACCGTACCACGCCGTCGTTCTGAGCGCGCTCGACGATGCGCTGGCAGGCTCGGAGCTCTTTGGCCACGTCGCCGGCGCCTTCACCGACGCCAGACAGAGTCGCGCCGGCACGTTCGTCTCTGCGAACGGGGGCACGCTCTTCCTCGACGAAATCGGGAAAGCGTCCCTCTCCGTACAGCAGAAGCTCCTCAACGCGGTCGAGTACGGAGAGATCCGCCCACTCGGCTCGGACCGAGACATGCGCGTGGACGCCCGCGTCATCGTCGCCAGCAACATTCCGCTCGCCGAACTGGTCGCAAAAGAAAGGTTCCTGGCGGATCTGTACGCGCGCCTGTCCACCTTCCGCATCGTCCTCCCACCACTTCGGGACCGCCGAGCCGATATCCCTGCGTTGGTCGAATCGTATCTGGCACGACACGCCCAGCTGTCGGACATCGGCCTCACGCCCAAAATCGCTCCGGAGCTCATGAAGGCCCTGCAAACTGCCGATTGGCCAGCCAACCTGCGCCAACTGGACGCGACGGTACACCGGCTCCTGGTGGACGCCGCCGGCGCGAGCGTCATATCCCTGGATTATTGCACCGACGATCTCGCGTATCTGCGCGGTGCTGCTGTCTGCGCCGCGCCCCTCACGTCCACCGCCGTCCACGACGCGATCTCGCGCGCCGGTTCCGTCAGCGGCGCGGCGCGGCTGCTCGGCGTGCACCGCACGACACTGCACCGGCTGCAGCGCCGGTGGAGCGTCGCGCTACGCCCGGAGACTCCACCCAAGAGTGTAGCGCTACACAGACGAGACGATGGCGCCGACCCGCAACGTGCGTCATGACACCACGTTAGGAAACTGATACGGTTGGCCTGGCCGTTGCCTTAGCGGCCGCCATGACCGATCCGGGCACGAGCTCCGTCGTACTCGCCGACAGCCTGACGCGCGAGTATCTCCTCCACCATCGCCTCTGTCCGCGCGCGGTCGCCGACGACGGACACCTCGTCGTTGCGGCGACCTCCGACGCGCTCCTCGAGGGCCTCGAGGACGTCGAATTCGCCTACGGCAGAAAAGCGACCGTGGAAACGGTATCGAAGAGTGAGCTGGATCAGATGATCGAGCGCCTGACGACGCGCGCCGAGCGGTCCATCGAGCTCGAACGCGCGACGGCAGGGGACGATGACGATCTCACGGCCGATGTCCGCGACCTGGCCAATCAGCCGCCGGTCGTCCGCTACGTGAACCTTTTGGTTCGGGATGCCTACGACATGCGCGCCTCCGATATCCATCTGGAGGCGACGCGGCTCGGTCTGTCCGCGCGCTTTCGTCTCGACGGCGTGCTCACGCAGGCTCCCGAGCCGCCGCGCCGGCTGCATCATGCAGTCGTGTCGCGGATCAAGCTCCTCGCCGAGCTGGACATCGCGGAGCGACGCCGGCCCCAGGACGGCAGGATTCGCGTGAAGCTCGAGGCGCGAGAGCTCGACCTCCGCGTCTCTACCGTGCCCACCATGTACGGCGAGAGTGTCGTCCTCCGATTGCTCGACCACGGTGGACGCCCGGTATCGCTCGACGAGCTCGGAATGTCCGAGCATGTGCTCGACGCGATGACGCGCCTCGCGCAGCGCCCCCACGGTATGCTCCTCGTGACAGGTCCCACCGGCAGCGGCAAGACGACGACGCTGTACGCGGCGCTCCAGACGCGGAACGCGCACGCGGAGAAGATCATCACGGTGGAAGATCCGATCGAATACCAGCTGCCGGGCATCGCGCAGGTGCCCGTGCACCGGCACGCCGGCGTCACGTTCGGCGGTGCCCTGCGCGCCATTCTACGTCAGGATCCCGACGTCATCATGGTCGGTGAGATGCGCGATCAGGAGACGGCGGAGATCGCCGTGCAGGCGGCGATGACGGGACACCTCGTGTTCTCGACGCTGCACACGAACGACGCGATCGGCGCCGTCCCCCGCCTGCTCGACCTGCACATCCCCGATTACCTCGTCGCGGCAACCCTCGACGGCGTACTGGCGCAGCGCCTCGTCCGCCGCGTCTGCGCGAGTTGCCGCATGTCGTACGAGCCGGCGCCCGAATCGCTGGCGGGTCTCGGGTCCAGGCCAGTCGGCCGCATGGTGCTGACGCGGGGCGCCGGCTGTCCCGCCTGCCGCGGTACGGGCTTTCGCGGCCGGCTCGGCGTCTTCGAGCTGCTCGTGCTCACGGATGAGCTGCGTGACGCCATCACTCGACGCGTGCCGCGATCCGAGCTGCGTACGCTCGCAATGGAAGCGGGTCTCGTTCCGCTCCGGCTCGACGGCTGGCAGAAAGTGCAAGCGGGACTCACAACCGCCGAGGAGGTGCTTCGTGTCGTTCAGGAATAGCGGGCGGAGGAGCGCGCGCCTCGGGCGCGGCGGTTTCACGCTCGTCGAGCTGCTAGTCGTCATCGCCATCATCGCGACGCTGGCCACGGTGGTGGGACCCCAGCTCTTCGGAAACGTCGGAGAAGCGCGCCGCAACGCCGCGCGCAGTCAGATCCAGGTATTCACGCTCGCGCTCGACGCGTACCGGCTGGACAACGACGCGTATCCATCGACGGAACAGGGCCTCGAAGCGTTGCGCACACCGCCGGCGGTCGGCGACGGTGCTAGCAACTGGCGCGGGCCATACCTGCGTCAGCCCGTTCCGATGGATCCGTGGGGACGCCCGTATGTGTACGTCGCACCGGGCACCCGCAGCCCCACGACCTTCGATCTGTACTCGCTCGGCAAAGATGGCAAGCCGGGCGGAACGGGCGAAGACGCCGACATCACTTCGTGGAACGGTTCCGTGTCCCCATGACGAGCGCGTATGCTTATCGGGCGCTGCGGCCGACCGGCGACGTGGAACGGGGGACGATTGCCGCGACGTCGGACGCGGAGGCGCTCGCCGCGCTCGACCGCGCGGGGCTGCTCGCGCTCGAGGTGCGTTTTGTGGCGTCGGCGCGTGATCGCCGAGCGGCGCTGCCGCCGGCAGATCTCGCGCTGGGTCTCAGGATTCTTGGGGATCTGCTGTCCGCCGGGCTGCCGCTGACACGCGCGCTCCAGGCGATGGATGACCTCGTGCCGCCGCGATGGCGCCCGTTACTTCCCCCGCTTCGCGAAGCGGTGCGCGAAGGCAAGAGTCTCGCTACGGCGCTGCGTGACGCGCCCGCGGAAATTCCGGCGCTGGTCATCGGCATGACGCTGGCGGGCGAGATGGCAGGGGACGTCGGGCCGGCGGTTCGGCGCGCCGCCGAGGTCACGGAATTCATTGCGGAGACGCGCACGGCGATTCGCAGTGCCCTCGCGTACCCGCTGTTGCTCGTGGTCGCGGGCACCGGCGCGATCACGATCATGGTGACCGTGGTCATCCCGCGCTTCGCGGTCATTCTCGCGGATCTCGGTCAGAGCCTTCCGGCGTCGACGCGCGTCGTGATGGCCGGAGCATCAGCTTTGCACGCGCTCTTTCTCCCAGGCCTCGGCGTCGCCATCGCAACCGCCGCGGCCCTGCGTGCGTTCACGACCACGCGCAACGGCAAACGCAGGTGGCACGAGGCGCTGCTGCGCGTCCCGCTGCTCGGCGTCGTTCGCGACACAGCCGCGACCGCCAGGGCGAGCCTCACGCTGGCGACGCTGATCGACGCCGGTGTTCCGCTCCGTCATGCGCTTGGATTCGCGGCGCAGGCGACTGGCGACGCGGCGATCGAATCGCGCGTGCTCGCCGCGCGAGCGCGCGTGGAAGCTGGCGAGCGCATTGCGAGGGCGCTGGGTGAACATCGCGCATTCACGCCGGTGGCGCTGCGCCTGGTTCACGCGGGCGAGGAGAGCGGCCACCTGGCGGACATGCTGCGTCACGCGTCGAAGCTGGAGCAGGCGCGCGGCGATCGGCTGACGCGGACGTTCGTGCGGCTGCTCGAGCCCGTGCTCGTGCTTACCTTCGCCGGCATCGTCGCGCTCGTAGCCGCCGCGCTGTTGCAGGCCGTGTACTCGGTGAGGCCAACGACATGACATCGCGGAGAGCGACGACGCTCATCGAGCTTCTCGTTGTCCTCAGCGTAATGGGCATCGTCGCGGCGGTCGTCGCACTCGCGCTTCCCGAACGCGAGCAGCCGCCGAGCGGCCGCGGAGCCCTCGTCGGTCGCGCGACGCGCCTGGCAATACGCACGGGCCGCGTCGTAACGCTCGATACGTCGATCGCCGGCGCGGCAGCGAGCCTGACCGCGTTTCCGGACGGCAGCGTCGTCGCCGACACTGCATTTCACGTGGACGATCCTCTCACCGGGGAAGTGCGTCGTGAGCCGCGATAGACGCGGACTCACAGTGCTCGAGGTGCTGCTCGCCCTCGTGCTGCTCGCGATTTCTGCTGCCGCGTGGATGGGCTTGATGCAGCAGGGAATCACCACGCTGCACACGATGCGCGAGAGGGAGGCTGCGGTGGCTAAGGCGAGCGCGGAACTGAACCGCATGGCGCTGTGGCAAGCCGCCGATCTGGCGAATCACACCGGCCCGAGGCGCGTCGGCGCCCTCATTGTGCAGGTAGCGTCAGTTGGCGAGTCGCTGTACGACGTCGTGGTAACGGACACCACGGGTCGCGTCCGCATCCTGGCAACCACCTTCTATAGAAGGGGCTCGAGTGCGCCGTCGCCCTGAGCGCATTGCCGCTCGCGGATTCACGCTACTCGAGCTGTTGGCGGCTCTGTCGCTGGCAGGTCTCGTTTTCGCTGGCGCATCGCACGTGCTGGTCCAACTCGCCGACGCCCGTGACCGGCTGCGTCGTGATACCATGTCCGAGGCCGCGCGAGTGAACGGGCGGCGAGTACTCGAGTCCATCGTTTATCGCGCACACGCTTCCGACGACTCCACGCGGCGATTCACCGGAAGCAACAGCTCGGCCGATTTCACGAGCCTCTGCAGAGTACCGGCGGGGTGGCTGGAGGAATGCCATGTCCTGCTGACCATCACGGCCACCGCCGACACTGCCAGTCTGCAACTTATCATCGACACGCAGGCGGCGGGAAGAATCTGGCAAGGTGAGGGGCATGCGGAATTCCGCTTCCGCGATCCGACGACCGCGCCCGGCGTCTGGCGGACGCGGTGGGACGATGAACTGATCACCCCCGCGGCCATCGGGATCGTGTTTCACGGCGACACGATTGTCCTGCCGATCGGAAGTCGTCTGTGAACGGCCGCCGTTCCGGCTTCGCGTTGCTTACCGTGCTGTGGTTGATCGCCGCGGCATCGGCGATCGCGCTTGCCGGGTCGCTCGTGGCGCGCGACGGCGTCGGCATCGCCTCGAACCGCATCCGCAGCGAGCGCGCACGCTGGCTGGCAGCCGGATGTCTGGATCGCGCGCGCGCGGCCGCCGATCTGGCGCTCGCCAATGCAAAACGCGAAGGAACGACTCTCGTCATGTGGCGCAGACTCGACAGGAACGTGCTGGAGTCGCCGCTCGTCACGGCGCAGCCGTGTCGCATCGACGTCAGCGCGGCTGGATCGCGCCTCGACGTCAACGCCGCCGACGCTTCGCTCCTCGCGCGCGCATTCGCTCTCATGGGGCTCACCAACGCCCAGGCCCTGGCGAACCGCGTCGTCGACTGGCGTGACGCCGATGACGTGGCGGAACCTGACGGGGCTGAAGTGGATTGGTACGTCCAGCGAGAACGTCATCCCCCCCGGAATGGACCGATTGCGGATATTCACGAGGTGGGACGCATCGCGGGATTCGAGCAGATCGCGCAGCTCGACTCCGTGCTCGGTATCGAGCCGGGTCGGATCGCCCTGAACTCGGCGCCGCTCACGGTACTGCGCGCTGTTCCGGGTTTCACCGACGAATTGGTCGCTCGCCTCACCACCGAACGCGCCGCCGGACGCGACGTCGTGGACGTGCTGGCCGTCGCGGGCGGCGTATCTCCCGCAGCGACCGATTCGGTGATCGCACACTACCCGGAGATCACGCGCATGACGACGAGCACGCCGGACGCATGGACCATTGCGACTCGCAGCGGCCGCGACCCCGAAGCAGCGGTTGCCGACGCGCGCCTCGTGCTTGGCGACGGAGCGGCGATGATGACGCGCAGGAGCACATGGTACTGATCTTCGACACACGGCTGGGCCTGGCCGTCGCGCGCCACGAGGTGCGTGGGGTCGTGGTGTCGGACGGCGAGATCGTCTGGCGGGCGGCACGAGGCGTTGCACCTGACGAACCGCTATCGGAGGCGATCGTCGCGGTCCTGGCCGATGCGCCCGCGCGCCGCACGTGGCCGCGGACGCGCGTGGTCGCGACCATCGGCCCGTCCGCGTCGCAGGTGAAAGAGCTGACCGGTCTGCCGGACATTCACGACCGTCGTGTGGTGTCCCAGCTCGTGGCGGCGAATCCGAGTCGCTTCTTTCTTCGCCCCGCTGGCGCGGTGGTCGCCGGCCCGGTGTGGCACACGCAGAATGCGTGGTGGGCCGCGATTTTCGACGGCGCCACCATCGCGTCGATCGAGCTCGCTGCCCAGAAGCTCGGCATTCATCTCGAGGCATGCGTGCCGGCTCCGACAGCGGTGGCTCGGGCGCATCGCAACGGTCTCGTGATCTGCGAAGATGGCGACGCGCGAGTCGGTGTAACCGTCCGGGACGGGCAATGGATATCGGTGCGTCGTGCCGTCGCCGACGCCCCGCCCGCCGCGCCACACAATGCGCTCGCAAAGCTTGGCCACGAACATGCGCGCTACGCAGACGCGTATGGCGCGGCGTGCTGCAATCGCCGATCGCCGCTCGCCCTCCGGCGGGAGAAACGCCGTGACAGCTCGCGGCGGTTGCGTCGACCCGCAGTGATCGCGGCTGGCATCGTCACGTTGCTCGCGGCGTTCTCGGCTCGAGGAGCCTTGGCGGCCCGGCAGATCGCGGCCAGTGAGGAGCGCCTGAAGGCATTGCGCGCCGGCGGTGTCGAGTGGGCGACGACGGCTGCGCGACTGCAGGAGACTAATGCAACCATCGACCAGATCGCGCGGTTCGCCGACGCTCGGATTTCCACCGTGCAGCTCCTCGCGAGCATCACCGCCGCGCTGCCCGAATCCACGGCGGTCGTGTCGTTGCGGGTGGACAGCATCTCCGCGAGCATCGTTCTGATCTCCGCATCAGCCGCCGCCGTGATCCCACGGCTCGCGGCTATACCCGGCATTGCCGACGTTCGCGCCAGCGGAACGCTCACGCGCGAGATCGTCGCCGGCGCGCGGCTGCAGCGCATCGCAGTGCGCTTTCGCATCGGGCGCAATGCGCCACGAAGAAACGGAAGGCCGCCGTGAGCTTCGGCGCGACCGGCCTTGCCCTGTCGCCACGCGATCGGCGGACGCTGCTCGCCGGCCTGGCATCCGTCGGCGCCATTCTGACGCTTGGCCGGGGGCTGCCGGCCGTGCGGGCGTGGCAGAGCGCCCGACTGAGCTCAGCCGCGGACGCGCAGCGGACGCTGATGCTCGAGGAACAAGGCGCAGCGTCGTTCCCGCAGATGCGCGACAGCCTGGCCGTGCGTGTACGCACGGCTGACTCCCTCCGCGCGCGGCTACTCGGCGGACTGACCGTGGAAGCCGCGGCGTCTGCGCTCGCGCGGGTCGTCGAGCGCGCAGCAGAGGCGCAGGGGATGGATGTGGAGAACGTGACCTTTCTCGCCGACAGCGCGGTGCGCCTTGGCTTGACGCGGGTGACGGCGCGGATCACCGCGCAGGGCGACCTCGATGGCCTGATGAACTTTCTCAACGTCGTCGAAAGTCATCGCGCACTGTTGTCCGTACGATCGTTGTTCGTGTCACAGCCCGATCCCGCGGCGCCGACGTCCCGCGCCGACGCCCTTCGCGTCGAGATCGCGGTGGTTGCCATGGCCGCCATTCCGGCTTCGACGAAACATGCAGAGACATCGCTTGCGACGTCCGTAGCTCCGCCTTCTCTGCTCGCGCCGCCACGGAAACCGTTGTCGCTCGACGGTCCCGCGATGATCGCAGCGCTGGAAGCGGCGACGAGCGCGAATGCCTTTCGGCTCTCACATCTTCCGGCGGACGTCCCGTATCAGCCGGCGGCGTCGAGAGCGGCCCAGGTGCCCCCCGCACCCGCGCCGAGACCTGCATTGGTGCTCAAGGGAATCGTGGGTGGACCGCCATGGCAGGCCATCATCGACGGCATTCCGGGTCAACCGTCGAGCACCATTGCAGCCGCTGGCGCGGTGTTCGACAAGCTCGTCGTGCGCGCGGTGGCCCGGGATAGCGTCGTCGTACGCGGGCCCGACACGACGTGGGTTCTGACACTGGACAGGAAAGCGCCGTGACCAGCACTCGCGCTGTGATCGTCGCATCCATACTTACGTTGAGCGCCAGTGCGGGCGCGCAGCAGGACAGTGTCACGATTCGTCTCGTGAACACGGATCTTCGCGCGGCCGTTCAGATCATGTCGCAGTATCTCGATCGCCCCGTGCTGTTCACTGGCGCCGGCACGAGCACGGTCACGGTCGAGACCCCGCAGCCGATCGCGCGCGCGCGTGTCGTCCGTCTCCTGCGCGGAGTGCTCGAGAGCCAGAACTTCGAGCTGGTCGAGGACAGCGCATCCGGCGTGTTCCGCGCGCGCCCCAGGGAAGCGCCGCGTCCCCTCCCCATTGCTCCACCGCCCGATCCGATGGCCACGGCGCGACAGCAAGGAACGCTCGAGCTGTTTGTGATTCCGATCAAGCATGCCAAGGCCGCGGATGTCGCGAGCGCAGTCAATGCGGTATACGGCCGCGCCACACCCGGCCTGGATGCGCGAGGCCGCGCGCCGACGATCGGAGACGAGCTGCGCGCGAATCAGATACCACCTGTCGGCACCCCACCCCCACAGGCGCTACCTGGCGCTGTCGGGCGTCCGGCGACGCTTACCGGTGACGTCACCATCGTGCCCGACGGCCGGCTGAACAGCCTGCTGATTCGGGCCAACCGAAACGACTTCGAGTTGATCCGCGCAGTCGTCGATCAGTTGGACATACCGCCACTTCAGGTGTTGATCGAAGCGCTGGTCGTGGAGGTGCGCCGCGATCGAGGGCTGAGCGTCAAGACCGAAGGCCGGCTCGGCACGACGAACGCCAACCGGAATGGCGTAACGGTCAGCGGTACCGCCGGAACGGGCAATCCCGGTCTCGCGGATTTCGCGATCAAGGTCATGAATGTCGGCGGCATCGATCTCGAGGCGACGATCCGTATCGCCGCATCACGGGGTGACGTTCGGATCGTGAGCCGGCCCGTGGTCCTCACGGAAAACAACCACGAGGCGACCATCGTCGTCGGCAGCCAGCGACCCTTCGTCCAGGTCGCGCGCGCCCTTCCCACCGACGCGCCGATCCGCGACCAGGTGGTCCAATATAAGGAAGTAGGGACCAAGCTCTCCGTGCGTCCTACCATCAGCAGCGACGGCGCCGTCCAGCTCGAGGTTACGCAGGAGGTGAGCAGTGCCACCGGGGAAACGCAGTTCAACGCGCCGGTGATCTCACAGCGGTCCGTGCAGACACAGTTGCTCGTGCGCGACAGCCAGACGGTCGTGCTCGGCGGCCTGACCGATCGGCAACGCGACGTGTCGCACGGCGGCGTTCCGATCCTGTCGTCGATTCCGCTCATCGGTGGGTTGTTCGGTCGCTGGAACCGAAGCACGAGCGAGACGGAGCTGTTCGTCTTTCTCACGCCTCGGGTCATCCGCAACGAAGCGGATGCGGAGCGTCTCTCGCGCCCGATGCGCGAACGGGCCGACCACGTGAAGCCATGATCGTCGGCGAATCCGAGGCCATCCGGCAGCTCCGCGCGCTCATCGGCACCGTTGCGCCGACGCGCCTGCCGGTCCTGATTCAGGGCCCGACGGGATCGGGGAAAGAGCTCGTGGCCGCCGAGCTGCACGCGCGCAGCGGACGACGTGGCGCGTTCGTGCCGTTCAACGTCTGCGCGATCAGCGATTCGATGTTCGAGGATGCCCTCTTCGGGCACGTGCGCGGAGCGTTCACCGGCGCGGTGAACGACAGTCCCGGCTTTCTCCGCGAGGGCGACGGAGGCACGGTCTTTCTCGACGAGGTGAGCGGACTGCCCGTCGCGATGCAGGCCAAGCTGCTGCGCGCCATCGAAACCGGTGTGTTCCGTCCGGTCGGCGCGCGCCACGATGTGCAAAGCGATTTTCGCCTCGTGGCCGCGAGCAACGAGCACCTCGGCGTCCTGTTGGACGACGGCCGCTTTCGCGCGGACTTCGCGCATCGCATCGGCGCGGTGACGGTCGACGTGCCGGCGCTGGCAGACAGAATGGACGACGTTCCACTCCTCGCGCGGCACTTCCTCACTCGCCTTGGGCGGCAGGACGCTCCGTTGGATGGCGACGTCGCCCGCGCTCTCGGCGAATACCACTGGCCGGGGAACGTGCGTGAGCTGCGCCACGTGGTCGAGTGCGCTGCTGCTTTCAGCGAGGGCCGTCTCAGCGCGCATGCTATCCGTTCCGCGATCGATGGGCGCAGATTCGCCGCCGCCCGGCCGCCGCGCGCCGGCGCACTCGGTCGCCAGGTACTGTGCGAGACACTGGCGCAGCATGACTGGAACGCCGATCAGGCTGCCCAGACGCTTGGCGTCCATCGCGCCACGCTGTACCGCCGCATGAAGCGGCTCGGCATCATTCCACCGCGGTTCGTGCAATAGCGTCGCGCGAATTCGCATTTGTCGCACGTTGTCGCGCGACAGAACGCGACTTCGTGCGACTTCGCGACGCTGTCGCGAACCCAAATCAAACAGCGGCAATCATTTGACTGCGGACGCGGGGAGGCACCGCGCCTGCCTTTGTCGGAGAGGACGCGAGAGCGACGCGAGCTCTCGTGAGTGCCTGCCTGGTATCCCTCTCCGGAGCTCCTTTCGATGCTTGCGTTCCGCCGCGCCGCGTGCGCCCTGGCGCTCGTGCTGCCCAGTCACGTTGGCGCCCAATGGGCACAAGTCACGATCACTTCCCCAAGCGACGGAACATCGTTCGCGAGCGCGTCCGCAAAAGTGCTGTTCGACGCCTGCTCGACGGTCAATCCGACGTCAGTCCAGGTCGTCGCCCACGGCGTCGGCTTCAGCGTCTCCCCAGAGTCCAACCTCGGCGCGTGTTACGATTGGCAGGTGCGGCGCCGGTACTCGGCCACAGTGACTCTCAACAGCGGACCAAACACGGTACGGGCAGAGGTATGTCACAACACGCAGAGCCCGGGATGCGTCTCCCAGACGATTACGATCAACTATGACCCGGGCCAGCCGTATGCGATCGCGCTCAACCGCACGACAGGGCCGGTGACGATCCGGCAGGATCACAGCGCCAGTTACACGTTCATGCTCGTCAACAGGGGCTACCTGAACGCGACGGCGTGGGTTGGCTCGCAGTGCACGAACATATTCTCGTCGTGTTCGCAGGATCCACCGACCGGCAGCTGGGTGCCTATCAATGCGGGCGACTCAAAGCCCATCACGATCACATTCACGGGCGCGGTCGTCGGCTCCGATTACGTATGGACCAACGCATACCTCGCCGAGGATGTGAACATCGGCACGGGCAACAACATCGGCGTCACGGTAACGCCCAAGATCTATAGCGTGGCTCTGAATCGCACGAGCGGCCCGGTCTCGATCCGGCAAGGGCAGAGCGGCAGTTACACGTTCAACGTGGAAAACACAGGCGATTTTGCGGGAACCGCGATCCTCACGTCGCAGTGCACCAACATCTTCTCGAGTTGCTCGCAGAGTCCCGGCTCCGGCAGCGGTATCTACCTGCAGCCCGGTCAGTCCGCGCCGGTAACCGTGTCGTTCACCGGATCCGTGGTCGGCTCCGACTACGTGTGGGCGAACGCATACTACGCCGAGAACGTGAACGTCGGCAGCGGGAACAATCAGAGCGTGTCGGTAACGCCGCGGATATACGCCATGTCGTTGGCTCGCACGACGGGCCCAGTCGATATGCTCATCGGCGGCACGGCGAGCTACACCTTCACCCTCATGAACACCGGCGACTACGCCGGTAACGCGATCGTCGGATCGCAGTGCACGAACATCTTTTCGGCGTGCTCGCAAAGCCCATCGGGCGGAAGTTCGGTCTATCTGACACCGGGTCAGTCGGCGCCGATCACGGTCACCTTCACTGGCGCCGTTGTCGGCTCTGACTACGTCTGGACGAACGCGTACTACGCCGAGGACGTCTACACGGGCACGGGGAACAACCAGAGCGTCACGGTCAGACAGCCGGTGTTCAGCGTCGGCCTGGGCGGCCGCAACCCCCGGGCAACGCTCGACCGCGGCGATTGTTTGACCATTGCCGTGGCTGCGAACGCCGCGTACGAGTGCGGCGACCTGCGTGTCGCGCATCCATTGCCGACCACGATCACGATGAACAAGGCGCGCACCCCGACACTCGTCTACAACAGCCGGTTTGCCCGAGCCACGGCATGGCTGGCCGCCGACGTCACCTACAGTGGAACACCGCCGGCGCAGATCCAGGCAACCGTGGATGTGGCGGGGCTCGCGCCAATAACGAAGTCCTTCGCCTGGACTCCCGCATGCGACGATCAGCCGTGCCGCATCGTGGTACCCATCGACGCACCCAATACGCCCACCGGGCTCTATCCCGCCACGTTACAGGTGAAGGTCATCAATGGTTCGCTGACGTATGCCACCAGCGACGTGATGACCGACACCGTGGTCATTGTGAATCGCTCCGCCAGTCCGTTCGGCGCGGGGTGGTGGCTCGACGGGCTGGAGCAGGTCATTTCCGTGAGCAGCACGCGAAAGCTCTGGGTCGGTGGCGATGGCAGCACGCGGCTGTATGCGCAGACATCCGACCCCGCCGTGTTCACGGTCAGCCCGATGTACGATCGACCGGACACGTTGAAGCAAGTCGGGTCGATGTGGCGCCGACAGCTGGGCGACGGCGCATTTGTCGAGTTCGATAATGCAGGTCGGCACCTGCGTACGGTCAACGCACTCGGCGTGCAGACGCGCTTCACATACAAGAGCACAATGCAGGGCACTCCGCTCGACTCCATCGTGCTGCCGACCGCCGGTGCAACACGAGCGTACACGTTCAATTATGCCCAGATCGGAAACGGCGATCCGGTGCTCAGCGCGATATCCGCCCCCGCGGCGCTCTATGCACGGACGGTCAGCACCGCCAGAACGAACTACGCGGTCACGGGCATCACCGACATTGACGGTTATACGACGTCGTTCTCCTATGACGGCGCCGGCCGCATGAGCACGCGTCGCGACAAGGTCGGCGATACGACCGTGTTCGCGTACAACGACGCTGGTGCGCTCAAGCAGGTGACGCGCAAGATGTCGCGCACGGAGGGTTCCGCTGCGCCGTCTATCTCTACGATGTTCGTACCCGCGGAAACGCGGAGCGCCACGGTCAACGGTGATCCGCCGATGCCCGTGAGCACCGTAACGACGATGGTAGACGGACCCAGGCAGGACGTGAACGACGTGACGTGGTTCTACGTCAACCGCTGGGGCGCTCTGGATAGCGTTGAGAACGTGCTCGGCCAGCGCAGGCGATTTCTGCGAGAAAGCACGACGTTCCCTGGATTAGTGACGAAGACCGTCTCGCCAACCGGCTTCCAAACGCGTGCCGAATACAACCAGCGAGGCCTGGTCGAGACCGTGACCGCGGTCGACCCATACGATCAGAACTGCGGCAACAGCAGCTGCAACGCCGTGACGCGGTATCACTGGCATCCGCTCTGGAACCGCGTCGACACGGTGACCGGTCCGACAGGCGAGCGAACGATCACGCAGTACCAGGCGTCGCTGCCGCTGCCGAGCTGGATCCAGACTGGCAACAGCACGTCCCGCCGCACGACGTTCGATTACAACGCGAGTAACCAGGTCAGCGCCGTCACCGAGCCCGGCGGGTCGCCGAGCGCGATCGCCTACGACGCCTTGGGCAACGTCATGAGGACCACCTCACCCGGCGGGATCGTATCGGAGGTTTTCCGTGACGCGATCGGTCGCGACACGCTGACGCTCGAGCCGACCGACGCCGCGCAGACGGCCTCACTCAAGAAGCGCAACCGCACGAAGTACAACGCGGCGGATCGTGTCGATTCCGTGATAACGATCGGTGCAGCCGTCAACTACACGTTGCGGACGACCGGATCGCGCGATCCGGCGACGATCACCGCGGACACGCTGGCGACGAGCTATTCCTACGACGCCGAAGGGCGTCGCACCGGCGCGTCGATTCTCCCGTCCCCCGACCTCACCGACGTCTGGGTGCAGGAAGACTGGGTTTATGACGCCGCCGGTCGGGTGAAGATCCATGGCCGCAATCAGTACACGGAGCGGACGACGTATGACGCGGCAGGCAATGTGCTCGCGTACACGTCGGCGGCTGGCGCTGGGTATACCCAGACATTCGACGCGCTCAATCGCGTGACCGAGCGTCGCGTAGACTCGCGCAGCTACCTGCGGCGCACGTGCGAGGGCTTTGTGGCTGGCCCGCTCACGCACCCCACCGACCCGGGTTCATGCCTCACGGTGTTTCCCGCGTATCCCAACTCTGGCAGCTCGTACCTCGTGCAGGCGGATACGGCGCGCTTCACATACGACGCGCTGGGGAATATCCTGACCGCCGACAATCGCGACGCGAAGGTGCACCGTTCGTACTATCGGAGCGGCGCGCTCAAGCGCGATTCGTCGTGGGTCCGGGACGCACAGAGCAGCGTCTTCAGTCACAGCAGCGCAGTCGTGCTGCAATACGATCTGTCAGGACGCCGGAGCGCGCTGACGCTGCCGGACGGGCGTGGCATCTCCTACGCCTATCAACCTGACGACGGCGCGCTTTCGAGCATCCTCGATCCGCTGGGCAACGCATACCAGTATCGGTATGATCTTGCAGGACGAGTCGACAGCCTGGTGATCGGTGGCGGAGGGGTGCGCGAAAAACGCTGGTACGACGCGGACGGGCGACAGTATCAGCGCGAACGGTATTCCCCCAGCGTGGGATGGATTTCGTCAGAAAGCCTCACGTTCGACGCCCAGGGTCGCGTTACCGTCGCGAAGTACTACAGTGGCGCCAATGGCCACTATCAGGACAGCACCTATCTGAGCTACTCCGGGCTTGGCGCTGTGCTCGCGCGCGAGCGCCGCGATTGGGCGAATCACTGGGAAGCCGAAGAGTTTCGCGTCGATGCGTTCGGCAACGTCATTCGCGAGCTGTCGACGGGCAACGACGTCTCGAACGCCTATCCGAAGACCTCGACCTACACGCGGCGTGGCGCGCTGCTCTCGCGCGACGGAGTCATCCCGCCCTCGTTGCAGCCCTACGCAAGCGACCATATGAGCACCGGGGTCGATGCCGATGGGCACACTACCGGCTCGCAAACGCAGGTGCGGAATCAGTACGGCGCATACACGCAGGACACGCCCACACGCAGCTACTACGCGGGTGATGGCACGCTGGGCGCCGTGCAGCGCTATGGCTGGGTCGGCAACGGTAATTACTCCGGCATCTTCGAGGAGTATCGGTACGACGCGCTCGGCCGGCGCGTGATGGTGATCGAGCAGCACGCATCGCGGCCACCCGGCTGCGATCTGGCTGGAATGTCGATTTGCGCGAGCCTGTGCGATTTCGTCGGTTGTGTGTCGAAGGTGACGTGGACCGTGTGGGATGGGGATCAGATTCTGCAGGAGGAGCGGCGACGGTACCCGGGGGATGCCGGCGACACTCTCCAGGGGCTTGCGCAGTATGTCCACGGGCTCGAGCTCGACAAGCCGCTCGCTGCGCTGTACCCGCTGACGGCACCGGCCGCGCGGGTCCAGAATCCCAACTGGCGCGGCGTTTTCGAGTCGAGCGTCACGCCCGCAGGTGCGACCGGCGACTGTTCGTTCTCGAACGGCGCCCCGTGCGACAAGATCGCGTGGCCGGGCGGACAGGCGGTGTACTCGCGTCCCGCGCCGATCGATCAGGGCGCAGGTGGCGGCTTCACGCCGTACACCTTCGCGGGCACGCTGCTCACCGATCAGCAGGACGGGAGCGGACAACTATATCGGCGAAATCGGTACTACGATCCGCAGTCGGGTCGGTTCACGCAGGAGGATCCTATCGGGCTTGCGGGCGGGATGAATCTGTATGGGTTTGCTGGCGGGGATCCGATCAATTTCAAAGATCCTTTTGGCCTCTGTCCCGTCCCTGCGAGCAGTTGTCCACCGGGTTATTTCACCACACGTGGAGCAACTGCCGGTCTGGTGGGCGGTGCCGTTATCGCTAGTGGGTGTACAGTCACCACCGGGATCTGCGCGCTTGGCGCGCCGGGGATAGTAGCCGGAATGACCGCCCTTGGGACGTCGGTCGGCGCTGCAGGTGACGCGATTGCTCAGAACAGCGATGCCCTTGCTCTCGAGATGGGAAAGCTTGGTAGGAGGATTCGTGCGATCCTGACCGGCATCTTGATCGGAAAGGGCGGTGGCGTCAGCGACGAGCAAGAGCTCATGCGCAGGGGAGGAGCAAAGCCTGCAGTCGAACAGACGGAGGAGGAGCGACGCAAGCAGCAGGAGAAAAAGCGTGGAGAGGGCGCGCCACGTGGAAGCGATCCACCAGATCAACCAGAGGCGAAATGATCAAGAGTGTTTGCCGCGTCATTAGACAGGTCACGCTGTTCCCTCGTGGCGCGGCAACACTTCTGCTCATCCGTATGTCTCGCCGATCGCGCGTCGCTGACTTCGAGCTTGTCGACTCCACCGACGACGGTTCTCCAGGCGCTGCAAATCAGCTCACGCGTGCGCTCGATCTCATTCGCGACAGCCTCCCCACGGTCTACGCTCGCATGCAGCGCGATGTCGCCAGAGTCATACTGCTCAAGGCAGGGGGTCCGGAATACTGGCCGTTCACCAAAGCAATCGCGTTCAAAAAGACAACGGTAGAAACAGCAGAAATTCCACTGCTCGCGATGACGCTTGTACACGAAGCTACGCATGCGCGGTTGTGGGCTATTGGGATCGGCTATCCAGTGAAGGCTCGTGCTCGGATCGAGCAGTTATGTGTGAGTGCTGAAGTGCGTCTTGCACGCAGACTCCCTGATGCAGCTGAACTAGAGAGTTTTGCGCTCGAGAAACTCAAGCGCGAGTGGTGGACCGAGTCAGCAATTGCAGAGAGGCGGGCGCGAGCGCGTAGGGAGCTGTCTGAGCACCCATGATGGAGCGCAAGGAACAAGGGCGCCGATCGAGTTTTTGCACGGGTCGCTTCATGAGGCGCGCCATGCGGTGCTGCATGGTCTCGGTGATCGGCGCCAACCCGAGCCACTCGTCGGTGGTGACCTTGAGGGCTCTCGCCCGCGGCAGCATCGCGCCGGGCGGTACGGCGTCGTCGCGCTCGTAGTAGGCGATCAGCCGCTCGGCGAGCGCGATTAGCGCGCATAGACAGGATGCCAACCGGTCTATTGCACCCAGGAAGACGCGATCGGGTTAGCCGAAGGCATGAATCTCTACGCGTTCGCTCATGGCGACCCGATCACCTTCAGCGAACCGCTGGGCTTGGAGGAATGCAAGGACCGCAGCGGAAAATCCTTCCTGAATCGGCATGCAACCCAGAGAAAACGAATAAACCGAGAGCGGCCTGCCGTTGATCCCGTTGCCATTGCAGCGGACATTGCCGCCGGTGGTCTCGCTGGCGCGACGAAAGCGATTGGAGAGACGGTCGTACAACGACTCACGCGCTCGGGCTGGCAAGGTACTTCGAAGTACCGGGCGGCGGTGAGGCAGCTTGCCAGCGGTGGCGCACACGAAGCGGTTGGAGGAATCGTCCCCACAATTGACGAAGCGACCGCGCTCATACAGCGAGGAGGGGATCAGTCTTGCGAGTTGAAGAACACGCGGCTGGTAGTGTCAGAACGCATACCTATCCCCACATCAATTACACCACCAAGTCCGGAGCAAAGGCTACAGTCCGAGTGCAATCCCTCGATCCGTGATTTGTTTCGCGGGTGAGTGCGTCCAATACGTGACGCACTCACTTCATCGCAAGAGCCATTTTGTTTCTCATCCGCAATCGCTTGCAAAAGACGACATGACGTCAGAACAAATCCACGTTGCCGACGCTTGGCGTAAAGCAGCCACCGATTTGGGCCTTCAGGTCCAAGCGCCCTTCGAGCTCAGCGATGTCGACGGATCCAGTGTTCAGTTCATCGCAATGGTCAAGGGCTTCGGTAGCCCACGAGGGGCGGTTGTCTGTTCCTTCACTGACTGGCAATCGACCCGAGGCTTGATCCAACAGCATGGTTACTTCGCCTCGGGGTTAAACCTCGCCCGTTACGCGCAATACGAACGGTCACTCTTCGTCCAAACTCTGCGCGACTGGGAGTGGAAAGGCGAAGCTCCGGCCCCCGATTGGTACTGATCCTCCATAGTCGTGCGGCGATGGCGCACTGAAGTTTCGAGCATGGCGTCGATGAGCTTGACACTGAGCAGGTCGTCGGTGGAGGGCTCGAGCGCCTGGGCGAGATCGACGAGCAGCGCGCCCGCGGGCTCCGTGCTCTGCGTCTCGTAGCAGGGAACCATCCGGCGCTCGACGGGCACCAATGACCGCCAGCCTTCGCGCGCGCGGAAACATGAGTTAACGTCGTGGCGTGCGATTCCTCGACCGCGACCGGACGATCGCCCCGCCCGACTACTCCCGCTGGCTTGTCCCGCCGGCCGCGCTCGCGATCCACCTCTCCATCGGACAAGCCTACGCCTTCAGCGTCTTCAACCTCCCGCTGTCCCGCCTCATCGGCGGAGCCGACTCGGCGCTAAATGACTGGAAGCTGAGCACCATCGGCTGGGTCTTCAGCGTCGCGATCGTCTTCCTCGGACTCTCCGCCGCAACGTTCGGCCGCTGGGTGGAACGCGCCGGACCGCGCAAAGCGATGTTCGCCTCCGCGGTCTGCTTCTCCAGCGGATTCCTCGTCTCCGCGCTCGGCGTCGCGACGCACCAGTTCGTGCTCCTCCTCGTCGGCTACGGCGTGCTCGGCGGGATCGGCCTCGGGCTCGGCTACATCTCCCCCGTCTCCACGCTCATAAAGTGGTTTCCCGACCGACCCGGCATGGCCACGGGCATGGCTATCATGGGATTCGGCGGCGGCGCGATGATCGCCTCACCGCTCGCGACGTCACTCATGTCGCGCTTCCAGAACGTCGCGCCGCAGGGCGTGGCCCCGACGTTCGTCATCATGGGCGTGCTGTACTTCGCTTTCATGATGTTTGGTGCCTTCACTGTGCGTGTGCCAGCCGAGAACTGGCGTCCCGTCCGCCGAGAACCGAGGATCGGCGCTGAAAGCGCCGCTCCGAGGTCGGCTGCCGATCACATCGGCGGCCAACAGACCGGCGCGCAGCGCCGGGCCGAGAACGCTGTAATCGCGCCACCAACCGTCACGGCGCAGCAAGCGATCAAAACCCCACAATTCTGGCTCCTCTGGGTCATGCTCTGCGTGAACGTCACCGCCGGCATCGGCGTCCTCGGACAAGCGTCACCGATGATCCAGGAGATGTTCCCCGGGGTGATCACGGCGACGGCCGCCGCGGGCTTCGTCGGGCTGCTCAGCCTCGCGAACATGATCGGGCGATTCTTCTGGTCGTCGCTCTCGGACTACATCGGACGCAAGGCGACCTACGCAACCTTCTTTCTCCTCGGTGCAGTGCTGTATGCGCTCGTGCCGTCCGCGGGACACGCGCGCAGCGTCGCGCTCTTCGTGGCCGGCTACGTCGTCGTCATGAGCATGTACGGCGGCGGCTTCGCCACGATTCCCGCGTATCTGCGCGACATGTTCGGCACGCTGCAGGTCGGCGCGATTCACGGACGTCTGCTCACCGCCTGGTCCACGGCGGGCGTGCTCGGCCCCGTGCTCGTCAACTACATCCGCGAATACCAGATCAACCACGGCGTCGCCAAGGCCGACGCGTACACGGTCACGATGTACATCATGGCCGGCCTGCTCGTGATCGGATTCGTCTGCAATCTGCGGGTCCGCCGCGTCGACGAACGACATTCCGTGCAACCGCGGGAGATGGTCACCGCGTGACGAATCGTCGAGCCACGCAACTCATCATCTCGTGGACGCTCGTCGGCGCCCCGCTCGCGTGGGGAGTGCTGCAGGTGTTCAGGAAATCGTTGGACTTATTCCGCTAGACACCGTGTGGCTCATGGAGAGCCACGTCAGCGCGAAGACGAGCATCACGTACGTGAGCAGCGCGCGGTTGTCTCCCTCGGTCTCCGTGCGCTGGAACGCGCGGAACACGGCGACGGCGCCGATGATCAGCAGCATCGGCTGCTTGAGCAGGTAGTAGGCGACCGCGATCGCAACGACCAGCGACCAGCGCTGCCACTGTGCCAGCGCATGAAAGCCGCGTGACCCGTCCAGCTGCCAGATCGGTATCAGATTGAACAGGTTGATGAAGCCGGTGAGCTGAGCGATGGCGCCCCAGATCGGCGCACCGGTCACGAGAAAGACCAGATACGCAGCCATTCCCGCTCCGAGACCCCACAGCGGCCCCGCGAGACCGATGCGCGCGTCGATCGAAGGATCGGTGATGCGTTGCTTGAGCATCACCAGCGCGCCGAGTCCGGGAATGAAGAGCGGTGCGCCCGCGGCAATGCCCAGCCGGCGCAGCTCCGAGACGTGTCCCATCTCATGGATGTAGATCGATACCACGAGTCCGGCCGCGAGCGGCCAGCCATAGACGCTCCAGTACACGCCGAAGAACGCGAACATCGACACGAGCGTCTTCAGCTTCGCGAGACCGAGCAGCAGGAACTTCAGCTTGCCGAGGAGGACCACGCCGATCGTGGCGATGACCGCCCACCCGCGCTTGTACCACGGGCCCTCCGCGGCGGCGGCCGGCAGGATCGACGCCGCCGCGGGTTGCGACGCGAGTTGCTTCGTGATGTCGTCGACGCGCTGCGCGATCGCGGCATACTGCTGCGACGTCGGGGGCAGCAGCTCGAGCGCCTGATGCCACGACGCGTTCGCGTCGGCCAGTTGGCCGGCCGCCTGGGACTTCTCCGCGGCCGCGGCGAGCTGCTTGAGACGCTCGGCGTGCACGAGCGTGTTGCACGCCGGACAGCTCAGAAGCGTCGGAGCGAGCTCTGTTCCACATCGAGCGCACCGCGTCGACGCGGGGCGCATGGTCGCACCCACTGTTGAAGCCACCTTATCCCGTTACGGGCGCTGCCTGGGCCAGATCGCCGACCTTGTACGGACCGGTGATCGAGATGACATGACCCTGCGTCATGCGCCATGCGGTCCGCATGCCGACGCCAATGATCAGCGCACTGATGATCCCTGAAGGTAGCGACGTCACGACGGCGATCACCGGCAGCGCGAAGATGAACAGGAACGTCGCGCCGATCGCGAGGAGGACGCCGAGCACACCGACCTTGCGCGCGCCCTTGGGCGAGCCCACAGGCGAGCCCGCGAGTCGCGGCGCCGCCTCCGTCGACGAATCCGCGTCCGCAATCGTGGAGTCCGCGACCGCGGCGGAATCGGAATTCTCCGCGTCGTCCGGGTTCGCGACGGTCTTCGTGCTGTCGGGCACGATCGCCTTGACCGCCTTATCCCTGCCTTCGAGAAACCCCTTGAAGACGAGTGGCGAGTACGCGAGGCCGACGGAGAAGTACGTGAGCGCGATCGCGAGGATCTGATAGCGTCGGCCACCGCCACCCGCGGCGCCGCGGCGGATTGCCACGCCGACGATCCATCCGATGAGAATCGCGACGATGCCGATCTCGAAGTTCGTGATCGCTATGACGCCGTAATAGATGACGGCGCCGACGATTGCGGCAGCGAAACCGAAGATCGCCGCCTTGATCCACGCCCTGCCGCGCGTCTGCGCCCCGCTCGTGCGCGCGATCTCCTGCTTGCACTTGGCGCACACGGCGTTGTCATCGACGTTGTAGTAGTACGTCTTGACCTGCGCCTGACAGTTCGAGCAGGTGATGAAGGGCGCGGGTTCGCCTTGCTGCGCGTCGGGAGCGGGAGCCGCTGCGTCGACGGCGCGGTCGAACTGCAGTGACTCCGGGGCTGTGCCCGCGTTCGGGTCGGACATGTTCTGGATCCTGGAGGAGGCTTCGTGGGCGACGTCTGCGTGCGAAAGTCGCCCCTATTTGACGACCGCCAGGCTTGGGTGTTTCGTCCGCTAACCGCTTGTGCCGTCAGGGGCTGCGCGCGGCGGCACCGCCTCCATCCCAGACGAACCGGGTTTTCGCCGACTCCAGCTGATCCAGCGTTCGCTCCAGCGAGTTTCCGGACACGATGCGACGGGTCAGCTTCGTCTTGTCGAACTTCGGGTCGAACGGGCTCGGCACTGGACCGCCCTCCACCTCGAGGACCGTCTCGTAGCTGTATGTCACGGTCTTGCCGGACTTTGGGTTCGTCCACGAGCCGCGCCAGGCGAGCGCCCTGTTCTTCGGCCATACGCCGAGCGGAAGGGCGAAGGTGCGCACCTTGTATCCCGGCACTGCACTGTCGATCGCGATCTGGCCTCGCGCGATCTGTTCCTGCACCACGGCGTCGGGATACTTGCTCAACTGCGCGTGCCAGAGCGTGTGGTTGCAGAGCTCGAAGCCATTGTCCGCGAGCCATTTCAGCTTCTGAAGCCGCCACTCCCTTTTCTGTCCGCGGTACTTCGGGTTGTCGCCGAAGAAGGCGTGTCCCGCCTGAGCACCGGGAATCACGCAGAAGGTCGCGCGGTTCTTCCAGTCCGCATGCTTCTGGTTGAACGCGACCCACATTCCCACGACGGTCTTCGGGTCGATCTCCAGCTTCCCGTCACGCTCGACATACGAGAACTGCTCGGGCGATGCATCGTCGAAGGTGAATACGACAGGCGACATCCCTGGCGGCACGTCCCGGAAATCCTTGTCGAGCAGCTGCGCGACCGTAATCGGACGGTAGCCACGCTCGTACAGCAGCTGGAGGTCGTGCTCGAACTTCTCCCGGCTGATGATGAACTGCCCGCGCGTGGAATCCCCGACGACATGGTACTCGAGCACCGGAATCCGGCCCATCCTGTTGCCAGGCAAGGTGTCCCTGGCCGCGGTGGCGGCAGCCGGTTCGGCCCTGTTCAGCGCTGCTCCGTTCGCCGAATCCGTTGTCTTTTGGTCAGTCGATCCACACGCGATGAGACCGAACACAACCACACCGCCGAAAGCCCGCATCATCATTGCAGTATTCACCTTGACATCGGGAAACCAACGGCCGTGGTCGGCGTATCTAAGGGCTACCTACCATATGGTAGCCGGCCGAGCCAGGCGGACAACCAACGAGCATGAAGTTCGTCAAGAACAGGTTACATATCCTGCGCCAGCGCCTTCGCGCACCCTCCCCGGAGCCTGCGCGCGTCTGGATGCGGCGCCAGTGGTGGATGCTGAGCCTGCTGGGCGTCGCTGTTGGCGGTGTCGTCTTTCTGAACGTCTGGTTGGTCAGCTGCGGCTTCCAGGGGTGCCCGAGCCGGGCCGAGGTGCGCGCCTACCGCCCCAGCGAGGGTGGTCGCGTGCTGGACATGAACGAGCGGCTCATCGGGCATCTCGCCATCGTCCGGCGACTCAACGTTCCCCTGGCGCACATCCCGAAGCACGTCCGCCAGGCGTTCGTCGCGACGGAAGACCGCCGCTTCTTCGATCACAACGGCATCGACTGGCGCGGCCTCGCGCGGTCCGCCGTTCGCAACGTGTCGTCGATGGGCGTGCGCGAAGGCTTCAGCACGATCACGATGCAGGTGGCGCGCAACAGCTTTCTCGTGCGCCGCTACCACGGGCGGTCGCTGCGACGCAAGCTCATCGAGCTCCGCCTGGCTCGGTTGCTCGAGCGCGAGCTCACGAAAGAGCAGATCCTCGAGCATTACCTGAACGTCATCTATCTCGGCAATGGCATGTATGGTGTCGAGGCCGCGAGCCGCGACCTGTTCGGCAAGAGCATCAGCAACGTCACAGTCGCAGAGGCGGCGACGCTCGCAGCGCTGCCGAAGGGGCCGTCGCTGTACACGCCGCGCGATTATCCGCAGCGCGCGCTGAGGCGCCGCAACCTCGTGCTCTCCCTGATGGCGGATCAAGGCTATATCGACGCCGCGACGGAGCGTCGCGCCGCGACGTCACCACTGCGCGTCGCCGCGACCGAGTGGCGCCCGTCACAGTACGATCAGTACGGAGCGATCGACGCCGTACGTGCATTCGTCGACTCCGTGCTCCCCGACGCGCTCCAGGAAGGCGACGTCGTCATCCACACGACGATCGACACGCGCACGCAGGCGGCCGCCGACAAGGTGATCGCGAAGCACGCGGCCGCGATTCAAAGCGCCGGATGGGGCAATGGCGAGCGGCTGCAGGGTGCGCTCGTCGCCCTCGACCCGCAGAGCGGTGACGTCCGCGCGCTGGTTGGTGGGCGGCGCTCGCCGCGCGGCGGATTCATCCGCGCGTTGCACGCCAAGCGTCAACCCGGCTCCGCGTTCAAGCCGTTCGTCTATGCGGCCGCGCTGGCCGCTGGGCTGTCGCCGGGCTCGATCGTCGACGACGAGCCCGTCGAGGTCATGATCGGCAATACGCCCTGGATTCCCGCGAACTACGACGACAACTATCTCGGCCGCTCGACGCTGCGTCGCGCGCTGATGTTCTCGGCGAACGCCGCGACGGTGCGCGTCAGTCGCGTGGTCGGGGAGCAGAACGTGATCAATGCCGCTCGCCGCAACGGCATCACGAGCGAGTTGCAGCCCGTGCCCGCGATCGCGCTCGGCGCGCTCGAGGTGACGCCGATCGAGCTCGTCACCGCGTATGCACCCTTCGCCAATGGCGGCATGCGCGTGCATCCGCGGCTCGTGACGCGCATCGAAGCGCCCGATGGCAAGGTGCTGTGGAGTCAGGAAATCGAACGCACGCCGGCCATGGATCCGCGCGACGCGTACGAGCTGACGTCCATGCTTCGCGGCGTGGTGGATTACGGCACCGGCAAGGTGATTCGTGATTATGGAATCACCGGCGCGGTGGCTGGAAAAACGGGAACCACAAACAACGGTGCCGACGTCTGGTTCATCGGGTACACGCCGACCCTCGTTGCGGGCGTCTGGTTCGGCTACGACACGCCGCGGCAGATCGCCGACCGCGCCGCAGGCGGACGGTACGCGGCGCCGGCATGGGCGGAGTTTTACAAGATCGGATGGCGGGACCGCCCGGGCGCCGATTGGGTGCCGCCGAACGGAATGGTGTCCGCGATCATCGACCCCGAGAGCGGCGAGCTCGCGACCGAATGGTGTCCCCGGCGCGCTCGCGAATGGTTCAAGCCCGGCACGCAACCGACGAGCTACTGTCAGATGCATACCGCGCCACAGGCCGAGATCATCGCAGAGGACGGGAGCGTCGAGCCCTCGGCGCCGCGCGGCGACTGGCTGGATCAACTGGGCAAGAGACTGAAGCGGATTCTGCGTTTTTAGGTCCGCAGAAGCCGCAATCACAAGCGATTAGGCCGCTGGTGGCGCAACTCGTCTTGCGCGAGTCGGGCATCGCTCCTACGCTACACGTCTGCCCCAGGTAACCCACCTGTGGGCACTTCCCGCACCGCGTCCTTCCCCGTTGGAACGTCCCACTAGAGCGACACGAGCGGTACTCACGACGTCGGCGGACGAATTCGCCAGCGTTGCGACTCCCGCCATTAACGCCGCCACCGGCGGCGGCACTGCCGCGTCGATCCTCGCTGTTCGCGTCGACTCGAACGCAGGAGCCGGCCCCGGCGAGAATGGCAATATCGCCGCCGTTCGCGAGCAGGTGATCGAGCTGGTTCGCCGCAACCTTCGCGGCACTGACGTCGTCGCGCACGCGTCGCCTGACGACGTACTCGTGCTCCTCCAGGGCGCGGCCGCGTCGCCCGCGGTTTACGTCGCGACGCGGCTGTGCGCCGCGGTGCGCAATCACGCCTTCGCCGGCATCGGCGGCGAGCGCCCGCGCCCTGGCGTGACCGTGTCCATTGGCGTGGCGGCTGCAGCCGCACACGGCGCCGACCTCGCGACGCTCTCGGAGGCCGCGCGCCGCGCGTGCGCCACCGTCGCCGATGGCGGAGGCGACGGAACCGCCGTCGTAGAGGCGACGCCCGGTGATTCCCCGACCCGGCAGCTCGAGTTGGGCCGCTTCATCGGCAGAGCGGAGGAGCTGGCGACGCTGCGTCGCTGGCTCGAGGAAGCAATTACCGGGTTGCCGCGAGCGGTCGCCGTGATCGGTGAGGCGGGCGCGGGCCGCAGCGCGCTGCTCCGACAGCTGGCTCCCGAGGTCAGGCTGCGTGGCGGCTCCCTCGTAGTCGCCCGCGCCAAGCAGCTCGGCGTGCGAACACCCTACGGTATATGGAGCCAGGTGTTGCGCGCGCTGGGCCGGTTGCCGGATGCGCCGACGCGTAACTGGCAGGAGCTGTCCAAGCTCCAGCCGGAGATTCCCGGCACGGCCGAGAGTCGCGCCGGCAGTCAGTACCGGCTGCTCGAGGAGATCTCGCAGTATGTGCGACTCGCCGCGCGATCTCGCCCGCTCGTGCTGATTCTCGACGAAATGCAGTGGGTCGACACGGCATCATGGGACGTGCTCGACCACCTGTTCACGCAGTTCGAGCGCGAGCGGATCCTCATCGGGCTGACCATCCGGGACGAGGTCGGTCAGACCGACGTCGCCGAGCGCCGCAGAGCCCTGTCGCGCGTCGAGTGCTATCACGAGCTGCGACTCTCGCGTCTCACCCGCGATGAGCTCAAGCGGTGGCTCGAGGCGGCGATGCACCGGCAGGAGGCAGGCCGCGAGCTGCTGGCGTACGTCTATCGGCACACCGAGGGCAATCCGCTCGCCATCATGCAGCTCCTGCGCTGCATGGTCGAGGAGGGTTCCCTGCGGCAAAAGGATCATCGCTGGGAATGGACGCCGCCGTCGGAGCTGCAGTTGCCGGCCGGCATCGATGCGGTCATCGCCCGTCGCGTCGCGCACTTCACCCCGGCGCATCAGGCGATTCTGGGAACCGCCGCGGTGCTCGGCCGCGAGTTTCAGGTCGAGGTTCTGCACGCGACACAGGTTGCCACGCGGGAGGAAGTGCGCGCGGCGATCGATGAAGCGGTCGCGAAAGACATCCTGCAGCCGAACTACGAGCGGGGCGGGGGCGGCCAGGGTTTTTCGCATTCGCGCATCGCCGATGGGTTCGTCGCTGCCATTCCGCCGGACAAGCTCCCTGGCGTGCACGAACGCGTCGCGCGAGCGCTCACCGGCCGGCCGTACAGCGCCGCGGAGGCCGCCGTGCATTTCGAGCAGGCAGGATGCGCGCTCGACGCCTATCGATCCGGCCTCGAGGCAGCCGCGCAGATGGAGAACCTGTACGCCTACGAGGCTGCGGGGGAGTTTCTCCAGATCGCCGCGCGCAACGCGACGTCGCCAGGTGAGCTCGCGGAAGTGCGCGTGCAGCTCGCTTATCTCGCGGATACGCTCGGCCGTTTCGACGAAGCCGAGGAGCTGTGCGATCTCGCCATCGAATGGTTTGCGGGGCAGGGAGATCGCGGGCGTGCACTCTCGCTGAAACGTCTCCGCGAGAAGGCGCGCAAGGAGCTCGGGCAGCACGCGCGCGCGACACTCGACGCGCTGCGAGTGCTGGACGAGGAGGCTGAGGCGCTCGGCGCGCTCCGCGAACGCGTCGAGATCCTCACGATGCTGTCACAGACCTACGGTCGTGTGGGCGACAACAAGGAAGCCGAGCGTCTCGCCGCCGAATGCGTGAAGATGGCGGAGCAGATGAACGACGACCAATTGCTCGCGGGCGCGCTCAACCGCCTCGCGATCGCGGTCGAGCAGGAACATCCCCGACACGCTCTCGAGTACTACGAGCGCGCGCTCGAGCTGTATCAGGCGGCGGGCAACGTGCGAGGACAGGCCAACTGTCACAGCAATCTCGGCATCGTCGCCCACCTCGAGGGCCGTCACGACGACGCGCGCAAGGAGCTCACGATCGCAATCTCACTCGCCCGCGCCGCGGGCATGCCCGACCTGTCAGGCACGGCATCGGTGAATCTCGGTGTGCTGATGCAGAAGCTTGGCGAATACGACCGCGCGCGCGAGCTGTACGACGACGCGCTCGCGCTCTGCGCGGGCGCGAAGAACAGCGAGCTCCAGCTGTACGTGTTGTACAACATGGCCAACCTGGATCGCGAGCGGCGCGACTTCTCGTCGGGCGCGCAGCTGTACGAGAACTGCGCGTCGCTCGCGCAGCGCATCGGCCAGGTGGACGTGGAGCTGGGCGCTCTGTCCGGCGAGGGGATCTGCCTCCTGGAGATGGGCAGGATCGATGACGCCAAGGTTCCCCTCGCGGCGATCGAGGATCGTCTCGGCGGCGTCACCGGTTGGTTTCAGGGACGCGAGCTGGTCGAGGCGCTGCGAATCCGTATCGCCGCCTCGGAGGGTCGCAGCGAGGATGTGGTCAAGCTGTACGAGGCGGGTCGGGCGCTGGCCGAGCGTGCAGCGGACCTGTCGAGCGCCGCGTGGCTCACGGCCATGGTAGCCGACGCCCTGCATACGGCTGATCCCGCGCACCTCAAGGCGGCGATGGACAAGTTCTCGCAAGCTGTTGATACGCTTGGATATGCGGAGTTGACCCAGAAGTTCGAGGAACTCCAGGGGCTGCAGGCACAAAGCCAGAAGAAGTGAGGTAGCGCACAGCTTATGGTTCAGGCTGGCGGTACCCTGTACGCCGTTATACGTTGTTGACCTGACACGACGGGGCCGACGCCGGCCGCCGCATGGGCGGCGTGGCGTGTGCCCTCGAACTTCCCGCCACGGACCTATGCGACGCAGCTACCGCCCGTACGTCATTGCCGCAGCCAGCATTCTCGCTGCCGCTTGTAGCGATTCGACAGCTCCGACTTCTTCTTCTCCATCCGCTGTCGTTGCGGCCCAAGCCACGAATCTTGGCGGCATCGCGTCCGCGAAGAAGAGCGTCGGCCAGACCGTCGTCTTCACCCTGCATCCGCAGGGTGGCTCGGTGTACATCGGCGCCTTTCGCCTGGACTATCCCGCGAACGTCGTCTGCGATCCGGTGAAGTCGGAATACGGCCGGAATTCGTGGAAGAAGGCGTGCGAGACGCTCAACGGTCCCATCGTCATGACGGCGCACTACACGAACGTCGACGGGCTCGGGAGCATCGAGTTCGAGTCGAACATTCGCTTCGATCCGAGTAAGGAAGTCAGGCTGACGGCCTTCGTACGTGACCTCAAGAACCGGCACCTGACCGACGAGCTGCGCGCGCTGTATTCGATCAAGTCGATTGGTGACGAAGGTGACAACGAGCCGACGGTCTTCGAGCTGAAACGAAACGGTACATCGACCGGAAAAATCAGCCGCCGGATCTACCACTTTAGCGGCTACAACGTGTTCCGCGGCGAAGCTTGTGACGAGACCGCGGGCGATCCGGACTGCGTAGCTATCTAATTCTTGGTGATTGACGACACGGTTCGATGAGTCGTCCTGTTGTAGATACATGAGGCTGTAATTGGCTGTAGTTCCCACCCTGTAAGTGGCAATAGCAGTTCCCACCTTGCAGTTGCAGTACAGCACGGGGCCGACGTCGGCCGCCGCATCGGGCGGCGTGGCGTTCGTCTCCCAACCCAAAGCCACGTATGAGACCCATGAGACGTTACCTCCCCCTCTTGATCGCCGGCTCCGCGCTCATTGCCGCGGCCTGCCGCGATACGATCGCGCCGAAGCGATCGACAACTGCCGCGGATGTCGTCCTTTCGAAGTTGGGCGGCGGCCCCCGGTCGTACGCGACCACGTGGGATCCGAGCATGGAAGATTCGGCGCAGACGCTCGTATTCACGATCAACCCGACCGCGGATTCCACCCGCATCGGTGACTTCCGCCTCGTGTACGAAGCGAACTCGGTGTGTGACCCTGCGACCTCGGGTTACGGCGCCGAGACCTGGCAGAATTCGTGTGAAACGCTGAACGAGCCGATCACGATTACGGCGAAGTTCTGGTGGCACGCGGGCCAGGCGTACGCGGATTTCTCTCCGAACATTCGCTTCGCGCCGGACAAGAACGTGTACCTGTGGCTGCTTCGCCCCGAGGCGACCGGCCCGATGGCGGACTGGATGAACTATGACATCTGGTACACCACCGTCATCGATGGCATGCGCTATTACGTCGATGAGGCGTACAACGATCCGTCGCTCGCGACGCATGTCGAAGAGAACGGACAGGTGTGGCGCCGCATCAAGCACTTCAGCGGCTACAACGTGTTCCGCGGTGAGCCGTGCGATGATACCGCCGGTGATCCAGATTGCGTCTCGATGTAATCCGCGGGTGAGTTGAAGAATCAAAGGCCCCGTCGCAGTCAGGCGGGGCCTTTGTTCTTCGTCCCGAAGACATGAGAACGACACGGCGCTGATGGAGTGACACGTCGCCATTCAGTCACACAGGTGACGCGTTGCACGCATGAAGTAGTTGTGAGGGCACTGTCGGCATCGGGCACGCGATATGCCCCTCGGCGTCGCCAAGCGCCCGTATCACGCGCGCGATGCACGAACGTTGGTGGAACGTCGAAAGAACGTTGACGGAACTTGTGAGGCTTACCCGTGTCGTACAGGTAGAGCCTCGTAAAAAGGGCATGCACACCGTGTGGTGTGCGGTCCCGTACCCGGAGTGCTCGAGTGATGTTGCAGGTGCAGTCGACGCAGCAGCTGTCCACCCTGACGGAGGAGGCGACAAGCATGGACATCCTGGTCATGCTCGAGGAGAATCCCGAGCATTCGCCGGTCCTGGCGCACGTCAATTCCGTCCCCTCGCCCCTGGACGTGGAGCGCCGGTCGCGCGACATCGTGACGATCTATGGGGCTCCGAGCGCCGAGTCGCTTGCGCTCGCGCTTGCGGCGGCGGTCGAGATCCATCGCGACACGCGCGTTGTGACGGAGCCGTTGCCCGCGGCCAGTGCCATCCGCCACGTCGGCGTGTGGCCCGAACGTGGCGCGCTCGGTGACGCCGCCTGGCGCGACACGACGACGGGACAGCTGATCACGCGCGACCTCGAGATTCCCCTCGAGATACTGCACGCAACGGCGGGTCAGCTGCTTCGCGAGTGCGGCCAGCTCATTCGCCGCCTCGCGGCCGGCCTGTCGATGCCGGACTGGCCCGAGGGCGCGCGCCGCGCCATCAACGTCACCCTGGGGCCGATTGTTGGCCTGACGGCGCCGGTGTTCCGTCCGCTGGAATCCGCGCTGGATGCCTGGCGCGAAGCGGACGGTCTCGCGTTCGATTACGACGGGGACTGAGAAGGGATCCCAAGAGATCCCAATGGATGCGGACGGCCGGCGACATCGCCGGCCGTCTTTCTTTTCTTTCTATAGTAGTGACGCAGCGAGTGCCTTCCGGGGTTACCCAAGCGAGGGACCGCCCGCGTACGCGCTTGACACCCCTGCATTTACGTGGGAAAATCGTCCCCGCCCGAACCACTCTCCTCGAGGGGGAATATCCCATGGCTGCACGCTGGCTGACGCCACTGGCCGTCGCATCGGCAATCACACTCTGTTTGTTCGCACCACGATCGGCGGCGGCGCAGGCCACGATCCAGGGGCGCGTCACGTCGCTGGACGGCGAGCCACTGCAGCAGGCGCGGATACTGTTGGTCGGCAGCACGTTGAGCACGACGTCCGCGCAAGACGGACGCTACGTCCTGCGTAACGTGCCCACCGGACCACAGACGGTCCGCGTGCTCCGCGTCGGCTACCGCGAGCAGAAGAAGGCGACCACGGTGGGCGTCAACGCAACCGTCGGCATGGACTTCACGCTCGAGAAGAGCGTCGTGCAGCTCGAGGAGATCGTGTCGACCGCCACGGGCTCACGGCCGCGGGAAGAGCTGGGCAACTCCGTGGCAACCATCAACACTGCCAAGGTCACCGAGACATCGCCTGTGACGAATCTGCAGGACGTCCTGGCGGCGCGCGTTCCCGGCGTGTCCGTGCAGGGCGGCCAGCAGACCGGCTCCGGCGGCCGCGTGCGTATCCGCGGCAACAGCTCGCTCAATCTCTCGAACGATCCGATCTACATCATCGACGGCATCCGCATGACGTCGAACGTGAACTCGAGCAATCTCTTCACCGGCGGCTCACAGCCGGTCCGCGTCAACGATCTGAACCCGGAAGAGATCGAGAACATCGAGATCGTGAAGGGGCCGTCTGCCGCCACGTTGTACGGCACGGACGCGGCGAACGGCGTGATCGTGGTGACCACGAAGCGCGGTCGCACCGGATCTACCCGTTGGACCACGTACGCCGAGGGCGGCGTCCTGAAGGACTACAGCGATTATCCGTTCAACTACACCATCGCCGGGCACTCGCCCGGCTCGGCGACGTATCGCGAGTGCAATCTCTCGACGATCGCCTCGGGCTCCTGTGTCAGGGACAGCGTGCGCACGTACAGCCCGTTGCATGATCCGGATGCTACACCCGTAGGCACAGGGTATCGCGATCAGTTCGGCATCAACGCCGCCGGCGGCACCGAGTTGGTGCGCTACTTCCTCTCCGCGGAGAAGGAAGACGAAACCGCCATCCTCACGCTTCCGCAGTTCGAGCGGCGCCGGTTCAGCGCGCAGAATATCCCGATTCGCGAATGGACGTCGCGGCCGAATGCCATGTACAAGTACAGCACGCGCGCGAACCTCAACGCATCGCCGACGTCGAAGCTCGATCTGTCGATCTCGTCAGGTCTGATTACGTCGAACACGCGGTTCGTGACCGAGTCCAATGCGACGGTCGGTCTCGGCTCGCAGATCTACGGGGGTAAGGGTTACAAGGACAACGGCTTCATCTCCGGCCTCGAGGCGGGCATTCCGCCGGCCCCACTCACCGGTTATCGCGCCTGGACCCCTGGCTTCACCTTCCAGGAGAACAATCGCCAGCGAGTCAATCGCGTGATCGCCAGCGGGAACGCGGACTGGCGGCCCTTTGCGTGGATGCAGAACCGCGCCAACATTGGCGTCGACTACACGTCGCGCATGGACATCAACCTCGATCGTCGTGGCGAGGGCCCGCCGATCAACGCGACGTACCGCCTCGGCTTCATGGAGGACAGCCGCGCCAACATCCGCAACCTGTCGTTCGACGTGGGCAGCACATCGACGTGGCGTCCGCGCGAAGACATGGCGGTGCGCAGCACCATCGGAACGCAGTACGTGAACTACTACCTGGAATCCAACGACGCGCTTGGCCAGCAGCTCGCGCCGGGCACGCAGACGCCCAATTCCGGCGGGGTCCAGAGCGTCGCGACGAATTCCACGCTGACCAAGACCCTCGGCGCCTTCATCGAGGAGCAATGGGGTTGGCACGATCGGCTCTTCGTGACTGGCGCGCTCCGCTCCGACCAGAACAGCGCCTTCGGCACGAAGTTCCAGCGCGTCGTCTACCCGAAGTTGAGCGCGTCGTGGATTCTTTCCGACGAGCCATTCTTCCCGCAGTACAACTGGCTCGATCAGCTGCGCCTGCGGGCAGCCTACGGGAAGTCAGGCGTGCAGCCCGGGTCGAACGACGCGGTCCGCAGTTTCACCGGCGTGGTCACCAATTATCGCTCCTCCGACCAACCGGTGGCGGTCTACCACCTGGTCGGCAACCCGGGCCTGAAACCTGAACGCACCGGCGAAACGGAAACGGGCATCGATCTGCGTCTGTTCCGGCGCGCCAACGTCGAGCTCACGTATTACAGCAAGCTCACGAAGGATGCCTTGATCAACGCGATTCAGCCGCCGTCCGCGGGCACCGGCACCTTCCCGACGCCGACGGGCGCTGTATCGGGCAACAGCATTCGCAAGAACCTGGGGTCCGTGAAGAATGCCGGCTTCGAGGCGCTCGTGACCACGCAGGTGGTCGATCAGCGCGCGCTCGGCTTCGACTTCACGGTCACGTATTCACTGAACGACAACAAGCTCGTGACGCTCGGCAAGGATGCGAGTGGCAACGACCTGCCCTGGATTCGCGGAACGAATACCTGGGCGGTTCCCGGCTATCCGCTCTTCGGTCTGTGGGCAGCGCCGATCACCGGCTGGCAGGACAAGGATGGCAACGGCATCCTGACGTACAGCGCCGATCCGAATCTGAATGAGGTCTTCGTCGGCAAGGATACGATCTTCCGCGGATACTCGTCGCCGCGTTACACCGCGACGGCGCTCCCCGGCATCGACTTGTTCAACAAGGCGCTCCGCCTGCAGTCGCTCTTCGAGTACAAGGGCGGCAACCTGTACTACAACAACACCGAGCGCATTCGCTGCGTGAGCCGCGCGAACTGCAACGGCCTGATGAATCCGAACGCGTCGTTCCAGGAGCAGGCGATGGCCGTCGCCACCACCGTGCATCCGCAGGCGACGCTCGACGGCTTCTATCAGCCGGGCGCGTTCGTGCGGTGGCGCGAGCTCAGCGTGACGTACACGGTTCCCAATGACATCGTGAACCGCTACATGCGCGTCCGCACGGCCAACGTGAACTTCGCCGCGCGCAACCTGCACCTCTGGACGAAGTATCGTGGTCTCGATCCCGAGATCGACTTCCAGTCCGGCGTCTCGACGAACGGCGCACCACAGGAGTTCCAGTCAATGGGTACCCCCACCTACTTCATCTTCCGCGTGAACCTGGGACTCTGACCGATCATGGAGAAACGAATTCAAAATAGAGTGGCTCGAGTGCGACGTGCGCTCGCCACGCTCGGGTTGAGCAGCGCCGCACTCCTTCTGGGCTGCGACGTGAACGACAAGCTGCTGAATGCCCCGGACCCGGACCTCATTGATCCGGCCGACTTACAATCCCCCGACGGCGCTGAGGGTGTGCGCCTCGGCGCGATGCGCCGCTGGGTGCTCACGACCGCCGGACCGAACTCGAACGGCAACGAAAGCACGTGGCTCTTCGGCGGTCTCCTGGTGGACGAATGGTCGACCGCGTCGACGTTCGTCGAGAACGACCAGGTCGACGAACGCCGTACCAACAGCGACAACGCCACCGTGACGAACGCCTTTCGCGCCCTCAACCGCGTTCGCACGAGCGTGAATCAAGCGATTCCCCTGATGGCGCAGTGGCGTCCCACCGAAAACGTCAAAATCGCGGAACTCCTGTTCGCCCGGGCCTTCGCCGAGATGCAGCTGGCGTCGGACTTCTGCAACGGCATCCCGCTGAGCAACGCCGCAACTCCCGACGGATCGATCATCTATGGTGATCCTCTGACCGTTGACTCAGTGTTCAAGATCGCCATCGCGACGGTGGACTCTGGCCTCACTGTACTGGGAGCGCCGGCGGACACACAGGCGTCGAACATCCAGAACGGCCTGCGTGTGATCAAGGCGCGCGCGCAGCTCGGCATCGATCAGAAGGCCGCGGCGGCGGCGACCGTCCGCCGGCATTCCGACGACGTTCGCGTACAATCACACCTTTTCGCAGAATGCCGGTACGAACGGCATCTGGGGCCAGCCGCGCAGCAACCGCAGATATAACGTCGGAGACAACGTGGAAGGAAACGCGCGCAACATTCCCGTTGCCAACGCGATTAACTTTTTCTCCGCGAAAGATCCACGGCTTCCGGCCAATTACTCGGTTTCCTCAAATGGCAAGGACACCACGAAATCGCAGGATGGCAGCACGTTCTCTCGCACGACGTCGCTCTACGATCAGACCACGTCCGTCGCCGTGACGAATGGCATCGACGCGAGACTCATCGAAGCCGAGGCAGATCTGGCCGCGGGCGGCACGAACTGGCTGACTATTCTCAATACGTTGCGGGCCTCACCGCAGACGCTTGGCACCGTTACATCGCCCGTGATGCCTGCCCTCACGGATCCGGGTACGGTCACCGGCCGGCAGGATCTTCTCTTCCGCGAATGGGCGTTCTGGACCTTCTCGCGCGGTCAGCGCCTCGAGAACATGCGGCGCCTCGTGCGCTACTATGGCCGCGCCGCGAACACGGTGTATCCGGAAGGCCAGCATTATCGCATTTTGCCCGGCACGTACGGATCGGACCTGCAACTGCCCGTACCGCAGGATGAGCGGAATAACCCGAAGTTCAAGGGGTGCACTAATCGCGACGCGTGATTGCGATTTCAACGGACAGAAAGGGGATGGTTTTCGCGGAACCATCCCCGTGTTTGCGGCGGCGGCCTACTCGCAGTAATCCACCAATTCCGTTGTGGTGTAAATCGCTTTGATACCCGAATACACTCGCCCGCTTAACATATCCGTCACTTCGACAGTCACATACCGGTATTCGCCAGACGGCGCTGGAGTCACGTTGATGGTATTCGTCCACTCCTCGCCGGTATCCCAGCGGACATGGAATGGCCCATCGCCGTTTACGTTGACGCTCACAGTGATAAATGAATCGGCATAGGTAGCGCACTCGCGACCGGACATGACGAGCCATGTCGTGCCGCCCACGGCGAGCCACGCATTCACGTAGCCGTAGCCGTTTTGCCAGTTCCGCTCGTTGGGATGACTTCCCGCTTGCTTGAGACGAGTCCGCACTTGCTCGTTCGTCCAGCTCGGATGAACGCCATAGATGAGAGCCGCAATGCCGGCAATTGTCGCGGACGCGCCTGAAGTCAGGGAGAGCCGCGTAAATGCCGCGTCACCCTTGCTTATTGCTCCCGTCGCGGGAACGGGGACAAAGCCGGCGACTTCCGCATCCGGTCCCCAGCTCGAGTTCGAATTGCGTGAACCATCGCTGTTCATCGCCACTACGCCAATAACTTCGTCCATCTCGGCAGGAAAAGAGGCATTCGGGACACCACCGTTGCCAATCGCGGCAACGTAGACGGGTCCTCCAGGACGGTGGTATGTGTACGAGATATAGTCTGAAATAAGATATGAGTAATTCGATGCGCCAAACGCCATCTCGACAACTTTTGCGGTCCATGTGCCTACGGCGTATGTCAAACCGTGATAGACATCCACCTCATTGAACCAGTTGACGACGTCACTGCCAACACGCATTGCTAGGATGTCTGCTTTATATGCGATGCCAGCAACGTCTCTCCCATCTCGTGGCGCTCCGATCACGCCGGCGACTCGAGTTCCGTGACCACATTCATCCCACCAGGGTGCCGGCGCGTTCGAGCTCGCGGCCTCGGACCAGTTCTTCGTCAATACTCGATCTGTCGACAGGCCGGAAGCAAAAAAGGTCGAAAACTGCGTATTGGAGTCGTCTAGTCCGGTGTCAAGAATTGCTACGCGGACGTTGTCTCCTGAGGAACGCTCCCACGCTTCCTCAACATCGTGATGCCAGTAATCATAACTCCACCCGACCACGTCCCCCTCAGGCGTCGAATGCTGAGACTCGGTAAACTGGCCGCTCGACCCGCATCCGCTGTCGTCAAACAAATGTGGTTCGATCCAGCCCGTCGGCTCGATATAATCCACGAATGGAAGCCGCCTAAGTTGCTGCAGCGCTCCTTTGCTCGAAAAGCGAACGACGACGGCGGGCATTGGATCGAGGCGACTCACGATGCGGACGCCTGGGACGTTTCCGAGCGCTTCGAGCGCGCCAGCATGTTCAGAGCTGCTAATGAGAATCGTCGCCCTCCAGATCCCCCGGGAAGCCGCAGGTCCTTTTAGGCCTACGACTGCACTGCTGTCACTACGTGCGATGGAAGCCCATAGTGAATCATCGGATTTCTTCGGCCATGCGTTGGGCGCGGCTCGCAGCGGTACTTCTTGGACAACATGAGCCAATGACGCGGAGCCGAGCGTGACGGGTGCGGTTGCAGGGTCGCCCTGACAACCACCCGTGAGTAGTAGAATACTTAGCAGCTTGGACTTCTGTGAAGTCGTGGACATGAGATCTCCCGGCGAGCTGAGTGGGAAATTTGTCCAGCACCGGACAGCTCGCCAGGCGTCGCAAGTAACGCACCGGAACGACGCACTATACACATATTAAAGAATACTAATATTGTACGCGTGGCCGACGTGGTGTGCCGCGCCGCCCAGCTCGCCTCTTCGCAAAGCAGTGATGGCAGGCCGCCTATCCGACGCGTCCTTAACCCCAAACGTTCCCATTGCCACGAACCACGGCGGCTTGAATTGTTGGGTCTTGTGGATGGGCTCGTAATCACGGCCTCATTTATTCCACGTGGGCCGGTCTAATTGGATACCCTTGACGACTGCCGTCTCCGATGACACGCTAAGGCAAGTGGAACCCTGGATGCCCAGACTAAACAGTCGGGAAAAGAATCTTCGCCCCTCCGGGGGCGAACGCGTCTTTACGGACGCGTTCGGAAGACTGTGGAGCGCAGTCACGGCGGCCGCCGACAGCGGCGCGACCGTCGTGTTCACGTGCATAACCGACGGCCGGCAAGCGGGACGGGCGATCGTGATCGACCTGTCCCAGGAGGTCGGCGACGTGGGAGATGAAACGCTGCGCGCGTGGCTCGAGGCGGCCCCGCGCATAGGCAGACTGACCTGAGCCTCACACGGGAGTTGCACCATGCGGGAGTATCGCGGCTCTGAGATTCGAAACATCGCGGTGGTGGGACACGGGGCGAGCGGCAAGACCTCATTGGTCGATGCGCTCGCCTTCGTGTCTGGAGCAAGCAAGCGGCACGGCTCCGTGAAGGACGGGACCGCGCTCACCGACTACTCGGCCGAAGAGATCGAACGCGGATTCTCGATCAACCTCGGGTGCGCGTACGCCGAGTGGATGGACACCAAGATCAATCTGATCGACACGCCGGGATTCCTCGATTTTCAGGGCGATGCGGTTGCCGGCGTCGCCGCCGCCGATGGCGCACTGTGCGTCGTCAATGCCAACTCCGGCGTCGAGGTGGGAACGGAGCGCGAATTCCGCGAGGCCATGCGCCGCAAGGATCCCGTCCTCTTCGTCGTGAGCATGATGGACAAGGAGCACGCGGACTTCGACCGCGCGTACGACCAGATCAAGCACAAGCTCACCAACAAGGTCATTCCCGTTCAGATCCCCGCCGGAGAGGGCGCGAACTTCCACGGCGTCCTGAACCTCTTCTCCAAGAAGGCACATCTCTACAAGAAGGGCTCGAAGAGCGGCCAGTACGACGAGACGGACATCCCGGCCGAGCACCAGGGAACGTTCGACAAGTACTACCAGGAGCTGATCGAGACGGTCGCCGCGACGGATGACTCGCTGCTCGAGCGGTATCTCGAAGGTGGCGAGATCGCGCGCGAGGATGCCGTCCGCGCGATGAAGGAAGCCATGAAACGCATGGAGCTGTTTCCGCTCTTCTGCGTGTCGAGTGAGCTCAACATGGGTGTGCAGGCGGTCCTCTCGACGATCGTGGAGCTCATGCCGGACGCGTACGACATGGAGGAGGTGCACGCGTTCAAGGGCGCCGAAGGCGACCACACCGTCGAGATCCATGCGAAGGACGAGGGCCCGTTCTCCGCGCTCGTGTTCAAGACGATCTCGGAACCGCACGTCGGCGACGTGTCCTACTTCCGCATCTATCAGGGCACCGTCGCCAACGGCGACGAGGTGTTCAACGCGACGCGCAGCGCGGCGGAAAAGCTGAATCACCTCTCCATCGGCCAGGGCAAGGACCGCACGGAGGTGGCGCGCCTGCACGCCGGCGACATCGGCTGCGTCGCCAAGTTGCGCAACACGCACACGAACGACACGCTGTCCACCAAGGAGCACCCGGTACGTCTGCCGCAGATCGAGTTTCCGGAGAGTCTGGTGCAGCTGGCGGTGCACGCCTCCAACCGTGCGGACGAGGAAAAGCTGCAGGCAGGGCTGCACAAGCTGCACGACGAGGACCCGACGTTTCAGATGCACTACAACCCGGAGACGCACGAGACGATCGTGGCCGGCATGGGCGAGCGGCATCTCGAGGTGACGATGGCGAAGCTGCGGCGAAAGTTTGGCGTCACCGCCGAGCTCACCCGGCCGAAGATCGCCTATCGTGAGACGCTCAAGGGCAAGGGAGACGGCCAGGGACGGCACAAGAAACAAAGCGGCGGCCGGGGCCAGTTCGGAGATTGCTGGGTGCGATTTGCACCGTTGCCGCGCGGCAAGGGATACGAGTTCGACGATCAGATCGTCGGCGGCGCCATTCCACGGGGCTTCATCCCCGCCGTCGATCGCGGCATACAGGAAGCCGCGGTGCGCGGTGTGATCGCCGGCTATCCGCTCGTCGATTTCAAGGTCGAGCTGTACGACGGCTCATATCACACGGTCGACTCGAACGAGCAGTCGTTCAAGATGGCCGGTATCCTCGCGTTCAAAGCGGTCGCATCGAAGTGCAAGCCCGTGCTGCTCGAGCCGCTGGACAACATCGAGGTGCTCGCGCCCGATGAATACATGGGTGACGTGCTCGGCGACCTGTCCGGCCGGCGCGGTCACATCCTGGGTACTGAATCGGTGGAGGACAGTGCCGGCGCGATGACGGGGTACACGCGCATTCGCGCGGTCGTGCCGCAATCGGAGCTGCATCTGTACGCGTCAACCCTGCAGTCGATGACGCAGGGGCGCGCGACTTTCACGCGTCGCTTCAAGGGCTACGAGGAAGCGCCTCACGACGTCGCGCAGAAGGTGATCGCGGAGCACGCGAAGGAGAAGGAAGAAGAGTTGGTGAGTGCATAGGGCAGAGGGCTGAGGGCTGAGGAAAAGACATTACGACTGCGTCGCTCAGCCCTCAGCCCTCAGCCCTCAGCCCTATCGCATCGTCGTAACGAGAATCACTCCGCCGCGATGCATGCCGCCCCAGCGCAGCTCCGCGTCCCCCGGCTCGACGTAGCGAATCAGTCGAACGCGATCGAGCGGGATGCTGCGCAGCGATTCGGCGCCTCCATACGGCAGATCATCCAGGTACACGACGACCGGCGGTGGCGTGAAGGAGAGCATCGCTGTCGCGCCGCGGCGCCTGAGGAACTCCGGACGGAGTTGAGCGACGGCCTGGTAGGCGTCGGTGACGCGGGACGCCAGGATCTCGCCCGCCGTGATCACGTCGCGTCCCGCGCCGGCAAACGTCGAACGTGGGAGTGGCGTTGCAGCCGCGCAGGCAGTCAGAGACATGCCTGCCAACCAGAAGCAGACGCGCCGCAACATAAGACCTCCTACTTCCGGAATTCACCGGTCCGGACCCGGACCAACGATTGTGGCCTTGATACCTGCAACCTGTCAGACACAGCGAAAGGCATTTCCGGTGCCAGGTCGGTCGGCGTTTTTTGCTCCGCTCTTGCCCAGACGTTAGCGCAAACTCAGTTTCCGCTGAGCGTGATCCAACTCACAGGAGTATCTCATGTTGCATCCGATTCGACTGCTCGTTCTGTCGCTGGCGCTCGCGAGCGCTGCGAGCTGCTCGAGCTCGCGGAGTAGCTCGACCACTTCGACGGCGCCGCGAAAGGTCAGCCCCAACATGCTGTCCGCCGAGGACATCGCGGGCACCGGCGCTGCGAACGTTTATGACGCCATTCAGCGGCTGCGGCCGCAGTGGCTGACGTCGGCGCGTATTCGCCGCGGGGGCTCGGGGGACGAGCTGCAGGTCTACCTGGACGCCACGCGCTACGGATCGCTCACGACGCTGCGATCCCTGTCGATCGGTGGCGTACAGGAAGTGCGCTACTTCAGCGCCGCCGAGGCTACGAACCGGTGGGGCACCGGCCACACGGGGGGCGCGATTCTCGTAACGATGAACAAGCAGGACTGACTAGGACCCGGTCTTTCTCCGCCGGGTTCGCACCGGTTTCTTGCCCGCGGCGCGCGATGCGATGCGGATCGGTACGACGTCGTCTGTCTCGCAGCGTACAATCGCAGGCTGCCGCGGCTGCTTGTAGGTGAAGCGCTTTCCCTCGTAGTTCCGGAACACGACTTCGTCTTCGTTGATCTCCTCGACGTACTCGGGAAGCAACGGCACTTTGCCGCCACCGCCCGGTGCGTCGATGACGAAGTGCGGCACCGCCAGACCTGAAGTCCAGCCGCGCAGGGCCTTCACGATTTCTAGGCCCTTCTCGACCGTCGTCCGGAAGTGCTCTCCGCCGGCCACCTGGTCGGCCATATATATGTAGTACGGCCGCACTCGGGCCTTCATGAGCTTCTGCATCAGCTCCTTCATCACTTCGGGACTGTCGTTCACTCCGCGCAGCAACACCGTCTGACAGCCAAGTGGAACCCCGGCATCGGCGAGCCGGCCGAGCGCGGCGACAGCGGCGAGGGTCAGCTCGCTGGGGTGATCGAAGTGGGTGTTCATGTAGATGGGATGATACTTCTTCACCATCTCGCAGAACTCGGCGGTGACGCGCTCGGGCAAGTGCGACGTTATCCGGCTGCCGATGCGAATGATCTCGACGTGCGGGATCGCACGCAGCCGCTGGAAGATGTACTCGAGCCGTCGATCCGAGAGCATCATCGGATCGCCGCCGGAGAGGATCACGTCGCGCACTTCAGGATGCGCGGCGATGTAGTCGAACGCGGAATCGTACTGATTGAGCGGGATCTTTTCCGGATCGCCCACCTTCCGGCGTCGTGTGCAGAAGCGGCAGTACGACGCGCACACCGGGCTGACGAGGAACAGCACGCGATCGGGATAGCGGTGCGTGATGTTGGGGACGGGCGAGTCACCGTCCTCGTCGAGCGAGTCCACCACGCCGTCGACGATATCCAGCTCCTGCATCGTCGGGACATACTGGTTCCACATCGGATCGCCGGGCTCGTTGATGAGATCGAGTGCCGCGGGCGTGATTCGCATCTGGAAGTTGTCGAACGCGGGCTGCAGGGCATTGACGTCGATCTCACGATCCGCGACTTCCTGCCCGAACCGGCGGGCGACGAACGCGTGCAGCTTTTCGAGGCTGTCGACGCCCTGGTGGACGACCTTCTGCCAATCGCTCATACACTCACGCCGAATGAGGGAGGGCGGCTGCGCTGCCGCCTGGGTCGGATGACCCGGTGAAACGCTTGCCCAGCACGACACGGTCGTCGCCGGGCGCGTAGAAGTCCCGCAAGCGCGCGGCTTCCGTGTAGCCGCGCTTGTGATAGAACTGACGCGTGGGTCCGTAGTCGTCCCGCGACGACGTTTCGACGATCATCAGGCGCGCGCGCCGCTGCTCCAGGCGCCGCTCGACCTCCGCCATCAGCGCCGACCCGGCGCCGAACCTCCGCGCGTTCTGATGCACCGCGATCCAGTAGAGGTCGTAGGTGCGATCCGTCGACGGTGTCGCGCCGAAGCATGCGTACCCGATGAGCTGATCCCCGGCGAACGCTCCGAGAAACTCGTAACCCTCCAGGTCATCGAACACGTCGAGCGCGACACCGATCTCCGCCTCCGAGAAAACTCCCGACGACCGAACGATCTCCTCTATTTGCGTGCGATGATGCGATTCGAGGTGTCCGATGCTGATCGACAGGTCCGGCCCCGTCACCGGTTCCCGCCCGCAAAAAGCTCGAGTTCCGGCGCGGCGACCGGCATCCCGGAGAGCTGCTGCGCCAGGAGCCACTGCGTGTACTGCGGCGTCTGTTCGCGTCTCCGGGTCAGTCCGAGCTCGGTGATCGTGCGGACGAGCGTGGGATACTCGATCCCCGCCGTTCGTGCCATGCGCGCGAGCCCGGCGTCCGGAGCGATGTCCGGATTCGAGTTGACCTCGAGCACCCACGGCTGGCCGTTCTCGTCCAGGCGCATGTCCACTCGCCCATATCCGTGGCCGGCGACGAGCCGCCACGCCTCCAGAGCCACGCGCCGCACTTCGGCGGCGCTTTTTGCGGGCAAATCCGCCGGGCATCGCGGCTGCGCGCCGAGGTCCTCCTCGCTGCCGGTATCCCACTTGGAGCGATAGGTGACCATGCGCCACATCCCCTTCGGCATGGCGCTGAAGTCGATTTCCGCGATCGGCAGGATGTCGTCGCCGACGATGCCGACGTTGAGCTCGCGTCCGTCGACGTACCGCTGGACGATGACCTCGTCGAACGTGTGCAGCATCGCCTCCACGCGCGCCTTGAGGGCGCGGGCGGTTCGCACGACGGACCGCTGCTCGACGCCGATCGACGCGTCCTCGGCGGCCGGCTTCACGATCGCGGGATACCCGACGCTGCGGATACGGCTGCCCTTCCGAAGCGTGATCCACGGTGGGACCGGCAAGCCGGATTGCGCCAGCAGCGCGTTCACCACGTGCTTTCGCAGGCACAGGGCGGTCGTGTAGCTCGAGCTGCCCGTATATGGGACGCCGAACAGCTCGAGGATCGAGATCACGGGCGGCTCCATCTCGGCCACGCCGTCGATCCCCTCGCACATGTTGAAGGCGACGTCGAACCGGCCGCGCTTGATACGGTCGATCCATTTGCCGTCCCCGGTCACCGGCACGCGGATGACGGCATTTCCCTCGTTCTCGAGCGCCGCCTCGATGGCTTCGACTGTTTGAATGATCAGCAGGTCGGGGGACGGCTCAACCGTCGACACGCCATCATATAGTAGTGCGACTCTCACCGCTTCACCCGTCGGCCGCGCATCCGCACGCCCTGCCGTTTCGCGGCAGCCAGCACGCAGCTCTGAATCAGCTCGTCGTACGACAATCCCGCCGCCGCTGCGGCTTTGGGCAGACAGGAATTGTCTTCCGGGTTCGGAAGAATACCGGGAAGAGGATTCACTTCCACGATGTGGGGCGTGCCCAGCGCATCGAGACGCACGTCGATGCGCGACCAGTCCCTGCAGCCGAGGGCATTGTACGCGCGCAGAGTCACGTGCTCGATCGCCGACCGGAGTGATTCGTCGACCGAAGCCGGACACTCGAACATCTTGAGCGGCCGATCGGGCGTGTCCCAGATCCACTTGGCTTCAAAGCCGTAGATGGGGAGCGCGCCCTCGGGCAGCGCGTCGAACCGGATTCCGACGATCGGGAGGACGCGCGCCTCTCGCCCATTGCCGAGCACGCCGCACGTGAACTCCGCACCGGGGAGATACTCCTCGATCAGGACAGGCTGCTCGTAGACCTCCAGCAGCTCGGTGACGCACGCGAGGAGCTCACCGCGATCCCTGATGAGATTTCGCTCGGTGATTCCCTTCGAGGATCCTTCCTGCACCGGCTTGGCGAAGAGCGGAAAGCGCAATCGGGTGTCCCGCTTGACCGCGCGCGCGTCGCCGAGCGTCTCCACGAGCGTGAAAGCCGCGGTGGGGATGCCGTGGAACTGCAGCATCTGCTTTGCGCGCGCCTTGTGGAGACCGAGCGACAGCGTGAGCGGATCGCTTCCCGAGTAGGGGATGCCGTAGAACTCACAGATCGCGGGGACGTGGGCTTCGCGATTCTGTCCGGTGAGGCCTTCGGCCATGTTGAAGACGATGTCGGGGCGGGCTTCGCGCAGCCTCCGCGGAAAGTCCGCGGTCGCCTCGAGGCGAATCACGTCGCCCAGCTGGGCCAGCGCGCGCTCGACGGCGGCGATCGTGTCGGGCGAGTCCCACTCGGCGTACGCATCGTCGGCGCGGGGAACGGAGGGCGTCCGCTGCACGCCGACAGCGATTCCAGTTCGCGCGCCTAATGCGCGCCCGAAACTGGGCGGCTCTTCGTCGAGCGTCGACGCACTCTGATCGGCGGAGACGTGCAGCTGTCCCTCGAACTCGGCCGAGTCATCTGGCTTCTGATTGTATGCGAACCCGATGCGCGTCATCCGGTCCCGGTCACCGGTGGATCTCTTCGCTCGCGATCACTCACTGGCGGGCAAGAGGAATGCCATGCGCTTATGACGCGACAAGATAGGAATTCTTTTTTTCGCGCGCAACGATTTTTTTCCGCGAAAAAAAAACGGAAATGGAAAATGGGAAATGGGAAATGGGTTCGGGATGCATCGCGAGCGCGTCCCGAACCCATTTTCCATTTCCTATTTCCCATTTCCGCCGTTCAGATGTCGCTCACACCTTGTGATACTCCACCTTCGCCGCTTCTCGCCGGTCCTCGGCGACGTAGATCACGAAGTCGGAGAAGAGTCCGGGCGCCTCGCGCTGGAGCAGACGCAGCGTGGCGACCGCAAATCGGCGAATCTCGAGCTCTGCGCCCTCACTGGAACGCAGCTCGAGCATCGTGCGCCACGCGCGAGCGTTCCCCGTGACCACGATCTTGGTCTCCGTCGCGTTCGGAAGCACGGCGCGCGCCGCTTCGCGCGACATTTTCCGGCGGTGGACGCGGTCCGCGACCCATGCGTAGCGCTCCATGAGCTGTTCCACGAGCGCGACGTAGGTGTTCTGGGCGCCTTCCACCTCGCCGCGCCACTTCTCCTCGAGCGCTTTGTCCCCGATGATCGCCGGCGGAACCACGAAGTTGGCCTTGGACTCGTCCACGTAGCGCTGCGAAAGCTGCGAGTACGCAAAACCTGCACGGTGGCGAACCAATTCGTGCGTCAGCGACCGGCTTACCCCCTCGAGCAGCAGCGAATAGTTGGAGTGTTCAAGGACGCTGCCGTGGCCCTGCTTCTTGATGTTCTCCAGGTATTCGCGCGTCGGACGCTTGGCCGGGTTCCCCTGGCTCATGTAACAGAGCCGTCCAGCGAACTCGGCGAGACGCTCGCCGTCCGTGCTCTCGCCAAGCCACGCGACAGGCAGGTGAGAGGGCTCGGTGAACTGCGGGCGGGAGAGCAGTGTCACCTTCGGTTCGTAGAAGATTTCCATGGGCGGGAAAGCTACAACAGGTCGAGTCGGAACCGAGAGTACGCGCGCTCGCGATCCACGATCTCGAGCGCGGCTCGCGACGCTGGCGGCAGCGATGCGACCGCCGGATCGTACTTCACAGCATCGATCGCGCGCTGGCCGTCGAGCGGCACCTTCACGCCCGGATTGAAAACATTCGCCGGGTCGAAGCTTCGCTTGATGCGCGCGAAAGCATCGCGGGCCTCGGCATCCCATACGCGGTCGAGAAGCGGCGTGCGCAGGCGGCCGTCACCGTGTTCGCCCGTCAGCGTGCCATCAAGCCGCGCGACGAGATCCGTCACGTCGACAAGGATCGACTCCACCTGGCGGCGCCAATCCGCGCGGTGAACGTCGATGAGCGGGTTCACGTGCACGTGAGCGTCGCCAGCATGGCCGAAGATCACCCCGACCGTATCGTATCGTTGCAGCACGTCGCGAACGCCGCGCACATAATCGCCGAGCGAGTGCGGCGGGACGGCGGCGTCCTCGATGAACTGCATCGACCGAAGCGACGCATCCATTCGTGCGAGGGCGGGGCTCGCCGCATGCCGGAATGACCACAGCTCCAGCGCATCGCGCGGCGTGACGGAGGCGATGATGTCGAGCGCACGCTTCGCCTGAACCGTCTCGCGCAGCGCGTTCAGCTCGCCGCTGGCCCCGTCGTTGCCCTCGATCTCGATGAGCAGCACGGCCTCCGCCGCCGGCGACACCGGCAGCGGATGTCCTCCGGTTGCCGCGATCGTCAGGAACGTTCGATCCAGGAGCTCGCACGCGGCGGCGCCGCGCTCGCGGCAGGCGATGGCGGCTTGCACGGCGTCGTCGAGATCACCAAAGGACACGAGCAGGCTTGCCGCGCCACGCAGGGCCGGGATCAACGCGACCTCGACGGACGTGAACACGGCGAGCGTGCCCTCGCTGCCGACGAGAACGTCGATCAGCTCCTGCGTCTGGGAGTATGCGCCGATGCCATACCCCGAGGAATCCTTCAGGACGTTCGCGTGTGCTCGGCGTGGACTCCCAATCAGCGTGGAATGGACGTCGTCCATGAAGCGCCGCACCGCCGGCACGTCCGGCGGCGGCTCGCCGCGGCGCACGGTAGCAACGGTGCCATCGTCGAAGACACATTCCAGGGCCAGGACCCATGGCCGTACCGATCCGTGGCGCAACGAGTGCGGACCTGCCGCATTCGTGGCGACCATGCCGCCGATCGTGCAGAACTCTCCGCTGGAGGGATCGACGGGAAAGCGCAGACCGGCGCTGGCGGCACGGCGGTCAACTTCGCCTCGCAGAACGCCGACGTCGGCGCGAATCGATCGCCTCGATGCATCGGGGTCGTTCACGCCGCGGAGCCGGCTGAGGTCGAGAACGATGCCATCGCCGATCGCACCTCCACCCATGCTGCTTCCGGAACCGCGCGGAATGATCGCGCGGCCGTCGCTGCGTGCCCAGCGGATCAGCGCCGAGACGTCGTCCGGTCCGAAGGGAACGGCGACAGCGGCCGGCATCTGTCGTCCGATCCCCGCCGCTTCGGAGTAGACGGCGCGCGCCGCGTCGTCGTCGCGGAAGATGCCGCGAAATCCCGGCGGTGCGGCCAGGCTCACGTGATCGCCGTCAACGCGACGGCGGCAGCGCCGATTCGATGAGCCGCATCAGGGAAGGCGGCTCGGCGTCGCCACGCTCGAGACGATCGAGAACGTGTTCCAGCGTCAGCAGCGCGCGTTGAAGGGCGTGCTGTTGCGTGCGCCGCGCCGCCGTATAGGCGGCGCCCGCGATCACGACGGCCGGCACGACGGCGACGGGCGCCATTACGCCCATGAACAACAGTGCGCCCGTGGACACTCCGCCCACGACCGTGCCGGCGGCCGTCTGTCCGGCCATGCCGCGCCGGAGCACGGTGAAATCCGCCTCGAGGCGCACCATGCTGTTGTCCCTGTCGACGCGGACTACCGTCGCCGATATGTCGTTCGCGCGGTACAACGCGTAGTCGCGGCCGCGGATCAGCTGCCGAATTTCGCCGAAGAACCCACGCCGGGGCTCCCAGATGATCCGGTCGGATCGCTGCCGTACGACGCGGAGCCATTCTTCCCGCTGCATCCAGCGGTCGAGCGTCGCGAGCAAGCGTTCAGGAGCGCCTCGCACGAGCCGCTGAGCGCCGACACGCGTTCCGCCGAACATCCGGGCAGCGACGCTCCGGTCGGCATCGGTCGGGAGCTCCACGCGAAGATGCTCCTCGGCCAGCGCCTGCTTGATGCTCTCCGGCGACAAACCGACCTCGCGTCCGAGCTCGAGGACCTGGTCCTCCGTGAGCACGTCGGCCCGGTCTCCGTCGTCCCCCGTTGCACCCTGCAGCTCGGCGGCACGCGCGAGCACGCGCTCGAGCGCGCCACGCGACACCGGAAGTTTTGACCGATCCATACCTGCGCTCAGCTCAAATGCCGCCCAGTATGACGTCGAGCTGTCGTTCGATCGCCTGGCGAATCCCGTCGGGGAGTGGGAACGTCGCCGCCAACCGGGCGTTGATGTCGCCAGCGGTCGACAGTCCCGCCTGCGACAGGTAATAACGTGTATAACCCGGCAAAAGTTCTTTCGCCGTGCGGTCGAGCAGGAGCGCGCCGGCGCGGACGGTTCCCGCGGTGACGTACTTCGCGGCCACACCTTCACGTTGCTCGGCGGGCGTCGTGTTGTCGCTCACCGCCGTCGAGACGAGCGCGTTCACCGCTTCGTGCACGAAGACGTAGATCGCTTCGGCCGCTTCCTGACTCGGCATGGTTGACGCGATCGCGTTCTGCCTGCTGCCGAAGTTGACCGTGCGCCCCTCACCGCCGAGGGTCAGCGCGAGAATGAAGTCCCCGTTCTCCTGCTGCGTGTTGTTGAGGAAACGCTGCATTCTCTGGCGATACTTGCCCTGCCACAGGGAGTCAGCCTGCCGCACGAGACCCATGCGGCCGCTGTTCTCCGTGTTCCAGTAGACGTCGTAGTACTGGCGTCGTTCGTCCTCGACGGCGTCCGTGAACAGCCGCAGCCATTCGCGGTCGGCCGGCGCGCCGAACGATTGCGCCAGCACGGCGAAGAACTGCGCCAGCGTCGGATCGTTCGTCGCGCGCGGATTTCCCTCCGCCTGCAGGAAGAGTCGGATCACCTGCTGCATCTGATCCCAGGACGCGAAGTACATCGGCGCGAACTGACCGTTGAAGATCGCCGGGCTCAGCGAGAGCCGGGACTGCAACCGCTCGCGGTTCACGTCGAGCTGCGTGCGCAACCCGCGCTGCGCCTTCATGGAGTCGAGCCGCGCGCGGTATCCGCGCCGGAAGACGGGGACGGTCGTCGTATCCCGCAACAGCATCGCGTACCCGTGGAGCCAGAGATCGACATGCTTGCGCGTGAGCACCGGCCAGACGCGCGGCGGCTGCGCCGCCTGCTGCGGCGATGCGGTCGGCGTCGTAGTCCCTCCCCCCGAGCCACCCGAGGCGCACGCGGTGACCAGTACAGCCAGCACGACGAGCTTTCTCATGTGTCGAAGCTCCATGATGTTCGCGAGACGGATCACAGACGGATCACGAGACGGCTTTTCCGCATGCGACGCAGAACCGCCAGGTCTCCTCGACCTCCGCGCCACATGCAGGACAATTCTTCACCTGCAAATTCTGGCCGCAGTGCGGGCAGAAGTGCAGCGTCCGACCGGCCGGCAGGTCCCCGCCGCAGTAACGGCAACGATGCGTGCCCGACGGCGCGGCGGCCGCGGGAACCGGATTGAACGCGCGACTTGGCGTGCGCGGCGCGTTCGACGACGTTCCCTGACCGCTCTGGCCATCGGACAGCGCGGCGAGTGCCGCCTGATTGATGGAGACGTGCGCATCCGCGAAGTCGCGTACGCGCGACGGCTCGGGAGACGGCAACGAAAGCTCGCGAACCAGCTGATCGCGAAGACGCTCGTCGACGTCGAGATATCCCTTCGCGCCCGTGAGCAGCTCCATGAGAATGAGCTCGTACTCCTGATTCGTCTCGAGTCCCAGCTCACGCCGAAAATGTCGGTACGGCATGATCTGCTGGTGCAGGTCCGCAACCGTGAATGGCGCGGCGAGGAGCGCGGGCTGCCGTGATCGCAATGTCCGCACGAGCACCTGAAACATCCGATCGAGCGAATCCATGCTCATCCTTCCCCGATGCGCATCGACGACAGACGCCGCTTCACCTTGTCCAATGCCAGCCACTCCTCATATAAGGAAGGTACAGGGCCCATCGACGACGTCTGTTCCCGCGCCGCCCGGGTCGCGAGATGATCGGCGTACTCGTTCTCCGGATGCTTGTTATGACCGCGAACCCATTGCCAGTCAACACGATGCGCCTGAGCGAGCGCGTCCGCTTCCTGCCACAACGCGAGATTCTCGATGCTTCCTTCCTTGCGACGCCAGCCGCGTGCCTTCCAGGACGGCACCCACTCGCGCATGCCCTTCACCAGGTACTGGGAATCGCTCGTAAAGGTGACGTCGAGCCGGTTGCCCTTGCGGGACAGAATCTGCAGCGCCTCGATCGCGCTGCGAAGCGCCATGCGATTGTTCGTCGTCGCCGGCTCAGACAGCCAGTAATCCAGCCGCGTCAGTTTCGCCGATCTGGGGCTGCGGTACTCGATCAAACCGCCGGCGCCTCCGGGGTTGTCGCCATTGCGCCCATTCCCGAGACAGGACTCGTCGGCAAAGACGGCAACGGCCGCCGTCACCGCGGCACGACCTCGATCGCATCCACCTCGTCGACGAACAAGGACATCGCGTCTCCCGTCGTCGGATTACACGCCGAGATCACCTCGCGGCCATCCCGCTGCCCGAGCGCCAGGGGAACGAGAACGTACTCCGTGCCGCGACGCTGCACGACGATGCGCTCGCCACGACTCACCGCCCGCTCGAGGCGGTCGTACTCATCATGAGAGAGTTGCGCCATTGATCGCTCGCCGTTGCTGTTCGCGCTCGCCCTGACCTTCCCTTCAGTTGCACCAGCTCCGGGCGAGCGTCACGAGGATTTCAGTTGCTTTCTCGACTTCCGCGGTTTCAATGTACTCCTCCGCGGCGTGCGCCAGCCCCATGTCCCCCGGACCGAAGCAGATGGCCGGGATCCCCGCCTCGTTGAGCAGCGCGGCGTCCGTCCAGGCGCTCATTCCCAAGGGTGTGCTGTCGCGGCCGTGCGCCTGAAGCGCATCATTCGCTGCTCGCACGATCGGCGCATCGACGGGCACGTCGCTCGGCGGCTGACTGAACGACACGGTGACCTCGGCCTCGAAATCGGCGCGTCGTGAACGGACGCGCGCGCATGCGTCGTCGATCTCGGCTCTGACGCCCGCGACACGCTCCCCGGGAATTGTCCGCCGCTCGATGCGCACGACGCAACGGTCCGGGTACGTACTCAGGCCGGTTCCGCCGTCGATCGTCGCCGCGTGCAGCGACGGCCGGCCGAGCAGCGGGTGCGTGCGACGCGGGAGGTCCTCCGCGTCGAAGCGATCGAGCTCCGCGAGCAGCAGCCCCGCATGGCGGATGGCGTCGACGCCGATGTCCCAGCGGCTGCCGTGCGCCGCGCGCCCATGAACGACCACCTCGATCCACGCAAAGCCCTTGTGCGCCGGCATGATCGCCAGCCGCGTCGGCTCGGTCACGATCGCGGCATCGGTATGCAGTCCCTGCGAGATCACGGCGGCGGTGCCAAGACTCTTCCACTCCTCGTCGACCACGGCGGTGACGATGACGTCGCCCTTTACTTCGCCGCGGAGACGCGCTGCCGCGGCACACATCGCCGCGACACCGCCCTTCATATCGCTGGCGCCGCGCCCGTACACGCGACCACCGCTTTCGATCGCCTCGAAGGGGGCGTGGGCCATCCCCTCGACACCGACGATGTCGATATGCCCATTCAACATCAGCGAGCGCCCCCGCCCGGTTCCTCGAACGATTCCGATCACGTTCGGCCGGCCGGCCGCGGCATCGCTCAGCCGCACGTCGAGCCCCCACGCGCCAAGCGTCTCCGCGAGAGCCTGCGCGGCGCGCGCTTCTCCCGGTCCATCGGGAACGAGCGACGGGTTGCGCGAGTCGATGCGCACGAGGTCGCGCAGCAGCGCGACGGGATCCCCACGAGCCGCGGTCATTTCCTTTCGACGGCGACGCCTGTTTCGTCGACCTCGAAATCCAGTACTTCTCCAAGTGGCGAGACGGCTCTCCGAACGCGCTCGATGTCGTCCGCTCTCGTCATCACGAGAACGCAGCCGCCTCCGGACGCGCCCATCGCCTTGGCGCCGAGCGCGCCGGCCTCGCGTGCCTGCCGGACGATCTCGTCGATGCGCGGCGTCGGGATCGAGGAGTGCAGTGAGCGCTGATGTTCCCAGTGCTCGTCCAGGAGTCCGCCGACGGTATCCAGGTCGTCGCGTTCGAGCGCGCGCGCCATGTCCTCCGCGAGATCCCGCATGTGGCGCAGCGCGACGAGGACGCGCGACTCGCGGCGTTCGTACGCGTCCAGCACGGCCGTGATCGTGTCGCCGGAGATGCGCGATTCGCCGGTGTACAGGAGCACCGATCGCGCAGGTAGCGCCCGTCGCGTCGTGTCGCTCAACGGCAGTCGTCGAACGGCCACTCTGTTCGTGAAAGTCAGGGCGAGCGCGCCACCGTACGTCGCGGCATAGTAGTCCTGACGGCCGCCCGGCACGCCCATGTCGTCGACCTCGATACGCCGTCCCTCTTCGGCGATCTCGGCAGGCTTCCACGATCTGTTCTGCCATTCGGCGATCGCGGTGAGCACCGCCGCGATGGCCGCCGATGATCCGCCGAGTCCCGCGGCGACGGGAAAATCGTTGTGCAGCTCGACACAGGCGTCGTCGGAGATTCCGAAACGTTCGAGTGCGACGCCGACGAGATCGCGTTGCGGCCGGTCGTTCCGCGTGGCCGACGAGTCCGACAGCCGCACGCGCGCATATCGAGTGATCGCTACGTTACAAACAAAGCCGCCCTCGCGGTCGCAATACGGAGGAACGTCTGTCCAGCCGCCGCCGAGATCGATGCGCGTCGGCGCGCGCACGACGACTTCACGAGGCATACGCAAATCTAGGAGACTCAGCAGGGCATGACGATTGCTGCCTTGCACGGCCCCATGCCCGATTTCCTCCAGTACCTGCACGACTGCAAGTTCATCCTCGTCTCGAATCGCGAGCCGTACGAGCACCTGCGTGGTGCGCTCGGCGTCGAAGTGAAGCAGCCTGCTGGCGGGCTCGTCTCCGCGCTCGATCCCACCATGCGACGAATCCACGGGACCTGGGTCGCATGGGGGTCGGGGTCCGCGGACCGCGAGACGTCCGACGATCTCGGACGCGTCCTGGTGCCGCCGGGCGAAGAATCGTACACGCTTCGCCGTGTGTGGCTGGAAGACAGCGAGGTCGAAGCGTATTACCACGGCTTCGCCAACCGTTCGCTGTGGCCGCTGTGCCACATGCTCATCCACTACTTCGAGTACCGCACGGAGTTCTGGGACCGCTACCGCGCGGTCAACCTGCGCTTCGCGCATGCCGTTGCGGACGAAGCCGAGCGTTGCTCGGGCCGGAGCATGGCGTGGATCCAGGATTATCACTTCGCGCTCGTCCCCGAGTTTCTCCGCGCGATGCGGCCGAACCTGTTCATCCATCAGTTCTGGCACATCCCCTTTCCGCCGCCTGACATTCTGCGGCTGCTGCCGAGCGGTTCACACGAGGCGCTGCTGCGGGGGTTGCTCGGCAACGACCTCATGGAATTCCAGATCGACCGGCACTCGCTGAACTTCCTCGACTGCGTCGCGGAATTCGTCAAGGACGCCGACGTGGACCTCGGCGATCAGACGATCCGGTTTCAGGATCGCGTCGTGCAGGTCGCGGCATTCCCGATCAGCATCGACTTCGACAAGTACAACTCGATGGCGTCGACGCCGGAGAGCGAGAAGCTGGTCCGCACGCTTCGATCGCGATACGCGAAGGGATCACGGCAACTCGGTGTCTGCGTCGACCGCGTCGACTACACCAAGGGGATTCCGGAGCGTCTGCGCGCGCTGGATCTGCTGTGGACGGAGCACCCTGAGCTGCGCGGCCGTTTCACGTTTCTTTTCGTCTGTACGCCGTCGCGATCGAACCTGCCCGCCTACACGCAGCTCGAGCAGGGTGTTTCGCAGACCGTGATGCAGATCAACAGACGCTTCGGCACGTCCGACTGGACGCCGATCGTCCTGATCAGCGAGAACGTCGACTCCGACCTGCTCGCGGCGGTGTATCGCGCCGGCGACATCTGCATGGTGTCGTCGCTGCAGGACGGGATGAATCTGGTCGCGAAGGAATTCGTGGCCGGACAGGTCGACGAACGTGGGGTGCTCCTGCTCAGCCGGTTCACCGGCGCGGCGGAAGAGATCGAAGGCGCGGTGTTGATCAATCCCTTCAACATCGACGGTTTCGTGTCCGCGATCCGCACCGCGCTCGACATGCCCGCGGAGGAGCGCCGCCGGCGGATGCGGCGCATGCGTCGGCGGCTGCAGACGAATACGATATTCGACTGGATGGATGCCATCCTGTCGCGCGGCGCCGACATCATGGCTGCCGCGCCCACGACGCGCGTCTGGGCCACGAGATGACACACCAGCTCACCGGCGCCGGCGCCGACGCGCTCATCGCGTCGGTCGGCACGCGTCTGGACGGATCTCCGCTCGTCGTCCTGCTCGACATCGACGGCACGCTGGCGCCAATCGCACCGCGTCCGGAGCTGGCGGCCGTTCCGGCGAACACGAAGGACGTTCTCACGCGACTCGCGAGGTTGTCCGACGTCGAGATCGTGTTCATCACCGGCCGATCCGCGTCGGACGCGCGGCACATGCTGGACATTCCGGGCGCGTGGATCATCGGGAACCACGGTTTCGAGCTGACGGCGCCGGACGGTGAGACGATCGCGAGCCCCGACGTGCAGCAATTCGAGCCGCGCGTGCGCGACGCGGAACGGGCGCTCGAGGGAATGGCGCGGGCGACGCCGGGCATCCTGCTCGAGAACAAGCGCTGGTCCCTCTCCGTACACTTTCGTCTCGCGAATCCGGACAGCGTACCGGGAGTGATCGAACGCGCGACCGACGTTGCGCGGCAGATGGGCATGCGTGTCACGGACGGCAAGATGATCGTGGAGCTGCGCCCCCCGGTGAACATCGACAAGGGGACCGCGGCGGTGGCGCTCGCCGAGCGTCTGAAGGCAACGAGCGACGCCGCATCGCTGTTCAACGCCGGCGACGACCGTACGGACGAGGATGCGTTCCGCGCGCTGCGGGCGTTGAATCCGCGCGCGGTGACGGTGCGTGTGAAGGGCGCAGGCGACGACGTCGCCGTACCGACGGACGCGGAGTTCGTTCTCGCGACGACAGAAGACCTGCGGGCTGTGCTGGGGTGGCTCGCGGCGCGTCGCGCGCGAGCGACGGTGGCCTAGCGTTTCTTCGAGGACTTCTTCGCGGCCTTGGCTTTCGGACGCTTGGCAGCGGGGCTCTTCTTCGCTGCCTTCTTGGCGCTGGCCGCCTGTGCGATCGGCGCGCGTACGGCCTGATGATGCGCAATCATCATTCGCTCGCGCTCCGCGGCCTGCTTCGCGCGAAGCGCCGCGCGCTCCTTCGCCGCGATCTCGGACGCGGTAGGCTTATGACGTTCTTTCGCGGGGCGCTTGCCATGCGATGCTTCCGCTTCGCGCAGCAGCTTGTCACCCTCTTCCGGCGTCATCTGTCCGCGACGAACCATGAACTGGACGAGGTCGCGTGCGCTCTCGACGGCGAACCCCGCGATGCCCGCGGCCGCGCTGATGACATCCTTCATCGCGATCGCGACGCGGCTACCGGCCTCGAGGCTGATTTCCTGCGCGCGTTCGGTAAGCTCGGCAATGGCGTCGCGCGCGTCGACCGCCCGATGTCCCGGGGCACGCTTGATGGCCGGGTTGGAGCCGGTGGTGGTCACTGCTTTCGTAGCGACGGGAGTTTTGTCGGCCATTTCGAGCGGCAAGTATATGATTCAGCAGGAGCTACGCAAGGCGTGTTCATGGAAAAGGAGAGCCGGTTACTGAATGAGGACGAGCGTGCCTTCATAGCAACATAATAACGACATTATTGTGCCACTACCGCTCACAGGAATCAATGTTCTCGACCTAACCAGGGTACTCGCCGGGCCTCTCTGCACGATGATGCTCGGAGACCTCGGCGCCAACGTCCTCAAGGTCGAACGACCCGGTCGCGGTGATGATACGCGCGGGTGGGGGCCACCGTTCGACGAGCGCGGGGAGAGCGCGTACTACCTGAGCGTCAACCGCAACAAGGTGAGCATCGCAGCGGATCTGCGTGCCGATCGCGATCTCGTCGTGCGTCTCGCGCGCGCCGCGGACGTCGTCGTCGACAATTTTCTGCCGGGCGCGCTGGCTCGACTGGGGCTCGATATCGAGGCGCTTCTTCGCGACAACTCCCGGCTGGTGTGGTGCACCATCACCGGGTTCGGCGAGGAGTCACAGCGGCCGGGCTACGACTTCGTGGTGCAGGCAGAATCGGGTTGGATGGCGATTACGGGCGAGACCGACGGCTCGCCGATGAAGACGGGTGTCGCGCTCGCGGACATCGTCGCGGGCAAGGATGCGACGATCGCAATCCTCGCTGCCCTAACCGCGCGCGAGCGGGGCGCGGAGTTCGACCGGCGCATCGTGATCTCGCTGGCCGACAGCGCGCGCGGCGCGCTCGTCAACGTGGCGCAGAATGCCATGGTGTCGGGCGCGGATGCCAGGCGCTGGGGGAATGCGCACGCAAACCTGGTCCCCTATCAGCTGTTTCGCGCCAAGGATCGGCCCCTCGTGATCGCCGTGGGCAGCGACGAGCAGTGGGTCGCGTGCGCTCGCGCGCTCGGTCTCGACGATCTTGCGGACGACGCCGAGCTGGCCACGAACGCCGGGCGTCTCGCGCAGCGAGATCGTGTCGTGGCCGCTTTCCGGGAGCGGCTTTCGGCGCGTTCCGCCGCTGAGTGGATCGCCGCGCTCGACGCGGTACACGTGCCCTGCGGTATTGTGAAAAGTGTGCTCGAGGCAATTCGTGACGCCGCGCACGCATCACCCGTCATCGGAATGCCGCCGACGGCTGGCGGGACGGTGCGTCTGGCACCGCCTCTACTCGATGAGCACGGACAGGAAATCCGGCGTGTTGGCTGGGACGTGTTTCGTCGTTACTCGTGACGCACCGAATCGTCCTATTAACGTGGCAACCGCCCTTCGACCGCAAGCAGCTTCGTCTGCCCTGTCCCGTGCGCGGAAACGGCATTACTCTTTCGTCGTGAAGACGACGGAGAGCGCTCCGCCAGCGGTGGATCAGGATACTGATCACCTGATCATTCAGAAGGTTCTGGGCGGTGATCGCGACGCCTTTCGTGTACTGATCGGACGCTACAGCGATCCGCTGTATCGACACGCTCTCTGCATGACGGGAAGCCCGGATGTTGCTGAAGACATTCTTCAGCTCTCGTTCATCAAGGCGTACCAGCACCTCGCGGAGGTGCGCGGACGCTTCGATGCCTGGGTCTTTCGGATCGTCGCGAACGGCTGCAAGGATTGGCTGAAGAACATCCGGCGGTCGCACCTGAGTTACGACGAAGATGATCAACCCTCGACGTACGCGACACCGGATGAGGAGCTGGACCGTAGTGAACTGCGAAGCGATCTCGATGTCGCGCTCGCTGCGCTCCCGGCTTCCCTGCGTGAAGCGTTCATCATGAAGCACGTCGAAGGTCGGTCGTATGAAGAGATGGCTGATTTACTCGGTACCACGGTCGGTGCGTTGAAAATGCGCGTCCATCGCGCACGCGAAGCGCTGCAGGCCCTACTCGAGGAGAAGTACGCATAAATGCTTGACGACATGAAACCCGGATCCACTCGCGACAGTCGCGAGGGACATGGCGACGCACCCGCGTCCTCCCGCAACCGCAAGGCGAAAGGCATGGACCAGGAGGTCCGTTCCTTCGTGGAGCGCGAGGTGCCGCTCGGCCAGCACGAAGATCGTGTGCTGTCGCCGACGATACACTCTTGGCTCGATGGCGAGCTGCCGGAGGCTGCAGTGCGGAAGGGGGAAACGGCGCGCGACGTAGAGTTCTGGCGCGACCTGAACAATCAGCTCGATCGCGCGCGGCGTCTGCGGACGCCGGAGCACGTCGAAGCGCAGATCATGGCGGCGTTGCCGCATCACGCGCCGGCGCTCATCACGCCGTGGTGGCGCAGAGAGTTCGTGATCACGCCGATGGCGGCGGTTGCTGCCGCGGCTGCACTGGTCACGCTCTCGATCGCGGCCACGATCGCGCTAATTCCGTGACGTAACTGGCTGTTCAGCGAGTTGCTTAAGGGTCGGCCCCGTGGCCGACCCTTTTGCTTGATCAGATGTCGTTGTTTTACAACCACTTAGGGTGCCGTTGAGGTCGTTGGCACGATCTTCGTATAGGCAGATTGCGCTATCTGTTTAAGTAGTCCGATCGATCGGATCGGAATGACGTCCTGTGAGGCGACAGTGGCCGACGAGCAGACGTTCCAGGTCCTGCTGAGCGAGTTTCGACGCGTGGGTGTCGACCCCGACACCTTCAGCGCCATGCTCGCGCTGCGGCCCGAGGACGCGCTGCGCGCTTTGCGTTCCCTCCCCGATGGCGCCGGTCCGTCGGCATTTCTCGCACAGCTCCGCAAGGGTGGCGCGGCTCCGCCGGACCCGGACCACGCGCCGGACGCCGCGCTCGCGGCGCGCAACAGACATCGCCGCGGCAAAACAGCGTAGTGCGCTTTCTCGCGCTCGGCGACTCGTACACGATCGGCGAGGGTGTGCGAGAGCATGAGCGGTGGCCGGTGCACCTCGCGACGATGCTGCGCGCGAATGGCATCGATGTCGGGGAGCCCGAGCTCATCGCGCGCACGGCATGGACGAGCGACGAGCTGGCCGACGCGATGGCGGATGAAAAGCCGAAGGGCCCATATGACCTCGTCACCCTGCTCGTCGGCGTCAACGACCAGTACCGCAGCCGCCCGGTCTCCTCGTTCGTCCCGGAGTTCGAAACGCTGCTGAAGCGCGCCGTGTCGCTCGCCAAGCGCCGCGCGGGTCGCGTGATCGCGATCTCGATTCCGGACTGGGGCGCGACGCCATTTGCCGAGGGCCGCGATCGCGAGCTGATCGCGAAAGAGATCGGCGCGTACAACGCGCAGGCGCAGGCGCTGGCGGCGAAAGCGGGCGTGCATTGGGTCGACGTCACCGGCATCACGCGGGCGATGCTCGAGGAGCCGGAGCTCGTCGCGCCCGATGGACTGCATCCGTCCGGCGAGATGTACCGCCGATGGGCGGAGCATCTGCTGCCGATTGCACTCAGCGCTCTCGGCTCAAAAACGCGGTCATCCTGAGTCGCCCGAATCAAATGTCATCCTGAGCGAAGGGAAGGATCCAGCCAGCTTAGAGTAGATCCTTCGCCGCTTTCGCGGCTCAGGATGACAGACCTCAGGGCCGCTTGTTACCTGCCTTCGTGGTATAAGCGATGTCGGGTGGGGCATCGCCGTTCGGCCAGTCCAGCTCCTTGCGCGCGAAATCCGGCCTGGGCTTCGAATTGACGTACGCCGCGAGGTCGTACGCTTGCTGCGGCGTCAGTGAACCAGGATTCGACTGCGGCATCGCGGACCGGATGAATGCGGCGGCGGTGCGCACGCGCGCCATCCCCGCGCCGATGTTGTACGAGCGCGGTCCCCACAGCGGTGGCGCGACCGGCGTACCGCCGCCGTCGGCTCCGTGACAGGACACACACCCGCCCGCATACACGCGCGCGCCTCGCGCGGTGTCGCCGGCAAGCGGCTCGAGCGCGGGCACACCCTGTCCATCCACCCAAGCGCCGGCCGGCACACCGCGCGACAGGAATGCGAGGTACGCGACGATGTCGCGCATGTCGGCGCTCGCCCGATCGAGCGCGCGCCCATTCATGCTGCGCTCGAGGCAGTCGTTGATGCGGTCCTCGATGAGGTCGACGTGGCCGCTGCGGGCGCGATACTGCGGAAACCGTGAGTAGACGCCGACGAGAGGCATGGCGTGCTTCTGCGTCCCATCACGCGCGTGGCAGCTGACGCAGGCGAGCGCGTTCCCGACATGACGAGGCAAGCTGTCCCGCGTATTCCGAAGCAGAGCACGTCCGCGGCGCAGCGAGGCACGGATGGCCGGATCGGCGACCTCGGAGTCCGACGGTATCCGAAAAGCGACGACTGCGGCGCGGCGCGAGTCGGAAACTGACGGAAGAGCGTCGGATGAGCGTTCGCCGGGCGAGCAACCGGCCGCGACAGACGCACAGGCAATCAGTGTGAACACACGCTTCACGTGACTATTGTGCGTCAAAGGTCGCGCCTGAGAAAGAGTAGCGCCACGCCGTCGCGATAGAAATCGGGGACGCGACCCTCCTGGTGAAAGCCGCTGGCCCTCAACAGCGACAGCGTGCGACCGAGCACCGCATCCGCGGGCAGCTCGGCCATGAGGAGTCGCGCGTCTTCCCGCTGCACGTGTTGCACGACGCCGTCGATCATCGCGCGCCCCACCTCGCGCGGCTCGACGCGCGGCGCGAGCAGCATCATTCGCAGATGCCACGCCCCGCTCGCGCCGGCCACCGGCCCGAACAGCGCCAGCGCCGCCACAGTGCCGTCGCGTTCGATGATCAGGGCGCGCGATTCCGGATTCCCGCGCTCGGCATCGCCAAGCAGCTCGATCACGCGGTCGACGTATGGCGTGACGCCGAGCGCCGTCCAGACGAGCGCGCGGACAGGTTCGGCGTCTCCCGGCCTCAGCGCGCGCGGTGCGGCATCGAAGTAGCCGGTCACCGCTGCGCGCTCAGATGTGCAGCGCGCGACCGAGCGTGGCGAGCGCTGCCTCCTTCGTCGTCTCCGACAACGTCGGGTGCGCGTGCACCGTCATGCCGATGTCGTCGGCGGAGGCGCGATACTCGAAGCCCAGCACGATCTCCGCGATCGTCTCGGACACGTTCGGTCCGATCATGTGACAGCCGAGGAGCTCGTCGGTGCGGGCGTCCGCGACGAATTTCACGAAGCCCGCGTTCTCGCCCATGGAGCGCGCGCGGCCATTGGCCGAGAAGGGAAACTTTCCGACGCGGTATTCGCGGCCGCTGTCCTTGACCTGTCGCTCGCTGAGTCCGACGACGGCTATCTCGGGCCACGTGTACACCACACTCGGAATCGACTTGTAATGCATGTGCGCCCCCTTCCCCGCGATCACCTCAGCGGCGACGACGCCCTCATCCTCGGCTTTGTGCGCGAGCATCGGCCCGGGCACGCAATCGCCGATGGCGAAGACGTTGGGCAGGCTCGTTCGCATCTGATCGTCCACGAGCACTTCGCCGCGCTTTGAAACGTTGAGGCCGAGCTTCGCGGCGTCGACGCCCTTCAGCGACGGTTTGCGTCCCACGGAAACGAGGACGTAATCGCCGCTCAGCGTTTCCTTCGCGCCATCCTTTTCGACGTCGATGGAAACGCCGGTCGCCGTGCGCTTGCCCGACGTGACGCGCGTCGCCGTGCGAATCTCCAGCCCCTGCTTGCGGAACACCTTGTCGGCTTCCTTGATCACGTCGTCGTCCATGCCCGGTAGAATCGTCGGCATGAGCTCCACGATCGTCACCTTGGCGCCGAGGCGACGCCATACGGAGCCGAGCTCGAGGCCGATGACGCCGCCGCCGATCACGATCAGGTGTTTCGGGATCTCCGGGATTTTGAGCGCGCCGACGTTCGAGAGCACCCGCTCTTCGTCGAATTTGAGAAAGGGAAGTTCCACCGGAACCGAGCCGGTCGCGATGATGACGTTCTTCGCGTGATAGCTCGATGTATTGCCGTCCGTGCCCGCGACAGTGACGACGTTGTTCGCGCCGAGCGTCCCCAGGCCCTTCGCCCAGGTGATCTTGTTCTTTCGAAAGAGAAACTCGATGCCCTTGGTGTTCTGCTCGACCACGTGATCCTTGCGCTTCAGCATGGTCGCAAGGTCCACGGAGACGTCACCGAGCTGGATGCCGTGCTCGCGCGCGTGCTGGCGCGCGAATTCGACGTGCTCGGTGCTCGTCAGCAGTGCCTTGGAGGGGATGCAACCGACGTTGACGCAGGTTCCGCCAAGGGTCTTGTCCATCTCGACACAGACCGTCGACAGGCCGAGCTGTGCCGAGCGGATCGCCGCGACATAGCCGCCCGGTCCACCGCCGATCACGACCACGTCGGGCGTTTGCTTCGCGCCCGCCTTCGCTGAGGTGCCCATCGCCCGGGAACCTAACGAGACGCGGCAGAGGGCGGCGTTTGCCGGTTACGACGGATTGTTCTCCGCCGCGTCGCGCGATAACATCCTGTGCATGTCAGCCCGCCCTTTTGCAGTCGTCGCCGGCGCGCGTCCGCGCGGTCGGAAGAGCAAGGCCGAGCAGCCCGTTCCACAGAGCGAGCTCGCGAAACGCTGGCGGCAGGAGGGCGTGGCGACCGAGACTACACGTGCCGACCAGGACGTGATTCCGCTGCTGGACGGCTGGGTAAGAGTGCTGGAGAAGCGGGCGGGATCCTATCCCAGCGAGCTTCGCTGACGCGTTGATCAGTCGACGGCGAGGAGCGCCGGATCTTCCATCAGCTCCTTGACGCGCACGAGGAAAAGCACCGCCTGCTGGCCGTCGATGATTCGATGATCGTACGATAGCGCGACGTACATCATCGGCCGGATCTCGATCTTGCCGGCCACCGCGACGGGTCGCTCCTGAATCTTGTGGAGCCCGAGGATCGCGACCTGCGGGAAGTTGATGATCGGCGTGGAGACCAGCGAGCCGAACACGCCGCCATTCGTGATCGTGAAGGTGCCGCCGGACAGGTCCTCCATCGTGAGCTTGCCGTCTCGCGCGCGTTTCGCGACGTCCACGATGTCGCGCGCGATGTCGAGCATGCCCTTGCGGTCCGCGTCCTTGATGTTGGGAACGACGAGTCCCTGATCGGACGCGACAGCGATTCCCATGTTGACGTAGTGGTGATAGACGATCGCGTCGCCGTCGACGCGCGCATTCACGGTCGGGTATTGCTTCAGTGCCGCGATCACCGCCTTGACGAAGAACGGCATGAACGAAAGGCGAACGCCCTGCTCCTTCTCGATGCGCTCCTTGACGCGGCCGCGCAGGTTTTCGACGACGCTCATGTCGATCTCGTTGAACGTCGTGAGGTGGGCGGTTGCGTGCTGTGACTCCAGCAGATGCTCGGCGATGCGCTTGCGGCGCGTCGACATCTTCTCGCGGGTCTCGCGAGTGCCGGGAGGCTGGAGGCTGGAGGCTGGAGGCCGGAGCCGGGACGCGGGAGGCTGGGGGCTGGAGGCGGGAGGACGGGCACTGGAGGCGGGAGACGCCGCGGGCGCAACCTTTTGGCCGTCACGCTGCTCGATGATGTCGGCTTTGCTGACCACCCCGCCGCGACCCGTACCTTTTACGCTCGCCAGGTCCGCGCCCTGCTCGGAGGCAGTGCGCTGCGCAGCCGGCGAAGCGCGTGCTTCCTGGCGCTGCGGCGCGGCCGCTGTGGTTTTCTGCGCCGCGGCTTCCTCCCGCCTCCCGCCTCCCGCCTCCCGCGCGCTCGTCTCGCGCGCGCCAGCCGCCGCCTCATCCACTTCGGCGAGCTGCTGATCCAGCTTTACGACGTCGCCTTCTTTCGCGAAGCGTTTCTTGAGCACGCCGCCCGTTACGGAGGGGACCTCGACGGTGATCTTGTCCGTCTCGAGCTCGACCAGCGTGTCACCGGGCGCCACGCTGTCACCCTCCTGCTTCAGCCATTTGCTGACCGTTGCCTCGACGATCGACTCACCGAGGGGCGGCACTTTGATGGATGTCATGATCTTCCGCAAATATACATTCCACCCTCGTGCGAGCACTCACGATTTCCGCGCACGGCGGGCTCGAGCAACTCGAGGTCCGCGATGACGTTCCGACACCGGAGCTGCGCGCGCCGAACGACGTGCGCATCCGCGTACGCGCCGCGGCGCTCAATCACCTGGATCTGTTCGTGCTGAGCGGCATGCCGGGCGTCACGCTCGCACCACCCTGGACCGTGGCGTCGGATGCCTGCGGCATCGTCGAATCGGTGGGACAGGACGTGCGCAACGTCGCGCCGGGCGATCTGGTCGTCGTGAATCCGGGGATCAGCGACCGCACGTGCGCGTACTGCCTCGACGGCGAACACTCTCTCTGCATTCGATACAAGCTGCTCGGGGAACACCTGCCCGGAACCGCCGCCGAGATGATCGTCGTACCTGCGACGAACGTGCGCACCATTTCCCCGGACATCGATCCCACGATCGCCGCCGCGTTCCCACTCGTCACGCTGACCGCGTGGCGTATGGTGCACACCCGCGCGCGCGTTCAACGCGGCGAGCGCGTGCTGATCTGGGGGATCGGTGGGGGTGTGGCGATTGCCGCACTGCAGATCTGCAAGCAGCTCGGTGCCGAGGTCTGGGTGACGTCGACCAGCGAGAGCAAGCGCGCGCGCGCGCGAGCGCTCGGCGCGGATCACGTGCTCGACTCGCGGGAGGACGTCGGGACGGCAATCCGGAGCGCCACGGCGAAAGCGGGCGTCGACGTCGTCATCGACAGCGTGGGACAGGCGACGTGGGCCAAGTCGCTGCAGTCGCTGGGGCGGCGTGGCCGACTCGTGACGTGCGGCGCGACGTCCGGCCCAGTCGTCGAGACGGACGTGCGCCGGCTGTTCTGGAATCAATGGAACATCCTCGGATCCACCATGGGAAACGACGCCGAGTTCGACGCCGTCGTCGCCGAGCTGCGCGCGGGGCGGCTGCAGCCGCCCATCGACAGCGTGTGGCCGCTCGCGCGCGGTCGCGACGCGTTCGAGCGGCTCGAAGCGGCGGAGCAGTTCGGCAAGGTCGTGATCGCGGTCGAGTGACGCGCGATGAGCGATCAGGCCACGTTCACGCCGGACGAGGAGCGCGGAATTCGCGAACGCTTCGCCGCGGGCGAGCGGCCCGCGTGTCCGCGAGACGGCGCCATCCTCACGGTGCGCAACATCGGCGGCGGATCGTTCGGTCTGGGCTACGCGCGCCGCCGGCGCTGGCTGCTCTGTCCCACGTGCCGCCGGAGTGTCATCTTCGATGACGCGCGCGGAACGCGGACGTGACTCCCTCAACCACACCCATGTTGCAACAAGAAAGCACCGACCATTTGACGTTCGTCGACCGCCTGCGCGGCAGCTTCAGTGAGGTATTCGGTGAGCTGATCCCGGCGCTGCTCGGTGCGCTGATCATCATCTTCGCCGGCTATCTGCTGGCGAAGGTGCTCGAGCGCATCGTCGATCGCTTCCTGCGGCGGATCAGACTCAACGCGATGCTCGAGCGCGGCGGCGTGATGCAGGCTGTCGAGCGGTCCGGCGCGCATCTCGACCCGGCGCGCGTCGTCAGCAACCTCGTGTTCTGGCTCGTGATGTTCGCCGTCATTCTGGTGGCGGCCAACGCGCTCGGGCTCGAGTCGCTGGCGAGCGTGTTCGGGGAGCTGGTGAGCTACATCCCGAGCGTGATCGCGGCGATCGTGATCATCCTCGTCGGCATCGTCCTCGGGCAGTTCGTCGGCGGACTCATTGCGGCGAGCGCCGGCGCGTTGCACGGCGGACGGGCGCTCGCGCGCGTCGGCAGCGGCGGCGTCATCCTGCTGGCCGTCTTCATGGCACTGCAGGAGCTCGGGATCGCCACCGACATCGTGACGACAGCCTTCGCGATCCTGTTCGGCGCGATCGCGCTGGCGCTGGCGCTCGCGTTCGGGCTCGGCAATCGTGAGCTCGCGGGGGAGATCACGCGCGAGTGGTACGGCCGTTATCGCAAGGAGCGCGATGACGCGATGATGCGCGAGGCAGCCGCGGAGGCCGAAGAGGCCGACGACGAAGAGCGGGCGGCAAACAGCGAAACGGCGTCGCGGCTGCCGATCACCGAATCGTAGAGACCTCTAGCTGATCGAACGGCGTCGCGCGGTGAACATTACCATCGCCAACGCGAGTCCGATGACGCCAACGCCATAGCCCGCGCCGGCGAGGGCGATGCCCGGCCCGCGATGCTGGACGCCGTACGTGCGCTGCGCCCACTCGCGCGTCCATTCGGCAAAGTCGTGGCCGGTCGCCGCGCGAAACGCCACGCGTGGTTCTTCCCGCGACTGCCAGAACTGGCGAAAAGGATCCGGCCCAAAGTCGTGCACGACCGCCGCCAGCAACTCCCATTCGCGTGGCCCGAGCTCTTCCGCGGTCGTCGCCCACCAATAGTTACGATCGCCCTCCTGATCGACGGCGACACGCGTCGTGACCAAATCCCCCTCCCAGACTTTCGCGCTCTGTAGAGAACGGACGGATCGCCGGTCGAACAACGCGCTGTCGCATGAGCTGACGTCACCCGCGGCGCATCGGTAGCCCCGGCTGGTGATCGCCCTGCGCATTATCCAATCATCGGTGTAGAAGGTCTGGAGCCGCGCACCCGCGCCGTAATACCACGGATGCGTCTTCCATTTGGTCGGCGCCCTGTTCCAGTCCGCGCTCAGACCGTAGTTCCAGGCATGCCGGCGTAGCCAGGCGTCGATGCGCGGTCCGGGGTGGCCGAAGGCTTCATAATACGCACATGGCCCCAGCAGCTTCGAGAGGGCGAGATCCCCGAACGCGTCGCTGTAGCGCCGTCCGGCCGCCAACTCTTTGGTCCGCGTCAGGACAACGCACCGATCGTTGGTTCCCACGGTTGGAAGTGCGTAATCTGTCCGCAGCAGCCCATGCTGCGCGGCGAGTGGCACACCGCGAATGCGCGTTGCGGTGTCGACGAGCAAGACGAGATCTACAGGCACCTCAGGGGTAACGGGGCGTCGGGGCAGCAGCAGCGCAGCCAGGCGTTCGGAAACCAGGCGAACACGCGGTGATGCATTCGCCGAAACGAGCACGCGGAACGGCGGCGCACCCATAGCGTTCGGATTGGCGCGGCGCACGGAATCCAGCAGCTTGAGCACGACGAGGCGTTCGGCTGCGGCGCCGGCGTGAGCAGCGGCGCGCTCTTCGCGCAGATGATATTGGTATTCCGGCGACGTATTGCGTGTGGGCGCCGCTGGCTCGCGAAGGATGACGAGCGCGGCGACACCGCCGAGCATGACGGCGACGGCAAGCCACCGCATGGGTGTCAGCGCCATCGCGAGCTCCGATAGGCGAGCGCGCCGCAGAACAGGATCCATCCCATCGACGTCGCGGCGACTATCGGTGACATGTCCTCGGAGGGTTTCCGGACGTCACGCACGAGTGTCAGCCACCTGCGAACGATCGAATCGGCGGGCAGGCGTGCCGCGGCCACCAGGCGTTGCTCCGGCGTGCCGCGCGTCAGCAATGCGCGCTCCATTGCGCCCGGCCCGCCCGATACCATGGCCAGCTGGAAAAGCTCGCTTCGCCGGAGCGTAGCGATCGGATCGGGCAGAAACTCACGGCTCGCGTGCAGCAGTGCGGCACACGTGGAATCCGACCCGCCATAGCAGATACGCGCGGCCTCGCGATCCATTCTCACCCAGTACCTGTCATCCAGCTGATGCACGATCTGACGCCGTTCGGCCGCGCTCAGCCAATCCATCACTGGATCGCGGCTGGGCGTGAGCCCGAGCGCCACACGGCATGCCGCGAGATCACCCTCGTAGCAATGGCGGCTCACGATCGCATAGGACGAGAGCAAGTCAATGCGCGCTTGGAGCCAGGCTTGCGACGACGCAGTGTCACTGGGCAGCGACGTACTGTGCAGCCAGTTCACGAAAGCCGAATCGGTGTTGGCAAGCAGTGTCCGCAGCGTTTTCGACAGCAAGACATTTCGGACGATTCCGACCTCCGGAACTACCACCTGCGGTTCGAGCTCGCGGCCGTCCGCGGCGACCTCCGCGATCACGACGTAAGACGCGTTGCGATCGCCTTCGCGAACCTGTTCATCGCGCACGACGAACACGTGTCCGACGAGCGCGTCGAGCGCGCGGCCATACTGCGGCTTGAGCGAGGCCACGACAGAGTCAGCACCGCTCTGCGCCAGGCTGTTGAGTGCGGGAGTGGCCCGAATGCGCATCGGGCCGACGACGACGCTGTCAAACCGCGTGTAGTCCCGCCGCTGCGCGAGCTCATACGCCTGGCGCGCCGCCGCCGCGAAGCGCTGCGCTGCAGCGAGCGAGTCCAGCCGCTGCTCGTACATCCTGATTTTCTGCGCTGCGATCGGCTGGGGCAACCCCAGCGCGATCAGGAGCGCAAGCGCCCGAGCACTAGACATCGATGAGCGTCCAGCGCCCGGAGAACACGGAAAGGATGCCGGGATTGCCAAAGATCAATTCGCCGACACGTTCGAGCAGGTTGAAATCGACGTCGAGCGTGTAGAGCAGGAATTGCGCGAACAGCAGAGCGCCAATCGCTCCGAGGATCACGGCGGCGGTCCGCGTCGTCGCGGCGCCGATCGCGAAGAAGATCGCGTAAGCCACGAGCGCCGCGAACAGGAATCGCAGTGTCAGCGCGAAAGGATACGCGTGCAACCCCTGTGGGATTGCTCCGGTTGCGATGACGGTCAGCGCCCCGAAGAAGAGCGCAAGCGCGATCGGGCCAATGAATAGCGCTCCCGCGCCGAAACGGAGCATTGCGTACCGCGAGCGACTGATCGGCAGCGACAGTGCGTACACGTGCCGTCCCTGGTGATCAGGACCCCAAGCAGCGAGAGCGAGGAGGAGGCCGGCGCCGGCGGCGAGCAGCGCATAACCGGCGCTCCAGCCCTGCACAATATTGATGAACATCTGCGCGTTCTCGACGCCGCGCGCGGCCTGCAGGGCGGCGATCGGCAGCGAGAAGGCGGCGACCGCGGCCAGAAGCGCGGTGGTCCTGGTCGACTTCCATTGGGTGGCGGCGATGGCGCGAAACATGTCCCGTCTCCTAGCGAGCGCGCTGGCGCGCGGAGCGCAGCAGCTCGACAAATCCTTCCTCGAGGTCCAGATCGACCACCTCGCGCACCGACGCGCCGACGGAGGCCAGATACTCGTGCATCCCGGGCGCCCAGCCGCGCACGAGCCACTGTTCCACGCTCCCATTTCGCTCGCGCGAGAGCAGCGTGAATGGCGCTGTGCCGAGATTGTCCGGCGCCGCGGCGACGCGCAGGCGCTTGATCCCATTCTTGAAGTCCTGCATCGGCATCTCCGCCACGAGCTTGCCGGCGTCCATGAGACCGATCCAATCGCAGATGCGCTCCAGCTCGTGCACCAGATGGCTCGAGATCAGCACCGTGGCTTCGTGGTCGGTCACGAATTGCAGGACGGCGGCGAGGATGTCGCGACGCACCACGGGATCCAGTCCATCGGTGGGCTCATCCAGCACGAGAAGATCGGGACGCTGCGCCAGCGCGAGCAGCATCAGCAGCTTGCCCGCCTCGCCCTTGGAGAGCGCTCCGACTCTGCGCGTGACGTCGAGCTGGAACTGTGCCATGAGGTCCGTCGCCCAGCGCTGGTCCCACGTCGGGTAGAAAGAGCTGTGCAGACGCATCGCCTCCGCGATGCTCAGGCTGGGATACACGTGCGGCCGCTCGGGCACGTATCCGGTGCGCGCGAGCACGGCGGCATATTCGTCGGGCATCGCACGCCCCAGCACGGTGATGCGTCCGGCGTTCGGCTTCAGCAAACCGAGCAGCAGGCGGATCGTGGTCGTCTTGCCGGCGCCATTCGGTCCGAGAAAGCCGTACACCGATCGCTGCGGCACGTGCATGTCGAGCTGCGAGACCTGAAATGCGCGGCCGACGCGACAGCTGAGATCCTTCGTCTCGATGGCAAAGGTCATTTCGGCCGACCGTCCTTGAGCTCCGCGTCTACCGCGGCGCGAAGATCGGCAGCGCTGATTCCCATTCCCGCCGCCTGCGCCAGGAGGTCGCGAACGAGCCGCCGCGCCTCCTGCTGCCGATCGCGTGTGCGCCGGTCCGGCGCGACGTCCTGCACGAACGTGCCGGCGCCCTGTCGCGTACTCACGAGACCCTCCGTCTCGAGCTCCCGGTACGCCTGAACGACGGTCGCGGGATTGATGCGCAGTTGACTCGAGAGCTGCCGCACGGATGGCAGACCGTCGCCGGAGCGCAGCTCACCCGCCGCAATGGCCACACGCAGACGCGACGCAATCTGCGCATACAGCGGCGTGGGACTGCGGGGATCGATGTGGTCGAACATCCCGTGCGGAAGCTGTGACTGTGTTGGTGTTATGACACAGTATGTGTCTTCGCCGTTTGTGTCAATAGCCGGCGCTCGCGGCCGGCTCTCCTCGAGCAGTGCCACGGTTTCGGAGCGCCGCCAGAACGGGGAGCTCCACGTAGGCTCATCGAGCCACTTCCGCGCAACGCGCGCAGGAACAGCGCGCGCGGCGAGCAGCCCACTCGCCCGGGCGCGCGCCGTCGAGTACACCGCCGCGCACAGCAGCGACGTCCCAAGGAGCACACCGACAGCGACGTCCGGCCGGCCGGCGGCGACAAGTGCCACGAGGACGGGCGTGATGACGAACACCACCAGCGTGGTCGAAAGTGTGCGCGCGGTGCGGAACCGGCGAAGGGGAGTAGGCAGCCGTGACCACACGTCGCCGCGGCGGCGGAGGGCCGCCGGCCACCATCCCGCCCATCGCTCCGGCGGCGCGGCAAGTAACGCCCACGCACGCACCGGCGACAAGCCGAATTGTCGCGCGGACCGATACGCCGGCGTGAGCGCAGCGATCCCGATGGTGAGCGACGCGAGAGCGAAGGCGAGCCATGCAGCCGCGCCAAAACGCGGCCAGGCAGCCGTGGCCGCGACAGCCAACGCCCAGACGACCGCGGCGACGATGAGTGCGCGAGACGTGAGATGTTCGAGCGGCTCCGGCAGCTCTGTCGTGCCACCCTCGCTCGACTCGAGCGCCTGCCGAAAGGCCTCCGCCGTGGCCCAGCGGCGCGACGGTTCCTTGTCCAGACAGCGCGTCACCGCCCACGTCAGGTCGCTCGGCACGTCGGGAGCGACGCCCGACAGCGGCGGCGGCTCCTGCATGACGTGGCGGCGCATCACGTCCTGGGCCGATGCGCCCTCGATCGGCAATCGGCCGGACAGCATCCGATAGCCGATCACGCCGAGTGAGTACAGGTCGCTCCGCCCGTCGATCACGCTGTCGCCGGCAGCCTGCTCGGGACTCATGTAGAGCGGGGTGCCGACGATGTGCCCCGTCTGCGTCAGCGTGCTCTGCGTCGCCTGCGACTTAGCGATGCCGAAGTCCGTGAGGAGCGCTCGCCGAGTGCCTCGCTCGATGAGGATGTTGTCCGGCTTCACGTCGCGATGGACGACACCGTTGCGATGCGCATAGCCGAGCGCATCCGCGACCTCCACCAGGATGCGGCGCGCGTCATCCGGGTCGCAGCGCCCGACGCGCGTGAGCATGGACTCGAGGGATTCACCCTCGACGTACCCCATGATGTAGAACAGCGTGTCGCCCGCCTGCCCGAACGAATACAGCGGGACGATGTTCGCGTGCATCAGCTTGGCGGCCGTGCGCGCCTCGCGCACGAATCGCTCGCGGCTGTCCGCGAAGACGAGCTCACTGCGCAGCATCTTGATCGCGACGAGTCGCTCGAGCAGCCGCTCGCGGGCGAGATACACGGTTCCCGCGCCGCCCTGACCCAGCAGGCGGATGATTTCGTACTGCGCGCCGACGGTGTGCTCGAGGAGTCGCCGCCTCGCGTCATCGTGCGACGGCGGCTGCTCAGACGCTCCTGTTTCCGGCGGTCGCGACGCCATGGCCAATAGTCCCGCAGGCCAAGAAGGGCGTCAAGAAAGCGCCATCCCAAATCATCGACCCGATGTCACAAATGTGACCTCCGAAACATTTGTAGACGGCAGTTAAATCGTTTGTTCATAAGGAGTTACGCGGAAACACCGTGGTTGATTCCGACGTGCCAGGGCACTATCCTTCACTGTCCTCCACGCCCGCCTAACGCACGGCCAGAGCCTCACTTATGACCGCACCGAACAACCGCGAACGTATCGTTCCGCGCCTCATCGACGACGAGATCAAAGAGTCGTTCATCAACTACTCGATGAGCGTCATCGTGTCGCGCGCGCTTCCTGACGTGCGTGACGGATTGAAGCCGGTGCATCGCCGCGTGCTCTACGCCATGAACGAGCTCGGACTCGTTCCGGGGCGTCCCTACAAGAAGTCCGCGACCGTCGTCGGTGAAGTCCTCGGCAAGTACCACCCGCACGGCGACTCGAGCGTCTACGACGCGCTCGTGCGCATGGTGCAGGACTTCTCGCTGCGGTATCCGCTCATCGACGGCCAGGGGAACTTCGGCTCCGTCGAAGGTGATCCTGCGGCGGCGTATCGCTACACCGAGGCGCGTCTCACGCCCGTCGCGATGGAGATGCTGGCGGACATCGACAAGAACACGGTCGACTACGTCCCCAACTTCGACGACAAGCTGCTCGAGCCCAGCGTCCTCACGAGCGGCGTCCCGAATCTCATCGTCAACGGTTCCAGCGGTATCGCGGTTGGCATGGCGACGAACATTCCGCCGCACAACCTCCGCGAAGTCGTCGCCGCGATCCTCCATCTGATCGACGAGCCCGACGCCAGCGCCGCGGATCTGCGCAAGCACATCAAGGGTCCCGACTTCCCGACAGCGGGATTCATCTACGGCCGTCAGGGGATCAAGGATTATCAGGAGACGGGGCGCGGACGCATCGTCATGCGCGCGCGCGCCGTGATCGAGGAGCTGAAGAACGGAAAGTCCCAGATCGTCATCACCGAGATCCCGTACCAGGTGAACAGCGCCAAGCTCGTCGAGGACATCGCGGGACTGGTGCGCGACAAGAAGCTCGACGGGATCAGCGATCTGCGGAACGAGTCCGATCGCGACGGCCTCCGCATCGTCATCGAGCTGAAGCGCGACGCGATTCCACGCGTGGTGCTCAATCAGCTGTACAAGCACACCGCGATGCAGTCGACGTTCGGCGTCATCATGCTGGCGCTCGTCCCGGACTCGCAGACCGGGCGCCTCGTTCCGAAGGTGATGCCGCTCAAGGAAGTGCTCGAGCACTACATCGAGCACCGCCACACCGTCATCGTGCGCCGCGCGCAGTTCGAGCTGGACAAGGCGCAGGAGCGCGAGCACATCCTCGAGGGCCTCAAGATCGCCGTCGACAACATCGACGAGGTGATCAGGGTCATCAAGAAGGCCGAAGATCCCGGGACGGCGAGCGCGCAACTGCAGAAGCGCTTCAAGCTCTCCGAGCGTCAGGCCGAGGCGATCCTCAACATGCGCCTCGCCAAGCTCACCGGCCTCGAGATCGAGAAGCTGGAGGCGGAGCTCAAGGAAGTGCGCGGGCAGATCAAGGAGCTGAAGGAGCTCCTCGGCTCGAAGCCGAAGCGCATGAAGCTCATGAAGGCGGAGCTCAACGACATCGCCAAGAAATACGGCGACGACCGCCGCTCCGAAATCACGAGCGACGAAGGCGAGTTCACCGTCGAGGATCTCATCGCCGAAGAGGACATGGTGGTCACCATTTCCCACTCCGGCTACATCAAGCGCACGTCAGTCTCGACCTACAAGCGCCAGCGGCGCGGCGGGAAGGGGTTGAACGGTCAGAATCTGAAGGACGAGGATTTCATCGAGCATCTCTTCATCGCGTCGACGCACGACTACATCCTGTTCTTCACCGATGACGGCCGCTGCTTCTGGCTCAAGGTGCACGAGATTCCGCAGCTCGGGCGCGCGACGAAGGGCAAGCCGGTCGTAAACCTCATCAACGTCAGCGCGGACACGAAAGTCTCGGCGCTCGTCCCCGTGCGCAAATTCGCCGAGGATCAGTTCCTGCTCTTCGCGACGCAGAACGGTACGGTGAAGAAGACGCGCCTGTCGGAGTACTCCAATCCGCGGTCGACGGGAATCAAGGCCATCAAGATCGAGGACGGCGACGAGCTGATCGACGTCCAGATCACCAGTGGCAGTAACGACATCGTGCTCGCCACGCGTCACGGCATGTCGATCCGCTTCCACGAGCAGGACGTGCGCGAGATGGGTCGCGACACGACCGGCGTGAAGGGCATCGAGCTCGCCGAAAAGGGCGACGAAGTGATCGGGATGGTGGTGGTGAAGCGCGAAGCGAACCTGCTCGTCGTGACGGAGCGCGGCATGGGCAAGTGCTCACCGATCGACGAGTACCGCGTGCAGAAGCGCGGCGGCAAAGGCATCATCACCGTGCATCGCACGGAGAAGACCGGCGACGCGGTGTCGATCAAGGAAGTGCTGCCGGACGACGAGCTGATGCTGATCACGAAGGAAGGCATGGTGATCCGCATGCCGGTAAAGGGCATTCGCGTGTCCGGGCGCAACACGCAGGGCGTGCGGCTCGTGGACCTCTCGGCCTCCGATCGGGTCATCGACGTGGCGCGCGTGGTGCCGGACGACGAGGAGGAGGGGGAAGAGTCGCTGGAGCCACTCGGCGCAGAAGCGGAGTAGTGACAGTCATTCTGAGCGAAGCGAAGAATCTGTAGTTCGATAACTGCAGATTCCTCGCTGCGCTCGGAATGACAACACGCGCCGAGGCGGAATGACTGCTACGCGCGCCACAGCTTCGGCAGGTCGTTGACCAGCGTGTAGAGGCCCATGCCGGCCATGGCGACGCCCACGACTGCGCCCGCGGCGAGCAGCCACGCGGGATGGCGATAGTCCCCGACGATTCGCCGCGCGCGTGCTGCGAGAAGCATTGCGCCGAGGGACAGGGGCAGAATAAGCGCGTTCAGCGCGCCGACGGCGACGAGCACCTTGACGGGACGTCCCACTATAAGGAAGACGATCGTCGAGACGGCGATGAAAGCGATCGTGATGGCGCGCCACCGCCGATCGACCGCCGGGCCGAGCGAGCGGAGAAAGGAGACGGAGGTATAGGCGGAGCCCACCACCGACGTGATGGCCGCCGACCACATCACGATTCCGAAGAGCCGATAGCCGATCGTACCCGCCGCGCGCCGGAAGACGTCGCCAGCCGGATTGGCCGCGTCGAGCGTGAGGCCGCGCGCCACGATCCCGAGAGCGCCGACGAAGAGGATCACCCGCATGATCGACGCGACGCTAATGGCGAGCGTCGCCGAACGCGTCACCGCCGGCAGGCTTTCGCGCCCCGTAATGCCCGCGTCGATGAGCCGGTGTGCTCCGGCGAACGTGATGTAGCCTCCCACCGTGCCGCCCACGATCGTCACGATGGACAGCACGTCCACCGAATCGGGAAGCACGCTCGCTCGCAGCGCCTCCGCGTATGGCGGACGCGAAACGATGGCAACGTAAAGCGCGAGGACGATCATCAGACCGCCCAGCGCCTGCGCAAAACGGTCCATGGCCCGACCTGCTTCAGGGACGACGAACAGCGCGATCGCGGTCGCCGCGCTCAGCGCCGCACCGGCGCGCTGGTCCATGCCGGCGAGCGCATCCAGCCCGAGCGCGCAACCCGCGATGTTCCCGATGTTGAAGGCCAGCCCTCCGATCGCAACGAGCACCGCGAGTAACCAGCCAAGTCCCGGAACGAGGTCGTTGGCGACGTCCTGAGCGCGCTTTGCCGTAACCGCCAGCACGCGCCAGATGTTCAGTTGAGCGACGAGGTCGACGACGATCGAGACGAGGATGGCGAAGGCGAACGCGGCTCCGAGGCGCTGCGTGAACACGGCGGTCTGCGTCAGAAACCCGGGTCCGATGGCGGATGTCGCCATCAGAAATGCGGCGCCGACGAGCGTGTCTCGTTGTGCTTTACCGTTCATGCGCCAAATGATACCTTAGGCGACCTTCGCGTCCACGAACGCGACGAGAGATGTGATGTGATGACTTCCCCCGCCCGCCAACAGCCTCTGCCAACGGTGTTTTCACCGTTGTCGGACGGTACGCCCGAAGGCCCCGGTAGCCACGAGCCCTCACCCGAAGTGCGCGACGCGCTGCATCGGGAGCAAGCGGAACTTCAGCGCGAAGTCATCCGGTCGCACCGGTGGGTGAGATATGTCGCCGTGACCGTCCTCGCGGGCGCGGCGATCGTCCTGAGCCGGAAGCAGGAGCTTCCCCTCGGTTCACTCGTGACGGTGGTGGTCGCGTACATCGTCTGCGTCTTCATCACCGGCTGGGCGGTGCAGCGCGCGCCTGCGACGACGCAAGGGCAATGGCTGTCGGCGCTCCTCATCACCGCGGACCTCGCGACGGTGGGATCGATCATCTATCTGACGTCGCCGCCGATGCTGGCGTACCGCTTTCTGATTCTCGCGATCCTGTCCGTGCAGCTCGCCGCATTCTACTTCGGTTGGGGGCCCGGACTGTACGCCACCGTGCTGTCCGCCGTCATCTACGTGCTCGTCGCCCACGTGCTGCCACCGACGGTGCCGGGTCCGCGCCCGGCAGGCGTGTTGAACATCGCGATCTTCGGGCTCGTCGCGGGCTTCCTCGTGTTCACCTTCGGCAACTTCCGCGCACGCATGAACAAGCTGCGGCTGTTCTGCAAGGTGGTGGAGGAGGGCGACCTGGGCAGCGCGCTCGAGCTCACGAAGGCGAGGTACCCCGACGATCTCACGCTGCTCGCTCGCAGCTTCGATGCGATGCGCAACGGGCTCGCGGAGCAGATCGGGACGGATCCCCTGACGGGCTGTCTCAACCGGCGCGCGCTCGAATCGCGGCTCAAGTCGGATTGGCGGCTCGCCAAACGCCGCGGAACGCACGTCGCGCTGGCCGCGATCGATCTCGATCGCTTCAAGCAGATCAACGATACGCGTGGCCACCCCGTAGGAGACATAGTCCTCCAGCAGCTCGCGGGGATCATGAAGAGCACCGCGCGCGACACGGATGCCGTGGCGCGCTTCGGTGGCGACGAATTCGTCATTCTCCTTCCCGATACCGGATGGCAGGGCGCGCTCACATTCGCGGAACGGCTACGGCGGCGTGTCGATGATTTCACCTTCGGCCCGCCCGGCTCTCCGATGACGCTGACGATCTCGGTCGGCGTGGCGCTCGCGCGCGGCACAGACCCGCTGTCTCCCGAGGAGCTGCTCAAGGAAGCAGACCGCTCGCTGTACAAGGCAAAACAGCAAGGCCGGAATCGCGTATTCGCTTAGCTCCGTGACGACAACCGCATCCGAGCTCATAACCGTCGCCGACGTCGACGCGGCCGCCAGGACGCTGCGTGGTGTCGCCGTGCGAACGCCTCTGCTCCCCGCGGGATTCCTCGGCGACAACGTGTGGCTCAAGCCCGAGATGTTGCAGCGGGGCGGCGCGTTCAAGCTTCGCGGCGCGTACAATTTCCTCAGCCATCTCGATCCGGCGGCGCGCGCGCGCGGCGTCGTCGCCCCGTCATCCGGGAATCACGCGCAGGCCGTCGCGCTCGCCGCGAAGCTGCTCGGGGCACGCGCCATCGTCGTCATGCCAACGACCGTGACAGCCGCAAAGCGGTCAGGCGCCGAGCGTCTGGGCGCGCGCGTCGAGCTGGCGGGAACGACGACGGCGGACCGCATGGCTCGCGCCGTCGAGATTGCGCGCGACGAAGGCGCCACGCTCGTTCCGCCATACGACGATCCGTTGATCATCGCGGGCCAGGGCACCGTCGGCCTCGAGATCGTGCAGGATCTCCCGGACGTCGCGACGGTCCTCGTCCCCGTCGGGGGTGGAGGGCTGAGCGCCGGAGTGGCGGCCGCCGTGAAGCTGCACCGGCCGCACGCGCGCGTCATCGGCGTGGAGCCGAGCGGCGCGCCGAAGCTGTCTCGTGCGCGCCAAGTGGGCACGCCCGTCAAGCTGGATAAAACGGCGAGCATCGCGGACGGACTGCTCGCCGTCGAGATCGGACATCTCACCTTCGCGCACCACCAGCGATACATCGACGACGTCGTCCTTGTCGAGGACGCCGCCATGCGGCGCGCCATGCGTGCGCTGCTCGACCGCGCGAAGCTCGTCGCGGAGCCGAGCGGCGCGATCACCGTTGCCGCCGTGATGGAGCGCCGTGTCGAGCTTGTCGACGGCCCCACCGTGCTCGTGCTCAGCGGCGGCAACATCGAATGGGAAGGTCTCTCGTCGACGATGGGATGACCGCCGCGGCACATGTGATCGTCGCGGACAACGACCGGCGTCAAGCCGGCATCCTATCGTGGGTACTGCGCGAGCGCGGATACATCGTATCCGCGGTGAGTGGGAGCGGAGACACGCTGATCGACGCGCTGCACGCGCAGGCCGTCGACCTCGTGCTGCTCGACGCCAACGGCCGCCCCGAGACGCTCGAGGAGATGCTACGGAAGATCCGCGCCGACGAGGTGGGCCGTGAGATCCCGATCATCGTCGCGGGTAGCGCGCACGACGCAAGCACGGTGCTCCGCAACGGCGCGGACGACTGGCTGCCGAAACCACTGCGCGTGTCCGAGATGCTCGCGCGCATCGCCGTGCAGCTCCGCGCGCGCGCCGAGGTGCGCATGATGCGCGAGACGGTGCTGAACCGCGAGGAGGAGCTGCAGCGGGCACTGTACGACATCGCCACGAATCGACAGCTCGTCGAAATCCTCAACGAGGTGACGGCGGACCTCACGGCGGCCGAGATCTATCGTGTGCTCGCGCGCCGCGTGGCGCGCGCCCTGGACCTGCGCCACTGCTCGGTCGTGCTCGCGTCTCCCGAGGAGGGGATCGGCATCGTCGTCGCGACCTTCGACGATCCGTCGATCACGGATCTTCAGCTCAAGATCGAGCGATACCCGGAGCTGAGCACCGCGTTGCGCACCGGCAAAGCCGTGCTGGTCGCGGACGTGCTCCAGGATCCGCTCTTCGCGGACGTGCGGGATCTGTGGAGACGCGAGGGACTGACGGCGCCCGTACGGTCCGTGCTCGCGATTCCGTTCACCCTCGACCGTCGCCGGTCAGGGGTGTTCTTTCTCCGCACGGACCGCGGCGAGCGCATGCTCACCAACGAGGACGCGGACTTCGCCGAGGTCGTGATCCGCGCGGCCGTCGCGGCGATCCGGCGGGCGCAGGCGCTCGAGTCCACGCGCGCCGACAATCGCCGCCTCGAGGAGCTCGCGACCACGGACGCGTTGACGCGGTTGCTCAACCGCCGCGCACTGCTGGAACGCATCAGCGTGGAAGTCGACCGCGCGCGGCGCTTCCGCCAACACCTGTCGCTCCTCATGGTCGACATCGACCACTTCAAGTCGATCAACGACCAGTACGGCCATCTCGTGGGGGACGCGATCCTCCGGCAGATGGGCACGCTGCTGTCGGGTGCCGTACGCACGATCGACGTCGTCGCGCGATACGGCGGCGAGGAATTCGTGCTCATCCTTCCCGAGACGTCGATCGACGGAGCGGCGGTGTTCGGCGAGCGGCTCAAGGAGCGCATCGCGGAGCACGCCTTCGAGCTCGACGGACCGGAGGGAAGGCTGCATTTGACGTGCAGCGTAGGGGTGGCAACATTTCCCTCTCCCCGGGTAGCCTCCACCGAGGATCTATTCGCCCGCGCTGACGAAGCGCTGTACCGAGCCAAGTCCGGCGGCCGCAACCAGGTGCGTACTTGATGAATCGTTGTCCGACGTGCGGAACGATGTACGACAGCAATTCGCGTTTCTGCACGAAGGACGGCACAAAGCTGGTTCCGGCGGATACGGCGGCGGCGGTCGGGGCGGCGGGAGCGGGCGCGGCGCCGAACCCGCTGATGGTGAGCGGGCCGCGCGCGACGGCCGCGGCGACGCGCGGCGAGCCGAAATCCGCTCCGGCGCACATGAACCTGGTGGGACAGACGCTCGACAAGCGCTACAAGATCGAGCGGAAGCTGGGCGAGGGCGGCATGTCGTTCGTCTACCTCGCGACGGACATCGCCACGCAGGCGCAGTTCGCCATTAAAGTTCTCTCAGAGGCGCTGTCGCAGGATGCCAACGCGATGGCCCGCCTGCGGCGCGAGGCGGCGCTGGGCATGCGCCTCGCGCACCCGAACGTCTGCCACATCATGCGCCTCGGCGAGACGGAGGAGCGGCTCGTCTACGTCGTGATGCCCTACGTCAACGGCGAGATCCTGGCGGATCGGAACAACCGCCTCGGCCACATCGCGCTGCCCGACACGGTGAAGTTCGTGAAGGACATGGCCGCCGGGCTGATGGTCGCGCACGAGCTCAAGATCGTGCATCGCGATCTCAAGCCCGAGAACGTCATGATCTGCCGCGGCAAGGACGGGCTGGAGTACGCCGTCGTCATGGACTTCGGCCTCGCCAAGGAGCGCAAGGCGGAGGGCGAGCTCCAGAAGCTGACGGCGACCGGGATCATCCTCGGCACGCCGGAGTTCATGAGCCCGGAGCAGCTACGCGGCAAGCCCCTGGATCCGCGGACGGACATCTATTCGCTCGCGCTCATGACGTACGAGATGCTGACGGGCAAGCTTCCGTTTCAGGGCCGCACGCAACAGGAGATGATGATCGCGCGGCTGCGCAGCGACCCGATTCCCATCCGGCGGATGCGACCGGATTTCGACATCCCGGAGTCCGTCGAGCGGGTACTGAACAAGGCCATGTCCCGCAACCCGGACGACCGTTACCAGACGGTCGTCGAGTTCGCCGACGCGCTCGCGGCGGCCGCGGGCGGCGTTCCGGCCGAGAGTGGTCTGCTCGGAAAGCTGTTCGGCCGCTAGGCGAGTGAAGTGGACGGGCCGGTCACGCGCTGGTGTCGGCGTGCTTCGTAGAAGCGTGCTCGTGGTCGCGGCGCTGCTGTCCGCTCGCGCCGCACAGGCGCAGTGGGGGGTGTGGGTCGGAGACTCGTTGCTGGCCGCGGGCCGGCTCGCGGCGGCGGAGTCGGCGTACTACGCCGCGAGCGCAGCCAATCCCCGGGACCCCCGCGCGCGTGCGGCGCTCGGGCGGTTTCTCGCGGCGCGCGGCGGCTCACGCGCGGGCGCCGTGCTCATCGAAGAAGCGCGTTTCTTTGGAGGCGACTCGATCGCGCTGGCGCGCGCGCTCGTGCCGATATACGAACGTCTCGGAGACTATGCCGCGCTCGATTCGTTGACGCCGAACGTGCTCTCGGGTCCCGAGCGCCGTCGCATTCGATGGCTGCGGGATCGCGCGCCGCAGGCGTCGTTCGCCGACAGCGTGGTCCTCTCCACCTATCGCCCGACGGCCGATGGACAGGGGATCGGAACGCTGCTGCTGCGCGTGGGCAAGACGGAGCTGCCGGCGGTGATCGATCCGCGCGTCTCCGGACTCGCGTTGCCGGCGACCATGCGCCGCGAACTGCGCACGTTCGGAGACGAGAACGCTACCCTCGCGGTGCTGGACGTCGCACGGATCGGCGGCATCACGTTTCGGAACGTGCCGGCGACGATCGCGCCCGCGAACGAGCGCGTGCGCATCGGCTTCGACGTGCTCGCGCCGTACTCGCCGTCGTTCGACCCGCGGCGCGGAATCATGACGCTGCGCCGTACCGAGCGCCGCACGCGGCCGCGCCCAGGCGCGCGCATTCCGGCACTGTTCGACGCCAACGGCTTGCGTCTCCTCGTGGGCGACGGCTGGCAGTCGAGCAACGCCGCGACGCCGGCGATGATCCTCGCGACCAGATCGTGGATGTGGGACAGCCGAAGAGGCGATGTAGTGCTCCTGGCTCCCTAACGGACCAGCGTCATTCGTCCAGTGTCCGAACTGCGCTGCAGTTGACGAGGGACGCTGGTCGACGCTGCAGGCAGGACGGTGGTCTCTTACAAGTGCTGTAGCTCGACCATCAGACAACGGTCCTGGATCACGTCGATCCCCGCGCGCGCGAGCTTTTCCGCGGCCTCGTCGTTGCGGATGCCGAGCTGAAACCAGACCGATTTCGGACGCTTGGCGATGATGTCGTCGACGTGCGGCGGAATGTCGCGCGGCCGGCGGAAGACATTCACCATGTCCACATCGCCGGGCACGTCCGCCACGCGGCGGTAGACCTTTTCGCCGAGGATCTGCGTCACCTCGGGATAGTACACGGGTACCGGAACGATCGTCTTTCCGGCCCGCTGCGCGTACGCGGGTACGTAATAGGCGGGCTGATGCGGCTCCATCTTGATCCCCAGCACCGCGATGCGCCGCGTATCCGCGAGCACGCGGCGGATGCCGTCGTCGTCGTCGATGAGGTGAGACTGCCAGCTGTCCGCCACGTTTAGAATGTAGTCAGTCGTTTTCATCCCTTTCACCACTGAAACACGATGAAGATGCTGGTGCTCGGCGCGGGACTTCAGGGATCCGCCTGCGCCTATGACCTACTGCAAAACAAGGACGTGGACGAAGTGCGCCTGGCGGACATCCGTATCGGCGAGCTCGAGCCATTTCTCGCGCCGTACTCCGGAAAGCGGCTGATCCCGACCCCGCTCGACGTACGCGACACCGATGCCGCGCACGGCCTGATGCGCGACAGCGACGCCGTCATGAGCGCGCTGCCGTACTACTTCAACTACGACATGGCCGTGTGCGCCGTCGACGCCGGCGTCCACTTCTGCGATCTCGGCGGCAATACCGAGATCGTGTTCAAGCAGAAGACGCTGCATGACCGCGCGAAGGCGGATGGCGTGTCCGTGATCCCGGACTGCGGTCTGGCGCCGGGGATGGTGAACATCCTCGCGGAGCACGGCATCCGGCAGCTGGACGAAGTCGAGGCGGTGCGCATCTACGTGGGCGGACTGCCACAGAAGCCCGAGCCTCCGCTGAACTACCAGATCGTGTACTCGCTGGAGGGAGTGCTCGATTACTACACGACGCTGTCGTGGGTGCTGCGCGACGGGAAGCGCACGCGTGTGAAGGCGCTGTCGGAGCGCGAAGCGGTGGAGTTCGCCGCGCCCATCGGCACGCTCGAGGCCTTTCACACGGCGGGCGGCCTGTCGACGATGGCATTCCGGTACGAGGGTCGCATCCCGACGATGGAGTACAAGACGCTGCGCTATCCCGGACACGCGAGCCTGATGGAGTCGATCCGCGAGCTGGGCCTGCTCGACCTCGAGCCCGTGGACGTGAAGGGCCATCACATCGTCCCGCGCGACGCGTTCATAGCGACGGTCGGGCCGCGCCTGCGCAAACCCCACGGAAGGGATCTCGTCGCGCTGCGCGTGGTGGCGCAGGGCAAAAAGGGCGGAAAGCCGAAGAGGGTCGGCTGGGAGCTGCTGGATCGCTACGACGAAAAAACGGGGATCAGCGCGATGGAGCGGACGACGGGTTTTTCGCTCGCGATTACCGGCGTCACGCAGGTGCGAAAGCAGGTGACTGGAGCGGGGGTGCTGACGCCGGACGAGGCGATGCCGCCGGAGCTCTACATCAGGGAGCTGGCCAAGCGGGGGATCGAGATCAAGGAACTGTCATCCTGAGGCGCCGCCAGGCGCCGAAGGATCTACTCTGAGCTAACTAGATCCTTCGCTTCGCTCAGGATGACGCTGCGCGTCAATCTCTGTAAAAGTTGGCGAGCGTCGGGCCCATGCGGTCCATCGTCGTCTTCGCGTTCCAGCGATCGCGGCCGTTGTAGATGAACGCAAAGGCGAGCACCTCGCCATTCAGCGCCGTGACGTATCCCGCGAGCGAGATCACGGTGTTCGTCGTTCCGGTCTTCGCGTGCAGATTGCCCTGCGCCGGCGTCGAGCGCATGCGACGCTGAAGCAGCTCCGACTCACCCGCGACGGGCATCGACGCGTGGAACACCGGCCCCCACGGAGCGCGGTGCGCGTAGGCGAGCAGATCGACCATGGCTCGGGCGGTCAGCGAATCCGCCTCGGACAGCCCACTTCCGTCGCGCACGCGTACGTCCTCTGCTCGCGCACCGGCCTTCGACGTCAGGAGCCCGCGCAGCGATTCCAATCCCGCGGCTGCCGATCCCGTCCGGCCGCCCTCGCGCGATGCCTCACGGAAGAGAAGCTCCGCGAAGTGATTGATACTCTCCCGATTCATGTACGAGACGATGTTGGCCAGCGGCAATGACCGCACTTCCGCGATCTTCGTCGCGGCCGCCGGCGTGGTCCCGACGCGAATCTGTCCGCTGACCTCGACGCCCGCCTTGCGCAGGGATTCCACGAGCGCACCGGCCGCGAACGCGGGCGGCTCCTGCACGACGAGCGAGTAGCGCCGCGGCGCTGCCCTCGACCCGATCACGCCGCTGACGGTGATCCCGCCGTTCGTGCGATGCGCGGAAATGCGTCCCCCGCTTCCGCCAACGACGCGTACGGTGTTCGTGATCGGAAGCGCCGACGACGGCGGGTCGAGCTCCACGACGGCCTTCCCGTCCTCGGCGCGCGCGACGATCCAGACGAGATTCTCGTTCAGCGAGAGTGCGGAGACGGGAGCCGCGTACGACGACATCAGATAGCTGCTCTTCCACCCGAAGGGGATGCGCTCGCCGTCGAACGCGCTCTCGTCGGCCACTATTTCTCCAGTGACCTTCTTCACGCCGGCCGCCACGACCTGACGCGCGAGGGCATCCATCGGAGACTCCCCCTGCCAGAAGCGCAGCGAGAGCGTGGGATCCCCGCCACCACGCAGGTACAGCGTTCCAGCGACGCCGTTGGCGACGCGATCGGCCAGCACGTGTGTCGCAAAGGTGTGCTCGGGGCCGAACTTCTCGAGCGCCAGCGCCGTCGTCATGAGCTTCATGGTGGACGCCGGCTTGAGCAGCAGGTCTGGCTGCTCCGAGTACAGCGTGTCGCCCCGCGTGACCGACATCACCAGAACTCCCCACTCTCCGTCGCGGGTGTGCGCGCGCAACACGGAGTTGAGGTCGGCGGCCAGCGCGGGAGCGCCGCGCGGCGATGACCACGCGGGCCCGATGGGCACGGGGGCGCGAGCGGTGCGCACCGGGGTGCGTCGCGGGCGCTTGGTGGCGCGTCGTTTTTGCGCCGCCTTCGGCTTGGTGCCCTCGCCCACCGCGCGCACAGAAGGCGCGAGCTCCGACTCGGCGCTCCCCTGGGCGCGCGCGACACCCACCGGCAACGCCAGCGTGATGAGAACGAGGAGTGGCGCGCCGAGGAGGAAAGACCTGCTCAATCGCGCGCAAGCGGAGTCAGCCCGCATGCCGTCCTCAAGGGCAACTCGCGTTCCAGCAACCGACCGAAGATCCCTCGCTGCGCTTGGGGCGACAGCCACTAAACCTTCAGAATGATGTTTCGGCGGTACAGAACGGACAGGACTCCGAACCAGAACAGGACGAAGGCGATCGCGAAGGCGAGTGATGCGAGTCGCTCGGGCAGCCAGGACGCGAAGGCGCTCTGATAGACCGCGGCCTGCAGCGACACGCGCTGGCCGCCGTAGTTGACCTTGAAAATCGAGTAGATCAGGCGCGCCATCACCGCCGAGCCGACGAACGCGACCATGGGGTTCACGCCATAGACGACAAACGGTTTTGTCCACCATCTCCAGCTCTGAATGTCGACGAGCCACATGATCGTCGCGAGCGCGACGCATGCCATCCCGCCGGTAAAGACAACGTACGATCCCGTCCAAAGATTCTTGTTGATCGGAAAAGACCAGTGCCACATTGTCCCGACCATCATCGCAAGAGCGCCGGCGGCAAAGAGCCCGCAGACCCGCTCGACGAGTGGACGTGGCTGCGAGATCCAGCGTCCCGCGAGATTTCCGACGAGCGCCGTGGACACGGCGCCCATGGTCGACAGGACGCCCTCGGGGTCCCAGGTCAGCGAATTGATCCAGAGGTGATTGCCGAGGCCGACCCGGCTCCAATCCAGGAAGACGCGATCCCAGTACGCGGCCATCGTCGCTTCGGGTTTGTCCAGCAGCAGCGCGCCGATCATTCCGTTGCTTCCGGGAACCGGAAGCACGGTCATGATGATCCAGTACGCGAAGAGCAACGCCGCGGTCACGATGACCTGCGTACGTACGCGCGCACGCGTGGCAATGAGCGCCGATATCGCGTACGCGACGCCGATGCGTTGCAGCACGCCGAAGATGCGCCAGTGCAGCAGGCGATCGACGATACGATCCGCGAAGGTCGGATCGGGGTTGCCCTGGACGGCGCCCCAGGTGAAGAAGGGGAATCCGTTGATGAGAAAGCCGAACAGCAAGATCAGCGCGCCGCGTCTCAGGATCTGACGGCGGATCGCGGCGTCGTCGTCACCGCGCGCGCGGCGCGCGTCGAGCGACAGCTGCGTGGTGATGCCGACGATGAACAGGAAGAAGGGAAAAACGAGGTCCGTCGGCGTCCATCCATGCCACGGCGCGTGCTCCAGCGGGGGATAGATCGCGCTCCAGGTGCCCGGATCATTCACGAGCAGCATGCCGGCGACCGTGAGTCCGCGAAACACGTCGAGGGACAGGAGTCGCTCGCGCGTGTTCGGGGCGGCGGTGCCGGACGTCGGCCCGGCGCGTCCGCGCGGCAACTGCGCTTCGACAGGAGGCGTGAGCGTCGCGCTCATACAGCTCCTCGTTGCAAGAAGAAGGCGGCTGTGCGGGGGCTGCTCGGAGTGCCTGTCAGTAGCTGACCTGCGCGCTGGCCACGGAATCGTCCGCGCCGTGTGACTGCCAGCGGAAGAAGATTACCGTGATGACGCCAAAAATGACGAGCCCGCCGGGTATCCACATGATCAGCCCGCCCAGCAGCTGGTCCTCCAGCGGCGTGAGCCCCGCGATACGCGGCGCGGCGGCGTAGGCCGGATACAGCAGCGTCCCGCCGTACGTGATGTACACCGCGACGATCGACATCGGGATACTGGTGAGAAACAGATAGAGCATCTGCAGCGGATACGAGAGCCGCGGCAGCTCGGGGAGCGGGCTGACAATCGGCCACCACAGCATCACGGCGGCGACGAGAAACATCAGGTGTTGCACGATGTGCACGCCGTGCGTCGCCATCGCCGCGTTGTAGACCGGCGGCAGATGCCAGGCGGCGAGCACGATGTTGAACGTCGCGAAGCACACTTTCGGTCGCGTGATGAACCGCGCAACGCGCCCGATCATCGGCTGGCGCAGCAGCGGTCGCAACATCCATCCCGGCGTGCCGAGGATGAGCAGGGGCGGCACCAGCATGGTGAGCAGGAGGTGCTGCACCATGTGCGCGCTGAAGAGGTAGTAGTCGCTGAGGTCGTGCAGCCAGCCGTTGAGGGCGAGGAAGATTGTCATGAGGCCGGCGTAGAAGTAGAAACGGCGAGAATAGGAAATGGAAAATAGGAAATGGGTTCGGGACGCCTGTGCGATGCGTCCCGGACCCATTTTCCATTTCCCATTTCCCATTTCCGCTGTTCGAACAAACCCGAACTCATACAACGCGGCCAACAACACGATGCCCACCACAGTGCTCCAATGCACCGTAAAGCGCGACCAGCTGATGCTGGCGGCGACGTGCAGGGGCCCGACGAATGGGACCAGCATCAGCGACCTGAGGGAACTAGCCGGCGCGGATCACCAGGTGGCCGAACAGGAAGAGCAGAACCACCATGGTCGCGATCGCGATGATGAGCGGGCCGGTGAACAGCGCGCGAAAGAGCTTGTGATCGTATTTGAGGTGCATGTAGAACATCACGACGATCGCGAACTTCACCGCGGACATGATCAGCAGCGCCGGCACGAACAGACGCGACGCGACGAACGAGGGGATGTAATAGACCCACACCTCGACGACCGTGATGACGGTCAGGATCAACGCCACCCACTTGTACTGATGCCAGGTGGGATGCTCGTGCACCTCGCCGAGCGAGGCGTGGTCGACGTGGCCGTGGCCGCCGTGCCCGGTATCGTGCGTCTCGTGAGCCATCGTGTTCAGCGAATGAGGTAGACGAGCGTGAAGATCGCGATCCAGACGACGTCGACGAAGTGCCAGTACAGCGCGGAGATGTCGACGAGCAGCGCGTCCTTCGGTCCGAGACCTCGCCGCACGTCGATCGCGAACAGGGTCAGCAGCCAGAGCACGCCGACGGTCACGTGCGCGCCGTGGAAGCCTGTGAGCGTGAAGAACGACGAACCGAAGAGGTTCTTCCGGATCGTCAGACCTTCATGCACGAACGACGTGAACTCGTACGCCTGGAATCCCAGGAACGTCGCGCCGAGGATCGCGGTGGCCATGAGCCAGACCCTGGAAGACGCGAGCGTGCGTCCCCACCAGCCCGTGCCCGCCCACCCTGGTTTGTCCTTGTTCTCGACCGCGGCCAGCGCGAGCACCATCGCGAGCGACGACATGAGCAGCACGAACGTCGAGACCGACGTCACCGGGATGTTCAGGATCGGCTGCATCACGGTGGGACACTGCGGCGGATTACACACCTCGTGGGGGAACGGCCCGTTGACGCTGCGTCCCTTGTAGATGAGGTACGTCGAGATGAGCGACGTGAACAGCATGCATTCCGAGCCGATGAACGCCCAGATCGCGATCTTGCGATGATCCAGCCCCGTTGTCGTCGGCGGATGGCCGTGCCCCACGACGGCGGTAGTGGCCATTAGTGCTCGTCCTCCAACGGAGTCAGAAGCCAGCTGTAGAGCGTGAGCGTCATCGCGAGCGCGAAGGTGATGATGCCCGCGATGGCCATCGGCTGCTTGCCTTTGTGGATCAGAATGAGCGACGCGAACATCAGCGTCATCCAGAGCGCGACAAAGAGCGGCTTGATGGTCGGATTCGGCATCGGGATGCCGAGCTCCTTCGCCGTCCTGATGCGCTCGGAGCTCACCGCTCCGCCGGGAGGATTGCCGATCGCATGGTCCACGTGTCCGACGTGCTTACCCGCGATGTCGACGTTGATCGCGCGCTCGCCCTCACGCGTGTGTGGCACCTCGCGCGTGAGCTCCGGCGATTTCCGATCCCAGAGCGGGTAGCGCGACGTCACCGTCGGCACGACGGCGAAGTTGTAATCCGGCGGCGGCGACGGAATCGACCATTCGAGCGTGGGCGCGCCCCAGGGATCGTTGCCCGCGATCCCGCCGCGCCTCCGGCTCACCCACACGTTGTACGCGAAGATGATCACCGATACGGCCTGGATGTACGCGCCGATGGAGCTCATGAGGTTGAAGGGCTCCAGCCCCTGCCCGGAGTCGTACACCCACGTGCGGCGCGGCATGCCGACGAGGCCGGACCAGTGCATCGGCATGAACGTCAGGTTCATTCCGACGAAGGCGAGCCAGAAGTGCCAGTTGCCGATCTTCTCGCTCAGCAGACGCCCGGTGAGCTTCGGGAAGTAGTAGTAGACGCCGGCGAACAAGCCCATCATCGATCCACCGAACAGCACGTAATGGAAGTGCGCCACGATGAAGTACGTGTCCGTCTGCTGCAGATCCGCGGGCGGCGACGCGTGCATGACGCCCGAGATGCCGCCGATGGTGAACAGCCCCACGAGCGCGATGGCGAACTTCATCGCCACCGTGAATCGCAGGTCGCCCCCCCACATCGTGAAAATCCAGTTGAAGATCTTCACGCCGGTCGGGATGCCGATGAGCATCGTGGTCACGGCGAACAGGGTGTCCGCGATCGGACCCATGCCGACGGCGAACATGTGGTGCGCCCACACGCCGAATCCGAGAAATGCGATGAGCATCCCGGAGTACACCATCACGGGGTAGCCGAAGAGCGGCTTCCGCGAGAACGTCGGCAGCACCTCCGAGACGAGGCCGAAGGCGGGCAGGATCAGGATGTAGACCTCCGGATGCCCGAAGATCCAAAACAGATGCTGCCAGAGCAGCGGGTCGCCGCCCGCCGTCGTCAGATAGAACGTCGTCCCGAAGAATCGGTCGAACTGGAGGAACACCAGCGCGATCGTGATGACGGGGAAGGCGAGCACCAGCAGGAACTGCACGATGAACGCCATCCACGTGAAGATCGGCATGCGCATGAAATGCATGCCGGGCGCCCGCATGTTGATGATCGTCGTGATGAAATTGAATCCCGCGGCCAGCGACGAAACGCCGAGGATCTGCAGACCCAGCATCCAGAAGTCGATGTTCAGGTTCTGCGAGAAGGGAAGCGTCGTGAGCGGCGTGTAGCCGAACCACCCCCCATCCGGCGCCTGGCGGATGAGCCACGACGCGTTCATGAACAGCGAACCGAAGAGATACACCCAGTAGCTGAACGCGTTGAGTCGCGGGAATGCGACGTCGCGCGCGCCGATCTGCAGCGGGATCAGGAGATTGAAGAACGCGGCCGACAAGGGCATGATGACGAGGAAGACCATCGTCGTGCCGTGCATCGTGAAGAGCTGATTGTACGTCTCGGCGGACACGAGCCGGCCGTTCGGACCCTGCAGTTGCGCGCGAATCATGACGGCTTCGAGACCGCCGACGCAGAACCACGTGAGCGACGTCCACAGGTACAGCGCGCCGATGCGCTTGTGGTCTACAGTCGTGAGCCAGCTCCAGATGCCGGTCGGCTCGGTATAGCCCGCATGCGGCAGTGAGGGGGCGGCTGCAGCAGTTGCCATTCTCTAGATCTCCAGTTCCGTCATTACTTCAGTGACTGCAGGTAGGCGACGACGTCCGCGATCTGCTGATCGGTAAGGCCGATCTGCAGCGTCGATCTTATCACCGGGTCGTATTGTCCCTTGCCCTGCGTCGGCATGAGGACGCCCGGCTTCATCGCGCGAGAGTTCTTGATCCACCGCGCGAGATGGAACTTGTCGTTCGGAAAGAGACCACCGGCGATCGTATGCCGGCTGCCGACGTGCGTGAGGTCCGGGCCCGTCTGAGCGACCATTCCCGGCACGCCCTTGATGGTGTGACAGCCGATGCACGAGCCGCGCGACACGAGCGCGAATCCGCTCGAGGGATCTCCGGTGAGCGTGGTATCGAAGGACAGCGTCGGCGGCACCGGCGTGTGAGGGATCGTATGCGCCGCCATGCGCTCGAGCGGGAACGTGATGAAGCCCGCTTGCACCGGCGCCGGGGTCTGCGCGTTCGGCGCCGTCTGCACATTGGCGCCGCGCGGTCCCGTCGACGGCGTGATCGTGCCGCTGACGCCGGCGGGCGTGTTCGGGAGATTGACGTTGGGATTCACCTGCGTTCCCGGCGCCACGAACGTCGCCCCGCGAACCTGTCCCGGTGTCACCGCCGGCGTCGTGGGCGCAGCGGCAGCGACAGCTGGCGTCTGCTGGTGCGCGATCCAGCTGGCAAACTGCTCCGTCGCCACCGTGAACGCGCGGAAGCGCATGTTCGCGTGCGACGCGCCGCAGTACTCCGCGCAGAAGCCGTTGAACGCCTCCTCGGTCGTCGAGTCCGGCGTGAACCAGATGTGATTCGTGCGGTTGTTGACGAGATCGCGTTTCCCGCCGAGCCCGGGGATCCAGAAGGAATGAATGACGTCGTGCGTCTTGAGCGCGAAGTCGACCGTACGTCCGATCGGGAGATACAGTTCGTTCGCCGTCGTGACGTTGTACTGCGGGTAGCGGAACTCCCACCACCACTGGTGTCCGATGACTTCGACCTGCAGCGCGTCCGGCGGAACGTTTCGCTGCGTCTTGAAGATGGTCTGGACCGTCGGGACGGCGATCGCGGCGAGGACGACAGCCGGCAGCACCGTCCACATGATCTCGAGCTTGGTGTTCCCGTGCACCTGCTCGGGCTCGCGCGGCTTCCCCGGACGGCTGCGGTATTTCACGAGCGCGTAGATGAGCAACGCCTCGGTGAACACGAAGACGATCGTCCCGAGCCAGATCAGCAGCTTGAACAGGCTGCCGACGTCTCTATTGAAGTCCGTTCGATTGTGGAAGATCGAATTCGGGTTCTGCACGCACCCGGCGATCAGGGCGGTGAGTGCGACCGTCAGCGCGGCGAACACAAGCCGACGCGGGCGGGAGTCAGCGTGCATGCGGTATCCTGTAACCGGCGTTGTTTGGGTCAGGACGAGCACGGGCAAAGTATACCGCCCGGGTGGCAGCGGGAAGCGTCCTAACCCGTTCCCGCGTCGTGCTTCTCGTCCTTCGCTTCGTGTTTCTCGATCGTCTGCGCGATGGCGATCTCGAGCTGCACCTTGATCGCGGCGACACCTTCTCGCATGGCGCGCACACGCATCACCTCGCTGGAGCCGCGCGTCATGCTCATGTTGAGCGATGTGACGAGGTCGGAGATCATGCCGAACTGTCCCTTGAGCTTGCCGGCGAGCGCGGGCATCTGACGCTTGAGGTTCATCATCAGATGGCCGGCGGGCTGATTTCGCTTCACCTGTAACGCGTACTGCTCGACGAGGTTGTGGATGCGCTGGTGCAGGGCGACCGACTCGTCGAGGGTCGCCATCTTTGCCTGTCCCGCGCCGTCGAGCTTGAGACCCGCCATGGATGAATTCTACTTCACCCGCTCGAGCTTCGGATTCTGGCGCAGCTCGCGGCCGGCGCGCGCCTCCGGTTTGCCGTCGACGGTGACGACGTCCGCGGTGAAATCGAACATCCCTTTGTACGCGGCCGAACCGATGCCATACGCGTCGACGGGCGCACCCGCATCCTCGAATTCCTGGACGCGCTCCGCGTCGAAGCCGCCGGACACGACGATCTGCACGTCGCCGAAGCCTTCGCCATCGAGCGCATTGCGGACGTTCCAGACCAGCTGCGGATTCACGCCTGTCGGGCGGAACGTTCCCAGCTGAGACAGGACGGACTTGTCGACCATGTTCTCCGACGTGTCGAGACGCACGCCCCAGAGCCGGTCGCCGAGCGTGCGAGCGACGGAGACGGCGGTCGAGACGACGTCGTTGTCGTAGTCGACGAGCGCGAGGAGGTGCGTGTCGTCATCCAGCTGCTTCGCGAAATGCTTCGTGGCCGCGACCGTGTCGCCGCCGAACGCGGCGATGAGCGTGTGTGGAATGGTGCCGACGACCTTGCCGCCCCACAGCGAGCCCTGCGCCGGCGTGCACACTTCTCTGGCGCCGGCGATCATCGCGGCGAAGCCGTCGCCGGGCTGCATGGACCAGTGCTCGTCGCGCGCGCCGAAGAACAGCACCGATTTGGGCCGCGCGGCGTCGACGACGTCGCGCACGTTGGTGCACACGCGCGTGCGGTGACCAAGCACGCCGAGGTAGATCGCCTCGAGGTGCGCAAACGCCGTGTAATCCCCTTCGATCGTCAGTACCGTGTCCCACGCGTCGAGGAGATCTCCCTCGTAGAGCGCGTTGACGGTGAGCGCGCTCCAGTCCTCGACGCCGAGCTTGAGAATCGCGATGGTCTCGTCGATCCCAGACAACCACCCGTCCTGCTTGGCGGTCACCTGCAGCAGCACACGCGGGTTTCGGCGCGCGACGCGGAGCACCTGCGGGATGAGCGCCGCGTAACGATCCGAGTACTGGCCGGCCTTGATCTCCTCCGCCGCAACGCGAAACACCGCCGGATCCAGTCGCTTGCGGCGCCGCGGGCTCATTTTTTCCCCGTCATGGCGTCGGGGTTGAGCATGCGGTCGAGCGCCTCACGCGACAGCACGCCGCGCTCGAGCACCAGCTCGTAGACGCCGCGCCCGCTCGCGAGCGCCTCCTTCGCGATCGCCGTCGCATTCTCGTAGCCGATGCTCGGCACCAGCGCGGTGACGATGCCGATCGAATGCTCCACGAACTGCCGCATGCGCTGCGGGTTCGGCGTGATGCCCTCGACGCATCTCTCGCGCAGCACGACGCATGCGTTGCGCAGCGTCTCGATGCTGCGCAGCAGGCGATAGGCGATGACGGGCTCGAACACGTTCAGCTGCAGCTGCCCGGCTTCGGCCGCCAGGGTGACCGTGACGTCTCCGCCGATGACGTCGAAGCACACCTGGTTCACGACCTCGGGGATGACCGGATTCACCTTCCCCGGCATGATCGACGATCCCGGCTGCATGGCAGGCAGATTGATCTCGCCGAATCCCGCGCGCGGACCGGAGCTGAGGAGACGCAGATCGTTGCAGATCTTCGACAGCTTGACGGAGCAGCGCTTGAGCACTCCGGAGAGCTGGACGAATGCGCCCGTGTCCGCGGTCGCCTCGACGAGATCCGGCGCCGTGATCAGGGCGAGTCCGGTGACCGTAGCGAGATGTCCCCGCACCCTCTCGGCGTACCCGGCCGGCGCGTTGATGCCCGTGCCGATCGCCGTGGCGCCCATGTTGATCTCTCGTATGAGGGCTTGCGCTTCACTCAGACGCTCCACGTCCTCGAACATCGTGTGGCCGAATGCAGTGAATTCCTGGCCCAGCGTCATGGGCACGGCGTCCTGCAGCTGGGTGCGTCCCATCTTCACGTGCGGAGCGAACTCCTCGCCCTTGTTCAGGAACGCGGCTGCGAGCGCCGACATCGCCGAGCGCAGCGACTCGATGCTCACGTGCAGGGCCAGCTTCACCGCGGTGGGATACACGTCGTTCGTCGACTGGCTGAGATTGACGTGGTTGTTGGGATGCACCGACGTGTAGTCGCCGCGCGATTTTCCGAGGAGCTCGAGCGCCCGGTTCGCGATGACCTCGTTCGCGTTCATGTTCGTCGAGGTTCCGGCGCCACCCTGGATCGCGTCGACGAGAAAGTGCTCGTGGTGGCGACCGTTGCGGATCTCCTCCGCCGCGCGCACGATGGCGTCGGCGATCGAGCGATCGAGCAGCCCGAGATCGGCGTTGGCGCGCGCCGCGGCGATCTTGATGGCCGCGAGGGCCTCGACGAGGGATGGAAACTCGCGGATCGGCACGCCCGTGATCGGAAAGTTCTCGAGGGCGCGCAGCGTCTGAATACCGTACAGCGCATCGTCGGGGACGTCGCGGTCGCCGAGGAGATCGTGCTCGTGTCGCGTGCGTGACCCGGTGAAGCCGATGGTTCGGCCGCGGCCGACGAGCGTCGCGTCGGTGGCCGCCAGCCGTTGCGAGATCGCGCGCGCCGCGCGTCCCACGAGGGCGGCGTAGACGGCGGGATGCTCCTTGATCATGAGCTGCAGCTGATCGGCGCTGAGGACGAAGGCTTCCGTCTTCTGAATCGCGCGCGCACTGGTGCCGTGCGCGGAATCGTCGAGGAGGACGCCCTCGCCGACCGCTTCCCCCGCGCCCAGCGTCACGAGACGAACCGGCCGGCCGTTGACGCTCTTCTCGATCGCGACCGCGCCCGAGCCGACGATCGCCATGAAGCGTCGTGGCGCGCCCTCGGTGAACAGAATCGCGTCGGTCTCGTACGTCGTCGGCTGCACCAGCTTCGCGAGCTGATGCAGCGCGGATTCGGTGACGCCCTCGAGAAAGTGCGCCTGTCGCAACTGGTCGCGAACGGGGGCTGACATGGGCCGCAAGGTATCAGAGCCTGCCACTCACGGCCATATTTCCAGCCGGACCCTCGCAAACGGAGTCGTCGTGTCTCCAACCCGCCGTGATTTCCTTGCAACCGGTGCTGCAGCCGCCGCCAGCCTGGCGCTGCCCGAGATCGCCACTGCGTCGCCCAACTGCAGATTCCTCCCCTCGGTCGGAATGACGGCGAAAGGCTTCGCCGGCCGGCCGGTCGTGATCTCATCGGCGAATGGATTTCGGAGCAAAACGGCCGACGGCCGCCCCGCGATTCAGCTCGCGTACGACATGCTCACGCGCGGCGCCGATCCCCTCGACGCCATCGTCGCCGGGGTACAGGTCGTGGAGCTCGACCCCACGGACCACAGCGTCGGACTGGGCGGGCTGCCGAACGAGGAGGGCGTCGTCCAGCTCGACGCGAGCTGCATGCACGGACCGACGAAACGCGCCGGCGCCGTCGCGGCGCTCGAGGACATTCCCACGCCCGCTGCCGTCGCCAAGGCGGTGATGGACCGCACCGATCACATCATGCTCGTGGGCCCCGGCGCGAAGAAGTTCGCGCTCGCGATGGGATTCAAGGAGGACAAGAGCGTCAACGCGGAAGCGCACGAGGAGTGGCTGCGTTGGAAATCGCACTTGAATCCCAACGACAACTGGCTCGACCTGCCGGCCGGGCGCGCCCGTCCGCTGCCGAATGCGCCGCGGCCGACGCCGAACTCACCCGACATCGACGACGCCGATCTTCTGCACGTCTACTACGACGAGCGCGGCGTCGCGCACACGTACGGCACGATCAACATGGACGCCGTCGACGCAAACGGTGACATCGCGTCGGTGACGACCACGAGCGGGCTGTCGTGGAAGCTGTCGGGGCGTATCGGCGACTCGCCGATCATCGGGGCGGGGCAGTACTGCGACAATGAAGTCGGCGCCGCGGGATCCACGGGCCGGGGCGAAGCCAACATCAAGGTGTGCGGCGCCTTTCTCGCGGTCGAGTTCATGCGGCAGGGAATGTCGCCGGAGCAGGCGCTCATCAAGGTGATGGAACGCGTCCTCGCCATGACGGAGAAGCGTCTGCTCGACTCGAACGGCCGGCCCTACTTCGACTTGAACTACTACGCCGTGAACAAGAAGGGAGAGTACGCGAGCGCATCGGCGTATGAAGGGTCGCGCTTCGCCGTGTGCGACGCGAAGGGCGCACGGGTCGAGAATTGCGTCTACCTCTTCAAGGGACAGCAGCCGCGCAAGACGGCGGTCGACTCGGCGTACGTAAAGCCCTCGTGACGCCGGTCGCGTGATCGACGCGGGCCGTTTCTTCGTCCCGGGTCCGACCGAGGTTCGGCCGGACGTTCTCGCCGCCATGGCGCAGCCGATGATCTTCCATCGCAGCCGCGAGATGGAAGCGCTCATGCGCCGCGTGAACACTGGCCTGGGCCACGTGTTCGGGACGCGCAGGACGGTGCACGTCGTCACCGGCTCGGGCACGGCCGCGATGGAGCTCGCAATCCGTGGCGGCACGAAGCAGCGCGTGCTCTCGGTCGTGCATGGTGATTTCGGCGAACGCTTCGCGAAGATGGCCGAAGCCTGCGGCCGAACCGTGACTCGCCTGACCGCCCAGCCCGGGGACGTCGTGCCCCTCGACCACATTCGCGACTCGTTGCGCGGCGCCGAGTTCGACGCGGTGACCGTGACGTACAGCGAAACCGCGCTCGGTGTGCTCGCCGACGTGGAGAGCATCGCGCGCGTCGTGCGCGAGGCGCGGCCGGAATGTCTCATTCTCGTCGACGCGGTGTCCGCCGCGGGGGCGATACCGCTCCGCGTGGACGAGTGGGGCATAGACGCCGCGGTGTCGGCGTCACAGAAGGCGCTGGCGTTGCCGCCGGGTCTGGCATTCGCGGCGGTGTCGCAGCGTTTCGTCGAACGCGCCAGGGCGGTCCCGGACCGCGGCATTTACCTCGACGTCATCCGCTACGAGGAATTCGCGAACAAAGCGCAGAGTCCCACCACGCCGGCGGTGTCGCTGCTCTTTGCGCTGGACAAACAGATGGCGGACGTGGAGCTGGAGACGCTCGAGCGTCGCTTTGCGCGGCACGTCGCGATGCGCGACGCGTGCACGGCGTGGGTCGAGCGCGCGGAGGCGGCGGCGCTCGGCGTTCGTCTGGTGGCGCGTCCGGGGAACCGCTCGCCGTCGGTGACGTGCATCGAGACGGATCAGCAGAAGGCGATCCTGGAGCGAATGCGCGAGCAGGGATACGAGCTCGGTGGGGGACAGGCGCCGATGGCCAAGAACAGCATCCGCGTCGGGCACATGGGGGATCACACCGTCGCGGGGGTCGAGGGGATGCTCGAGGTCTTAGAGAGAGTTCTGAGAACGCTCTGACTGCAACGGCGGGAACGGGGACAACCAAGACTGCGGGAACGGGGAACTTGGAAGGGGGAACAGGGACAACTAAGACGGCGGGAACAGGGAGCCGGGAACAGGAACCGGGAACTGGCCAAAACTCGAATCCCGTTCCCGATTTCTGTTCTCCGGTCCCGCCATTCTCTCCGTTCCCGCCGTCTTGGTTCTCCCTGTTCCCCCTTCCCCCTTCCCTGTTCCCGCAGTTGTTGTCAATACATTCCCTCTAGAATGACCGAAGCAACGAGTACGGCCCCCGACACCTACGACGCAGCCGCCATCGAGCGCAAATGGCAGGCGCGCTGGGAGCACGGCGGAACGAATCACACCGACGTGCACGCCGGCGTGCGTCCGTACTACACGCTCATGATGTTCCCGTATCCGTCGGCGGAGGGGCTGCACGTCGGGAACCTGTTCGCGTTCACGGGAAACGACATCCACGGCCGCTTCCAGCGGATGCACGGGCACACCGTTTTCGAGCCGATGGGATTCGACGCCTTCGGCATTCACTCGGAGAACTACGCGCTCAAAGTCGGGATCAATCCGATGGAGCTGATCCCGCGCAACATCGACAACTTCCGCCGCCAGCTGAAGCGCGCCGGGCTGATGATCGACTGGCGCTACGAGCTGTCGACGACGGATCCGCGGTACTACAAGTGGACGCAGTGGCTCTTCCTGCAGCTGTACAAGCGCGGGCTGGCGTACAAGAAGCGCGCGGCCGTCAACTGGTGTCCGGTGGACAAGACCGTGCTCGCGAACGAGCAGGTGATCGCCGGCGAATGCGAGCGCTGCGGCGCGAAGGTGGAGCAGCGTCTCCTGGAGCAGTGGTTTTTCCGCATCACCGACTATGCCGGCAGACTGCTCGAGAATCTCGACCGCATGGACTGGTCGGAGAGCACGAAGGCGGCGCAGCGCAACTGGATCGGCAAGTCCGAAGGCGCGGAGATCGTCTTTCGCGTCGAGGACTATCTCGAGCTCGCCGGCGCGGCGACCGTCGTCACGACCGGAACGAGCGAGATGCCCGCGGCCCCGACCGACATCAGGGTGTTCACGACGCGCCCCGACACGGTGTTCGGCGCGACGTATCTGGTGCTCGCGCCCGAGCATCCGCTGGTCGAGCGCATCACCGCCGACGAGGAGCGCGCGAGCGTAAAGGAGTACCGCGCGCGCTGCGCGAAGCAGGACATCGTGTCGCGGAAGGTCGCGAAGGAAAAGACGGGCGTCTTCACCGGCGCGTACGCCATCAATCCGGCGACGGGTGAGCCGATCCCGATCTGGATCGCCGATTACGTGCTGATGGAATACGGCACGGGGGCCATCATGGCCGTGCCGGGCCATGACGAGCGCGACTTCGAGTTTGCGAAGGCGTTCAACCTGCCGATCGTGCGTGTCGTCGCGGCGGAGAATGAGAACGAGCACACGCCGCTCACGGAGGCCTATACGGACTCCGAGGACCCGGCGCGTCTCGTGAATTCGGGCCGCTTCAGCGGGTTGTCCGTCTCGGAGGGGAAGCACGCGATCGTGTCGTCGCTGGAAGAGCGCGGCCGCGGCAGCCGCGTCGTGAACTACCGTCTGCACGACTGGTGTATCTCGCGGCAGCGGTACTGGGGGCCGCCGATTCCGATTCTCTACTGCGAGAAATGCGGTGTCGTCCCCGTGCCGGAGAAGGACCTTCCCGTCGAGCTGCCGAAGTTGGACGACTTCAGGCCCGACGATTCCGGCATCTCGCCCCTGGCGCGTGTCGAGAGCTGGTATCGCGTCAAGTGCCCGCGATGCGGCGCGCAGGCTCGCCGGGAGACGGACGTCTCCGACACGTTCCTCGACAGCTCGTGGTATTACCTGCGCTATCCGAGCGCGCACCGCGACGACGTCGGCTTCGATCCGGTGCTGACGGACAAGTGGCTTCCCGTCGACTCGTACATCGGCGGGAACGAGCACGCCGTGCTGCACCTGCTGTATTCGCGCTTCATCAGCATGGTCTTGCACGACGCGCGCATGCTGCCCTTCGACGAGCCGTTCACGAAGTTCCGCGCCCACGGCACGATCGTCCGCGACGGCGCGAAGATGTCGAAGAGCCGCGGCAACGTCGTGAACCCCGACGAATACATCGACGAGTGGGGCGCGGATTCCTTCCGCACGTATCTGATGTTCCTCGGTCCATACGAGGAAGGCGGCGATTTCCAGGATCGCGGGATCTCCGGCGTGAAGCGCTTTCTCGACCGCCTGTGGAGCTCAGCCCTCGACGCCCAGAGGTCGGGTCGGCCCGACAGCGCCGTCATGCGCAAGCTGCACAAGACCATTCGCAAGGTCGGCGAGGACATTCCGCGCCTGAGCTACAACACGGCGATCGCGGCGATGATGGAGTACATGAAGACGCTGCGCGCGAGCGAACGCGTGCCGCACTACGACGAGGTCGAGCCGCTCGTGCAGCTCGTCGCGCCGTTCGCGCCGCACGTCGCCGAGGAGCTGTGGGAGCGCTTCGGACACAAGCGGAGCGTGTTCGACAGCGGCTGGCCAGCCTTCGATCCCGACCTCGCCGCCGACGAGCTCGTGACGGTCGCGGTACAGGTCAACGGGAAGACGCGCGGCACGATCCAGGTCGCGCCGGAGGCGTCTCAGGAGCAGGCCGTCGCCGCCGCGATGGCGGAGGCGTCGATCGCGCGTTTCGTGACGACGGACCCGTCGCGGGTGATCTGGGTGGCGGGGCGGTTGTTGAATATCGTGGTGAGAGACAGGAAGGAGGGCTGAGGAAGGAGGGCTGAGGAAGGAGGGCTGAGGAAGGGCGGTCGCGTGTTCGTCGCCTCCTTCCTCCTTCCTCTTTCCTCCTTCCTCCTTCCTGGTCTAAAACCGCGCGCCGAGCGTGATCGGGATCGTCATCGTCGGCTTGCTTTCGCTCAGGACAAAGTGCATGCGCACGTCCGCCATGCCGACGAAGAAGGTCAACGGCACCTCGATCCCAAATCCTGCGTCAAAGCCGGGCTTAGTCCCTCCGTCCGTCAGCCGATACACCGCGATGCCGCCGAGCAGGAAGGTGCTGGAAGCGCGATTCGCCTTGCGCGCCAGGAGGGAAGCGCCCGCGGAAAGGATGTTCATGTCCTTCACCGAGGCCCCGATTCCTGTGGTCTTGTGATCGTAACGCTGGTAGATCAGCTCCGCGCGAAACGAGTACGGCTGCTCCGCGGCGGAGAAATCCACCAGCCCCGCGATCGTGTAGCCCGCGGAGTGCGTATCGGCGAGGCGGCCGATCGGGATCGCGATGCCCGCTCCGATGCCGCCGGACGCGCCGAAGGTGGGCGCCGCCGGCGGAACTGCCTGCGTCGCCTGCGTCGCCTGCGTCGCCTGCGTCGCCTGCGCGCCGAGAGACGCTGACAGACATGCGACGAAAAGCGCGGAACATGCCAGACGATTCATGTCGGTCCGGGATGAAGGTTAAGTCAGCAGGCCGCTGATCCACTCGCCAACGAAGTATCCGACGACGGCGACGCCCAGCCCGACGACGAACATATCGAGTCCGGAGCGGAAGACGCTGCGTCCGGTGAACACCGACCGCGCCGCCCCCACCAGCCAGTGCGACAACATCGAGATCGCGAACGACAGGACGATCGCCGTCTGCCCCTCCCACATAAGGAAGGGAAAGACGGGAATGAACGCGCCCACCGCCGTCGCCGCGCCCGTCACCCAGCCTTCACGAAGGGGCGACATGTGCGGCGTGCCGATGCCCAGCTCCTCCTGCACCTGCTCTTCCAGCATCTGCCTCGGGTCGGCCATGACCTGCGTGGCCAGGCGATGCGCGGACTCCGCATCCATTCCCTTGGCTTCGTAAATCAGCGCGAGCTCGTCACGCTCGACCTCGGGCATGAGCGCGATCTCATCGCGTTCCATCGCGATCTCGTGCGCGTAGACCTCCTGCTCGCTCTTTGCCGCGAGGTACCCGCTGCTTCCCATCGACAACGCATCCGCGATCATGCCCGCGACACCGGCGACGATCACGGTGTGGTGCTGCGTGATCGCCGTCGCGCCGATCACGCCCGCCACGAGGCCGAAGTTCGCCGTCAGCCCGTCGTTGAAGCCGTAGACGACGTTGCGCAGAAAGCCGCCCGACGCCGTGCGATGCCAGGGCTCGCCCGCCCTTCCCGAGATCTGGTTCAGCGTCTGCGCATGCTCGGCGGATTCGCGCGCGAGCGTGAACGCTTCGTCCTTGCCGGCGACGCCGGAGGCGGTGCTGCGATGCATGTCGAGGTAGCCCTTCACCTCGCGGCCCTCCTCCGCGAGAAGCATCGGGAGCAGGAAGCTGGGGCCGAACGCGCGTCCGAGCGCCGCGAGCATCCGCGTGCGCGCGCTCGGCCGGTGCGAGCGCAGCCGCCTGCCGTGCTGGGAGAGCAGGTTCTCCCACACCTTCACGTGCTTGTCCTCGACGTCGGCAAGCCGCAGGTACAGCGACTTTTTCGTGGTGTCCGGCTCGGAGGAGGCGAGGACGCGATACAGGTACGCGGCGTCCGCCTCGTCCTGCCAGTGGTGCTCGAACGCGTGCAGATCCGGCGCGGGCGTGGCGGTGGGGGAAGGCATGCGCACGCGGAAAAGTAAACCCGGATAGGCTTCGTCGTGTCTCATCCGGCAGAACCGAATACCTCAAAACCGTTTTACGAGGGACCTATGCACAACCGAATTCTGCTGGCGCTTGGCCTTACTGCGATCGCGCTGGCGCCGGCGCTCGTTAGCGCCCAGTCAGAGCCCCGCGAACGCCGGGAATCGCGCGAACCGCGCGTCTTCCGATTCGAGGGTCCCAACTCGTTCGGATTCTCCTTCGACGATGACGATCTCGATCGTGCCGTCATCGGCATCACGACTTCGTCAGGCAGCATGCGCGACACGCTTGGCGTTCTCGTGAGCTCCGTCGCGGAGGGCGGTCCGGCCGAGAAGGCGGGGATCGAAGAGGGCAACCGCATCGCGTCGATCAACGGCGTGAACCTGAAGCTCAATCCGGCGGACGCGGGCGACTGGGACATGGCGAGCGCCATGAGCCGGCGTCTGACGCGCGAGCTCGGCAAGCTGAAAGCGGGCGACGACGTCGAGCTGCGCGTCTACGGCAACGGCCAGACGCGGACGGTGAAGCTCAAGACGGTGGCGTATGACAGCTTGTACCACGTGAGCCGTTCGTGGCGCGACGACGACCGCGCCGCGCTTGGGGTGAGTCTCGGAGGCAGCGGCAGCCGGCGCGATACACTCGGCGTCCTCGTGACATGGGTCGATGACGACGGCCCCGCGGCCAAGGCAGGGTTGGAGGAGGGCAATCGCATCGCCGCCATCAACGGCGTCGATCTGCGGGTGGGGAGAGACGACGCCGGCGACGAGTTCATCTCCGGCGCCAAGGTCGGGCGCCTGCGGCGCGAGCTCGACAAGGTCAAGCCGGGCGACGAGGTGGAGCTCCGTGTATACGGCGACGGCCGGACCCGCAACGTCAAGGTGAAGACGGTCGCAGCCTCCCGGCTGCGCGGCCGCTCGGTGCGCATCGGCGGCGGCAACACGATTGTGCTGCCGCGCATCGCGCCGATGCCGCCCATGCCGCGCATCGAGACCGGGCCGATCCGCACGCGCATCACGCGTATCACGTTGTAACCGTCTCGCAGGCGGGGTGGGCTCGAAGGGCGAGCCTTTAGGCTGCCGCGGCGCTGCCGATACTGGCATCATGGAGCGCCCGGCAGCTTCTTCGTCCGCAGTGACAACTCAACCGCATCTCCGCAGCCTCCCGATTCTCGGCGATGTCTTCCGCATCGCCTTCGAGCAGTCCGCGGCCGGTATCTCCGTGACGGCCCCCGTGCCCTCGGGCGCGTACCTCCACGCGAATCAGGCGTTCTGCGATTTCGTCGGGTATTCGCTGGACGAGCTGCGGACGATGCGGCTGACGGATCTCATCCATCACGACGACCGCGACCGCGCTATCCAGGTTCGCGAGCGACTCCTGCGCGGCGAGATGAGCGAGGCACGCTGGGAACGCCGCTACATCCACAAGTCGGGGTTGCCGCTGTGGGCGCTTCTCACGACGACGCTCGTGCGCGACGAGCAGGGGAACCCGGCCTACTTCCTGTCGCAGGTCATCGACATCAGCGATCGCAAGCTGGCGGAGGAGGCGCTGCAACGCGCGGAGGCCCGGTCGCGCGCGCTCATCGGCGCGATGCAGGACGTCATCCTCGTGCTCGACCGCGATGGCACGTACGTCGACATCGCGCCGAGCGCGACGGATCGGCTGTTCCGGCCGCCGGAGGAGCTCCTTGGCAAGCGCGTGCATGACATCTTTCCGCCCGAAAAGGCGCACGTCTTTCAGCAGGTAATCACCCAGGCACTGACGACGCGGTCGCCGGTGGAGGTGGCGTACGATCTCGAGATCCGCGGCGAGAAGATCTTCTTCGAGGGAACGGTCTCGCCGCTCCCGGACGAACGCGTCGTGTTCGTCGCGCGCGACGTCACGGCACGGCGTCGCGCCGAGCAGGCGCTGCGAGAGAGCGAGGACCAGCTCCGCCAGGCGCAGAAGATGGAGGCCGTAGGACAGCTCGCCGGCGGAATCGCGCACGACTTCAACAACCTTCTGATGGCGATCATGAGCAACGCGGAGCTCGCGAGCCTGGAGCTGCCGTCGGCCGCGCCTGCCATGCAGCACATCGATGAGATCAAGAACGCGTCGCGGCGCGCGCGAGCGCTGACGCAGCAGCTCCTGGCCTACAGCCGCAAGCAGATCCTGCAGCCGCGCGTGCTCGACATCAACGTCGTCGTGCGCGACACGGAGCAGATCCTTCGACGTCTGATCGGCGAGACGATTGCCATGGACGTCGTGCTCGAGCCGGCGCTGGGACACGTGCGCGCCGACCCCGGGCAGCTCGTGCAGGTGCTGATCAATCTCGCCGTGAACGCGCGCGACGCGATGCCGCAGGGCGGCCAGCTCACGATCGAATCGTGCAACCGCGACATGGGCGCCGCCGACGTGAAGGCGCACCGCGGGCTCAAGCCGGGGAGATACGTCGCGCTCCAGGTGAAGGACACCGGCATCGGCATGGACGAGCAAACGAAGACGCGGATCTTCGAGCCCTTCTTTACCACGAAACCGCCGGGGCAGGGAACTGGCCTGGGACTCTCGACGGCGTACGGCATCGTGAAACAGTCGGGGGGCTACATCGCCGTGGAGACCGCGCCGGGCGCCGGCACGACGTTCACCATCTACCTGCCCCGCGTGTTCGAGGCGTCGGAACAGGCGACCACGCCCGCGCCGCAGGAGACGCCGACCAAACCCTCACATGGAACCGTGCTCCTCGTCGAGGATGAAGGTGCCGTGCGCGAAGCGACGAAGCGCATGCTGCGGAAGTACGGATTCGACGTGATCGAGGCGAAGCACGGGCAGGACGCGCTGCTGCAGTGGGAGCACCAGGGCAACCGCGTCGACGTCGTGCTCACGGACGTCGTCATGCCGATGATGGGTGGAGCGGAGCTCGCGCGCACGCTCCGCGAGCGGCGTCCCGATCTGCGGGTCGTGTTCATGTCCGGCTACACGCAGGGGACGCTGGAGCTGTCGTCGATGGACGAATCCGCGACGCGCTTTCTGCCGAAGCCATTTACGGCGGATCAGCTCGTGGGGACGCTGCGGGAGCTCATCGAATCGTGAAGTCATCCCGAGGAGCGTGGCGACGAGGGATCTGCAGTTCCGACTGCAGATTCCTCGCTCCGCTCGGAATGACGGCTTAGAACTCGACTTGGGCCCCGAGCTCCACCACTCTGTTCGGCGGGATCCCGAAAAACTCGGTCGCCGACTTGGCATTCCGCTGCAGAAAGACGAAGAGCTTCTTCCGCCAGCGCGCCATGTGCGGCACGTCCATATCCGACGTCGCCGTGCGAGTGCCTGCCCGGGTGCCGCGGCGCTTGTCGGAGACGAGCACGCGTTCGCGGCCGAGGTAGAACGTGGTGTCGTTCGTCCGCGCCCTGAGTCCCGTCTGGCGAAGGCGGTAGAGAATCTCCGGGACGTCCGGTGTCTCCATGAACCCGTACCGCGCGGTGACGCGGAAGAAGCCGTGCTCGAGCGGTTCCAGGGTGATGCGCTCCTCCGAGGGAATCTCCGGAACCTCTTCCGTCTTGATCGACATCAGGACGACCTGCTCGTGCAGCACCTTGTTGTGCTTCAGGTGATGCAGCAGCACGACGGGAACGCCTTCCTGCGACGACGTCATGAACACCGCGGTACCCGGTACGCGTGGCGGCTTCTTGCGCGCGACGTCGCCGAGGAAGAGGTCGAGGGGGAGCGAGCCCGCCTGGAGAATGCGCGTGAGCATCAGGCGGCCGGTCTTCCAGGTGCTCATCACGCTGAAGATCAGCACGGCGATTGCGATCGTGACCCAGCCGCCGCTCGCCAGCTTGATCGCATTGGCGCCAAAGAACGCCAGGTCGACGAACAGGAATGCCGCCGTGAACAGCAGGACGACCCACGACTTCCAGTGCCAGCGCTGGCTCGCCACGACCGCGTACAAGACGGTGGTGATACCCATGGCGCCGGTCACCGCGATACCGTAGGCCGCACTGAGATTATCCGAGCTGCGAAAGGCGACGACGAGAAGCAGGCAGCCGATCGCCAGCAGCTTGTTCATCTCCGGGACGAAGATCTGTCCGGCCTGTTTGTACGACGTGTGGATGATGCTGAGCCGCGGCGAATACCCGAGCTGCATGCTCTGCTGGGCGAGTGAAAACGCTCCCGAGATCATGGCCTGCGACGCCACGATCGTCGCCGCGCCGGCAATGAACACGAGCGGGTAGAGCATGCTCCGGGGCGCGAGCAGATAGAACGGGTTCACCGCCGAGTTGGGATCGCGCAGCACGACCGCGCCCTGCCCGTAGTAATTGAGGAGCAAACTCGGGAGAGCAACCGCGAACCAGGCGACCCGAATCGGACGTTTGCCGAAGTGACCCATGTCGGCGTACAGCGCTTCGCCGCCGGTGATGGCCAGCACGACGGCCCCGAGGACGAAAAACCCGCTCGGTCCATTGTTAACGAAGAACTCGACGGCGTGATGGGGACTCAACGCGAGCAGGATCGCCGGCTCACGAACGAGCTCGAGGGCGCCGAGCACACCGATGGTGATGAACCACAGCAGCGTCACGGGGCCGAACAATCCGCCGACACGCGCAGTGCCATGGCGTTGAACCGAGAACAGTCCGACGAGGATGCCGAGCGTTATCACGATCACGTACGGCTCGAATGCCGGCGTGGCCACCTTCAGTCCTTCGATGGCGCTCAACACCGAGATCGCGGGAGTGATCATGCCGTCCCCCAGGAGCAGCGCCGTTCCGAACAGCCCCAGGAGGATGAAGACGGTGCGCTTCCACTGATCTTCGGCGCGGCGCTCCTGCTGCAGCACGAGCGCGAGCAGCGCGAGGATGCCGCCCTCGCCCCGGTTGTCGGCGCGCACGACCATCACGAGATACTTGATGCTGACGACGACGATCAGCGCCCAGGTGATGAGCGAGAGCAGGCCGTACACGTTCTCCTGCGTCGCCGCGTAAGCGTGATGCCCCGTGAATCCCTCACGGAACGCGTACAGCGGGCTCGTGCCGATGTCGCCGTAGACGATGCCCAGCGCCGTCAGGGAGAGAACCGCGAGACGTTTGCCCGTCGGATGTTCTTCGACATGCTCCCGCTGAGGCGGGAGCTGGGGCATCTGCATCGTTGTCCGCGGCTCGCGCGGTGGCGGCGGCGGCGTGCTGTCCGGCGGTTGCGGCGCTTGGTCTACCAATTGGCCTCGCAGACCAAAAAAAGCGGGTCGCGGCGGCAGCCGCGACCCGAGCGACAAATCTATGGAGGCCGCCGGCCGAGTCTAGCCGTCGCCCGCAGCGCTGCCGGCGCTGCCCTTCTCACCCTTGTCCGCCTGCTCCAGCTCGGCGGCCGCACGCTCGAGAATCTCCCGGATGCGTTGCAGGCGCGCCGCATCGTTCACGTTGCGCGACGCGCTTCCGTACGCGGCGCGCGCGACGCGCCGGAAGGCGTGGTTCACTTCCATCATCGGCGTGTCGAGGAAGCCCTCCATGAACTTCGCGATGCGCTCGAAGATCGAATCGACCGTCGTGCTGTGTTCCTTGAGGTACGCGCTCCCCTCGGGCGTGATCTCGTAGATTTTCCGGCCCCCCTCGTCCTGCGTGGCTTTGGCGTAGCCGAGATCCTCGAGCATCGTGAGGGTCGGATAGACGGTTCCCGGGCTCGGCGAGTACGCGCCCCCGAAGCGGTCCTCCAGCTCCTTGATGATCTCGTAGCCGTGACGCGGCTTTTCCTCGAGCAGCCGCAGGATCACGTACTTGAGGTCGCCTTGCTCGAACATGCGCCCCATACGGCCGCGGTGATGCCGCCCGCGCGGCCCGAAGTCGCCACCGAAGCCCTCGAAGCTGCCCCAACCCCATCCCCAACCTCGGCCGCGTCCAGACGCGCACCAGTTCTCGCCGACCGGGATACCGAACGCAAACGCCTTGAACATGTCCACCTCGCGATATAACGGAGATATGTCGTAATGACGATATATCGGCTTACGATATATCGCAAGGAATGGTTTCGGAGTTTCAGCGACCAACCGTTTAGTCAGGTCCGGCACTTGCCCCTTTGCCGCCCCGCACGGCCACACACAGGAGGAAGCATGGCTGACGATCTTGGGAAAGAGGGGCTTGAGGATCGAGTCAAGGGAACGGTCAAAGAGGGCGAAGGTAAGCTGCGCAACGCCGTCGGCGGCCTGACCGGTGACACGAGCGAGCAGCTGAAGGGCAAGGGCCAGGAGATCAAGGGCAAGGTTCAGCGCAAGCTCGGCGAAGCCGAAACGGACGCGGACCGCGACCTCTAAGTCGAATCCGCACTGTGACACGGGCGGTGCGACGGAGCACCGCCCGCGTTTCATTTCACTCCCCGTACATTTCCGTGATCAGACGGCGTAGCGCCGCGGCTTTCTGTTCGGAGAGTCCGCCGATCCGATTACCGAGCCGGCGCTTGCTGATCGTCCGAATCTGATCCACCGCGACTTCGGCGTGGCGTTTTCCGACGCGGATCGCCAAGCGGCTACGCCAGGTTGGGTGCAGCTGCGAGGTCAGGGGGCACACGGTCACGGTGTCGAGTCGCTGGTTCAGAACGTCGAGGCTGACGATGACGACCGGCCGCGTTTTCGCCATCTCCGATCCGCGAACCGGATCGAGATCGGCCCAGCGAATCTCATAGCGCTTCACACCGGCTTGCGACGCCCGGAGTATCGCGGCGACTGTTCGGCGACCTTACGACGCGGTGCGGCATCCCATGGTACGCCATCCGCTCCGTCGGCGGCGAGAGGATCCCAGTCGGTCCAATCTTCGTTTGCGCCGGCCATGGCCTTCGCTGTCTCCGCCCACGAAAGCTTGACGCCGCCGCTGCGCGGGCGGAGGAGGATCCCGTCCTCTAGCTCCTCCATGAGCACGGTTTCCCCGATGCCGTAGCGCGCGAGCGTTCCGGCGGGCAACCGAACCCCGCGGGAGTTGCCGATTCGTGCGACTTTGAGCTCGACGGGTTTCATGTAATTACCGTAATTACAGGCACCCGGTGCGTCAACGACCGTGGGTCCTACGGTCCGGCGTTGCGCAATTCTAGTGGGCGCTAACGACGCGCGGCTTCGGTGGCGACATCGCGCCGATGGATCCCGCGATCTCCGGCGCCGCCGCGTCCTCCGGTCGCAGGAGGTTCGGCGCGAGACGGAAAAATCGGCCGAGGATGTCTGGATCGAATTGGCGCCCGATCTCGGCCTGCATCAGCCGCAACGCGTCACGCGGCTCGAACGCGCGGCGATACGGGCGGTGGCTCGTGAGGGCGTCGTATACGTCCGCGACGCACAGGATGCGGGCGGGCACCGGAATCGATTCGCCGGCCAGGCGGTCGGGATACCCGTGGCCATCCCACCGCTCGTGATGCCCGCGCACCATGGGCAACACGTCCCACGGGAAATCGACGTCCCGCAGCAGCTCGACGCCGGCGACCGGATGCTGCTCCATGATCGCGCGTTCCTCCGGCGTCAGCGGACCGGCCTTGTTGAGGATCTCGTAGGGGACGTCGATCTTGCCGACGTCGTGCAGCAGCGCGCCGACGCGGAACCAGAAGAGCGTCGTCTCGTCGAAGCCCATGTCCGTGGCGATGGCGCAGGCGACGTCGGCGACGCGCTGGCAGTGCCCCAGCGTGTATGCATCCTTCGATTCGATCGACTGCGCCCAGTCCTGCACGAGGTCGTGGAAGCGGCGCTCCAGTTTGCGCAGCCGCGCGGTGACGTCGGCGAGATCGCGGCGCGCGCGCAGCTTCATGAACAACCGGTGCGACGTGCTCAGCGCCTGCAGCGTCTCGCGGTTGCGGCCGAGCGCCAGGTACACCTCGGCCTGCTCGCGAGCGGTTTCCGCGGCGAGGAGCAGGTCCTCCCGTGACATGGCCTGGTCGTACGCGAGGCGCAGGTAGTTCTCGGCGTCGCGCAGCGATCCCGTCTCACGCGCGATGACGCCGTAATACTTGTAGGTCTCCGCCAGCATGCGGGTGTCGCGCAGCGAGCTCGCCTCGAGCAGGACGTGATCGCAGAGAGAGCGCGCGCGGCTGAAGGCGCCGCGCTGGAGCAGGAGGCCGATGCGGTTCACCTCCACCATCAGGGACGTCCACGCGTCGCCGCACGTGCGCGCGATGTCGTACGCCTCGGCGAAGGCGATCTCCGCCTCGACCAGCCGTCCGAGACCCGCGTACACCATCCCGATGTTGCTGAGCTGTTTTCCAAGCTCCTGTTTCATGCCCAGCGCGCGATACCGCTCGCCGCTGGTGGTGTAATAGCGCAGTGCGGTCGTGTCGTCACCGCGCATGCTGGCGATCACGCCAAGATTCGCCTCCACGATGGCCAGCAGCCGTTCGTCGGCGCTGACTTCGGCCATCCGCGCGGCCTCCGCGTACATGCGCGCGCCCTCGTCGAGCTGGCCGCGCTGCACGTAGCTGTTGGCCATGAGGTTGATAGTGTGCGCGATCTCCGTCGCATTGTCGCAGGCCTCGGCGACGGCGAGCGCCGCGGCGAGGCAATCCTGGCCGGCCTGGACGTCGCCGTCATCGAGGTACGTGCGCGCCACGCGCCGCAGGATCGCCGATGCGGCACCGTTGTCCGTGGCGTCGCGCAGCAGGTAGAGCGCGCTCTCGTAGCGCTGCCGGGCGATGGCGCGGCGCCCGGCGAACTCGGCGCGCTGGGCCTCCTCCATGAGCGCGGAAATGACCGCGCCGGGTTCGGCTGCCGGACCCGCCTGCGTCGGCAGTCCGGTCGGGGTCTGTGACGTCCGGATCACGACGGAAGGTTCGTCAGCGCCGGACCGGCATCCCGAAGTTTGCGCGCGAGCCGAGGCCGTGAGATTCCCAGCATGCGCGCAGCGGCGGAGCGATTGCCGTTCGTGAGACGCAGCACGACCTGAATCGCCTCGCGCTCGATGGCGGCGAGCGTCTTTCCCGTTCGCGGTATGCGAATCTCACCGACAGAATCCGACGTCGTCGCGGTGCGGCGCTGGATCAGGAGGTGCTCCGGGTGGATGGTGCGCTCCTCACCGCTGATGATCGCCGCGCGCTCCATCACGTTGCGCAGCTCGCGCACGTTCCCCGGCCAGCGATGCGACTGCAGCGCCTCGAGCGCCTGGGGCGACAGCACCTTGACGCGTCCATGTTCGGCGACGGATTCGGCGAGACACTGGCGCGCGATCGACGCGATGTCCTCGGGCCGCTCGCGCAGCGGCGGCAGCGCGATCGTGAAGACGTTCAGGCGATAGAAGAGATCCTCGCGGAACGCTCCAGTCGTGACCGCCTGCTCGAGGAGCGGGTTCGCCGCCGCGATGATGCGACAGCGGATCTCGATCTCGTCGCTGCCGCCGAGCAGCCGCATGCGCCGCGACTCCAGGACGCGCAGCAGCTTGGGCTGAAGTCCGAGGGGCATCTGATGGATCTCGTCGAGGAACAGCGTCCCTGCCGCCGCGAGCTCGAAGAGACCGCTCTTGCGCTTGCCCGCGTCGGTGAAGGCGCCACGCTCGTACCCGAAGAGCTCCGACTCGAGCAGCGTCTCGGGAATGGCCGCGCAGTTGACGGCCACGAAGGGCTGCTCGGAGTTCGTCCCGGCGTAGTGAATCCCGCGGGCGAACAGCTCCTTGCCGACGCCCGTCTCTCCGAGCAGAAGCACGGTGGTGCGCGGCGTCCTGGCGACGCGATGCGCAAGCTCGAGCGCCTCCGTGATCGCGGGGCTGCGGCCGATGATGTTCTGAAAGCCGAAATCGGACGACAGCGACGCACCCGAGCCCGACGTCGTGGTCGGGGTCGTCTCCAGGATGGAGTTCGTCATCAGGCGGTCAATTCAGTCGTGGCGCCGCTGGTACGTGCCGCGCGATCGCCGAGCCCGGACCGCAGGCGCGTGGTGAGGCCGGCGGTCATGCCGTCGAAGCCCGCCATGCGCGACAGCTCCAGCGCGCGGCGCCAAGCCTCGCGCGCCTTGACGACTTCGTTGCTGTCGCGATATGCGTCGCCCAGCTCACAGAGGATCTCGATGCGAAGCTGGATGTCCTCGCCGAGCTGACAGAGCACGAGCGCGCGGTCGAGCAGCGAGATGGCGTACGCGGACGCTCGGTCGCGCACGCGCGCCACGCGCGCGAGCAGACGCAGCGCCGCCGCGCGACGCGTGTTGTCACGCCGCTTTTCCGCGATCGTGAACGCGCGCATCGCCGCGGCTTCCGCGAGATCGGGTTTGTTCGTGGCGAGGAACAGCGCGGCGCGATTCTCCTCGACGAACGCCTCGGACGCCATGTCCTTGAGCTCGCGCGACAGACGCAGCGCGCGCTCGAGCACGTCCTCGGCGCGATGGTACGCCGCCTCGCGCGTGTAGAGCACGCCGAGATTGTTCAGCACCCACAGGACCGCGTCCTGCTGCTCCTCGGTCTCGAACGCAGCGAGCGCGAGTCGGAAATGCGCGAGCGCTTCGTCCGGCCGTCCCTGCCATTCCGCGACGACGCCGAGATTCTGCTGCACGAGGCCGGACAGACGCCGGTCGCCGAGACGATGCGCGAGCCGCGCCGCCTCACCGTACCAGCGCTCCGCGGCTGTGAGATCGCCGCGATACTGCGCAACCGTCCCGAGACAGTTGAGCGCGTGCGCGCGTCCCGGCTTGTAGCCGATCGAATCCGCGACGGCCAGGCTTTGAGCGTACAAGTCGGATGCGGCTGAATGGTTTCCACGATCGCGCAGGACGGAGCCCTTCCATCGAAGAACGTCCGCCAGCGCGTCGCTGGGCCCTACGGGAAGGAGCAGCGCCAGGGCGTGGTCGCACGCATCGATTGCTCGATCCGGTTCCGCACCGCGCCACGTGGCGAGCGCTTCGCGCGCCAACGCCCTGGCTTGCTCCAACGGGTGGTCGCGTTCTGCGACCATAGGCAACTCCACTACCCCATGTATGTCGCGTGAGAGAGGCTGGACGCGAGTTCATCCTCGCGTCCCACAGCCTGACTCAGCTCAGTAACCGCCCTCGTCTGCCGTCCCGGACGTGAGAATCCATCCGCTGAAGTGGCCGACCCTGAAGACGGCGTACTTCGTCAGCAGGATCGACAGCAGCGACGCAGGCACAACCTCGTCGACGAGTACCAGCCCGCTCGAGTTGACGTCGAGCACGTCGCCGGCGAAATGAGCGCCGTTCAGCAAAAGACTGCCGAGCAGAACGCCGATTATGTTGACGTCCGTGCCGGCGAGGTTCTGCTTCAGCGTCACCTGCTTGTCGAACACCAGATGCGGCTCGAAGCGATACGCGACGGCATCGCCGGCGAGTGCCGTGACCGTGATGGTCTGCGTCGTCGCGAGCGCGCCGGCGGGAATGATCACGGACAGACCCGTCGCGGCGTTGGACGACGTCGCACCAAGTGGACCGGCGGTAAAGGTCCAGCTGATGTCAGAGGCGAGCGGTGTCGTGCGATGCACAGGCGGAACCAGACTGATTCCGAGCAGGCTGCCTGACGCCGTGCTGCCGGCCGTTACCGGGGCCGTCGGTGAGTGATTCGAGTCGGTGCAGGCAGCACCGAAGAGGGCCATCGCCACCGACAGCCCCAAGAAAGCGCCAACGCTCTTCCTCATCTCAGGTCTCCAATTGTGCGGAACATGCCGCCGTTATAAGCAACGTCTGGTCCACGCCACGCATGTGCAACTGCCACAACGGTTTAGCCGAAAAACGACCACCGTGACTCATCGCACAATTGCAACGTTTCCTTCCAGTCGCCGCTCGCCTGCTGTAGCGAAATGATGCAGCAACGCGGATGCCATCCGAAACAAAACAGCCCGGGTGTGCTGACCGGGCTGCAACGTCGCATTCGGAATCGATGGGCGCTGTGACGCGCGCTACTCGTATCGAAGCGCGATGATCGGATCCATGACGGCGGCTCGACGAGCCGGCCAAACGCCGAAAATCAGCCCAACAACTGCCGAAAAGGCAAAGGCGAGTGCGATGGCCGCCGGAGAGACTCTGACGTTCCAGGCGAATGCCTTGCTCATCGCAGTCGCACCCCCGCTGCCGACGACGATTCCAATCAGTCCGCCGACGCAGCACAGGACGACCGCCTCGATCATGAACTGGAGCAGGATGTTCCACCGCGTCGCGCCCAGCGCCTTTCGAATCCCGATCTCCCGGGTTCGCTCGGTCACCGACACGAGCATGATGTTCATGATCCCGATGCCACCCACGAGCAGACTGACCGCGGCGATTCCCGACAATAGATAGGTGAAGACCTGCGTCGTCTCGCCGAGGGTGTTGAGGAAATCGGCTTGACTCCGCATCTGAAAATCGTCCGGCTGGTTCGCGCGCAGGCGGTGCTGGCGCCTCAACGACTTCTGGATGTCGGCCATGGCGTCCGGGATCTTCTCCTCGGTGGCCGCCAGCACGCTGATCGAACGGAGGCGATCGGTGCCGAGCACGCGGAAACGCGCCGTGTTGATCGGGATGAGAATCTGTTCGTCGGGGTTTCCGAAGGGCGACGCCTGGCCCTTCGACTCGAGCACGCCGATCACCTGGAACTGGATGCCACGGATGCGGATGTTCTCGCCAAGCAGCGCGTCCGTCGCCTCGAGGCCCATGTTCGTCGCGACGGCAGGGCCGACCACGGCAACGCGCTGCTTCGCCTCATCCTCGTTCCGCGTGAACATTCTGCCGGCGGCGAGCTTGTACTTGCGCACCTCGAGATAGTTCGCGCTCGTGCCCACGATCGAGGCGCTCGCGTTCCTGTTCTGCCACGTCACCTGAAGGCTGCGGTTCATCTCCGGCTGCACCGCGGTGACGTGCTCGGCGCGATCCTCGATGGCCTTGGCGTCGTCCATCGTGAGCTTGGTGTTCTGATCCGCGATCACGATGCCCATGCCGCGCTGCTGGCCGGGCATGACGGTGAGCAGCGTCGTGCCGAGGGACGCAATGCGCTCCTTCACCGCCGTCTGGGCGCCGGTGCCCAGCGCCACCATGGCGATCACCGCGGCCACGCCGATCACGATGCCGAGCATCGTGAGGAGCGAACGCAGCTTGTTCGCGCGCAACGCGCCGAGCGCGACGGAAATGATCTCGCCGATCAGCATCGTGTCGCTCGACTAACGGGGACCGCCACCGCCCGGGCGGCCGCCGCCACCACCCTGATTCATCCCCGGCACTCCACCCATGCCCTGACGGAGGCGGTCGTTCTGCTGCTGCCGCTGCGCCTGAAGCGCGAGCGACGTGAGCAGCGCGACCTGATCGCCCTCCTGCAGCCCGCTCACGACCTCGGTGTAGTCGAAGTTGCCGGCGCCCAGCATCACCATCCGCGGCTCGAACGTCTTCGCCTTCGCCACGAAGACGAGTCCGGGACGCACGCGCTGACCGGTGCCCCCGCGCTCGGTGTTGCCGAGCTGCAGCTGCGGCGCGTCTCGGGTCCCCGTCGCCGTCGGAGGCGACGCGGCCGCCGTCTGTCCTGCCGCGCGCATTTCGCGGAAGCGGCAGGCGTTCGCGACACGCCCGTCGACGCCGAGCGCCGCGTAGATCTTCTGCGATTCGTCGCGCATGGCGTTGCGATCGAGCTCGCCGCTCCGCATCCGTTCGCGCAGCGCGTCGAGCTTCTTCGCCTCGTCAGGCTTCCTGTTCAGCGCGGCCTTCACGTCCGCGCACTGCTTGTCGGTGACATCCGGCATCTGGAAGCCGCCGCCGCCGCCCTGCTGGGCGTCGAGAGCGACCTCGCCGGGCGATGAGCTGACGCGCTGACCCGCCCCCCGGCCCGGTCCTCGCTGCCCACCCATTCCCGTGCGGCCGCCCTGAAACTGCGCGCGCAACTGCGCCTGCACGCTGTCGGGGTTGAGTCCGAGCAGCGGCGCGGTCGCCACGGCTTCGCGGGCGTTCTTGACCGCGTCGTTCGGTACGGCCAGGACGTTCCTGCGCTCATCGATCGTGACGGACACTTCGCCATTCATTCCCGGCTTGAGCGCGCCGTCCTGATTGCTCAGCGTGACGAGCACCGGAAACATCGTGACGCCCTGCGTCACGACGGCCTGCGGCTCGATCTTCTCGACCAGCCCGTTGAAGCGCCGGTCGGGATAGGCGTCGACGGTCACCGTGCCCAGCTGGCCGGGGCGGATCTGGCCGATGTCGGTCTCGTTGAACTGCGCGCGCATTCGAACGCGGCCGAGGTCCGCCATCTTGATCAGCGTCGTGCCGCCGCCGAAGGCGCCGGTTGCGGACGTGATGACCATGCCCTGCGACACCGTTTTCTCGATCACGGTGCCGGCGACCGGCGCGGTGACCGTCGCGTCTTCCAGGCGCTGCTTGGCGAGGTCGAGGCTGGCCCGAGCGCGCACCACGTTCGCCGTCGCGTTCGCGTAGTCCAGCGCGGCGGACTCGTGCTCCTGCGCCGTGATCACGCGCTGCTTGAACATCTCGTCCGCGCGCCGCTTCTGGGCGAGCGAGACCTCCAGTCGCGCCTCCGCGGCTTTGACGTCCGCGTCCGCCTGGTTGTACTGGTTCTGCACGTCGCGCGCGTCCACCTGCACGATCAGGTCGCCGGGCTTCACGAGCGTTCCCGTTTCCACCGGCATGCGCGTGATCAGACCGGACGCCTTGGATTTCACCTCCACGATATTGATCGGCTCGACCACACCGTTCGCCTGCGCGTCGATCACGATGTCCCGGCGCGTCACCGGCGCGGTCGACACCGTGGGCGCCGCCTGCTTGCGTCCGCACGCCGGCGCGAGGAGGGCCGCAGCAGCCGCGACGACGATGAGAGGGTAGCGCGTCATGGTCATGGCAGGTCGCGGCCGATGATCGCTTCGATCTGCGCGCGCGCGATCCGGTAATCCTGGCGTGCCTGGATGAGCGCGGCGCGGGCCTGGTTGAGCTGCGATTGCGACGTCAACAGGTCGAGCAGCGTCGACGCTCCGAGCCCATACCGCTGTTGCTGCACGCGCAGATCCTCGCGCGCGGCGAGCACCGACGCCTGCTGGATCCGAATCCGCTCTTCGGCGCTCCGCAGCGCGCCGAGCTGCTGGATGAGGCTCTGCTGCGCGGCGAGACGCGCATCGCGGAGTTGTGCGGCCGCGTTGTCCTGCGCCACTCGGGCGCGCACGATCTGGTCTTCGCGGCTGAAGTTGTTGAAGAGCGGAAAGTTGAGCGAGAAGTTGAGTCGCGAGCCGTACAGGAACTGTCCGTTGCCGAAGCCGTAGGGATCGGTGCCCTGCCCGTTGTAGCTGTAGCTCATGTTCACCGTCGGCAGGTACGTCGACCGCGAAGCGGTGACGCCCGCGCTCGCCGCGCGATACTGGAGCTGCGCCTGCTGCACGGCCGGTCCCTCCAGCGCGAGACGCTCGAGCTCCGCGCTGTCGACGCGTACCACGCGTACCTCGGCGGTGTCCGTCGCCGCCGCCGTCACGACGAACGGCGTGCCGACGAGACGCGTCAGCGACGCGCTCGCGACGCGGACATTGTTCTGCGCGGTGATGAGCGCGAGCTGCGCATTGCCAAGCTGAATCAGCGAGCGCAGGGAATCGGACACCGTCGCGGCTCCCGCGGCCACGCGCGCGCTGGATGCCCGCAACTGCGCCTCCGCCTGCTCGAGCTGCGCGCGCGCGGCCGCCTCGGACTCGCGCGCCGCGAGGATGTTCGCGTACTCGCGCTTCACCGACAGCGCGATGTTGAAGCGCTGCGCCACCTCGTTGGCTTCGGCCGCGTCCACGCCGGCCCGCGCCGCTCTCACGTCCGCGAAGCGCCGCCCCCCGTCGAACAGCTCGAGACCGGTACTGATCCCGGTCGAGTAGTTCCACGGATTCGTGACGGTGACGGTCTGGTTGCGCAGCGCGTCGAAGCGCTGTCCCGTCTGTTTCGTTTGGCTGACGTTGGCGCTGAGGCTCGGGACGAACGCGCCGTACGCGGACCGGACGGCTGACGCCGAGGTGCGCAGCTGTCCGCGGGCCTGCACGGCCACGGGCGCATTACGCTGCGCCAGCGATACCGCTTCCTGGATGGAGACGGGGTGCAGGGAGTCCTGCACCAGCGGCGTAACCGTCGGCGGCGTCTGTGCCGCGACGGACAGCGGCGCCACGATCGCGAGTGACATCACCTGCTTGAACATCATTCCTCACTTGCACGCGTTCGTCGGCTTCGATTCGCGCCGATCCATCTCCTTCTTCCGCTGCTCGAGCTTCTCGCGCTGCGGCGGCGTCAGCACCTGAAGCACCTGCTGGTGCGCGGCCTGCCGGATGGAGTCGAGCTGCGGCTTCACGGGCTTCATGACCGCGTTGATCTGACAGTTTCGCTCGTCGAGCAACGAGTCCATGGTGGACCGTTGCGCAGGGGACAGGCCGAGGTCGTCGTAGAACGCCTGGCGTCGAGCCCAATGCGTCGACGGGTCGCGCAGCACGCGGTCGGCGGAGAAGCCGAGCACGCCGCCGACAAGGACGGCGCCGAGAAGGAACATCACTGCCTGCTGCTTGGAACGCTGCATCATCGTGCCTGGTTAGGGAGTCATCAGGTAGCGGAACGTCGTCTCGCGCCGCTCCTGCAACACGGGACGCACGGCCGTTTCGACGGGGAGCGCCGACGGCGCCGGCGTCAGCATCGCGTCGTACGTCATCTCCTGCTCCACCTGCCGCGCCCGGAAGAGCGCAACACCGGCGCCAAGCAGCACGACAGCCGCCGCGACCAGCATCGGCCGCATCCAGCGATCGAGCTCGTCCCACCACGCGAAGGAACGCGCACCCGCTTCGCCGAGACGCGACAGGATCCGCGCCTCCAGCGAACGCCAGTACGCATCCTCCGGCGGCGCGGCGTACAACTCGCGCAGCCGTCCGGTGACGTCGTCGTCGCCACCGTCGGAATGCAGCTTCAGATAATCGGTCATCGATCGCTCCGAACGTCGTTCAACAAACGCCGCAACGCGGCACGCGCGTGATGCAGGTCCGATCGCGCCGTCCCCTCGGGGATCCCGAGCATCGAGCCGATCTCGCCGTGCGTGTATCCCTCGACATCGTGCAGCACGATCACCGCCCGCTGGCGATCCGTGATCCGCCTGAGCGCGTCGGCGAGACGCCGCCGCAGCTCGTCGGCCTCGCCCGGATCACGAAAGGCGAGGGCAATGGTTTCCGGAAGCTCCTCCGCATCGCGAACCCTGCGCCGCCGGATCAGATCCAGCGCCGCATTCGCCACGATGCGGTTCAGCCACGCGCCGAAGGGTTGCTCGGAATGGAATCGATCCAGCGCCCGGAAGGCGTGGAGAAATCCGTCCTGAACAGCGTCTTCAGCATCCTCGTGAGAGAGTACGATCGCACGCGCCACCGCATACGCTCGGCGCTGGTGTCGTCGCACGAGCTCGGCAAAGGCCGTCTCACTCCCTTGCTGAGCCGCTACGACGAAGTCGCGCTCGCTGTCCCGTCTTGCTCCGGCGTCGTCAGACGACATCGGCGAAAACGACGGTACCAAGACAATCGGCGCGGCCGCGGTCATACGCTCCGGAAAGACATGTCCCAGGCGAGTTACGCACCGCAGTACCAATATGTTGGACCGTCAGCTGGCTGGTGTGCCCGCGAGCCCCAGGGAATCCGCGGCGCCGCGCATGGCATCGATCACGAACTGGATGTGCGCATCGAGATCCACGCCGAGCTCCTGCGCGCCGAGTAGCACGTCGTCGCGGTTCACGCCGCGCGCGAACGCCTTGTCTTTCATCTTCTTCCTGACGGACTTCGCGTCCACCTCGAGGATGCTGCGCGACGGCCGGACGAGCGCCGTGGCCGTGACCAGGCCAGTCAGCTCGTCGACGGCGAAGAGCGCCTTGGCCATCGACGTGTCGCGTGACACGCCGCTGTAGGTGGCATGGCCGAGGATGGCCTGCAGGATGTCTTCGGGCCAACCGTGCTCGCGCAGAATCCGGACGCCATGCGCGGGATGACCCTCGGTCGCGGAATGTTCCGCGTTCGGATATCGCTCGTAGTCGAAGTCGTGGATGAGACCCGCCAGTCCCCAGCGATCCGGATCTTCGCCGAACCGGGACGCGTACGCGCGCATGGCAGCCTCCACGGCGAGCATGTGCTTGCGCAGGGAGTCGCTCTGCGTGTACTCGTGCTGCAGCGCGAGCGCTTCTTCGCGAGTCGGTAGTCGTGTCATGCCCTGAATATGAGGCCAGCGGGCCGATGAGCCATCTGCGTTCGATCACGATCGCGAAGTCCGAGTCCGAGGCGTTTCCCTTCAGCGTGCCGGCGATCCGCACGCTGCCCGCGCTGTCCTTCGACACCGCCGTCACGTTCTTCGTTGGCGAGAACGGCTCGGGGAAGAGCACACTCCTCGAGGGACTCGCGCTGGCCGCCGCGCTGCCAACCGTGGGAAGCGGCGCCGTGACGGACGATCAGACGCTGGCCGCGCAGCGAGCGCTCGGTCACGCGCTCAAGCTCGTGTGGAACCGCAAGGTCAAGAAGGGCTTCTTCCTGCGCGCCGAGGACTTCTTCGGCTTCACCAAGCAGCTCGCACAGCAGCGGTCGGCGCTGCTGCGTGACCTCGCCGAGCTGGACGACACGTACCGCGATCGGTCGGCCTATGCCAAGGGGCTGGCGGCCATGCCGGCACGGACGTCGCTGGCGGACATGGAGCGTCGCTACGGCGTCGACCTCGACGCCAACTCACATGGCCAGAGCTTTCTCAAGCTGTTTCAGTCGCGCTTCGTGCCCGGCGGTCTGTACCTGCTGGACGAGCCCGAAGCACCGCTGTCGCCCCAGAGTCAGCTCGCGCTGCTGATGATGATGTCCGACATGATCACGCGAGACGCGCAGTTCGTGATCGCGACGCATTCGCCGATCCTGCTCGCGTTTCCCGGGGCGCGCATCTACAGCTTCGACTCGATCCCGGTAAGCGCGGTGGAATACAGCTCACTCGAGCACGTGAACTTGACTCGGGACTTCCTCAACGCACCGGAGAGGTTTCTGCGGCACCTGAGCTCCGACGCGTGAAAAACGAAGGACGCTTGTCAATGCGATTGCGCCGCCTCGGCGTGCGAAGCGTACTTTGCGTTCGTCAGCCGCACGATCGTGTACATGATCCCGAACAACACGATGGCGCCGAGGATCAAGCCCATGAACGCGGCGCGCGCGTCGGCTTTGTGGTCGTGATGCATGATGATGAGGATTGAGGGCTGAGGGCTGAGCTACGCGCCGTCCGCGACGCGCACCTTCGTCATCACGTCGTTCTTCTTGATCTGCTTCATGGCGTCGAGGCCCTTCGTGATCTTCCCGAACACGGTGTGCACGCCGTTCAGGTGACGCGTGTTCGGCTCGCTCAATACCATGAAGAACTGGCTGCCACCGGTGTCCTTGCCGGCGTGTGCCATCGACAACGCGCCGACTTCGTGCGTGCGTTTGTTGCCCGCCGTCTCGCACTTGATCTTGTAGCCCGGCCCGCCGGTGCCGATTCGGGGATCGCCGTCCGGAAGATCGCGCGAGAGGGGGTCTCCCCCCTGGACGACGAAATCCGGAATGACGCGATGGAACTTCACGCCGTCGTAGAAACCGGAGTTCGCGAGCTTCTCGAAGTTCTCGACGGTCTTCGGAGCGTCCATGTCGTACAGCTCCGCGACGATGGTTCCGCGGTTCGTTTCGAACGTGGCCTGTTTGGTCATGGCGGGAGAATCTAAGCCTTGCGGTTGGCTTTGGGCGGGGCCGTCGCGGAGAACTTGTAGACCCGGCGCACCTTGCATCCGGCGAGGAGCGCCGGCGAAAACCGCCACTGCGGAAGGATGCTGCGCAGGTTCTCCGTGAACCATGGATTGGACACCTCGACGATCTTGAACGTCTTCATGTCCGCGCGGCCGAGCGTGTCGACGACGACGTCCACCTTGATCACCGCCCCCTTCTGGTCCACCTGCGACTTGACCGCCGCCGGCATCTTGAGGAACGCCGCGGGTCGCTGTCGCGTGGGGGACGGGATGCGGTCGACGTCGAGGTCCGGCTTCGCGGCCGCGCGCTTCCGCGCCTCGACGCAGTCGCCGTAGGCGACGCCCGAGAGCCCCGTCATGGGACGCGCGTCGACGGTTTCTTCGATGCCGGATTTCCGGTGACACGCCGCGACGAACGACAATGTGGCAACGAGCAAGAGCAACTGCAGATCCCTCCCCTTCGCGTCGCTCAGGGTCGGGATGACGGCGTGGACTCTGTGAAATGTCACGTTCAGACTCGGGAGGAAGGACACAGATCGTTCACGACGCATTTTTCGCACAGTGGCCGCCGCGCGTCGCAGATCTCGCGGCCGTGTGAAATAAGCAGGTGGGAGAGCATGGTCCACTGCTCCTGCGGAAACAGCTTCATGAGGTCCTGCTCGATCTTCACGGGGTCGCTCTCGCGGCTCAGCGCCAGACGCTGACTCAGCCGCGACACGTGCGTATCGACGACGACGCCGACGTTCGTGTCGAAGGCATTGCCGAGGACCACGTTCGCGGTCTTGCGTCCTACCCCGGGGAGCTTCACGAGCTCCTCCATCGTGGCCGGGACCCGCCCCCCATGCGCTTCGGCAATCTTCGTGGACATGCCGAGGAGACTCTTGGTCTTGTTTCGAAAGAAGCCGGTGCTCTTGATCATCTCCTGAAGGTGCTCGGGATCCGCGGCAGCCATGCTCGGCGCGTCGGGATATTTCTCGAACAGCGCAGGGGTGACCATGTTGACGCGCTTGTCGGTGCATTGCGCGCTCAGGATCGTCGCGACGAGCAGCTCGTACGGGTTGCGATGGTCGAGCGCGCACGTGGCGTCGGGGTATTCGCCATGGAGTCGCCGATAGATCTCGGGCGCGCGCTTCGCCGCCGGCTCGCGGCGGCGCGACTTGCGCGGACGGACACTCGCTGCTGCCGGCCGCACGGTGCCGACTTTCGCCGGCATCGCCTTGCGCTTCATTGACGGCGGCGCCTCGCGAACGCGACGACGTCGTCCGCCTCGCGCGTGTTCAGGACGTCCGAGGCGCTGAGCCAGCCCTTGCGCGCCATCGCCACGCCCAGCTCCGTCCACAGCAGACCGCCGCGCGAATGAGCGTCCGGACCGATCTCGATCGTGACGCCAAGGTCCTTTGCCTGCTTGACGTAGTGCCAGTCGAGATCGAGTCGGTGCGGATCCGCATTCAGCTCGACGGCGACACCGGCCGCCGCCGCTTTGCGCAACACGGCTTCGACGTCGAGGGCGTACGGGTCTCGTGACAGAAGCAGGCGGCCGGTGGGATGCGCGAGAATCGTCATGTGCGGGTCGTCCATCGCGTGCAGCACGCGCGTGGTCATTTCGTCCCGGCCCATCTTGAAGCGCGAGTGGATCGAGCCGATGACGTAATCAAACCGGTCGAGCAACTCTTCGTCGTAATCGAGACGACCGTCGGGGAGGATGTCCGCTTCCACGCCCTTGAGCACGCGGAAGCCGGAGAGCCTGGCATTCAGCGCGTCGATCTCGTCATGCTGCTCGAGCATGTTCTCGCGGGCGACGCCCGACGCGTAGAAGGCCGCCTGCGAATGGTCGGAGATGCCGAGATACGTCCACCCCTGCGCGCGCGCCGCATTCGCCATCTCCTCGATGGTCGACTTGCCGTCCGAATAGCGCGTGTGGCAGTGCAGCACTCCCTTCAGGTCGCCAAGCTCGAGGAGGTGCGGCAACGCATGGGCGGCGGCGACGTCCACTTCACCGAGATCTTCGCGCATCTCGGGATGCACCCAGTCCATCCCCGCGGCGGCGTAGATCGCCTGTTCGTCGGGCATATCGACGGCGCGTCCGCCGCGCTCCTGCACCACGTCACCATGCACTTCGAGCCCCCTCGCGTGCAGTCGCGCGGACACGCCGTCGAGATGATCGGGCACCCCCGTCGCGCGCCACCATGCAACGGCGAATCGCTCGGGCGTCACGCAGTAGAGGTCCAGCCTGGTGCCGTCGACGTAGCGAATCGTGACCGTCGCGGCCGCGCCGGAGGCGGCGCGAATCCCGGCCGTGCGCGTGAACGATTGCGCGACCTCCTCAGGCGCGCGCGTACAGGCGGCGACGATGTCGACGTCGGCGATGACCTCGCGCCTGCGACGCAGCGAGCCCGCCAGCTCCGCGCGGGCAACGTCCGGATGCGCGCGAATCGCGGAGAGCAACGCGTTGCCTTCGGCCGCCGCGTGCGAGTACAGCGTCAGCACGCTCGCGTCCCGCATGAACGTGATGCCCGCGAGGATTCGCTGCGCCGTTTTCGGTCCCATCCCCTTCACCTTCGCGAGCCGGCCATCCTGCGCCGCGGCCTCCAGCTCCGCGAGGGACGAGATGCCGGCTTCCGTGTGGAGCTTGCGAATCTTCTCGATGCTGAGCGAGGGCACGGACATGAGCTCCAGCAGTCCCTCGGGCATCTCGGCGCGCAGCTGCTCGAGGTAGCTCGACTCGCCGGTCTCGACGAGGTCGCGGACGACGGAGATCGTCGCGGGGCCGAGGCCGCGGACTCGCGCGAGCTCGCCGCTGCGCAGCAGCGGCGCAAGATCGTCGGCGCCGAGCGCGAGCAGACTCCGGCCTGCGGTGTAGTACGCGCGGGACTTGTACCGATTCGCTCCCGCCAGCTCGAGGTACGCCGCGATACGCTGGAGAACGTGGGCGGCGGAGCGGGAATCCATCGTGAAAACTAGTGCTGAGGGCTGAGGGCTGAGGGCTGAGGAGACTGCGAAGGGCTGAGGGCTGAGGAGAAGCGGCGGCAGTTCTCAGCCCTCAACCCTCAGCCCTCACCCTCAGCCCTCAGCCCTCAGCCCTCCTCAACTCCGGCCGAATACCGCAGCACCTGCACCAGATCATGCAGCTGCCGCTCGGTGAGGTCGATCTCCTGCGCAGCGCCCTCCTGATCGAGGAGTCCTGCGCGCATGGAGATGGAGACCTGATTCAGATATCGGATCTTGGTGAGGATGTCGTCGGTTGCCTGCCGCAGCTCGTGGTAACGGCGCCGCTCGGAGATCGCGCGGCGATAGCGGAGGGCGAGCTCGGACGGCGTGAGTCGCCTGGCGAGCTCCACGACCTCGTCGCGACTGCGGCCGGGGATTGCGCCGCGATCCGGCAGCGCGTGGTTACCCTGCCTGACGTCCGCGAACCACAGGCGGCCCACGTATTCGATGCCGTCGAATGCAACGCGACACGACACGCTCAACTGCCGGCCGTCGTGCTCGATCGTCGCGATGTACGGCTGGATCACGTCGTGCAGTGCCATGCTAGCGGCCCAGGAAGGCATCGATCGCGTCGAACAACGCGCGAGGCTGCTCTACATAAGGAACATGCCCGCAGTCGTCGATCGGGACGAGCTTCGCGTTCATCACCGATGCGGCCTGCTCCGACGACGCGATCGGAATGGGATCCTGACGTCCGTGGACGATCAGCGCCGGAAGCTGAACCGAGGCGAGTCTGCCGTCGCGCGCGAGGTCGAAGTCCCCGAGGCTTTCCCATACGGACTGCTGGACGCGCGCCGTGACCCGGAAGGGCGTGAGGTCGCGAGCCGACGCGGGATCGGCGAAATACCCAGCCACGCTCAGCTCGAAGTTCCTCTGGCGGTAGGCATCGAGGTCGGTCTCGCGAAGGCGGGATTCGGCGAGCTCCCTGCGCATGCGGTCGACTGCAGGGCTGCTCTGGCGACGCGCAAATTCCCGCTCGAACTGGGCACGATAGTGGCGCGAGATCGGTGCCGGGTCAATGAGCACGAGCTGCGCCGGCGCCGGAAGTGTCGTGTCGCCTGCCGCCTCGGAAGCGTACAGCATCGCGAGCAGAGCGCCCCACGAATAGCCGACGATGGTCGGCTGCGGCGGACCGAGCTCGGAGATCACCGACGCGAGGTCAGCGACCTGCGTGCGCCAGGTGATCGGATCCTGATTGTGCGTCTTGGAGCGGCCGCCGCCGCGCTGGTCGTAGAACAGCAGCTCGCGGCCACCGGCCATCGTGCTCAGCGCGAGCATCTGCGGCAAGAGGTAGTCGTGATGCGCCCCCGGTCCGCCGTGGAGCACGAGAAGGCGGTCGGCGCCGTGCTCGCCGTACGTGCACCAGTACAGCGGGATGTCAGTGTCGCGGGTAACGCCGTACGAGACCGGCGGCGGAATGGGCCGTGGCGCCATGCCGTAAAGTACGGCGTCGGCCTATTTCGCCAGCCAGTAATTCACCTTGATGAGAAAGATGTTATCAGGGTGACGTGCGAACAGCTCGCGGCGATCGCGCGCGAAGTCGAAGTCGCCGATTCCCGTCGCGGTCTGCTGCCGCGCCTGCGTCCAGACCACGAACAGCGTCGAGCCGGGGCGGTACTCCCAGCGGTACACGGCGTTGCCGCGCAGCGATCTGAAGTTGAAGTCGGGGTTCCCGAGCGTGAACGACGGCGCCGGCCCGGATGCATCCGGATCGATGACGTAGCGTTTATTCCCGTTCGCATCGACGGTCGTGGCGAGCGTGCCGCGATCCCTGCCATACACGCTTTTCCGGATCGCGCGCGGCGCGTCGAACTCCTTGAAGTCGAAGAAGTGGCCGCTGGCGAAGAACGGCTGGGCGAACAACTCGAGCGTCATCGTCGGCGAGAAGGTCCAGTTGAGTCGCGTCCGCAGCTCGAGCGTTCGCTGGTCCAGGCCGGCGAGGACGTATCGGCGGCCGAAGAACGCCGTCGCGGTCGCGTCGTCGAAGACGTCCACGAACTGCTGTGACGAACGCGACATGCCGTAGCTCGGCGCAAACGACAGCAGCAGGTTCGACCTGGGACGATAGTCGGCGAATGTATGGGCGAAGTATCCCGACCCGCCCTCGCTGTCCCAGCTATAACTCGGAAAGACACCGAACGAGACACGCTTCCGCGAATCGGAATTCATGCCGAGCTGGATGTAATCGTTCGCAGGGCGTGCCGACACGGGACCGCCACGAAGCTGCTTGTCGTCGAGCGTCGCGGCCCGATGGATGAAGAACGTGGATGCATTCCAGAAATTCAGCGTCCGACCGCCGACCATGGCGTGGAGCTGGCGTGACGTGAGCATGCCATCCCAGTTGTACTGCTGCTGAGCGCCGAGGATCGAGAACAGGTTGCGATACCATTTCGTCGGCTTGGTCCAGTTGCGCAGCAGGTTCGCATTCATCCAGTAGTAGTCCGCGTCGCGCTGGAACGCGATGTCGTTCACCTCGTAGCCCGCGGTGCGGGTGTTGACCTGCGCCTCGTAATTCCAGGCGCCGGCGTCCTTCGCGAAGCGGAAGTAGCCCGCAAGCCCGCGCAGCGACGTAGCGCTCGGATCGAAGGAGCCGGGCTTGCGATCGGGGCGCTGGAGGTACCGTGCCGCCGAGCGTTGCACGCGCTGAATGGCGACGGAGTCTCCGGCGACGCTGGAGAGCGCGATCTGACTCATGACGCTGTACGTCTTCTTGTGGAAGGTGTACAGCACGTCGGTTCCGACCATCTCCGCGTGGTCGGTCATCCGCTGCGCGAACACGGTGTCGAGTGAACGGGCGACGGACGTGCCGATCGCGCCCACCACGAGATTGCCGCTCAGGAAGTCACGCTTGAGGCGGCCGACGAAATAGTTCGCGGGGGGCTCGACGGTCAGTCTCGTCGTGCGCAGGCCGAGCGTATCGAAGACTTCGGCGCGCTCGCGTCGCGTATACGCGTCGAGCAGCCCCACCGTGAAGCCGTTCTTCGTCCGTCCCGTGAGCTTCGCAGCGCCGAGGATCGTCGAGTTGTCCGGTGCGTCGACGAATTGGCCGCGGTCATACGCGAGGTCGAGCCCCGTCGGGCGCCGCCCGATGCGTCGCGAATAGAAGGATTCGATCGACGAGACGTTGCTGCAGAAATAGCAGCTGAAGAAGCCGAAGCCGAAGACGCCCGAGCCCTCGACGAAGAACGGGCGCTTCTCCTCGAAGAACGTCTCGTACTGGCTGAGGTTGACGCTCGCCGGGTCGACCTCCACCTGGCCGAAATCGGGGTTCAGCGTCGCCGACAGCTGAAGGTTCGGCGTGACGAGATACTTGACGTCCGCGCCGGCGCGCGCGTTCTGCAGGCTGCCGTCGTTGAACGGATCGCGCGGGCTCGCGGGGCGAACGTGCTTCGACCGCGTCACGACGTACGGCAGCACTTCGACGTGGCGCGACACGCTGCCGACGTGAACGCCCTCGAGGTGCCCGAAGCGTGACGGCCCGCCGACCTCCGTCTTGCGCCAGAAGGACCACGACGATTCTTCGTTGCGGCGGTGAATGAAGCGGCGGATCTGGAACCCCCAGGTCTGTTCCGGGTCGCGCGAGAATCGCAGCTGCGAGAACGGGATTCTCAGCTCGGCAACCCAGCCGAGCGAGTCGATGCGGGTCGCGGCCTCCCACACCCCGTCCCACGAACCGTCGGGGAAGGACGCGCCGATACCGAGCGCGTCGAACTTCGATCCGGACGGATTGACCTGGAAGAATGCGCGTCCGAGGTGATCGTGGAACGCGTCGATCACGATCTGGAACCAGTCGGACTGCATGTCGGCGTCGCGACGGACGAGGCGCGTGTGAATCTGGGCCGGCGTTCGATCGTACATGCGCGCGCCCACGTAGAGCGCGTCGTCGTCGTACAGGATCCGAACATCGGTACGCTCGGTCGCGGGCTTGCCTTCGTCCGGGTCGGACTGCGTGAACTCGGTAACGGGCGGCACGGCTGCCCACGCGGCCTCGTCGAGCTGTCCGTCCAGCACGATCGCGCTTGTGCGAGCCGACGCGCGTGTCGCCGGCACCGGCACGTCATGACCGACACGCTTCGCCGCCGCGGCGGCGGCCGGGCTCTGCGCACACAACGGAACAGCGGCAGTGGCGATCAGTGCGAAGAGGACGACAAATGCCAGCGCGCGCGACCGTATCCGCATCGTTTCGCTCTCCCGAGCCGTGAGGGGGCGACAACCCAGTGGAGTCTTAGACGCGCTTTCCGGGCAAAGGGTTGCGCCGTACGGGGATCAACCGGCGGACTTTGCAGCGAGCGGTCAGCCGCGACGTCCCAACCGTACGGACACGCGAACGCGCTCCGTACCCCGCACAACCACGATGTCGACGACGTCGCCGGGCTGATGCGCGTACAGCGCATCGGAGTAGCTCTGCAGGTCGATGGCCGCGCGTCCGCCGAACTCGACGACGACGTCGCCCGCCTTGAGGCCCGCGGAGTCCGCCGGACTTCCAGCGCGGACGCCGACGAGCCGCAGCCCTTTTACATCAGGCGCGCTCATGTCCGGGATGGAGCCGAGATACACGTTCGATCCCGCGCGCGCGCCGCTCACGGGCGCGGGCGCCGCGCTCCGCACGAACGTCAGCCGCGCATCGCGCGCGTCGATCGCACGGATCACGCGCTCCGCGAGCGCAACGACCCGTGCTTCGCCGGCGGCGTTGATCCGCGGCGCGTCGTCGGACGCGCGATGGTAGTCGTCGTGCAGGTTCGTGAAGAAATGCAGAACCGGAATGCCGCGCGTGTAGAACGAGCTGTGGTCCGACGGTCCGAAGCCGTCACCGACGCCGCGTACGAACAGGCCGACACCGGCGTTCGCGCTGTCGATCAGCATCGGGAGCTCGCGCGCGGTCGCGACTCCATACACGATGAGACTGTCGGCGCGCAGCCGACCGACCATGTCGAAGTTGAGCATGGCCACGATGCTGTCGACCGGCACGGGCGAATGCTCGACGAAGTACTGCGATCCCAGCAGGCCGAGCTCCTCGCCGCTGAAGTTCACGAAGATCACGGAGCGTCTCGCCGGACGCGCGGCGAAGAGCCGCGCGAGCTCGAGCACCGCGGCCGAGCCGGACGCATTGTCGTCGGCGCCGTTGCGGATCGCGTCGCGCGCCTCCGGGTCGAGCGCGCCAACGCTCGACGTGCCGAGATGATCGAGGTGAGCGCCTACGACGATCGTCTGCCCGCGCAGTACGGCATCCGCGCCGGGAAGCATCGCGACGACGTTCGCCGTTCGCACCGCGGCGACGCCGCCTGTATGCGCGAGCACCGCCGACCGCGCTTCATACGGCTGGAGAAATCCGGCCGCGAGCGCGCGGAGTCCGAGCGCCGCGTACCGGCGCGCGACAAACGCCGCCGCGGAATCCAGTCCGGCCGTGCCGGTGCCGCGTCCCGCGAGCGCATCGCTCGCGAGATACGCCACGTCCGCGCGGATTCGCGCCGAGTCAGGCGCGGCGCTGGACGTCGTGGTACGCGGCAGCGCCGCGCACGCGGCGCACACACAAAGGATGACGGAGACCGAAAAGGTCGCTCGGGTGTGCATGGCAGAATTCTAAGCGTACATTGCGCGCCGGTATGGATTACTCGGGTACGTTCGCGCGGCATTTCGCTCGGCTGGTGTGGCTGCTGCGACATGACGCGAAGAACGTCGACGAGCAGAAGGTGTCGCTGCGGGCGCTCGTCACGCTGAGCAGGAGCGGGCCCGTCACGCTGGTCGTCGAGAGCGACGAACTGCTGGCGAACGACCAACGGGTCGCGCGCGCGCTCGCCGGCGTTCCCGACGTCATCTCGCAGATGGCCGCACAGCGATTGCGGCGGATCGAGATCGGCCTTGGGTCGGCCGCGGCCGATCTCCTCGGTCTCGCGCGTACGCTCGCCGGCAAGGTCGTGAGCCGCGCGAGTGGAACGCGAAGCACGAGAAAGCCACCATCCCCCCGTGCCACGACGATCACCGTCGTCACGCTGGCCGACGTCGAGGCGGAAGACGCATCATCGCGCCCCACGGTCGTCGCCGCGGCCGAGGCGACGCGACGGACGTCCGCCGGGGTCCGCCAGTCCGCTCCGGACGTCTCCGCGCTATCGCACGCGGAAGTCCTCGGCGCGCTGGACAAGTCTCCGAGCGCGGAAACGCTCGAGCGGCTGTTGAGCGACCTGATCGACGTCGCGGAGTATTCGGCGAGAATCGCGAAGCCGGGGATCGTCGCGGACATCCTGCACGGTGTCGTATCGCGCGAAGCCAGGCTGCGCGAAGGCGATGCCAGGCGCACGTATGCGCGCGCGGTCGAGCAGCTGTCGAAGCCCGCGCTGCTGCGCGCCGTGGCCCCGCTGATCATCAGGAAGCCGCAGGGAAAGCAGTACTACTATGAAGTGCTGGAGCGCGCCGGCGAGGAAGGCGCCAACGCCGTCATCGAGCAGATCGTTCAGGCGCGGTCGATCGACGAACGCAAGGCGTACCTCGACCTGTTCGTGGAGCTGACGTGGCGCGTCGCCGCGCTCAGGCGAATGCTGGGTGACTCACGCTGGTTCGTGGTACGCAACGCCATCGATCTCCTCGGCGAAATGCACGCCATCGATGCCGAGGCCGACCTGATCGCGCTCCTGCGACATCCCGATGACCGCGTGCGACGCTCCGCGACGAACGCGCTGCTCCGCTTCGGCACCGCAGGCGCGATGAAGGCCATCTTCGATGCGGTCAGCGAGTCCGCGTCGAAGGGACGTCTGTCCGCCGTCGGAGGCGCGGCGCGGAAGGAGAGCCGCGCGACGGTGGGTCTGGTTCAGGCGATCGAAGAGGAACAGGACGCCGACGTTCAGCTCGCGATGATCGCCGCGCTCGGACGCATCGCGACTTCAGAGGCCGTCGACAAGCTCGCGAAAATCGCCGCACCCGACGCGAAGCTCGCCAGGAAAAGACGACCGGCGGCGATACGGATCGCCGCCGTGCAGGCGCTGGGGCAGGCACGAACCGGGCGGGCGATTGCCGCATTGCGGGCCCTCGCCGACGATCGGGACGATCAGGTGCGCGAGGCCGTCGGCGCCGCCCTGGCGCTCGCGCAGTAGCGCGCGCTCAGCGTACGGTGAAGTCGGTCGTCGAATCCACCATGCGGCACACCTCGGCGACCAGCTCCGCGGTGTGGTCCACGTCGTCGAGGCTCACCATCTCATTGGGGGAGTGCATGTAACGGTTCGGGATCGAGATCAGCGCCGTTGCCACGCCTTCCTGCGCGATGAAGATCGCGTCCGCGTTGGTCGAGGTATCGCGCCCCACGGCATGAACCGCGAAGGGGATGTTCTTCGCGCGCGCGGCGGCCCGGCACAGCTCGAAGGCGATCGGTGAGAGAAGCGCCCCGCGCCCGAGTATCGGTCCGCCGCCGAGTCGAAGGTCGCCGATCTCCTTCTTTTCGATGTGCGGGTGGTCGGTCGCGTGCGTGACGTCGATGACGATCCCCAGCTTGGGGCGTACCGAGTTCGTCGCCACCAAAGCGCCGCCGCCGGTCCACGCGATCTCTTCCTGCGTGGTTGCGGCGGCGACGACGCGTGCGCTGCCCGGCTTCTCCGCGTACCGGCGCAGCGCCTCGAGCGCCGCGAAGGCGCCGATGCGGTCGTCGATCGATCGCGAAACGATGCGATTGCCGGGAAAGTCGTGTGCTCTGCTGTCGATCACGCCCGGATCGCCGATCGAGATGCGCGCCTCGGCCTCCGCGCGGTTCTGCGCGCCGATGTCCACCCAGAGATCCGCGAATTTCACACCCTGCTCGCGGTCGTTGTCCTTCATGACATGGACGGCCTTGCGCCCCACGACGCCGATGACGTCGCCGGCCGCGGCGATGAAACGGATGCGCTGGCCCACGAGGACCTGCGCGTCCCAGCCGCCGATGGGGCTGATGTAAAGAAAGCCCTCATCATCGATGTACTGCACGATGACGCCGATCTCGTCGATGTGGCCGTCGATGAGGATGGTGGGGGTCCCGCCCGGATTGATCTCGGCCATGCAATTGCCCGCGACGTCGACGCGGACCTTGTCCGCGAACGTCTCGGCTTCCGCGCGCCACGAGCGTCCGGCCAACATCTCGAACCCCGACGGGCCTGGCGCGTCGAGCAGCCGCTTGAGAAAAGCGAGCGCCGAGGGGCTCAGCATTCCGAGGTCACGCCTCTGCGCGGACCGGGAAGACGATGAAGCTCAGGAGAAAGAAGACGAGACCGGCGACGAACCAGCGAGGGTCGTCCGTCAGGGCGTAGTACGTTATGCCGAACCATGCGAGCATCTGACCGAACAGCCACCCCTCGAGCGCTTCCGGAATGCGGGACAGGGCGCGGCGGCGCTGCGCGAAGCGGCTGTGCCAGATCTTCATGTCCACGATCTGCACCAGGGCGTACACCCACGTCATCACGCCGACGACGCGAAGCCTCGTGATCAGATGCGTTCCGCGCGGGATGACGCCGAGAGTGAAAGCAATCCAGACGAGGAGGCCCAAAAATAGCGTAATCGCGAGGAGGATCGCGCGAATTCTCGGCAGCCGTTCGGGCGTGAGCCATGGCGCCGGGCCAAGCGCGGAAGTTGTTGCTACAGATTGATTTGACCCTGTGTGACTCACGATACGGCTCTGCGACGTTGGGGAGGGCAATATACCCGGCGTTTGACCAAAGCCTAATTCCGAGTTAATTAAGTGACGACGCCGTCGGACAGCTCAGAGGGAAATTATTCGCCGGGAGGCGAAATGCGTTTACAGAAGGCGTTGTTCCTTGGTGGTGCGCTCTTCCTGTTGGCGGCTTGCAGTGACGCAACAGCGCCCACGTCTCAGCTGAGAACCAAGAGTGGTGTTCCCATGGCAGCCGCGAAGGCGCCCACTGGGGGAACCGAGGGCGGGATCCTGGAATGCCGCAGCGGTTACAACGTTTTCCGCGGCGACAAGGAAGTCTGCGCTGACGATCTTGTGATCCAGCCGCTTCCGTAAACAGCGCGCTACAAGACAGAAAATGACCGCCGCGATCCGCGGCGGTCGTTTTTTTTAGCCTGGCATTCGCGTCCAGATCACCAGCGCCCCGCAGCCCGGATTGCCCTGACGGTTATTCATCTCCGGTGGTATTCCGGCGGGTCCGCGGTACAGCTCGAGCGCCTCGACATCGCCGAGCGGAATGTCGTCGACGCTCATCCCGAAGGCGCGTACGCCGTCCACCCACATATCCGGCGGACAATCGCGACCACCCATCGACCGGCCCATGCGAAGCGACGACCGCCCGGTACGCTCCGGCGTCAGTCGGGTGCCCGGCAGGCGACGCATCAGATCGCTGAGCTTTTGCACGTGTTTCGCCTCGATGTCTTTCCGCTCGAGGAAGGTGCCGATGCCGACCGAGCGATGTCTGTAAAAGTCGGCGAGCCGAAGGCGGGCGAGCGGGTCTGCCTCGGCCGTCATGCCGGGCAGCTTCAGCGGCAGCATCGTCAACACGAGGTTCACGGAATCCGTGCGTCCGGAAACGAGCTGCAGCGCGATGTCCAGGGGCTCGAAGCCAAGCCGTCGAACCGCGAGCGTCGATGCGCCGGCGGGCAGTCCCGCAAGGATGAAGTACCCGGCGCTATCCGAGAGCGCGACGAAGCCGCTGTTGGACAGCCGGGTGCGCGCGACGGGAACGCCCGAGGTGTCACGCACGATGCCAATGAGGTTGGCGCGACCGGATTGCGCGATCGCTTCCGACGCGGTGATCGCTATGCCGAGCAACGCGACGCACCAGGCGCGCACGCATCTTTCGTGTTGCATTGCTCCCTTCCTCGCCGCCTTGCGGAGCATCGACACGCGGCGGTCCAGCACTATGCGACGCGGTTGGTCAACCGGCAAGACAGCACGGTACGGCTAGCTTTCTGCACAGCATTTCCCGCGCCCCCAAAGGAACTCGACATGTCACGCGTGCAGTCACTTTTTCTGCTGCTCACCATCGGCTCCGCGCTGGCGGCACAGTCGCCGGCGATGGCTGCTCGCGCACCGGTGTCGGCCCCCATCGCGGACGTCCGGTACGAAGTGACTTTCGACCGGTCGACGGCGGCCGAACGGCAGTTCCACGTCACCATGACGTTCACGCCGACGGGCGCCGGCCGCGAGCCGGTACTGCTTTCGCTCCCGGCGTGGACCCCCGGGGCGTACGAGATCACCAACTTCGCGCGCTGGGTGCTCGGCTTTACCGCGCACAGCGGCGACCGCGCGCTGCAGTGGGACAAGCTCGACTACGACACGTGGCGCGTCCGGCGCGACAGCGTGCCAGCCGGCGAATCGATCCGCGTGGAGTTCGACTTCCGCGCTGACTCGCTGGACAATGCGATGTCGTGGGCGCGCCCGGATTTTCTCCTGTTCAACGGCACGAACGTGTTCATGTACCCTGAGGGCCGCCCGCTTACCTTCGCGTCTCGCGTCGCCGTGAAAACGGAGTCGGACTGGAGGGTCGCGACCTCGATGCCTCGCGCGCCTGACGGAACGCTCACCGCATCGAACTTTCACGACCTCGTGGACATGCCGTTCTTCGTCGGGCGCTTCGATCTCGACAGCTCACAGATCTCGGGCAAGTGGATGCGCGTGGCCTCGTACCCGGCGGGCGCGATTCAGGGGATCACGCGCTTTCAGTTCTGGGACCAGCTGAAGCGCGCGGTGCCGCCCGAGGTTGCCGTGTTCGGTGAGACGCCGTGGGATTCGTATACGGTCATGGAGATCGTGGACTCTGCGTATCAGGGTGCGAGTGGCCTCGAGCACGGAAGCTCTCACGTGGACATCGTCGCGCCGGTCTACGTGGGCAGCGACTTCCAGCCGTCGCTCCTGGCGCACGAGATCTTCCACGCCTGGAACGTGAAGCGTCTCCGGCCGGCCGATCTCTGGCCCTACCGGTACGACGTGCCGCAACCGACACCGTGGCTCTGGATGAGCGAGGGGATCACCGACTATTACGCCGATCTCGCCGAGGTCCGCGGCGCGATCATCCCGGACACCGGGTTCTATGCGCTGACCGCCGGCAAGATCAATGAAGTCGGCGCGGTGCCACCGATCGCGCTGGAGGACGCGTCACTCTCGACATGGGTGCATCCTGTCGACGGCACGGGATACATCTACTACCCGAAGGGATCGCTCGCGGGGTTCATGCTCGACGTGATGATTCGCGACGCGAGCGACAACCGTCGCTCGCTCGACAACGTCTTGCGTGAGCTGTACACGACAACGTACAAGCGCGGCCGTGGCTTCACGCGCGAGGAATGGTGGGGCGCCGTGAGCCGCGCGGCAGGTGGAAAGCCGTTTGCCGACGTCGAGCGCAGGTACATCGACGGGCGTGAGCCGTTCCCGTGGGAGCAAGTGCTTCCGCTCGCGGGCATGGCGTTGCACCGCGCCTCGGTGCCGCGGCTGGGGATCTCGACGGTGCAGGACGCGAAGGGCGTCCTGGTCGACCAGGTCGAACCCGGCGGTTCCGCGGCTGGAGCCGGAGTGCGCAGCGGCGATTACCTGGTCTCGATCAACGACATCTCCGTCGTGGACCAGACGTTCGGCGTGCGCTTCCGCGCTGCGTTCGCCCACGCGAAGGAAGGCGACCCCGTCACGCTCCAGGTGCGGCGCGGCGAGGAGACGTTGCGGCTGACGGGCGGCGTCAGGCTCGCGGTGGGCGACGTGTCGATCTCGGCGGACCCGAACGCGTCACCGAAGGCTGTGCGCATCCGAAACGGCATCCTGCGCGGCATCACGGATCGGTAATGCTGTGACGGGCGGTCATCCTGAGCGCAGCGAAGGATCTACTGTAGTCAGAGAAGATTCTTCGCTCGCGTTGCTCGCTCAGAATGACAAGAGGATTATTTCCTCCGGCGCAGCTCGACGCGACGGTAGTAGCCGGCCCAGTCGCGCGGCTCGGCGGCGATCGTCGACTTCACGGCTTTTGCGACCGCGTTGAGCGCCTCGTCCTCGATGCTCGGGATCGACACGCCCGCCGTCTTCTCGATGACGCGCTGATATACGAGGGGCTGCGGCGACGTCACGAGGAGCAGGTAGGTTGGCGTCGTCGGCGCGATCGACATCAGACGGGTGCGCGACGTATCCGCGCGCCGGCGCGTCGTCCGAATCGCTATGCTGTCGCGCTGGCGTCGCCGGTCCGGGTTGCGAATCGAGTCCTGCGCGACGAGAAGATCCGGGATCCGAAAGGTGAGCTGGTGCGCTCCCGCGCTCAGCCGGTTGTCGAAGGTCGAATCCGACGGGTAGAGCAGCGTAGCGCTATGTCCCGGCGCGACCAAAAGCAAAACTGCGTAAGCGGGCTGGTCGAGATCGACCCACGCAGCGCGCGGCGGCAGCTGTGAATCGACCGCCGTAATCCGGGGACGCAGGGCGGAGCCGTCGGCGAGCGGACCAGCGCTCGGCGTGCTGACGCACGCCAACGCAACGCAAGCAAGGGCAATGGAATAGGGGACAGCAGTTCGCACGCGCACCTCGACTAGCTTATCAAGACCGACAGCTGTCATCTGTCATGTATCAGCGAGCGACGGTCACGCCTTCCCTGCTGACACAGGACACATCACACGTCGTGACACCTCACTGGTGAGCACGACAATCTTAACTCGGATGCGCATTCGTCGTATTGGCATTGTGGGGGCGGGAACGATGGGGGCGGGCATCGGCGCGCTCGCCGCATCCGCTGGAGTGCCGGTGACGCTGCTCGACATACCGGCGAAAGACGGCGATCCGAACATGCCGGCCAGGAAAGGGCTGGAGCGGCAACTGAAAGCGCGCCCCCCGGCCTTCATGGACGCCGATCGAGCGAGCCTCGTGCGCGTCGGCAATACCCGCGACGACCTCACGCTCCTGAGGGACTGCGATCTCGTCATCGAGGCGATCATCGAGCAGCTCGAGCCGAAGCGCGAGCTGTACGCTCGGCTCGAGCCGATCCTGAAGCCGCACGCGATCGTCGCGTCGAACACGTCCGGCATTCCGATGAAGCACCTGGTGGAGGGGCGTTCCAAGAAATTCGCCACGCGCTTCCTCGGCATGCACTTCTTCAATCCCCCGCGGTACCTGCACCTGCTCGAGGTCATCTCCGCGCCGGCCACGAGCGCCGACGCGCTCGATGCCGCGCGTGCGTTCAGCGAGCGTGTGCTCGGCAAGGGGACGATCCGCGCGAAGGATGTCCCGGGCTTCGTCGCGAACCGACTCGGCGTCTTTGGGATGGTGCTCGCGTTACGCATGCTCGACGAGTACAAGCTCAGCATCGACGAGGTCGACGCACTTACCGGGCCCCTGCTGGGTCGCGCGAAGTCCGCCACCTTCCGGACGGCGGACCTCACCGGCCTCGATGTCCTCGACCACGTCGCGAAGGAGCTCGCGCGCGCAACGGGAGAGGATTTCGAGCTGCCCGACTGGGTGCAGCGGTTGATCTCGAAAGGCCAGCTGGGCGAAAAAACCGGTGCGGGTTTCTACAGGAAGGTCGGCAAGGAGATCCAGACGCTCGACCGCCAGACCCTGGAGTACGTGCCGCAGCAAACGGTCGACTCGAAGGAGCTCGCGGCGCTCTCCAGGCTTCCGCTCGAGGAGCGGCTCGCGCGGATTCACGAGCTCGAGGGAACCTACGGAGAGTTCGCGCGCAACTATCTGCTGCGGCTATCGCATTTCGTTCTCGAGCGGACGCCGGAGATCGCCTACGACCTCCCGAGCGTGGACCGCGCGATGGAGTGGGGATACGCGTGGGAGGCGGGACCGTACAAGCAGATGGACATGCTCGGTCTCGACTTTCTGCGCAGTGGCTTTCGGAAGGCGGGCCTCAGCGAGCCGGACCTGCTGAGGACAGCGCGCGACACCTTCTATAGAGACAGAGGCGCCACCGTATTGCAGCTGGACGGCGGCTACGGGCCGGTCGCCGAGATCGCCGGCGCGATCGCGTTGCCGAAGCTGCGCGCCGAGAAACGCACACTCGACGATTCCCGGGATGCGACGCTCTTCGATCTGGGCGACGGAGTCGCGGGGCTCGAGTTCCATAGCAAGATGAACACGCTCGGCGAGGGCGTGCTGAATGCGCTGACGCAGGCGCTCGAACGCGTGGAGCGCGACGGCCTGGCCGGGCTGGTGATCGGCAACGAAGACCCCCGTACGTTCACCGCCGGCGCGGACCTGATGATGGTCGGCGCTCTGGTCCAGAAGGGCGACTGGAAACAGCTCGAGGGAGCTGTCGACGCGTTCCAGCGGATTTCCATGTCGCTGCGCTTCGCGCCCTTTCCGGTCGTGGCCGCGCCATTCGGTCTCACGCTCGGGGGCGGCACCGAATTCTCACTGCACGCCGACCTCGTTCAGGCGCACGCCGAGCTGTACATGGGTCTCGTGGAGGTCGGCGTGGGCCTCATTCCAGCCGGGGGCGGCACGAAGGAGCTGCTTTTCCGGTTCACGAAGGAGCTCGCGTCATACGAGGAGGCGGATCCCTTCGAGGGGGTCAAGCGCGCCTTCAAGCTCATCGTCCTGGCGACGACGAGCGGCAGCGCGCTGGACGCGCGCAAGCTCGGATTTCTGCGCGACGGTGACGCCATCACGATGAATCGGGACCTGCTGATCGCGGACGCGAAGCGGCGAGTGCTCGAGCTCGCGCCAGGATACGTCGCCCCCACGATGCAGTCGATCACGGCGGTCGGGAAGGAAGGCGTCGGAAATCTGAAGTACGCGGCGTGGGCGATGCGCGAGGCGGGGCAGATCACCGACTTCGAGGTGAAGCTGGCGCACGAAGTCGCGTACGTGCTGTGCGGCGGCGATGCCGCGCCGCGGGTGGTGACGGAACAGGACATCCTCGATCTCGAGCGCGATGCATTTCTGCGTCTGCTAGGTACCAGGGAGACACAGGAGCGCATGACGCACATGCTGAAGACAGGAAAACCGCTGAGGAATTGACGCGACAGTCGCATAAGGAGGATTTATGAAGGACGCAGTGATTGTCTCCGCCGTGCGATCGGCGGTCGCCAAGGGGAAGAGGGATGGGTCGCTCGCGGCCGTGCATCCGACCGAGCTGTCCGCGTGCGTGATGCGCGGCGCAATCGAAGCCGCCGGGATCGAAGCGGGTATGGTGGAGGACATCTTCTGGGGCTGCGCGATGCCCGAGGCGTCGCAGGGGCTGAACGTCTCGCGGCTGTCGTCGCTGCGTGCGGGCATTCCCGTCGAGGTGCCTTCGGCGACGATCAACCGCTTCTGCTCGTCGGGTCTCCAGACGGTCGCGCTCGCGGCGCAGGAGATCATGGTCGGGAACGCCGACGTCGTCATGGCCGGCGGTGTGGAGATGATGAGCCAGGTCCCGATGTCCGGCTATCACACGCGTCTCGATCCCGAGCTGACGGAGTCGTACATCGGAATGGGCTTCACCGCGGAACGAGTGGCGGAGCGCTGGAAGGTGTCGCGCGAAGACCAGGACACGTGGGCGCTGAACAGTCAGCAGAAGGCCGCGCGAGCGTGGCAGGAAAAACGGTTCGCCGAGCAGATCGTTCCGATCCCGACGCTCAAGGTGACCTGGAAGGGCGCGAGCAGGGAGGAATGTCCGGCGACGTTCGACAGGGATGAGCTGCTCCGCCCCGAGACGACCATCGAGGGACTGGCGAAGCTCAAGCCGGCGTTCAAGGTGAACGGTACCGTGACGGCGGGTAACGCGAGCCCCTACTCGGACGGCGCCGCGGCGCTGTTGCTCATGAGCGGTGAGCGCGCGAAGTCTCTCGGCCTCGAGCCACTGGCGCGCTTCATCTCCTTTGCGACCGCCGGCGTCGAGCCGGACGTCATGGGCATTGCGCCGATCAAGGCGGTTCCGAAGGCGCTCAAGCGTGCCGGCCTGTCGATGAAGGACGTGAAGCTGATCGAATTCAACGAAGCGTTCGCGTCGCAGGTGGTCGCCGTGGTTCGCGACCTCGGGATGCCGGAAGATCTCGTGAACGTCAACGGGGGCGCGATCGCGCTCGGACATCCCCTGGGCGCGACGGGCTCCAAACTCACGACGCAGCTGGTGCACGAGCTCGGGCGTCGCGGTGGCGGCGTCGGGCTCGTGACGATGTGTATCGGTGGGGGGATGGGGGCGGCTGGGTTGTTCGAGGTGTACTGACCTCGAACTGCGGGAACTGGGAACGGGGAACGGGGAACAGGGACAACTAAGACGGCGGGAACAGGGAACAGGGAACGGGGAACAGGGACAACCAAAACGGCGGGAACAGGCAACACGGCGGTTCCCGCAATGTTTTCTGTTCCCGCCTGCTTCGTTGTCCCCGTTCCCTGTTCCCAGTTCCCCGATCCCCGTACCCGCCTTCGTAGTTGTCGTTGTCCGCTATGGAACCGGCTTCCTCATCAGCGCCTCGATCTCGCCGATCTCCCGCGGCGCCCGTGAGATCCACTCGAGTCCCTTGTCGGTCACGATGTAGTCGTCCTCTATTCGTATGCCGATGTTCCTGTACCGCTCGAAGGCAGGGCGGATCCTCGCGATCAACGCGCGGTTGCGCGGCGTATCGGCGAGCGTCTCCAGCAGGTTGCCGCGCACGTAGATGCCCGGCTCGATCGTGAACGCGCTGCCCTCCGCGATGAGACCGGGCGCGAAGTAGTACTGATCCGGATCGTGCACCTCGAGCCCGATGCCGTGACCGAGGCCGTGCATGTAGTAGAGGCGATACTGCTCCATCTGCTGCGTCTGGCCGCCGCGCACGACGTCGTACGTCGCGTCGGGCGCCTCGATGAGGCCGAGTCGCGCGAGACCCGCCGCGATGATGGCGTTCGCGGAATCGTTCATGGCACGCGCGCTCATTCCCGGCTTCGCCTGGCGTTCCGCGGCCGCTTGCGCGTCGCGCACGATCTGGTACACCTGCCGCTGCTCCGGGGAGTACGTGCCGCTCGTCGGGACCGTGCGCGTCACGTCCGCGGCGTACCCCTTGTACGACGCACCGATGTCCAACACGACAATTTCGCCGGGTTGCATGAGCCGGTCGGCGGCGTTGTAGTGCAACGTCGTCGAGTTCGGGCCGGATCCGACGATCGTCGCAAACGACGGACGCTCCGAGCCATTGCGACGGAAGACGTATTCGATGAGCGCCTCGATCTCGTACTCGTTCCTGTTCGAGCGGACTGCCTGGATCGCCTCCTTCTGTGCTTCCACGGTGATCTCGACGGCGCGGCGGATCAGCGCGAGCTCTGCGGGCGTCTTCCTGCCGCGAAGCTCCTCGACGAGCTCATTGGCCTGAACGACGCGGAGTCCGGGGTTTCGCCGAACTGCGGCGGCGATCAGCTGATCGTCACGCGTCGCAACGCCGTCGCCGTTCCCGCCGGTCAACTCGCCGACCACGAAGAAGGACGGCCGGCTGGACGCCAGCGAATCGAGGAATGCGTCCAGCGTCCTCCGCTCTCGCGCGGGAATGCCGAGCGTTTTGGCGGCGCCTTCCACGCCCATGCGCGTTCCGGTCCACGTCTCCGCGCCGGGATCGCGCGGCAGAACGAAGGCGACCTGCGTGAGCTGTCCTCCCTGCTTGCGCATCACCAGCGCCGCGTCGGGCTCGCGAATGCCGGTGAGATACAACATCGACGGGTTCTGATTGAACTCGAGGTAATCCTGCGGCGGCTCGGCGGCGCCGAGGACGACGACGACGGCCGCGTCGGGCAGCCGGGCGGCGAGCGCGTCGCGCCGCTGCGCGTACTCGCGCGCGGTGAATTGCGCCTCCAGCTTCAGAGGCAGGACGGCAAGCGTGGCGAGCAGAAAACGATTCACGACGACCTCGATTTGCGGTGCACCCGTCAAAGCTAGGAGACGCACGATGCGGATGAAGTCCATTGCGGCGCAGGTCGCCGCCGTCACCTCTCTTGCGACCCTGTTAGGGGGCGTCGGTTCCCCGGCGACCGCCCAGGAATCGAGCCCGACGATCACGATCCTCGCCGCGCGCATCCTCGACGGGCGCGGCGGCAGCGTCCGCGACGGCGCGATTCTGGTGCGCGACGGACGCATCGTCGACGTCGTGCGCCGGTCCGAAGGAGGGGCCGTCCGCAACCCGAACATCGTCTATGACCTCGGCGATGCGACGGTGATGCCCGGGCTGATCGACGGCCACGTGCACATCAACGGCTACTTCACCGCTTCGGGGCGGCTGCACACACAGAACGACGGCGACACGCCGACGCAGACCGCGCTCGCGATCGTCCGGAATCTCAAGCGTATGCTGGAGAGCGGAGTGACGACGGCGCAGAGCATGGGCGCCGCGGAGGACGCCTGGTATCGTGACGCCATCAGAGACGGCTCGATCGCGGGCCCCCGCATTCTGACGACGCTGAATCCCATCACGAACGAGCAGCTGCCGCCGGACTCGCTGCGCGCGCTCGTGCGGCAGCGCAAGGCGATGGGCGCGGACGCGATCAAGATCTTCGCGTCGCGCAGCATCCGCGAGGGCGGCACGACGACGATGAGCGCCGAGCAGATGAACGCGCTGTGCGGCGAGTCGAAGTCGCTCGGCCTGCGCACGCTGGTGCACGCGCACAGCGAGGAGAGCATGCGCATCAGCGTCCTCGCCGGGTGCACCCAGATCGAGCACGGTGTCTTCTCGACGCCAGAGATCCTGCGCCTGATGGCGGAGCGCGGCACGTACTTCGAGCCGCAGTGCGGGTTGATCTTCCGCAACTATCTGGAGAACCGCGCGGCATACCAGGGAATCGGGAACTTCAACGACGAAGGATTCGCGTCCATGGAGCGCGCGCTGCCGATGGCGTCCAACGTCATACGGATGGCGTCGACCACGCCCCGGCTGAAGCTCATCTGGGGAACCGACGCCGTCGCCGGCGCACACGGACGCGAGGTGGAGGACCTGATCTGCCGGGTGCGCGAAGGCTCACAACCCGCCGCGGACGCGATCATCTCGGCGACGTCGCGCGCCGCCGAGGCGCTCGGACTCGGCGGTGAGATCGGTGTGCTGGCGCGCGGCTATCGCGCGGACATCATCGCGACGGCGGGAGACCCGACGCAGAACATCGACGCGCTGCGGCGCGTGACGTTCGTCATGAAGGACGGGCGCGTCTACCGGCTGGACGCTCCCGCCCGTGTCGCGGGGCGCTAGCGACTCTGCTTCGTCTTCACGGCGGCCTGTCCGGCGCCGTTGTCGAGCGAACGCCAGAGGTACCAGCAGGCGATGCTCGCGTACGGCGACCATTTGGCGCCGATGCGCAGCACGTCCTTCGGCGACACCTTGCGCTTGCGATAGGCGCGCTTGATCGCGTTCTGAATGCCGAGGTCGAGCTCGGGCAGCACGTCGACGCGACCGAGCTTGAACATGAGGAACATCTGCGCGGTCCACTTGCCGATTCCCTTCACCTGGATGAGGTGCGTTATGAGATCGGCGTCGCTCAGATCGTGCACGTGGTCCAGCGGAAGGGCGCCGCTGTGGACCTTGGACGCGAGGTCGCGGAGGTATCCGGATTTCTGGCGCGACAGGCCGACCGAGCGCAGTTGCTCGTCCGACAGCGCACGAATTCCCTCGGCGGTGGGCTCGTTGTTCGGGAAGAGCGCGGCGAAGCGGTTGTAGATCGTCGTCGCGGCCTTGCCCGAGAGCTGCTGAAAGACGATCGCGCGCACGAGCGCGACGAAGTGCGTTCCAGCCGTGCGGTCGCCGGGACGATATGGACCAACGCTTTCCATCACCTTTGCCAGGACGGGATCGACCTTCCGCAGGTGCGCGCGTGCCTTGCGCGCGATCACGACGTGAGTCATGCGCTAATGACTGGCGAAGACCTTGTGGTCGCCGGCGCGAGTGAACGCGACGACGTCATACTTGTCGACGCGGCCGCCGACCTCCATTCCCGGTGAGCCTGCGGGCATCCCCGGCACCGCGACTCCCGCGAGCTTCGGCTTCTCAGCGAGCAATCGCTGAATGTCGGCCGCGGGCACATGACCCTCGATGACGTATCCCTTCACGAACGCCGTGTGGCATGAGCGGAGATTGGCGGGGACGCCGCCGGTGCTCTTGACGCGGTCCATGCCCGACGTGTCGCGCGAAATCACGTCGAAGCCGTGCTTCTTCAGGTGCTCGATCCATTTGCGGCAGCAGCCGCAGCTCGGATCCTTGAACACGGTGATGCGCGTCGGCGCCGCCGCGGCGCGTGTCGCCGGCGCGGACGCCGATACCAGCGTCGCGAGCACGGCAACACTCGCGAATCGAAGAACTCCGTGATATTGCATAGTTCCCAATTTAGCACCCGGCGCAGAACCCCGGAGATAACGACATGTCGATCAGACCTGCATTCAAGATCCTTTCGTGCGCGGCCGGCTCCTTCGTCATCGGCGCGAGTCTCGCTGCCCAGGACGCCCCCGCCGGCAATCAGCGGCAGAACGTGAAGATGGATTCCGCGCGCACCGCTCAGCTGTACGTCAGCAACCGGGCGGAAGATCATCCGCAGCGCGACTTTGCGCGTGACATGCAGCAGAAGGCGCGCACGGACAGCATCTACCGCGCGCGGAGCCACGGCGTCATGGATTTCCAGAAGATCACGTATCGCAGCAACGTCGACGGGATGACGATCCCCGCCTACCTCTTCGGGCCGCTCTCCAAGCGTGGATCACGCGGACATGCGGCGATGGTCTGGGTGCACGGCGGCGTCCACGGCGACTGGGGCGCCACGATGCTGCCATTTGTCAGGGAAGCGGTGCAGCGCGGCTACGTGATCATCGCGCCGGACTATCGCGGCAGCACGGGCTATGGCGCGGCGCACTACAACGCGATCGACTACGGCGGGAAGGAGCTGGACGACGTCGCATCGGCGTACGACTACCTCAGGACGCTCCCCTACGTCGACCCCGAGCGCGTGGGCATCATGGGATGGAGCCATGGCGGTTTCATCACCGCGCATCTCGTCTTCCGCGAGCAGCATCCATTCAAGGCGGGCGCCGCGATCGTCCCGGTCACCAACCTGGTTTTCCGGTTGAGCTACAAGGGTCCCGGATATCAGCGCGGCTTCGCGACGCAGAAGGAGCTCCAGGGACTGCCCTTCGAGAAGACTGCGGAGTACATCAAGCGCTCGCCGCTCTATCACGTCGACAATCTCAAGGTGCCGATCCTCGTCCACGTGGCGACGAACGACGAAGACGTGAACTACGTCGAGGACCAGCAGCTCGTCGACGCGCTGCGGTCGCGGAAGCCGGACCTCGCCGAGACGAAGACGTACATCGATCCGGCGCCGTGGGGGGCATCCGTCGGCCACGCATTCAGCCGGCGCGTCGATCCCCAGACCCTCGAGCGCGTGGATTCCCCCGCGCAGATCGATTCCTGGAACCGCACGTGGGTGTTCTTCGAGTGGATCCTGCGGCCGTACGAGGACCGGTCGAAACCGGCGGTGACGTCGCAGTGAGCCCTGTTGCACGCAGCACGACGGACGAGATCCGCGCGCGCATCGACGCCATCAAGACCGAGAAACGCGGCGGGATTCGGTGGCAGCTGTCGCACCACACCGCCGAGCTCGCGATCGCGGCGATCGCAGGCCATGCGCGCGTGATCTATCGCCCGGGAAGCAAATCGCGCCGCCGCAAGCGGCACAAGCGCATGCTGTGAACTGGGGACCGGGTGCGGGGGACTAAGCCTGTGCTGGCATGCGTCGTGACGTCTTGCGATGCATGCCATCACGCAACGTCGGAAAAAAGCGCCGCGTCGGAAACGATCCCGACGCGCCGAAGCGGCAAGACAACAAGCGCGGCCATCGGATGAAGAAGAAGGACTGACGACGGGGATCGCCGAATCGGCGACCTGGTCCCTAGTCCTTAGTCCCTGGTTCAGCCGTAGTATCGCTGAATGGCTCCCGCGACACCGTCGAGGTCGGGAAAAAGGCGGCGCTCGTCGATCCCGACGAGATCGAGCTGGTCGCGGAAGCGTGCGACGTCCTCCGCGGGGATCACGTACTTCGTCAGGCTTTCGCTCAAGCCCTGCGTGTCGAGGAACTCGTCGAAGGACTGACACGTCGTCGACGTGATCGTGAACGTCGCGGCCTGCGCCACGATGCGTTGGTCCAGCGAGGGCGGCTCGATCATGCACGCGACCGGCGAGCCATTCTTGCGCGCGAAAAACTTCCACGGCGTCAGCGGCTTTTCGCCGAGCACGCTCTCCAGGTCCTGAATGAGCAGCGCCAGCGGCGACAGCTTGAAGTGCCGGTGCACGCGCTGCCAGTCCAGTCGCCACACGGCGCGGTCACGCTCCGGGGCGTCGTGCACGAGCGGCCGCGTCGCGAAGAAGGCCGCGACGAGCGGCGAATAGGTCCAGTCCAGCAGGCGCGTCGGCACGCCGTGATGCTGCGCGGTGATGAGCAGTTCCCAGTCGTTGTGCGGGCGTGCCTCGTCCAGGTGCGGCCGCGAGTACCGGATGAAGTTCCGAAGGATGTGCTCCTCGAGATCCACCTTGGTGTGCGGCGGATTCATTCCACCGAGCTTGTCCAGCGACGTGAGCAGCGGACGGCTCGCCGCCGACGCCCCGCGATAGACGCCTGTGTCGCGTCGCCGCCCCGTTTGCCGGTCCGGCTCCCGCGGTGTGACGACGTCGACGAACTCTCCCAGCGAATGAACGGCGATCTCGCGGACTGGCATGGCCTGCAGCCGTTGCGGGAACGATGCCAGCGCAGAGCCGGCTAGACAGGCTATCTGCCGCGCATCCTCACGAACAGCACGCTGAGCGCCGCGATCGTCACGATGATGGAGCAGACGCTGATGAGCGTCTGATACGCCGATTCCGTCATCGTTCCCTTCTTCTTCATGGAGTTCGCGCCGATCACGACGCCGAGCAGAACCGCGAGCAGAATGACAGGAACGATGAACATGAATGTGCGGGTGAGGTTCGACAGCGGCGCCGAGGGAGAACGTGGCGGGATGTTGCGGCGCGACTACGCTACGTGGCTAGTGTGGGGCGTCAAGCCTTTTCGTGGGCGCTCCGCCCGATGAACGCGCCCAGCACGGCGCCGGAGCCGACGAGCAGCGTGCTCAGGATCGGTCCGACGGGCGACGACAGCGTCGATAGGGCGACGAGGCATGCCAGGAAGAATCCGAAGATCCCGCCGAGGATCGTCCACAGGCGCTGCGCGTGACGGATCCAGCCGACTCTTTCCGCGACGAAGCCGGCCGCGATCACGAGCACCGCTCCGCCGACGATGCCCCCGGCGATCACGCCGCCGCTTCCCAGGGCATGACCGACGATCGAGCCGAGCGCGCCGCCGACGCCCGCGAGCACGCACATCGTGACGAACAGGAGCGTGCGTTTCACGCGCTGGAAGCTAGTCGGCGCGACCCACCGCGCGAGGGATCTGGCGATCCGGCCCGTCGCCAAGGAAGCGAGAGACTTTCCTCAGGTCCTCGACGAATGCACGGCGCGCATCTTCGCGCGCCTCCGGGTCGGGCGCGCGGAGGATCGACGACGGATGAACGGTCGCGAACACCGCCTTGGCGAAGGGCGCCGCTTGCTTCAACCCGCGGCTCTTCGTGACACGAAATGCCTTGCCGAGCAGCGCCTGCGCGGCGGTCGCTCCGAGGCACACGACGACGTCCGGCTGCACGAGCTGCAACTCCTGATCGAGCCAGGGACGGCACGCGCGAATCTCACCGTCGTTCGGCTTCTTGTGGATCCGCCGTTTGCTCTTCTCCCCGCGCTCCCATTTGAAGTGCTTCACCGCGTTCGTCACGTACACCGAACCGCGGTCGATCCCCGCTTCCGCGAGCGCCGCATCGAGCAGCCGGCCGGCGGGTCCGACGAAGGGATGGCCTTCCTTGTCTTCCTGGTCGCCGGGTTGCTCGCCGACGATCATCACGCGCGCGCGGCGCGGCCCTTCGCCGAACACCGTTTGCGTACCTACCGTCCACAGATGACAGCCGCGGCAGCCACGCGACGCTTCCCGGAGCTTGTCGAGCGTCGGGCGCGTGGGGATGAAATCCGCCGCGCTGCCCGTCGCGATCGGCCGGTCGGTGGAGACGCCCATCGCTCAGCGTTTCGGCTTGAGATCTTCCGGTGTAACGCGTGCGTGCGCGATCACATTCTCGTCGGTGTCCCCGCGCTCGATCTGGACGACGGCGCGCGTCTTCTCGCTGTTCTTCTCCGCTTCGTCGTGCTGCTCGCGATCCTGGTGCAGCCGATGATGACCGTCCACTGGCGCGCCGATACGCGGCTCCCGCGGCGTCCCCGGCTGCTGCAGCTGTTCGATGAGCCGCCGGTGCGTCTTCTTGCCGTGTTGACCCTCGGCGTGCCGCTGCGGACCGGGATTGCGTTTCTTCCTGTTCGCCATCGTCTCGGAATCTCCAGCTAAGGGTGCGCCTGTAGCACAGGGCGCAAGCACGAGGCCAACGGCTTCCCACCCCTCCGGGGGCATCGTAGAATCACGCCACGACTCCTCGAGGATGTGACCATGTCGCGAACACACGTTGTTCTGCTCGCTATGACGGCCGCGGCTTCGGGCTGCAGGGCGTCGAATGCGCCGGCGCCGGCCGCCGCCGAGTCCGGCGCCTTCGTCGTTCGTTTGGGGAACGACACCGTCGCAGTCGATTCATATACGCGCGTCGGCGATCGTATCGAAGGCACGTTCATGTCTCGCGCGCCACGGACGGCTGTCACGAGATACACGATCACGCTCGGTCCGGGGGGACTGCCCGCGCTCTACGAGGTCTCGCAGCGCCTCCCTGATGGCGGGCTGGTTCCTCCGAACAACGTGCAGGCGGCGACGGTCACATTTGCGGGCGACAGCGCGATCACGCAGATCCGCCGCGACAGCGTGATCACGCGACGCGTGGCGGCGCGCAACGCCTTTCCCTTCCTGAATCTCGCGGTGTCGATGTACGCACTACCGATCGCGGCACTCCGCGCGATGAACCGGGACAGCGCCAGCTTCAACATCGTCGGCGCGGGGGGCGGCAACCCGAATACGATCGCGGTCGTACGAAAAGGCCCCAACCGGTATTGGGCGATCCTCGGCGGCTTTCCGACTGAAGTCACGACGGACGACAAGGGAAGGGTCGTGACGGTGGATGGCGCGCGCACGACGCAACACATCATGGCGACGCGCCAGGCGTCGGCGGACGTCGCCTCGCTCGCCTCGATGTTCGCGTCGCGCGGTGGCGCGCTTTCGCCTCGCGACACCGTCAGTGCAACTGTCGGCTCGGCGAAGCTCTGGCTGGACTACAGCCGTCCCTCGGCGCGCGGCCGCCGCATCTTCGGCGCGAACGGAGTGCTGGGCGACACGATCTGGCGCACGGGCGCGAACGCCGCGACGCAGTTCCAGACGGACGCGCCCCTGACGATCGCCGGGCAGACGGTGCCGCCCGGCAAATACACCTTGTGGACGCTGGCCGTCCCCGGCCGCTATCAGCTGATCATCAACAAACAGACGGGGCAGTGGGGCACCGAGTATCACGCGGAGCAGGACCTCGTGCGCGTGCCGCTGCAGGCCACGCCGCTCGCGCAGCCGGTGGATCGCTTCACCATCGCCGTCGACCCGAACGGAAGCAACGCCGGCGTGCTGCGCCTGCGATGGGACACCACGGAGCTGTCGGTTCCGTTCACGACACCCTGAGTGAGCCGGCTCCTCAACTATTTCTTTCGTGGACTGATCATCCTCGCGCCGGCGGTCGTCACCGTCTACGTCTTCTGGCTGATCTTCAGCACGGTCGACAAGTGGATGGGGCTTCCCGTGCCCGGCGCGGGGATCGCGGTGACGATCGCGTTGATCACGCTGTTCGGCTTTCTCACGTCGAGCGTCCTGGCGCGGTGGGTGCTCGGATTGATGGACAGCGTCTTCAAGCGGCTTCCGCTCGTGCGACTCGTGTACACGTCGACGCGCGATCTGCTGGATGCGTTCGTCGGCGAGAAGCGGCGCTTCGACCGCCCCGTCGTGGTCACGACCAGCGCGGATGGGATCGAGAAGGCCTTCGGCTTCGTGACGACGGAAGCAATGACGCGCTTCGGTCTCGATGATCACGTCACGGTGTATCTGCCCTTTTCCTATACCTTCACGGGCGTGATCCGCATCTATCCGGCGCGCAACGTGAAGCCACTGGCGACGGACAGCGCCGAGCTCATGGCATTCGTGGTGTCGGGCGGCGTCACCGAGGTGACGCGTGGTGGCGCCGCGCGTCGCTGACGTCACGGACGACACGTCCGGACGCGAGGCATTTCACGCAGTCGCCGAGGCAGCGTACGCGTCGCAGCCGCCCGGCACGATGCCGGCGCGCCGCGCGGTCGAACGGAGTCTCGGCCGAGAGACGTTCCGTGGAGCGCAGCGGCTCTTCCTCGCCCTGGATGGGACTCGCGCCGTGGCTCGAGTCGTCGCCCGCGTATCGCCGCAGCTGCGCGACGATACCGGGTCACCGTACGGCATGCTCGGCTTCTTCGAGGCGGAGCACGATCAGGAGGCCGTCGATCTGCTGCTTCGCGCCGGCACGGACTGGCTGCGCTCGCGCGGCGCTCGGCGGGTCGTCGGTCCGATGGATGGCGACACGTGGCACCGCTACCGGGTGAACGCCGGTCCGTTCGCGCGCCCCCCCTTTCCGCTGGAGCCGTGGAACCCACCCTATTACCAGGAGCTGTGGGAAGGAGCCGGTTTCGAGGTGCTGGAGTCCTACAGCTCGAAATGGATCGACGACGTCTCGGTGCTCCTGCCGAAGCTGGAGGCCGGCGTCGAGCGCAGCAGATCGCGCGGCGTGCGCATTCGCGGGCTCGACAGATCACGGATCGCCGACGAGCTCGCGACCGTTCACATGCTGTCGACCGAGATCTTTCGCGAAGCGTTTCTCTACACGCCGATCGCGCGGGAGGAGTTTCTGTCGCTGTACGCCGGTATCGAACGCTTTCTCGACCCCGACCTCGTGGTGTTCGCCGAGGCGGCGGAGGGGGCGCCCGTGGGCTTCGTCTTCGCCTATGCCGACCCGACGCAATCCGTGGTGCACTACAAGACGATCGGCGTTCTCGAGCGATGGAGACGCTCGGCCGTCGCCGCTGCGCTGTCGCATCACGTCTACAGCAACGCGATCAGAAAAGGGCTGCGGTCTGGCAACCATGCGCTGATGCGCGACGACAACCGGTCGCAGGCGCTGGACCAGGATCGTGGCGAAGTCTTTCGACGCTACCTGCTCTACGAGCGGCGCGCGTGACACGCAACGTCGCGCAGCTGTTCTTCGACGCCGCGGAGCGAAATGCGACGAAAGCCGCGTTCACGACGCCCACGGGGACGCGCATCACGTTCGCGGAGCTCCGGCGCGGCGTCGAGGCGTTTGCCGCGGGACTGTCCGCCAACGGGCTGAACGCGGGCGATCGCGCGGTGTGCATGATCGGCATGTCGCCTGAGCTGTACGTCGTCGTGCTCGGAACGCTGGCCGCGGGCGGCGTCGCGGTGTTCGTGGACCCCTGGGTCACGATCCGCGAGATCGCGCGCCTTGCGGCCGCGGCGAAACCCGCTGTTTTCATCGGCACGCCAAAGACGCATCTGCTGCGTCTGTTCGCGCGCGAGCTGCGCCGTGTCCCGATCACGGTCGCCACTGACGGAATGGGAGCATCGCTCGCCGCGCGATTTCGGCTTCGTGATTTCCGCGGCGGCGCAGACGTCGCGAGCGTGTCGCCTGAGGCGCCGGCGCTGATCACGTACACGACGGGCTCGAGCGGGAATCCGAAGGGGGTGAATCGGACTCACGCGATACTCGCCGCGCAGCATGACGTGATCAGGCAGGAGTTTCCGGTCGAGGAAAACGACGTCGACCTCACGACGTTCCCGGTATTCGCGCTCAGCAACCTCGCCGCGGGGATCACGACGGTCATCCCGCCGGTGGACCTGCGCCGCGTCGCGCAGGCCGATCCGCGGCGCGTGCTGGCCGGGATCAGGCGTCACGGCGTGACGACGATGGCGGCGTCGCCACCGCTCTTCGATCGCCTGGCGTCAAACGCGAGTGCCAACGGCGGGACGATTCGCGGCGTGCGGCGAATTGTGACGGGCGGCGCGCCGGTGCGCGACGGTCAACTATCGTCATGGCGCGCAGCATTTCCGGAGACAGAGATCATCGTTGCGTACGGGTCCAGCGAGGCTGAGCCCGTCGCCAGCATGACCGCCGGAGAACGTCTCGAGGTCGCCGGTGTGCGACCAGGATACTGCGTGGGTGTCCCCGTGGGCGCGGTGCGCACGCGCGTCGTTCGTATCCGGCGCGGCCCGCTCCTCGACGCGCACGACGTCGCCCACGGCGAAATCGGCGAGCTGCTCGTCGCGGGTCCGCACGTGTGTCGCGACTACGCCGGCGACGAGCGGGCCTTCGCGGAGAACAAGCTCCGTGACGCCGACGGCACCGTGTGGCATCGCATGGGCGATACGGGCCACTTCGACGAGCGCGGCCGCTTCTGGCTCGCCGGCCGCGTCCACTCGACGATCGTCCGCGGTGGCGTCGAATTTCACCCGCAGATCATCGAGCAGCTCGTGCGGGCCGATGACACGCGCATCCGCACTACCGCCGCTGTCGGCGTTCCGCGCGCCGACGTGCTCGAAGCGCTGGTGATCGTGGTCGAGTCAGATGACCCGGCCGTGCTGGCGGACGTGCGCGATCGCCTCACGCGGGCCAGAATTCCCGCGGACGAGCTCATCGTCACAGACGCGCCACTTCCCATGGATCCGCGACACAACAGCAAGATCGATTACGGCCGCCTGCGCGCGGCGATCGAGCAGGGACGCATCAAGTGACGACGAGCGTGGCGCATCCGGTTGTCCGTTCGGATCCGTACGCGACGCGCCTGCGTGCGTACCTGCGCGAACGCTTCCCGCTCTTCGGGCACGTGCTCCTCATCATCAGCTACTTCTCGTCGAATCAGTTCCTGGCGAAAGTGCTCACGCATCCCGACGAGCCGATGCAGTACACGGCGCGCTCGGCGTATGGTGCCCTTACGCTGCTCTTCTTCTTTTTCCATCTGCGCGTCTTCGACGAGCACAAGGACTTCGCCGAAGATTCGCGCTTCCATCCGCAACGGGTGCTCCAGCGTGGCGTCATCACCCTCGCGGAGCTCCGGGTGCTCGCGGCGATCGCGATCGTGCTGGAGGTCGTCTTCGCCGCGCTGTCCGGGCCGGCCGTGCTCATCGCCTGGTCGGCCGCGTTCGTCTTCTCGCTGCTGATGCTGAAGGAGTTCTTCGCGGGGGAGTGGCTCAAGCGCCATTTCCTCGTCTATGCCACGTCGCACATGCTGCTGATGCCATTGCTCTCGCTCATGATCTTCAGCTTCGCCACGCGGCTCGCGCCCTGGCGGGCGCCGCCGGTCTTCTGGCTGTATGCGTTCGTCGGCTTCTTCGTCACCTTCAACGTCGAGGTGTCGCGAAAGATTCGCGCGCCGGAGGACGAGATCGAGGGTCTCGATTCGTACTCGAAGATCTTCGGCACGTACGGCGCCGCGTGGATCGTGCTCGGACTGCGTCTCGTGGACACCACGCTCGTGTCGATCGTGGGGTACAACATCGGCGTGAGCGTCTGGTTCTACGTCGCCGTGCTGCTGCTCTTCGTCATCACGCTCGGCACCTTCCTGCGCTTCCGTACGCACACGACGACGCGCACGGCGAAAGCGCTGGAACGGAACGCGGGCATCTACCTCATCGCGTTCGATCTCATCCTCGCCATCGAGCTGATTCGCATGCACGGATTCCGCGCGTGAGCAGGCTCGTGTGGGTCTGCGACGGGTCGAGCGCCGCGGACGCGTCGCTCGTCGGCGGGAAGGCGTACAATCTCGATCGGCTCTACCGCGAAGGGCACCGCGTCCCCGAGTTCTACGTTGTCACGACCGCCGCCGCGCCGCGCGGCGCGAGCGTCGTGCTGCCGCCGGAGCTCATCTCGGACATCGACGGCGCGCACCGCGACCGCATTCCGCCGCAGGCATACGTTGCCGTGCGCTCGTCCGCCGTGGGGGAGGACGCATCCGGGGAATCGTTCGCCGGCATCCACGAAAGCTTCCTGTATGTGCGCGGCCGCGAACCGGTGCACGACGCGATCCGGCGTGTCTGGGCGTCCGCGTGGTCAGATCGCGCGCTGGCGTACAGGAAATCGCGCGGCCTTGCGGTGGACGACGTGCGCATGGCCGTCATCGTGCAACGCATGGTGGACGCGCAGGTCAGCGGCGTCGCATTCACCGCCGAGCCGACCACAGGCGACGTCCATCGCATCGTCGTCTCGTCGCTCTACGGCCTTGGCGAGGGACTCGTGAGCGGCGGCCTCGACGCCGACCTCTACTCGGTCGACAAGGCGTCGCGCGCGATCGAGAAGCAGATCGCGGAAAAGGCGGAGCAGTACGTGCTGGATGCATCGGGTGCCGGCGTCGCCCGGGTCGCGGTGCCGCAACCATTGCGCGCCGCGCCAAGTCTCGAGGACGCTCGCGTTCTCGAGATCGCCGACGTCGCCCGCCGCATCGAGAACGCGCGCGGTGCGCCGCAGGACATCGAATTCGCGTACGACGGCAGCGGGCAGCTCTGGATCCTGCAGACGCGTCCGATCACGACGGTCGCGGAGCTCGGACCGGCGGCGGGTCATGGTCTGCTGTGGGACAACTCCAACATCATCGAGAGCTTCTCCGGCGTGACGTCGCCGATGACGTTCAGCGTGATCCGGCGGGCGTACGCGACGGTCTACCGCTGCTTCTCGGAGGTCATGGGGATCGCGCCCGAGACGATCCGCCGGAGCGAACCGCTGTATCAGAACATGCTCGGGCTCATCCACGGCCGCGTCTACTACAACCTCCAGAGCTGGTACCTGCTGCTGCGGCTGTTCCCCGGCTTCGAGTACAACCGCCAGTTCATGGAATCCATGATGGGGGTGAAGGAGTCGTACGAGCCCGAGCGCGCGACACCGCCCTCGGCGATGCGCCGGTACTTCGTCGAGCTGCCCGCTCTCGTGCGGCTGGTACTGCGCTCGACGCGCAACTTCGCGCGCATCGAGACGCTCGTGCGCGACTTCGAGGAGCACTTCGAGCGCCATTACCGCCGCTGGGCGGCCATGCAATTCACCGAGATGCGCCCGCACGAGCTGATCGCGGTGTACGGCGAGATGCAGCGCGACATCATGGAGCAGTGGCGCGCGCCGATCATCAACGACCTGTTCGTGATGGTCAACTACGGCATCCTCAAGAAGCTGTGCGCGTCGTGGTGTGGCGACACCTCCGGATCGCTCCAAAACGATCTCATCTGCGGGGAAGGGGGCATCCGCAGCACCGAGCCGACGTTCCGCCTCATGGAGCTCGCGAGGGACGTGCGCGCGCACCCGGAGCTGGCCGCCGTGTTCGCGTCCACGCCGATCGACGCGATCGGGCGCGTGACGCAGCGCGACGAGCGCTTCGCCGCGTTCCGCGCCGCGTTCGCGCGCTACCTCGACGAGTACGGTTTCCGCTGCATGAACGAGCTGAAGCTCGAGGAGCCGACGCTGCGCGACCGGCCCGACTTCGCCTACCAGGTGATCCGGAACTACGTGACGTCGGAGCAGGGGGCGGACCCCGCGGCGATCACCGCGCGCGAGGCCGACATTCGCGCGCGCGCCGAGACGCGGGCGTATTCGCTGCTGCGATCGCCGTGGCGCCGCTGGCTCTTTCGCCGCGTGTTGAGAAACGCCCGGCTCGGCGTCAAGAATCGCGAGAACATGCGCTTCGCGCGCACGCGCATCTTCGGCCTGGTGCGCGAGCTGGTGCGCGCGCTCGGCGGACATCTCGAGCAGGCCGGTGCGCTGGAGCGGCGTGACGACGTCTTCTACCTCACACTCGAGGAAGTTTTCGATTTCGTGAAGGGCACCGCGGTAACGGCGCGGCTCAGGGAGCTCGTCGCGCTCCGTCGTGCGGAATTCGACGGCTATCGCGCGGAGACGGCCGAGCTTCCCGATGACCGGTTCCAGACGTTCGGCATGGTCTACAGCCGCAACCGCTTTCGCGGCCGCGCGATCGCCGCACCGCAGGAGGACGGTGTCCTCCGCGGAACACCCTGTTCGCCGGGAAGGGTGACCAACAAGGTCAAGGTGATTCTCACACCCTCGGACGATGCGCAGCTCGCGGGTGAGATTCTCGTTGCCGGCCGAACGGACCCGGGCTGGGTGCCCCTCTATCCGTCGGTGTCCGGTCTCCTCATCGAGCGCGGGAGCATCCTGTCGCACTCCGCGATCGTCGCGCGCGAGATGGGAATACCGACGATCGTCGGAATCCCCGGCCTCACGAGCTTGATCAAGACAGGGCAGACTGTCTCGATGGATGGATCGACGGGCCAGGTCGAGATTCTCGACACCTAGCGCAACTGCTTCTCGGGGGAAACGGTTTCCCCGAGAAAGCAGTTGCAGCACCTATCCTACGTCGAGATCGTCCACGGCGAGATGACGCCCACGCGCTGGAGGCCGGCCACGACGAACGCGGCGAGGATCGCCATCATCGCGGGGACGATGTCACCGAGGCGGGTCTCGGCGGGATAGCGCTCCCGCAGTACGACCGCGATCGCGCCGGCGAACAGCGCGACGGAGAGCAACGTCGCGATCGACGCGCCGGGCTCGCGGACGGCGAACGCCGCGGGGATGAGCACGAGCGCCATGCACGCGCCCACGGACAGGACGAGCGCGCGCGCGCGCCGGCCGGCGGCCTGGATAACGCCGATGGACGTCATCGCCGCCGTCGCGCCGAGAAAGGGCGCGTACCAGAAATCGTACGTGCGATACGTGTTCGCGACGATGAGGATCGCGACCAGGGGCATGCACGCTCGCGCGACCGGACGCACGCCCACGGCCCTGCCGGAAAAGCGGCCGGTCCGCGCGGTGACGAGCGCCACGAGCGCGATCAGCACGGGCAGCGCCCAGAGCGGCGAGCCCAGGGACCACAGACCGTACGTGAAGAGCAGCACCGCGATCGTCGCGCCGACGTTCAGCCCTGGAAAGCGGCGCGCGCCGACGCCGATGACCACGCACAAGCCGATGAGGCTCACGTTCTGGAAGATGATCTCCGGCAGCGCCTTCGTCGTGATCTTGCCGAGGATGACGCACGCGGCGATGGGCACGAAGAGGTTGTCCGCGCCGCGCAGCGACACTGCCTCGAATCCCGTCACGACGAGCGCGACGAGCAGCGAAGCGAGAACGACTGTCGGGCGCGGCAGCTCCGTGAGGAGGAGCGTCGGGAGGAGGATTGCGAGGTATGCGACGACGAGAAACACGAGCGAGCCCTCGAGGCTCTTGCTCTCGTCCTCGACCTCATATCGGATCCGGCCGTACCCGCCGCCGACGAGCGCCGCGAACGCATCCGCGACGCCGAGCACGAGTAGCGACGCGAGGTAGCGCCAGTAGTCGCCGGCGGACAGCACGAAGACGAGGAAGACGGCGAGCGGGTAGTACTCGCTGCCGCGACTCGAGCGCGCGACGCCGCCGACGCTCCTGAGCCACTTCCCCTTGGAGGTCGCGAAGAACAACAGTGACAACGACGCGGTGAGGGCGAAGGCGACGGCGACCGACTGCACGAGCAAGGGGAGGAACACGCCGATGGCGCTGCCGCCGAGGTGGACCAGCTTGCGGGTATGCTCGGGCTGTCCGTTCCAGCGGCGCGCCCAGAGCTCCGCGACGACCAGGACGACGCCAAAGAGCACCGCGATGATCGTCGCGCCGCGAAGATCCAGCGCCGAGATCACACGACTTCCTCGAGCACGAAGGCGCTGTAGAAGAACGCCCGGTCGCAGGCGAACAGCGCGGACGCCTTCGGGGTGAGCGACTTGATCCCCTGCGCGAAGGCCTCGGGACGGCGGCGGGGCACGAGCATGTTCCAGTACGCGAACCGTGCGCCCGGGCGTGCGACGCCGAACAGCGTGCCGTAGATGGACGCGCAGGTCGGTGCGTCGAGGTACTCGAAGATGTCCGACAGGTTGTATCCGTCGAAGGGACCACGCGCGTGCGCGACGGCGTGGGCGGGGCCGTGCACGAGTTCCACGCGATCCATCCCGGCTCGCACGTCCGCGAACCGCTCGCGCTCGAGGTACCGCGGCAGCGCCGCGCCGAAACTGCCCGTGAAGATGAAGTTGAGGTACGGATTGTCGTGCGTGGTCAGCTCCGTGAACGCGTATTCGGCGCGCTGCATGATGCGGTCGGCGACGCTGCCCTTCACGTACCGGAAGAACTCGGGGTCGCGCCCCATGAGTCCCATCACGCGCCGGCTGAAAAAGACGCGGAACATGAGACGCCAGCGCCAGTTGTTCCACACGGTGTGGTAGAATTCGCGGCGCTCGGCGTGCGACTTCTCCGACAGCAGGCGGCGAACCGCCGCGCGCCCGTGCATGAGGGGCACGATGCGCCGGCGAAAGGTCTCGAAGTACCGCTCGAACTTCCCGGCGTGCACGATGCCACGGGCGATCTCCCGCGGTCGCGCGTCCCAGAACGCGCGGACCTCGGCGGGCAGCGCGGGCGCCAGGCGCGAGTACGTCGCGAGACGATCGTCATCCCGGATGACGCCGATGAAACGCAGCAGCGCGTCGTAATCCAGCTGTCGTATCGCGGTGCGCTTCAGCTCGCACATCGCGAGCTGGGCGGTGCTCAGGTCGACCGCAACGACGCTGGCTCCCGCGGCGGCGAGCGCAAAGCTGTTGTCCCCGCCCGACGCGATCGAGAGGATACGTTTTCCAGCGGCCGGCTCGAGCGCCTTGCACAGGACGTCGGCGTCCTCCCAGCAGTTCGCATACCGGACGTAGTCGAATCGCGCGCGCTCCTCGATGCGGTCGGAGCTCACGACGTCACTTCGCGCGAGACGACGCCGTCGATCGGCCGAACGTGGCGTGCGCGGCGCTGAACTCGCCCGCCGCGAGCGCGCCCGCGATGGACAGCTCTCCCGCGAGCGCCGTGACACCGCAGATCTCGGCGAACTTGCGCGCCTTCCCGGTGCCGACACAGCCAAGCATGTCCAGGCACTCACGCGCTGTCGGCAGATGTGTACCCCCGCCGACCGTGCCGACGATGACCGTCGGGAGCGTCAGAGACAGGTACAGGTCGCCCTGCGCCGTGATGTCGAATCGGGTTAGGCCGACGGCTGCCTCCGACACGCAGGCGACGTCCTGCCCGCAGGCGAGGAACAGCGCCGTCAGGCCGTTGGCGACGTGGCCCTGCATCCCGATCGATCCGCTCTGGAGCGCTCCGAGCAGCGCGGCCTGCCAATAGCGAAAGACCTGCTCCGGCGTCGCATGCAGGAATTTCTGCACGAGCGCGGCGGGGACCGTCACCTCGGACACGACCCGCTTGCCGCGCGTCATCTGGAACGCGAGGTGGTTCGCTTTCTTGTCGCCGGAGAGATTCGCCTCCACGAACCAGGTCACGGGCTTCACCGGGGAAGCGTCGAGGAGCTGGCGGCAGATCGCGTCCGTCGCGAGCGTCACCATGTTCTGTCCGGCGGCGTCGCCGGTCGAGAACTGGAAGAGCAGAAAGACTTCCTTCCCCACGAGCGAGGGGGTGACGTCGAGCAACCGGGCGTGCTTCGACGTGCTTGCGACGGCGCGGCCGATGTCATCCGCGCTGTCCAGCACGTGCGCGAGAAAGCGTCCCGCGTCGATGGCGGTGTCGAATATGAAGCCGGGGCCGCGCGACACGGCTTCCGTGAGACACAGCGCGGTCGCGCCTCCGGATTCGCTGATCAACCGCGCGCCGCGCTGGAATGACGCCACGAGCGCACCCTCCGTCGTGGCGAGCGGCACGTAGAAGTCGCCGTGCGCCGCCGACCCGTTGATGCGCAGGGGCCCGATGACGCCGACCGGAATGCGCGCGAATCCCACGAGCGACTCGATGTTGCCCGCGAGCTTCGTCGGATCGATCTCCTCGGCTTCGCCGGCCAATTGATCGATACGGAAGCCGCGCGACCGCAGGAACTCGCGCCGCTCGAGCATCGCGTCGTGCGTGTACTGATCCTTTGCGGGGATCGACGGCGGGAGCGGCTCGTTCGCGGGGAGTCGCGGCGCCAGCTCCGCGGCGACGGTGTCGGCGTCGCGGTCGGCGAGCACGCGACTCAGGACCTGTTTCGCCTGCCGGTTCGTGGTCGCCACGCGCGCGACCTACCTGAGCGCCTGCATCAACACGACACCGTCCACGGTCTCCAGCGGTCGCACACCGGCGATCTGTGCGAGGGTGACGCCCATGTCCACGGTCCGGGCGAACGTCGCGTACCGTCCGGGCCGTGCCCACGGGCCGTAGAAGATGATCGGCACCGACGCGTCCTGATCGTAGGGGGAACCGTGCGTTGCCGGGATGAGGGTCCAGTAGCTGTAGCGCGTGAGCGTGATCACGATGTCCACCGGCGACCCCTCCGGGATCTGGTGGCTCCAGCGTCGCGCGATGTTGTCGCGCTGGAAGTCGGCGCGGCGAATGGCGGACATCCGGTCGACGCGGGCGACGCCCGGAACGCGCTTCGCCGCGTTCGCGAACGCGTTCAACAGCGAGTCGACGCTCACGCGCGCCCGGTGCAGCGCCGCCCTGTCCACCGAGACGAGCTCGCCCTCGTAGATGAACGCATTCGTGTCGGCGCCTGCGCTGCGCAGTCCGTTGCGGACATCCGCGACGAGCTGCCGCAGCGAGACGCGCAGCCCCTGATCGCCCGTCGCCTCGCCCCGCTGGCGCGCGAGCTCCGGAATCGGCGACATCCCGTGATCGCCGGTGAGGGCGATCTGGATCGTGCTCGAATCGCGCAGCCTGTAGAGCGAATCGAGGAACCACCCGAGCGTTTCGTCGAGCCGGATCTCGTTCTCGTGCGCCTCGCGGGAGTCCGGTCCGTACGCATGGCCGACGTAGTCCGTCGCCGAGAACGACACCGCGAGGATGTCCGTCTGCGGGCCGCGACCGAGGTCGAGCGCCTGCAGGCCCGCGAGCGCGAACAGCGCGGTGATCGAGTCCATCGCCGGCGTCGCGGGGATGTACGCCGCGGCGTTGAGCGTGTCCGGCGGGAACGGGTGCGGAAACGTGAAGTCGTTCCCCCCTTTCTCGAACGGCACCGAATCCGGCTCGGTATAGGCCGATGGATCGCGGGACAGCGACCAGAACGCGCCGGCATAACTCTGCGCGATGCGCCGCGCGTTGAATCGTACCACCCACTCCGGCAGCGCGTCACGGTAGTAGGTGCTCGTCGTGAACGAGCCGTTGTTCGAGAACCAGTAGACGTTCTCCTTCGCCTTGCCGATCGGCAGAATCGCGGCGCGATCCTTCTTCGACACCGAGAGCGCGCGCGTGCGGCTGTCCTTCGCGTGCAACCAGTCGAACAAGGTCGTGCCCTTGAAGCGATCAGGCGACGCGCCGATCTCGTTCGGCATGCCCACCAGCAGGGGATAGTTGCGGTCGATGACCCCTGCGGAGTTGGATGTGATTCCCGTGCTGCGCGGGAACCGACCCGACATCGTGCTGGCGTGCCCGGGTGCGGTCTCGGTTATCGCATGATCGTGGAAGCCGTTCGTGAACCATGCGCCGCGCATCAGCCGCGCGTAGCCGCGCCGCAGGTCCTTGCTGTACCGGTCGAGCATGTCGCCGCGCAGCTGATCGACGGTGATGAACACGATCAGCTTCGGCGGGGTGCTCGTCGACATCGCGATCGGCGCGCCCTCGGCGTTGGCCGTCGCTTTCATGCAGCTCAGGGCGCCGACGAGCAGGCTCACGACGAGCAGGGGAACGATCCGGGAACGGCGAAGACGCATGGTCTGATCTGGGCCTGAGACGTGGCGGGGGTTGATTGGCCGAACGTCAGGAAACATGTGTGAGTGCCCGGATCGCCGCCACAAAATGCGGCGTGGCGTGGCCGGGCCGCGCGCCCTATTCTAGCCAGCGTTCCCAACGAAGCCTTCGTCGCCGACGACTCCATGGTTGCCGTTCTGAGAAAAAACGTGGTGCTGCGCACGGCGCTGTATTACACCGTCCTCATCGCGGTCGCCGCGTGGCTCCAGCGGTTGCCGCAGATGCGTGCGGTGATGCATGGCTCGCTGGAATCGCTGTTCGCGGGCGGCACCAGCTTCGACGCGCTGAGCAAGTCGGCGGCCCGCGAGACGGCCGCCATGGCGATCGACGCGACGACGCTGACCCTCACCGTCGCGGCCGCGATGGTCGGAGCGATTCTGCTCGCGCTGCCGGTCGCGTGGATCTATGCGTTGACGCGGCAGAAGCGCGGATATCAGCAGTCCGTCGTCCAGACGCTGATGATCCTGCCGCCGCTGGTCGCCGGCGTCGTCGTCATGGTGAAGTACTCGCTCGCGCTGGCGTTCAGCCTCGCCGGGATCATCGCCGCCGTCCGCTTTCGCACGACGCTCGATGACAGCAAGGACGCGGTGTACGTCTTTCTCGCGACGGCCGTGGGACTCGCGGCCGCGGTGCAGCTGCCCGTAGCCGCCGTCATCTCGATCGTCTTCAACGCGCTCGTCCTGATGCTCTGGTACACGGACTTCGGCAAGTCGGCCGCGTTCGAGGGGATGCGCGCGAAGGAGAAAGTCGAGCGTCTGCAGGAGATGCAGGAGCTGGCGATGCGGCAGACGGGGACCTTCGTCGCGACGCTGGACGAGGAGATCTTCGAGAACATGACGCCGGAGCAGCTGGAGCTCGCGGCGGACCGCGCGTGGCGCCGCAAGCGCCGGATGGAAAAGGAGGAAGTCAGCGACGACGAAGCCCAGCGGCGCGACGTGCTGCTGCGGCTGCGGACCTACGATCCCGACGACTCGCGCGTGGCGTGCGAGGAGATCTTCGACGAATTCCTCAAGCGGTGGCGGCTCGGAGGGGTGCTGCACGAGCCCGACGGCACGCACGTCGTCGAGTACGCCGTGCAGCTCAAGAAGACGGCGCGCACGGCGGACCTTCTCGACGCCTTGCACAACAAATCGCAGGTGATCGGAGCGGAGATCAAATGAGAGTATTGCTGTGCAGCGTGCTGGCGGCGGGCGCGCTCGCCGCGCAGGACCCGCCGGGAGACTCGACGGCCAGGACGCCGAAGACGAAGAAGTTCACCGAGGCGCCGCTGTTCGCGGACAGCAAGCCCATCGAGCTCACGCTGTCGGCGCCGTTCGGCCGCCTGAGGAAGGAGCGCGGGGGCACGCCCCCGTACCATTGGGCGACGTTCACCTATGCGGGTGACAGCGGTCAGGTGCGCGTGCCGCTGCGCGTCCGCACGCGTGGCATCTGGCGCCGGAGGAACTGCGACATCCCGCCGCTGCGTCTCAACTTCAACAAGGATTCGAGCAAGAAGACGATATTCAGGCATCTCGACGGCGCTCGTCTCGTGATGCACTGCCGCAACACGGACGACTACGAGCAGTACGTGCTGCAGGAATTCAATCTCTATCGCGTCCAGCGCCTGCTGACGCCGTTGAGCTTCGACGTGCGGCTCGCCCGCGTGACGTACGTCGACGCCGAGAAAAAGGACACCCTCGCGCGACGCTGGGCGTTCCTCCTCGAGGACGAGAACACGTTCGGCGAACGGTTCGGCGGCAAGGTCGTGAACATCAAGGGCGCAAGCGCGCGCGATCTCGATCCGCGCGAGAATGCGCTCTTCGGCGTCTGGCAGTACTTCGTCGCCAACACCGATTTCTCGGTCGCCGCGCTCCACAACGTCGCGCTGCTGCAGAAGGACACCGCGTACTACCCCGTGGCATACGATTACGACTGGACCGGGGCGGTGAACGCGCGCTACTCGACGCCGGCGCCGCAGCTGCGGATTCGGCGCACGACGGACCGCCTGATGCGGGGCTACTGCAGCGACAGCGAGCTCTATGATCCGGTGTTCGCGAAGTTCCGCGAAAAGAAGGATTCCATCTACGCGCTGTATCGTGATGAGGTCGCGGCGCCAATGAAGCGCGGCGTGGTCGAGTCGACGCTCAAGTACTTCGACGAGTTCTACGAGATCATCAACGACCCGCGTCTCGCGAAGAAGCTGATCGTCGACGCGTGCCTTGGCGGGGTCGCTTAAGCGCGGTCGCGCCGGAGTCGGCTAATACCGCCCTGGCGGCAGAAACCAGGAAAGACGACTAGGAGCTGGACACGGATGCCGGGTCGCCGATCAGTTGCTCCTGCGCGCCCGGACCCACGCCATGGCGCCGCACATACTCGCCCGCAGAGGTCAGCTCCCACGCCGTCGGATCGCCGACGTACGCGTCCAGCAGGGCGTCGAGCTGGGCCCGGCACACCGGATCCCGCACCGGCGCCAGCAGCTCCACGCGGCGGCGCAGGTTGCGCGGCCGCAGATCCGCCGAGCCGATGAAGTATTCCGGCGACCCCGCGTTGGCAAAGTGAAAGGCGCGCGCGTGCTCGAGGAAACGTCCCAGCACGCTCACGACGGTGATGTTCTCGGACACGCCCGTCATCCCCGGGCGCAGCGTACAGACGCCGCGCACCACGAGGTCGATGCGAACGCCGTCCTCTGACGCGCGATACAGCGCGCTGACGACGTCGGGCTCGGACAACCCGTTCAGCTTCATCCGGATGCGGCCGCCGCGGCCCGCCCGCGCGTGCGCGGCCTCGCGCTCGATCCGCGCGAGCAGCTCCGGCAGCAGCTGCCTGGGCGAGATGAGACACCCGCGCGTCAATTGATGCGGTGGCCGCGAGCTGCCCGTCAGCTCGTTGAACAGGTCCTGCACGTCGGCGGTGAGATCCTCGTCGGCGGTCAGCAGCGACAGATCCGTGTAACGCCGCGCTGTCTCCGCGTTGTAGTTACCGGTCCCCACGTGCGCGAAGCGCCGCAAGCGCGTGCCGTCGCGGCGCACCACGAGCGCCACCTTCGCATGGTTCTTCACGCCGACGAGGCCGTGAATCACGCGCCCTCCCGCGTCCTCCAGGCGCTTGGCCCATCCGACGTTGCGCTCCTCGTCGAAGCGCGCCTTGAGCTCGACGAATACGACGACGTCCTTGCCCTGCGCCGCCGCGTCCACGAGCGCCGCCACGATCGGAGATTTCTCTCCGGCGCGATAGACCGTCATCTTGATCGCGGTGACGTCGGCATCGGCCGCGGCCTCGCGGAAGAAGCGCACGACGGTCCGGTCGTAGTCGTCGAAGGGGTGATGAAAGAGCCGGTCGCGCTCCTCGATCAGCGACCAGATGCTGTGATCGTGTGAGAGCGTGTCGGCGCCGCGAAATGGCGCGTACTCGAGCGGCGTATTCGACGACAGCGGGAGCGTGGACATCGCGCCGAGGTCGAGGGGGCCGTCCACCTCGTAGACGTCGTCGGTGTCGAGCACCGCGCCGCCGTGCTCGCGACGCAGCTCGCGCAGCACGACGTCCCGAAGCACGGCCGGCATCGCGCGCTCGACCTCGACGCGCACGACGGGCTGCTCGAAGCGGCGCCGCGAGGCCTCCTCCACCGCGTGCAGCAGGCTCGGCGTGCGGTCCTCGTCGATCTCGAGGTCAGCGCCGCGCGTCACGCGGAACGCGTAAGCCTGCTCGACGACGGACGACGGATACAGCAGATCCAGATTCGCGCGCACGAGCTCCTCGATCGCGACCACCGCGTGCATCCCCGGCACGGGCGTGAAGCGCGGGAAGTCCTCGGGAAGCTCGACCTGCGCGAAGTGCGGCGCGGCGCCTGGCCGGTCGAGCAGAACCACCGCGAGCGACAGCGACAGGTGCTTGAGTCGCGGGAAGGGATGACCCGGGCTCAGGGTCATGGCGAGCGGGGTGAGCGCGGGGAGCAGCTCGTCGCGCATCAACGCGCGCAGCTGGTCCCGGCGACTCACGTCGAGCTCGGCCCAGGTGGCGATCCGCGCGCCGTACGCGGCCGCCTCGGCGGCGCACGACGCATAGCAGCGATACTGGCGGGCGACGAGCGCGTGCACGTGCAGCGCGATGAGGTCGAGCTGCTGTCGCGGCGTGAGGCCGTCGGGCGTGCGTTCCTCCGCTTGCTCGAGGCGCGAGCGCTTGATGCCGGCGACGCGCACCATGAAGAACTCGTCGAGATTGTCCGCCACGATCGCGAGAAAGCGCAGCCGCTCCGCGAGCGGCGTCTTGATGTCCTCCGCGAGCGCGAGCACGCGCGCGGTGAACTCGAGGATGCTCAGCTCCGAGTTGAGGAAGTGCGGGTCGCCCACTGCCGCCTCGCCTTCCGCCGAGGTGCTGCTGATCAGCGACCAGCCCGAGATCTCCACGGAGCGCCGCGAAACGGCCTGCATGCCGGACGACGTGACTCGCGTCGGGTCCGCGATCAGCCCCGAGCGTACGGCGACTGAAAGGGCCGCGAGCGAATCGGGGTTGAGCTCCGGGGCGCGGTCGAGCGCCTGCATGGGATTGAGCCACACGACCTCACCCTGCTCTCGGGACACGTCTCCGCCCGCACCGAGCTGCGCGGTCCACACTTCCACCGTCGGCATCGGACCGATCGAGCTGAGCTTGCCCAGCATCCCGGTGTCCGAGCCGGCGTCGCGCGTACAACGGTCGAGCAACGTCCGCGCGACACCCACCCCGGCGCCCCGCTCGAGCGGCAGGTGCAGCAGGGCGCCGCGCCGGAAGAGAAGCACTTCGTCGTCGCGCATCAGGATGAGGGCGACACCGGAATCCGATACTTTCGAGCGTCCGCGTTCCTCGCGCTCCATCCACTTGAGCAGCAGCTGCGCGCGCTCGCGCGTCCCGGCCACGATCGGCCGGAGACCGACGTTGTTCTGCAGCTCGGCGCACATGCGGTCGAACAGGTCGCCGCGCCTGCGCGTGGAACGAACGGTGAGTTGGTGAAAGGCGCGGCTCGAGGACCCGCTGCCGCTGCGTACGTGCACGCGGTCGAGCAGCAGGAGGAGACGCGGGCGGCGGAGCCAGCTCACGTCCGCGAGACGGGCGATGCGCTCGACCTGGAGCTCGAGCTTCGTCAGCAGGAGTCGGAAATCCACGACGGCGGCGAGGCGGCGCGCGGGCTCGGTGCCGCTCGCGAGCGCAACGCGCGGATCGGGCGATTCCACGTCCGCTTCGTAGCGGCGCGGCGGCGCCGGATCGTTCGCGGTGCCGACGAACACCGTGAGGACGCGCCGGTCATCCGATCCCACGCGAAGTCTGCACGTCAGGCCGCGACGCTGCAGCTGGTCGTCGTCCGTATCGATGTACAGATCGCGATACAGCTCCCGCGTCGTCGTCGAGCGCAGATCGAGGGGCAGCGGCTGCGACGCGAGCTTCTCCAGGTGCTCGGCGGACACGACGTCGAAGCGGCGTTCGCGCATCATGGATACAGAACCATGCGCGCGATCCGGCCACGCGGCCCGACCGCGATGCCGAATCGCTCGCGAAATCCGACGGTGTTGAGCGGCACGGAATCGGTCTGCGTCCAGCTGTCGCCGCCGTCGCGTGACACGAAGGTGCCGGCCAGTCCCACCGCGACGAGCCTGTCACGCGGGCCGGCGTACGCGACGCACGACAGATATGCCGCGGGGGGTGCCTTCGCCGCCCGCCACGTGGCGCCGCCGTCGTCGGTCAACGCGACGCTCGCCGCGGCGAGTCGTGGCTTGGTGTAATCCCCGCCGACGGCCACGCCGTGCATGCGGTCACGAAAGGCGAGCGAGAAGACGCCCGCCGCGGCGCCCTCCGCGTGGAGTGGCGTGTCCGCGACGCTCCACGTGGCGCCGCGGTCGGTCGACCGCATCACGCGCGCGCGACCGCCGCCGCCGGTGCCGATCCAGACGTCGCGCCCCTCGTCCGCGACGAGCACGCTGCCGCTGGCGGCGAACGCCGCCTCGCCGGGAAGCACGCGCGACAGGCGCCGGCGCGGCACGCGCGCCCAACTGGCGCCGCCATCGGTCGTTCGGAGCAGAAAGAAGACGCTGTCGATCGGATCGCCGAGCACCATCCCGTTCCGGACGTCCCAGAACGCCATCGCGTCCAGAAATGCGCCCCGCAGCGCCGTCGTGTACACGAGCGACCAGTGCCGTCCGCCGTCGCGCGTCCTGTAGATGCGCGCGAGGCCTTTCTCGGCCTCGCCGGCGCTGACGACGATCGCCGACTGCGTGCCCGACGCCCGAATCGCGCGAAAGTCGAGATGCTGCGCGCCGGCGACCGGAATGGATTGCCAGGTCTCGCCGCCGTTCGTCGAGCGGAGCACCGTGCCGGACGCGCCACTCGCCCATGCCACACCCGCCGGACCGATGCTGAGACCGCGCAGCTCCGCGGCGGTGCCACTCTCCACGTAGGTCCACTGGGCTGGTGCCGACGCCGGCAGCGCGAGTGCGAGGATTGCGAGACGATAAAGCTGCACCAGGGAGGAGGAAGCGGAGTTAGTTTTGGCGCCTTACGCTACACCTCTCCGCATGATCTCGAAAGACGACATCGTCGCCGCCCGCGAGCGCATCCGCCCGCACGTGCACGAGACGCCGCTGCTCGCATCCACCCGCCTCGGCAACATGGCGGGCGGCGTGCATCTACGACTCAAATGCGAGTCGATGCAGCGCACGGGCTCGTTCAAGGCTCGTGGCGCGCTGAACGCGATGATGCAGCTGTCACACGCCGAGAAGGCACGCGGCGTCGTCACCGTCTCCGCGGGCAATCACGCGCAGGCGCTCGCCTGGGCGGCGAGCCTGGTCGGCGCGGAGTGCACGACGGTGATGCCCGAGGGCGCGTCCGAGACGAAGATCGCCGCCACGCGGGGCTACGGCGGGAAGGTCGAGATCGCGCCCGGCGAAAAGAGCAACGCGTTCAAGCGCGCGCAGGAGATCGCCGCCGAAGGAAAAGTGCTCGTGCATCCCTTCGAGGATCCGCGCGTTGCGGCGGGGCAGGGCACCGTGGCGCTCGAGATTCTCGAGCAACATCCGGACGTGAACACCGTGGTGGTTCCCATCGGCGGGGGCGGACTGATCGCCGGGATGGCGGTGGCGATCAAGAGCTCGCGACCGGACGTTCGCGTCATCGGCGTCGAGCCGACCGGGGCGCCGACGATGCGCAGGAGTCTCGACGCCGGCACGCCGCAGACGATTCCGGTGCAGACCGTCGCCGACGGCCTCGCGGCGCCCATGGTGGGTGAAATGACCCTCGACGCCACGCGCCGCTACGTTGACGACGTCGTGCTCGTGACCGACGAAGAGATCCTCGACGCGCTGCGGGCGCTGATGAGTTACGCGAAGCTGGTCGTGGAACCCGCGGCGGCCGCGGGTGTCGCTGCACTGCTGACGGGAAAGATTTCCATGGATCGCGGCGGGCACGTCGTCGCCGTCATCAGCGGCGGCAACGTGGACATCGAGCGCCTCAAGAGTCTCCTCTAGTTGTCATCCTGAGGGCGCGCAGCGACCGAAGGATCTACCGTACGTGGAACAGATCCTTCGCTTCGCTCAGGATGACACTGCTGCCGCGCGCCGTTGGTCCTCGCGAAACGCGAAGTACGTAAACCCGAGCCAGACGACGCCGATGACGGCGCCGCCAATCACGTCCGTCGGCCAGTGAACGCCCAGATACACGCGTGAGAAGAGACTCACCAGGAGCAGCGGCACTCCCACGTACCCGGGCCACCGCCATCCCTTCACGCGGTAGAGGACGATCGCCAGCGTCATGAGCACGGCGACACTCGCGATCGCGTGCCCGCTCGGGTACGCCGCCCAGCCGAACCATCCGCGTTTCGGAATGATGTCCGGCCGCTGCCGCTCGTAGAGAAACTTGAGCGCCGGATTGAGGCTATTGCTGCCGATCTGCACGACACCGACGTACACCGCCTCGTGAAGCCGCTTTTGCCGCACCAGCCACACGACGGCGAGAACGCTGACCGGCAGCAGCGTGACGTTCGTGCCGAGCCACGCAGTGGCGAGGAAGAAGGCGTCGGTCCAGCGCGGGAGCGCGCCGTCCATGGCGCGCAGGAACTCGCGCTCCCAACGCAGCCCATCCTGCCAGTCGCCGTATGAGTGCAGCCAGCGCGCGACGGCCATGCCGCTGAGGAACGCGAACGCGTATCCCGCCACGATCATCAGCCACCGTTGGCGCCGCCAATCGCGGCGGGCGGGTGGGCGCGTCACCCCGCGCGGCGGCAGCGGACGCACACGGGCGAGGTCGCCATCAGATCGACGACGAGCCGTCGGAAGAAGCTGCCGTGCAGATGCGCGTTACAGAGCACGCGGCGACATCGTGCGCACGCGCCGGCACGCGTGAGGTCCACCGGCAGCCGGCACTCTTCACACTCGGTGACGAGGTTGGAGCGACGGAACACACGAAACGGGGACGTCACCGCGGCGCGCGCGCAGCCCGCACGTCAGCGTTTGCGATCCAGACGGCGCGTCGTCCACGCCACGATCGTCGTGCAGCTGGTGCGGCCCGTAGGCTGATATTCCGCCGGCGTCATCGACGAGCTGTACACCTCGACAGCGCCGAGCTCGTACGGCTTCACGAAATCGTCGACGTCGCCCGGCTCCATCTGCTGCCACTGCGTCCCGTCGACCCAGATGTTGACGCAACCGCCCATCGGGTCGCGCGAGCTCTGGATCACCTGACGGTTATTGTAGGTCGTGATGCGGATGCCGGGCGCGCCGCGCAGCAGGTCGCTGAAGTTCAGCGAGTTGCGCTGCTTGATCGCGTCACCCTCCATGTACCAGCCCTGGCCTGTGCGCTTGCGGCGCGCAAAGCCGACGTCGTCGAGCGCGCGCTCGCGCTGCGCGCTCACGCGCACGGTCTCGAGCATCGGAACGAAGTTATCCATCACGAGCGTCACGCTGCGCGGCTCACGCGACGAGAGATCGACCGCGCTCTCGACGGGTGCGTAGCCGAGCAGCCGAACCGTGACGCTCTGCGAGCCCGCCGGAAGGCTGTCGAGCACGAACTCGCCGTTGAGCCGCGTGGTTGCGGCGCGTGTCGTGCCCTCCACCTGGACGCGTGCCCCGGGAAGGGCGCGCCCTTCCTTGCTCAGCACGCGCCCGGTCAGCCGCGCGGTGCCGAGCAACACCGGTGCGGGGGAGCGCCGCGTCGAATCGGACGCGTCGGGCTGCACGGCGACGACGGCACCCGGCGCGGCGATGCTCAGGCTGCGAAGAAACAGCGTCTCGTCGCCGAAGCTGATGGGAACGTCGCCACTGGTCAGCGCGCCGCGAAGCACCTGCGCGCGACCGTCGAGTTGCGGGGGCAGACCGCAGATGCGGTACGTTCCGTCGGCCGCTACGGCCGCCTCGCGAACGCGCGGCACGCGCCGCACGCCGGCGCCGACGTCCACCTCGTACCACACGAGCGACAGCTTCGCGCCGCTCGCGGGCTTACCCGTGTCGGCCTCGTACACGCGTCCCATGAGAGCGGCCGGCCCGCGCGCGCGCCAGGCCGGAGAACAAAGGATAGCGATGATGCGCTCCGCCACAGGCGTCGCAAGCTCGACCGCCTTCGTCTGGCCGGCAGCGTAGAGCTCCTCCTCGGATCGCAGCGAGATCGTCAGCGTGTCCAGGAACGGGTGCGCCACGCGCAGGAAGTGCGGTCCGGGGGGGATACCCTCCAGGTGAAATCGACCGCCCTCATCCGTGACCGCCGAGAGGGTTGTCGAGTCCACAATGACCCGGGCACCCGCCAGCGGTCGCACACGGATGCTGTCGTAGACCGTGCCGACAGCGTTCGCGGTCGTGGATCCCGGGGTCTGCTGCGCGTCAGATGTCGAGGCGACGCCAGCGAGAAGAAAGAGCGAAAGGAGGGGTAAGGCACGCACAGACGGAATGTTACACCCGTGACACGCCTTGGAGCCAAGGCCTTCGCAAACGCAGGTAATACGGATTCCTGACATTCAGAGGGTATAGGCGATAGGAGTCGGGCGTCAGGTCCTGACGCCTATCGCCCAACGCCTAACGCCTGGAGTATCTGCCGGCCTTTCCCCCCGTATTACCTGCGGTACCTGCCACTTAACCATCGACATGGCACGCCGATACTCAATGAACGAGATCGACGCGGCAGCCTCTGCCGACCCTACTCCCACCCGTGGCCCGATGACGGACAACGTGGCGCTGGAGCAGATAAAGCGTTTTGTGTACCGGCACTTCGAGCGCTTGCTCGTCGTGTTTCTCGTCGCATCGCTGCTGCTCATACAGCAGTTCATCGAATACAAGTTCGCCTTCCTGAGCTTTTACTATCTGCCGATCATTGCCGCCGGATTTCTCGTCGGCCGGCGGATGGCGGTGTGGGCCTCGCTGTTCGTCGTGCTCCTCGTCGGCTTCATGGCGGCAGTTGCGGGTGACGGACCGGCGGGTCTCGACGGCCAACAGCTGCTCTATCTGGTCCCGTGGGGTGGGTTCCTGATCCTCACTGGATACTCGGTTGGTGCGCTCGCCGAGCAGCGTCGCGCTCGCATCGACGACGTGCGCAGCACGTATCTCACGATGCTCGAGCTGCTCACGCTGCACGTGGATGCCAGCGACCGCATGCGGCGCGGCCACAGCTACAGCGTCGCGGAACGCGCCGCCGCACTCGGGAGCGAGCTTGGGCTGACCGACGAGCAGCAGGAAGACCTTCGCGTCGCCGGCCTGCTGCACGAGATCGGACCGCAGGACCCGCGACTCGTGCGCGTGATGTCGGAGCTGCCGTCCGATCGCGACACGAAGCTCAACTCGATGCGGAGCGCGCTGCGACTCGTCGACGAGTACAGCCACTATCACGAGGTGGTGAGCGCCGGGACGCCGGTCGACACCGCGCGCATCTCGATCGGCGCGAAGATTCTCGCCGTGGCCGACGCGTTCGAGACGCTCCAGACGCCCACCGCGACGCGCCAGGCTTTCGCCCCGTGGACTGCGCTCGAGGAGATCGAGCGCGGCGTGGGAAATACCTTCGCCACTGAAGTCGTCGGCGCGCTGCGTCGCACCGCGCAGCGCAATCGTACCGACGTCGAGCGCACTCAGCCCCGGATGAAGCTCGCGTGAAGACTGGCAGTCATCCCGAACGAAGTGAGGGATCTGCAGTTCAACTCCAGATTCCTCGCTGCGCTCGGAATGACGGCAGGGGCGCAGTCCTTGCCCAACTCGTTGCGACACAGCCCGCTAGCCAGCGGGCACAGCAACGAGATCCGAATGAAATCACGGTCGTTTCTCATCAGCGCGTTCCTGCTCGCGCTGACCAGCGGCGCCGGGGCCCAGTCCGTCGGGCGCATGTTGCAGGACGATTTCACCAACGCGGGTAAGGACATCCTCGGCGTATGGGGCTCGCCCTTTCACGCCTCGCAGCGCGACTGGCTTCTGAGCGTCGCCGCACTCGGCGCGTTCAGCGCGTCCATGCTCGCCGATCAGGAAGTCAGCGATTGGGCCATCCGCAACGACAGCTCGACGTTCTTCCGCGGGATCAAGCCCGTGCGGCGGGGCGGATGGCTCTTCTCGGGCAAGTACGTCGTGCCTCCCGTCGCGGCGGCATACGTGGTCGGCGTCGCGATCAGGAATCAGGACATTCGCGATGCGGTCACCGGGTGCATGAGCGCATGGGGCGCACAGTCGGCCGTCCGCAAGGTGACGTATGCGTTGCTCGGGCGCGCGCGTCCTGACACGATGCCCGACGATCCGCAGAACTGGAAGGTGCCCGGGGGAGGCTGGATGATGCGTTCGTTCCCCGCCGGCCATTTTGCGAACGCGATGGCGTGCGCGACGTTCTGGAACAAGCGATTCGACCTTGGCGCCGCGGGACCGCTCGTGTACGCGTTCGCTGCGACAGTCGGCGTCGGACGGCTCGCCGACCGCGCACACTGGACGTCGGACACGGTACTGGGCGGAATCCTCGGATATGCCGTCGGAAAGGAAGTCGCCAAGCGCAGCCTGCATCGAGACCGCGAACGCGAGCGGGCCGGCGCCCAGGCTTTCGTCGCACCAGACGTTACCGGGATAACTCTCGGATTGCGCTGGAGCTTTTAACCGCCCGCGTGCCGCCCGCGTACGCCCGCGAATCGAGCCTGTAGCTCGCGCAAATCTGCGTCCGCATCGCCGGTCGGCATGAACGGCGGGCGGATCTGGATGGCGCGTTCACCGAAATTGAGTGCCACGGGGAGGATCGCGACGCCGGCGCCGTGCGCGATGTAATAGAAGCCTGTGCGCCAGCGCGCACCGTGTTTCCGCGTGCCTTGAGGCGCGAGCGCGACCAACAGCCGTTCGTGCCGCGCGAGCTCGTCCACCATGGCCCTGACGACGTCGTGCGACGCGGATCTGTCCACGGGGATGCCGCCGAAGTACCGCATGAGAACGCCGAGTGGAAATCGGAAGAGCGTGTCCTTGGCCAAGAAGCGGACATCGAGTCCCAGCGCGAGCTTCGCTGCGATGCCGACGACGAAATCCCAGTTGGACGTGTGCGGCGCCGCGATGATGACGAGCTTGCGCACGTTCGGGATGTCGCCATCGATGCGCCAGCCGAGTGAGGCAAGCACCCACCGCCCGAGCGCGCGGGTGGTCGGGCCGCCTGTACGCGGCAGTTCGGGGCCTAGCGCCGGCAGGCTTGCGGAGGGCATGACCGCACCGTACTAGAGGGAAGTCAACGCGCGTCGTCCGTCGCACGCGGAAGACAAACAAGAACACTGATTCACGGCGTGGTGAATTATGCGCGCGAATCCGAACGGCAACCCGGAGATCCCGAAACTTCGCGTGATGGACGTGCTGGATCGCACCGTGCGACAGTACGGTCCGAGTCCCGCGCTGCGGGTGAAACGCGGCGGCGCCTGGCAGACGATCACCTGGAGCGAGTACCACAAGCACGTACGCCAGGTCGCACGGGCGTTGCTCGCCGTCGGTCTTCCGACGGGCGGCGGCACTGTCATCATCGGCGCCAACTCGCCGGAGTGGTTCTTCGCCGACGTCGGCACCATCTACGCGGGCGGGATCCCCGCGGGGATATACACCACGAGCTCGCCGGAGCAGTGCGAGTACATCGCGGGGCACTGCGAGGCGACGGCAGCCTTTGTCGACGACCGTGACCAGCTCGCGAAGTTTCTCGCGATCCGCGGCCGCCTGCCGGCGCTCAAGGCGATTGTTCTGATGCATGGCGACGTGCCGGCGGGCGCTTCCGGCGTTTACACGTGGGCGAAATTCCTCGAGCTCGGCCTCGACACGCCCGAACAGCAGCTCGACAAGCGCATCGCGGCGCAGTCCGCGGATGCCGTCGCCACGCTGATCTATACCTCGGGTACGACGGGCACGCCGAAAGCGGTGATGCTGTCGCACGACAACCTCGCGTGGACAGCGCAAACGGCGATCGGCCTGATCGGCGCGAAGGCCGGCGAGCAGGTCGTGAGCTATCTGCCCCTGAGCCACGTCGCCGAACAGGTCGCGTCACTGCATGGCCCCATGGCGTTCGGCGCGTGCGTCAACTTCGCGGAGAGCATGGAGAAGCTGGGCGAGACGCTGCGCGAGGTGCGCCCCCACTATTTCCTCGCCGTGCCGCGCGTCTGGGAAAAGATCCAGGAACGCATCATGGTGGCCGGCGCGAAGAATCCGCCGATGAAGAAGAAGATCGCCGCGTGGGCACGTCGTCAGGGCATCGCAGGCGGCTATGCGCAACAACAGCACGTCGCCCGGTCGCCGCTGTACGCCGTGGCGAACGCGCTGGTATTCAAGAACGTGCGCAAGCAGCTCGGTCTCGACCGGGCGCGTATCCTCGTGACGTCAGCCGCGCCGATCTCGCGCGACACGCTCGAATTCTTCCTGAGCCTCGGCCTGCCCATCTGCGAGGTGTACGGGATGAGCGAGTGCACGGGCCCGGCGACGGCATCGCTGCCCGAGAGGTATCACACGGGGAAGGCTGGCTTCTGTCTCCCCGGCGCCGAGCTCAGGATCGCCGCGGATGGCGAGATCTGCATGCGCGGCCGTCATGTCTTCAAGGGCTATTACAAGGACTCGCTGGCGACCGCGGAGACGCTCGACAGCGACGGCTGGCTGCACTCCGGTGACATCGGAAACGTCGACGCCGAGGGATTTCTCAGGATCACGGATCGCAAGAAGGACCTCATCATCACGGCGGGCGGCGAGAACGTCGCGCCCGCGCTCGTCGAGGGATACCTGAAGGGAATTCCGGTCGTGAGTCAGGCCGTCGTGATCGGCGATCGGCAGCGCTACCTGTCCGTGCTGCTGACGCTGAACGCGGAGCGCATCCCGGTCGACGCACAGGCGTGCGGCAGTCCCGCGTGCGATCCGCCCTCCGCCGCTCGCGACGAAAAGTTTCTCGCCTTCCTGCAGCGGCAGATCGACAACGTGAACGCCCGCCTCGCGCGCGTTCAGGCGATCAAGAAGTTCCGCGTGATCCCGCACGAGTTCACCATCGAAGGCGGGGAGCTCACGCCGACGATGAAGGTGAAGCGCAAGGTCGTGACGGAGAAATACAAGAGCGAGATCGATCAGCTCTATTCGTAGAGCCGGCGTTGTTCGGAGGGACTGAACTGCTCTCGGGGGAAACACCAGGAAAGCACGACGAAACGGCAGGAAGAACTTCTTGTGTGCCGTTTCCCGTTGTTTTGATGCAGTTTCCCCCGAGAACTTTTACTGAGAGGCCTGATGGCGCGTCTTAGCGCGATATCGCGATGCACTCTCGCATTACTCTCCGCGGGCGCATGCTCACGGGCTCCGCGCACGACGCCCGTAACGAGCGCGACGTACGACGTCGTGATCTCGAACGGACGCATCGTCGACGGGACGGGGAACGCCTGGTTCTACGGCGACGTCGGGATCGTCGGCGATCGTATCGCCATCGTGACTCAGATGGGACGTCTGGCGGGTGCGTCCGCGCGGCAGCGCATCGATGCGCGCGGCCTCGTCGTCGCGCCCGGTTTCATCGACATCCAGGGTCAGTCGGGGACCGCGCTGCTGTGGCGCGACGCACGCCTCGTCGGCAAGGTGACGCAGGGCGTTACGACCGAGATACTCGGCGAGGGAACGACGCCCGCGCCAATGAACGACAACATGATGCAGCTCCTGGGGCTGCCCGACACGCTGCCGCGGGTGATCGCGCTCCATAACTCGTTCCGCGGACCGCACGGTTTCGCCGCATGGCTGGACGCCATCGAGCGACATGGCACGTCGGTGAACGTCGGCTCGTACCTCGGCGCGGCGACGGCTCGCGTCTACGCCATGGGACAGCGGCGCGGCGATCCAACGGCCGCAGAGCTCGACACCATGCGCGCGGTCGTGCGCCGCGCCATGGAGGACGGCGCGTTCGGGATCTCGAGCGCGCTCATCTATCCGCCGGGCAGCTACGCGACGACGCGCGAGCTGGTCGAGATGGCACGGGCGATGTCTCCCTACGCCGGCGACTACATCACGCACCTGCGCTCGGAGGACGACTCGCTCTTCGAGGCGATGGACGAAGCGTTCCGTATCGGGCGCGAAGGACAGGTGACCGTCAACATCTACCATCTCAAGGCCGCCGGTCGAACCAACTGGGGCAAGGCGCCCGGGATGGTCCGGAAGATCGACTCCGCGCGCGCGGCCGGCTTCGACGTCGCCGCGACGATGTATCCGTACGCGGCGTCGGGGAACGGACTGGCGTCGTGTCTCCCCGATTGGGTCGCCGAGGGCGGCAAGCTCCTCGACAATCTGCGCGATGCGTCCACGCGCGCGCGCGTCGTGGACGAGATGAAAAAAACCGGCTCCTGTGATCCCTCGATGTCCTCACACGCAGTCATCGGCTTCACGCGGCCGGAGCTGAAGAAGTATGAGGGCTGGCGCATCGATGCGCTGATGCGCGACATGCAGAAGAGCGCGCCCGACGCCGTGATCGATCTCATCCTCGCGGAGAACAATCGGCTGAGCAAGATCAACTTCAGCATGACGGAGGAGAACGTCGCGATGCAGCTGAAGCGCCCGTGGGTCGTGATCGGAAGCGACGCGGGCGGGCAGGACCCGGACAGCGCGCGCACCCTCACGCATCCGCGCGCCTACGGCTCCTACGCGCGCGTCCTCGGCAAATACGTGCGCACCGACAGCGTGCTCACGCTCGAAGACGCCGTTCGAAAGATGTCAGGGGCGACGGCGGCGCGGCTCAAGTTGCGCGACCGCGGTCTCCTGCGCGAAGGGATGTACGCGGACGTGGTGGTCTTCGACCCCGCGACGATCGCGGATCGCGCGACGTTCGACAACCCGCATCAGCTGTCCGTCGGGGTGCGTCACGTGTTCGTGAACGGCGTCGCGGTCGTCCGCGACGGGAGACACACGGGCGCGAAGCCGGGGCGCATCGTACGCGGACCGGGCTCTTCGCGGCGTTGATCAATCGTTGTGGAGTGCCTCGACCGGATTGATGCGCATGGCCCTGCGCGCAGGGACGTATGTGGCCAGGCACGAGACGGTCAACAGAACTACCGCGGCGATGGCGTACAGCCACGAGTCGTAGCGCGCCTCTTCCGAGCCGAGGAAGCCTTGCAGCAAGCCGACGGTGCGCGCGGCCAGGACGAGGCCGATCGCGATGCCGCTGAGCGTGAGGATGTTCCCATGGCGGAAGACTTCCCGGCGCAGGGTGCGATGGTCCGCGCCGAGCGCGACCCGGACGCCGAACTCGCGCGTTCGCTGTGAAACCGCGTGCGAGACGACGGCGTACACGCCAAGCGAGGCGACCGCGAGGGCGAGGATCGCGAAGACGCCGAAGAGTGTCGTGACGAACGTCAGCCGTTCGCGCGCAGCGTCGAGCATCTGCATGCTGAAGAGCCGCTGCGCTCGAATGACCCGAACGCCGGGAATGAAGTTGCTCAATTCCTTGCGCAGCAATACGGGGACGCGCTGCAGGTTCGATCGGGCGCGAACGATGACCGACAGCGCGCTGCCACCGGCGCCAACGGTCGTCGTGTCGGCGCCGTTGAGGATGAGAATCGAGCCCAGATATGCGTGCGCCCGACTCTTGGCGACCTCGGGATTCAGAAAGCCCCAGGTGTTGAGCTCTTCGCTCACCCCGACGACCCGAAGCCACGGTCTGCGCGATCGCGAGATACTGCCGAGCTTGAGCAGCTTCCCGATCGGATTCTGTCCCGGCCAGAGAAACCGCGCGGTCGGTTCGTCCACGATGACGACGGCTTCGGCGAACTCACCCTCCTGAAAATCCCGCCCTTTCCGGATCTTCAGTCCGTACGTCCGGACGTACCCCGACGACACGACAGGAAACCCGCGCTGTCCGGTGCGTAGCTCGCGCGCGGTGCCGCCGTCGTCGTCGGCCAGCGACAGGATGCGCTGATCCGGGATGATCCAGTACTCCGTGGCCGCGTCCGCCGCGAGTGGAATCGCACGGGCGCGTTGCAGCACCTCGACCGAGACATCGCCCAGGCGTCTCCTGTCGTCCGGCCGGGACGGCGTGATTCGCAGCCACGCCTGCGCGATGCGGTCGAACATCGGATTGTATTCGATGCGATACAGACCGGACGCTGCCCGCAGCAGGAGCGTTGCGCCGACCATCAGGGCGAGTGCCAGTGAGACCTGGACCACGACGAGCGTGCCGTACTGACGCATCGCGCGGCGTGAGACGCCGGTACCGGCGCCGGACTTGAGCAGCTCGTTGATGTCGACGCGCGACATCTGGATGGCGGGAAACAGCCCCACGATGGCGAGGCAGGCAACGGCCGCAATTCCCGCGAACGCAGAGACGCGCCAACTCGTGTGCGGTCGCACGATGTATTCGGCGAGCGTTGCCGGCACCGACGACGACACGAGCTTCATCCCCCAGAGCGTGAGCAGCAGTCCGAGCGCGAGACCGCCCAGCGCCAGCCACGAGGATTCCAGAACCAGTTGACTCACCAGATCGGCGCGCGACGCGCCAACCGCGGCACGTGTCGCCATCTCACGCGCTCGCGAGACGCCCCGCGCGAGCTGCAGGTTCGCGATGTTCACGCAGGCCACGAGCAACACGGCGACGACGGCCGCCACGAGCGCATAGTGGAAGCCCAGCAGCTTGAACGGCTCACCGACGACCGGCCGCGTATAGAAGCGCGTCTCGGTCGGTCCCTCGCCCGCGAGCTCCGCAAGATGCAGCTGCGCGTTGTGCAGCTCTGCATGCGCGGCATCGAGGGTCACGCCATCGCGAAGCCGCACGAGATTCGGGATCGATACCCGCGCCGTCACGTCAGCCGGATCCACCAACTCCCAGACGTCGGTGTACGCGCCGGGAAAGTCGGATTCGTAGTCGAGAATGCCGACGACCGGACGCGGCTCGGCGTCGAGAATGATCGCCGCGCCAGGGAAAAAGCCGGTTTCGGGAAAGAGCGCGTTCCACATCCGCGCGCCCAGCACCACCGGCCGTGTTGGGACCGCGGAATCCGCGACGGACAACAGGCGTCCGGCCGCGGCTCGATTTCCGAGCAGCGCGAAGTAGTTGGGCGAGACGGTGAGCACCCGCGCGTTGCGGATGCGATTCCCGCGCTCCGCGAGATTCTCGCCGGAGCGCCGCAACATGCTCCGCGCCATACCGTCGAACGACGTGAGCCCGCGAAGTACCTCGGCCTTCACCTCGTCGGGCACGCGGCGCCGATAATCGCCGAAGTACTGCAGCGTGAACAGCCGTTCCGGCTCGCGCATGGCCACGCGCGGGTTGATCAATGCGTCCATCACGCTGTACATCGTCGTGTTGAGCGCGATCGCGACGGCGAGTGATACGACCGCAAGCGTGGCGAACCGCGGGTGTCTTCGAAGCGCTCGAAACGACTGTAGGATCCGCGTCATCCGACTGTAGCACTGTATTAGTTGAGCAACACAGTACGGTCGTGGCGCTCTCCTGTCAATGACGACGTGTGGCTAGGGAGCCCCGGCCGCGCGTGCCTGCGTTTCGGGGACACGTCGATACGACGCGCCACCCATGTCGAGGCGCGAAGGACGGCCGTCCGCGCCGATCGTGAACGTCGCCAGCTGCGAACCCCGCCACCTGTTGTCCCACCGCGCGCGGAAGGTGTCGTACTGCCAGTGCTCGAGCGTCGCTGCGCTTCGCGAGGAATAGCGCAGTCGCAGCACGCCGTTCTCGAACGTCACTTCGCGCGTGCCATACAATGAGTCCGCATACGTGCCCGCATACTGTGCGAGTGCGAGCGACGGCTTCGTCCCGATGATGCGCTGCTGCTCGTTGCGTCGCTGCGCGGCGATCGCCTGCGCTTGCCGATCACCGTACAACTTCCGCAGCTCGCTGCTCCAGTCACGCGCCGGCGCGCCCGTGAACAGATCGAAGGTCTTCAGCATGAGCGCGTGCCGCACTTCCGCATGATCGAGGTTCGAGAGAACGTACACGCCGAGTCCTTCGTCGAGCAGCAACCCGACGATCGCAACCATGCCGTCGATGCTGCCCGTGTGATAATCGACCTTGCGGCCGTTGTAGTCCTGCTGGAACCAGCCAAGGCCATACGTCTGCCAGTGCGGCCGCGTGAGCTGCGCCGTGGGATAGAACTCCGGTTCGGGAACCATGACCTGCGGGCGCACGAGCTCGAGGAAGGTGCGCCGCTGCACCAGCGCTTTTCCGTCGACGCGGCTGCTGTCGAGCATGAAGCGCGTCCACTTGGCCATGTCGGCGACGCTCGACCACACCGCGCCCGCCGAAGCGACGGGATCGACCGCGGCATTCGCGATCACGCGAACCGTGTCGTCGATGATGTCATGCGGCGCTGCGACGTTCGACGCCCGCGATGCCTCGGCGAGGCTCGCCACCGTCCGCCTCATGCCGAGCGGCTGAAAGATCCGCGTGCGCACGAAGTCGGCCCAGGACATTCCACTGGCCGCGGCGACGACCTGTCCCGCCACGGCGTACATGATGTTCTGATAGATGAAGCCCGACCGCAGCGAGTATGCGGGACGCACCATGCGCATGCGGCGCAGGATCTCGTCGCTCGGCGTGTCGGCGCCGTACCAGAGGAAGTCCGCGTTCGGCAGTCCGGCGCGATGTGTGAGCAGGTCGCGCACCGTGATCTCACGCGTGACGTACGGATCCGAGAGCTGAAAGGAGGGCAGGTACTTCGTCACCGGATCGTCGAAGCGCACCTTGCCTTCGTCGACGAGCATCGCCAGCGCGGTGGCGGTCATGGCTTTCGTCGTCGAGCCGATCGCGAAGAGCGTTTGTGTGTCGACGGCGGTTGCCTTCCCGAGCTCCAGCACGCCGTACCCCTTGGCGAAGACGACGCGTCCGCTCTTGACGACGGCGATGGCCAGGCCGGGCGCGCGCCAATCCTTGACCGCCTGCGCGGCATAGCTATCCAGCTCGCGGACTCGGGCGTCCGTCTGCGCGGCGGCGGTGGTGGCGCAGGCCAGCATCCCCATGGCCGTCATCTCGAGCAAAGCGAGAGATCTGCAGTTGTGTCTCATGCGGCTGTAGATAACCCACGCGACAGAGCGGGTCCAGCAATGGCCGGGTTCGGTAATCGACCGGATTTCCGCGGTGTTGGCACAGACCCCGCAGATAAGCCCGCAACAAAAGCGACTAGTCACGAGTGACTAGTCCCTAGTCACTCTTCGGAGAACGCACATGGCAGACGTACAGGTCAACGCGCCGGGTGGGGGCACCCCGGTCGAGGGCGGCGGTGGGTCGAGCGCGGCGTGGGCGATCGTCGTAATCGTGCTGCTCGCGATCGTCGCGTGGTTCGTCTTCGGTCGCGGCGTGGGTCGCGGCGGCAAGGACACGAACATCAACGCGAACGTGAAGGTGGAGACGCCGAGCACTCCGGCGCCGTCCAAGACTCCGTAACGGCAGTCCAACTACGCTTGTCGGCTTGTCAGCTTGTCAAAAGCGCAGCAGCGCGGGTGACAAGCCGACAAGCTGACAAGCGTCGTTTAACGAAGCATTAGTTTCGCGATCGTTTGGAGCTGCATGTTCGAGGTGCCTTCGTAGATCGCCCCAATCTTCGCGTCGCGATAGAACTTCTCGACGGGGAAGTCTTTCGTGTAGCCGTACCCCCCGAACAGCTCGACGCACAGCGACGTCACGCGCTCCGCGACCTGCGACGAGTACAGCTTCGCCATCGCTCCCTCGAGCGCGATGTCATGTCCCCCGTCCTTGAGCCGCGCGGCGTTGTAGACCATGAGCCTTGCACCCTCGACCTCGGTGCGCGCCTGCGCGAGCTGGAACTGGACCGCCTGGAAATCGGCGACCGGCTTCCCGAACTGATGCCGTTCCTTCACGTAATCTGAGGCGGCACGCAGCGCGCCCTGCGCGACGCCGATCATCTGCGCCCCGATCCCGATGCGTCCTTCGTTGAGCGTCTCGATCGCGATCTTGTAGCCCTGGCCGACGGGCCCGAGAACGTTCTTCGCCGGGACCTGCACGTTGTCGAGGATCAACTCCGTCGTGCTCGACGCCCGAATGCCGAGCTTGTCCTCTTTCCTGCCGACGCTGAAGCCCGGAAAGCCGCGCTCGACGACGAACGCCGTGATGCCCTTGTAGCCGGCGGGCGGATTCGCGTTTGCGAAGACGACATAGACTTCGGCTTCGGCGCCGTTCGTGATCCACATCTTCCGGCCGTTGAGCACCCACGTCTCACCGCGCTGTTCCGCCCGCGACGCCATCCCGAACGCGTCAGAACCTGATCCCGGCTCCGACAGCGCGTACGCCCCCACCGTTCCGTCGGAGAGTCGCGGCAGGTACGTCGAGCGAATGTAGTCCGAGCCGTATCGGTTGATGGGATAGTTGACGAGCGTGTTCTGCACGTCGACGAGAATCGCGGCGGACGCGTCGACCTTGCTGATTTCCTCCACGGCGATGGCGACCATGAACAGGGAGCCGCCGGCGCCGCCGAGGCTCTCCGGCACTTCGATGCCCATGAGACCGAGCTCGAAGCAGCTCGCGATGAGCGCCTTGTCGATCTTGCCCGCCTCCTCCATCTGCTTCACGCGCGAGCGCACCTCTTCCTCTGCGAACGACGTGACGGCGTCGCGAAACATCAGCTCCTCGTCGGAGAGCTGCGTCAGAGGCGGGCGTGCCGTGGAGAGATCAGAGTGCATTTTTCGGGGTCGGGATGGGCGGGTGCCACCGGGGCCACGTACTGCAAAGATGCGGATCATCCGGATCATCCGGATTGACTCTCAGAATCAATGGCAACGCTGCGCCCTGTAGAGGAAGTGGTCTTTGTTGCCTGATGAAGGATTATCACCGGGCAACAAAAAATGCTCGCCCTTCAGGGTGAGACGAAGGCTTTCTCCGAGACACACAATCCGAATGATCCGAATGATCCGCATCAAAGCAGTACGTGACCGCTGGCGCAGTGATCTATTTCGGCGCGCCTGCGGGCTCCGCTGAGAGGCTGCCCTCGAACACCTGAAGCGCGAGCTCAACCTTCCCGAAGGGCGCCGACACCTGCACGCCCTGCACGTTCCCGCGCACGCGCTCCAGCATCTCGCGCGCGATCGCGATGCCCTCGGCGACCGCATGCTCCTTCGACCTGTCGTTCGCGCGGCGCATCCGCTCGATGATCTCGTGCGGCACCGTGACACCCGGCACCTCGTTCGCGAGAAATTCGGCGTTGCGCACCGAGACCAGCGGCCAGATCCCCGCGACCACCGGAATCCGGACGTGCGCGATCTTCTTGAGGAAGCGCTCCAGCTGATCCGGATCGAAGACCGGTTGCGTGATCGCGAACTCGGCCCCTGCGTCCACCTTCCACTCGAAGCGCTTGATCTCGTGGGCAGGATCGATCGCCGCGGGATTGACGCCGACGCCGATCACGAAGCTCGTGGGCTTGCCGATCGCGTTGCCCCCGGGATCCATCCCGCTGTTGAGCTTCGCGACGAGGTTCGTGAGTCCGATCGCGTCGATGTCGAAAACGGCGGTCGCATCCGGATACGGACCCATCTTGGGCGGGTCACCGGTCACGAGCAGCAGGTTCCGCAAACCCACCGCCGCCGCACCGAGCAAATCGCTCAGCATGCCGAGGAGGTTGCGATCGCGACACGCGTAATGTGTCACCGTCTCGATCCCGACCTGCTGCTCGACGATCACGCTGGTGAGCAGCGCGCCCATGCGGCTCTGCGCGCGCGGCCCGTCGGGTACGTTCACGGCATCGACGCCCGCATCCTTGAGCTTGCGCACGTCCGTCAGCATCCGCGTCGCGTCCACGCCGCGCGGCGGCACGATCTCGACGCTCGTGACGAACTCCCCGCGCGCGATCTTCGCGCCCCATCGCGACCGCTCGGGAAGCGGCACGACCGTGACCGGATGCTCGTCGAGCGCGCGCCGCTTCGGCTGCTCCGTAGCGCTCGCGCCTCCCGCCTCCCGCCTCCCGCCGCCAGCCTCCGCGAGTCGCGGTGCCAGCGGACGCACGCCCTCCGCCATGGCGCGAATGTGGTCCGGCGTCGTTCCGCAGCAGCCTCCGACGACGCGTGCTCCCGCCTGCACGAGATGTCGCGCATACGTCGCCATGTACTCGGGGCTCGCCATGTACATGCTGCGCCCGCCGACGTCGCGAGGCATGCCAGCATTCGGCTGCGCGCTGAGCTTCTTCTTCGTGTGCGGGACCATCTTCTCGATCGCCTCGAGGATGATCTGCGGGCCGACGGAGCAGTTGAGACCGATCACGTCCGCGCCCCACGCGTCGAGCGAGCGGGCGACGTCTTCGGGTGTTGCGCCGAAGGGCGTGAGCCCGTCCGCGCCGATCGTCATCTGCGCGACGATCGGGATGTCGCGCGCGACCTCACGTGCCGCGCGGATCGCCTGCTCGATCTCGTGCAGGTCCGCGAAGGTCTCGAAGAGGAATACGTCGACGCCGCCTTCGCGAAGTCCCTCCAGCTGCTGGCGGAAGAATCCGCGCGCCTCCTCGAGGCTCGTGGGGCCGTACGGCTCGATGCGAACGCCGAGCGGTCCGACGGCGCCGGCGACGATCACCGGGCGGTTCGCTTCGTCAGCGACGGCGCGGGCCAGCGCCGCGGCCGAGCGGTTGATCTCGCGCACCTGCGTCTCGAGTCCGTACTGGCGCAGCTTGGGCGCGTTCGCGCCGAAGCTGTTCGTCTCGATCACCTCGGCGCCGGCTTTGACGTACGCCTGGTGAATCTCCTTGATCAGCTCCGGCGAGCGGAGATTCAGCTCGTCGTAGCACTGATTGATGAAGACGCCCTTGCTGTAGAGCATCGTACCCATCGCGCCGTCGAAGACGACGATGCGGTCCGGATCGAGCAGCCGCTCGAGCGTTGCCCCGCCGTTGCGCGTGGTCACGCTGCACCCGCGACGGCGGCGTCGGCCGCCACCGGATTCGCAGTGCGAACGGCGTAGTACTTCGCCTCGGGATGGTGCACGATGATGGCCGCCGTGCTCTGCTCCGGAATCAACTGATACGCGGAGGTCAGCTCCATCCCGAGCTCGCGCTCGGCGGGGAGGATCCGGAACAGCGTCGCGTGGTCCTCGAGCTCCGGACACGCGCCGTAGCCCCACGAGTAGCGCTTGCCGCGCCCGGGCGGAACCGCCAGCTCGTGACGGATCCTGCGGTGCAGCCATTCAGCGACGGCTTCCGCCGTCTCGACGGCAAGACCGTGCGAGTAATACGCCTCCGTGTATTCACCGGCCGCCTGCAGCTGCTCGAACCGACGCGTCGCTTCGTCGCCGACCGTGACGACCTGGAAGCCGACGACGTCCACGTCACCCGACTCGCGCGACCGGAAATAGTCCGCGATGCACAGCCGCTCGCGCCCTTCCTGGCGAGGAAAATGGAATGTGGCGATTTCGTTCAACGAGCCATCACGCACGAAAACCGTCGGATCATAGACGATCAGATCGTTGCCCTTCGACTGCGCGGGGAAGAACCCATACACTGCGCGCGGCTTCAGCCATCCCTCCTGCTTGGCCTGCGCCTTCAGGCGCGCGAGCGCAGGCTCGAAGATCTCCTTGACCGTCCTGTCGTACTCGGGGCCCGAGCCCCGCGCGCCCCATTGCAGGCGATACAGCTCGTCGAGGTCCAGCACCTGGAACACCTCGTCGAGCGGAATGTCGTTCAGGACGCGGGTGCCCCAGAACGGCGCGGCGGGAACCGGATGATCGGACGACACCGCGCTTCGCTGGCCCGCGTCGTCGCCAACGGCGATGTCCTTGCCCACCGTCGTGCGGAGGAAGACGTCCTTCTTCGCGTCCTCGAGCGTCCTGCAAACGAAGTCGTCGCGCTGCTCGGGGTTCTGGAGACGATCCATCGTCTCGAGTCCCTCGAACGCGTCCTTGCAGTAAAACACCCCGGACTCGTAGGCCCGCTCGCCATCGACGAACAGCGCGCGGCGTCCGAAGCGCCGATTGATCGCGGCGCCTCCGATGAGCACCGGAAACTTGAGCCCGCGCTTGTCGAGCTCCTGCACGGTCAGTGGCATCTGCTTCGACGTGGACACGAGCAGCGCCGACAAGCCGATCGCGTCCGCGCCGACCTCGACCGCCTTGTCGATGATCGTGTTGACCGGCACCTGCTTGCCGAGGTCGTAGACGGTGTAGCCGTTGTTCGAGAGAATCGTGTTGACGAGCGACTTCCCGATGTCGTGCACGTCGCCGTACACCGTTGCGAGCACCACCTTTCCCTTGGTGAAGCCTTCGGCGCGCTCGAGGAACTGCTCGAGGTGCTTCACCGCCTTCTTCATGACTTCGGCGCTCTGCAGCACGAACGGGAGAATCAGCTCGCCCGCGCCGAACTTGTCGCCGACTTCCTTCATCGCCGGGAGCAGGACGTCGTTGAGGACGCGTACGGGATGCTCGCGCACGCCCGCCGCATCGAGAGCCGCTTCGATGCCGTCCTTCTTTCGGTGGACGACCATCCAGTGCACGCGCTGATCGACGCTCATCCCCGCGGTGGGATCTTCCTTCTCGACTCCCGCCTCCTGCCTCCCGCCTCCCGCCTCGAAATGCTCGATGAACTTCTGCAGCGCGTCCGGCTTGCGGTTGAAGATCAGATCGTCCGCGAGGCCGCGCTCGACCTCGGGGATCTCCGCGTATGGCTTCACGTGCGCCGGGTTCACGATCGCCATGTCGAGTCCCGCTTCCACGCAGTGATGCAGGAAGACGGAGTTGAGCACGGCGCGAGCCTCCGCCGCGAGACCGAAGCTCACGTTCGACACACCCAGCGACGTGAACACCCCCGGCAACTCACGCTTGATGAGTTTGATCCCCTCGATCGTCTCGATGGCGGAGTTGATCCACTCCGCGTCGCCGGTGGCGAGCGTGAACGTCAGATCATCGTAGATGAGATCCTCGGGAGCGAGGCCATACTCGCCCACGACGATGTCATAGATCTTCCTCGCGACCTCGAGCTTCCGGTCGCGAGTCTTCGCCATTCCCACCTGGTCGATCGTCAGCGCGACGAGCGCGGCGCCATGCTTCTTCGCGAGCGGCACGACCTTGTCGATGCGCTCGCGGCCGTTCTCCATGTTGATGGAGTTGATGATCGCGCGTCCGGGGACGTGCTCGAGCGCCGCCTCGATCACCGACGCTTCCGTCGAGTCGATCATGATCGGCGCCTCCACTCCCATCGAAAGCAGCTTGACCACCTTCGACATCTGCTCGGCCTCGTCCGCGCGCTCGGTGAGCGCGACGCAGACATCGAGCACGTGGGCGCCGCTCTCGACCTGCTCCTTCGCCACGTCGAGCACGCCCTCGTAGTCGTCCGCGAGCAGCAGCCGCTTGACCTTGCGCGACCCCTGCGAGTTGACACGTTCGCCGATGAGCAGGGGTGGCGGTTCCTGACGCAGCGTCGTCGCGCGCATGGCGGACGATACGGAAGGCTGGAGGCTGGAGGCTGGAGGCTTGCTTCCGCGGACAGCCTCCCGCCTCCCGCCTCCCGCCTCTCTCACGCGACCAACGATCTCCGCCAAATGCTCAGGCGTCGTCCCGCAACAGCCTCCCACGATCGACACCCCGTACTCGGACACGAACTCGCCGAGCATCTGCGCCATCGGAGCCGGCTCGAGCGGATACACGGCGTCACCCGTGCCGGTGTTCAACGGCAGCCCTGCGTTCGGAATGCAGCTGATCGGGAGGGTCGCGTGCGCGGTCAGGTATCGCACCGGCTCTCGCATGTGCTCGGGACCCGTCGAGCAATTCAGTCCGATCACGTCGACTCCAAGCGCCTCGAGCGTGACGAGCGCGCTCGCGATGTCGGTGCCGAGCAGCATGCGGCCGCTCGTGTCGAGCGTGACCTGCGTCTGGATCGGCACCCGGAAGCCGAGGTCCTTGAACAGACGCTCGAAGCCCGCGACGGCTGCCTTGACCTCGAGAATGTCCTGCGCCGTCTCGACGAGCAGGACGTCCACGCCGCCCTCGATCAGCGCCTTCGCCTGTGCGTAATAGTTGTCCTCGAGCGCCTTGAAGGTGATCTGCGACAGCACCGGATCGCTGCTCGACGGCAGCATCCCCGTCGGTCCGATCGAGCCGGCGACGAAGCGCGGCTGCTCCGGGGTGGCGTATTTGTCGCACGCCGCGCGCGCGAGCCGCGCGGCCGCGACGTTGAGCGCATGCGTCTTCTCCTCGATTCCCCACTCGCGCAGGCGGTGGGGCGTCGACTGAAAGGTGCACGTCTCCACGACGTCGCAGCCCACCGCGAGGAAGGACTCGTGAATGCCCTGAATGACGTCGGGACGCGTGAGCACGAGATGGTCGTTGCACCCTTCCAGCGCCTTGCCGCCGAAGTCCTCGGCGGTGAGATGGTGCCGCTGGATGTTCGTGCCCATCGCCCCGTCGTAGATCAGGACGCGGTCACGCAACACGTTGAGGTATGCGGATGTGTTCTGTGATTTCATCGCGGACAAAAACGAAAAGGGCCCAAACGCATAGGCGCCGGGCCGGACGCTTTAGCAGTTTGTTTAACGTGGCCGCAAGTTGCCGTTAAATCGCCACGATCTGAGTTGTACTTGAAGGACGTTACATGGCGCGCGCGGTAACGGCAACCCTCGCTAGAAGGCCTGCTGCGACTCCGGAGGCGTCGGCCGCCGTCCACGCCCGGTCGTGCGCACGCGTTCCTGTACGTGATGCGCGAGCGCCATCAGCCGATGGCGCTCGAGCGGGAGCGTCAAGTCGGCCATGACGGCGCGCTGCAGCGTTGGACCGATGACGGGACGCGCGTCGACCGTCGCGTGGTACAGCACGATCGCGCCGCCCGGCGCCAGTGGAATTGCCAGTGCATCCGACGTCGCTTCGGCGGCAAGGACCCCTTCGATGACCGCCATCAGCGGCGCGCCATTCGCGGCGGCTTCGCGTCCGTCGTGCAACGACATCGCGGTCTGCGGCATGTATCCCACAGCGGCGAAGGACTGGGCCAGCCCCTCGAGGAGAGCGGCGTCCTCACCAACGAGAAGGACGCGCATCTCCGACAGGTTTGTCGTACCGCCTCCGGCAACGTCCGCGTGAGTCATATCGGCACCGATCCGCCTGACACGTCCTCAGTGATACCCGGGAGCTCGACGATCGCGCTCGATCTCGCTCCAGAAACAATTGTAATGGCGGGTCAGGGAATCCGGAAAGTGTTTTTTCGCAAAGAGATGCATGCCCTGTGGCTGGGATCGCTGCGGGCAGCCTCACAGCCCCAGCGCTGACTGCAGGAGCGCCAGCAGGAAGAACGCCGCGATGGGGCTGACGTCGAATGGACCCATCGTCGGGATGATGCGACGCAGCGGCGCCAGCATCCATTCCGTGAGGACATACGACCACCGGATCCAGCGCGACCACGGCGAGATCTGGAACCACGACGATATGACCCGAACGATGAGCGCGATCCGCAGCAGCCCGAACGTCCACGACAGGAGAAGCACGCCGAGGCGCCCCGGGCTGCTCACGCCCCAGGCGACACTGAGGATCAATCCGCCGAGAAACTCCAGCGCCGTGATGAGGAGCAGTCCGCCGATCACCACGAACACGAGCGCCCACCACGGCGCCTTGGCGGGATTGCCTCCCGCGCGGATGACACGCGCCTCGATCGGACGCATGAGCGGATCGACGAAACGTCGGAAGAAGCGCGCGACGCGTCCGAAGGGATTCAATCGCCGCGTGCGGACGGCCCAGTCCACCGCGGCGATCGCGGCGAAAAACACCGCCACCCAGAACAGTGCGGGGCGCAACGCGTCGACGAACGCCTTGTAGGCGCGGAGCGTCTCGTCCATGCGGTGAATCTACCGGGTGAAGAGCAACAGGACGCCGCTGATCAACCCGATGGCGACGATCGCCGACCGCACGAGCTCCTGCGGCACTCGCTGCGCCGTACGTGAGCCGACGTATCCCCCGAGCGTCGCGCCGACCGCCATGGCCACCGCGACCGGCCAGTTCACCAGGCTGCTGAACGCGAACATCACCGCCGCGATGGCGTTCATGCACAGCCCACCCCAATTCTTGAGGCCATTCATGCGATGGATGTTGCTCAGTCCCATGAAACCCAGCGCGGCGAGCATGAGGATGCCGACGCCGGCGCCGAAGTAGCCGCCGTACACCGCCACGAAGAACTGGTAGCCGAGAATCGAAAGCGGTGGACGCCGCGCGGTGAGCACGTGATCCGACTCGGTCGTGTGGCTCCCGACCCACCGCATCACCGGCCGTTGCACGATGAAGAGGGCTGTGGCGCCGAGCACGAGCCATGGCACGATGGCGGAGAACCGCTGCGGCGGCGTACGCAACAGCAGCCAGGCGCCGAGCGCGCCGCCGGCCAGACTCGGCACGGCGAAGCCGAGTGCCCATGGGCGCGACCCACGCAGCTCGCCGCGATAGCCCCACATGCTACCGACGGCCGCCGGCCACAGTGCGATCGTGCTCGTCGCGTTCGCGATGATCGGTGGCAGACCGAGCGCGACGAGCGCGGGAAAGGTGACGAGCGTCCCACCGCCTGCAACGGCGTTCATGACGCCCGCCACGAGCGCCGAAATGACGACGACTGCGCCGAGTTGAATCGATGGCAATGTTGCGGGCAGCGAGGGGCAGTAGATTCCGTCACGCGCCACGTGCTTCGAGCGCGCGCGATACTGCACGGGAGACAACGTAGCATGGCCACCACGCAGGCGGCGAAGACCGGAAAGGCCGACGGAGCGACGTCGGCCGCCACGGAAACGCTTGATATCAAGGACGGCAGGACCGGCAAAGCCTACCCCATCCAGATCCTGCCCGCCGGTACCGAAGGCGACACGGCAATCCGCGCGATGGATCTGCGCCAGATCAAGGTCGACGCCGACGAATTCGGGTTGATGACCTATGACCCTGCCTTCATGAACACCGCGTCCTGCAAGAGCGCGATCACGTTCATCGACGGCGACAAGGGCATCCTCCGCTACCGCGGGTATCCGATCGAGCAGCTCGCCGACCAGGCCACGTTCCTCGAGGTCGCATGGCTGCTGCGCCACGGCGAGCTGCCGAATCAGAAGGAATACGACCAGTGGGTGCACGACATCACGTTCCACACGTACGTGCACGAGAACATCAAGGAGTTCATGCGCGGCTTCCGCTACGACGCGCACCCGATGTCCATGCTGACGGCGACCGTCGCGGCGCTGTCGTCGTTCTATCCGGAAGCGAAGAACATCCACGATCCCGACCAGCGAAACATCTCGATCATCCGCCTGCTGGCGAAGGTGCCGACGCTCGCGGCGTTCATCTATCGTCACGCGAAGGGTCTGCCCTTCATTTATCCCGACAACGACCTGAGCTACGTCGAGAACTTCCTCTCGATGGTCGCCCGCATGTCGGAGCCGAAGTACGAAGCGAATCCGATCTTCGTGAAGGCGCTCGAGGTGCTGTTCATTCTGCACGCGGATCACGAGCAGAACTGCTCGACGAACGCGGTGCGCGCCGTGGGATCATCGCACGTCGACCCGTTCTCCGCGGTTGCCGCGGGGATCGCGGCGCTGTACGGCCCACTGCATGGTGGCGCGAACGAGGCCGTGCTGCGGATGATCAACGAGATCGAGCATCCGAAGAACGTCGCGTCGTTCATCGACGAGGTGAAATCGGGGAAGGGAAGCCGCCTGATGGGCTTCGGGCACCGCGTCTACAAGAACTACGACCCGCGGGCGAAGATCGTGAAGCAGCTCGCGAACGAGGTCTTCGAGCAGATCGGCGTGGACAAGGACCTCGAGATCGCGCTCAAGCTCGAGGAGGTCGCGCTCAACGACGAGTACTTCGTGAGTCGCAAGCTGTACCCGAACGTGGACTTCTATACTGGACTGATCTATCGGTCGATGGCGTTCCCGACGGACTATTTCACAGTCCTCTTTGCCGCTGCACGCACCGCCGGGTGGCTGGCGCAGTGGGAGGAGATGCTGAATGACAAGGAACAGAAGATCGCGCGGCCACGGCAGATCTATGTCGGGCCGGCGGAGCGGCCGTACAAGGGGACGTTGACGAACAAGTTTCCGAGGTCACGAAAGTAAGAACTGCGGGAACAGGGAACGGGGAAGAGGGAACAGGGACAACCAAGAAGGCGGCAACGGGGAACAGGGAACGGGGAACAGAGCACGGGAACGGACTTAAAGTCGGTTCCGTTCCCGATTGCTGTTCCCCGTTCCCTGTTCCCGCCCTCTTAGTTCTCCCTCTTCCCCGTTCCCGGTTCCCTGTTCCCGCCGTCTTAGTTCTCCCCGTTCCCTGTTCCCGCTTTTGCAGTACCCGCGCACAGGGCACTGCTCGCATCGCGCAACTCGCGCCGTACACACCAGCGCGCCGAGCTCCATGAGCGCCTGATTATGCGTCCACGTCGCCCGGCCGGTGCGGGGCAGGATCGACTCCGCGATCGCCCAGAGCTTTTTCTGTCCACGCGTCGTCCTGACGTCGGCACGCGGCGCGAACACCCGGCGTAGCACGCGCGCAACGTTCGTGTCGACGAGTGCCGCGCGGCGCTCGAACGCGAAGCTCGCGACAGCACCGGCGGTATAGGGCCCGATCCCGGGCAGCGTACGCAGCTCCTCGGGCGCCGACGGCAGTCCGCCCTTGTCCGCGACGCTGCGCGCGAGGGCGTGCAGATTGCGCGCGCGCGCATAGTAGCCCAGACCCTCCCAGCTCTCGCGCACTTCGCGCGGGCGCGCCGCGGCAAGCGCGTCGAGCGTCGGATAGCGGTGCAGAAAGCGGTCGTAGTAATCCACGACGCGTGAGACCTGCGTCTGCTGCAGCATGGCTTCCGACACGAGCACGCGGTACGGGTCGCGGGTCTCGCGCCACGGCAACGCGCGCCCGTTCCTCCGAAACCAGCGTCGCAGGGCGCGGCTGAATGCCGCCGCGCGCCCGCCGTTGCGATGCGTCATGCGAAGCCGACGTTCGTCTACGGGATGTGGGATTGGCGCAAAGATAGCCCGGCGCCATTTTCCACGCCCATGTCGCATGCGCACGCCTCGACGCGGCTTCGGCTGCTGGGCGCGGTCACCCTCTGCCTGTTCCCGTCGGTCGCGTCCGCGCACACGGGGCTGCGGCGCAGCGAACCTGCGCGCGGAGCGCGGCTCAACACCGGGCCGACACGTATCGTGCTCTGGTTCACGGCAAAGCCTCAGCTTGCCTTCTCACGCGTGCGCCTCGCCGGTCCCGGAGGCGACGTACCGCTCGGCGCGCTCGTCGCCGACAGCGGCAACTCCGTGCGCGCCAGTATCCAGGCCGGCACGCTCGCGCCGGGTGACTACACCGTGCGCTGGCAGACCGCGAGCGCCGACGGCCATCCGATCCGCGGCGAGTTTGTATTCACCGTACTTGCAGTTGGAAACGCCACCGAACCCGCGCCCGCCACGCCGCCGGCGGTCGGTGACAGTGGCGCGCACATGATGCCCGAGGTCCCGGCCGCGGAGTCCTCGGAGTACAGATCCGTTCGATGGATCGAGTTCGTCGCGTTGCTCACCATCCTCGGCGTGCTTGGCTTTCGGCATGGCGTGCTCCCCCCACTGGCCGCGCGCGGAGTGCCGACGGCCGACGCGGGCGACCGTGCCCGCCGGCTCGGGATGAGCGCCCTCGTGCTGTACGCCGTCGCGGCGGTGGTCCGCTTGTACACGGAATCGCAGGCCGTTCATGGCGCCGATGCCGCGCTGGATCCGACGCTGCTGCGTCAGATGCTCCTTGGGACCACCTGGGGCCTGGGCTGGCTCTTCGGCGCGATGGGCGCGCTGCTGTTGTTCGCGGGGTGGATGGTGTCGCGGCGAAGCGTCGCGATCGGTACGCCGCTGGCGCTCACCGGCGCGCTCGGCGTCGGTCTCGCGCCCGCCCTGTCCGGGCACGCGGCGGCGAGCGAGCATTTCGTCCTCAGCGTCGTGCTCGACGTCCTTCACGTCACCGCCGCGGGACTGTGGCTTGGTGGCCTGCTGATCGTGCTGATCGCCGGTATACCCGCAATGCGCCGTCTCACGAACGGCAATCAGGACGCCGCGGTCAGCGCCCTCGTGAACTCCTTCCATCCGCTCGCGCTCTTCTGCGCGCCGCTCGTGATCCTCGCCGGGCTTGGCACGGCGTGGATACGCCTCGGCGCATTTTCGGCGCTGCGAACGGAGTACGGGCAGAACCTCATCTGGAAATTGGTGTTCGTCGCCGTCGTCGGCAGTATTGGGCTGTACAACTCCACTCGGGCACGACGCAATCTCGGCACTATGGACGCGACGCGTCGCATCCGCAGAACGGCGGCGATCGAAGTCGCCTTCGCCGCAATCGTCCTCGCGATCACCGCAGCACTGGTGACGAGCCCGGTTCCGACAAACATGCTGACTCCATGACCGCGCCATTGACCTCCGAGCCGATGGCGCTGGATGCGATGGCGCAGCCGTGGCCGATCACCTTCGACGACGTCCTCGCGACGCGCGACCGCCTCGAGCCGTACCTCACCGTTACGCCGCTGCGGCATTATCCGCTGCTCGACGCGCACATCGGCGGCGGGACGTCGCTGCTCGTCAAGCACGAGAACCATCAGCCCACCTGTTCCTTCAAGGTCCGGAACGGCCTCTCGTTCGTGACGGGGCTGAGCAGCGACGAGCGCGCGCGCGGCGTCGTCGCCGCGTCGACAGGGAATCACGGGCAGGGCATCGCGTACGCGTCGTCGCTGCTCGGCGTCAGCGCGACGATCTGCGTTCCGGCGGGGAACAACCCGGAGAAGAATGCCGCGATGCGGAGTTGGGGCGCGACGGTCCACGAGGAGGGTCGCGACTACGACGAGGCCGTGACCGCGATGTACCGTATCGCGCGCGATCGCGGGGCGGCCATCGCGCATTCGACCAACGATCCGCGCGTGATCACGGGCGCGGCGACGATGTCGCTGGAGATGCTCGAGCAGTCCGGGGGGCTGGACGCGATCGTGGTCGCGGTCGGCGGCGGCTCGCAGTCCGTTGGCGCGTTGACCATCGCGCGCGAGCTCGCGCCGAGCCTCGAGGTGTACGGCGTCCAGGCGAGCGGCGCATGCGCGATCCACGATTCCTACCACGCGAAGCGTCCGATGCAGACGGCGCGCGCGAACACGTTCGCCGAGGGGGTGGCGACGCGTCAGCCGTACGCGCTGACCTTCACGACGCTGCGCGACGGCCTGGCGGGATTCGTGACTGTGACGGACGCTGAAATCGCCGACGCCATCCGGCACATCCTGAAGCTGACGCACAATCTGGTCGAAGGCGCCGGAGCCCTCGGCGTCGCCGGCGCGTTGAAGTTGCGTGACAAACTTCGCGGCAAACGAGTCGGCGTCATCTTCTCCGGGGCGAACATCGATACGGCCGTTCTGCGGCGCATTCTGAGCGGAGATCTGTAGGGACGAACTCGAGCCTCCCAGCGTGCGCTCACTCGTCCGAATCGTCCGCGAACGGATCGATCCCGGCGACGAGCGACTGCACATACGGATCATCCTTCCATCGATCGGCGACGGGAATGCTCTTGCCGTCGACGAGATCGACGAAAATCTGATAGCGCGGCAGCGTGGAAGCGGATTCCTCGGCCTCCCAATCGCGATCGCCGTCATCCACGAACTCGAAATCGTCTGCATCGTTCGAGAGATCGATGTCCTCGTCGATGCCGAGCTCGACGAGCGCCGCGTTGAACTCGGCCCGCTCGTCCATGTCGAGGTCTTCGACATCGACCTCGGCCCCCGCTACGTCATCGTCGTCGTCGCCGGCGAGCGCGACGAGATACTCCGTGTCCTGCAAGGCGATGCTTCCAGTCGGAATGACGTTGCCGTCCGCGTCGTGCAGCTCGAGCTCGAGGTTTCCGAGTGCGACGGCAGCTTCCGGCGTGACTTTGTAGTCGAGCGCTGCACGCGCCAGCGCTTTGCGCTCGCCGGCATCGATCGGCTCTCCGCTGGGTAACGAACGCTCGGCGATTTCGCGCGAGATCGCGTCGTGGTACGCGCCGAGGCTGGTCAGCGCCGGCATGAGACGTTCGCCCAGCTCCGTCGGCTCGAACCACCCCATTCGCGCTGCGAGGGTGACGCACGGGCAGAAGTCCAGCGTCGTGCGTCCGAGTAGTCGGCCTTTGCTCCAGAGGGTGTACGTGAGAGGCTCCTGTAACGGTCTCGCTCAAAATGAGGCGCCGCGTCACCGTCGCGTCATCGCGTCACCGCAACGTGGTGCAAATCCTTGCCTCGCGCAGACATCTGCCCGCCGCGCCGCTGCCGGCCCGCCCTACGAGACCTTGCGAGTCTTCCGCCGCAGGAAGTCCATGAGGATGAACTGTCCCAGCGTCATCGTCGTGGTGAAGTAGGCCTTGCCGCGGCAGATCTCGGAGACGCGCTTGACGAAATCGACGAGCGCGCGGTCGCGCGCCAGCATGAACGTGTTGATCATGATGCCGCTGCGCCGGCAGAGCGCGACCTCGCGCAGCGTCTGCGCGATGACCGTCGTGTCGAGCCCGAAGGAGTTCTTGTAGATCTGCCCGTTCGGCATCGTGAGCGCGCTCGGCTTTCCGTCGGTGATCATGATGATCTGGCGCATGTCCTTCTTCTGACCCAGCAGCAGGCGCCGGGACAGCTTCAGCCCTTCCGCGGTGTTGGTGTGGTACGGCCCCACCTGTGCCGACGCGAGGGCAGGGAGCGGGATCTCCTCCGCGGAGTCGTGAAAGAGCACGACCTTGAGGGAGTCGCCGGGGAACTGGGTCCGAATGAGATGCGTGAGCGCGAGCGCGACCTTCTTCGCGGGCGTGAAGCGGTCCTCGCCGTAGAGAATCATCGAGTGCGAGCAGTCGAGCATGAGGACGGTCGCGCACGACGAGCGATACTCCGCCTGATGCACCATGAGGTCGCTGTATTCCAGTGCTATTGGAACGCGCACCTGGCCCTGCCGGGCCAGTGCGCGCTTCAGCGTCTCGTTGACGTCGAGGTTCAGCGTGTCGCCGAACTCGTAAGGCTTGCTCCACCCGTCTGTCTCGATGCCGGTCGCGAGGTACGGCGTGTCGTGGCTGCCGAAGCTCGACTTGCCGAAGGAACCGAGGAGATTGCGCAGCGTCTTGTATCCGAGGAAATCGACTCCCTTCTCGGTGAGCGAGAACTGCACGTCGCGCGCGGCCGCACGCGCCATGCTCCCCGGCCCCTCCATCTGCTGATGGCCGGCGGGCATCTGCGGCGACTGCGTGACGTTGAGATACCCTTCGTTGATCAGACGCTGAACGAGATCGTCGAGCAGCTTGGCCAGCTGCGCCTGCGCCTCGGGCGTTCCCTCGCCGCGCAGCGCCTGCAGCATCTCCGGCGTGAACTGATTCGAGGCCATGAGCGCGTCGATGATCGCCTGACGCAATGCGTCCATCGAGCGATCGGAGTCGTCACCGAAGTCGAAACCGAAGTGCGACGGATCCCCGCCGCCCGCGAATCCCGACTGCAGGAGGAAGTCGGCCAGCTTGTCGAGCAGCGCCTGCAGGTCGACGGCGTCGGCGAGCTCCGGACTGAACTTCGAGTACGTGTGGCTGCGCACCTTCGAAAGGTGCTCGCGTTACCGCGTCAATTCAATCATCCACACGTCGCTCTCGGCGCTCGCCAACGTCACAAACAGGCGCTTGCCGTCCGTATCGAACTCGAAGCGACGCGGCTGGCGCGCGAGATCGTCGAAACGAAACACCGGTTTCGGCTTGCCCCCGGCGATGGGCATGGCGAAGAACACGTGCCGCAGCGTGGAATCGACGGCGTGGAAATACACGACGCTGGGGTCCGGGCCGAATGCGACCTGATTCGGCGTGATCCCCTGCGCGTGACCGTCGAACAGAAGTCTCTGGCCCGTGCCGTCGTCCTGGACGGCGTGCAGCGTCGTGTCCTCGAGGCTGAGGTACACGATCGTCCGGCCATCGGGCGACCAACGGCCGTTGAAGCCAAAGTTATGGGTGACCTGTCGTGCATCGCTCCACTCGCCCGTGGGCGTGCGACTGACGGTGTAGAGCTCCCAGCGATTCGTGCGGTCCGCGATGAACAGCAGCCTGTCGCCGCGCGGCGACCAGACGGGATTCATCTCGTGGCCGCCATACGAAGTGACCTGATGCCTCTCGGACCCGTCGGCGGAAACGACGAAGATGTTGCGATTGCCGTTCGACCACGCGTGATACGTGATCTCGCGGCCGCTGGGGGACCACGCCGGCAGAAAACTGTCCGCGGAATCCCGTGTGAGCGGCACAGGATCACCGCCCGATGCGGGAACCTTGTAGATGTGTTGCCTGCCGTCGCGATTCGAATCGTACGCGAGCCACTCGCCGTCGCGCGAGATGCCGACGCCTTCGATGGTCTGATTCTCGTTCGTGATGGCGCGGGCTCCTGACCATCCCGGTGAGGCTCCCCCGATCGGAATGCTCCACAGGTTGGACCGCGTCACGAGCGACGTATAGATCAGACGCCTTCCATCGGCCGACACCGACAGCGTGTGCGCGTTCGCGCCTGTGGTGAGTCGCTCGGCGTCGCCGCGCGGCTGGCCGGAGCTCCCGATGCGCTGATAGTAGATGTCGCGTCCGCCACCGCGACTCGAGACGAAGAAGATCCCGCGCTCATCGGGTGCCCACGCGGGACTCGTATTGAGAGCCGTTGCTTCGACCACGGCGATCGCCCGCCCCGTCGCGACGTCCGCGATCCAGATCGAGCTGGGAGAGATGTTCCCGATGTTGGACGTCCCCGACACGAACTGCGGGTTGTCGCCTGCAAACGCCAGTCGGCTGCCACTGGGAGACCACACGATGGAGTTCGGGTATGGCGCGCCCGAGATGGTGTGCACCGTGCCATCGAGCAACGTGCGCACGTACACGCTGTCGTGCACCGCGTACGCAACCCGGCTTCCATCGGGCGACAACACCGGAGCGAGAAACTGCTCACCCGGCAGCGTCGCGACCGTGCGAGGGGTGCCGCCGAGTAGCGGTGCGACGTAGAGGGCGCGTCCGACGGCAAAGGAGATCTGCTGGCCATCCGCTGACCAGTGTGGATACCGCTGTCCGGCGGGCACGAGCTCGGCAAGAGGGCGCGATCCGCCGCCGAACAGCTGCTTCACGAAGATGCGCGTGTGACCCGGCTCGCCCATCGCGTAGGCGACGAATCGTCCGTCCGGCGAGATCGCCCCATCC
>Ga0081539_10000096_pt1 | contig 204059 bp, 181 predicted proteins | sample TabmetS4T2R2_FD_71023 | JGI IMG/M metagenome (GOLD analysis project Ga0081539, IMG submission 71023) | Tabebuia heterophylla rhizosphere microbial communities from the University of Puerto Rico - S4T2R2 | ecosystem: Host-associated > Plants > Roots > Rhizosphere ... | reverse complement strand
GAGGCCTTGGGCCTGACCCGCTTGCGCGGCACGATTCGCTATCCGGGGGTGGCGCATGCTACGACCTGAAGACCACCTGGTAAGCCGTGTGCGGGAAATCCGCACGCACGGTTTGAACGGGGGTCTTGCTAACAGCCGGTCGCTGACTGGCACAAGTAGGATCTACCAATGACAGCGACGCTTTCAGCCACTGCCCGTGACGCGCTCGTCGGCGACCTCCTCGGTCTGCTCGGCGATCGCTGCACGACGAATCGAACCCAGATCGAGCATCACAGTCACGGCGAATCCTGGCACACGCCGGCGGCCCCGGACGTCGTCGTCTATCCGACGAGCACCGAAGAAGTCAGCGCGATCGTGACCATGGCCGCGCGACATGGTGCGGCGATTGTGCCGTTCGGAGTCGGGTCGTCGCTCGAAGGGCACGTCAACGCGATTGCCGGAGGCGTGTCGATCGATTTGTCGCGCATGAATCGCGTGCTGCGCGTCAGCGCCGACGATCTGGACGCGACCGTCGAGGCAGGCGTGACGCATCGGCAGTTGAACAAGGCGCTGGCGAACACCGGGCTGGCGTTCTGGGTCGATCCGGGGGCGGACGCCACGATCGGCGGCATGGCCGCGACGCGTGCATCGGGCACGACCGCCGTGCGTTATGGAACGATGCGCGAGGCCGTGCTCGGGTTGACCGTGGTGCTGGCCGACGGGCGCGTGATTCATACCGGTGGCCGCGCGCGCAAGTCGTCGGCCGGCTACGACCTGACGCGTCTCTTCGTCGGTTCTGAAGGCACCCTCGGCGTCATCACCGAAGTCATCGTGCGCCTGCATGGGCTGCCGGAGGCGATCTCGGCTGCCGTGTGTGCATTCGACTCAATGGAGGGCGCCGTTCAAACGGTCATCACGACCATTCAGCTGGGCATCCCCGTTGCGCGGATCGAATTGCTCGACGAACTGCAGATCGAGGCCGTCAATCGCTTCTCGCGGTTGTCGTACGCGCTGAAGCCAACGCTGCTCTTCGAATTTCACGGCACCAGCCAGGTGGCGGCAGAGGAGCACGCGACGGCGGTGCAGGAGATCGTCGCAGAGAATGGGGGGTCGGGATTCCAATGGGCGATGACGCCGGAAGATCGCGCGCGTCTGTGGCAGGCGCGGCACAACACCTTCTATGCGGCGATGGCGTTGCGTCCCGGTAGCCGCGCGTGGGTCACCGACGTCTGTGTGCCGATCTCGAGACTCGCCGAATGCGTGCTCGAGACGCGTCGCGATCTGCAGTCATCGAACCTGATCGCCCCGCTCGTGGGTCACGTCGGCGACGGCAACTTCCACCTGAACATCGTCGTGAACCCGGACGATGAGCGTGAGGTGAAAGAGGTGCACGAGTTCAGCGCACGACTGGTTCGTCGCGCGCTCGCGCTCGGTGGAACCTGCACCGGCGAGCACGGCGTGGGCGTCGGTAAGATGAAGTATCTCGAAGAAGAACACGGCGACGCGCTGGACGTGATGAAAGCGATCAAGCGCGCGCTCGATCCGGATAATCGAATGAATCCCGGAAAGATCTTTGATCTGTGAGTGGTGCTCAGAAGATTTTGCATTTTGAATTTTGCATTTTGAATTTCGACCCCGCACCTGATGGCTAAATCCCGTAGACCCGATCCCTCTCTGTTCGACCTTCCCGACAGCGGCGAGCCCGGAGGCCCACCACCGCCTCCGCCACCCGGCAACGGCATCGATGGTGTCGCCCTGCACGAGGCGGCGCAGAGTCGTTACCTGAATTACGCGCTCTCCGTCATCACGTCCCGCGCCTTGCCCGACGTGCGCGACGGGCTCAAGCCGGTGCAGCGCCGCATCCTCTACACGATGTGGCAGCAGAACCTGACCGCCGACGCGAAGCATCGCAAGTGCGCGAAGGTCGTCGGCGATGTCATGGGCAACTTTCACCCGCACGGCGACGTCGCCCTGTACGAGACGCTCGTGCGCATGGCGCAGCCGTTCTCGCTGCGCTACCCGCTCGTCGACGGCTCGGGCAACTTCGGGTCGCTCGACGGCGACAGCGCAGCGGCGATGCGCTACACCGAGTGCCGGCTCGCGCGTCTGTCCGACGAGATGTTGTCGGAGATCGAGCAGCGCACGGTTCCGTTCCGGCCGAATTACGACGGCACCCGGACCGAACCGGTCGTCCTCCCCGCGCGCATTCCGAATCTGCTGATCAACGGTACTACCGGAATCGCGGTGGGCATGGCGACGAACATTCCTCCGCACAACCTCGCGGAGGTGTCCATGGCGCTGGTGAAGCTGCTCGACAACCCGGACTTGAGCAGCGTGCAGTTGTGCCGCTACGTCAAAGGGCCCGACTTCCCGACAGGCGGTCAGGTTCTCAACCCGCCCGACGAACTGAAAGAGATCTACAAAACCGGCTCGGGAACGATTCGCCTGCGCTCGACGTGGGAAGAAGGGCCGGGCACGCGCGGCAGCCAGACGATCTACGTCACGAGCATTCCGTACGCCGTCAACAAGTCGGTCCTCGTCGAGCGCATCGCCGACGTGGTCGTGTCGCGCAAGCTGCCGCCGCTGCTCGACGTCAAGGACGTGTCCACCGACGACGTGCGGATCGCGCTGGAGCTGAAGAAGGACGCCGACCCGAAGATGGTCATGGCGTATCTCTTCAAACACACGCCGCTCCAGACCAATTTCATCGTCAACCTCACGTGTCTGATTCCGACCGAGAACGAAGAGGTCGGCCGGCCCGAGCGGCTGGACCTGAAGGCAATCCTCTGGCACTTCCTCCACTTCCGGCTCGATGTCGTCACCAAGCGCCTCGAGCACGAGCTCGAGTCGCTGCAGAAGCGCATTCACATCCTCGAAGGGTTCGAGAAGGTCTTCGACGCGCTCGACGAGATCATCAGGATCATCCGCAAGTCGGACGGCAAGGCCGATTCGGCGCAGAAGATCATGAAGCGGTTCGAGCTCGATGCCGACCAGGCCGACGCGATCCTCGAGTTGAAACTGTATCGCCTGGCGCGTCTCGAGATCCTCGTGATCCAGAACGAGCTCGCGGACAAGCGCAAGCGCGCGAAGCAGATCACCGCTCTGCTGCGCAATGAAGAAGGGCGATGGCAGCTCGTTCGTGATGAAATCGAGGAGGTCCAGAAGACGTACGGCACAGGCGACAGCCGGCGCACGATCATCGAGTCGGCCGACGAGGTCGCGTTCACGGCCGACGACTTCATCGTCGAGGAAGACAACGTCGTCATCGTCTCGCGCGATGGGTGGGTGAAGCGGCAGAAGGAAGTGCGCGATCTGTCGACGACGCGCCTGCGTGAGGGCGACGCGGTGCTGGCGGTGCTGCCCGGAAGCACACGCGCGTCCGTCGTGTTCATGACGAACTTCGGCACGGCGTACACGTCGCGCATCATCGACGTGCCCGCGTCGACCGGGTACGGCGAGCCGGTACAGAAGCTATTCAAGATGCGCGACGGCGAGCGGGTGGTGGCGGGTTTCAGTCTCGATCCACGGGCGATCGGACAAATCTCGCCCGCGGGCACGTCGAAGAAGACGTCAGCACCGACGAACGGGTCGGATTCAGAAGTCGAGATTCCGCCGGTGCATGCCGTGGCGGTGACGAGCGATGGCTACAGTCTGCGCTTCAGCCTCGAACCATTTGTCGAGCCGAGCACGCGCGCCGGACGCCGATTCGCACGTCCCGCGGACGGCGCGGAAGTGGTGGGCGTTCAGGTCATCACCGGCGACGAGACGATCATCGCCGCGACCCACGAGGCGCGCGCCATCCTGTGTCGGGTCGATGAGATCAACTTCCTTTCCGGTCCTGGCAAAGGTGTGATCCTCATCAAGCTGCAGAACGACGACGACGGCGTGCTCGGATTCGTCGCGTCGAAGGGCGACCGGGATCTGCTCCGTGTGGAAACCAGCCGCGGCAGCGAGCAGACGATCAGCACGGCGAAATACGAGGTCACCGGCCGCGGCGGCAAGGGGCGCGAGCTCCTGCAACGCGGCCAGTTCGTCCGGGTGATTCCGACGGATGTCGAGAACCCACCGCCGCTCAGCGGCAGTCCGTCCTGATGGCTGGATAGTAGGTGGTAGGTGGTGGATGGTAGTTGGGTAGTTGTTGGTCGTTGGTGGTTCGTGGTCGCTTTGGGGCGTCTTGACGAGCGACCACTATCCACCATCGACCACCTACCAACCAGCCCCGAGGTATACTTCCCTGAAATCGCTTCGGAATCCCGCAGCTCGACCACTCTTGAATGCGCCGGCGATGGCGCCCTGAGCGGCGGTTGAAGAATCCTTTCCGAAGCCTCCACGGCCAGCAGCACGCGTTCCGGTGAGAGCCGAACACGGCGCGCTGTCTGGCGGATCAACGAATGAACATCGAGCCAACACGCAGTACCCGGATCGCGGTCTTCATCGACTTCGACAATGTCGAAATCGGGGTGAAGAGCACGATCGGCGGGCAATTCGATATCGGCCTCGTCCTCGAGGCCATCAAGGAACGCGGCGAGATCGTCACCAAGATCGCCTACAGCGACTGGAAGCGCGTCGGCGATTACAGCCGCGTGCTCACGCAGCATGCGATTCGCATGGTGCAGCGCAACTTCACGCCCGGCGGCGACAAGAACGGTGCCGACATCACCATGGCGCTCGACGCCCTGGAGATGGCCTTCACCCACGACCACATCAACGCCTTCGTCATCGTCGGCGGTGACAGCGACTTCATCTCGCTCGTCGAGAAACTCAAACAATACGGCCGCAAGGTCATCGTCGTCGGCGGACGCCAGTTCACCAGTGTGACGATGCAGAAGAATTGCCACGAGTTCATCGCATACGAGAACCTGGTGAGCAGCCGGCCCGCCCGCGCTCCCGAGCGGGGCGGACGCGTCGTGACAGGTTCCAGCGACATCGCGAAGGCGTTGCCGCTGGTGAAGCGTGCGTTGAAGGTGCTCTCCGAGCGCGAGGTCACGCCGCAGCTCGGGCTGCTGAAAAGCACGCTGCTGCAGCTCGATTCGACGTTCTCGGAACGCGAGTACGGAGCCGGCAGCTTCCGCGACTTCATGGAGAAGGTCGCGCAGGCGGGCGCCGTCGTCCTTCGTCACGCGGGACGCAGCATGCTCGTCGAGTCGGTCGAAGACGGCGCGTCGGTAGCGGCGACGGTCGCTCCATCGGACGGCGAGCCGATCACAGAAGTGGCGGAACCCGCGCCAGCGCCACCGATGCCGCGGCCACCGCAACCGGCAGCGCCTCGGGTCTACGACGTCGAGGACGACGAGGAAGAGACCATGCCGACGTCGCCCATGAGCATGCAGGACGGCATCCGCGCCGTGCAGCAGGCGTTCTCGCAGGGCGCCAATCCGCCGCGATGGCCGATGTACGTGCGGCAGGCGAAGCAGTTCCTCCGCAACGCGATCGACGGGTTCGACGAACGCAAATACGGCTTCGCGTCGGTCGTCGACCTCTTGAGAGCGGCGGGCAAGGAAGGCGTCCTTCGGCTGGAACGCGATCGGCAGGGCGCGATCAGGGTGTTTCCAGGGGTGAACATTGCCGGCCGGCCCGCCCCGCAGCGTTCGGCTGACGTCGGGATCGAAGAGCCGTCCGATGAACCGGTCATCGAGCTCGACGAGCAGATCGATGTGCCGGTGCCGCCGGAGCGCGTGAGCGACGCGGCCGAGACCGACATCGAGGCGGTGGCTGCCGAAGTGGCCGAACCGCCTGTCGTCGACGGCGAAACGCTCGACGATGCGGGTCCGGTGGAGCAGGAGATATCGCCCGGCGACGAACAGCTCCCGGAGTCGGTTCAGCAGAAGCGCGGAGGGCGGAAACGATCGTCCGGTGGCGGGCGCAGCGCGAAGGGTGCGAGGCCGAGTGGCCGCGCAACGAAAACGGCGCGGCCGGGTGGTGGGCGCCGGACGAATTCGAAGCGCAAGAATCCCTCCCCGGAAAAGAGCTGAACGAACTCCCGATCGCATTCCGAGACAATCCCCAACGTTGTGCGGTTGGGAGTTGGTGCGGCGTAAGCGGGTTGGGAGTTTGACGCGCCGTGGCGCGTCAATGGATGACGAGCAGCACATATCCGCCGTCCGCTGTCCACTGCACGCGATGCGCAGCATAGCGGTCGGCGGCGCCCTGCTGTCGCACGTAGATTAGAACCTCCTTGTACACGTCGCGCACGTGCACGACGATCTGCGGAGCGATCTCGAGCGCGGCGCTGGCATTGTCGGCTTCGACCTCGACGATGAGCGCATGGTGCGCTCCCGTGGCATTGACGACCGCCCACGATGGCGAGCGCTGACCGTCGGTGGCTACGTTCAGCAGGCGCGCGAGTGCGGAAGACGGCGTGGAAAACGAGAGATGATGCCCGCGCGCAGACTGCTGCAGCGCGGCCGCGAACAGGAACATCGCAGCCAGCCACGCGACGCCGCCGAGCAGAAGCCGGCCAGTCACGTCGGGGTCCGGCGCAAATGCTACCCTAAAGCAGTAGGCAGCGGGCAGTAGGCAGTAGGCAGTAGGCAGCACGCAGAAAGGCAGCCGGGAGGAAAGAAGCGGCCTTCTGTGGTTCTGCCTACCGCCTACTGCATACTGCCTACTGCCTACTGCCCGCTGCCTACTGAACTCAAGTGACCACTTACACAGCCAAAGACATCACGGTTCTCGAAGGGCTCGAGCCCGTTCGAAAGCGCCCCGGCATGTACATCGGCGGCGTCGGCTCCTCCGGCCTGCACCATCTGGTCTGGGAGATTCTCGACAACGCCGTCGACGAGGCGATGAATGGCTACGCCTCGAACATCTGGCTGACGCTGCACAAGGACGGCAGCTCGATCACCGTCACCGACGATGGCCGAGGGATTCCCGTCGACAAGCATCCGAAGACCAAGAAGAGCGCGCTCGAAGTGATCTTCACGATGCTGCATGCGGGGGGGAAATTCGAGCAGGGGAACTACAAGACCGCAGGCGGTCTGCACGGCGTCGGCGCAAGCGTCGTCAATGCGCTCTCGACGGAGCTGCGGGCGAGCGTCAAGCGTGACGGCGCGCTGTGGGAGATGTCGTTCAAGCGCGGCCAGCCATCAGGAGCGCTGAAGAAGACGGGCCCGGCGCGTGGCACCGGTACGACGATCTACTTCCATCCCGATCCCACGATCTTTCCCAAGATCGAGTTCGATCCCGCGATCATTCGCGAGCGTCTCGAGGTCGTCAGCTACATCCACAAGGGCGTCCGCGTCACCTTCGACAACGAAGCCGAGGGCAAGAAGGAAGTCTTCGAGCATCAGGATGGGCTGTCCGACTACCTGCGGAAGATCGTCGGCGAGCGTGGGGCGAAGCCGGTGCACGAAGCGGCGTTCGTCACCGCCCGCGACAGCGCGCCGCGTCTCGATCTCGTGCTGCAGTGGACCGAATCGACCGACGAGCACATTCGCAGCTACGTCAACGGCATCCCCACCGGCTCGGGTGGCACGCACGAGAACGGGCTCCGCGCCGGACTCGGCAAGGCGGTTCGCAACTACATCGACACGCACAACCTGTCGCCGAAGGGCGTGACGCTCACGGCCGAAGATATTCGCGAGGGGCTGACCGGTGTGCTCAGCATCTTCATCGCCGAGCCGCAGTTCCAGGGGCAGACGAAGGATCGGCTGAACAACCCGGAGGTCATGTCGCTGGTCGATGGAGCGGTGCGGCCCGCGCTCGAGCACTGGCTGAATCACAACCGGAGCATTGCGGAAGGGATCGTCGCGCGCATCATCCTGGCCGCGCGTGCGCGCGAGGCGAGCCGCGCCGCGCAGGCGGAGGTCACGCGCAAGACCGCGACCACGGGTCGACTCAACCTGCCGGGCAAGCTCAGTGATTGCACGAACTCGGGTCGCGAGGACAGCGAGCTGTTCGTCGTCGAAGGCGATTCAGCCGGAGGATCCGCGAAGCAGGGACGCGATCGCACGAAGCAGGCAATCCTGCCGCTGCGTGGCAAGGTGATGAACACCGAGGGGCTCACGCTGGCGAAGGTCCTCGAGAACAAGGAGCTCGCCGACCTCGTGACCGCGCTCGGGTGTGGCATGGGCAAGAGCTTCGACATCGCCCGGCTGCGCTACGCAAAGGTCATCATCCTGGCCGACGCTGATTCCGACGGCCATCACATCGCCACGCTGCTGCTCACGTTCCTCTATCGTCACCTGCCGCAGCTGATCGCGAACGGCAAGGTCTTCCTCGCACAGCCGCCGCTCTATCGCATCGACATCGGCAAGGAGACCTACTGGGCGCTCGACGATGCGCATCGCGATCGGCTGCTGAAGCTGCACGGCAACGGACGCGGCAACCCCGAGATCACACGGTTCAAGGGGCTCGGCGAGATGATGCCCAAGGTGCTGTGGGAAACGACGCTGAACCCACGCACGCGCCGCTTGCTCCGCGTCGAGATCGCCGATCAGATCGTCACCGACCGCGTGATCAACGAGCTGATGGGCAAGGATGCGTCGGCGCGCTTCCGTTTCATCATGGAACGCGCCGAAGAAGCTCAGGAACTGGACGTCTAAATCGGGGTACAGTTGTGCAGTGACCCAGGTCGGTCCCAAGTCCAAAGCCACCAAGTTCGATCGCAGCATCGTCGAAGGGCCCATCGGTCCCGCCGTGTGGCGTCTGGCATGGCCGACGATGCTCCAGAACGTCATCGCGGGTCTGCAGGGGATCATCGACCACGCGATGGTCGGCAACTTCGTCGGCTACACGGGTAACGCCGCGGTCGGCGTCAGCTGGCAGATCGTCGTCGTCGTCATCGTCTTCATCAGCTCCGTGTTCACCGGCATGGCCGTGCTCGTCGCGCGGTTTGCCGGCGCCAACGACTCCGAGAAGGTCAATCGCGTCGTCTATCAGGCGTTCCTCACCGCGATCGGGATGTCGATCGTCCTCGCGGCGCTCGGATACTTTTTCGCACCGACGCTGCTGACCATCGTCAACGCCGCGCCCGAAGTGAAGGCGGAGGCGCTGCCGTTCCTGCGGACGATGCTGCTCGGCATCTTCGGCATGATGATGTTCTTCATGCTTGCCGGCGCGTTTCGGGCTGCCGGAGATCCGCAGACGCCGCTGCGCCTCGGGCTGGCGATGACGGTGCTGACGGTGGCGTTCAACGTCATCCTCATTCCCCGGTTCGGCACGATCGGCGCGGCGATTGGCACCATCTGCAGCAGCACGCTCGTCGCCATCTACGGCGTGTGGCGGATTACGCGACCCGACGCGGTGATCCACTTCGAGCGCGGCATGGACAAGTCGCCGGACTTCACCATCATCCGATCGCTCTTCCGCTTCGGACTGCCGACGGGCGTGCAGGGGATCGCGATGAACATCGGCGGTGTCCTCATGCTGCGCTTCATCGGCTCGCTCGAACAGAGCGCCGCGGCGCAGGCGACCTACGCGGTCTGCTACACGGAGTTGTTCTCGCTGATTACGTGGACGTCAACGGGGTTGATGGGCGCCGCCGCGACGATCGCGGGTCAGAACCTTGGCGCCGGTAATCCGCAGCGCGCGTCGGATGGCGTGAAGGTGTCCGCGCGCATCGGCATCGGCGTCGCGGCCGCGATCGGATTGATGTTCGTGCTGATTCCCAATTACCTGCTCGCGATCTTCGGGATGAAGGATCCGGTCGTGCTGACGTTGGCGAAGCAGCTGCTGATGTTCCTGGCGATCTCGGGATTTTTCATCACGGTCGCGTTGAGCTATACGGGCGGGTTGCAGGGAACGGGCGATACCAAGAGCCCGCTCTATATCTCGATCGTCTCGCAGGTGATCGTCCCGCTCGGCCTGTGCACGATCTTCCAGACGACTCGCGGGCTCCAGCCATCCGACATCTGGCTGGCCATCGTCCTCGGCCACGTCACGCGCTGCACGCTCAGCGTCGGCCGCTTCCGCCAGGAGAAGTGGCGCAACATCGCTGTCGATATCGAACCCGCGCGGCCGTAGGAAGCAATTCAAAATTCAAAATGCAAAATGCAAACAGAGAAGGGCGCCTCCCGACGCGAGGTCTCTTCGTTCGCTCTTGCCTTTCGTGAGTTTGCGCCGCGGCGTCTCGCGCCAGGCGAGGCAAAAATTCAAATCCTTCGGCTGATTCACGCGGCAAATTTTGAAGCGGGGCTCTCGCACTGATCTCAATTCCCGCCTGTTTCTCGTCGACCGGAGCCGGGCGCAGGACGTGCAGTTCGGAATGCATGACATATGAGACGTCTCAGGACATCCGTGATCGAACATTCGCATTCGGTTGTGGGATCGCACGACTGGTTCTGAATCTGACGCCACGTCCGGGTGTCAGATGCATCATCGATCAGTTGCTCAGAGCTGGAACATCGGTCGGGGCAAATCTCGAAGAAGCGAAGGCGGCGTCCTCCGATCGCGAATTCGTTCGCGACATCCAGATCAGCCTGAGAGAAGCACGGGAATCCGTGTACTGGCTGCGAATCTGTCGCGCCCTGTCGCTCGGCGAAACGAAGCAGTTGGAGTTCTTGATAGGAGAGGGCGATCAAATCGCGAGAATCCTGGCGGCGATCGTTATCAGCAAGAAGCGGCGCATGAAGGCCGGTTTGGCAGTGTTTGCATTTTTCATTTTGAATTTTGCATTGACAGCGGTGTGAGCGATCACACCAACAGCGCGACGAGAAGTGCGGCGACGGCGATCACGAGCGCGACCACTGACACCATGAGCGGCGCCGTCACGACCGGCTGAAGAGGAACGAGACTCTCGGCCTCGACCTTCTCGAGCGGTTTGAACAGCGACTGCTTCATGACCGCGCGACTCGAATGCACGTCCCGCATCGCGTCCTCGAGGTGACGCTGATGGATCGCCTTGAGGTGGTCGGCGCCGGTCTCCGCGGCCGCAGCCATCGCCGCTTTCAGCACCGCATTCCTGATATCGCCACCGCTGCCTTCGAACCGTTCCGCCAGCGCTCGAAAGTCGACGTCGTCGGCGAGCGGTGTCAGCGTCGGGTGCATCTGCACCTGCCAGATCTTTTCGCGCTCCTCGACGCCCGGCATCTCGAACAGCACGTGCGTGCGGATGCGACGCTCGAAGGCGGGGTCGAAGTTCGCCGCGAGATTCGTGGCGAAGATGACGACACCGTTGAACGACTCGAGCTCGCGAAGTAAGACGTTGACGACGGTGTTCGACTCGCGGACGTAGCCGCTGTGATCGAGTGAGCCGGTCGAGCGGCGCGAGGCGATGGCATCGGCCTCGTCGAACAGCAGCACCGCGTTCTCTTCACGAGCCATGCGGAAGACGGCCGCGACGTTCTTCGGCGTTTCGCCGGCCCACATGGACTCGAGCTCCGCGTAGCGCACGAGGAGCAACTTCCGACCGAGCGCGTTTGCGATCGCTTCCGCGCAGATCGTCTTGCCGGTACCGGGCGGCCCGGCGAAGTTGAACGCGAGCGAGAGACCGGTGGGATGCCGCTGACCCAGACCCCAGCGCTGGAAGATCAGGTCGTGCCGCGTCACATGCACCAACGCCTGGTCGAGGGCGCGACGCGTCGCCGGCGGAAGAATCACATCGTCAAAGGTGCGGCGTGGAGTGATCGTGTCGACACTGCGCCGCGTTCCCGACAGACCGTTCAGCGCGCGCACCAGCACATTGGGCATATCGAGCAGGATGCCACAACTCAACTCCCAACCCGCAATCCGAGCCAACTCCCTACTCCCAAGCCGCGGGGCCAGAGTTGGGAGTTGGTTCGGGCGTCAGAGAGTTGGGAGGGGCGTTTATCGGTTGCGATCAGGCCCAGATCACGAACGTGACAATGCGCTGGCCGTTCCCGAACTCGCGCTCGAAGACCTGCGTCTTGCCGCCGCGCGCGACCTTCATCAGCTGTCCCCACTCCGACGGATTGTCGAGAACGGCGGGTGCTGCGGACGGCGTTGCCGCGCCGGCGCTGGTAAACGAATCGAGGTGGCTGTAGATCGATGCAAGCTCGTCGTAGTCGTGCTGATTGGGATGCTGGTTCGTGCTCGGGCTGTTCGTGTAGTCCATGCACGTGCCGAGATTTGCGTTGCTGAAGTTCTCGTCCTGATGAGCGAGTCCGAAGGTATGCCCGACCTCCTGCCACATGACGAGCGCGCGCCACTCCGGCTTGTTGTACGTGCTCGAGGCGAAGTAGGTGTCGTTCAATTTCACGGTGCGCATCGTGATGTGGTCACCGGATATCCAGATCTGCGCGACGCCGAGCCATCCAGGGGTTGCCAGGCATTGTCCGCGATGGTTGCCACCGCGACAATAGCCGCGGGAAAAATGTGCACCTCAACTGCCCACACCCGCGGGCGTAAGATCGCCGTATGGCCACACCCACCGATACGGTTGCGCTCGAATCCGCAGTTTCGCGGGGAAGACAAATCGATACCGCCACGTCGAACGTCTCGCTGGCAGGCATTGCGCGAGTGCCGGTGCCGTCGAACGAACCGAACAAGACTTACCTGCCTGATTCTCCCGAGCGGCTCGAACTGAAGGCGCGCCTGGCCTCGATGGCCGCAGAGCGGATCGACATTCCGTTGATCATCGACGGTCAGGAGATTCGCACCCGCCGGGTCGAGCACGCGGTGATGCCGCACGATCATCAGCATGTGCTTGCAGATTGGCACGTCGCCGAGGCCGAGCACGTGCAGCAGGCGATCGACGCCGCAACACGAGCGCATCGCGAGTGGGCAAACTGGTCGTTGCACGAACGGGCGGCAGTATTCCTCCGCGCCGCGGAGCTGCTGACGACGACGTGGCGTGCCGCTCTGAATGCTGCGACGATGCTCGGCCAGTCGAAGACTGCGTTCCAGGCGGAAATCGACGCGGCCTCCGAGCTGATTGACTTCTGGCGCTTCAACGCGTTCTATGCGCAGCAGCTGTACGAAGAACAGCCGCTGAGCAGCCACGCGATGTGGAACCAGGTCGACTATCGGCCGCTGGAGGGATTCGTCTACGCGGTGACGCCGTTCAACTTCACGGCTATCGCCGGAAACCTGCCAACCGCTCCGGCTCTTATGGGCAATACCGTGGTCTGGAAGCCGGCCTCGAGCGCGATGCTGAGCGCGTACTACGTGATGCGACTGCTCGAAACCGCCGGCCTCCCGCCTGGCGTCATCAACTTCGTGCCTGGTGACGCGGCCCAGGTGTCGTCGATCCTGCTGGACTCTCCTGACCTCGCCGGCATCCACTTCACCGGCAGCACCGGCGTGTTCAACATGATGTGGAAGACGGTGGGCGAGAACACCGGTCGCTATCGCAGTTATCCACGTCTTGTCGGCGAGACGGGCGGCAAGGACTTCATCGTCGCGCATCCATCCGCGGACGCGCAGGAGCTGGCGGTTGCGATCGCGCGAGGTGCATTCGAATATCAGGGCCAGAAGTGCTCGGCGGCGAGCCGCATCTACGTTCCGCAATCGCTGTGGCCGGATGTGCGCGATCGCGTGGTCGCGATGATGCGCGACATGAAGATCGGTGACGTGCGCGACTTCCGCACGTTCATGGGCGCCGTGATCGATCGCAAGTCGTTCACGAAGATCAACGGCTACCTCGATGACGCCAGGCGTAACGCGTCGATTGTCCAGGGCGGCGGTGCCAATGCCGACACCGGATACTTCATCGAACCGACGCTCATCGAGACAGCCGATCCGGGATATCGGCTCCTGTGCGAAGAGATCTTTGGCCCGGCCGTGACGGCGTATGCATATCGCGACAGCACCTGGACCGAGACGCTGAGCATCATCGATCGCACCTCTCCATATGCACTGACCGGCGCAGTGTTCGCGCGCGATCGCGCCGCCATCCGCGAGGCCACGACGGTGCTGCGCCACGCGGCCGGCAACTTCTACATCAACGACAAGCCCACCGGCGCCGTGGTCGGTCAGCAGCCGTTTGGCGGAGGGCGCGCGTCGGGCACGAACGACAAGGCCGGTTCGAAGTTGAACCTGATGCGATGGATCAGCGCGCGCACGATCAAGGAGACGTTCTCGCCGCCACGCGACTACCGCTATCCGTATATGGTCGAGGAATAACGTGTGTCGCTTGTAAACTCCAAACCCCAATCTCCAAGTTTCCAACCAATTGCGAGTTGGAAAATGGCTCGGGCGTAAGGCGGTTGAGAATTGACGAGCGTAAGAGAGCTAATGTGGCGCGACGTCTGCAGTCTTTCAATCACCGCCCGCAGCCGGCTGCGGGTGTGTAAAGGAGGACTGACTCATGCGCCGTGTCATTTCGACATGTGTCGTTGCGCTCGGTTTCGCGGTCGCGTCGCTCAGCGCTCAGGACGATGCGACGATCAAATCGAAGACGAAGATCAAGACCGACGATGGGAAGGTGGTTACCACCAGTGGTTGCCTGATCGGCGGACCCAGCAGCTATACGCTCAGTCGAGCCAACCCAGTCATCCAGGAAAGAGTGACCGTCGGTACCTCGGGAACCGTTGTGTCGTACACGCTCGTCCCCCGCGATGGCGTTGACCTGACGACGCACGTGGGACAGCAGGTAGAGGTCACCGGCGTGCTCATTCCGGCGGCCAGCAAGGGCGATGACGACGCCAAGATCAAGGTGGAGCAGAAGACCAAGGCCGAAATCGAGGACGCCCCGGATGCGAAGTCGAACACCAAGACCAAGGTCGAGGTGCCGCGTGGGGCCTACCCGCAGCTTGCCGTCACGTCTGTGAAGATGGTCGGCGCGACCTGCATCGCGCAAGAACGGTAACGCGCGCTTCGCGCGAATTCCCAACGCCCAACTCCCAACCTCCAAACAACGAGTCATTTGGGAGTTGGGAGTTGGCGCCAGTGTCTTCGTAGGGTCCGCCTTCAGGCGGACTATTGTTGGGAGTTGATCGCTACTGAATCTTGACCAGCTCGATGTCGAAGACCAGCATGCCGCGCGGCTGGCCTGCTTCGCCTTTGTACGCGAGGTCCTGAGGAATCCAGAACCGCGTCCGCTCGCCCTCGACCATCAGCTGCACGCCTTCGGTCCAGCCGCGGATCACCCCCTCGAGTGAAAAGGTTGTCGGCGTGCCGCGCGGGATCGAGCTGTCGAACATCTTCCCGTCTGTCGTCCACCCGGTGTAGTGGACGGTGACCATCTCGAACGACGAGGGATGCCGCGTGCCTTTGCCAGGACGCAGCACTTTGTAGGCGAGTCCGCTTGCCGTGCGGTGCGCGTCGCTGGGCGGTTCCTTTACGTCAGGAGGCGGGATGAGCGGTGACGACCGCGTGTCGATCAGCTCGATATCGAACACCACCGTCCCCTTCGGTCGTCCGGCGGCGCCGCGATAGGCGAGCGACTCGGGTACCCAGCACCGTCGGGTCTCGCCGACCGTCATCAGCTGCACGCATTCACGCCAGCCAGGCAACGATTTGTCGAGCGGGAATGTCGATGGTTTGGCACGCGCGTACGAACTGTCGAACATGCGGCCGTCGCTCGACCAGCCGGTGTAGTGCACTGTCACGACGTCGGTGGCCGCGGGCTTGTCGGCGCTCGTTCCTGCCGCGATCGTCTTCGAGATCAGACCCGACGGCGCCTTGGCCGCGTCCGCAGGCGGCGATGTCAGATCCGGCGGGGCAGAGAAATCGCGCCCGCCTTGGGCCGCGCCAAGATCCGGCGAACACGTCACGAGCGCGAGCAGGAGAGCGCCGCGCACGTGCTGGCGCGTCTTGAAACGCAAGATGCGCCCGACACTGTTCATTGGCAGCGCACGGACGGTGTAGGGCGGGTCCTGATTTCTGGACCCGCCGTTGAAGTTGGTCATCAGCTCTCAATCAACAAGTGGCCGGGGTCTTCGATGTATTCCTTGATCTTGACCAGGAACTGCACGGCCTCGCGGCCATCCACCATGCGGTGGTCGTAGGAGAGTGCAACCATCATGACCGGCCGGATGACAACCTGGCCGTCGACCGCGACGGGCCGATCGGCGATCTTGTGTAATCCCAGAATACCAACCTGCGGCGGGTTGAGGATCGGCGTGCTGAGCAGCGAGCCGAACACGCCGCCGTTGGTGATGGTGAACGTGCCTCCGGTGAGATCCTCGAGCGTGAGCGTGCCGTCGCCCGCTCGCTTGGCGAAGTCGCGGATGGCAAGCTCGATGGCCGCGAACGATAACGAGTCGGCATCGCGGATGACGGGGACGACGAGGCCCCCTTCGGCGCCGACGGCCATGCCGATATCGTAGTAGTGCTTCAGAACGATCTCGTCGCCCTGGATCTCCGCGTTGATCTGCGGAAACGCGCGCAGGGCCGCGATGCTCGCCTTTACGAAAAACGACGCGATTCCCAGGTTGACGCCGTACTGCGTCTTGAACGCTTCCTTCCGCCGTTCGCGGAGGGCCATCAGCGCCGTCATGTCGATCTCGTTGAACGTCGTCAGCATGGCGGCGGTGCGCTGCGCTTCGACGAGCCGACGCGCGATGGTCTGGCGACGCTTGGACATGCGCTGGCGCGTCTCGCTTCGCTCGCCCGTCGGTCGCTTCGGTGGCGAACTCAGTGGACTCGGCTTGCCCGCCGTAGCGGCGCCAGCCGCGGAGGTGGGTGCAATGCCCGCTTTCGCGGTCGATGCAAGGCTCCCTTTCGCCGATGGTGCAATGCTCCCTGACGCTGACGGTGCAACACTCCCTGACGGTGTCGGTGCAATGCTCCCTGGCGATGTCGGTGCAATGCCCTCTGACGCTGATGGTGCAATGCCCGCTGGCGCTGTCGGTGCGGTTGCTTGTGGTGCGGGCGTGCTCATCGCGTTCTGTACGTCCTGCTTCATGACACGACCGGCGCTGCCGGATCCCTGCACAGCGCCCAGGTTGACGTCGTGCTGCTGCGCGATCTTGCGGGCCGTTGGCGTGGCGCGTGTCTGGTCCGCTGCGGGTGTCGCAGATTGAGCCGCGGGCGCCGCGGACGGTGCCGGCGCAGGCGCGGCTGGAGCCGCTGCCGCCGGAGTTGTCGCTCCCGTCGCGGCGCCTGCACCGTTGCCGGAAGGTTTTGCGGCCGTTTCATCGAGCGTCGCGAGCAGCTCGCCGATCTTCACGTCCTCGCCTTCCTGCCGCTTGATGCTGGTGAGGACGCCGGCGCGATCCGCGTTGACCTCGAGGTCGATCTTCTCGGTCTCGAGCTCGACGACCGGCTCGCCGATGTCGACGTGCTCGCCTTCCTTCTTCAGCCAGCGCGCCACACGCGCTTCGACCACCGACTCGCCGAGCTCCGGAACAACGATGTTCGTCATAGTTACCGCTTCGAGCTTGTGAGCGCGCGAACCGCCTTCGACAGGACCATCGATCCTGACGGCGTGCTGCCGTTGAGGTCGAACGCCTGATCGATGAGCGCCTTCTGGTTCATCTGGTGCCAGGCCGCCGACCCTTCGGACGGGCTCGCGCTGCGGGCGCGGCCGATGTAGCGCAGCGGCCGATCGCCGGTCAGCTCCTCCAGCAGCGGCCGCATGAACTCCCACGCGCCCATGTTCTCCGGCTCTTCCTGCAGCCACACGACGTCGTTGACCGACGAATACGCGCCGAGCGCTTCCGCGAGCGCCACCTCGGGGAACGGATACAGCTGTTCGACGCGCACGATCGCGACGTCCTTCGACGCGGCGCGCCGTTCACTGGTCAGCACATCGATCGCCACTTTGCCGCTGCAGAGCACCACACGCTTCACGCCCTTCGCCCGCGGCCGCATCTCCACGTCGTCAAGGACCGACTGAAAGCGGCTCTCTTCGAGCTCGCGCGGCGTCGACGCGACAGCCGGATTGCGGAGGAGGCTCTTGGGCGTGAGCACGATCAGCGGCAGGGGATCGCGTTGCAGCAATGCTGCTTGACGACGCAGCAGATGAAAATACTGAGCCGCGCTCGTACAGTTCACCAGCCGCAGGTTGATATCAGCGGCCGCCTGCAGGAACCGTTCGGGACGCGCGCTCGAATGCTCCGGTCCCTGGCCTTCGTAGCCGTGCGGAAGCAGGAACACGAGCGACGGCTTCAGTCCCCATTTGGCGCGGCCGGACGTAATGAACTGGTCGAGCGTGACCTGCGCGCCGTTGATGAAGTCGCCATACTGCGCTTCCCAGATGACCAGTCGCCCAGGTTCCTGGATGTTGTAGCCGAACTCGAAGCCGATCGTCGCGTTCTCGGTCAGCGGCGTGTTGTGGATCTCGAACGCCGCGCGCGCCTGCGCGAACTCCTGCAGCGGCACGAACACCTTGCCGCTATTGGCATCATGGAAGACCGCGTGCCGGTGACTGAACGTGCCGCGCTCGACGTCTTCGCCGGTTAGTCGGACCGGAACGCCGTCGGCGAGAATGCTGGCGAGCGCCAGCTCTTCGCCTGTTGCCCAGTCGATCGTCCGTTCGTCGGTCGAGGCGAACGCCGCCTTGCGGCGCTCGCGTCCGCGTTCGAGCTTCTTGTGGAAGGTGAAGCCGGCCGGGGGCGAGAGCAGTGCCTCGTTGATCTCCCGGAGTCGCGCCACCGGCACGCCAGTGATCGCCTTTGCCGCGGCTCCAGCTGGCGCGCGATCGAGGATCGGCTGGACGTAGTCCTTCTCCGGGCTCAGCGACGCGAACGTTTGCTCGAGCACGGTGAAGTGCTTCTTCACCAGCGCATCGGCGGCCTCGGCGGTCGTCTGTCCCTGCTTCACCAGCATCGCCGCGAACACGTCGCGCACGGTCGGGTGGGAGGCGATCTTCTTGTACATGACCGGCTGCGTGAACGCCGGTTCATCGCCTTCGTTGTGTCCGTGTCGCCGGTAGCCGACCAGATCGATCAGGAAGTCGCGGCGAAACCGCGCGCGATATTCCCACGCGAGCCGCGCCACTTCGAGACATGCCACCGGATCGTCCGCGTTGACGTGGACGATGGGAATCTTGAACCCGCGTGCAAGGCCGCTGGCGTAACTCGTGCTGTACGACTCACCAGGTGTGGCCGTGAATCCAAGCTGGTTGTTGGTGATGATGTGAATGGTGCCGTCGGTGTCGTATCCAGGCAGACGCGACAGGTTCAGCGTTTCGGCGACGATGCCCTGGCCGGCGAACGCGGCATCACCATGGATCAGCACGGGGAGGGTACTGTGTCCGTCGAACCGGGGCGCGCCGGGGCCATCCGCTACCGTGCCCGCCGCCCGTGCCATGCCCACGACGATCGGATTGACCGCTTCGAGATGACTGGGATTCGGGGCCAGCGAGACGTGCATCTCGCCGCGCGGGCTCGACGTGCGGGCGCCGGCGTGGTACTTCACGTCGCCCATCCATCCGAGTCCCAGTTCCATCCGCTGGCTGTTCACCGGATCCTTGAACTCGGCGAGGATCTGGGCGTACGGCTTCTGCAGGATGTGCGCGAGTACGTTGAGTCGCCCGCGATGCGCCATGCCGATCAGCGTGTGGCGCGTGCCACGATCCGCCGCGCCGCAGATGATTTCGTCGAGGATCGGCACCAGCATGTCGACCCCTTCGACCGAGAAGCGGGTCTTGCCGGGGAATGTACGCTGGAGGAATCGCTCGAACACCTCGATCTGCGTGATGCGATCGAGGAGCGCCGCCGAGCTGTTGGGATCCATCGGCGGCAGGAATCGTCCCGATTCCGCCGCGGTCCGCAGCCACTCGCGCTCTTCCGGGACGAACACGTGCGCGTAATCGAAGCCGGTGGTCGAACAGTAGGCGCGGCGCAGCCTGTCGATTGCGTCGAACGCATTGCTGGCGGATTCGGCGACGGATCCCCCAACGAGCGCCGCCGGGAGCTTCTTCAGATCGTCGTCGGTGATGCCGTGGGCGCGTGGTGATAACGACGGATCGCCAACTGGTGTCGAGCCGAGGGGATCGATGCGTGCGGCGAGATGACCATAGCGACGAATCGATTCCGCGAGATCGGCGGCGCCGACGATCGTGTGAAGGTTGGCGATCGAGACGGGTGCCGCGCCGGCCTCCGCCGCCGCATCGGCCGGAATCCAGGACTCGAAGACGCGCCGCGTGTTCGGATCGACCGATTCGGGGTTGTGCCGGTAACGTTCGTACAGCTCGAGGACATAGCCGGCATTGACCCCGGCGAACTGCTCCAGGTTCATCACGAAAGATCTTATAGGAATCAGCAGTCAGGAATCAGGATTCAGGGCTGGGCCAGGAAGAAGGATGCAGACGCGAGGAATGAGCGATCAGCACGACTGAATCCAATGGTCTGATTCCCCGACAGCCCTGATTCCGGATTCCTGAACCCTGATACCTACAATGAGGAAGTGATCAAGCTCATTGGCGTCGACGTGGACGGGACGCTCCTGGACAGCGACGGACAGATGCCGGACGCGAATCGCGACGCCATTCACGAGGCCGTGCGCCGCGGTATTCACGTCGCGCTGGTGACCGGCCGCAGTTACCCGTTTGCCAGACCGATCGCTGACCCGTTGCCCTCGTCCGTTACGCTGATCGTCAGCAGCGGCGCGGTTGAGCGGGCGACCGACGGCACACGGTTGGCCCGTCGTTTTCTGAGTCGTGATGTGGCCCACCGCGTGCTCGACGCCACCCGACCGTATCGTGACGCGGCCGCGCTCATCTTCGATCGCGATACCGAGCGACAGATCGTCTTCGAGTCGATGGACTGGGAGCATCCCGGGCGCAAGGGGTACTGGCTGAGGAACCAGCTGCTCATCGCGCAGTCGCTGCCGCTGGAGGAGGCACTGACCGAAGATCCGATCCAGCTGATGTTCAACGGCTACGTCGATCCGATGCGTGACCTCGCGCCGAGACTGCGCGGGATCGGCGACGACTTCACCGTCTCGGTGACCGAGTACGAACGTCGCAACTTCACGCTGCTCGACGTGACCGCCCCGGACGCGACGAAAGGGCGCGCGCTGGCCTGGCGCGCCGAGCAGCTCCACGTCCGTCGCGAAGAAGTCATGGCCGTGGGCGATAACTTCAACGACCTCGACATGCTCGAGTACGCCGGACTCCCGGTGGTGATGGGCAACGCGGTGGAGGGTTTGAAGCAGCGCGGCTGGCACGTCACGGGGCATCAGAACGACGCTGGACTGGCGCAGGCGATTGAGCAGTTTGCCCTGAGGAAACAGTCCTGATTCCTAACAGCCCTGAATCCTGATACCAGATACCTGACTCCTTCCAGCGTCAGTGATAAGTTATGGATCTTCTCGGAGGCTGCAATGACAACAATGACTGTTCCGGATGTCCTCGTGTCCACCGACTGGGTGGCGGAGCATCACGGCGATTCGAATGTTCGTGTCGTGGAAGTCGACGTCGATACCGCGGCCTACGAGCAGGGGCACGTGACGAACGCCATCGGCTGGAACTGGACGACCGAGCTGTGCGACACCGTGGTGCGCGACATTGTCCCCAAGGGAAAACTCGAAGATCTGCTGGGTCGCTCGGGCATTACGCCGGAGACCACCATCGTGTTGTATGGCGACAACAACAACTGGTTCGCCGCGTGGGCGTTCTGGCAGTTGAAGATCTATGGCCACCAGGACGTCCGAATCATGAACGGTGGCCGCAAGAAGTGGCTCGCCGAAGGGAAGGAGCTCGAAACGACACCCGCGAAGCCCGCGGCAGCGTCGTATACGGCGAAGGATCCGGACCTGTCGCTTCGTTCGTTCCTGCCCGAAGTGCAGAGTGTTTACAAGCGCAGCGACACGGTGCTGGTCGACGTTCGCAGCCCGCAGGAGTTCACCGGAGAAATCCTGTCGCCGCCCGGACTGCCCGAAACGTGCCAGCGGGGTGGGCATATTCCGGGCGCGAAGAGCATCCCGTGGGCGAAGGCGTGCAATGACGACGGGACGTTCAAGAGTCGCGAGGATCTGCTGGCGCTGTACGGCGCGCAGGGTGTGACGCCGGACAAGAACGTCATTGCCTACTGCCGCATCGGTGAGCGCTCGAGTCATACGTGGTTCGTGTTGAAGCATCTGCTTGGCTTCAACAACGTCAAGAACTACGACGGGTCGTGGACCGAGTGGGGCAATCTCGTCGGCGCTCCCGTAGAAAAGTAGACAGAGGAAGTCGCCGGAGGAAGTGAACCGAGGAGTAACGGGAGAAGTAGAGGACAGCGTGAGCACAGCATTGAAGAGCGAGGAGTACCGCGAGACACGCCGCGAGCTCGACGGGTGGCCGATCAACATCACCTCCTATCGAGTCGGTGACAAGTGGTATTGCTCGATCGACAACGTGAGCCCCGGTGCGCGGTTCGCGCGCGCCGAGGGCTCGACGCGCGCCGAAGCCGAAGCCACCGCTCTCGAAAAGGCGGGGCGCTACCTCAAACAGACGCGAAGATTTCCCACCGACGTCTAGGCGCGGGCGATGATCGACCCGCGCCCTGTCATCCTTGAAGGCAACGGAGTGCGGCTGGAGCCATTGGAGCGCTCGCATGCGGCGGCGTTGCGAGACGCGGCCGCCGATGGCGAGCTCTGGAAGCTGTGGTACGTCGCCGTGTCGGGACTCGCGGCGGGCAAGGAGCAGGCCTACGTCGACGCGGCGCTCGAAGGGCAGCGCCGAGGAGACATGCTCGTGTGGGTGGTGCGGGAGTTGTCGACCGATACGATCGTCGGCAGCACGCGCTACGGAAACATCATTCCCGAGATCGGCCGCGTGGAGATCGGCTACACCTTCTACGCGCAGCGCTGGCAGCGGACGCACGTCAACACCGCGTGCAAGCTCCTGCTCCTGAGGCATGCGTTCGACACCCTGGGCTGCTCGGTCGTTGGATTCCGTGTCGACGATCTCAACGCGAAATCACAAATCGCGGTCGAGGCGCTGGGCGCGAAGAAGGATGGCGTGATTCGCCGGTTCGAGGTCCGCGCCAACGGGTCCGCCCGCGACACGCACATCTACAGCATTGTCGATACAGAATGGCCTGACGTCTGCCGCCGGCTCGAAGAGAGGCTGCGTCGCTACTCGGCTTGAATCGAATCGCTCCGCGATTCGACCGCGGACTCTCAAGGTCCGCGCCGCGTCCAGCCGGTCAGGTCGAAGCCTCGAGAAGGGAAGAAATGCGGCGCGGACCTTTATGGTCCGCGAACTGTCGACTGAGCGCGCGGCGCGTCGGGGAGTGTTTGCGCGATCGCCAGCGACGCCCAGCTCGTTCCCGCCGACGAAATCCATTGATGCCGCCCGAACGGGAATCCGCTCTCGAAGTATCGCTGCACGGGGAAGGTGTGACTCCTCACGAACCAGGCGCCGTCCTCGTATTGCGTGTTGAGCAGAAACGCCACGCCCTTGCGATAGGCGTCGTCAGTCGTCGCGACGCCTGCGAGGTGCAACGCGTAAAGTGACATGCCGGTCGCGTAGGCATCGGGTGCGGTGCGATCGAACTGAGACCATCCGCCGCTGGATTGCTGATGCTGGCGGACCGCCTTGATGGCAGAGTTCACAACGGCGTGTGGCGCCTCCGTCCACACGAGGCCCATCAATCGCATCGCCCGCTCTTCCGCTGACCCTGGTTTGGCGGCGATCAGCCAGTGCCCGGCCCTGCGAAGACTCTCGCCGATCTGTTTTCGCATGCTCGGCGACGAATACGCCTTCACGCCGCCCACCGCCATCGCGGTGTGGCTGATCAGGCTGTATTCAGACGGCGGTCGATTGAGACCGTTGCCCAGCCAGCTGCCGTCCGGCATCTGACGCGCGAGAATCCAGTGCACGGTCGTGGCCGTCATCGTATCCGCGGCGTGACCGGAAGCGGCGAGTGCGACGAGCGCGTAGCCCGCTGTAAGCGCTTCGCCACCAACCGTGGGATCGCCGAGCATCTGGCGCGGGACGCTGGTCTGGAAGAAGGTCTCCAGATCCCGGAGCGCCTTGCCGGCGCGATCGTGATCGACGTCGATTCCCTTGCGCGTCAGCACCGCCGCAGTCAACGATGGCAACGCGTTGTGATGACAGGAAACGCAGTTCGTCTGCTGGCGGAAACGCGGCGCGGCATCGAGCAGACGTGACACGCTCTTCGTGAGCGCGACGCGGGCGTCGACGGCGCCAGTCGGTGTCGGCGGCGGGACCTCACTGCGTCGCGGTCCATCGCCCCGCATCGCACCGTGCTGCTCGAGCAGCTGGATCTTGGCGCGATCATTTTTGTAGATGGCGAAGTCGAGTGCGGATTCCCCTTCCGTCATGCGCGCATTGGGATCGGCTCCGTGTTCGAGCAGCAGCTTGAGGTTGGCGACGCTCGATGGCGCGTCCGAGGCAACGGCCGACAACAGAGGCGTTCGTGAATACTGCGCGTTATTGATCGCGTTCACATTGGCGCCCGTGTCGATCCAGTGAGCCACCAGGTCTGTCGGTTCCCAGTTGGCGGTGGTCAACAGGAGATCCGCCGGCGTATTGATTCCGTGCCCGACGAGGAAGTCGGTCGTCGGGCGATCCCATCGCGCCAGAGCGACGCGCACCGCTCCGGGTGAGAGTGTTTTTGGATCGAGACCGTTGCCGACGAGGAACTTGACGACCTCGACATCGGAGGAACGGACCGCGAGCGAAAGCGCCGTCGCATTCGCTCCATCCTGCGCACGGAGGTCGGCGCCTCGCTCGAGCAGCAGCTTCAACAGGTCGACCGTCCCGGGAAACGCTGACGCGACGAGCAGTGCCGTTCGTCCGTTGTCGGATTTCGCGTTGACGTTCGCACCATGCGCGAGCAGCGTTCGCACCTTGGCGACGTCGGGAACCGCCCACATCAACGCGGTCGTCCCACCGGGCCCCGCTCGATTGGCGTCTGCGCCATGCGCGAGGACCAGCTCCATCAGCTTCACGTCGCCGAACAGCGTCGCCGCCATCAGCGCGGGAACGCCGTTGGCGTCGACGACGTTGGCATCGGCCCCACGCTTCAGAAGCCGTTCGACCTCTGTGACCGAGCTGCGCTGAATCGCGTCGAAGAACGACGTCTGGGGGGTGTCGACCTCGGCGGACACCGTGGCGACGAGTGCCGCAGCCAGCAACGTACGCCAGACGGCCACGGCCGCACGTCTCATGGATGGGGATGATACGCTGGTCCGCCTGAAGGCGGACACTACGAAAAAGCTGCCCCGTACTGTTCGGCCTGAAGGCGGACACTACGAAAAGCTGCCCCGTAGTGTCGGCTTTAGCCGGACCTGAGCCCTATGTATATTCCGCCGCAATTCGAAGAAACGCGTGTGAGCGTTATCCACGACGCCATCCGAGCGAATCCGTTCGGCACGCTCGTGACGCTCACGGACAAAGGTCTCGACGCGAATCACATTCCCTTCGAGATCGATCCGGAACCGGCGCCGTTCGGGACGTTGCGCGGCCACGTCGCGCGCGCGAATCCGGTCTGGCGCGAGTTCACCACTCCTGATGTGCTCGCGATCTTTCACGGGCCGCACACGTACATTTCGCCCTCCTGGTATCCAACGGCGCGGGAGACGCGCCAGGCCGTGCCCACCTGGAACTACGTCGTCGTACATGCGCATGGCGCGATCACGGTCATCGACGACGCGGCGTGGGTGCGGGCGCAGCTGGAGCGCCTCGTCGCGCGCTTCGAGTCATCGCGCTCCGCTCCATGGCGGGTGTCGGACATGCCCGCCGACTATGTGGCGACGTTGGTTCGTGGGGTTGTGGGGTTCGAGATTCCAGTGGCTCGCCTGATTGGCAAGTGGAAGGTGAGCCAGAATCGTGCCGCGGATGACGTGCACGGGATTGTCGAGGGTCTGCGGGCGGCGGGGACCGATGTCGATCTCGACATGGCGCGGCTCGTCGGCGATGCGCGCAACGATCCCGGGTAGTTGTCATGCGCATCGCGGTTGTCTCGGATATCCACGGCAACCTGACCGCGCTCGAAGCGATCATCGCGGATCTGCGCACGACCGGCGTTGATCTGGTCGTCTGTGGCGGCGATCTCGTAACCGGCGGCCCCCGATCGGCGGAGGTCATCGACCGGGTTCGCGAATTGAGATGGCGCGCCGTCTACGGCAACACCGACGAGATGCTCTGGGCTCCGCACCGTGTCTCGGAGACGCTGCGGTCCGCGCCGGTTCAGCGAATCAGAGAACTGATTCTTGCGCACACGGTTCCGGCGACGCTGGATCAGATCGGCGATGAACGTCTGACGTGGCTGAAGACCCTGCCGCTGCGTTGGTCCAATGGTGATGTGGCCGTCGTGCACGCGGGGCCCGACGATCCTTGGCATGTCACGCTCCCCAGCGCGTCAGATGAAGAGCTGGCGCGCGTCTATGGCGTGCTCGATGCGAGAGTCGTCGTCTACGGGCATGTTCACGTTCCGTTCGTGCGAAGCCTGCCCCCACCTGCCGTCGCCTCGGTGAATGCGCGACGGATGACGATTGCGAACGCAGGCGCCGTCAGCCAGTCGTTCGACGGCGATCCGCGGGCGAGCTACGCCGTTGTCGATGAAGGCCACGTCGAGATTCGGCGGGTTGCGTATGATCTCGACGAGGAAATTCGTCTGCTCCGGAACAGCGACGATCCATTCGCGGAGTCGACGATCGAGACGTTGTGTTCCGGTCGATACGTAGCTCTGTCATGACCACAGCGCCTTCCGCCAGCCCTGAGCGAGCGACGCGAGTCGACCGGGTTCCACACCCGCGCGGCGACGAGCCTCTCGATCTCGCCGACGTCCGCCGCCGGTTGCGCGCGATCTTCGTCGGGTCGATTGGCAATCTCGTCGAGTGGTACGACTTCTACGCGTACGCCGCATTCGCGCTGTATTTCGCGGCGGCCTTCTTCCCCGGCACCGATCCCGTCGTTCAGCAACTCAACGCGGCCGTTCTCTTTGCCGTGGGTTTCATCATCCGGCCGATTGGCGGATGGTTCTTCGGCCATCTCGCCGATCGCTACGGCCGTCGCAACGCACTGATGCTGTCGGTGCTGCTCATGTGCGCCGGTTCGCTGCTTATCGCGGTGACGCCGACATACGCGTCGATCGGCGTCGCTGCTCCCATCCTGTTGGGCGTGGCACGCATGATTCAGGGTCTCAGCCTCGGCGGCGAGTACGGCACCAGCGCCACGTACCTCACCGAGGTCGCCGACGAACGGCATCGCGGTTTCTATTCGAGCTTCCAGTACGTGACGCTGATCGGCGGCCAGTTGTGCGCGGTCTTCGTCCTGCTGATTCTTCAGCAGGTTTTTCTCACGACCGAGCAGCTCCGGGCCTGGGGCTGGCGCATTCCCTTTTTCATCGGCGCGCTCCTTGCCGTCACGGCGCTTTTCATGCGGCGCAACCTGCACGAGACCGACGAGTTCGTGGCTGCGCGGTCCGTCGCGCGGCCCACGAGCTCCGTGAAAGCGCTTCTCAACTACCCCCGCGAAGTCCTCATCGTCGTCGGGCTGACGATGGGCGGAACGACCGCGTTCTACACGTACACGACCTACATGCAGAAGTTCCTGAAGCTGTCGGTGGGGCTGACCGATGGTCAGACCACCGCGGTGACGGCAGGCTCACTGGTGTTTGCGCTGATCCTGCAGCCGCTGTACGGCGCGCTGTCGGACCGGATCGGGCGCAAGCCGCTGTTGATCTGGTTCGGCGTGACCGGAACGGTCGGCACGATCCCGCTGCTGTTTCTGTTGCAGTCGACGCGAAGCGCAATGGTCGCGTTCCTGCTGATCGCGGCAGCCTGGCTGATCGTCGCGGGCTACACGTCGATCAACGCGGTCGTGAAGGCCGAGCTCTTTCCCACGAGCATCAGAGCCACCGGCGTGGGTCTGCCGTACGCGATCACCGTTTCGGTCTTCGGCGGCACCGCGGAATCCATCGCGCTGTCGTTCAAGGCTGTCGGCCACGAGACGTGGTTCTATTACTACCTGACCGCCGTGATCGCGATCTCGCTGCTCGTCTACGTCACGATGCGTGACACGAAGTTCCAGTCGGCGATCGGCAGGCACGTGTAGTGAGTCGGCTCTGGTCTTTCGTCTCTCGTCTCTTGTCTGTCGAAGTCAGATGTGAACGCCGTTGGGGGCGGTGTAGGTCGCGTCCTCGACGTTGCCAGTGTTCCGGGTAGCGGCAGGCTCGAACAGGAGCACATGCGCCTCGTCGTCCGCGACGGTCCGGTGCTCGACTCCTCGCGGCACGACGATGCATTCACCCGGTCCGATCTCGACGGACCCGTCGCGGAACTCGACTCGGAATCGGCCGTGGATACCGAGAAACAGTTCGTCTTCCCCATCGTGCGTGTGCCACACGAACGTGCCCGCGAACTTCACGAGCTTCACTTCCTGCCCGTTCAGTTCCCCAACGATCTTGGGCCGCCAGTGCTCAGCGATCGTCGCGAGCTTCTCTGCGAGATTCACCTTGTGCATGCGAGCTGCGTGGCCGTCCATTCCTATTCAGACTGACGACGCAAGCGGTACGTCCAATGCCCGCGAGCGTGGCGACTCCGTTCGAGCGCGTACCGCGCGTCGAGAACGTTGCTGCGCTGCCATCCATCGTCCAGATCGGTCGGAACGAACGCTTCTGGTCCACGGACATGAATCTGGAATCGCAACTCCTGACCACGTGCATCTGCGAGCCAGAACTCGCGCACACCTGCCTTGAAGTAGGCGACAGGCAATCGGCGCAGATCCTTCTTCTCTGAACTGTCGCTGATGATCTCGACGATGAGATCCGGTCCGCCCTCGACCTCGACATAGCGGTCCGGTTCACCGCTCGCCTTCGGCACGAAGGTCACGCGACCATCGTCGACGGCCGCGTGTGCGATGACAACAACGTCCGGTTCAGCGGACAGATCACCTGGAACGCTCGATATACGCGTTTCTCCGATGAAGATGTGCCCCAGATCGAGCTCTCCGACTCTCTCGGCAATCTTCCTTCCGATTTCCACCTTCAGCGTGCCGTGGGTGAACAGATCTTCAGGCGACATGTCGATCTCGATACGACCGTCGATGTAGTCGATGCGGCCGCGCTGCGGAAAATCGTCGGACAGCGCCCATCGCCGGAACTCCGCGAGATTGGCGATGGTTGGGATCTCGACGTCCTGATCCAGCAGCAGTGTTGTCGCCATGATCGGTTCATTGTAAAACGGCTTCACTGTGACGATTCAGCCACGAGCATGCGCCGCAGGACCTTGCCCACCATCGTCTTCGGCAGCTCGGTGCGGAACTCGACACGCGCAGGAACCTTGTAGGGCGCCAGCTTCTCGCGGCAATACGCTCGCAGCTCGTCCTCGGTCGCCTTGGCGTCGCGCCTGAGCACGACCCACGCATGCGCCACTTCGCCTTTCACGGCGTCGGGCATTCCGGCCACGCCAACTTCCATGACTGCGGGATGCGCGGACAGGACCTCTTCGATCTCGCGCGGCCACACCTGAAAGCCGCTGGTCTTGATCAGATCCTTCTTGCGGTCGACGATGAACACGTAGCCGTCTTCGTCCATGTACGCGAGATCGCCGGTGTGCACCCAGGCGGGACCCTCGTCATGCACCCGCAGCGTCTCGGACGTCTCGAACGGGTTGTTCCAGTACTCGGCCATGTACTGAGGCGCGCGCAGGATCATCTCGCCGACCTCGCGTGCCGGCAGCTCGCGCATGCCCGTCTCCGCATCGACGATCCGCACCTCCACGTCGGGCAGCGGCACGCCGATCGAGCCGAGCTTGTTCGTCCCCTGCACGGGATTGAGGCAGCACGCCATCATCCCTTCGGTGAGCGAATACCCCTCGATGATCCGCGCGCCGGTGAGCGATTCGAACGCGTGCTTCGTCTCCGCCATCAGCGCGGCGGCGCCGCAGAAACAGAGTTTGATCGCGCGCAGGTCGACCTTGCCGGCGCGGACCGTCGGATGGTTCAGGATCGCCGTATAGAGGGTTGGCACACCGTTGAAGAATGCGGGCTTCACTCGCTTGATCGTTGCCAGCAGATCGTCGATGTCGCGCGGATTGGGAATGAGCGATAGCGGACCGGAACCGACGAACGCGAGCGGTTGCACGCCGACGTTGCCATAGACATGAAAGAGCGGCAGCGGCAGCATGATGACGTCGCTCCAGGGCCGCTTGGCCGACTTGGTCCATTCATGCAGCTGCACGCCGGCAGCGACGTAGTGACGGTGCAGGCCGACAACGCCTTTGGGCGTTCCCGTCGTGCCGCCGCTCGGCAGGATCACGGCGCGATCGTCTGGAGCCACGACGACAGAAGGCTTCGGGGTTCGCCGGTGCGTGCGAATCAGCTCCTGCAGCCACAGGTCGCCGTCCTCGAGCGTGACGCGATGGCCTTCGCGCTTCTCCTTCGCCAGCGTGAACAACCACCAGAGGACCGACGGCAGATACTCCTTGATCGAGGTGGCGATAACGCGCTGCACGCGCGTCCGCCGTTGCACCTTCTTGACGCGACCGTAGAACAGCGTGAGGGTGACGACGGTCTCCGCTTGCGTCGACGTGAGCATCTGCTCGAGTTCACGCTCGCTGTAAGTGGGATTCAGAGCCACGACAACAGCACCGCATTTCCAGATGCCGAACTCGACAACGAGAAACTGCGGACAGTTGGGAAGAATGACCGCGACACGGTCGCCCTTCTTTACACCGAGACTCGCGAGGGCAGCGGCACACGCGTCGCTGTGAGCCTGCAGCTCGCCATACGTGAGCGTGTTTCCCTTGAAGAGAACGGCCGTTCGTGACGGATGCTCGCGTGCGAGCACGTCCAGATAGTCGATGAGCGTCTTGTTCGGGTAGGGAGCGAGCGACGAACGAACGTCAGAATCGTAGTGCGCCAGCCACGGTTTCATCCGGGCTCATTCTAAATCGTTCGGATCGTTCGGGCGTTCGGGTCGTCCGAATCGTTCTGCGTTCGAACCGTTCGGCGTTCTCGTTCGTGAAGGCCGATTCGAACGTGGCGAACGACTCGAACGGTTCGGACGTCGAACGTCGAACGATCCGAACGATCCGAACGATCCGAACGATCCGAACGACTACGCGCCCAGGAGCATGAGAAGCAGTGCTTTCTGCGCGTGCAGCCGGTTCTCGGCCTGGTCGAAGACGATCGATGCGGGCGATTCGATGACATCCGCAGTTACTTCTTCGCCGCGGTGCGCGGGCAGGCAGTGCATGAACGCGGCGTCTGGCAGCGCGCATGCCATCAAGTCGGCATTGACCTGGTACGGGGCGAAGATCTGCAGCCGCGCCGCCGCTTCGTCCTCTTCGCCCATCGATGTCCACACGTCCGTGTAGACCGCGTCCGCGCCAGCGACCGCATCGCGCGGATCGGTGAAGAGGCGGACCTCGGCGCCATGCTGCGAGACGGCGGCCGCCTCCTGGACGACGCTGTCCGGAAGCTCGTACCCGACTGGCGATGCGACGTGCACGTTGACGCCGAGCATGCTGGCGACATGGGCGAGCGACGTCGCGACGTTGTTGCCGTCGCCAACGAACGCGAGGGTCCGACCCCGGCAGTCACCCCATCGTTCGCGCAGCGTGAGCGCGTCGGCCAATGCCTGGCAGGGGTGCTGTTCATTGGTGAGCGCGTTGATGACGTGCAGCTGGAGGGCGGCGCTCGCCAGGGTCGCGGCGCGCTCCTGCGCGAAGGTACGGATGACGAGTGCGGCGACCCATCGTTCGAGATTTCGCGCCACGTCCTCGAGCGGTTCGCGTGCGCCGGCGGCGAACTCCGGCGCCAGCACGACGACATCGCCGCCGAGCTCGCGGATTGCGATCTCGAACGTGCATCGCGTCCGCAGCGACGGCTTCTCGAACAGCAGGGCGACGTGCAGGCCCGAGAGCGCGTCCGCCGCAGGCGTGCGGCGACGAAGCCGGCGTGCCGTCTTCAGCTCCGCGGCGAGCGCCACCAGCCGCGCAAGGTCGACGTGACCGAAATCGAGGACCGACAGGAAGTCCTTGGGCGTGCTCACGGACGACAGGGCGGTATTCATGTTCGATACTCGCCGTTGATGCGAACATATTCGGCGGACAGGTCACACGTCCACACCGTGCAGTCGGTGCCGCCACCCCCGAGATCGACGTCGATGGCGACGTCAGTGCCCTTCAGATGCTCCGCCGCCAGCGGCGCGTTCTGATCGTGCGGCAGGCCGTTTTCGAAGACGAGCACGCCGCCAACGTGCACGGTCGTGCGCCCGACGTCGAACATCACGCCTGCTCGTCCGGCCGCCGCCACGATCCGACCCCAGTTCGGATCCGCGCCATGAATCGCGGTCTTGACCAGCGGTGAGTTCGCGATCGTCTTCGCCACGCGGTGGGCATCGTCACGCGTGCGCGCGCCGCGGACGTGAACGGTAACCAGCTTCGTGGCGCCCTCGCCGCCGCGCACGATCGCAACAGCCAGCTCGCGCGAGACGGTCAGCAGGCCGTCGAGCAGCGCCGGATACAGCTCCTCGTTGATCGATATGCCGCTCGCACCGGATGCGAGCAGGAACACGCAGTCGTTGGTCGAGGTGTCCCCATCGACCGTGATGGCGTTGAACGTGTCGCGCGCCGACTCCGTGAGCGCGCGCTGCAGCACGGCAGGCGACACCTGCGCGTCGGTCGTCAGGAAGCCGAGCATCGTCGCCATGTTCGGTTCGATCATGCCCGCGCCTTTCGCCGTGCCGCCGACGGTGAACGCTCCGCGTGACGTGTGCACGGTGACGGCGTGCTCCTTGGGGAACAGGTCGGTCGTCATGATCGCGCGCGCGACGTCGTGGCCTCGCCCCGGCGCGAGCGCCGCCACGGCGTTCGCGATGGCGGGAACCAGCTTCTCCATCTTCAGGTTCACACCGATGACGCCCGTCGACGCGACCAGCACCTGGTCGGGTGTCGCGCCGAGCGCGGCGGCCGTTTCCGCCGTCATGCGTTCGGCGTCGGTGATGCCGCGATGGCCCGTACACGCATTCGCGCAGCCGCTGTTGACGACGATCGCGCGTGCGCGGCCTTCGCTCGAGGCGAGATGATTCCGTGAGACCAGGACCGGTGCCGCTTGAACGAGGTTCCTCGTGAACAGCGCAGCCGCGGACACGGTCGTGTCCGCGGCGATCACGGCGAGGTCCAGCGCGTCGGGCGCTGTCTTGATCCCAGAATGGATCGCCGCCGACTGAAAGCCGGCAGGTGCCATCACGCCGCCGGCAGCGGGTGTCACATCGCGCACGGGGGACACGGCGTCAGCCATGAAGCGAGGCGAGCGGCACGTCGCTCGTGTGGATGCGGACGAGCGGCAACATCACGGCGTATTGTCCGCAGTGCCGGAACTGCGCGCACGTGTTGCAGTCGGTCGAGATCTTCTCCGGCAGCCAGACGTGCGGAACGATCGAGAATCCCCTCCGGACGAAGTAGCTCGGCGAATGCGTGAACGCGCAGACTTTCTCGAACCCGGCGATTGACGCGCGAGCGATCAGCTCGTCGAGCAGGCGGCGGCCGATGCCGCCGAACCGTGCCTGTTCGGACACGATGAGCGAACGAACCTCCGCGACCGCACGACTGAGCGGCGCGAGGTCGGCGCAGGCGACGACTCGTCCACGTTGGGTCGCGACGACGAAACGCTCGATGTGCGCGGCAATCTCCTCGCGTCTCCGCGCGAGCAGGTGCCCTTCCGACAGATTGACCGTGATGAGGTCATGGATCTCGTCGACATCGTCCAGCGTTGCCGCTCGAATGATCGTGTGTCGGCTTGACGCGCGCCTGACAAGGCGCGCGCCACTGCGGCGAGATGTCTGTACGGTGGCGCGGACCTTGTCCTCCGCCGCCGGAGCTTCAGCGAACGCGGCAGGTCCGCGTCGCACGAGCACAGCAGGAACCGCGTTCATGCGGGCACCTCGGTTTCGACCGCTGCAAGAACGGTGTCCAGAATGTCGACGCCGCGGTCGATGTCGGCAATCTCGATGTTGAGCGGTGGCAGCAGTCGCACGACCTTCTCGTCCGTGCGATTGACCAGCAGGCCCGCCTCGCGCGCGTGATCGATCACCGCCGCTGCGTCCACGTGCAGCTCGAGCCCACGCATCAGCCCGGCGCCGCGGACTTCCGCGATGACCGGATGCGCGAGCGCCAGCGTTCGCAGCCGACGCTCCAGGTGATCGCCAGCCTCCTTGACGTGATCGATCAGGCCGTGGTCCATCAACTGCTCGAGGAAAAACAGCGCCGCGCGGCACGCGAGGAGGTTCCCGCCGTACGTGCTGCCGTGATCGCCCGCAGAGATCGTCTGCGCGACGCGCTCCGAGATCAGCGCGGCACCCACCGGAACGCCAGAACCAAGCGCCTTGCCAACCGAGATCAGATCGGGCTGCAGACCGAGGCGCTGAAAACCGAAGGGCCAGCCGGTGCGACCCAGCCCGGTCTGCACCTCGTCGGCGATGTAGAGCGTGCCCGTCTTCCGGCACGCGTCCGCGATCGCATCTGCAAACGCCTGTGACATGGGACGGATGCCGCCTTCCCCACGAATCGGCTCGGCGATGACCGCGGCCGTGCGTTCGGTGACGGCGGCCGCGAGCGTCTCGGGCATGTCGGGATCGACGAACGTCACCGGGCCGAGCAGCGGGGCAAACGGCGCGCGGTAATGATCGCTGTGCGTCACCGACAGCGCGCCCATCGTCCGGCCCGAGAACCCGCCGCGAACGGCCACGAACTCGGTCCGCGTGGTGAGCCCCTGGGTGTGCCAGTAGCGACGGGAGAACTTGAGACACGCTTCGACGGCTTCGGCGCCGCTGTTGCAGAAGAAGGCGCGCGGCAGTCCGGACAGTGCGGCGAGACGGGTCGCGACTTCGGCCTGCAGCGGGTGGTAGTACAGGTTCGACACGTGCACCAGAGTCGACGCTTGATCGGCGATCGCGGCGGCGAGGCCGGGATGGGCATGACCGAGCGACGCGACCCCGATGCCCGACACGAGGTCCAGATACTCGCGGCCGTCCACGTCGTACAGACGCGAGCCGCGTCCGCGCACGAACACAATCGGCTGTCGCTTGTAGGTCTGAAGGACGTGTTGTGATTCACGCGCGCGAATGTCGTCGACGATCGGATTCATGGCACCACCTGTGTACAGCCAGCCGGCACCAGACGTGCCGACGCCAGCGTCTCGAAGGAAACCTCGCGTCCGTTGGCGATCACGACGTCGCCAACGCCGCGTTTGAGCGCGGCACGGCACGCCTGCAGCTTCGCCACCATTCCCTTGTTGGCGGTCCCGGCCTTGATCAAGCGCGTGGCGCCCTTGCTGTCCAATCGCTCGATCGTGCGCCCCGCATCGTCGAATACGCCCGCCGTCCCACCGGCGATGATCAGTCGCGTTGCCCCGATCTCGCCGGCGAGATGTGAGGCGAGCGTATCGGCGTTGACGTTCAGCAGCTGACCATCGCGAGTCGATCCAATGCACGCGACCACCGGCACGTAGCCGCGAGCCAGCAAATCGGACAGCAGCTGCGGCCGGCCGTTGCTCATCGGTGCGCCCACGAGACCGAGATCGACTTTCGGACCAGCGACGCTCGTGATCGGCGCCGCCCGCTTCATCGTGGCGACGCCGGCATCGGCCCCGGTCAGTCCGACGGGCATCGCACCAGCGCGCCGGACCGCGGCAACCAGGCGTGTGTTGATCACCCCCGCCAGCACCGAGACGACGACGTCGAGCGTGCGCGCATCGGTCACACGGAGGCCATCGACCTGCTGCTTCGGGATTCCCGCGGTCGCCAGCGCGGAGTCGATCTCCTTGCCACCGCCGTGCACCACCACGAGCGCCGACTTCTTCGCGAGCGCCGCAATTCCGCGCGCCACGCGTTCGACATCCGACGGCTGTTCCAGCAGTTCGCCGCCAAGCTTGAGGACGATGCGGTTGCGCGCCGCCATCAGAGCAATCCCGTTCGCTCGTCGAGGCCGAGCATGACGTTCAGGTTCTGCACCGCCGATCCCGCGGCGCCCTTCACCAGGTTGTCGAGCACCGCGACCAGCACGACGCGCCCACGCTCCTCATCGACCTTCCACCCGATGTCGCAGAAGTTGGTGTGCGCGACCTGTTTGATCTCCGGAAGCGTGGCGCCAGTCAGCCTGACGAACGGCGCGTCCGCGTACGCCTGCTCCAACGCGTCAGCGACCTGCGCTGCCGTCGTACCGCGCGTGAGTGACGCGTAAATCGTCTCGAGGATGCCTCGATCGAGCGGCACGAGGTGCGGCACGAACGTGACGACCGTCCCGAGCTCCTGCTCGATCTCCGCCGTGTGGCGATGCGAGAAGATGCCGTAGGCGGCGACACTGCCGTGATTCTCGCAAAAGTGGGTGCGATCGGTGGCCGCCTTGCCGGCGCCGGAGATGCCGGACTTCGCGTCGACAACGATCGAGCCCTCGAGCAGACCGGCGCGCTGCAGCGGTTCGAGCGCGAGGAGGGCGGCCGTTGGATAACACCCGGGATTGGACAGCAACCGCGCTTCACGGATCGCGTCGTGTCGCCCCTCGGTCATGCCGTACACGGTGCCGCCGGGCAGCGTACTGGTCGCCGGGTACCACCGCTGGCGATCGGCGTCGCCGCGGATGCGGAACGCGCCCGAGAGATCGATGACGCGCACGCCGCGCTCGAGTAATGCGGGCGCGAGCTCCGCCGAGGCGACTTCGGGCAAGGCCAGAAAGACGAACTCGGCATCGGCGACGAGCCGGTCGATGTCGAGCGGCACGACCGCGCCATCCCAGATGCGGGCGAGCGCCGGCAACGCCCGCGGTACGCTCGTTGCCGCCGACGACATCGCCGTCGTCAACGTGACGGCGGGATGACGGGCGAGGATGCGCAGCAGTTCCTGACCGGCGTAGCCGGTAGCGCCGGCGACGGCGACGCGCGTCCGCGCAGCGCCACTCCGGGTGGCGGAGCGGTCGGCGGTGTCGGCGGTGAGAGGAGCTGCTAGGGCCATGATGGTCGTCGATCCAGCAAAAAGAATATTTATACAGTGAGATGCATAATCAGTCAACAACTGATGTATGCTGAGGGCTGTGGAAGGCGTCAACTCCCAACTCGAGCCTGGAGCCAACTCCCAACTTCCAATCCGGCAATGCGAGGGTTGGGAGTTGGCTCGGGCGAAGAGAGTTGGGAATTGGGAGTTGACATGAAGGCGCGAAGGCAGGCCGCCATCCTTGATGTCATCCACCGCGAGCCGGTGCGCAGCCAGGAGCAGCTGCGCCGACGCATCCGCGCCGCCGGCTTCGACGTGACGCAGGCCACGCTCTCGCGCGACATTCGCGAGCTCGGTCTGGTCAAGGGTGGCGCCGAGCGCACGTACACGGCGCCGACGGAGGTTTCGCCGAACGGCCATGGCAGCAAGTCGCTGCTCCAGCGCGCGCTGACCGATTACGTCACGCGGATCAATCGCGTGCAGCAGATGGTCCTGTTCCGGACGGGCCCGGGCCAGGCGCAGATTCTCGGCGCCGCGCTCGACGGCGCGGCGCTGCCGGAAATCGTCGGCACGCTGGCCGGCGACGACACCCTGCTGGCGATCGCGCCCGATGCGCGCCGCGCGCGGGCACTGGTCAAACGACTCGACGAACTGGTGGGAGGGATCGCTTCATGACAGGCGCTTCGACTCGCGATGCTCGCTCACCCCTCGACTTCGCTCGGGGTGACCCTGAGCACGTCGAAGGGTCAGCGCGGGGTCGCATCGTGCTCGCATATGCGGGTGGCGCGGCAAGTGCCGCCGCGCTCGAGGAGTGGCTGGCCACCGGCCGCGAGGTCGTCACCGTGACGATCGACCTGGGACAGGAATCCGACCTCGATCAGGTGCGCGAGCAGGCGCTGTCGCTCGGGGCGCTGCGCGCTCACGTCCTCGACGCACGCGAGGAGTTCGCGCGCGACTGCCTGTTGCCGGCGCTGCGCACGCAGCCGCTCCATGCGCTCGATCCGCATGCGCTCGCCGCGCCGCTCGTCGCGCGGAAGCTCGCCGAGATCGCCGCGATCGAACACGCCGACGTCGTCATGGATGCCGACGGCGCGGGGCGCACGCTCATCGAACGCCACGTCAGCGACGGCGCACTCGTCCGCGATCTCCCGGCGCACGTCGATCTCGAGATTCAGTCGGCGCTGCCTGTTGCGATCAACGGCGTGCCGATGACCATCGGCGAATTGTTCGAGAGCCTGGCGTTGATCGCCGGCCAGCATGGTGTCGGCCGGCTCCCACAGATCGACGCGCCGGCCGCGCCGCTCCTGCACGCCGCCTACCGCGCGCTCGACGGGCGCGACGGCGTCATCCGATTCGAGCTCGGGAACGGCACGCTCAGCGCCACGTCCGCTCCTTACGCCGCTTCGCAGTTGGTGAATCACACGTGACACTCTGGTCCGGCCGTTTCGACACGGCTCCCGATCCCGCGGCGTTCGACTTCGGCATCTCCTTCGGTTTCGACCGTGCGCTCTTCGAAGACGACGTCACGGGCAGCGTCGCGTGGGCGCAGGCGCTTGGCGCGGCCGGCGTCCTGACGCGCGAGGATGCCGACGCGATCGTCGCCGGGCTCCGCGCGATTCTCGATGAGGGCCTTCACGATCCCGGGTTCGTGTCGGGTCCCGACGAGGACGTCCACAGCTTCGTCGAGCGCAAGCTGGTCGAGCGGATCGGCGACGCCGGCCGCCGTCTGCACGCCGGCCGTTCGCGCAACGAGCAGGTGTCGCTCGATCTGCGCCTGTATCTGCGCCGCCGCATTCCACTGCTGCACCAGCATGTCGCGCGACTGGTCGGCGCGTGCGCCGATCGCGCGGCTCACGCCGGCGACGCATTGATGCCGTCGTACACGCATCTGCGCCGCGCGCAGCCGGTCCTCGTCGCGCATTTCTTCCTGTCGCATGCCGCGGCGCTCCGTCGCGACCACGCACGCTTGGAGGCGGCGCGTGACGAGGCCGATGCGCTCACGCTGGGGTCGGGGGCCGTCGCCGGCACGAGCTATGGGGTCGACACGCAGATGCTCGCCCGCACGCTCGGCTTTTCTCGTGTCGTGCCGAACAGTATCGATGCGTCATCCGATCGCGACTTCGTGGCGTCGTTTCTCTACGCGGTGTCGCTGACGATGGTGCATCTGAGCCGCATGGCGGAAGACCTGATCATCTTCACCGGTGAGGAGCACGGGTTCTTCGAGCTCGCGGACGAGTCAGCCACTGGCAGCAGCATGATGCCGCAGAAGAAGAACCCGGATCCGCTCGAGCTCGTGCGTGGCAAGTCGGGTCGCGCGATCGGACGGCTGACCGGATGGCTCGCGACGATGAAGGCGCTGCCGAGTGGCTACAACAAGGATCTGCAGGAAGACAAGGAAGCGGTCTTCGACGCAGAGAGGACGCTGGATGTCTCGCTCCAGGCCACCCATGCCGTCGTGTCGCGACTTGCTATCAATATCGAACGCGCAGGCCGTGCCGCGTCCGGTCTGCTGCTGGCGACCGACGTCGCCGACTACCTCGCGTTGCGTGGAGTCCCATTCCGCCGCGCACACGAAATCGTCGGCGCGATGGTGCGTCGACTCCTCGCGGAGGGACGCGATTTCTCCGATCTGACGCTCGAGGAATGGCGCGCGGCCAGCGAAACATTCGGTGCCGACGCACCGCAGGCCGCGACCGCACTTGCGTCCGTTCAGGCGCGCCGCACGCCGCAATCGACCAATCCCGATGCGGTCCGCCGTGCGCTCGACGACTGTCGCGCGTGGGTTGCGCAGGTCACCTGACCAGCACCGGTCCCCAAAACCACGCGCGAGACCACGAACTCGGAACCAGGCATTACGAACCGCGACAAACTACCATCCACCATCCACCATCCAGCCGTGCTACACTCCGTGAACACCTGCACATTTCCCGTCCAATCTTGTTGTGGCGCGCCCTGCGCGCGCTTCGCCCGTGATGTAGGTAGGGGAAGCAACGGGCATTGAGTTCGCGTTTTCGGGCCATTAATTAACGGGCTAGGGCAGCGCTCCGGGGGAGTTCATGCAGCAACGCCGGGTTCGGCTCGGTGACATTCTCGACGACTATTGTCCGCGCGAGCGCCGTGTCACCAATCATGCGGTGGTCGCGATGGTCGAGGACGACGTGAAGCAAACGCGTTGCACGACGTGCGACGCGGAGCACGAGTACAAGCACGCCAAAGTGCCCGCGCCCCGTCGACGTAAACCAGTGGCTGCACTGGCCGACCGGGTGGATCAGGCGAAACCGCGCGTCCTCGCCACCGAGCCGGAAACCGAACCCGAGTCGATCGATGTCGACGGCATCGAACCTGCCGAAACCGCGGACGTCGTCGCCGCGCCGCCGCCGTCACCTCCAACGATCGACGCTGAACCCGATGCCCCCGTTGATGTCGATGAGCCCGCCGAGGCCGGCGGCGAGGACGAATGGCCGGTGCACCGGCCATTGATTCGCGCGACCTTGCCGCGTCCGGAAGGACAAGTACCAGAGCGAAAAGCGCCGGACTTCACAATCCGCCAGCCAGGCGGCCGCGGCTTCGATCGCAATCGGCCGGGTGGTGGTCAGCGGCAGCGTGGTGGCGGTCATCGCCCGATGCGTCACTCGCAGGGTCAAGGGCAGGGTGGTGGACCGCAGGGCGGCGGACGATTCGGCGGCCAGCGACAGGGCGGTGGTTCCGCGCAGGGACAGCGTTCCGGTCACCCGCAACGTCACGGATCAGGATCCGGTCCCGGTCATCCCGGTGCACGCCCCGGGCAGCCCCGCGGCCAGCGCAGCGGCGGTCAGGGCGGCCGCAATAATAAGCGCGGGCGCTGATCGCTCTCGCGCGCGCGTTCCCGGTTCCCTGTTCCTGGTTCCACGTTCCCGTAGTTCCAGCTTCCCGTTAGTTCCAGGTTCCCGTAGTTCCAGGTTCCAATTGCAGGTTTCTCGTTCAATGTTCAAACTTAACTGTTCGAACTCTGAAGCGTTGACCGTCGAACAAGGGCTGAACAGGAACCGGAACCCGGAACAGTGAACCCGGAACCACCGGAACCGGGAACCACGCGAACTCGGAACCCGGAACCACAGGAACTCGGAACCTGTAACTACCGGAACTCGGAACCTGGAACCGGGAACGTGGAACACAAGGATCACGACTCACGATTCAAGATTCCATGATCGATTTCTCCAACAAACTGGGCCTCATCGTCGGCGTCGCCAACAAGCGATCGATTGCCTGGGCAATCGCGCAAGCGGCCGCGCGCGGCGGTGCGCGATTGGCGCTCACGTATCAAGCACGGGTCGAAGACCGCGTCCGAGAGCTCGCACAGGGGCTCGAGCAGCCGCTCCTGCTCCCGTGCGACGTGGCATCCGACTCGGACATCGAAGCGGTGTTCTCCGCTGTCGATCAGCAGTTCGGGGGTCTCGATTTTCTGGTCCACGGCGCCGCGTTCGCGCTGCCCGACGAGCTGTCACTGCCGTTCGCGAACACGAGCCGCGAGGGCTTCCGGCTGGCCCTCGACATCTCCGCCTACTCCCTGATTGCGCTGACGCGCGGAGCGATGCCGCTGTTCGAGAAGCGTGGCGGCGGCAGCGTGCTGACGCTGACGTATCTCGGCAGCGAACGCGTGTTTCCCAACTACAACGTGATGGGCGTCGCCAAGGCGGCGCTCGAGGCGTCGGTGCGGTACCTCGCGGCTGACGTCGGCCCGAAAAACGTTCGCGTCAACGCGATTTCCGCCGGCCCCATCAAGACCCTCGCCGCCGCCGGGATCTCCGGCTTCTCGAGCATCCTCGGCGTTTACCGCGATCGGGCCCCGCTGCGCCGGAACGTCGAGACGAGTGAGGTCGGTGACGCGGCGGCGTTCCTCCTCAGCGATGCGGGTCGTGGCATCACGGGCGAGGTGCTGATAGTGGATGCAGGTTTCCATGTGACGGGGATGTAGCCGGAGCTCGAATGGAAGCAGGTCTTCAGGCTGGGGAACCCGATTTGCAATCACCGCCGTGGAGGCGTGTGATGAAGCAGTTGAGCTCCTGGAAATCGCTGACGCTGGCGCTCGTGCTGGCGGCACCGCTGACGGTCGGCTGCGGCAAGACTATTGGCGAGGCGATCGACGATACCACCATCACCACTCGCGTCAAGACGGCGATGCTGAACGATCCGCAGGTCGGCGCGATGAGAATCGACGTGGACACGTTCAAGGGTGTGGTGACCCTGTCGGGCCGCGTGAAGAACCAGACCGAACATGACCAGGCGGTCGCGATCGCGCGCAAGACCAGCGGCGTGATCGAGGTGAAAGACGCGCTGCAGGTGATCCCCGAGGGACAGCAGTAACTCACTGACGCTGTCAATTCCCAAAGCCCAAGTTCCCAATTCCCAAATCCCAAACGTTTGGAGGTGGGGAGTTGGACGTTGGGAGTTCGCGGACCCGAAGGGTCCGTGTCACATGCTGCGCGCGCTCGGCAAGTCGTCGTTCGCCGCGCGGCCGAGGATCTGGCGGCGCGGGTCGCGCTTGCGCGTGCTCTTGTCCTGATACATGCGACTGTCGGCCTGGGCCAGCAGCGTCTCGTAGCTGTCGCCGTCGTGCGGGAACACGGCGGCGCCGGCGCTGATCGAGATCCCGATCCGCTGATTCGCACGCACTTCGAGCGTCACCGCGTCGATCACCTGCTGGAGTTCCACACGTTTGTGCTCCGCTTCCTCGCGGCTGCAGCCTGCCAGCACGACGATGAATTCGTCGCCTGCGTAACGCACGCAGATGTCGTACGGCCGTATCGCCGCGCGCAGCGCCTGACCCACCTCGCGCAGCGCGCGATCGCCGATGTGGTGACCGTAGGTGTCGTTGATCTCCTTGAAGTCGTTCAGGTCGAGCACCAGGAGCGCCACCTCACCCTTCAACCGGTCGGCGCGCGCCAGCTCGCGCGTCAGGTGAATGAACATGTAGCGTGTGTTCGGCAGTCCGGTGAGCGGATCGGTGAGCGAGGCTTCCTGCGTCTGCTCGAACACGATGGCGTTGTGAATCACCGCCGCCGCCTGTTCGCATACACGATCGAGCAGGCGACGATGATCGTCGCGATAGAAGCTCGGAGTCACGTGATAGACGCCGAGCGTGCCGATGAATCGATCGCGATGGACGAGCGGACACACGAGCGCCGACTGCAGCGCCGTCGGCAGGTTCGAGCCAGCCGCCTCGAGGTCCGCGCTCGGACGGGCGTTGACGAGGGGGCGACGGTTGCGCGCGACCCAGCCGGTCAGCCCCTGGCCCGTGCGCAGCGTGAGCTGTTGCACGAGCTCTGAATCGGTGCCCGTTGCGAAGCGACACGACAGCGAGTCCGACTCCTCGTCGTGCAGGAACAGTGCGCACGCCGAATACGGCACCAGGTTCATCAGCTTCGATGAGACCACGGCCATCGTGTCCGCCACACCGAGGCTCGTCCCCATCGTCTGCGCCACCTGGTAGAGCGCATAGATCTCGCGGTGCGCGTGAGCGATGTCGTCGAACACCGAGGACACCGGGGCGTCGGCCATCGGCGTGGTCTGTAGTGCAGGCGCCGAATCCGTCGTCGGGCGTACCGGCCCTGTTGCGACCTCACGATCGGCTTCGTCGCGGAGCGCCGGCAGCACGCGCAAGAAGGCGTCGACGACCGACGGATCGAACGCCTTGCCGGACTCCTGCTGCAGCAGGCCGATGGCGGTCTCCATCGGCATCGCGCGATGGTACGGGCGATCCGAGGTGAGCGCATCGAAGTAGTCGACGAGATAGAGAATCCTCGCGCCGAGAGGGATCGCCGGTCCCTTGAGCCCGGCCGGATATCCGCGGCCATCCCATCGTTCGTGATGGCTCATGATCAGCGGCGCCACGGGCGATGGAAACGGAACGGCACCGATGATCTCGGCACCGACGTGCGGATGGATCCTGACCTTTTGCAGCTCCTCGGGCGTCAGCGGGCCGGGTTTGGCGAGGATGTGATCGGGAACGGCCAGCTTGCCGATGTCGTGGAGGAGCGCCGCGGTCTTGACCGCGTCCACTTCCGGTTCGCTCATGCCGAGCGCGCGCGCCAGACCGGCCGAATACGTCTGCATGCGCCGTACATGATTGCGCGCATGCTGATCCTTCGCGTCGATCGCGAGGGCGAGCGCTTCGATGGTCGCGCGATGGACCGCCGCCATCTGCTGCGCGTCACGACGCTCGCGTTCGAGCGTTCGCGACAGCCGGCGGAAGGTCCACCACGCAAGAGACACGACGAGCGTCACCAGCAGAAGACTGGCAGCAAGCCAGATGAACGGCTGGTTCATGCCCTACGGCCCTAGAACGTCGTGCGCGGCAACCAGATGATTCTGATGCGTGTTCTCATTGTCGTTGTCCTATCCGTTGTGTTATTTGCCGGGACGGATCGCGCGCCGCCGGTCGTCGGTGACAGGCGCGCCCCACACGATCTGATCGATCGCACTCGTGCTCCACACGATGTTCTCGTCGTCGCTGGTGCTCCAGACGATGTTGGTACTCCAGACGATGTTTTCATCGTCGCTGGTGCTCCACACGATGTTCTCGTCATCGCTTGCCGTGCCCCAGACGCCGCCGTGGCCGTCGCGTGCGCCCCACGTCACGCGATCGCAGTCCCTGCCTCCGCAATCGCGTCCCCACACGACGTTCTGCAGCGTCGCCGTGCTCCACACGATGTTGGTGCTCCAGACGATGTTTTCATCGTCGTTGGTGCTCCAGACGATGTTCTCGTCGTCGGTGGTGCTCCACACGATGTTCTCGTCGTCTGCGCCGGCCGTACTCCACACGATGTTGGCGTCGTCGTCGGAGACACCCCAGACGATCGGCGCGCCGGTGATCGTGCGCAGCGTGCCCCACCTCGTGGCCGTCGCCCATGCATTGCCTTGCGGCGACGGCACACCGCCGGTGACGCGGTAATTGCCCCAGATGAACTGCCGTGACCAGGCAACCCACTCACCTGCAATCCTGTCGCCGGGAGTACCGAGAGTCGACTGCGGCGCGGCGAAGAAACGGGCAAGACGCAGCGCGCCGTGCGCGTTCAACAAGCCGGCGCCTTGTGCCAGTGGCGACTGCCCGGGGCGGATCTGGGCGGTGTATTCGAGGATCGCCTTGACCGCGTTCGGTGTCAGACGCGGATTGGCTTCGAGCATCAGCGCAACGGTTCCGCTCACCACCGGTGTCGCCATGCTCGTACCGCTCAGACTCATGTATGGCCGATACCAGGACGATTGCGTTCCGTTGAGCCGCAGTGATGGATACGTTACATACAGCGTGCTGTAGGGATCGGATAACGATTCGATCCCGACGCCCGGTGCCACCAGATCGGGCTTCGCCGAAAAATCGATCCACGTCGGGCCGCGCGAGCTGAATGGCGCGATCGTGTCGTCCGTGCGGACGACGGTGCCTTGATGACTCGTCGCGCCGACGGTCAGCACCCACGGCGCGTTTCCTGGCGAGGTGATTCCCCCAAAAACCGTTTGCCCGTTGGGCCCACGTCCGATATTGCCTGCGGCGGCGAGGACGACGATCCCCGCGTCAACGGCGCGTCGCGCGGCGAGGGTCAGCGGATCGGTCAAATAGGACTCGGTGATGGCGGACCCGATGGAGAGGTTGATGATGCGGATGTTGTAGGCGCTCCTGATCGACACGGCGTAGTCGAGCGCCGCGATGACATCGCTGATGCGCCCGTTGCCGAAACGATCGAGCACCTTCAGGCCGATCAGTTTCGCGTCCGGCGCGATACCGGTGCGACGGCCACCAGAGTCGTAACCATTGCCGGCAATGATGCCGGCCACGTGTGTGCCATGGCCGTATGGATCGACGGGCTGACTGCCGGCGATTGCGGTCGTGAAGTCCTTGAAGTGAACGACACGGTTGGCGGCGGACACTCCATAACCGACGTACAGATCGTCGTGCCACGACGTGATGCCCGAGTCGATGACCGCTATCCCGACGCCACGACCGCTCAGTCCGAGCTCCTGTCGAGTGAGCGAGGCGCCGACGGCGCCACCCGTGCGCTCCAGCGTCGCAAACGCGATGCGATCCAGGGAGATGTGGGCCACGCGCGGATCCGCCGCCAGGTGAGCCAGCGCCGTGTTATCGAGCTCCGCCACCTGTGCGTGAATGCCCGACAGACGGCGGCCGACAGACCCCCGTGCATCGGTGATGGCGCGCACGTCGTAATCGCCGGTGAACTGCACGATCACTTGCGAGCGCCCGTTCATCTGGTGCGATCGCGCTTCGAGAACCGCATCCAGTTTGTGCGCTGCATCCGCTGCGGATGCGTGGTCGGTAATGATCGCGAGCGCCGCCAGACCTGCCGCGGTGCAGACGACGCGGCGCAGGAGAGTCGTAGACATAGTCATCGGTCGGAGGGGCAACATTACGGCCGAACAGTGCCGTCTGCCCCTTGAGACGGCACAATCCCAGACGCGCGGCCGGTGCCGCGATCGCTTCTGCGTTGGCGTTCCCCTGGGTCGAGACCGTATTCCTCGATCTTCCGGTAAAGGGTGCCACGACTGATTGCCAGCACGCGAGCAGCTTCTTTCTTGTTCCAGCCGACCGAGTCGAGCACCCGTTGGATGTGCGAGCGCTCGGCATCCGCCAGCGTCGGCATCGTGCGGGCCGCCGTTTCGGCCGATCCCAGGTTCACGTGCAGGAATTCGATGTCCGCATCGCGAATGACCCGACCCGGTGATGCAAGCGCCGCGCGCGAAATCGTGCTTTCAAGCTCGCGGATGTTGCCGGGCCACGGATAGGTCTGTAGCAAAGCCAGGGCCTCTTCCGACAACGTCTTCGCGTCGTGCGGCAAACCGTTGCTGGCGCAGTAGCGCGCGACGAACCGGTTGGCGAGCACCGGGATATCCGTCGGTCGCTCCCGCAGCGAGGGAAGCCGTATGGCGAACGCGTTGACGCGGTAGTACAGGTCCTCGCGGAAACGACCATCGCCGACCAGTTCCTCGAGCGGGCGATTGGTGGCGGTAATCAGCCGGAAATCGACGTGGACGGACTTGTGACCACCCAGACGCTCGAACCGGCGATCTTCGAGCACGCGCAGCAGCTTGGCCTGGGCGACCAGCGTCAGGTCGCCGATTTCGTCGAGGAACAGCGTGCCGCGATCCGACAATTCGACCCGTCCCGGCTTGCGATCGACTGCGCCGGTGAACGCGCCTTTTTCGTAGCCGAAGATCTCGGACTCGAACAGGGTGTCGGGAACGGCGGCGCAGTTGATGGTCTGGAAGTGCTGCGAGGCGCGCGGACTGAGCTCGTGGATCATGCGCGCGACCACATCTTTGCCCGAGCCGGTCGGGCCCAGAATCAGGACCGAGATGTCCGACTTGGCGGCGGTGCGGATCCACTCGAAGACGATCAGCATCTTCTCGTCGCGGCCGATCATTTCGCGGAATCGCTGGACCGACGGAGACTGATCCTCGGTCGTGATGTCGGCGCGCCGCTCCAGAAATGCCCCGACCAGACGGCCGACGTCCTCGCGCTGCTGCTGCGCGAGCACATAGCGGGCCGGGGAGCCGGGCAGTCGGCAGACCACGCCGAAGTCGGCGAGTTCGTTGATGCAGTGATCGACGTCCGCCCGCATGCGCCCGAAGATCGCCATCAGCGTGTCGATGTCAAAGGCTTCGTGGGGGCGCGCGCTCAGGAATCGCAGCAGCGCGGCGCGCAGCGGCGATTGCACAAGCGTGCGAAACCGTGCCTCTACATCGGTGGTCGGGGGTTCGGGGCGCACCAGCGCGCTCGATCGATGAGAGGTCATTGATGTCGGGCTCTAGGGGTGGGGCCGTTCCGGTTATCGGCATCCTGAACCTGGACTGTAGCGGGGCTCGGTAGCTGGGTAGCTGGGCGGATGGGTAGCTGGGTAAGTGCTCTTGTCTCGGCAATCGCTCGTCGAAGCACCGATAGCAGGCGTTCCTACCCAGCTACCCAGCCACCCAGCTACCGAGTGTTAAGCTACGACCGATGCCCCACCGTGCACCGGGCGCACCGGAGCGCTCGCGCCAGAACTACTTGGCCGGAAAGCCAATCCGCTACTACCGGCCGCGCGGCAGCGCCGACATCCGCCACCTCATTGACGAAGGGTTTCAGGCGTTCAACGCCGCCCGTCTCGGCGAGGCGTGCCGCATCTTCACGGACAAGATGCTGCTGCCGGAGCACGACACGACGATCGCGTTGACGATTGCCGGCGCCATGACGCCGGCCGGCCTCGGCGGATGCGTCGTCGAGATGATGGAACGCGGGCTGATCGATTTCGTGATCAGCACCGGCGCCAACCTGTATCACGACCTGCACTACGCGTTGAACTTCACGCTGCATCGCGGATCCCCGTTCGTCAACGACGTCGACCTGTATGAGGAAGGCGTCATCCGCATCTACGACGTGCTGTTTCCGGCAAAGGTCCTGCTGGAAACCGACGCCTACATCCGCGACTTTCTCGTCCGCTCGGGCCTCGACGGACCGCTGTCGACCGCGGAACTGCATTACGCGCTCGGTCGCGATCTGATGGAGCGCCAGCCCGGTTGCGAGCAGTACTCGGTGGTGGCCGCGGCTGCCGCCGCGGGAGTGCCGATCTACACCTCATCGCCGGGAGACAGTTCGATCGGGATGAACCTCGCCTATCACGAGCTGATGAACGGCGCGCGGCTGATGATCGATCCGAACAAGGACGTGAACGAGGTGTGCGCGTTCATCCTCGCCGGGAAGAAGAACGGCTGCGTGATCCTCGGCGGCGGGTCGCCGAAGAACTTCTATCTTCAAGGGCAGCCGACGTTGTGGGAGGTCTACGGCATCCCCAAGGGCGGCAACGACTATTTCATCCAGATCACGACCGACCAGGTCGTCTGGGGCGGTCTGTCGGGGGCAACGCCCGCCGAAGCCGTCAGCTGGGGAAAGGTCAATCCCGGCGTCCTGCCCGACACCGTCGTCACGTACATCGATTCGACGGTCGCGTTTCCGTTGTTCTGCGAGTACGCAGTTGGAGCGCCAACCGGACGGCGTGAGCGCAAGCAGTTGATGCACAAGCGCGACGCGCTCGTGGCGTCGCTGCTCGAACAGGCCACGAGCGCACGACGAGAACATCCGGAACCAGAGGAGCCGCTCGAGACGATGCCGGATTTGGAAAGGCATCGATAATGGCCAATGCAAAATTCAAAATTCAAATGCAAACTAAAGCACTTGTCTCGGACGGGGCGGTTTGCACTTCGGGCATTTTTGAATTTCGCAGTGTTTGCATTTTGAATTTTGAATTTTGAATTTTGAATTACACGCCCCTCATCATGCGAGATCTTGCGTCCGAACTCGCACCCCTGGCACAGCGGCTCTCGAGCGAACCGCGCATCTACGTCGACGCGAACATTCCCGCGGGACTGGTGACGTTCATGCGCGCGCGGCTGCGCTGGGACGTGCTGTTCGTCATCGAGCACGACGATCTGCGCCGTGCGCGTGACGGCGAGCACTATCGGCTGGCGCGTCAGCTGCGCCGCACGCTGATCACGCTCGATCGCGATTATCTGGACGATCGCAAGTTTCCACCGGCCGAGAGCGGGGGAGTCCTCGTGCTCGCCGCACCGCGGGAAGACGGCTACATGGCGCTCCTCACCCGCCTCGATCGCGAAGTATTCCGTGCCGCCGAATCGGCATCCGAGACCGCGCCGCTACCGCTCGAGGGACGCAAGCTCCACGTCCACGTGGATTGGGAAAGTCGGACGCTTCCGTGATTTCTTGACGCTCACCGTCACGAGACCACGGCGCGCTGGACACGGAGAACACGGAGTCATATTTTGTTGATCTCCGTGGCCTCCGTGTATCGCCCTCGGTGGTTCAGCGCGCGCGCCAGGATGTTGCTGTGATCGTTCTCGCCGGCGCCGACCTCGTTCTCCCCGATCGCATCGTCACCAACGGCTCTCTGCTGATCGACGGTTCGCAGATCGTGGCGCTCGATTCGCGGCCGCGCGTCGAGCCGGCGCAGGCCGAGGTGATCGATGTCAGCGACGGGTATGTGGTTCCCGGATTCATCGACGTCCACGTGCACGGAATACTCGGACACGACACGCTCGATGGCGGCAATGCGGTGCGCGAAATCGCGTCACGGTTGCCGCCATACGGCGTCACCGCGTTCTGTCCCACGACCGTCGCCTGCGGACCGGAGGCGTTGCGCGGGTTCTGCAATCAGGTCCGGCGTGCGCGGGTCGACGGCGTCCGCAACGGATCGCGTGTGCTGCCGGCGCATCTGGAAAGCAATTTCATCAACGAGGAATTCCGCGGCGCGCAACCGGCCGAGTGCCTAAGAACTCCCGCGACCGCGCGGGCGACGCAGCCCCAGTCAGATGCGGCGCGGACCTTTATGGTCCGCGAAGATTTTTCTGCCGACGACATCCTCGACGTGATCGCCGCCGCCCGTCCCGACATCGGCATCATCACCGTTGCTCCAGAGATCCCTGGCGGACTGGATCTCGTTCGCTCGCTCGTCGCCGCCGGTCATCGCGTGTCGCTGGGCCACTCAGGCGCCGACTTCGACACCGCGAACGCCGCGATCGATGCTGGCGCGCGGCATGCAACACACCTCTTCAATCGGATGACGCCGGTCACGCACCGCGTACCTGGCCTCGCAGGTGCGGTGCTCGCACGCGAGGAAGTTGCCGCCGAGTTGATCTGCGATGGCTACCACGTGCATCCGGCGATGTGTCGCGTGGCAATTGCTGCCAAGGGCGCGGATCGAGTGATGGCGATCACCGATGGGACCGCCGCTGCCGGTCTCGCCGTGGGCGCGTCGGCTCGCCTCGGCGGACGGACCATTCGTGTCGGCGAACGCGCGGCATTTCTTGACGACGGGACGCTGGCCGGAAGCACATTGACGATGGATGGGGCGTTCAGGAGGGTGGTGAGCGCGTTCGGCAGCTCGATCGTGGAGGCGGCGACGCTCTGCTCGACGACGCCGGCGCGCGAGTTGGGGTTGACGGGATTCGGCGTCATTGCCGTGGGCGCAACCGCGGATGTCGTCGTGCTCGATCGGGCACTCAACGTAACGCGCACGTTTATCGCCGGGGAAGAGGTGTACGTGTCAGACCATTCCTGAGCGACGGAGATCGCGTCCGAAAACCGCCAGCCATTCGCGCTGACGGCATGAGACGATCCGTCCTCGGACATGGAACTGCCTGACCGGGAAATATGTTATCGGGCTCTGCAGACGCGCGATGCGCGTTTCGACGGAGTTCTTTTCGTCGGCGTGACGTCCACCGGCATCTATTGCCGGCCCGTCTGTCCAGCGCGAACCCCGCACTTTCGGCACGTCACATTCTTTGGTTCTGCCGCCACCGCGCAGGCAGCGGGATTCCGTCCCTGCCTGCGTTGCCGACCGGAGACGGCTCCGGACCTGGCGTCCTGGCGTGGAACGTCGAATACCGTGTCGCGAGCCTTGGCCCTCATCGCCGACGGCGCGCTGGATGGGGATCACGCCAACGTGGCGAGCTTGTCGGAGCGTCTGGGTATCGGCGAGCGGCAGCTGCGGCGATTGTTTCTCGAACACCTTGGCGCCTCGCCGATCGCGGTGGCGCAGACGCGCCGCGTACTGTTTGCCAAGCATCTCATTCACGAAACGCACATGCCCATGACCGACGTGGCATGGGCAGCCGGGTTTGGCAGCGTCCGCCGTTTCAACGAGGTCTTCAGGACCCTGTTTCGTCGTCCGCCGAGCGCGCTCCGACGAGAGCGCTCCGGCCGTGCGGTGCCTGCCGAAGCGGGCGTGACGCTCCGTCTGCGGTACCAGCCGCCCTATGACTGGGACTCGATGCTCGCGTACCTGCGGGTGCGTGCGATCCCTGGTCTGGAGGTGATTGGAGATGGAAGCTACCAGCGGACGGTGGAGATCGAGGGAGGCATCGGCAGCGTTCGCGTCGAGCATCTCCCGCGGCACAACAGCCTGCGCGTCACGATTCGTTTCTCGAACGTTCGCGCGCTGCCGGCGATTGTGACGCGAGTGCGGCGGCTGTTCGATCTGGGCGCGGACATCGAGACGATCGACGAACATCTGTCGCGCGACCCGCTGCTGGCGCCGCTCGTGGCACAGCGTCCCGGCCTGCGGGCGCCGGGCGGATGGGACGGTTTCGAGTTGGCTGTACGGGCGATCCTCGGTCAACAGGTGAGCGTCGTCGCCGCTCGCGGGCTGGCCGGACAGCTCGTCGCGCGATACGGAAGGTGCGTGCCCACGGGTTCGTTCACCGACGCGGGACTGTCACGCGTCTTTCCCACGGCTCGCACGCTTGCCGCTGCAGGATTGCTTGCACTCGACATGCCTGCGGCGAGACGCGCGTCGCTGCAGGCGTTGGCCCAGGCTGCTGTTGCCGATCCGCATCTGTTCCGTCCGTTCGGCACGATCGAGGAAGCGATCGCGCGCTTTCGTTCGATCCGCGGTGTTGGTGAATGGACGGCGCAATACATTGCGTTGCGTGCGCTTCGAGAAACGGATGCCTTCCCGGCGACCGACGTTGCCCTGCTTCGTGGCGCGCGGTTGATCGGTGGGATTGAGCCAAGTCCGAACGGCCTTCTGAGTAGAGCCGAATCCTGGCGGCCGTGGCGTGCTTACGCCGCGCAACATCTGTGGGCTGCGCAGGGGACCGCGGTTTCCATTGGCAGGAGCGCGTAATGGACGTCTTGGAGTTGCTTCTGGATCGACTGCGAACGCCGATTGGCGAGATGCTGATCCTCGCCGATCGCGACGGACATCTGCGCGTCACCGATTGGGTCGACCACGAGGCCCGCATGCGGCGGCTGCTCGTCCGTCGCTACGGCGCCAACGGTTTCAGCCTCCGTCCGACACCGAATCCGCATGGTTTGACGAAGGCGATCGGGAGGTATTTCGCCGGCGATCTCGACGCCATCGATGCCTTGCCCGTGGCGACGCACGGCACGCCGTTTCAGCAAACGGTCTGGCGCGCCCTCCGACACATTCCCTGCGGCACGACCATGTCGTACCTGGAACTCGCGAGGCAGATCGGCCACCCTGCGGCCGTTCGCGCCGTTGGACTCGCCAACGGCGCAAATCCTGTCGGCGTCGTCGTTCCGTGCCATCGGGTCATCGGTGCGAACGGATCGCTGACCGGATACGGGGGAGGACTCGAGCGAAAGCGCTGGCTGCTCGAGCACGAACGACAGACGGGTGACGCACGTGTTCACTCCAAGCGTCGGCGTTCACCGACAGTCGCGCTTACCGAATAGGTGCGACCGCGTAGGCGGTCGGATCGACAACGCCGGCTTCGTTGAACGCGTCACGTCGCTCGCGGCACTTGCTGCACTGGCCGCAGTGACGTCCTTCCTGCGGATTCATGCAGGACAGCGTCAACTCGAGGCGAACGCCGAGTTCGACGCCCAGTCGAATGACGTCGCTCTTGTGCATCGCGGCCAGTGGCGTGTCCACCGTGAGCTCGTGTGCGAGTCCGAGCGAGAGCGCGCGTGCCATCGCGGCGAAGAATTCCGGCGTGGCATCCGGAAATGGGTTCCCTGCCAGCGGACCGAGCGCGATGCGGCCGATCCGATGCTGCGCGCAGTAGATCGCTGCCTTGCTGAGGAGGATGACGTTGCGTCCCGTCAGGTAGACATCCTCGTCCGGCGTGTCGAAGGCGGGCGGTTCGCCACGAAGAGCCCAGTGCGTGGCGGGATAGAGATCGCGCACGGTGAACGTCAGGCGCGCGACCGGAGCCAGTGCCTCGAACGGTGACGTCGCGAGCAGCCCCTCGAGCGCCGCCAGTTCTTGCGATTCCCACGCCAGGCCGGCGCTGACGTAGATTGGATGAACGGAGCCGCGCTGCGCTTCCGCGGCGGCGAGCACCGCGCTGTCGAGACCGGCCGACAGCAGCACGGCCGTCGTGTTTTGGGATGTGGTCATTTGCTGGACGGTCTCAACTGCACCCGCAGTCCCTACGGCAGCCCTGCGACGACAGTCGGCGCTGAATTCGAAGTTGCGTCCCAGGCATTGGATTTACGATAGTCGGAATGTACTCGGTCACCAAACGCATCGACTTCTGCTACGGCCATCGTCTGCTCGACTACGACGGCATCTGCAAGCACCCGCACGGCCACAATGCCGTTGCCGAGATCGAGATCCAGACCGAGGCGCTCGATCGCCGCAACATGGTCGTCGACTTCAACGACATCAAGCGGCTGATCAAGGGCTGGATCGATCGCGAGCTGGATCACAAGATGATCCTGCGGCGTGATGATCCGCTCGCCAGGTCGCTGGAGGCGCTGGGTGAGCCGATGTATCTCCTCGACAGCAACCCCACCGTCGAGCGGATCGCGCAGCTGCTGTTCGATATCTCGCACGAGCACGGTCTGCCGGTCGCGCGCGTGACGGTGTGGGAGACGCCGACGTCATGGGCCACGTACGAACGCTAACTCCCAACGCCCAACTCTCTTACGCACCGCCAACTCCCAATGCCTCATCGTCTTTTGGAGGTTGGGAGTTGGACGGGCGTCAGACGTTGGGAGTTGACGATTTCCAATGCCCCCCTCACTCATCGCGTTCGATTTGGACGGCACGCTGATCGATTCGCGTCGCGACCTGGCGGACGCCGCCAATACGCTGATCGAGGAGCTCGGAGGCGAGCGGCTGTCCGAGGATGCGATCGGGTCGATGGTCGGCGAAGGCGCGGCGGTGCTCGTGCGTCGCGCGCTGGCGGCGGCGCGCGTGCCGGAGCCGACCGATGCCGTGGCGCGGTTTCTCGCGCTCTACGACGCGCGGCTCCTCAATCACACGCGCCTCTACGACGGGGTCGTCGACGCGGTTCAGGCCGCGCGCGAACGCGCCCGCGTCGTCGTGTTCACGAACAAGCCGACGCGGCCGAGCGAGCGCATCCTCGAGGGACTCGGCGTGCGCACGCTGTTCGCGGAGGTGATCGGCGGCGACAATCCGCACGGTCGCAAACCGGACCCCGCCGCGCTTCTCGCAGCGATGAAGCGTGACGGAGTGGCGCCGGAGCACACCTTGATGGTCGGCGATTCGGCGATCGATCACGAGACGGCGCTGCGTGCCGGCGTACGCTGCTGCCTCTGCGCGTTCGGCTACGGCTTCCTCAATTTTTCGCGTGAGCGGCTGACGGGGGCGGAATGGATCGCCGACGCACCGTCGGATCTCACGGCGACGATCGCGAAGTTTTCGCGTGCGTAGTGTCCCGCTTCAGCTGGACCCACGCAAATGCGGCTTCAGCCGGACCTCGAATTCGGATAGGCTTCCGCCGCACACATACCAGGAGGTGTCATGGTACGAATGGCGATCGTGTATCCGGGGGAAGGCAAGCGCTTCGACGTGAAGTACTACATCGAGCGACACATGGCAGGTGCCCGGCAGATGCTCGCGCCGTATGGCCTGACCCGCGTGGAAGTCGATCGCCCGCTCGCCGCCGGGCCGATTGCGTGCATCGGCTACTTCTATTTCGAATCGCTCGATGGCCTGCAGCGCGGCATGGACGCGCATGCTCCCGAGTTGATTGCCGACGTACCAAACTACACGGACATCACGCCGCAGCTGTACACGGGTGAGGTTACGGAGGTCGCAGCGGTCTGACGTTCGGATCGTTCGGATCGTTCGGATCGTTCGGGTCGTTCGGGTCGTTCGGATCGTTCGGATCGTTCGGATCGTTCGAGTGGTTCGGATCGTTCGGATCGTTCGGATCGTTCGAGTGGTTCGAATCAATCCAGTCGAACGGGAGAGGATCGGCATGGGATCGCTGGACGGCAGGATTGCCGTAGTCGCCGGCGCGACACGCGGAGCGGGGCGCGGGATTGCTCGTGCGCTCGGCGACGCGGGAGCGTTTGTGTACTGCACGGGCCGCAGTGTCCGTGGCAACCCGTCGGCGTACGGCCGACCGGAAACGATCGACGAGACGGCGGAGATGATCACGCGCGCCGGCGGGCGTGCGGCTGCGGTGCGCGTCGATCACACCGTCGAGTCCGAGGTCGAAGCACTCTTCACGCGCGTCAAAGACGAACACGGGCGTCTCGACGTGCTGGTCAACAGTATCGCGGGCGAAGACCCGATGATGAAAGCGTACGGCTGGTTCTGGACAGCCAAGCTGGAGAACGCGGATGCCGTCCTGCGGCACGCACTCGTCTCCCACATCATCACCGCCAAGCATGCGGCGTTGATGATGATCGAACGCACGCATGGCCTCATCGTCGAAGTGACGGAGAACGATGTGCTCTCGGCGGGCGGAAATCCGCTGGCGCAGTCGGTGAAGTTGTCGCTCAAAGGACGCGCGCTGAACATGGCAGCGGAGCTCATGCCGTACAACGTCGCGGCGATCGCGGTGACGCCGGGATTCCTTCGGTCGGAAGCGATGCTCGAGCACTTCGGCGTGACCGAAGCCAACTGGCGCGACGGTGGCAAGCGCGACTCCAATTTCCTGCAGTCGGAATCGCCGCTGTTCGTCGGTCGAGCGGTGGCGGCGCTGGCCGCCGACCCCACGGTCATCGAACGATCCGGGCAGCTGTATTCGTCATGGGAGCTGGCCAAGGACTATGGGTTCACCGACGAGGATGGCAGTCGGCCGGACTGGGGATCGCATGCGATCGATTGGAGCGAATTTCCTCCCGACTTCATGGCTTACTTCCGCAACGGCGGCGCCATGCAACTCAAATGGCTCGAGGCGGTGACGGAGCGGACACGACGATTCATCGCGAAGATTCCCGGTTCCGACTAAAGCCGGATACGACTCCGCGCCGCATCGACGAGAACTACTTGAAGGGCAGCTCGTAGGAGAAGTATCCGACGACCGACGCGACGGTGCCGGCGGAAGACACTTGAACGGGAACGCCAAACGCGATGACCGTCTGCTTCGGACCCTTGTTCCACCCGGTGCGGAAGCCGGGAGAGATGATGCCCACCGCGTGTCGGTCGATCCGGCCGGACTCATCGCGCGCCGGAAAATCGACGCTCGTCTCGAGCAGGACATTGAACATCGGGCGCACGCGGTAGATCGCGCTTCCCGCCAGGTGTGGCGTCGTGTCGCCGGCCTGACGCGTCACTCCGGCGTTCCAGTGGACGTAGGTGTCGCCGAGCTGCTTGCTGAACGGCAGATTCACCTGTACGCCGGCGCGCCCGCCGCCGCGTCCCGCATCGGCGTCGCCCGTCGGAACGATGACCGACACACGCGGTGAAAAGGCTGGCCGACGAGGACCTTCCTCGGTCACCTGCAGTCGGTAGTTCACAAGTGTATCGGCAATGCCGCCGCCGAGGCCGACGTCGGCGAACTGCAGCGTATAGGAGATCTGATGCGTGTGGCTGAAGAGGGGCCACTCCTGCGTGAACACCGAGGTCCAGTCGCCTCCTTCCTGGAGCTGGAACGTCAGGATGTTCTGCACGACGCCGACGTCCTGATTGAAGGACTCCTCGACGAACACGGAATTGTCCTTGATCTGGAATGGCTGCGCCGGGTCGTTCGGGCTCTGCGCACGCGCGTCCGACGCGTGCGCAAAGACGACGAGGATCGCGCCGGCGATCCGGACCAGCAGCTTCGAGGCGGCCCGCATCCCGATCGTGATGCGCTGATCGTTTCTGCCACGTACCCGCACGCTGTCCGCCGCTGGATCCCGATGCTCCACTTCGATCGATTCACCCGGCTTGAGGTCGTAGCTCTCGATGAAGCGGAGGAAGGCACGGTCCTGATCCATCACGCGCATGACGGTGACAGGCGTTTGCAGCGGACACGTCAGCAGGCTTTCCGCGGGCTGGGGTTTCACGCGCCCGTCGGCGCTGGGAATCGGATCGCCGTGCGGATCGACTTCAGGACGGCCGAGCATTTCATCCATCCGATCGATCAACCGATCGGTGACGGCGTGTTCGAGTTGCTCGGCCTCCTCGTGCACTTCGTCCCACGAGTAGCCCATGACGCGCACGAGGAACAGCTCGATCAGCCGATGCCGTCGCAGGACGAGCGCGGCGAGCTTCTCGCCCGATGCCGTCAGGGCGACGCCCGCGTACGGCTCGTAGCGCACGAGGCCGGACTCGGCGAGCGTCTTGACCATCGTGGTTGCCGTACCGGGAGCGACGCCGAGCGACGCAGCGAGTTGCCCCATCGGCAGCAGACGTTGCGGGCGCGCGAGCGATGCGACACCGAGGTAGATGGCCTTGAGGTAGTTTTCGACGGTGCTGGAAGCGAGCATGGCGAATCGGCCGGCTATTTTGCTACAACCAAGTTGACTTTTAGGATACTAAGCCAATAGATTTTGAATAGTCAAAATGCCGCCGGAATCCGATATCCCCGTTTCTGCCCCCGGTCGTGGCTGGCGGAGCGAGCCTCAGGAGCGCAGCCTTCGCGAAGTCCACTCCTCGATTGCGGTGCCGCACGCCGCCGGTTTCTGGCGGAAGCTCTTCGCGTTCGCGGGGCCGGGCTACCTCGTCGCGGTCGGTTACATGGATCCGGGCAACTGGGCCACCGATCTGGCGGGAGGCGCGCGCTACGGATACACGCTGCTCAGCGTGATCATGATTTCGAACCTGATGGCGATCCTGCTGCAGGCCCTTTCGCTGCGACTCGGAATCGCCAGCGGGCGCGACCTGGCGCAGGCGTGTCGCGACAGCTATTCGAAGCCAGTGACGATCGCGCTATGGATCCTCTGCGAGATTGCGATCGCCGCCTGCGATCTGGCCGAGGTGCTCGGCGCCGCGATCGCGCTCAATCTGCTGTTCGGGTTGCCGCTGATCTGGGGCGTCTGTCTCACCGCGTTCGACGTGCTCATCGTGCTGTTCCTGCAGCACAAGGGCTTCCGCTACGTCGAGGCGCTCGTCGTCGGTTTGATCGTGATGATTGCCGGCTCGTTTCTCATCGAGCTGATCCTGTCGAAGCCGGATCTCGCGGGGGTCGCCGCCGGGTTCGTCCCGACGACCGACATCCTCCGCGACGGCGACATGCTCTACATCGCCGTCGGCATCCTGGGCGCGACGGTGATGCCGCACAACCTGTATCTGCACTCGTCGATCGTGCAGACGCGCAAGTATCTCGACAACGTCGAGAGCAAGAGGGAGGCGATCCGGTTCGCGACGATCGACTCTTCAGTCGCGTTGATGTCGGCGCTCTTCATCAACGCGGCGATTCTCGTCATGGCGGCAGCGGTCTTCCATGGATCCGGGAACGAGCAGGTCGCGGACATCAGCGACGCGTACAAACTGCTCACGCCGTTGCTCGGCACCAAGGCCGCGAGCGTCCTGTTCGCGGTCGCTCTGCTCTGTTCCGGTCAGAACGCCACGCTGACGGGCACGCTGGCCGGACAGATCGTGATGGAGGGATTCGTCAACATCCGGCTGCGGCCGTGGCTGCGACGGCTGATCACGCGTCTGATCGCCATCGTCCCCGCGATCGTCGTCGTGTCGTTGTACGGCGAACGCGGGACCGGGCAGCTGCTCGTTCTCAGCCAGGTCATTCTCAGCCTTCAGCTGTCATTCGCCGTGATCCCGCTGGTGATGTTCACGGGCAATCGGCACAAGATGGGCACGTTCGTGAGTCCGGCCTGGGTGAAAGCGCTGGCGTGGCCGGTTGCCGTGATCATCGCCGCGCTCAACGTCTATATCCTGCCCATTCTTCTGAGCGACCTGTGGCAAACTTTCGCGGGATAGCCACCTTCGCCAATGGCTTCGGTGGCCAGGCCTGAGATGTATCAGCGCATACTCGTTGCGGTGGAGAATTCGCCGGCAGATCAGACGATCCTGAACCACGTACGCGGGCTCGCCACACTCACGGGGGCCGAGCTGCTGCTGGTCCACGTCGCCGACGGGTTCGCCGCGCGTCACTTCAAGGACCTGGAGCTCCGCGAGTCCGAGGAGATGCGGAAGGATCGCGCCTACCTCGATCACCTCTCGACCGAACTGACCGCCCACAACATTCGCGTGTCGACGGAGCTGGCGATGGGTGATCCGGCGACGGAGCTGATTCGCCTCGCCGAAGCACGGCGCGCGGATCTGATCGCGATGTCGACGCACGGTCATCGGGGCTTGAACGATCTGCTGCGCGGGACCACGGTCAGCAGGGTTCGCCACGAAGTCCGTATCCCGGTCTTGCTGCTCCGCGCGCAGTAGCGCGGACCTTGTCAGGTCCGCGTGACCTTGCGTTCTGAAATCGCTACTCCCGAAGGCAAGCGCCGGTACGTCCGTCGCCTGTTCGCGACGATCGCCGACCGCTACGACTTCATCACCCGCTTTCTCTCATACGGTCAGGATCAGCGGTGGAAGCGACGGCTGATTGAACTGGCCGAGATCGGCGCGAACGATCGCATCCTCGATCTCGCCTGCGGCACGGGCGACATCGCCGGGATGGCCGCTCACCGAGCGCGATCCGCGGTCGGTCTGGACATGACGTTGCAGATGCTGCAGCTTGCGGCTGTACGCCGTTCAGTTCCTGGTTCCGGGTTCCGTGTTCCAAGTTCCCGGGTTCCTGGTTCTGAGGTTCCGAGTTCCGAGGTTTCAAGTTCGAACTCTGAACGGCCGGAACCTGGAACTGGGAACCCGGAACCCGGAACGGGAGTGGCGCTCGTTTGCGCCGACATGCTTGCGCTGCCGTTTCCCGGCGACCACTTCGATGTCGTGACCATCGGCTACGGTCTTCGGAACGTCCCGGACCTCGCGCAGGCGATCCAGGAAATCCATCGCGTGCTGGCACCCGGTGGCCGCATGCTGTCGCTCGATTTCAACCGTCCCGAGAACGCGATCGTTCGGGTCGCTTATCTGGTCTATCTGAGTGTCGTCGGCTCGGCGGTCGGGTGGGCGCTGCACGGCGATCCAGACACGTATCGCTACATCCCCGAATCAATCCGCAATTATCCGGGTGCCCGCGGCGTGGCGCGGCTGCTCGAGCAGCGCGGGTTCACGAACGTGCGCGTGATTGCCGTGCTGGGTGGCTTCATGTCGATCCATGTCGCGATGAAAGATTCCTCGCGCGTCAACTCCCAACTCCCAACTCACTGACGATGGAACCAACTCCCAACTCCCAACTCACTGACGATGGAACCAACTCCCAACTCCCAACCCACTGACGCCCGAACCAACTCCCAACGGTTCGATTCACGTTTGGAAGTTGGGAGTTGGTTCCAGCGAAGTGCGTTGGGAGTTTACCGCTCCAACCATGGTTCAAGCGCGCCGAGCAGGAACTCCAGGACCTCGTCTTCCGTGATGGCGTCCGGTGACGCGCCACGCTTCAGCGTGCGTTCCTCGTCGAGCGTCCGCGACCCGCGCGAGTACCTGACACGCGCAACGACTTCCGGTTGCTCGCCGGATGTGTCGAGCGCGAAATCAATGAAATCGTCGCGCCCCGTATCCGACGCAAGACGCAACCCACCGGCCGGAGTGAAGACTGAAAACGAATAGCCCTCCGCCTTGAGCGCATTCGCGAGCTGACGCATCACCGGTGTTGCCACGCCATTCAGAAACGTCTCGTATGCGCGCTCGGCTTGCGACGCGCGTTCGCGGCGCTGTTGCGAACGGCGGCGCGCGCTATCCATCGCGGCCTTGAGCCGTCGTCGTACCAGTGAAACTTCCAATGGGACTCCTTGTCGGCGCGTCTCGAAAACAAGACGCGCCCTACAACGTTTGTAGAGCGAGTCCTGTTCTATGGACCCGCCGGCGTCAAATTGCGCCCTCGGCTCGCATCCGAGCGATCTCACTCGCACCGAAGCCGATTTCGCGCAGAACCGCCTCCGTATGTTGTCCGAGCGTCGGGGGCGCCGTTCGCACCGACCCCGGCGTTTCCGACAGCTTCACGGGCACCCCGAGTACCTTGACGAGGCCGGCGGCGGCGTGCTCGACCACTTCGATCATCTGTCGCGCCTCGATCTGGGGATCGGTCAGCACGTCGGGCACGGCACGAACCGCACCGCATGGAACGCCCGCCTGCGTCAGCAGCTCGATCCACTGCGCTCGCGGACGCGACCGCAACGCCGGCGCGATCTCGCCGCACAGGGCATCGTAATTGACAACGCGTGCGGGGTTGGTCGCGTAGCGTGGATCGACCGGAAGTGACCTCAGCTCGGCGACGTCGCAGAAACGGCGGAACTGATCATCGTTGCCGACGGCCAGAAAGAACTCGCCGTCAGCCGCCGGGACCGTATCGTACGGCGCGATCGTCGGATGGCGATTGCCCATCCGCGCCGGTGTAAACGACGCATTCAGACACGCTGACGCCTGATAGCTGAGCAACGAAATCGCGCCGTCGAACAGGCTGACGTCGACCCATTGCCCGCGGCCGCCGCGCTCGCGAGCGTAAAGCGCGAGCAGGATTCCCTGAACGGCATACAGCCCCGCCACGAGGTCGACGATGGCCACGCCCAGTCGAAACGGTGGGCCGTCCGCATCCCCCGTGATGCTCATCAACCCGGCCTCCGCCTGCATGACCGCGTCATACCCGGCTCGATCGCGCAGCGGCCCGGTCTGGCCGTATCCTGAAATCGAGGCGTAGATCAGGCGCGGATGCCGAGCCCGAAGCGTCGTGTAGCCAAGCCCGAGACGATCGAGTGTGCCGGGCCGGAAGTTCTCGACCAACACATCCGCCTGGGCCAGCAACCGGTCGAGCGCCTCGCGCGCCGCCGCCGCTTTCAGGTCGAGCGTAATGCTCTCTTTGTTTCGATTGATGCTGAGAAAATAGGTGCTCTCACCGCCGGAAAAGGGAGGCCCCCACGAACGGGTTTCATCGCCGCGGCCGCGCTGCTCGACCTTGATGACCCGTGCGCCCATGTCCGCGAGCAGCATGGTGCAGAACGGACCAGACAGGACACGCGTCAGATCCAGAATTGTGATGCCCGCAAGCGGGCCAACTGGTGTGGTCACTTTCGCGTCAAAATCCTTACCATGAACCGCCCCTTCATCGCCGCGCTCGTGTGTTTGCTTACCGTTCCGGCTTATGGCCAGGGGCGCGCCGTCCCGGAAGCGGACGTCGTCGTGACGACGGGCGAGGGCATCGTGCAAGCGGTTCCGGATCGTGCGTGGATCACCGTCAGCGCTGAATCGCGGGCGCCGAGTGCGCGCGAGGCGCAACGCCGGAATACCGAGGCGATGACACCGGTTCAAGACAAGCTGCGCGGCGCAGGCATTCCCGCCGACGCCATCAAGACCGTCGGCTACGACGTACAGTACGAGTGGGATTACGTGAACAACCGCCGCGTCGGGAAGGGGTATGTCGCGCGCAACACGATCGAGGTGCGGGTCGACGCGATCGAGCGCGTGGGCGAATTCCTGGAAATCGCGGGATCATCGGGCGCGACAGCGCTCGGTGGAATCCGGTTCGATGTGAAGGATCGCGCCAAGCTTCAGCGCGATGCGGTCCGCCTGGCGGTCGTCGAAGCCCGCTTCAAGGCGGAGGCCGCGGCCGCAGGTGCTGGCCGGGCGATCGATCGTATTATCCGCATCGACGAGCAGGGCAGCGTGGTACCGATCCCCGGTCCCCGTCCATTCCTGCGGGAACAGGCACAGATAGCGGCTGCCGATGCGGCGCTGCCGATCTCGGCGGGTCAGATCGAATTGCGCGCCAACGTGACACTGACCGCATCGCTGAAATAGGAGCTCGCATGTCAATTCCCAACACGCTTCGCTGGAGCCAACTCCCAATTTCCAAAAGGAATGGGTCTCAACCTGCAGAGCGGTTCTCGAACGTTGGGAGTTGGTTCGTGCGTTTTGGTTCGTGCGTCAGAGAGTTGGGAGTTGGGAGTTGGCGCCAGCGTAAGGGATTTGGGAGTTGACGAGTTCTTTCGGAACAGATGTGACGACCGACTACACCCGAGCAAGACGAATCCTGGCGCGCCGCGATCCGGTCATCCGCGATCTGATGCGAACGCACGGCCCCTGTCGTCTGGCCGATGTCCAGCACACCGATCCGTTCAAGGCGCTCGCGCACGCGATCATCGCGCAGCAGTTGTCCACGAAGGCGGCGGCGACGATCGAAGCGCGATTCGCTGCGCTCTTCCCGTCGCGCATTCCCACGCCCGAGGCGACGATGAGGCTGACGGACGAGCAACTGCGGGCATGCGGCCTCAGCACGCAGAAGGTCCGGTATATTCGCGATCTCTGCGACCATGTTCAGAACGGGTCGCTGCCGCTCCACGATCTTGGCGCGCTTGCCGATGACGCCGTCATCGACGCGCTCACGAAAGTGAAGGGCATCGGGCGCTGGACGGCGGACATGTTCCTGATGTTCCGCCTGCATCGGCCCGACGTCCTGCCGGTTGGAGATCTCGGAATCATCAAGGCCGTGCAACGCGCATACAGGCTGCGCAAGGCGCCGACCCCTGAGCGCCTGACGAAAATTGGCGAGTCGTGGCGGCCGTATCGGTCGGTGGCATGTTGGTATCTGTGGGCTAGTCTGGACAGTAAGCAGTAAGCAGCAGGCAGCGGGCAGACTGCCTACTGCCATCTGCCTACTGCCCACTAAGTGAGATGAATATGCACAAGCGTCTGACCGTCAGTGTCCTGCTGAGCGCCGCGATCGTCGCCGGCGCGCTCGCCACGTCGACCGCGCAGAGTCGTGCGGGAACCGGCGGCGCGAACGATGTGCCGCGCCTTCCGGTCGAGACCATCACGCTCTCGAACGGTCTGAAAGTGATGCTCAGCCAGGAGCATCGGCTGCCGATGGTGTCGGTGAACCTCTGGTATCACGTCGGACCGGCGAATGAAGATGCGGGACGCACCGGCTTCGCCCACCTGTTCGAGCACATGATGTTCCAGTGCTCGAAGCACGTGCCGTGCGATTCGCACCTGAAACTGCTCGAGGCCGCGGGCGCCAGCGATCTGAACGGCACCACCGATTACGACCGCACTAACTACTTCGAGACCGTTCCTTCGAATCAGCTGGAGCTGGCGCTCTGGCTCGAATCCGATCGCATGGGCTACCTGCTCGACAAGGTCGATCAGGCGGCCCTCTCGAACCAGCAGGACGTGGTCCGCAACGAACGGCGACAGAGCGTCGAGAACCAGCCGTACGGCATGGCCGAAGAAGCGCTCGTGCAGTCGCTCTTCCCGGACGGACATCCCTACTACGGCAACGTGATTGGATCACACGCGGACATCCAGGCGGCGAAGCTCGATGACGTGAAGAAGTTCTTCCGGCAGTACTACGCCCCGAACAACGCCGCCCTCGCGATCGTGGGCGACTTCGATCCAGCGCAGACGAAGAAGCTGGTCGAGAAGTACTTCGGCACGCTGAAGCGCGGTCCCGAGGTGCCGCCGATCACGGCGACGACTCCGAAGATCACGTCGGAGCGGCGCAAGGTCGTGCCGTCGCGCGTGGAGCTGCCGCGCGTCTACATGGCGTGGATCACGTCCCCCATCTTCAAGCCCGGTGATGCCGACGCGGATCTCGCCTCCACGATTCTCGGCGGCGGCCGTTCGAGCCGGCTGTACAAGAAGCTGGTGTACGAGAAGCAGATCGCACAGAACGTCTCGGCCACACAGCAGTCGCTCATTCTTGGCTCGGTCTTTCAGATCGACGTGACGGCGCGCCCCGGTCACACGGTCGACGAGATCGAGAAGGCGATCGACGAGGAGTTGAACGCGTTCCGGGCGCGACCGCCGGACGCGACCGAGCTCGAGCGCGCTCGCAACACGATCGAAACGAACATCATCGGTGGCCTCGAGCGGCTGGGTGGCTTCGGCGGCATCGCCGACCGCTTGAACTCGTACAATCACTACCTCGGCACGCCCGACTATCTCGAGAAGGACATTCAGCGTTATCGCGCCGTGACCCCTGAGTCCATCCAGGCGTTCGCGCGCGAGCAGCTCCAGCCGAACGCCCGCGTCGTCGTCCATGCCGTGCCCGGCGAGCCGCAGATCGATCCCGGGCCGCCGCCGGCGACAGTCACGAAGACGGAAGGACAGGGCGCCGAATCGATCAACCCGGACGAACCGTGGCGCAACGAGATGCCCAAGGGCGCCGCGGCCAAGCCGCTGCAACTGGCGACTCCGATGACGGCCACGCTACCCAACGGCCTGACGCTCATCCTCAGCGAGCGGCGCGGCGTACCGATCGTCGCGGCCAATCTGGTGCTCAGGACGGGGAGCGACGCCAATCCGGGGCGTAAGCCTGGTCTCGCGAACTTCGTCGCGGCGATGCTCGACGAAGGCGCCGGCACGCGCGACGCGCTGCAGATTGCCGACGAAGTGGCGCGACTGGGCGGCAGCCTCACGACCGGCAGCAGCATGGACGCGACGACGGTGAGCGCGCGATCGCTGGCGAAGAACTTCCCGGCCATGCTCGATCTGATCGCCGACGTCACGCTGCGGCCGTCGTTCCCGGCCGCTGAAGTCGAGCGGCAGCGCGCGAGCCGGCTCGCACAGCTCGTGCAGCAGCGCGAGAACCCGGCGCAGCTGGCCGGGCAGATCACGGCCGCGGCGCTTTACGGAGACGAGCATCCGTACGGCTATACCGAAATCGGGACCGAGGGCGCGGTGAAGGGCATGAGCCGCGACGACATGCAGCAGTTCTGGAGGCAGAACTTCGTCCCGAACAACGCGGCGCTCGTCGTGGCCGGCGACATCTCGATGACCGATCTGCGTGCGCTAGTGGAAAAGGCGTTCGGCGGCTGGATGCGCGGAACGCCGACGAAGCCGGCCTTCGGCTCGCCCTCGACGACTCAGGCGAAGATCATCATCGTGGACAAGCCGGGGGCGCCGCAGACGCAGCTGCGCGTCGCGGCGATCGGCGCGGCGCGCTCCTCGCCGGACTTCCGGGCGATGCAGGTCATGAATCTCGCGCTCGGCGGCTTGTTCGCGAGCCGCATCAACATGAACCTGCGCGAGGAGCACGGATATACCTACGGCGCCAACTCTCAGTTCTCGTTCCGGAAGAGCGCGGGTCCGTTCCAGGTGGCCAGTGGCGTGCGCACCGACGTGACAGCACCGGCCATCGGCGAGATCTTCAAGGAGATCCGCGGCATGACCGACAAGGCGATGCCGGCCGAGGAGCTCGCCGGCGCCAAGAGCGCGATGGTGAACTCGCTGCCGGGCGCGTTCGAGACCGCCAGCAATGCCGTCGGCAACTTCTCGAACATCTTCATCTATAGCCTGCCGCTCGATTACTACAGCCACTACGCCGACCAGGTGAACGCGGTTACCTCCGAACAGGCGCTGGCGATGGCGAAGAAGTATCTCCGACCGGACCGGCTGGTGGTCATTGCCGTCGGCGATCGCGCGAAGATCGAACCCGAGATCAAGAAGTTGAATCTCGGATCGGTCGAGGTCTGGGGGCCGGACGGGAAGCCAATCAGCTAACTCCCAACGCCCAACTCCCTGACGGTCGATCCAACTCCCAAAACCCCGGAATATAGCTTGGGAGTTGGGAGTTGGCTCAGCGTCAGTGAGTTGGGGGTTGACGGTGATCTATAATTTCCGACTGTAACAGTCGGATATGCCAGTCGCCACCTCAGGGCTTCTCCGCACGGCAGCCTCCGTCGTCGATCTGATTGGAAATACGCCGTTGATCCGCTTGTCCGGGTTCGAGGGCGGGCTCCGGGACGTCGAGCTCTACGCGAAGGCCGAGTGGAAGAACCCGGGAGGGTCGGTCAAGGACCGTCCGGCGGCGCGGATGATTGCCGACGGCGAAGCGTCAGGCGCGCTCAGCCGGGAGAAGATCATCCTCGATGCGACCTCAGGTAACACGGGCATTGCCTACGCGATGATCGGTGCGGCCAAGGGGTATCGCGTCCGACTGTGCGTTCCCGAGAACGTGACGCCCGAACGCAAACGGATCCTCAAGGCGTTCGGCGCCGAGATTGTCTTCACTGATCCGATGCAGGGCTCCGACGGCGCCATCCTGAAAGTGAAGGAGCTGTACGCGGCCAACCCTGACTTGTACTTCTACCCCGACCAGTACAACAATCCGGGCAACTGGCGCTCACACTACGACACCACCGCGCCCGAGATCATCGAGCAGACGGGTGGTCGCCTCACGCATTTCGTCGCCGGTCTCGGGACGAGCGGCACGTTCGTCGGCGCGGGACGTCGTCTGCGTGAGTTCAACCCGGACATCCGGTTGATCTCCGTTCAGCCTGATTCACCGCTCCATGGTCTCGAGGGGTTGAAGCACATGGAGACGGCGATCGTTCCCGGAATCTACGATCCGACGCTCGCCGATGAGGATCTTGGTGTGACGACGGAGGAGGCGTTCGAGCTGACGCGGGCGCTGGCGCGTCAGGGCGTGTTCGTCGGCATCTCGAGCGGCGCCAATCTCGCGGGTGCGCTGCGCGTGGCGCGCGAAGCATCTGCCGGTCGCACCGTTTCCGGGCCGTCGCTCGTCGTAGTGGTGGTGTTCTGCGACGGTGGCGAAAAGTATCTGTCCGAGCGCTTCTGGGACGAGGGGTCGGGCGCCCAGTCCGCCGCTCTGCCGCGCGCGGAGAAAGGGAGCGTGCGGTCGTGAGTCTCACACTGGTGTCCGGGATCGCCGACGCGATCCGTGCGCACGGCGTAGAAACCTACCCGAATGAATGCTGCGGCGCGCTGATCGGTTGCGACGGGGTCGTGACCGCGACCTACGCGCTGCCGAACACGACCGAGGAGGGGCCGCGCCGACGTTTCCTCGTGCGGCCGGACGACTACCGGCAGGCCGAGAAGCGCGCCGGCGAGTTGAGTGGGGATCTCCTCGGGTTCTACCATTCGCACCCGGATCATCCTGCCCGACCGTCGCAATACGACCTGGATCACGCCTGGCCGTCGTTCTCTTACATCATCGTTTCCGTTCGTTCCGGCGTCCCAGAGGATATGACCTCATGGCGCCTGAGTGAGGATCGTTCCGCTTTCGAGGCTGAAAACTTACTGGACGGTCTCAACAGAACCACTACGGGGGACGACAGCCGTTCGACGGCGGTTACGCGGGCCGACCAACCGGAGGCCCGCTCCTAAATCGAAGGACTGACCACGAGATGAACACGATTCACATCCCGACGCCGCTGCGCCCTTTCACGGACAAAAGGGAGGCGGTCGAAGTGACCGGCGGTACTGTCGGCGAGCTGCTCGCCGACCTCACGAAGAAGTACGAGGGCCTGCGCAAGCACCTCTACACCGACCAGGGGAAGCTGCGGAACTTCGTCAACGTGTATCTGAATGACGAAGACATCCGCTACCTGCAAAAGGAGGAGACGCCCGTCAAGCCGGGCGACTCGCTGAGCATCGTCCCCTCAGTGGCGGGTGGGGCGCCTTCCGCGGTGGAGACGGAGCTGCCAACGCTCTCGCAGGAAGAGATCAAGCGCTACAGCCGGCACTTGATCATGCCGGAGGTCGGCATCGACGGTCAGCGCAAGTTGAAGGCGGGCAGCGTGCTCTGCATCGGCGCTGGCGGGCTTGGTTCTCCTGCAGCGATGTATCTCGCCGCGGCCGGCATCGGCCGCATCGGCATCGTCGACTTCGACGTCGTCGACTTCAGCAACCTGCAGCGTCAGCTGCTGCACGGCACGAAGGACGTGGGCCGGTCGAAGAACGAGTCGGCGAAGAGTCGACTGTTGGATCTGAATCCGCACATCCAGGTCGATACGTACGAGACGGCGCTGAGCTCGCAGAACGCGCTCGATCTGTTCAAGGACTACGATGTCATCCTCGACGGCACGGACAACTTCCCGACGCGCTATCTGGTGAACGACGCGTGCGTGCTGACCGGCAAGCCGAACGCCTACGGCAGCATCTTCCGCTTCGAAGGGCAGGCGTCGGTGTTCGCGACCAAGAACGGTCCGTGCTATCGCTGCCTGTATCCGGAGCCGCCGCCTCCTGGACTCGTCCCGAGCTGCGCTGAAGGCGGCGTGCTGGGTGTGCTGCCGGGGATCATCGGCGTGATTCAGGCTACCGAGACGGTGAAGCTGATTCTGGGCATCGGCGAGCCGCTCATCGGGCGCTTCATGATCTATGACGCCCTGAAGATGCGTTTCCGCGAACTGAAGCTGAAAAAGGATCCCGAGTGCCCGGTATGCGGCACACATCCGACGGTGACGAAGCTGATTGATTACGAACAGTTCTGCAGCATCCATCCCGAGCCGCAGACCGGACAGACGGGAGCGACCGTGAACGATTGGGAGATTACGCCTGTCGACCTGAAGAAGAAGCTCGACGCCGGCGAGACGCCGTTCATTCTGGATGTGCGCGAGCCCAACGAGTACCAGATCAATCGCATCGCGGGATCGACGTTGATTCCGCTCGGCGAGCTGCCACGCCGGTATCAGGAACTGCCGCGCGACCGCGAGATCATCACGCAGTGCAAGATGGGCGGCCGCAGCGCGAAGGCTCAGGACTTCCTGAAGTCGGTCGGGTTCAGCAACGTGAAGAACCTGAGGGGCGGGATCCTGGAATGGATCGACAAGGTCGATCCGAGTCAGCCGAAGTACTAGTTGGTGGGTGGTGGGTGGTAGGTGGTAGTTAGTCGGTCGATGGTGGTCGTGGGAATTTCCGGAATACAGTCGAGCCGTTCCGCCACGACCCACCATCCACCACCCAACCATCCAGCATTGACGCCGCTCCGGGCAACTCGGTAAAATCGGACTAGCTTGGTCGGAGTTCAAGGCGACTAATGCTCAGGCTTTCGAAAAAGGCCGATTACGCGCTGATCGCGATGAAGCACCTGGCTCAGAAATCGAGCGGGGCGCCGTCGACGAGCGCGCGGGAGATCGCCGAGCAGTACGACATCCCGATCGAGCTGATGGCCAAGGTCCTCCAGCGCCTGGTCCGAACGGGCCTGCTGGTCTCGACCCAGGGAACCCGCGGCGGCTACACCCTGGGGCGGCCCGCGTCGACGATCAGCGTGGCGGCCGTGATTCAGGCGATCGACGGACCGGTGACGGTGACGGCATGTTCGACGGTGAAGAACGATTGCGAGCAGTATCAGAAGTGCAGCATTCGTGATCCGCTGTGGCAGATTCGCGAGCGGATCGTGGCGGCACTCGACACGGTCACGCTCGCTGAAATGGCGACTGACAACATCGCGGCGGCCGCGCCCGTCGCAGTAGTACGACGATGAAACTACCGATTTACATGGACTATCACGCCACGACGCCCGTCGATCCGCGGGTGCTCGAGGCCATGCTGCCGTTCTTCACCGACAAGTTCGGCAACGCGGCGAGCCGCAATCACGCCTTCGGGTGGGAAGCCGAGGAGGCGGTGGAGCAGGCGCGCAAGAACGTGGCGGATCTCATCGGCGCCAGCGCCAAGGAAGTGATCTTCACGAGCGGCGCCACCGAGTCGAACAACCTCGCGATCAAGGGCGTCGCCGAGATGTATCGCGAGAAGGGCAATCACGTCATCACCTGCGTGACCGAGCACAAGGCGGTCATCGACACCTGCAAGAAGCTCGAGAAGCAGGGGTCGCGCGTCACGTATCTGCCGGTCCAGAAGGACGGCCGGATCGATCTCGACGAGCTGCGGTCGGTGATCACCGACAAGACGATCCTCATCACGATCATGACAGCCAACAACGAGATCGGCGTCCTGCAGCCGATCGAGGAGATTGGCAAGATCGCGAAGGAGAAGGGGATCCTCTTTCACACCGACGCGGTGCAGGCGGTCGGGAAGATCCCATTCGACGTGAACAAGTCGAAGGTCGACCTGGTGTCGCTCAGCGGTCACAAATTCTATGGTCCCAAGGGTGTGGGTGCGCTCTACGTCCGGCGCCGCAATCCACGCGTGCTGCTGTCGGAACAAATCAGCGGCGGCGGTCACGAGCGCGGGATGCGGTCAGGCACGCTGAACGTTCCGGGCATCGTCGGCCTCGGAAAGGCAGCGGCGCTTGCGCACGCCGAGATGGCCACCGAAGGCGAGCGCTTGCGGGGGCTGCGCGATCGGCTGAACGAGAAGTTCCACAAGAACCTCGATGAGATCTACATCAACGGTTCAATGGAGCACCGACTGCCGCACAACTTGAACATCAGCTTCGCGTACGTCGAAGGCGAATCGCTGCTGATGGGGATCAACGACGTGGCGGTCTCATCCGGGTCCGCCTGCACCTCGGCGAGCCTGGAGCCGTCCTACGTGTTGAAGGCGCTCGGTGCCGGAGACGACCTTGCACACTCATCGATCCGTTTCGGCTTGGGTCGCTGGACCACGGAAGAAGAAGTCGACTACGTCGTCGAGAAGCTGACGACCGTGGTGCGGCGGCTGCGCGAGATGTCGCCGCTCTACGAGATGGCGAAGGAAGGCGTCGACCTGGCAAAGATGCAGTGGGTGACGCATTAGTCACCCGAAAGCGTAGGGGCCGCCTTTAGGCGGCCCTGGATCAGGGCCGGCTTCAGCCGGCCCCTACGACGGAGAAATCAATGGCTTACTCAGACAAGGTCATCGACCACTACGAGAACCCACGCAACGTGGGATCGCTGCCGAAAGACGACGTGAACGTCGGTACCGGGCTGGTCGGCGCGCCGGAGTGCGGCGACGTCATGAAGCTGCAGGTCAAGGTGAACCCGGATACGGGTGTCATCGATGACGCGAAGTTCAAGACGTTCGGGTGCGGGTCGGCGATTGCGAGCTCGAGTCTGGCGACCGAGTGGTTGAAGGGGAAGACGGTCGATCAGGCGCTGGCGATCAAGAACACCGACATCGTCGCCGAGCTGGCGCTGCCGCCGGTGAAGATTCATTGCTCGGTTCTCGCCGAGGATGCGATCAAGGCGGCGATCGCCGACTACAAGAACAAGCAGGAGGCTTCGAAAGGCGCTCCGGCTGGCGCCGGACAGCATTCGCAGCCGAGCGCGTAGTCAACTCCCAACACACGTCGCCGAGCCAATTCCCAACTTCCAACAAGGGAATCATTGGGAGTTGGAGCGAGCGTAAGGGAGTTGGGAGTTGGAAGTTGACAAGGTCCATGATTGAGATTTCCGAAACCGCCGCGACCAAGATTCGTTCGCTGATGGCCAAGCAGGGCATCAGCGAAGGGGGTCTTCGTGTCGGCGTTAAAGGCGGCGGCTGTTCGGGTCTGAGCTATACGTTCGCGTGGGAGAAGGAGCCGCGGCTCGGAGACGAGGTCTTCGAGGCGCACGGGGCGAAGATCTACGTCGATCGCAAGAGCTTCCTGTTTCTGAACGGGACGACGCTCGATTACGACACGGCGCTGCTCACCAAGGGTTTCGTCTTCCACAATCCGAACGCCAAACAGACCTGCGGCTGCGGCAGCTCCTTTGGCGCGTGAATCCCGAACCTATTCCACTTCGCGCTGAAGCGGTGCTGGAGTGCCGCAGCTGCGGCGCCGGCGCACCGGTCGACGAGCACTTCTGTCCGAGCTGCAGCCGCATTCTCACGCTCGGCCGGCATGGCGATTACTTCTCGTTCCTCGGCGTCCCGCGTCATCTGAATCTCGACCTGCACGACCTCGAGGGACGTTTCCGTGAGCTCAGTCGGAAGTTCCACCCGGACTACTACTACAACGCGACCCCGTCGGAACGGTTGGCGAGCCTGGAGCGGTCGTCGTATTTGAACGATGCGTATCGCGCGCTCAGGAATCCGGTGAGCAGGATCGAGCATCTGCTGGCTATCGAAGGATTGCCGCCGGCGCGGTCGGCAGATGGAACCGCGAAGGTCCCGCCGTCGCTGCTCGAAGAGGTCTTCGCGCTCAACGAGGAGCTCGACGAGATCCGCGAGCTGCGTGAATCGGGAGCGGATCCGAACACGCTGCGTGCGCGGCTGGAGTCGGCCCGCAAACCGATCGACGCCAAGCGCGAAGAGCACGAGGAGCAGCTGCGTCAGTTGAGCGGGCAGTGGGACGCGCTCGCCTCGGATGCGGCGCCGGAACAGAAGAAGCGCACGCTCGACGCACTGCGCGAGCGATTGCTGGAGCGCAATTACATCCATAACTTGCTCGCCAGTATCGAGCGCGAGCTGGCTGGCTCTGGGCTTTCGACTTTGGGCTCTGGGGCCCAGAGCCAAGAGCCTCGAGCCTAAAGCCGATGAGCAAAGTAGTTGGCATCGACCTCGGCACCACCAACAGCCTCGTTGCCTACGTGCGCGACGGCGTGCCGGTCGTGATCCGCGACGCCTCGGGCGACGCGCTCGTTCCCTCCGTCGTGTCGCTTGGCGACGACGGCACCATCTTCGTCGGTCGCGAAGCGCAGCGTCGTCTGCTGACCAATCCGTCGCGGACGGTCTATTCCGTCAAGCGCTTCATGGGTCGGGGCATCGAGGACGTGACCGACGACGCAGCGATGCTGCCGTTCACCATCGGCGGTGAAGCGGGCGGTGTCGTCCGCATCGGGATCGGCGGCAAGGAGTTCACGCCGCCCGAGATCTCGGCGTTCGTCCTGCGCGAGTTGAAGCATCGCGCCGAGGAACATTTCCGCCAGGAAGGCGAGTTCGACTTCGAAGTGGACCGCGCCGTCATCACGGTGCCCGCCTACTTCAACGACGCACAGCGCACCGCGACGCGCGACGCTGGACGACTCGCGGGGCTCGAGGTGCTGCGGATCATCAACGAGCCGACGGCGGCGTCGCTTGCCTATGGGCTCGACAGGAAGAATCGCGGCACGATCGCCGTCTACGATCTCGGCGGCGGCACGTTCGACATCTCGATCCTGAAGGTCGAGGACGGCGTGTTTCAGGTGTTGTCGACGAATGGCGACACGCATCTCGGCGGCGACGACATCGACCGCCTGCTGATGCTGCTGGTCCTGCGCGAGATGCAGATAGGCGGGTCGGCGGTCGGCGACGATGTCGGGCGGGTGCTGTCTTCCGCACCCGCCGAACCCGAGGACGCGCCGGCGGAATTTATCCAGGCGATTCGCAAGGCGGTCATCCACGCAAAGTGGGACCTCTCCGATGTCGAGGAGACCGACATCGAGATCCCGCCGTCGCCCGCCGCCCCTCGCGGTTACCACCGGCATCTCACGCGGCGCGAGTTCGAGGCGCTGATTCGGCCGCTGGTCGATCGCACGCTGGAGCCGGTGCGCCAGGCGTTGGCAGATGCGGGCCTCCTCCCGAAGGACATCGACGAAGTCGTATTGGTTGGAGGCTCCACTCGCATTCCACTCGTGCGGCGCATGGTCGAGGAGCTCTTCGCGCGCGCTCCGCACAGCGACCTGAACCCCGACGAGGTCGTCGCGCTCGGTGCAGCGGTGCAGGCGGACATCCTCGTGAGCGGCCGCCGCGAGATGCTGCTGCTCGACGTCACGCCGCTGTCGCTCGGCATCGAGACGATGGGCGGAGTGGTGTCGAAGATCATCCTGCGCAACTCCACAATCCCGGCAAGCGGGCGCGAGATGTTCACGACAGGTGTCGACAATCAGACCGCAGTCGACATCCACGTCCTGCAGGGCGAGCGCGAGCTCGCGGACGACTGCCGATCGCTGGCCCGCTTCCGTCTGCGAGGCATCCCGCCGATGCCGGCCGGACTGCCGCGAATCGAAGTGCGCTTTCAGATCGACGCCAACGGCATCCTCAGCGTCGCCGCCACCGAGCTTCGTACGGGCATCGAGCAGGCGATCGAGGTGAAGCCGTCGTACGGGCTGACCGAGCAGGAAGTCGAGCGCATGCTGATCGAGTCGTTCGAGCATGCTGAAGCCGATTTCGACGCACGCCTGCTGATCGACGAGCGCAACGAGGCCGAATCGGTGATTCGCGCGACGGAGAAGTCCCTGCGGCGTCAGGATTTCTCGACGCTCGAACAGGATCTGCAGCCCGGCGAGCTGCAGCGTATCGACGAGGCGCTCGCCGCGTTGAAGGAAGCGATCGGCGGCACCGATCGCGAAGTGATCCATCAGCGCACGCACGCGCTCAATCACGCCACGCAGCACCTGGCGGAAGTGATCATGAACCGCAGCGTCCGCGAGGCGCTCGCCGGCAAGAACGTTCAGGACGTGTAGCGCGGGCCTTGTAAGGCCCGCGGCCGACATATGCCCAAAGTCACCTTCATCCTCCGCGACGGCACCGAGAAGACCGTCGAATTCGAGCAGGGCAAGCTCCCGTATCACGAGCACGGCCTGCCCGAGTCGTTTCTCGACGTCGCGATGAACTTCGACATTCCACTCGAGCATGCCTGCGGTGGAAGCTGCGCCTGCACGACCTGCCATCTGGTCATCAAGCAGGGGATGCAGAACCTCAGCGACATGGAAGACAACGAGGCGGATCGGCTCGATACGGCGTGGGATCTGACGACCTCGTCTCGCCTGGGCTGCCAAGCGGTCATCAAGGGCGATGTCGTCGCGCAGTTCCCGATGTATACACGCAACTATGTCCAGGAAGGCGGCGGTATCCAGCTCGGAAATCCGAACCCGTCCGCCCAGGACAAAGAGGGCGAGGTGCGACCGTGAAGTGGACCGATGCCGAAGACCTCGGGATTGCACTCCACGAGCAATTCCCCGATACTGACCCGCTCACGGTCCGGTTCACCGACCTTCGCGAAAAAGTGATGGGACTCGAAGGGTTCGACGACGACCCGAAGGCCTCGAACGAGCCGAAACTCGAGGCCATCCAAATGGCCTGGTACGAAGAATGGAAGGAAAACCAGTAGGGACGCTTCGACGTCTCAACTGAGGCTGACATGCGAATCAGGCACAGCGGTTTCGCGGCGATGTTCGTGCTCGCCTGTGCCACCCTCGCGGGGGCGCAGACGCCACGATCGACCAACACGGGCGGCAACACCGTAGACCTCTCCGCGGCGACGGTTCAGCGCTTCGGCGTGGATCTCGCTCGCATCCAACGTGGCCTTCGTCAATCCGCTGAGCGGAAGGACGGCTCCGGCCTGAATATCCGCTACACCATCGACGTCTACGGCACGGCGCCGCGCATCGAAGTCCTCGATCCGAAGACCGATAATCTCCGCGGCCCGGCACCGTATGGCGGTCCCACGCATCAGCAGATGCTCGACGTCATGACCCCGCAGGAGTTCCGCGCCCCAGCCGCCGACTTCAGCGCGCTCCTGCGTTGGCTCCAAAACAAGAAAAAATAGTCGGGTGCCTTTCGCCAGGACCGTAGCCCGAAGGCCGTAGCCCGAAGGCCACACGACGCGCGTGCGCATCCTGCTCGTCATTGCCACTTCCCTCGAGGTGGCCCCGTTGCTCTCCAGTCTCGCACCCGTGGCCGAGCGCAGCTCCCGGCTGCAGGCGTTCCGCCGTGACCCTCACGAGATCGATGTACTAACGACGGGGGTCGGCATGGTGGCGACGGCGACCTGGTGCTCGCGGACGCTGGTAACCGGAGACTATGATCTGGCGTTGAACTTTGGCGCGTGCGGGGCGTTCGATCGCACGCTCACGTTGGGAACGGTCGTGCACGTGACGACGGATCGGTTTGCAGAGCTCGGTGCGGAAGATGGCGACGCCTTCCTGCCGATCTCCGAGCTGGGGCTGCTCGATGCAAACGAGTTTCCCTTCACGGCGGGGGCGCTGCTGAACGTCGCCCCCCCCGAGAGCCCGATACTCCAGTCGCTGGTCTCGGTCAGTTCGATCACTGTCAACACGGTCCACGGCAACGAGTCGTCGATTGCGCGCGCAGTGGAAACATCTGCGCCGCAGGTGGAGAGCATGGAAGGCGCCGCGTTCATGTATGCCTCCCTCGTGCACGGAGTGCGGTTCGCTCAAATCCGTTCGGTCTCGAACGTCGTCGAACGTCGCAATCGCGAGGCGTGGAAGATGCAGGAAGCGATTCGTGCGTTGAACGCCACCGCGCTGGAGTTGATCGACACGTTATGAATCTGAGTCTCGCGTTCTCACCGTGCCCGAACGACTGCTTCATCTTCGATGCGATCGTCAATCGCCGCATCGATCTCGAGGGCCTCGAATTCTCCGTGCGCCTGGCGGACGTCGAAGCGCTGAACAAAGCGGCCTTTGCCGGCGACGTCGACGTCACGAAACTGAGCTTCCACGCGTATGCCTACTGTGCGGGTGCCTATGTGCTGCTCGATGCCGGCAGCGCCCTGGGCAACAACTGCGGTCCGCTGCTGATATCGAAACGGACGATCGCCGTCGACGACGTGGCGGGCGGTCGATTGCGGATCGCGATCCCTGGAAAATACACGACAGCGAACCTCCTGCTCGGCCTCGCATTTCCCGACGCCACAGACAAGACCGAGCTGGTGTTCTCGGAGATCGAGCCTGCGCTGTTATCGGAGCAGTACGACGCCGGGTTGATCATCCACGAGAACCGCTTCACCTATCAGGCCAAGGGGTTGAAGAAGATCATCGACCTCGGTGAGTTCTGGGAGCAGGAGACCGGCGCGCCCATTCCGCTCGGGGGAATCGTCATCAGACGCGCGCTGCCGGATGCCGTCAAGGACGCGGTCAACCGTGTGCTCCGGCGCAGCGTCGAGTACGCCTTCGCGCATCGCAGCGCGAGTCTGCCCTTTGTCCGCGAGCACGCGCAGGAGATGAGCGAGGAGGTCATGTACAAGCACATCGACTTGTATGTGAACGACTACTCGATCGATCTCGGTGCCGATGGCCGTCGTGCCGTGGAGCTGCTGTTCGAACGAGCGGCCGCGGCGGGCGTGATTCCACGACTCGAACAGTCCCTTTTCCTGTCCGAACCGATCGCCGAGGGCCGCCTCAAGGCGACCCCTACATCGTAAGTGTCGTGGCTGCCGGCGCGCGCGGCCTGCTCGTCCTCGTCGCGCTCGTCGTTGTCGCGTATCTTCCCTTCATCGGTGGCGGTTTTCTCACTGACGATTTCGTCCACCTCGATCGCCTGTCGCAGGTGCGCTCCGTTGGCGACGTCGTCAACGCGCCCGATGCGTTCGGCTTCTTTCGCCCCGTCACGCAGGCGACGCTGTACGCCGAGGCGCTGATTCATCCCTCGACCGCTCCGCTGTTCCGGCTGACGAACGTCGTCCTTCAGGCGATCGTGCTGATCGCCGCGTTCGGTGTCGCGAGGCTGTTGCTGCCGTCCGCGCGCGGCGCGGCGTTCGCGACGCTGGTCTTTGCGCTCACGCCAAAAGCGCACCCCATTGCCGTGCTGTGGATCTCCGCGCGAGCCGAGCTGCTGATGGCGCTCTGTGCACTCGTCGCTACGTGGGCGTGGATCGTGTGGGTTCGCGGCGGGCGACGTGTGTGGCTCGTGACGGCCGTCGCGGCGTATACGCTGGCGATCCTCAGCAAGGAGACGGCTTTTCTCTTGCCGCTGGCGTTGCTGATGGTGCCTGGCGCGGTCGTCCCGTGGCGGCGACGCGTTGCAGCGGGTGTGGCGTTCGTCGTCGTGGCGGTGCTCGTGTTCCTGTGGCGGATCGAAGCGGGCGCGATCATCCCTGGCACCGTGGACCCGCACTACACGCTGGCGACACCACTGTTCCGTTGGTGGCGAAACGCACGCAACTACGCCGGGCGCCTTTTGCCGGAGCCGTTAGCGGCGGTGATCCTGCTGAGTGTTGCCGGTGCCCTTCAGCGGCGTGCCAGTCGTGCCGAATTCAGGAACCACGAACCAGGAACCCTGAACCCTGCGAACCCGGAACAACGAACCCGGAACCAGTGGAACCGGGAACCTGGAACCACGAACGTGGAACGCGCGCTCACCATATTCGCGCTGGTCTGGGTCGCAGTGTTCCTGCTTCCCGTTCTCCCCGTCGTGGCTCGCAACGAGCTGTATCTCTATTTGCCGGCGTTTGGGGTATCCCTGCTGGCGGCGCAGGTGATCGAATCGTTCGCCGATCCCTCACGACGATCGCTCCGTGTCTGGCAGGCCATCGCGATATTCGCCGTCGCCGCTGGCACGTATCAGGTCTCGCGCAGTCGCGAGCTGCACCGCGAGCTCGTTTTCTCCGCCGGCCTCGTCGACACGGTTGCAAGAACGAATGGACCTGGGCGCATCCTCCTCGTCGGCGAAGACGAGGATACGCGACAACTGATCAAGGACACCGTGGCTGACTATCTTCCTGCGGTGCTCAGGCTTGCGGCACCGGACGGCAGGCTCATTGCCGCCGACTCCGAACACCCCGAGGCACAGGGTGTCATTCGAGTCCGATGCAGCTACCATGATGGTCGGCTCGTGTTCGCGCGGAATTGACCCCCATGACCACCATCCAGGCTCCCGAACATGTGCAGACCGATCGCCTGACGCTTCGTCGTCCGCTGGCAGACGACGCGCGGCTCATCTTCGAGCGTTACGCAGCGGACCCGGAGGTCACGCGATACCTGGCGTGGCCGCGCCACCGTTCGATCACCGATACGGACGTATTCATCGGATTCAGTGACGGCGAGTGGCAGCGATGGGGATGCGGTCCGTATCTCGCCTTCTCGCGCGACAACGGAGAGCTGCTGGGAAGCACCGGTCTGGCGTTCGAGTCGCGCGACGTGGCGTCGACCGGCTACGTCTTCGCGCGCGATGCCTGGGGTCAGGGCTACGCAAGCGAATCGCTGAGAGCGATGATCGAGCTGGCGGAGGCGATGGGCATCCGTCGCCTGTATGCGATCTGTCATGTCGATCACGACGCGTCGCGGCGAGTGATGGAGAAATGTGGGCTGACACGAGAAGGCGTGCTGCCGCGCCACACGGTCTTTCCGAATCTCGGCCCGAGCGCCTGCGACGTCCTCTGCTACTCCATTCCGTTGACTTGATCGTTCGGGCGTTTGGATCGTTCGGGTCGTTCGAACCGTTTCCTTATCGGTTCGTAGGGTCCGCCTCTAGGCGGACCTCGTTTTCAGCGACGCGAGCGATAATTTCGCGGAGCTGACGAAGGCCTTCCGTCAGCGCTGCCGGTCCCGGTTGCAGGATGAACGCTGACTTGATTTCGTAGATGTCGGCGTTTCGCACCGCGGGCACATCCAGCCAGCCGGCGCGCGAGGCGATCCGCTCGCGATTGACTCGCTTGCCACACCACGACGCGACGATGACGTCAGGGCGGCGCCGGATCACTTCCTCCGCTGAGACGATGCGCTCCGTGCCGAGCTTTGCGTCGCGCAGCTCAGGGAAGATCGGATCGCCGCCGGCGATATCGACCAGTTCCTCCACCCAGCGAATGCCGGAGATCAGCGGGTCGTCCCACTCTTCGAAGTAGACGCGCGGGCGAAATGGCAAGGTGGCCGCTGCCTTGCGGGCGGACTCGAGGTCCCGCTCGAATCCGGCCGCCAGCGCCTCGGCCCGGTCCGCGCAGCCAACCAGGCCGCCGAGCATGCGGATCATCTGCAGTATCTCGTCAACGCTCCGCTGGTTGAACACCACGACCGGATAACCACGCTTGATGAGATCGGAGACGATCGTCGCCTGCAGGTCGGAGAATGCGAGGATCAGATCGGGGCGGAGCGCGTCGATCTTGTCGTATCGCGCGTTCAGGTATGACGACACTCGCGGCTTCTGTCTCGCCTCGGGTGGTCGCAACGTGTAACCCGAGACGCCAACGACGCGGTCGCCTTCGCCGAGCAGATAGAGCGTCTCGGTTGTCTCTTCGGTCAGGCAGATGATGCGCGAGGGGTAGGCGCTCACACGTGGAGATCCGCCCACACGAATGGTTCGCGATGTTCCTCTCGACCGAGCTCCACACGCACTGGCACCGCGAACATCGGTCCGGCATAGGCGCACGTGTGAAACTCGCCGTTCTCGCCGCACGGATCGACGCCGGCGGGCAACGCCTCGAGCAGTTGCGTATCGAAGTCGCGGCCGACGAATGAACGGTCCAGGACTCGCGTGTCGACGCACACGAGGCGCGCTCGCAAGCCGCCGGCGATCATCTGCTGCGCGAGGTCACGCGTCGGAATGTCCCAGACTGGAAACAACGGCTGCAGGCCGCTTCCAGCAAGCTGTCGCTCCCGGTATCGCCTGATGTCCTGCAGGAACAGGTCGCCAAACGCGGCATGCGTAAATCCGTCGGCGACCGCCGCGGCTACCGCATCGCCCATCCGTTGCTCGTACACCTCGTTCCCGCAGCGATCGGGAATGAAGACGGTTCGCAACGGCAGACCGGCTGCACGCGCCTGCGCCTCGACCACCTCTCGACGGACACCGTGCATCGCGACGCGATCCATCACCTCATTGATCGTCGTCAACAACGCCGCGGTTGCGCCCGGGTACTGTCGATTCAGGACGTGGAGCGCCCACGCGCTGTCCTTTCCAGTGCTCCACGACAAGAGAATCTTCATAGACGCGTCAGCGGAAGGCCGCGGGGTGGAGGGCGCGTGCAAAGGCTTCGACCCCCTGCGCGACGCGCGGTCCAGGCACGACGAGATACTCGCCTGAGAGGAAATGCACCCGGCCGTTCCTGACCGCGGGAACCGTGGTCAGCGTCAGCCAGGCGCGACGTTCGGCGTCGATGTTCGGTGGAGGATTGGCCCGGATCTCGACGATCACGTCGGGTGCGCGTGAGATGAGCGTTTCCACCGACGGCTGGACCGATTCCCGTTTCACATCGGCGAACACGTCCTCGCCCCCGGCGATCTCGAGCATGTCGTGCAGAAACCCAATCCCACCGCTGACGAACATGCTGCGCAGCGTGCCGGAGTCGTGCTCGAAGACCAGCACGGTTCGCGGACGTGGCCGTCCGCGGACGCGAATGCGGACCGCATCGAACCGCGCCTGCAGATCGCTCGCGATCCGGTCGCCATCCGCGCGACGACCTGTCAACCCGGCCAGCTCGCGCAGCGATTCCAGGATCGTCGCGATGCCGCCGTGGCGATAGCTGTAGGTGCGAATGCCGGCTCGCGCGAACTGCGCTTCTGCGTTCGATTGCGAACCGTACGTGATGACGAGGTCCGGCCGGAGGGCGAGAATCCGCTCCGTGTCCGGATCGAGCAATGCGCCGACTCGCGGCAGCTTCTTTACTTCTGGCGGAAACGCGTCGTACGAGCTGACGCCGACGACCTGCGCCCCGGCGCCGATCGCAAAGAGCATCTCGGTGAGCGCCGGCACGAGCGACACGATGCGCCGCGGAACGACAGGGGCTCGCTGCGCGGGACTACCACGGAGGCCGTCGCCCACACGGAGAACACGGAGAGATTGTTGGTCTCTGTGTCCTCCGTGTTCGCCGAAAGCGACCTCCGTGGTTGCCCGCACGGCCGGGCCGGCGACCATCGCGCCGTACGCCAATAGCAGCGCAAGGACTATCCGCGACGTACGAGCAGCCACAGGAAGAACGGCCCTCCGATCATGGCCGTGACGATACCGAGCGGGATCTCGACGGGCGCGAACAGCGTCCGTGCCGCCAGATCGCATCCAACCAGAAACGCCGCGCCGAAGAGCGCCGATGCCGGCAGCACGACCCGGTGGTCGACGCCGACAATCAGCCGGACCAGATGTGGAACGACGATGCCCACGAAGCCAATCGGGCCGGCGAGCGACACTGAACCGCTTGTCGCCAGCGAGGCGCTGATGAACGCAATCCGCTGCACACGCGCGACGTCGACTCCGCGCGATGCGGCCGCGTCGCTTCCGACGCTCAATTGATTCAGTGCCGACGGCAGGAATGCGATCAGCACGAACGCAATCGCCATCAACGGGAACGCCGCAATCACCGGGGTGAATCCACCGATATCGAGGTCACCCATCAGCCAGCGCATCGCCCGATACACCTCGGTGAAGCTCGAGACGTACTGCAGCAGCATGATCACGGCGGAGAAAAACGCGTTCAGCGTGACACCGGCGAGCAGGAGCACCGACGTCGACATCGCGCGACCAGCCGTCGTGGCGAGCCGGTAGACGAGGAACGCGGCTCCGGCGGCGCCCGCAAGCGTGGCCAGTGGCACGGGCGACAGGGGACCGATGGACGTCGACAAGCCAAACGAGATCGCCAGCATCGCGCCGACCGACGCCCCTCCCGAGACGCCGAGCGTGAACGGATCTGCGAGCGGGTTGCGCAGCAGCGCCTGGAAGACGACGCCCGCCGATGCCAGTCCCGCGCCGACCAGCGCGCCCGCCAGCACACGCGGAAGTCGCGCGACGAAGAAGATCTGCGCGTCGACATTGTCGGCGAACGGGATGGTGCGATCGAACGCGCGGAGAAGGCTGATGTGCGTGCTGCCTACGAGCGGCGCGAGCAGACACGTGAGAATCGCAAGCACGCCGAAGCCACCGATCGTCGCACGGACGCGTGCCTTGGTCGCCCGGCCTCCCCCAGCGACGTGTCGACGCACGGTCGCCTGGTGAGCGGGAGCGACCGGCGCCGTGACCTCCGTCGGGGAACTCACCGCGCGCGCCCCACCGGGACGACGACGAGGTGCCCCGCATCGTTGTGAAATCGCACGTCGGCCTCGACACCGTAGAGACGTCGCACGGCGTCGCCGTCGAGGACGTCGCCGGTCGCGCCGTGCGCCTGGATTCGCCCGTCGCGCATCAGCACCACGGTGTCGCAGATCGAGGCTGCGAGGTTGAGGTCGTGCGTCGCCATGACCATCGTCACCGAGCGCTCACGATTCAGTTGCTGCAGCAGTAACGCGATCTCCATCTGGTAGCCCAGGTCGAGCGAGGCCGTCGGTTCGTCAAGGAGGAGAACGTCCGGTTGCTGCGCGAGCGCGCTGGCGATGATGACGCGCTGTTTCTCACCGCCGCTGAGAGTCATATAGGCGCGGTCGGCGAGATGACCCGTTCCGGTGCTGGCCATGGCGTCGTGCGCGATATCGAAGTCTCGCGGCCCTTCGAGTGCGAACGCACCGAGATGCGGATGGCGGCCCATCAGGACCATCTCGATCGCCGTATAGTCGAACGCCGGATGTGTCTCCTGGGGGACGACCGCAATGCGTCGCGCCACGGCTCGACGTGAGAGGCTGCCGAGTGCGCGGCCCTCCAGCGTGACCGTGCCGGCGTGCGGCTGCAGAATTCCCGCGAGCAATCGCAGCAGCGTCGTCTTTCCGCAGCCGTTCGGCCCCAGGAGTCCGGTCAGCGATCCGCGTTCGATGGCGATGCTGACATCGCGCAGCGCGAACGAGGGCGCGCCTCGTCGTGATGTGTAAGTGTAGGAAACGTGCTGAGCGGAAAGGGGCATTGTCCTCCCCGGCGTCCATCGCGCCGATACGGACAGAGCTCCGGGGCAGGTTTCCTGACTCGCCGCCTCCGCCTATAGGGCTTCGGCGAGCTTACAGTGGCGGGACCGTGTGGGCCTTGCACCCACTTCCCCTGTCGCCTCAGGTCCGCCTGAAGGCGGACCCTACGAGGAGGCATCACCCGGACGTGTCTGTTTTGGTCCGCGGAGTATAGCACGCTAGAATTTGGTGGTGGATGGTGGATAGTCGTTCGTGGTTCCTGTGATCGCTGACTACCATCCACCATCGACCATCTACCAACCAGCAACGTGCAGGCACGCATTCACGCCGCCGGTCTCACCGGCATCGACGAGAAGCTCCGCGCCGGAGAACGGCTCACGTTCGACGACGGCGTACGTCTGTTCGACGCGCCCGATCTGCTGGCCGTTGGCTGGCTCGCCAATCGCGAACGCGAGAAGCGCCACGGTGCCCGCACGTATTTCAACTACAACCTGCGGCTCGAGCCGACCAACGTCTGCCAGGCGAGCTGCCTGTTCTGCTCATTTGCCCGTCTGCGCCCCGGCATGCCGGAGGCGTACACGATGTCTCTCGAGCAGGCGTGGGACAAGCTGCGGCAACGTGCCAATCAGCCGCTCACCGAGCTGCACATCGTCAATGGTCTGAATCCGGATCTTCCCTTCAGCTATTACACGGACTTGCTTCGCGGCTTCAAGCGAATCCGCCCGGGGATTCACTTGAAGTGCTTCACCGCCGTTGAAATCGCGTTCTTCTCAGACCTGTACGGGATGAGCGACGAGCAGGTGCTTCGCGACTTGCGTGACGCGGGTCTGGATTCCCTGCCTGGTGGTGGCGCCGAGATTTTCGCCGAGCGGGTACGCCGAAAGATCTGTCACGACAAGTGCGACGCTGATCGGTATCTGGCGATCCATCGCATCGCGCATGGAATGGGTCTTCGCACGAATGTGACGATGTTATACGGGCACATCGAGACGATGGCCGAGCGTGTCGATCACATGCTGCGCGCGCGGGCGCTGCAGGACGAAACACGGGGGTTCCAGGCGTTCATCCCGCTCGCGTTTCATCCCGACAACAACCAGATGAGAAAGTTGCCGGCGCCGACGGGCACCGACACCTTGCGCGTCCATGCAGTGTCGAGGCTGATGCTCGACAACATCCCGCATATCAAAGCGTTCTGGATTGCGACCGGTGTCGAGCTCGCGCAGACGTCGTTGTGGTTCGGAGTAGACGATCTGGACGGGACGGTGCAGGAAGAGAAGATCTACCACATGGCCGGCTCGTCGACGCCCGAAGGCATGACGACGAACACGCTTACGCGACTGGTGCGAGTGGCCGGTCGCGAACCGATCGAACGCGACACGCTCTACAACATCGTGCGGACCTTCGAAGCTGAACCCGTCTCCGCCTGACAGGTCCGGCTAAAGCCGGACCCTACGTACGAAAACGTAGCGGGACCTACGCTCGAAAACGTGCGGGACCTACACTCGAAAACGTAGCGTCCGCCTTTAGGCGGACGTCAGAACAGCCGCGCTATCACCGACCATTTCCGTCCCATATAATTTCTGTAGAGCGATGTCCCCGATCATTCCGCTGCTCACAGACTTCGAAAAGGAACATATTGCCGAGCGGCAGCCTCTGCCGGAGAAATATCTCGGCCTTTCCGACACAGAAATGGACGCGCGCATCGCGGCCGCGCGCGAAAAGCTCGGCCGTCGTCTCGTGATCCTCGGACATCATTATCAGCGCGACGAGGTCATCAAGTTCGCGGACTACACGGGCGACTCGTTCAAGCTTGCGCGCCAGATCGCCAACCGCCCCGACGCCGATTACATCGTTTTCTGCGGCGTGCATTTCATGGCCGAGAGCGCGGACGTGCTTTGCGCACCCCACCAGCAGGTCATTCTTCCTGACCTGGCCGCCGGCTGCTCCATGGCCGACATGGCCGCGCCGGACCAGCTCGAAATCTGCTGGGAAGAGCTGTCGCAGATGGGAATCCACGGGGTGGTCCCGGTCACGTACATCAATTCCGCGGCGTCCATCAAATCGTTTGTCGGTGAGCGCGGCGGCACCGTCTGCACGTCATCGAACGCGCTGGCGACGTTGAAGTGGGCGTTCCAGCGCGGTGACAAGGTTCTCTTCCTTCCGGATCAGCACCTCGGACGCAATACCGCCTACTACAAGCTCGGGATTCCGCTCGATGAGATGGTGGTGTGGGATCCCAACGAGGTCTTTGGTGGCCTCGACGTCGATGACGTCAAGCGCGCGCGAATGCTGCTGTGGAAGGGGCACTGCTCGGTGCACGAGCGCTTCACGGTCGCGCAGATCGAAAGCATTCGCAGACAGCATCCTGGCGTGCGCGTGATCGTTCACCCGGAAGTGCCGTGGGCCGTGGTCAACGCGGCCGACGATAACGGCAGCACGGAATACATCATCAAGACGGTGAAGAACAGCCCTGCCGGATCGGTGTGGGCGGTGGGGACCGAGGTTCACCTCGTCAACAGGCTCGCGAACGAGGTCGCGCCTGACCGCACGGTTCTCTCGTTGGATCGCTTCGGCTGCCTCTGCTCGACGATGTTCCGCGTCTCGCCGAACCACCTGCTCTGGATTCTGGAAGAGCTCATCGAAGGTCGCGTCCACAACCGCATCGTTGTGCCTGACGAGCAGAAGCACTGGACCAAGGTCGCCCTCGATCGGATGCTCTCCATTCAATAGGCAACGCCCAACTTCCAACCTGAACCTGGCTCCAACTTCCAAACGCCGTGCTGATGACGCGGCCGTGGTTTGCGAGTTGGGAGTTGGGTCGAATTGCAAGTTGGGAGTTTGATACGATGCCATGATCGTTTCGCCTCCGAGGAGGACGCATGGCGCATGAACTGCCCAAGCTCCCGTACGACTTCGCTGCGCTCGAACCGCACATCGACACGCAGACGATGCAGATTCATCACGGGAAGCATCATCAGACGTATGTCAACAATCTGAACGCTGCGCTGGAGAAGCATCCGGACCTGCAAGGGAAGTCCGTCGAAGAGCTCTGTCGCGGGATCAACAGCATCCCCGAAGACGTTCGCACCGCGGTGCGCAACAACGGCGGCGGGCACTGGAATCACAGCCGGTTCTGGACGTGGATGGCGCCGAACGCCGGCGCGCCATCGGGAAAGATTGCCGACGCGATCAATTCGTCATTCGGCAGCTTCGACGCGTTCAAGGAGCAATTCGCCAAGGCGGGCGCCGGACGTTTCGGCAGCGGCTGGGTGTGGCTGCTGAACGACGGGGGCAAGCTGTCGATCATGAGCACGCCGAATCAGGACAACCCGCTCATGGAAGGAAAGACGCCGCTTCTGGGTCTCGACGTCTGGGAGCACGCGTACTACCTGAAGTATCAGAACCGCCGGCCCGACTATATCGGAGCGTGGTGGAACGTCGTGAACTGGGCCGAGGTCAACAAGGCACTGTGAAAGATGTGCAGATGAGCTGACGAGTTCATCGAATTTGCATATCTCTCAGCGTGGCGATCAAGGCTCAGATTGAAAATCGACGATTGAAAAATGGACGGTCGGAGCGTAACGTGTGCCGGCAGGAGGAGCCCATGAACCGGCACGCGCATCCCGAAGTCGACTCCGACGTACACAAGGGCGCAGTGGAAGGGCCTGACGGCGACGGCAATCCGCATGCGCCTGGGCTCGATGAACGCGGGCTCCCCAACGATGAGGTCGCGATCGCCCAGGACGTGCTGGGCGCAAACGAAGACGAAACGCAGGGGTGAAGGAATCCAGTTCCGAGTTTCGAGTTCCCGGTTCCGGGTTCCAGGGGTTCCCGGTTCCGGGTTCCAGGGGTTCCCGGTTCCGGGTTCCAGGAGTTCCCGGTTCCAGGTTCGGTAGTTCAGGATTCAGGGTTCAGAGTTCACGGTTCCGATTCACGCAAAAAGCGTCGCGGCCACGCGTAACGCCAGGGCGACCCACGGCCCCGGGTAGAGGCCGATCGCGATGACGGCGAACACGCACACACCGATTCCAATCGACAGCAGCGCGGGCACGCGGACCGGCGCGGTGTTCACGGGCGCCTCGATGTACATCCGGCGCGCCACCAGCAGGTAGTAATAGAGCGCGACGACCGTCAGGATTGCACCGAGCAGCACCAGACCATACATCCCGCGCTCGATCGCCGCCCAGAACACGTACAGCTTCGCCCAGAAGCCGGCGACGAACGGGATCCCGCCGAGCGACAGCAGGAAAATCAGCATCGCCAGCGCCAGCAATGGCGATCGTTGCGCGAGACCGCGGTAAGCCTCGATCTGATCCGACTTCTCGACCCGTGCGACGGCGTCCACGACCAGGAACGCGCCCATGTTCCCGAACAGATACGCGACCAGATAGAACAGCACCATGGCGATGCCGTCAGCGGACACCGCCGCGAGGCCGAGGAGCATGTAGCCGATGTGCGCGATGCCCGAGTAGGCCAGCAGCCGCTTGATGTTCTGCTGCGGGATCGCCATCAGGTTCCCCATCAGCATCGTCATGCCCGCAACCGCGGCGACAATCGGCATCCAGGCGACGGCCGCGGAGCCGACGCCCTCGACGTACAAGCGAATGATCGCGACGAAGCCGGCCGCCTTCGGCGCGACGGAGAGCCACGCCACGAACGGCGTGCTCGCGGCTTCGTAGGTGTCGGGCGCCCACATGTGGAACGGGAACGCCGCGATCTTGAAGCCGAGACCGGCGAGCAGCAGCCCCATGCCGAGCAGCATCATCGGGTGCCCATCGGCCAGCGCCTGCGGGATCGCGGAAATGTCGGTCGAACCGGTGACGCCGTAGACGAACGACATGCCGTAGACGATCACCGCGGACGATGCTGTGCCGACAAGGAAGAACTTCAGCGCCGCTTCGGGAGCGACGGCGTCGCGCTTGAGGAATCCCGTGAGCAGATACAGCGGGATCGACATCAGCTCGAACGTGACGAACAGCAGGATCAATTCTCGCGCGGACGCGAGCGCGCACATGCCGATCAGCGACAGCAGCAGCGCGAAGTGATACTCGGGTGCGCGCCGACTGAAGCTGCCCGATCGCAGCGTGAGCGATGCCAGCAGGCTGACGGCGGCGGCGATCATGAACACACGCTTGGCAAAGACCGCGAGGCTATCGACGACGAACAGCCCCCCAGGGAGTGATGACTCGCCGCTGACATACGTGAGGACGAAAGCGCCGATCAAGCCAAAGAGCGTGAGCCAACCGGTCGTCTGGCCCGAACGCCCGCGCGCGACGAGGCCGATCGCCAGCACGACGAGCGCCAGCGCGAACAGTGCGAGCTCGATCACGAGCGGTGTGGCGACGCCAAATGTCATCGTTGTTCGCGGACCATAAAGGTCCGCGCCGCATCTGGCTGGGAGGTCCGCGCCGCATCTGGCTGGGAGGTTCGCGCCGCATCTGGCTGGGAGGTCCGCGCCGCATCCGGCTCGGTGGTCTCGCGAACGGTCACGGTCGGCGCTGCATCTGGCTTGGAGGCCACCGAGGAATTGATTCGCTGGAGCAGCGGCCCCGTTGCGGTCTTCACGGGCGCAATCGCGAGACTAGGCATCAGGCCGAACAGCACAATCACGAAGACGAGGATGCCCAGCGCGGCCCATTCCGTGCCGACAGCATCAGGCAGGTGCTGAAAGTGCGGGTCGTCGCTCTTCTTGCCCCAGAAGATGTAGCGCGACACCCGCAGCACGTAGATCGACGTGAGAAACGCGCCGATCACACCCGGGAACAGCCACCACGGATGCGCCGAGCTCCAGGCGCCGACGAATGTCAGGAACTCCGCGACGAATCCGGCGGTCGCGGGTAATCCAAGCGAAGACAGGCCGGCAATCGTGAATGCCGTGGCGATGCCCGGCATCATCTGCCCGAAGCCGCCCATCTTGAAGATCTCGCGCGAATGCGCCTTTTCGTAGACGAGCCCGACGAGCGCGAAGAACAGACCCGTCATCACGCCGTGCGCGAACATCTGGAACACCGAGCCGTTCAGCCCGTACTCGGTCAGCGTGGCGGCACCGAGCATGACGACGCCCATGTGCGAGACCGAGGAGTACGCGATGACGTACTTCAAGTCCGTCTGCGCCATGGCGCTCAGCGCGCCATAGACGATGTTGATGCAGGCGATCGCGCCTACGAGCCAGGCCCAATCGACGGCGGCGTCCGGCAGCAGGCCCATGCCGAGGCGAACCACGCCGTACGCTCCCAGCTTCATGAGCACGCCGGCATGAAGCATCGAGACCGCGGTTGGCGCAGACGCGTGACCGTCAGGCGACCAGGTGTGGAGCGGCCAGATGCCGGCCAGGATCCCGAAGCCGACGTAAAAGGCGAGGAACGCCCAGGTCTGCAGCGTGGGGTCGAACTGAACGTCCTGCAGTGTCAGCAGCGAAAATGACTGCGAGCCCGCCGCCACATACAGAGCGAGGATGCCGACGAGGATGAACGCCGACCCGAACAGCAGGTACAGCGTCAGCTTCATCGCGGCGTACTCCTTCGTTCCGACGCCAGTGCTGCCGAACGCCCAGCCGAAGATGCCCTGCGGGCGTACGTGCCCAGACGACCCCCAGATGCCGATGAGCAGATACATCGGCAGCACCGCGATCTCGTAGAACAGGAAGAAGACGAAGAGATCGAGCGACACGAACACGCCGAACACGCCGGTGACGAGCAGCAGCAGGAGCGCGTAGAACTCCTGGCTGCGCTCCTTCACCGTCCACGACGCGAACACACCCGCGAAGATGATGATGCCGGTGAGCAGGCAGAGCAGCGCGCTCATGCCGTCAACGGCAAGCTGGTAGGAAATGCCAAGGTCGGGAACGATCGGGAACTGCTCGTTGAACTGGAAACCGGCGGTCGCCTGATCGTAGGTCGCGTACACCCAGATCGACGCGACCAGCGAAACGGCGGTGCCTGCCAGCGACACGAGCCGTACGAGCAACGGCCGATTGCGCGCCGTGAACATCACAATCACGGCGGCGACGAACGGCGCCCACGTCATCACCGAGAGAATCGGCAGGCGGCTCATCTCAAGGGATGTCCTGATAGTTTCAAAGCGGGCTCGGGATCAGCCGGCCCGCGGGATCGTGGTCGAAAGGCTGTCGTCCGCATCACAGGTTCAGTTCGAACTGCCCAGTAAGCCCATCCAGATGATCAGCGCGAGCAGGCCGACGGCGATGCCGTAGACGTAGTCCTGTGCGTAACCGGTCTGGAGTTTCCGCAGCACGTCGCCGGTCTCGAGGGTTTCCGCGCTGACGACATTGAGCACGCCGTCCACGATATAGCGGTCAATCCAGCCGACGACTCGGGAGAAGCCGAGCACTGCCACGTTGAACACGCCCTCGAACACGTCGTCAATCCAGAAGCGCGCGAGCGCGGCCCGTCGAATCGGGGCCAGCGCTCCGGCGACGCGCTCCGGATCGATCGCTCGCCGCTGATACATCAGCCACGACGTCGTGATGCCGGCAACAGCGACCAGCACCGCCACCGGCGTCAGCCAGGCGGGAGATGTGAACTCCGCCTCGGCCAGTGTGGGGGCCGCCTCCAGGCGGCCCTCGAACGTGAAGTACACGCCGACCACCATCGACAGCAGCGCCAGGATCCAGAGTGGCGCCGCCATGATGAACGGTGGATCGTGCATGTGAAGCACGTCGGCCACCGTCACGTCGTGAGGCGCCGCGTGCGCGCCGCCGCCATGTTCTGTCGTCACGGGCGGGGCCAACGCCTGGGCATCGCGCTCCGGCGTGGCGCCGAAGAATGCAAGGAAGATGACGCGGAACATGTAGAACGCCGTGAGGAACGCTGCGATCAACAACATCGCGAACGGCACGACGTACCCGCCTGCGAGCACGGCGCCGAGAATCTCTTCCTTCGACGCAAAGCCACCGAAGAGGGGAATGCCCGCCAGCGACAACGTGCCGATGACGAACACGATCATCGTCTGCGGCATGCGGCGCGCGAGGCGTCCCATCTGTGCGAGGTCGTTGCTGTGGACGGCGTGAATGATCGCGCCGGCGCCGAGGAAGAGCAGCGCCTTGAAGACACCGTGCGTGAGCAGATGGAAGAAGCCGGCGCCCGAGAACCCGGCGCCAATCGCCGTCATCATGTATCCGAGCTGCGAGACCGTGGAGTAGGCGAGCACGCGCTTGATGTCTTCCTGCACGCACGCGAGGACGGCCGCCATCAGTGCGGTGAGCGCGCCGATCCACGCGATGACCGAGAGCACATCGGGCGTCAACGCGAACAGCCACGACGTGCGATGCAGCAGATACACGCCAGCCGTCACCATCGTCGCGGCGTGAATGAGCGCGGACACAGGCGTCGGACCTTCCATCGCATCCGGCAGCCAGATGTGAAACGGGAACTGCGCCGACTTGCCCATCGCGCCGAGATAAATCCCGAAGGTCGCCAATGACAGGCCGGCCATCGGAATCGCCGACGACTTCGCCATCATCTCGAGCGTGGCGAAGTCGAACGTGCCGGTCTGCCTCCACAACAGCACGATTCCGATGAGGAGGCCAACGTCGCCCGCCTTCGTGACCCAGAACGCCTTCAGCGCGGCCTGCGCGGCTTCGGGTTTCCAGTACCAGAACCCGATGAGCAGGTAGGAGCAGAGGCCGACCAGCTCCCAGCAGATGAACAGCTGCAGGAAGTTCGGGGCAAGGACCAGGCCCATCATCGAGAACGCGAACAGCGACTGGTAGGCGTAGTAACGGCCAAGTCCGCGCCGCGGCTCGTCGCTCAGATACCCGATCGAGTAGAGCTGCACCAGAAACGCGACGAGGGCGACCAGGATCAGCATCGGCTTCGAATCGCCGTCCGCGACGATGCCGATGCTTGCAAGCGGTATGTCGGTCATGCCCGGGAGCCACGTCCAGAGCACGGTTTCGCTCGACGGTTCAGCGAGTGTGCGCCCGATTTCGTGCGGACCGTGGGTAAAGGCGATGACCGCGGCGAGTAGCGAGCCCGCGGCGCACAGAATCGAGAACCACGCCGCCGGCTTGCCGGCGCGGCGCAGCGGAGCCACGACTGCCAGCACCAGGAAGGAGAACGCCGGCAGCAGCAGCGCGATCAACGCGTGAACGGCGACGTCCGTCATCCTTTGAGCAGGTCCAGGTGGTCCGCGATGACGGTCCGCCGGATGCGGAACAACAGAATCACGATCGCCAAGCCGAGCGCCGCCTCGGAGACGGTGATGCAGATCGTGAAGACGGAGAAGATCATGCCGACGATGTCGCCGCGGAAGCGGGCGAAGGCGATCAGGTTGATGTTGACCGCATTCAGCATCAGCTCGATCCCGAGCAGGATGCCGATGGTGTTGCGACGCGTGATCACGCCGAACAGCCCGATGGAGAAGAGCACGGCGGCGAGAATCAGGAAGGCTTGGAGCGGCATAGAGCGCTAAGTGGAAAAGTGGAAAAGTGGAAAAGTGGAGAAGTAAGTATTTAAGTGGTCGTGCCCGACCCGGTCACCTGTGCTTCGCTCCATCGTGATTGTTCGACCGGTCATCGTCGCCGGGACTCTCAAAGCACTCGTTCGAGTTGCCACGATCGGTCGAATTCGCGGGCTGATGCGCGGATTAGCTTCTTGTACTTTCAACTTACTTTTCCACTTTTCCACTTCTCTACTTTTCCACTTGCACGCGCCTATTCCTCGGGGCGCGCAAAATAGATTGCGCCGAGCATCGCCGCCAGCATCAGCAATGCGAGCAGCTCGAACGGCAGCACGAATCGCGTGAGCACCGCCTCGCCCACGGCCTGCGTCACGTTTTCAGGCGCAGCGGTCGACGGCAGTTCGAGCGGGTGGCGCAGCAGCGAGCTGACGATCGCGACCAGCATCGCGATCGAGACGACCGTACCGGCGGCGACGCGACGATTCGTCTGACTCAGTCGTTGGCCGACGAGGCGTTCGGTCACGACGATCGCAAAGACAACGATCGTGATGATCCCGCCGGCGTAGAGCAGCAGTTGAACGGCCGCCAGGAACTCCGCATTCAGGAGCAGGAAGATGCCCGCGGTCCCGGTCAGCGCCAGCGCCAGCCACAGCACGGCGTGGAACAGATTTTTCGACAGCACCACCGCAAGAGCGGAGCACACGAGCACGACGGCGAGCGCCCAGAAGGCGATCGTCTCCAGCATCACGCACCGGCTCCGGTGGGTGTCGGCGCCGGTTTGACGGCCGCGGGTTCCTGCGGCGGGTGCGGGCGCGGTGCGCCCTTGGGCGGCGTCTGCGCGTCACGCAGGCGGTTACCGGTTGCCCACGATGGCTGATGCTGCAGGCCGATCGCGTGGAGCCGATCCTTGTCCAGCAGCATCTCGCGACGGTCGGTGGTTGCCAGGTCGAACGACTTCATCATGATGATGGCGTCGGTCGGGCAGACCTGCACACACAGCTCGCAGAATTCGCACGCGTAGAGCTCGAGCGTGAACGTCTTGGCGTAGTTGCGCTTCTCCGCCTTCAGCATCTCGACCTTGATGACGGCCGGAGGACAGACGTATTCGCACAGGCGGCAGCCGATGCAGTTCTCCTCGCCGGTCTCCTGGTCGTAGGTCAGCGCCAGCAGGCCGCGGAAGCGATCCGGATATTTGCGCGTGACGTCGGGGTAGTGCACCGTGACCGGCTTGCGGAACAGATTGAGGAAGGTCACCCGCATCGCGCGGAGGACCGCCATCACGATCGTGGTCACACTCTCAGGAGAGGCCACTGGTCCTCCACACGATCACGACCGCGGTCGTTGCCAGCAGCAGAAGTGTCGCTGGCAGCAGCAGCTTCCACGACAACGTCAGGATCTGATCGACGCGGATGCGAACGAAGCTCCAGCGCACCCACGTCACGAGCAGGAACACCAACATCGCCTTGAGCAGGAACCAGATCGGACCCAGCCACTCCGGCCCCGGTCCGCTCCACGCACCCAGAAAGAGCAGCGCGCCGAGGAATGACGAGCCGACCATGTGCGCGTATTCACCGAGCTGGATGATCGCGAACTTCATCCCAGAGTACTCGACGCGGAAGCCGGCGACCAGCTCCGATTCGGCCTCGAGGATGTCGAACGGCACGCGGTTCTCCGCCGCCAGCGTCGAGATCACGAAGAACAGGAACGACAGCTGACCGATCACCGGATAGAACACGAACCACACGCCGCTCTGCTGCGCCGCCGCAATGTCCGACAGCCGCAGCGAGCCGGTGAGGAGCACGGGAACGAGCGCGGAGAAGATGAACGGCAGATCGTACGAGATGATCTGATTCACTGCGCGCATCGCCGACAGCAGCGCGTACTTGTTGTTCGATCCCCAGCCGGCCATGAACAGCCCGACGATCTCCATCGCGGAGACCGCGAGGAAGAAGAGGATCCCGATGTTGAGATCGGCGACGCCCAGGCCCGGTGCGAACGGGATCGTGGCAAAGATCAGCATGCACGGAATCAGGAACACGATCGGCGCGAGGTTGTAGACGGGCCGATCGGCCGCCGTCGGAACGATGTCCTCCTTGGCCATCAGCTTCACGGCATCGGCGATCGGCTGAAGCACGCCATGCGGCCCGACCCGATACGGACCAATCCGTGACTGCATCCGCGCCGCGAACTTCCGCTCCAGCAGCGTCACGTAGGTGACGATGATGATGACGACGTTCAGCACGATGAAGGCGGCGATGAAGGACACGAGCCAGGCGGGGATCATGGCAAACTCCCAACCCCGACGCGCGTGAATCCCCCGCGCGTGAGCTCCAACTCGCAACTCCCAAAACAACGGAGTCGAATTGATAGTTGACGGCACCTTCCTGTTGGGCGTTGGGAGTTGGCGCCAGGTTCCGATTGGGAGTTGGCAGTTTTCACCGGTCCACCTCGCCAAAGACCGGGTCGACCGATCCCATTATTGCCACAACGTCGGCAACCTTGTGACCTGGCAGCACGTGCGGCAGCACCGACAGGTTCGAGAACGACGCGCCGCGCCACTTCATGCGATACGGCTTGGCGCTGCCGTCCGCGATCAGGTAGCAGCCGACTTCACCGCGCGGCCCTTCGACGCGCGCGTAGGCCTCGCCCTTCTGGATCCTGATCTGCGCCACCGACTTCAGCGCCGGCCGCGAGGAAATCGGTCCCTCCGGCAGACGATCGAGTGCCTGTCGCACGATCGCGATCGACTGTCGGAACTCGACCATCCGCACCCGATAGCGCGCGAAGCAGTCGCCTTCAGGTTCCACGGGCACAGAGAAGGTGAAGTCGCCGTACGACGAATACGGGAGGTTGCGCCGCAGGTCGAAATTCACGCCCGACCCGCGCAACAGCGGTCCGGCGACACCGACATCCTCGGCGAGCTCGCGCGTGATGAAGCCGACGCCCCTGGCACGCGCGAGGAAGAACGGGTTGTCTTCGAGCAGGCGTTCGTATTCGAGCAACCGCTGTTCGATCGTGGCCAGCGTGTCGCGGCACTGCTGTGGCCAGCCGTCCGGCAGGTCGTAGCGCACGCCGCCGACCTGAAACAGCCCGTAGAGCAGCCGCGCGCCGACCAGCGACTCGAACAGGTCGAGAATCAGTTCGCGCTCGCGAATGCAGTAGAGGAACACCGTAGCGCCGCCGCCCAGCGCGCCGCCCATGTCCATGCACCAGGTGCCGAGCCACAGCAGGTGCGAGGCGATGCGCTGCAGCTCCGCCGCGATCACGCGGATGTATTGCGCGCGCTTCGGAACGTCGACGACGCCGATCTGCTCGGCGGCGAGCACGTACGCGAACTCGCTCGTCATCGCCGCCACGTAATCGGTCTTCGAGGCGATCGACGGATACTGCGCGTAGGTCAGCGTCTCGGCCAGCTTTTCGTGACAGCGATGCAGATAGCCGATCACCGCGTCGACCCCGACGACCGTCTCGCCCTCGAGCGTGAGGATGGCGCGGAACACCCCGTGCGCGGACGGGTGCTGCGGCCCCATGTTCATCGTGAGGCGCTCGCCGGCCGAGTAGTCGATGGCGACCTGATTGTGGACCGCGGTATCGATCATCGGTAGGGTGGGTGCGGGGTATCCACCGCGTAGGACTTGAGAAGCGGATGCCCCTGCCAGTCGTCACCGAGCAGGATGCGGCGAAGGTCCGGATGGTCCTCGAACACGATGCCGAACATGTCGTAGCACTCGCGCTCCATCCAGTTCGCGCCGCGAAAAACGGGCACGAGAGACGGACAGCGCGGCCCCTCGTAGGGTCCGCCTTCAGGCGGACCGGACGGCAGCCGCGTCTTCACGCGCAGCGATACGTTGTCGTCGAGATTGTCGAGGACCGCCACGACCTCGAGGCCGCCGTCCTTCCAATCGACGGCGCTCAGGAAATTGAAGAAGCGGCAGCCGAGCGACTCCTTGGCGAACTGCGCGAAGGCGCGCCACTGATCCACGGGGACGGAAATGACGAGCGGCGTCACGCCCTCGACAGCGCCTCTGTCGATGATGGCGCTGCTGAAGCGCTCCGCGATCGTCGAGGCCGCCTGCTCGTAGGTCATCGCGTTAATCCGCCAGTCTCGGGGCCACGGAGGATAAGAGCACGGAGCGCACGGAGATCATGAAGATCTCTTCGTGTCCTCCGTGTGATCGCCGCTCCGTGGTTCTGCGCATCGGCATTCCCTCAATCGATCTTTTCGTTGGGCGCCGCTCTCTGGCCCGTTCGCCGGAAATGCGCGATCTGTTCCTGCAGCAGCAGCAGCCCGTTGAGTAATGACTCGGGAGGGGGTGGACAGCCCGGCACGTAGACGTCGACCGGAATCACGCGATCGACCCCTTTCACGACGTGGTAGCCATGACGGAACGGCCCGCCGGAGTTGGCGCACGATCCCATCGACACCGCCCACTTCGGATCCGGCATCTGCGCGTAGATCCGCTCGAGCATCGGCGCCATCTTGATCGTCACCGTGCCCGACACGATCATCAGGTCCGAATGCCGCGGCGACGCCCACGGCACCATGCCCAGACGCTCGACGTCGAAGCGCGACGCGAACGTCGCCATCATCTCGATTGCGCAGCACGCCAGACCGAACGTCACCGGCCACACCGACGACTTGCGCGCCCAGTTGAAGAACGCATCGGCCAGCGTGGTGACGACGAAGCCACCGGGAAACCGGTGGATGCCTTCGGTGAGCGATTCGAACGTTTCGGAATGCTTGTCGCCCTCGGGCCGCTGTTGGCGGAGCGCTTCGAACTCCTGCAGATCCTTGAAGCTTCTCCAGACGGGCGCGGGGACTTCCGGAATCGGGGCCTTTACCGCCACTCGAGTATTCCTTCCCGGTAGGCGTAGACCCAGCCGAGCGACAGGATGGCGAGAAACAGGAACATCGTGCCGAGCGCCCAGACGCCGAGGCCCCGCAGCGCGAGCGCCCAGGGGAAGAGGAACACCGCGAGCGCGTCGAACAGGATGAACACGAGGGCGACCAGGTAGAACCCGACCGGGAAGCGGACCCACGCATCGCCGACAGGCTCGGCACCGCACTCGTAGCTCAGGGTCTTCTCCGCCACGGGTCGATTCGGCCGCAGCAGGCGCGCGATGGCCAGCGTTCCCACCGCGAACCCGATGATGCAGGCGAGATAGATGGCGACTGGGAGATAACCGCTCACGCTATAACCTCTGTTCGCGTTCCCGATCTTCAGCCCAACTCCCAACGTCTTTCGCTCGCCCAACTCCCAACGTTCATGCCGGCGCGTTGGGAATTGGGAGTTGGTTCCAGCGTCAGTGGGTTGGAAGTTGACAAGTGTTTCACAGAGCTACCGAAAGCTCTCCATGATCTCTTCCAGGGCCTTTGGACCCGGCCGGGTGCGCGACTGATCGAGCGTGACCAGCGGCTCGTCGACCAGGCCAAGCTGATCGACGAAGTCCGGCTTGTCGGGCTCGAGATACAGGATGCCGGTCGCGAACTCGCCGCGCCGCGCCGTCTCGTGCAGCACCTTCAGCGCGCCGATGCGATCAGTCGGGTTGTAATCCTCGGCGATCTTCGTCAGCAACACCTTCGACCCGTTGTGCAGGGTGACGGCCGTCGTGGTGCCCGCATCGTACTCGACGCTGATGTCGTCGAAGAACGGCACGAAGCTGACGTCGCCGAGCGGCTCGTCATGGTCCTTCACGTAGGCGTAGCTCTTGGTCGACCCCTCGTGATCGTTGAAGGTCACACACGGCGACAGCACGTCGATCATGCAGGTGCCGCGATGGCTGATCGCCGCCTTGAGGATCGCCTTCAGCTGCTTCGAGTCGCCGGAGAACGACCGCGCGACGAACGACGCGCCGAGCTCGATGGCCAGGGCGCACGTGTCGATGGGCGGGAGGTCGTTGATGACACCGGTCTTGAGAGTGGATCCGAGGTCGGCGGTCGGCGAGAATTGCCCCTTCGTCAGCCCGTAACAGCCGTTGTCCTCGATGATGTAGATCATCGGCAGGTTGCGCCGCATCAGGTGCACGAACTGGCCGATGCCGATCGCGCCGGTGTCGCCATCGCCGCTGATCCCGATCGCGATCACCTTCCGGTTGGCGATCACTGCGCCCGTGGCGACGGCCGGCATGCGGCCGTGGACCGAGTTGAACCCGTGCGAGTTGTTCAGGAAATACGCCGGGCTCTTGCTCGAACAGCCGATGCCCGACAGCTTGATCACGTCGGCCGGCTGCACGCCGAGCTCGTAGAACGATTCGATGATGCGCTCGGTGATCGCGTTGTGCCCGCAACCCGCGCACAGCGTCGTCTTGGATCCGCGGTAGGCGGCGGGCTCGAGTCCGATGCGGTTGATTCGCTTGGGGGCAGGTTGTGCCGGTGTCGTCATCTCTGTCCTTGATCCTTGTCAACTCCCAACGTGACTCTTGCGCCAACTCCCAACGCCCAATGTGGCCGGGGTCTTGGGAGTTGGTGCCAGCGACAGGGCGTTGGGAATTGGGAGTTGATCTCCTACACGCGTGATCCAGCCGACGCTGGAGTCTCCTGGTTCAGCAGCTCCGTCGTCACCGAGCGTCCGTCGATCGGAAGACCGAGGTAGTGACGGATGCTGCGCAGCTTTGCTATCCGCTCGGGCGTGCATTCCATCTTCAGCAGCGACAGCAGCTGTCCATCGCGGTTCTGCTCGACGACATAGACGCGACTGCACTTGTCGATGAACTCGAAGACGTCGGGCGTAAACGGATACGCACGCAGCCGCAAATACGACGTGCCGAGACCGGCTTCCTTGGCCAGCTGGTCGCGCGACTCGACGATCGCCCAATGCGTCGTGCCGAACGCGATGAGCCCGATCCCGCCGTCATCCACCATGTCGACGACCGGCTTCGGCATCAGCGTTCTCGCCGTCTCGAATTTGCGGGCGAGACGATCCATGTTGTTCTTGTAGTCGTCGGCGCGCTCGCTGTACTGCGCCAGCTCGTTGTGACCCGATCCGCGAACGAAGTAGGCCGGCATGCCGTCGCCCGGCACCGTGCGATAGGGAATGCCGTCGCCGTCGACGTCCTTGTAGCGGCCCCACTGCTTGATCCGCTCGAGCGTCTCGGCGTCGAGCCGCTTGCCGCGGTCGAACGGCGCCGTCGGGTACTCGAACGGGTCCGCCATCCAGGTGTTCATGCCGAGATCGAGGTCCGACATCACGAAGATGGGCGTCTGCAGCCGTTCGGCGATGTCGAACGCTTCCATCGCCATCGTGTAGCACTCACTCACCGATGACGGAAGCAGCAGCGGATGCTTCGTGTCTCCGTGCGACAAGACGGCAGTCGACAGGATGTCCTGCTGTCCCGTGCGCGTAGGCAACCCCGTGGACGGTCCGACGCGCTGGATGTCGAAGATCACCGCCGGCAGCTCGGTGTAATAACCCAGACCCGTGAACTCTCCCATCAGCGACACGCCCGGTCCCGCGGTCGACGTCGTCGCGCGCGCGCCCATCCAGGCCGCGCCGATGACCATGCCGAGCGCCGCGAGCTCGTCTTCCGCTTGAACCACGGCGTAGGTCGCCTTGCCGGTCTCGGGATCGCGACGGTACTTCTTCAGGTATTCGATGAGCGACTCACACAGCGAAGACGAGGGCGTGATCGGATACCAGGCCACGAAGGTGACGCCGGCCATCATGCAGCCGATCGCGGCCGCCGCGTTGCCTTCGATCAGGATCATCCCCTGCGTCTTGTTCATCGGCTCGATGACGAAGGGATCCTGTTTCGAGAGGCTTGTTTCGGCGAAGTCGTATCCCGCCTTCAGCGCCGCCATGTTGAGCTCGATCGCCTTCAGCTTCTTGCCAAGCTGCTTTCTGAGCGCCTTCTCCATCTGCCCCATGTCGATCGAGAGCAGACGCGACAGCACGCCGTCGTAAATCATGTTGCGCACGAGACGCCGCAGCTTGGCGTCGTGTGTGACCGGCGAGATCAGCTTGTCGAACGGAACGGGATAGAAGGTGAGGTCGTTGCGGAGCTCGTTCAGTTTCAGCGGCTCGTCGTAGACGACCGCGGCGCCCTCGCCCAGCGTCAGCACGTCTTCACGCGCCGTCTCCGGGTTCATCGCGACGAGAAAATCGACTTCCTTCTTGCGGCCGATGTAACCGTCGGCACTGGCGCGGATGGTGTACCACGTGGGGAGTCCGGCAATGTTCGAGGGGAACATGTTCTTGCCGGAGACGGGAACGCCCATCTGGAAGATCGACCGCAGCAGCACCAGGTTCGCGGTCTGACTGCCCGATCCGTTGATGGTGGCGACCTGAATGGCGAAATCGTTGACGACGCGTCCTGTCCGTTCCGGGGTGCCCGCCTGCTGCTCGATCACGTCGGTGACTGACATATGCTCCTGTTCCGTGCCGGGGCCTGACACCCGCCGTACCCGATAACCTGTAGATGAATCTGCAGATGCGGCGTGCGACCTACCGGCATGAAAGTATAAACCGACTGTCTCGGCTATTGTCGAGGCGAGCGGCGTGCACGTTCAGATGCGGCGCGGACCTTTATGGTCCGCGATCGAGGCGGCCCACTCGATGTTCATCAACCCTGTAGAAGGTTCTTGCAGAGATCCAGTACTATTTCGCGCCATGAAGAGGCTGCTTGGCCTGCGTGTGGGATTGGCGGTATTGACGCTCGCTATCGTGACGACCGCGATCGTCGTTGCTCAGGGACAACGTGAAGGCGCTCCGGTACCTGCCGGTCAGGGTCGCGGACGCGGCGCGCCGCCTCCACCTCCCGAACCGCAGGCGGGTCATCCGTCGGGCAAGCTCGTGATCTGGGGCGATTTCGCGAGCTTCGATCAGCCTGCCACCTCGCCGACGCACTGCATCATGATGAACCGGTTCCAGCGTGGCCACCGTGTCGGCTTTCGCATGACGGCGATCGACGGCGGCACCGGCGAAACGGAAAACACCGCGGTGATGACGGCCCACGTGACCTACGGCGGCCGAACGGTCGACGTGCCGATGCGGTGGCGCGGCAACCTGCCGTATCCAGCCTCTGAATATCCACGCAGCCCGGCCGAGATGTGGACCGGTGTGTGGACCGTCCCCGACGATGCTCCGGTCGGTATGGTGAGCTATACCGTCACCGCAGTCGATCGATTCAACCGGATGGCGACGTTCTCTCCATTCCCCAATACCGTCCCTCAACTGACGATCGTCGAATAGGGCGTTTGTGAGAGCTGCTCTTTGCGCTGCGTCGTTGCTGATCGCACTTGCTGCCGCGGCGTGCTCGAACACGGATGCGGCTCCTGCTGACGTCCCGCCTGCGAAGTCGGCGCAGTCGAAGAACGCGCCTCCGGTCACCCTCAACATCGTGGCCGACAAGAAAACGGTTGGATCCGACGTTCGCTTCTCGGCCTCCGGCCTTCCGGTCGGCGTCATCGAGCTCGTCTGGCAGACGGTCAGCGGCGGATGGGTAGTCGAGGACTACTACCACTTCAAGGGCAAGCATTACTCCGAGTCGAAGCTGTCGCTCGGTCGCTTCAGCGTCGGGAACGATGGCCACCTCGAAGGACGGTTCACGATTCCGGAAGACTACGGCGGCGTGCACGACGTGATCGCGGTCGCCGACGGAAGGCCCGTCGCACAAGGCGGTATCGAAGTCACCCAGAGCTTCGAGATGAGTCCGGCCGCCGGACCGATCGGCACGCCCATCGAGATCCGCGTCAAGGGGCTGGGCTGGCGAACGATGGAGAGCACGTGGGTGGTGAATTGGGACAACCACCTCGTTGGCTTCGTTTCGGCGGCCGGCACCAAGGGAACGGCCGTCGCGCGGTTCCGCGCGTCGGGGCCCTCGGGCTCGCACGTCATCAAGATGCTGACCGGATGGCAGGCGAAAGGTTATCTGAATTACGAACAGTCGCCCGTTGCTCACCTGCCGCGGCCGGAATTCACGTTCTACACGGAAGTTCGCGGACCTGACAAGGTCCGCGCCACCGTGACGGGTGGCGGCAGTCCGGCGTATTCGGATCCCTATCCGAAGCAGCCGGTGCCCGCCACCGAGGTGAAGGTCGCGAACGCGAATCTGATCCTGAGTCCGACGCAGGGGCCGGTGAACACGAAGGCGACGCTGCGCGGAAACGGCTTCCCCGCGGGAAAAACGCTGCAACTGGTGTGGGAGACATACGTCGGCAGTCGCGTCAGCGGGAACGGCTTTGCGTCACAGGAGAAGCCGCTCGACACCGTGAAGGTGAGCGCCGACGGTCGCATCGATTATGCATTCGCGACGCCGGAGGATCTCGGCGGACTGCACGCGCTGATGTTGCGCGACGGCAACACGATGCTCGCGCGTACCTACTTCGTGACGCAAACGAGCATCGTCAGTATTTCGCAGACGTCAGGCCCTGTCGGCACGCCGATCAGCATTCACCTGAAAGGTGTCGGGTGGACCGAGTACGACAACATCTACGTCGTCACCTACGACAACGCCTACATGGGATACGTGTGCGGGTTCAACAGTCAGGGTGACGTGGTGATCAACTTCACTGCTGGCGGCGCGCCCGGTGAGCACATCATCGACCTGTATCCGGGCATCTATCAGGGTCCGCCGACGGAGCCGCAGCTGCTCTACCTGACGCCGCAGCTCACCTACGCAGACGATCATCCCGGCAACAAAATCCCCGCGCTGCATTTCAGCTTCACCGTCACGGCGGGGACTGGTACAAAGTAAGGGGGCCTTCCGGCCCGCTCCGCGGACCACAGGCACCCCAGCGCGCAAGCGTGCGCGCCGGGGACCCCGCCGTTCGGTCCGCGCCGCTTCTACTACACATCCACGTCTACTCGATCGAAACCCGCGTTCTATGAGACGCGGCGCGGACCTTTATGGTCCGCGTGCGAGCCGCAGGCTCGCGCACGGCATCAATTGGTCGCGCTTGGCCTGGTCGTCGGTCGCGTCAGGTCGTCGCGGATGATCTTTCCGCCCTTCATCACGAACTTCACGCGCTGAAGCTCGGTGATGTCCGTCAGCGGATTTCCCGGGACTGCCACGACGTCTGCGAACTTTCCCTTCTCGAGCGACCCGATGCGATCCGCCCAGCCCATGGCCTCGGCGTTGGTCAGTGTTCCTGCCTGAATCGCGTGCGCGGGCGTCACGTTCGAGCGCTTGACGAGCATCTCGAAATCGAGCGCCTGCGTGCCGTGCGCGTAGGTCGATCCGTCAGCGCCGCTCCCGACCATCAGCTTCATGCCCTTCGTGGCATTGGCCATCGCGACGGCCTTCTCGAAGATCGGGATCATCCGGTACTTGCCGCCGGTGTTCTTCGAGTCGTTGTCGTCCATGTACGGCTCGATGTAGCGCTGGAGCGTCGGGTCGTAGAACAGCCCCTTCTGCACGATCATGTTCGCCTGTTCCTGGTTCAGGTCGAACGCGTGCTCGATCGTGTCGCAGCCGGCGATGATCGAGTTCTTCTGACCCTCGCCGCCGAGGACGTGACAGGCGGTCTTCTTTCCCAGGCGATGCGATTCGTCGATGAGCGCCTGCAGAATCGGCATCGGATAGGTGAGCGCGTATTGCGCCTGGCCGGTTTCGTTGAACGTATAACCGCCCGTCGGATAGAGCTTGATCCAGTCGACCTTGTGATCGACGTGCTCTCGCACCGCGGCGCGCGCCTCTTCCTCGGTCGACACGAAGATGCCGTCGAGCGGGTTGACCGGCGCGTTGGCCGGCCGATTGCCGCGCCACGAGATGCCGCGACCCGCGACCTGATACCGCGGTCCGTCGAAACGCCCCTCGTTGATCGCGTTGCGAATCTCGACGTCCGCGTAGCCGTTGCCGTGCGAGCTCATGTCGCGCGCCGCGGTGAACCCGGCCCGCAAATCGTTCTGCAGGTTCTGAATCGCGATGATCGTCGACATCTCGCGCGACATGCCGGGCCTGGGTGTGTTGAACATGTGCGTGTGCGCGTCGATGAGTCCCGGCAGCACGGTCGCGTTGCTCATGTCCAGCAGCGTCGCGCCGCCGGGGATCTTCACCTGACCGTCAGGCCCGATATCGACGATCTTCTCCCCCTGGATGACGACGACCTGGCGCGTGAGCATGCGCTCGTTCTTGCTGTCGAACAGCCGGCCGGCACGGATGACGGTCGTTCCCGGTGCCGACTGACACTGAACGATGCCGCCCCCTTCCGAGCCGACACACGGAGTGGGTCCGGCGCCTCGCCACGGAGCGGGCGGTGGCTGAACCTGAGCGGTGAGAAGAGCACCGGTGACAATCACGCCCAGGACGACGAATCGGATCAGATTGCGCATGGCGGGATTCTAATCCTAATCGTCGTTCGGATCGTTCGAGTCGTTCGGACCGTTCGAAACGTTCGGCGTTCGGAACGTTCGAATCGTTCTCTCGTCCCTTCGAACGCCTCGAACGCCCCGAACGACCGAACGCCCCGAACGACGAACGCCCCGAACGACGAACGATCCGAACGATCCGAACGACCCGAACGACGAACGACCCGAACGATCCGAACGATCCGAACGATCCGAACGGCTACCGCCTCCGGAACGTTGCCAGCTGGTATTGGATCCACCCCTGCCGGAGGCACGTTTGCAGCGCCTGGCCGCCCATCAGATCGTCGAAGCGCCTGGCATCGACGGGCAGCCATTTGAGCACGTGCAGGAAGACGCCGATAAGCCGATCGCGCGGGCGGCCGATACGGAGGAAGGGCGTCAGGTCCTGCGTCGATTCGTGCTCGAAGCCAGCGGTTCGCGCCTGCTCGCACAGCTCGTCCACGGTCAGCAGCGTGTTGATGTGCCATCCTTGTCGAAAACGTCTGACCACCCGGCTCGCCGCGAAGTCGATCACGTTGCTGCCGAAGTCATCGCAGATGATCAGGAGCCCGCCGGGGCGAATCAGCTCGCGGCACTGCGCGAAGAAGCGTTGGACATCGGCGACGTGCACGAACGATTCGATGGCAAACGCCGCATCCGCGCGCTCGACGGTCGCGGGCAACGCGCAGAAATCGGCCTCGATGCACCGAAGGCGCCTCGACAAGCCGGCTGCGCTGATCTTCTGGCTTGCGATGCGTGCCTGAACCGGACTGAGTGTCACTCCCGTGCCGTGAATGGGAAGACGGCCGGCCAGACGAATCAGGCTGGCTGCGACGCCGCATCCCAGATCGACGACGTGGGGCGTCTGGTCGGACGTGAGCGACTGGACGGCTGCAGCGATCTGGTCGTCGACGTAGTGGATCGCCTCGTCGCCGCTGCGCACGCCCGGCGCCCACACGGCACGGTGAATGGCCCCGCTGTGTCGCCCTTCGCCGAGCGCCACGAACGCGGCTGTGTGCCGGTCGTAGTAGTGGCGGACGTCCGCCGCGTCAAAACGTTCCACTGAGTGTGTATTATCAGCGGGCTGCCTCCATGAAGAGTCGCGTCGCCGGCCTGTTTGTTTCGACCATGCTGCTTGCTGGCGCAGCCTCGGCTCGTCCGCTCGACATCTACTTCATCGACGTCGAAGGCGGGCAGGCGACGCTGATTGTCAGCCGCGACCAGTCGCTGCTGATCGATGCCGGATACGGGGGGCGCGGGGCGCGCGACGCCGAGCGCATTCTCGCCGCCGCGCGCGACGCGCACATCGACCGCATCGACTATCTGCTGGTCACGCATTTCCACAACGATCACGTCGGCGGCGTGCCCGATCTCGTCGAGCGCCTTCCCATCGGCACATTCATCGACTATGGCAGTCCGCTGGGGACGCCGCTCGGTCCGGATCGGATGACTATCCGCGCTTTTCAGGCGTACGAGCCCGTCAGGAACGCCGGCCATCACCTCCAGCCGGCCGTTGGCGATCACCTGCCAGTGAAGGGCATGGACGTGGTCGTCGTCACGGTGGGTGGGACCGTTCTCTCCGACGCGCTTCCCGGTGCCGGCACACCGAACGACACCTGCGCAACGGTTGAACATCAGCCGGACGATGGCACCGAGAACTACCGGTCGATTGGCGTGCTGCTCCGGTTCGGCGAGTTCACGTTCCTCGACCTGGGCGACGTCAGCGGCGACACGCTCGCGAGCCTGGTCTGCCCGCGCGATCTGCTGGGTAACGCCTCGGCATTCCTCATCCCGCATCACGGCAACTACGACACGAACATTCCCGCCGTCTACGCCGCCGTGAAACCGCGCGCTGCCATCATGAACAACGGACCCGTGAAGGGGGGCGATCCGTCTGCTTTCCGCACGCTTGATCGGCTGGCCCCGATGGAGCTCTGGCAGCTCCATGCATCACGCAATCGCGATGCGGCGAACACGGCGGACGAGCGCGTCGCCAATGTCGATGACGATGGCTCCGACGGGTATTGGATAAAGCTGAGCGCCGAGAGCGACGGCAGCTTTACCGTCATGAATCAGCGCACGGGCTTCCGTCAGGCGTATGCTCCTCCCAAGAAGGACACGCGTCGGTGAAGTCTCCAAGCCACACCGCGGTGGATGCCGCCTGGGCAATCGTCCTCGCGGCCTCCGCGTTGACCGAGTCACTCGAGCAGCGTGGTCGCACGCGGTGGTTCGAGCTCGATACCCAGGACCGGCTGCGCGCCCTCGATCGCGACACTCCCAACGCATCCGTCACATGGCACCCCGAGTCGGGATGGAGGTCGCGTCTGGCGCCCGATGATCCACGGTCGCCTCTCCTGGACTTGTATCTCCCGTTGTGTGCGGGCACGACGACGCATCCGCTCGCCGTGGGTCACCTGGGTCAGAGCCTCGACGGCTTCATTGCGACACACGCCGGCGACTCGCAGTTCGTTACCGGGAGCGAGAACCTCGTGCACCTTCATCGCATGCGCGCGCTCTTCGGTGTGGTCGTCGTCGGCGCGGGAACCGTGGCCGCCGACGATCCGCAGCTGACCACGAGGCATGTGTCCGGACCGAATCCGCTGCGTGTGGTGTTCGATCCGTCGCGGCGCCTCACGCCCGACTATCGCGTATTCACCGATTCGGATGCCGAAACGCTCTACGTCTGCGGGCGATCGCACGTGGCCGACGGCGAGACGCACGTGGGGCGCGCGACGATCGCGTCGTTCGACGACTCGATTCCCGAACGTGACGTCACGCAGCTTGTCGGGTTGTTGCGCGCGCGCGGGTTCCGGCGTGTGTTCGTCGAAGGCGGTGGCGTGACCGTCTCGGCATTTCTCGAGGCCAATCTTCTCGACCGCGTCCACATCGCGATTGCTCCCGTGCTCATCGGCGATGGCCGGCCAGCAATCCGACTGGCCCCGCACCTCAGCCTGCGCGACTGCCGCCGGCCCGACTACCGTGTATTCCGAATGGGCGGCGATGTTCTGTTCGACTGCGATCTGCGCGCGACCCGTCACCAGCCGAGCTCGGACGCCGAAGGCCCGATCACGCGGATCATTTGATCAGGGCCGCCTGAAGGCGGCCCCCACGATTTTGTTGGTGAGAACGTCATTTGATGAAGGGCCGCCTGAAGGCGGCCCCCACGATTCCTTTGGTGAGAACCCCACTTGGAGGCGGTCCCCAGCAGTTCGTTGGTGGGTCGCCGACGCGGGCTACCGCGGGCCAAATCCCAATCAGGGGCTAACGCGCGCCAATCCCAATCAGACGTAGGGGCCGCCTTCAGGCGGCCCTGAAACGCGGTCCGCGGTTTGCTCGATTCGTCTTCGAGCCATGAGCGACGAGCCGCTTCCCGAGCGCCCGGTTGAGCCTGTCGACGACGAGCCCGCCGTCTCGGCGGCCGCCGAAGTCAACACAGCGGAGACACCTGCAGTCAAGGCGCAGGAGCGGTTCAGCATCTGGCGACAGTGCCGCGCCGTCTGCCGCATGCATCCGAAGCGGCTCGCGAGCGTGCTGATGCGGACGTACTCCGACTGGTCGGCTGACAACGCCACGCGACTCGGCGCCGCGCTCGCCTACTACACGCTGTTCTCGATCGCTCCTGTGCTGATCGTCATCACCGGTGTCATCGGGTTCTTCGTCGGTCAGGCCGCAGCGCGAGAGGAATTGACGCCATGGCTGCAGCGGTTTCTCAGCGCCGAGGGCGCGCGCGCGGCCGAGCTGATGCTGCAGCAGCACGTGACGCCCGCAGGTGGGATCATCGCGACCCTCGTTGGCCTCGTGACGCTATTCCTCGCGACGTCGGCGTTCGTCAACGAACTGCGACAGTCGATCAACCTCGTATGGCGGGTGCAGCTGCCTCCCTCGGAGAAGCAGGGTCTGCTCGGCACCGTGCGCGCGATGGTGACGGACCGCGTCTATGCGTTCTTGCTGACGATCGGTGCCGGAGTTCTCGTGATGGTATCGGTGATGGTCAACACCGCCATCACCGTCGCTGGCTCGTACTTCAACGGCGCATTGCCACTGCCAGCGCCGGCGCTGCATCTAATGAACTTCGGCATCAGCTTCCTCCTGATGGTGTCGGTCTTCACGCTCGTCTACAAGACGCTGCCCGACGCCTACGTCGCCTGGGGCGATGCTGCCGTTGGCGCGATCGTCACGGCGTTTCTCTTCGACGTGGGAAGTTTGCTGCTGTCGACATTCGTCGGGCACTCGGGAGACTCGCCGTACGGCACCGCGGCCAGCGTGCTCGCGCTGCTGGCGTGGGTCTATTACTCGGCGCAGGTGTTCTTCTTCGGCGCGGAGCTGACGCGCATCTTCGCGACGACCTACGGCGGCGGAATCGTCCCCGTTCACCGTTCGCTCAGTCGTCACATCTGGCAACCGTCACGACATCTGTTCCACCGGAGTGCCGCCGTGCCGTCGCAATCATCAACTCGCCATCACGCATAGTCGGGCTGTATGTAGATGCGGGGCGGGCCTTTATGGCCCGCCTGCGCGGACCGTAAAGGTCCGCGCCGCAAGCATTGTGATTGACCGGTTGCGCTTACAGCCAGGCAGCGATGTCGTCGTGGCCGACGACGATCTGTGAGTGACCGCGTTCGACATGCGCGATCCGGCGGGCGCGCCAGTCTGCAATCGTATCTGCCGCACTCGGGTCGGTTTCCGTTGCCGCGTACGCCCAACCGTCGATCAACTCGCGCTGTAGCCGTCCATCGGCAGGATCGAGACGCCAGTCGGTCGGCTCTGTCTCGACGTGATAGCCGACCTTCCTGAACGCGCGGGCGGCTGCGGCGACCGCATCTGGTCCGGCGGCGGGGCCGCCGAGTCCTTTGTCTCGATGCTGATGGTGATTGAACAGCTCCAGAATCCGGTGGTCTTCCGGTTCGGCCGGCGAACACTCGGAGTAGCCGTTATACGTGATCGCAAAAAGCACGGCGGCACCGACTGCATGACAGTCTTCGGCAAGAGACTGCAGCCAGCGGTCGGACACCAGGTCGAGCAGCGCCGAGGCGGTCACGAGATCTCTATCCGCGACGAGGTCGGAGAAGTCGACCCGTCCGAGGTCGGTTTCTCGGGTCTCGATCGTCACGCGGTCCGCTCGTTCGGCGAGCCGGTTCGGCGCATGCTCACGCACGCGATCGAGGAGAACCGGGTTGTGGTCGAGGGCAAGCCATTGCTGGCGAATCGCGCCGAGATGCTTGGCCAGGTACCAGATGTTCGAGCCGGTGCCCGTTCCGAGGTCGAGAATGCGAATGGAATCTCGACTGGCGAGCCGGCTCGCCACCAGCCGCGCGAGACGCATCGATCGCGCGGCAGCGTCAGCGTGCTCGCGAAGTGCGAGCCAGGCGGCGAGCGAATCACTCATCTCTCACCGTCTGCAATGCAGCCGCGAATTTCTCGCACGCATCCTCCCACGTCGGCAGGCGTGCGCTCATTCGCCGGGCGCCCTCCGCCAGTGTTGCGCGGAGATCCGCATCTGTGATCATTCGAATCATTGCTGCCGATAGTGCATCTGCGTCGCCGGGGGGAACCAGGATGCCCGCCGTGGTCTCGACTAGTGACGGTATCGCACCGGTCATCGTGCTGACGACCGGCAGGCCGTGGGCAATCGCTTCGGCGACAGCCATGCCGTATGTCTCCTGCAGGGTCGCCAGCACCAAGACGTCGGCCTCGTCGTAGCAAGCCGAGATCGCGCCGGCGTCGAGCTCGCCGGCAAGACGCACGCGATCGGCGAGACCGAGCTCCACGATGACGCGCTGCACCCGCTCGACCGCTGCCGGATCGCGCGTCAGGCTTCCGGCGCACGTCAACACCCAGTTGCGCGCAGGAACAGGGGCAAGCGCACGCAGCAGGATCTCGTGGCCCTTGCCGCTGTTGACCGTCGCGACGCAGAGAAGATGCACCTCGCTTCCGCCAGAACCACGAGCCATGGTCGCGCGATCGGTGCCAGGTTCGACCACGCTGATTGATTCCGACGGCAGGTTGTAGCGCTCGAGCATCGGGATCGTTGCCGGGCTGGTCACGATGATTCGCCTGGTAGCCCGCAGCGCACGTCGCTCGTGTTCGCGAATCTGTTCGGCGACAACATCATCGAGCTCGATACCTGCCGCCACCGGCAGATGAACGAGCGCCACGATGTCCAGGCGGTTCGCTTCGCGTTCCACAACGTCCGCCAGGCCCGGAAGCGCAAGCCCGTCGATCACGACGACGGCATCATCATCCACGCGCGAGAGCGCGAGCGCGGCAGATCGCCGGCCCTCCTCAGTTGGACATGCGGAACATTCTGTGAGCTCGACGACGTCGACACGTGCGCCTCGACCGCGCAGGCCTTCGACAATGCGTGCGTCGTAGATGTAGCCGCCAGTACGTGTCGTGAGTGGTCCGGGAACGACGAAGACGATCGGCCGCTGTCCGCCTTCGCCGAGGCCACGGCGGACAAGCGCACGGGCGTCGTCGACCGTCATCGTCCTGCTATACCGGGTTCGGAACGGAACCTTCAAAGGACGCGGATGCGACGTGTGATTCATGCAACGTCACCCGCACGGTCTGAATACCGCTGGCTCCCGGTCCGAGCTCGCCGCGATGAATCGACCCGGCGATTCTGTCGAAGATCACGTGCGCCAGGAATTCAGTCGTCGTGTTGACGCCGGTAAAGGACGGGATCTCATCGAGGTTGCGGAAATTCAGTTCCGCCAGCGTGTCGCGCAGCACTTCCGTCGCGCGGCCGATGTCCACGACGATGTTGTCCGCATCGAGCGTCGGCCGGCGGAACTCGACGTCGACGACGTAGGTGGCGCCGTGGAGGCGCTGCGCCGGCCCGAAGACATCGCCTTTGAAGCTGTGCGCGATCATGAAGTGATCGCGAACGGTCACGGAATACATGTTGGCTCCCGGCGAGCCTGACAAGGCTCGCCCTACATCAGACCTGAGAGGCTCGCCCTGGATCAGACCTGACAGGCTCGCCCTAGATCAGACCGGTGGGGCGGACCTTGTCAGGTCCGCCTACGAATACTTGATCCGGTGGCACAGCGTGTCGCCTGGATCCGACGCCAGCTTCGCCATCACGGCGGGCAGATCTTCGAACCTGCTTTCCCCGGTGATCAGCACATCTAGAGACGGATCCCGCAGCAGCCGCAGCGCCAGCTCCATCCGTCGTCGCGTCGTCCAGCGCGCGCGCTGCGATGCGGCGACGTGACCGACCTGCGACGATCGGATCGTCAACCGGTTGGCGTGAAACGCGCCGCCGAGCGGCAGTGAGACCTGTTGATCGCCAAACCAGCTCAGTTCCGTGATTGTCGCCTCGAAGCCCGCGATCCGTAGTGCGAGATCGAGACCCGCTGGAGAGCCGCTCGCGTGAATGACGACATCGCGATCGCGCGACGCCTCGGACGGCTGCGCGAAGCGAACGCCGAGAGCGCTCGCGATCGACGCGCGATGCTCGTTCACATCGACGAGCTCGACGTCACAGCCCACCACCTTTCCCGCCAGCCACGCCGCCAGACACCCGATCGTTCCCGCTCCGATAACTGAAACCCGCTGGCCGATACGTACATCCGCATCCCAGACGCCATTCACCGCGGTCTCGACATTTGCCGCCAGCACCGCACGCTGCGGCGGCACATCGTCTGGCAGCGGGTGCACCGCGTTGGCTCCGACCACGTAGCGCCTTTGGTGGGGATACAGCACGAACACCGCGCGATCGCGCAACTCGCCCGGCCCGTGTTCGACGACGCCGATGCTGGCATAGCCATACTTCACGGGGGCGGGGAAGTCGCCGACCTGAAACGGCGCGCGCATCCGCTGATGCTCCGACTCGGGGACGCGGCCCTTGAAGACCAGCGCCTCGGTTCCGCGACTGATCCCGCTGTAGAGCGCTCGCACCACGACATCGTCAGGGGAAGCCGCAGGGAGCGGCTCGTCGCGGATTTCACCGCGGCCGGGAACGGCGATCCAGAACGCCTGCGTCGACGTGAGCACGACTGCTCATTCTGGTGCACGGATCGCCGCAGTTACAATCCCGAGGCACAAAGGACGCAAAGCGCGATGAAAGACACGCCATAAAGGACACGAAGAACGCCAATCACATCATCGATGATGAGCCCGAAAGGACATAAAGAAAGGATCCGTGGGGCAGGGGTGCGCGGGTGCGCGTTGGTCTTGATCGCCGCGCTTGGTCTGCGGACGGCGTTCTGGCTTGGCTCGACGTATCCGTTCAAGGCGGCGGGCGCATTCGGCGCCATGGCGCTGCTCGCGTCGGTCGTGCGGGATGAGCATCCGTTTCCCCGGTTCGGAACGGCCAATCTGGTGACGATGGTGCGGGCCATGCTGGTGGCGCTCATCGCCGCAGCAATTGGAGAGACGATCCGTCGGGATCTTGCCGCGGCAATCGTGATGGCCATTGCAGTGATTGCGGTGTTGGACGGGGTCGACGGATGGCTGGCGCGCCGCACCGGCATGGCCAGTCCGTTCGGCGCTCGCATCGATATGGAAACCGACGCACTGCTCATTCTCGTGGCGTCGGTGCTCGTCTGGCAGGAAGGCAAGGCGGGCGCGTGGGTGCTCGCCGCTGGCGCGATGCGGTATGCGTTCGTGGCGTCCGGATGGATCCTGCCGTGGATGCGCGGCACGCTCACGCCGACGCTGCGCGCCAAGACGATCACGATCTGTCACGTGGTGGGCTTGTGCGTGGCGCTCGCGCCAATCGTGTCATGGCCGCTCAGCGCGGCCGCAGTCGGAGTGACGACGGCGGCGCTGGCGTGGTCCTTTGCGGTGGATGTGGGAAGATTGTGGAGCCGGCGGGAGTCAAATCCCAAAGCCCAAATCCCAAATCCCAAGCCCCAAATCTGAGTCAGACGGAAGAGAGCAAGTGGCCGAGCTTCTCTTTCTTTGTCCTGAGATATCGCTCCGACTCGGGTGAGGCGGTGATCTCGATTGGCAGGCGCTCGCTGATCGAGAGGCCGTGGCCGGTCACGCCCGCGAGCTTGCGCGGGTTATTGCTCAGCAGACGGGTCGAGCGCACACCAAGGCTGCGAAGAATCTGAACGCCCACGCGGTAATCGCGCAAGTCTGCGGCAAATCCGAGGCGTTCGTTCGCTTCGACCGTATCGAGCCCTCCGTCCTGAAGCGCGTACGCGCGGATCTTGTTCGCGAGCCCGATCCCGCGCCCCTCCTGGTTCAGATAGAGCAGGACTCCCCGTCCCTCGTCTGCGATCCGCTTCAACGATGCGTCCAGCTGAGCGCCGCAGTCGCACCGTGCCGAATGGAACACGTCCCCGGTCAGACACGCCGAGTGCACGCGGGTCATCAATTCCTGGCCATTGCCGATCTCACCGCGGACCAGGGCCACGTGGGTCCCGGCCCCTAGCCAGCCGCGATAGACATGGATGTCGAAGTCCCCATAGTCGGTCGGCAGCCTCGAGCTGGCGACGCGTCTTACGGGCAAAAGACCTCGAATGCCTCTGGCAAACAGACGAAACCGCGCTCGAACCAACGGAACCATAGACCCTACAGGTAAGTGAATGATACGAAAGCTGTTGGGGGGCCTGAAGATATCATTCATCGTAGGGGCGGAGAGACAGCGTGTCAATTGGCGGAGGTGCGATTCGTTGGTTGGCGGTCGTCTTCGCCCTGCTCCTGCTCAACACGTCCCTCACATTCGTCAACGTCTGGCCGACGCTGTCGATCCGGCCGGCGTTGGCGCTTTCTCCCGAGGTCGCCGTCGCCGTTTTGGGTCTTGCGGCCCTGCGCGCGAGGCTTGCCGGTCGACGGCGAATCGTCGTGCTCCGATGGCTCGGGGCGCTTTGGGTGGTCCTGGTACTCGGACGCTACGTCGACGTCACCACCCGTTCCTTGTACGGCAGGGAGATCAATCTCTATTGGGACATCCGCAACATCCCTGACGTCGGGGCGATGCTCGCCTTCGTCGCGAATCCGTGGGCCCTCCTCGCCTTCGTCGTCGGCGTGCTGGCGGTGCCGCTGCTCATCTATTTCCCCGCCAGGTGGGCGTTCGCGCGGGTGCTGGCCGCCATGCAGCATGCGCCACAGGAACGCCGCCAAGGCGTTCCGGTAGACGCCGTGCGCGGCGGGCTCGTCGGTATTGGCGTAGCCACCCTACTGCTGGGCATCGCCCAACGCGTCGACGAACGCGTCCCATCGACCATAGTCGTGCCCGAGCCGTCCACTGCCGCCTACGTGAGGCAGGCATGGAAAGTCGCGTCCGAAATTCAGCGAGGTGGTGAACGTCGCCTTCCCGCCGTTCCGGAGGTTCATAGCGATCTGAGTCGTGTCGCCGGGGCCGACGTCCTGCTGCTCTTCATCGAATCGTACGGCGCGGTGAGCTGGGAACGCCCCGAGTTCCGCACAGCCCTCGCGCCGCGCCGTGCTGACTTCAACTCCGCGATCACCGACACGGGTCGGCGCGTAGTCACCGCGTATGTGCAATCGCCGACGTTTGGCGGCAAGTCATGGCTCGCGCACATCAGCCTTCTGTCTGGCATCGACGTCCTCGACGAGGACACCAACGCCGCGTTGATGTCGGAGAAACGTCAGACGCTGGTGACCGAGTTCGGCAGCCGCGGCTACCGAACGGTCGCGATCATGCCTGGACTGCAGCGAGGGTGGCCTGAAGGATCGTTCTACGGATTCAACGAGATCTACGGAGCCGAACGCCTGGCGTACCGCGGACCCGAGTTCGGCTGGTGGGACATCACCGATCAATTCGCAATCGCGCGGATGGATGAACTGTTCATCGCTCCGCCGCAGCACTCGCCGGTATTCGTATTCATGCCGTCGATCAGCAGTCACACGCCCTTCCTGCCGACGCCTCCGTATCAGCCGGATTGGAAACGCGTGCTGACGGCGCGGCCGTACGACGAGATCGTGGTCGAGCGGGCGTGGTCCGAGCGGCCGGACTGGACCGATCTTGGCCCTGGATACGTCAAGGCTATGCAGTACGTCTACACGACGTTGAGCGGATATCTGCGTCTGCGCTCGGACCGCGACCTGGTGTTGATCATTATTGGCGATCATCAACCACCCGCCGCCGTCAGCGGCGAGGGCGCCACCTGGAATGTCCCCATCCACATTGTCACGGGACGCGACGCCGTACTGGAGCGGTTGATCGAAGATGGATTCCAGGAAGGTCTCACTCCGCAGCGTCCGGTGACGACGTCGATGGCTGGATTGATGCCGCTGTTGCTGAACGCATTCGGCAATAATCCCTAGCGAGCCGTCGGCCGAGACCGGCTCTCGCTCCGGATGGCAGCATCTGCTTGCCCCGCCTCTGGCGGGGGGGCGTTTATAATCCCGACGCATGATCAAGACTGGCTCCGCGACGGCCGCGTGCGCGGCCATCGCCGTCGCAGTCGGGTTCGCCGTCCACGCACAAGTGCCCGCAGGTGGTGGCGACGGCGCACTTCGATTGCTTCCGGTGCAGGGCAATGTGTCGATGCTCGTGGGTGCGTCCGGCAATGTCGCCGTGCAGGCGGGGAAAGATGGCGTGCTCCTCGTCGACAGCGGCTCCGAGGCGCTTGCCCCCGCCATCACCGCGCAGGTTCGTACGCTGACGACAGTGCCGCTTCGTTACATCGTCAACACGAGCGCGGACGCGGACCACACAGGCGGGAACGCGCCGCTGACGGTGCGCGGCGTCACGGTCATCGCGCACGAGAACGTCGTCAATCGCATGGCGCGACCCACGCCGGGCCGGCAGCCCGGATTGCCAGACAGCGAGTACTTCACGCCAACGAAGGATTTCTACTTCAACGGCGAGCCGGTGTTCGTCATTCACGCGCCGAACGCCCACACAGACGGCGACAGCATGGTGTTGTTCCGTCGCTCCGATGTGCTGAGCGTCGGCGATGTGTTCACACCCGATCGCTTCCCGATGATCGATCTGCAGCGCGGCGGCAGCGTCCAGGGTCTGCTCGATGCGCTGAATCGCATCCTGCAGTTGGCCGTGCCCGAACGACTGCAAGACGGGGGTACGCGCGTGATTCCGGGTCACGGTCGTCTATGCAACGAAGCGGATGTCGTTGAGTACCGGGACATGGTGACAATCGTTCGCGATCGCATCCAGGATGGGATCCGTAAAGGGATGACGCTGGATCAGGTGAAAGCGGCCAGGCCGACGCTCGACTACGACGGCACGTATGGCAACGCGGCGTCATTCATCGAGTCCGTTTACAACAGCCTCCGACAGAGTCCGGGTGAACGGAGGCCGTCATGAAGCCTGCGTTCGTGGCGATGATGATCGCTGCATTGCCTCTGCTCGGATCCGCGCAGGGCCCGCCGGGACGTGGTGGACCGCCGCAGCCGCCGCGCAGTCCACGCGAGGGAGCCCCCGTGGATCTGACCGGTTACTGGGTATCGGTGGTGACCGAGGACTGGCGGTGGCGGATGGTCACGCCGCTCAAGGGTGACTTCGCGGGCGTGCCGATCAATCCGATGGGTCGACAGCTTGGCGAGATGTGGGATCCCGCCAAGGACGAATCCGCCGGGCAGCAGTGCAAGGCGTACGGCGCCGGCGGAATCATGCGCCTGCCGGGTCGCGTCCACATCACGTGGCAGGACGACAGGACGCTGAAACTCGAGCTCGATTCGGGCACACAGACGCGTCTGTTCCACTTCGGCAGCGACGCGCCCGCGAACACGCAACCGTCGTGGCAAGGCTATTCGGCCGCGAATTGGGAGCGTCCACCGCGAGGCGAGGAACAGCAGAACGCCATTCCTGTCTTCGCCACGCGCACCGGCTTGCGCGGCAAATCCCTCGAGGTGACGACGACGAAGCTGCGTGCCGGGTACCTGCGAAAGAACGGCGTGCCCTACAGCGACAAGACCGAGGTCGCCGAGTACTTCGACTATCGGAAGCATCCCAACGGGGATGAATGGTTCACGGTGACGACGGTCGTGAGGGATCCCGTGTATCTGTACAACCCTTACGTAACGAGTTCCGATTTCAAGAAGGAGCCGGACGGCTCGAAGTTTCGTCCGACGCCGTGCGAAGCAAAATAACCGTTCGGGTCGTTCGGATCGTTCGACGTTCGGGCGTTCGACGTTCGGACGTTCGAATCGTTCTTTCGCTCGAACGACTCGAACGTTTCGAACGATCCGAACGATCCGAACGACCCGAACGACCCGAACGACCCGAACGAATGTCGGAGGGAGTAATGCATCGTTGTGGATTGCTGATCGTCGCCGCGTTGTTCGTCGCGGCACCAGCGGCCGCGCAGGTGGACTTCACGGGTGAGTGGGGTCCGCTGTATCACGAGGATCGGCCCGAGCGCATGCCGGGACCCGAGCTCGGCGACTACATGGGTCTGCCGATCAGCGACGCGGCGCGTCGCGCCGCGGACAGCTGGGATGCCGATCGTATTTCGGTGGTCACTCAATACCAGTGCCGGCCGCACTCGTCCGATTACGGGATGCGCGGGCTGGGGAACCTGCGTGTGTGGCGCGACATCAATCCGGCGAACCAGCAGCTCACGGCGTTTCACACCTACATGCCGGCCTGGGGCAGCGAGCGGACGATCTGGATGGACGGGCGTCCGCATCCGCCCGCAGGTGTCGAACATACCTTCCAGGGGTTTTCGACGGGCACGTGGGACGGCAACACGCTCGTCATCAGCACGTCGCACTTGAAGACGAACTATTACCGCCGCAACGGCGTGCCGAGCAGCGACAAGCGCACGTTCACCGAGTACTGGACTCGCCACGGCGACTTCCTCACGGTCGTGACCGTCGTCGATGATCCCGTGTATCTCACCGAGCCGCTCGTGCGCAGCCAGAACTGGTTTCTCGATCCGGGACAGGTCACGCTGCCGATGTCCTGCGAATACGTACCCGAGGTCCCCGGTCCGGTCGCCGATGCGGTGCCGAACCATCTGCCCGACACGAACCCGTATCTGACGGAGGTCGCCGACTGGTACGGCCTTCCGCTCGCTGCGACGCGTGGTGGAGCGGAGACGATGTATCCGGAGTTCCGACTGAAGATGGGCCCGCCGCACAAGCAGCCGCCAGCGCATTGCGAACGGTATTGCGTCTGCTCGGAACAGGACGGCTGCAGCGTGAACCCACCGAGGCCGCGGAGGTAAACCCCGGCCGCCTGGTCGGTGCAACGCTCACTTCGCCGTGGGGTTCGCTTCGCTGTCGGTGCAACGCTCCCTGACGCGGTCGGTCCATGCCCCGCTTCGCGTGTCGGTAGCGCGGCACAATCCATCGAACACGGCGGATGGGATATACGCGGCGACGACAAAGTTGCACCGACCCGTTCGCGGACCATAAAGGTCCGCGCCGCATCCTGCTTCACCCGCGAACCCAGGCTTTGCACCAACAGCGTAAGGGAGCATTGCACCGACAGGCGCGAAGCGCCGGGCGTTGCACCGACACGGCGAAGCGTCCTTGCACCGACCCGTTCGCGGACCATAAAGGTCCGCGCCGCATCCTGCTTCACCCGCGAACCCAGGCTTTGCACCAACTGCGTAAGGAAGCATTGCACCGACAGGCGCGAAGCGCCGGGCGTCGCACCGACAAGCGTCAGGGAGGGTTGCACCGGCCAGCGAAGCCTCCATTGCACCGACTATCGAAGGGAGTATTGCACCGACAAGCAGCGAAGTGTTCACGCGCGCAGATTGATCAGCGCGAGCATCAGCAGGCCGGTGAGCGTGAAGCCGCCGAGCATCACGTTGGGCGACAGCCGGGCGGTCAGTGGCCCACGATCCGAGTCGTCGCCGTCGATCCCCGATGTCCCGACGGCATTCATGACGTCGATCGTCTGATCTCCGGCATCGGGAACGCGCGCCGAGACGATCTCTGTGCGGACACGCGGGAATTCGAGCATCGGCGGAATCGAGACGATGGGCGGAGCCGTAGGCGCGACCACTTCGGCGGCGCGAGCGGCTGATGGCGCGCCGAACGCCTTCGTGTAGACGCGCATGAAGTCGCCCAGTCGTGACGGATGCGGCACGACGTGGAACACGAGCTGCTGCCGCTCGCCGATGAACAGCAGCGCCCCTTCCTCCTGCATCTGCCGCAGCACGTCACGAACCTCGTAGACCGTGCGCAGCGGCGTGTTGACGACCGCGATGTCGAATGCAAGTCCGAGCGTGTGCATCGGAATCGTCGTGATCGCGTTTGCGTTCGTCTCGCGCAACACGTCCTGATAGTCGTTGTCGCGGACGAGACTCGTGATCTCCAGGGGTCCCGAGCGCACGCGTGACGCGACGACGAGCAGGCAGCCGAGCGCGGCCGGCCTTGCCGCGAGATACCGATCCTGGTTCTCCATATCCATCTCGCCGATCGGATTGGGACCGTCCAGTCGCGGAATGATGTTGATGCGTCGTGGATCGGGCGGCAGCGGTGCCAGGCCACCGGTCAGAATCGCCTCTTCGATGTCGGTGTGCGTATTCAGCTGGAGGAACTCGACGTAGTCGCGATACAGCTCGCGAACGATCGCGGATGTGCGCAGATTCTCTGGCTGCAGCTCGACCATCATGCGGTCGAGCGCTTGTCGTTCGCCCTCCGCACTCGCAACGGCTCGGCTGCAGAGAACCGACACGATCGCTGCGATAACGATTGGCAGAGGCTTCGCGCGCACGATACTCGACGCGCATTCAGCCGCTATGCCAGCCTGACTGAGCCGTTCAGAACAATGTGATCTCGACCACGGTGCCTTTCTCGATGACGTCGGTCTGCGCGGCGATCTCGATGTAACCGTCCGCGCGCGACATGCTGGTGATGTCGCCGGATGCCTTGAATGCCGGCGTCGCCACTCCGTTCTCGATGCGCACTGTGTAGAACTGGTGCCGGCCCGTAGCTGAAATGACACGCTCGCCGAGCGGCAGCGACACCGCTCGAGGTGTCCACCCCGGCAGCCGCGCGATGCGGCGAAGCGCAGGCGCAAGCAACACGTAAGCGTTGGTCAGGCATGAGGTGGGATAGCCCGGCATGCCGAAGAAGGGCTTGCCGCCGATCAGGCCGAATGCTGTCGGCTTGCCCGGCTTGACTGAAATGCCGTGGAAGAGAACGTCACCCTTGGCCGCGATCACGTCGAGGATCAGATCGCGCTCGCCGACCGAACTGCCGCCGGAGAACACGAGCACGTCCTCCTGCAGGCACTCGTCCACCGCGCGAGAGAGGTCGTCGAGCGTGTCGGTCACGTTGCGATACGGCACCGGGATGCCGCCGTGGTCGGCCACGACGGCAGAGACCGTGTACTTGTTGATGTCGTAGATCTGTCCGGGTGCGAGCGTCTCGCCAGGGTCGACGATTTCGTTTCCGGTCGAGAGGACGGCGACCCTCGGCTTCGCATAGACATCGACCTCGCGAATCCCGAGGGCGGCGACGGCGCCGACGCGACTCGGTGTCAGCCAGTCGCCGGCCCGCAGCACGTGCTGGCCGGCCTGAATATCGGCACCCTGTCGGCCGATGTTCTGTCGCGGATGAACCGCACTGAGAATCCGGATCTGGTCATCGTCTGATTCGGTCTCCTCGACGATGACGACCGCATCGGCGCCCGCGGGCATCGGCGCACCTGTGGCGATCTCGATGCATTCGCCTGCCGACAGCGTGTGCGTCGAGACCTGACCGGTGAAGAGTTGCTCGATGCAGCGGAGGATCTTTGGATCGGAGCGCGAGGCGCCGACCGTGTCTTCGGCGCGGACGGCGTAGCCGTCCATGCTGGCGCGCGCGAATGGCGGCACGTCGGCGTCGGACACAACGTCACGCGCCAGCACGCGGTCGCGGGCGTCGAGCAATCCGGCGCGTTCGATGCGATCGATCGGTCGAATCGCGTCGTCGATGATCTTCTTCGCCTGGTCGAGGGGAATCGTGTCGCGGAGAGGGCGCATGGGCAGGAATCGGGACTCAGGTATCAGGGTTCAGGGCTGTCACAGGAATCAGCGCGTCACACGGGATTCAGGCCTGATTCCAGGCCCAGCCCTGAATCCTGATTCCTGATACCTGAATCCTACACGCTGCACGATCTGTTACTCGAGTCCGTTTCTCAATTCGAGGTACGACTCGTTGAGCAGCTTACCGATCGTGACCCAGTCGGGAGCGCTTGCTTGCGCATCGCGAAGCGCCGCCGCCTGAGCGCGCAGTCGTCCTGAGCGGCGAACCGGGTCGGCCGACGTTTCATAGAGGAGCGCGTACGACTCCGCGATCAGATCGCCGACGTGTTCCGGGCTGTTCTCGCCGGGGATCCGTCGCGCGACCCACCAGGCGAGCTCCGCGCGAGCGACGGCTCGTGGATCGAAGTTCGCGCCGAGCCAGTCGCGGGCAATCGTGTAGCCGGTCTCGAGGTCGGGCAGGACCTGCTCGTAGTTCGATCGCGCATTGCCGAAGGTCGCCGCCGCTCTCGCGAGATGAAACGCTTCCCGCGTAGCCGTCGCCCACGAGTAGTGATACTGCTCACGCATCATCGTCACGAGCAGCGCGAACAGACGGACGTTCTCCTTGGCGTAGTAGGCCTGCCACATGCGCAACTCGAGGTCGGCCAGCCGCGCGGGCTCGAACTGTGTGAGCGTGCGCGGTCCGGCCGGCGCGCGCGTGACCGCATAGGCGCCCACCGCGACGACGGCCACGACGACGAGCGCCGCCACCCGCAGTCGGCTGCCCAGTGTTTTCCTTGAGTTCCCGACGATTTCCCGGTTCAACCCTGTCGCATCGCGTTCAGCAATCGCCATCTCTACTTCCTTAATTGCTGTACTACGTGCGAAAGCTCCGGAAGGATGAGGCGAGTCATCGCCAGGCGAACGGCGTCGGGGGATCCGGGCAGGATGAAAATCGCCTTGCGGCCAACGGTGCCCGCCGTGGCTCGAGACATCATCGCGGCGGAGCCAATCTCCTGAAAGCTGAGCATGCGAAACAGCTCCCCGAACCCGGGGAGCCGCTTCTCCAGGAGTCCTTCGACGGCCTCGTATGTGCTGTCGCGTGACGAGATGCCCGTTCCGCCGGTTGTGATGATGACCTGGGTGTCGCCGTCGTTCAGCCGCTCGCGAACCCGGGCCACGACCGCGGCCGGATCATCGCGAACGATGGCCGAACCGGTGAGCGGATGCCCGGCGCCCGCGAGCAGTTCACGAATCGCGAGTCCACCCATATCAGTCTCGGGCGTGCGCGTGTCGCTGACGGTCAGCACGTAACAGCCGACCGACGGGGGCGCGTACGACTTGTGCTCGGCGACGCTCATGTCGCCATTATCGTTCTTGGTTGGAAGACGTCCGATGGTTGCTCGCGGACGATGAAGTCCGGGCCGCATCCGGCTGTGGTTTTCGTACGCGCCGGGGGGAGCGGGCGGAGACAACGATTGTCTCCGCCCTCGAACGGTTGGAGGTGCTAATTACCGATTGCCTCCCTGACCCTGCTGGCCGCCCTGGTTCCCCTGTCCAGGCTGCTTGCTGGTGTTTTCCTTGCCCTGGCCCTGCGTCCGCTCGCGGTCGCCTTGCGGCTGATTGCCGTGGCCCGGCTGATGCTGCGGATTCTGCTGTCCCTGCTGGCCCTGACCAGACTGGCCGCCCTGACCCTGCTTCCAGTCCTGATTCTGATTCTTCTGATTCTCAGCCATGGAGGTCTCCTCTGGGCTTCTTGGCCCTGAGACGATCCTAGGCACCATCGAAACGAGCAAACAAATGAGGTTCGACTTTGTAGCTCGTGTACGACAGAAGCGTCTCGACAGTAATTCGTTGCCTTGTCGAGATCCACGCGCTACGCTCGTCACTCCAGACGTCTCGACCGAGAGAATCCTGGCGAATGAGAACCGTCTGCGGTCGGTCGAGACGCTCTCGCCCGCGCGGAGCGCGGGCAAAAGATACTGCCGCTAGCGAGGCGAGCCGCATGGTGGTCGGAGGCGGAGCCGCGATAGCTTTCGGAGGTGCGCGATGCGTTATGTGGTCTTGGGTGTGGCGATAGCCTGTCTTCTCTCGGTGACGCCGCTTGCGGCGCAGACGCAGATTACGACCGGCGTCATTCAAGGGGCTGTGCAGGATTCAACAGGCGCGGTCTTGCCCGGAGTCGACGTGACCGTCGTGAACGCCCAGACGCACCTCACGTTGAACCGCACGACCGATAGCGATGGCCGTTTCGTGTTCCTGCAGCTGCCGCCGGGTCGCTACACGGTGACCGCAAAGCTGGCGGGCTTCGGCACGTTCGTGCAGGACAACATCGATCTGACAGTCGGTCAGTCGGTGAATCTGACGCCGCGTCTTGCCGTGGGCAACGTCGCGGAAACGGTCACGGTCAGCGGCACGCCCGTCGTCGAGACGACGCGCACCTCGCTGGCGACAACGCTCAATCAGACGACGATCGAGACGACGCCGATTCTCGGACGCAAGTTCGAGGATCTGCTGACGCTGACGCCCGGTGTGAGCGTGGTGCAGGGCGCGGACGGCGACGAGATCACGTTTGCCGGTCAACGCGGCATCTTCAACAACATCAGTCTCGACGGTGGCGACTTCAACAACGGTTTCTTCGGCGAGCAGGCCGGGGGTCAGCGGGCGCCGGTCGACATCACGCTCGACGCCGTGCAGGAGTTTCAGGTGATCGCCAGCGGCGCGCCCGCCGAATTCGGCCGGACCGCCGGCGGCGTCGTCAACGTGATCACCAAGTCGGGATCCAATCAGAAGCACGGGACCGTGTTCCACTTCCAGAGACTCGAAGCACTGACAGGAGAGCTGTCGGACGGGACGACGCTCGAGAATTTTCACCGCGAGCAGTTCGGCGGGACGTTCGGTGGCCCCATCAAGAAGGACCGCGCGTTCTTCTTCGGCGCCGTCGAGGCGATCACGGGCGACTTCGAGCGGCCGGGTCTCAGTCAGCCGATCGGCACGCCGTGCCCGCTCTCGACGCTGCCGTTGACGGGCAACACGCTCGGCCTCATTCGCTCGTCCGCGGACTGCCAGCGCGTTGCGCTGCTCAACTTCTTCCAGAACCGGCTACAGCAGGACGAAGGGCAGCCGCTCCAGCATCCGATCAGGACCGTGGCGACGCTGCTCAAAGGCGACTTCAACCTGAGCCCCGCCAACCGCCTCGCGGTGTCGTACAACTTCAATCAGTCGCGCAAGCGCAACGAGACCTTCGACGTTGCGACGTATGGATCGTCGGCCAATGGTACTGAGGGTGACCCGGCGCATATCAACGTCGCCAATGCGAACTTCTTCACGACATTCGCGAACAACCGGCTGAACGAACTGCACGTCACGTATTCGCGCGAAACGCGTCCGCGCACGGCGAATGACTCCAATCTGAAGGCCGATGTCGGGATAGGATTCGGACCGACGTTCCGATTCGGGAATCCGTTCTTCCTGCAACCGAACGTCGACGAGCTGATCTGGCGCTCGCAGATCAAGGACAACTTCTCGGTCATCAGCGGCCGACATACGTTCAAGGCGGGCGGCGAGTGGATGCACACGCTGAACGATCAGGTGTTCCGCGGATTTTTCACGGGCCGATACCTGTTCGACAGCGTCGAAGGATTCCTGCGCTACGCGTCTCCTGCTGCGCCCGGAGGCTTTGGTCCCTACACCGCCGGCTGCTCGAACGGGAGCTACGTCACCTTGCCTGCGGGGTGCCCGGCCGGCACGACCTACACGGGTGGGCCGCTGCTGTTCTATCTGCAGGGCGCGGGACGCACGGGTCTCGCCACCGACGCGACCGGCGCATCGAGGATCACGAATGAGGAGCTCTCCCTGTTCATTCAGGACCAATGGCAGGTTCGCAGGAATCTGACGGTGAATTACGGCTTGCGATGGGACGCGCAGCTGATGCCTGAAACGGTCGACCCGACGAAGACCGCGTACGCCCGCTTCTTGTCGAATCCGAAGTTCCCCTCCGACGGCACGATTCCCGATCAATGGAACATGTGGCAGCCGCGCGGCGGCTTCACGTGGGACGTCAACGGCGACGGGAAATCAGTCGTCCGTGCGAGTGCCGGCATCTACTTCGCGCGGCAGAACATGCTCAGTCAGGTCGGGTCGGTGACGACCAACGGTCTGCAGCAGCAGACGCTGTTCGCCAGCACCGACAATGTGCGACAGTTCGGCGCCACGCCGCCGGTATTTCCCGGTGTGCTGACCCCGCCGGCGCTCCCAGAGGGGCAGTTCCCGCTCTTCAGCGGCGTACGCGTGTTCGACCGCGATTACAAGAATCCGCGAAACTACACGTACAACATCGGCTACGAGCGAGAGGTGGTGTCCGCTGTCGCGGCCTATGTCGACTACACGGAGGCGCACGGACGAGAGCTGACGCGCTTCATCAATTACAACCGCGCCGATGCGGGGAGCCCGTTCAGTCCATTTCTCGACGAGACCATGGTGACGACCAGCCGCGGCCGGTCGGACTATCACGGCGTGACGGTTGGATTGCGCAAGCGATTCTCGAACAACTACCAGCTCGAGGCGAACTACGTGCTCTCGCGCGACAAGGACGATGATTCCAACGAACGCGATCCGTTCACGGATCGCGCGTTCGACTTCAACGACCTGGAGAAGGACTACGGGCTGTCGGACCGCGATATCCGCCACAAGTTCAACTTCTACGGCTTCTACCGGATTACCGGCGGGTTCGAGTTGAACACGCGCCTGCAGGCACGTGGCGCGCAGCCCATCACGGCGAGCCCGCGCGTGCTCAATGGGGTCGATCGCGGCCGGAACACCGAGCGCAAGGACAACGAGTACTTCAGTCTCGATTGGCGACTGTCGCGGCCGTTCCGCTTCGGTTCAGGCGCCGAGGTCGCGCCGACGATCGAGATGTTCAACACGTTCAACAACGCGAACAACATCAACCCGCTGTCGACGCCGGCGCTCTTCAACTTCGACGGGTTCCTGCGCACCGGCGTCGGCGACCCGCGCCAGGTGCAGCTCGCCGTCAAGCTGACGTTCTGACGGTCTGGTAACGGGGACGCGCGAAGGCATCGCCTTCTGATGTCGATGCCCTCGCGCCGGTCCTCTCGCGCTCGGTTCGGGCGACGGCGTCCGCGCTGAGCCCGTGACGGAAGCCATCACGCCAGCTGGCGTATCGCGGTTGCCACCCGAGGACGCGCTTCGCTTTCGCGTTCGACGACCCGCGCGTCTGCGTCATCATCGACACCCCGGCTGCACCGATCGCGAGACGTCCAATCCACGTCGGGACGTGAATCGGCGGACGGCCGCCAACGGCATGCGCGAGCTCCGGTAACCAGAGAGCGATTTCCGCCGGTTCGTCGTCGACGATGTTGTAGACGCCGGACGGCCCGCGCTCGATCGCGATTCGCGCCGCGGCGGCGGCATCGTCGACGTGAATGAACGACCAGATGCCCGCGCCGTTGCCGACGATCGGAAACCGTCTCCGCCGAACCGCCTCGACGATGTCGCCTCCCACACCGAGCGACGTTCCAGGACCGTAGAGATAACCGTATCGCAGCGCGATACCCGTCATCCCGGTTGTCCGGGTGACGGTCGCTTCGAGTGTGCGGATCGCATCGAGCGTTTTGGACATCGTGACCGGCGGATGCGGATCGAGCGGATCGTCTTCGTTCTTCACGCGCGTTCCGATTCGCTCGTTCGACCAGCCGGTGAAGCTCTGCGCGATGAATCGCCGGACGCCTGCCTCGCGCGCCGCCGCCAACAGGTATTCGGTGCCTTCGGTGCGCAGCCGGTTGGTCAGCGCGAATTCATCGTCGAAACGTTTCAGGCTCCGCATCCCGGCGAGCGCGGTCATCTGGTGGACGATCACGTCGGGCTGTGCGGAAACGACGGCGGCCTTCACTGCGGGTGCGTCCAGCGCGTCCAGCACAACGGCCGCGGCACCGGATGCCGTCAGCGCACGAACCTTGGCCGATGTTCTGGTCGATGCGATCACCTCGTGCCCGGCGCTGACGAGCATCGGCACGAGCCGCGTCCCCACAACACCGGACGCTCCTGCGACAAAGACTTTCATCGGTTGCCTCCTCCGTTTGGGCCAACTACCGGGAAGACGATGCCAACCCCGTTCCGGTGACACTGGGCCATAATCCTTCGCGCACATAACTGGAGCGTTCCGAATGCCTCAATCGCACGGCTCGCCGACGAGAACGTCCGCGCGTTGAGAGACACCGGCTTGTGCCGCTTGATGGTACTGCTTCGCTTCGGCGGCTTCGAGACCGACGTCCGCACACGAATCTGATCTGACCGCGTTCGCCTGACTGCCGACTTGCACATGGTGGCCTGCTCTCGCATCCGAAATCGTCAGGTGTGCAGTGGAGGTCTTGATAGCTCATCACGCGGGCGGTAATATGGCTCAGCTCCGAACCCGGTGGACAAACCCCCCGTTGCCCTCCGTCGTCCGACGCGTTGTCCGAAGTGTCTTGCTTCGGATGGCGTCCTCCTGGATCAGTCAGTTCGCGGAGAATTGATCCTGCTTCAATGGTCCTGTCACGGCTGCAACGCTACCTGGCCGCTGACCGCTACCGACTATGCTGACGAGCGCCGCGAGGGTGCGTCTGATCGCCGGCGGGTCACGCGCATGGACCGTCGAGCGCCATTCGACTCCTGAACCAGCGCGTACTTCTTGGTTTGAATTACTTCTTGGTCTGCAGGCTTCGGGTAGAGGCCTCGATGAACATGTGGAGCGGACCGGTCGTCAATCGGTAGGATCCAGCGATGGATGCGCTGCCTTACGGGAACAGACTGGTGATTTCGACGTCGAATGCGGTTGCCGTCATCGGTCCCTGCCGACCGTACATCTCCACGCGCCGCGTCTCGGGGTAGACGAGCCACGCTTCGGTCGCACCGGCGTTGACATACGCGACAGCCTTTTCGCGCAGCTTGGGCAAAGCATTGGTAGCCGAAACGATCTCAATGCACAATTCGGGTGCGCTCGACAGCGGCGTTTCCTCGGGGTGAGCCCGCAGATACACATCCGAGCACCACGCCACATCCGGCGCACGAATCCCGATCGCCGTCGCCACCCCGACCTCGGTCATCGTGTGCCCACCAAGCGCCTTCCGCAGCGTTTCGCCGATCCACATCGCGGCTAGTCCGTGAGTCTTTCCGACCGGACTCATTAGAATCTCTCCCCATTCGGTGAGTTCTATCTTGCCGGCGACATCCTCGAAGGTCTGATCGTCACACAACGCCTGCCAGCGCGCGGCAAGCTGTGCGGCGGCGAGGGGGGCTTCGATCATCGGTGGACGCGGGGTCATACGCGCTTCAGTCTACCATCGTGATCCGCGAGCTGTTGACGACCGGACGCCAACTTTACTTCTTGGGCTGCAGGCTTCGGTAGACGGCGTCGATGAACATGTCGGTCGTCCACGGACCGGTCGTCGATCCGTAGCGTCCATCGAAGTCGAGGGACGGACGCGCCGCCTTGATCTGCGCCAGCGTCATCTTCTTGTCGATCAGATCCTGCACGCGGTCGCGAACGATGACGACCATGTTGCGGTACGACGCGACGTCGGCGGTGTCGGACAGGCGGCCGCGACCGGGGACGACCCAGGTGCCGCCCTGCGATCGGTATTCGGCGACCGAAAGATCGAGGATGTGGTTCAAGCCGCGAATCACGCCTTGAACGCTTCCGCCTTTCTCGATGTCGATGATCGGGTAGCTGACGGTCGAAAAGATGTTGCCGGCGCTGATCACTTCGGAGCGGCGGAACGTGACGATGCTGTCGCCGTCGGTATTGGCGGCGGGCTCGTGATACACGACGACGCCCTCGCCGTTGAAATACGTCGGCAGCTTCGTGAGCTCGTCGTTGTAGGTGGCCGTGGGCCACGCGGCTTCGGGCGTGGGCGGCTGCTTGCCGGCCGGCGCGCTCATGCGATTGAGCACGTTCTCGTGGGCGATGACCGGCGCCCCTTCGACGTTGCCCGCGGCGCCACCGAGCTGACCGGCGCGCAGGCCCGTTCCTGCGGCGACGAGTTTTTCATTGCCGCCCGTGTGGTCCGGCGCGGCGCTGGTGTTGATGATGTAGCGAATCGGCCGCGGCGCCGCCGGCGACGCGATGACCGCATTCATGTACGGACTCGACCAGCCCCACGGTCCCGGACACGTTGCGCCGATACACGCGTTGGCCGTCGCGCGAGCCGCCACCAGCGCCGACAGCTGCTTCACGGCCGCCAGCACCTTGTCGACCATCTGCAGCGAGCCGGTGTTGACAAGTGCCACGCCTTCACTGCCCACCGATGCGGTCACGTTGGTCCCGTCGACCACCAGCATGTAGATGTTCCCCTGCACCGGCAGGACGTGGACCTCGCCGTCGCGCGGACTCTCGTCCGCGATCAGCTTCGCCGCAGCAACGGTCGACTTCAGTGTGGGGACGGTGAGCGCAGCGGCCTTGGCGGTGTCCACCGTCGCGCCGTTTATCGTCGAGCGATATTCCGGATAGAGCGTCTTGACGCCGCCGCGCGCGGCCGTAAGCGGAACCCAGTCCTCCGCAACGGCAAGGTTGCGCGCCTGGCCCGTGATCAGACCGCCTGCGGTAATCCACTCCGTCAATGCCGCCGTATTCGAACCGGGCAGGAAGTGCGGCACGAAATGACGATCACTGCCACCCGTTTCGCCGGTCGCCGGAGCGTTGCAGTTCTCGGTGGGCACGCGAAGGGTCGGATCGTACGAGTAGGTCGTCGAGTGAATGTACGGCTGGTCCTGGTAGAGCGGATCGTCGATAACGGTCACGATCGACAGGATGTCGTCGTGACGGGTGATGAACTCGGTCATCCCGTACATGTCGGTTGTCTGCGGGCCGCCGCGCCGCAGGTAGCCGTCCTTGAGGTGCGTCGTGACGACCTTCAGCGTGTTGCCGATCCACTGGCCAGTGGAGAAGCCCGTCCAGCTGTGCGGCGCGTACGCAGGCGGATGCGGACGGCCGTCCATGAAGATCGGTCGATCGAGCGAGCGCATGAACTGGACGTGATACACCGTCACGTCGCGCGTAATTGGGTCTTGCTCCGCGAGGATGCGCGCGCCGCCGAGGCCGCGCCATTGATGTGGGGCCGAGTGCGGCCGGCACTGATACTCCGCCGTGCTCCAGATCGACTCCGGCGTCGTCTCCGATCGCATCCGTCCGGCGTCGTTGAAGGGAATGCCGGTGTAGTCGCCCAGCGGAGCCTGCGTCGCGGTATCGCGCTCGGCGGTGTCGAGCCGCCACTCGCCGACGATGTCGGGAGCCGCCTGTGGGCCTACGGGGCCTTGCGCGAATACGAGAACGTTTGCGAGTGCGCCTGCCGTCACCAGCAGCGCTGCTAGGACACATCGATTGGCGGTATGCATATGGCTGATCCCGCTGCGCGCTCGCGTTAGCGATGCGGGGCGGGCCTTTATGGCCCGCCTACGCGGACCGTAAAGGTCCGCGCCGCTTCTAACGTGTCATCGTGATGAACAGGGTGTTGGATTCCAGCCCGTGGCGTTTGCCTGCTTCAGGAAATCCGACGTCGTCAGGTAATGCCGGACGAAAAACTGCTGATCCTCGACGTTGGTCGTGACCGTGAGCCACTGATCGCCGGAGGGGAGGGTGTTGATGTCGTAGTACTCCGTTACCCTGGCGTTGGCGCTGTACGGTGCACCGTTCTTGCGCACGTAGCCCGGTTTGAGATTCGTCGTGATGACCTTCAGGCTGCCGCCGCGTGCCGTGCCACGACCGCGGCCAGGCCCGGGTTCCCACCGCGCAACAGAGGAGCCCTGCCAGCTTGGTTCACCTGCCGGTGGCGCAGTACCGAAATAGAAACGCCGCGTCTGAGTCCCCGCATCCGTGTCGACCTTGAGCGTGGAAGGGTTCTCCCACGTGATGTGCAGACGGCCCGGCATCCGCATGATATTGGCGGCGCCGTATGCGCGACACTGTTCTCCGGCCGCTTCGTCCTTCGCCGGATCCCATGTGTCGGCAGCCTTGCGGCCCGCCTCGTTGAGCGGAATCGCTTCGTAAACGCCCTTCTTCGGCGTCACCATCCGCCACTTCCAGTCCTCGACGATAACCGACACCCAGTAGCCGGTCAGATCGATGGCCGCGGCCTGCTGCGGCGTTGGCGGGGGCCCTCCCGCGCCGCGTCCGGGCGGTGCCTGGGCCATGACCGCGCCCGCCGACGCGAACAGGAAGACTGCGACCGCTGTCGCGGGAACTCTCTTACGCATAAGACTCCAAGAGAAATTCAAAATGCAAAATGAAAAATGCAAACTAAAGAACCCCAATTCAATCTGGAACCGGGGGCTTATTAGTTTGAATTTTGAATTTTGCATTTTGCATTTCGAGACGTAGTGTCCGCCTAAAGGCGGACACTACGTCTCGCTAGTCCACCGCCTCACCCTGACGGCCGCCCCATGTGAAGCCATCACTCGGGCGCTTGAGATTGACGAGCAGCGCCTTGTATTCGCCGGGCACGCGTGACGGGTTTCCCACGACAACGATCTCGTCGCCAGGCTTCAGCGTCTCGCGCTTCACGCCCTGATTACTGAGCTGGCCGACGCCGCTCCACTCCAGCGACCACCGCTGCACGGTGCCCTTCGCGTCAGGCGCCGAGACGATGACAAAGGAATGCGGGTTCTTGAACACGAACTGCACCAGCGTGCCGGTGAGGGTGACCTGATTCCTGGTGTCGTAGGTCGCCGTGTACGAATGGTGCGCCGACGCCGAGGCGGCTGCCACCACGAGCGCCGCGAGGAAAACCAGCAGGATTCGTGTGCGCATTACTTCTTCTCCTGAAGGCTGCGGTACACAGCCTCGATGAACATGTCCGTCGTCCAGGGGCCCGTGGTCGCTCCATAGCGTCCGTCGAAATCGAGCGAGAGCTTCGCCGCCTTCACTTGTGCCAGCGTCTTTCCTTTGTCGATCGCATCCTGCACGCGGTCGCGGATCATCACGAGCATGTTCCGGTACGACGCCACATCAGCCGTATCGGACAGCCGTCCGTGCCCAGGCACGATCCACGTGCCTCCCTGCGATCGGTACTCTGCAAACGAGAGATCCAGAATGTGATTCAGACCTTTGATCACTCCCTGGATGCTGCCGCCCTTGTCCAGCTCGATGACCGGATAGCTCACGGTCGAAAACAGGTTGCCGGCGCTGATCACCTCCGAGTGCCGGAACTGCACGATGCTGTCGCCGTCAGTGGTTGCCGCCGGCTCGTGATACACGGTCACGCCTTCGCCATTGAAAAACGCCGGGAACTTGTAGAAGTCGTCGAAGTAGGTCACCGTCGGCCAGCTCGCCATTGGTGCGGCCGGGGTCTTTCCCGCCGGCGCGCTCATGCGCGTCAGCACGTTTTCGTGCGCGATGACGGGTGCCCCTTCCACCGAGTCGACCACACCGCCCACGCCGCCCGCGCGGAAACCCGAGCCCGCCGGCGCAAGCTTGGCGTTTCCACCAACGACCTCGGCCGCGGTGCTCGTATTGACGATGTAGCGAATCGGTCGCACGGGGGCCGGGGAATTGATCGTCGTGAAGATGAACGGACTCGACCAGCCCCACGCACCGGGACACGTGGCGCCGAAGCACTGGTTCGGCCGCGTCGTGGCCACAACGGTGGTGGCAAGTTGCTCGACCGCCTTGAGCACCTTGTCCGACATCGCCGCGGATCCGGTGTTCACCAGCGCCACACCTTCCGGTCCGACGGACGCCGTGATGTTGGTGCCGTCGGCCACGAGCAGGTAAACGTTGCCCTGCAGCGGCATCACGTGGACTTCACCATCGCGCGGGCTTTGATCGGCGATCGCTTTGCTGGCCGGCGTCCACGACTTCAACGACGGAACCCTGAGCGCCGCCAGCTTCGCGGTGTCCACGTTCGCGCCCGTCAACGTACTGCGATACTCCGGGTACAACGTCTTCACTCCGCCGCGTGCGGCATCGAGCGGTACCCAGTTCTCGGGGCCAACGTTCGATCGCGGATCACCAGTGGTGAGCCATTCCGTCAGCGCCGGATTGTCGCCTGGCAGGAAGTGCGGCACCCAATGACGATCCGAGCCGCCGTTCTCCGCGAACGAGCCGCTGCACGTCTCCATCGTCAAGCTGCTGCCCTGCGCGACCGTGTATGTCGTGGAGTGAATGTACGGCTGCTCGAGATACAGCGGATCGTCGATGACGGTGATGATGGTCAACACGTCGTCGTGGCGCGTCAGGTACTCGGTCATCGAGTACATGTCGGAGGACTGAGGACTGCCACGCCGCAGGAACCCGTCCTTCAGGTGTGTCGTGGAGATCTTCAACGTGTTCCCGACCCACTCACCGGTCGAGAAGCCGGTCCACGTGTGCGGCGCATACGCGGGTGGATGCGGGCGACCATCCATGTAGATGGGTCGATCCAGCGAGCGCATGAACTGGATGTGGTACACGCTCACCTGACGCGTCAGCGGGTCCTGTTCCTTCAGGATCCTGGCGCCACCGAGGCCGCGCCACTGGTGCGGCGATGAATGCGGTCGACACTGATACTCCAGCGTGCCCCAGATCGATTCGGGCGTCGTATCGGAGCGCATGCGTCCCGCGTCGTTGAATGCGATACCCGTGTAGTCGCCCAGCGGCGCTTGTCCGAACGTGTCGCGCTCGTTGTTGTCGAGCCGCCATTCCTGCGCGATGTCGGGCGGCGCGGCTTCCCGGCCGGGACCGCCGCCGTCGAGCTGTGCCGACACGAGCGTGCCGGTCAGCGCCGTCAGCGCCGCAATCAGTCCCGGCAACACGCTCAAGTACGGTGGTCGCATGAGCCTACTCCGATGGATGGTCATAGGATCGATATGCGGCTCGTTGGAGGAATGTGTTCCCGTCGCGACTCGCATAACGGTCCTAGCCGCGCAAAGCGCGGCAGGAGACACGGCCAAACCAGCCAAGGATGTCATGGTCTAAACCGCCTGGCTGGTTGACCGCTGATTATCAGCGATCTTGACCCCATATCTCTAGACCCAAACTCAATCGCATATGGGATGCGGGCGGGCCTTCATGGCCCGCCGACGCGGACCGTAAAGGTCCGCGCCGCTTCGAGATGGAGGTTCATCAGAATCCGTATTTCACGGCGAACTGCCAGATCCGCGGGTCGCCGATCTGCGTAGTGATCCGGCCGAAGAGCGGCGACTCGAGCGTCGTGTTCGGGTCGCCCCAGTTGAACGTGTTGAACACGTTGAACACCTCGGCACGGAACTCGAGCGTGCGCTGCTCGGCCAGACGAAGCACGCGTGCCATCGACAGATCGACCTTCTGGAACGGCGGTCCTTGGATGCTCCGGGCCTGGTGGTTCCCGAGCGTGCCGGCAGCGGGGAACGAGAACGCCGCGGCATTGAGGTAGTTCGTCAACGAGTGCTTGTCGCCATACGGATTGCTGTTCACCTGGTTCACGCGCTGCGGGAGCCCGGTGGCGGCAGGGTCGCGGTTGGTCGTCACGTTCAACCAGCTACCAGACTGGGCGTTCCAGATGCCGGTCACTCGCCAGTCGGAGGCCAGCGCGCGCACCGCGGTGTTCTCGAACCGGGGCGTAATGTAGCCCACGTTGAACGCGACGATCTGCGAGCGGTTGAACGGGCAGTTGCCCTTGTCGAAAGACGGATTGGTGGGATCCGAGTACTCGAAGTCGCTGACGAAACGGCCGCCGTATGGGCTGTCCGTGAGGCACTTCGACACCGTGTAGTTTCCCTGGACGTTGACCCCGTTGGCCGAGCGCTTCCGGAAAGAGAGCTTGAGCCCGCGGTAGGTCTGCGTCCCGATGTCGGTGAACGTGTAGACCGTCGCGTAGTACTGACCCCATGTCGGGTCGAGCAGCGTCAGCACACGCCGCGCCTGCAGGTTGGCGCGCGTCGACGTCGGCCCCTGATACACGCCAGGGTTGATCTGCCCGCGGCCCCAGATACGGTCGATGTAGCTGCCGATGTAGCTGGCCGACACCTGCCAGTCGTTCCCGACCTGCTGCTCCGCCGTGACGTTCCACGACTGCACGCGGATCGAATTGGTGTCCGGGTCGATGGAGCTATAGGAGGAGAACGTCGGGAAGACCGCGTTCGACGGGGCGGGCTCGGGTACCGGGTGCACGGGTGGGCCGCCGGGCACGAGCGAGTACGGATCCGAGAACGGAATGTTCCCCGTCAGCGAGACGCGGTTGTTGAAGGGGGGCACGTTGGCAGCCGGCTGTTGGAATGCACCGCCCGGGAAGTCGTAGTTGAGCGCGTAGGACGACCGGATGGCGGTGCGGCTGTCGCCCTTGACGTCCCACGCGAGACCCACGCGCGGCGACACGTTGCCGAACTGCTTGTTGGTGCCGGACTTGCCCTTGGGGAACCCTTTGTCGCCCGGGAACAGCAGTCCTGGCGGGGCGTTCGGGAAACTGGTGCTGCGGATGCCCGCCGTGTAGTTCTCCAGCGAGAAGTTCGAGATCGTGCCGCGATCCCAGACCGTTCCCAGATAGGGGTCCCAGCGCACCCCGATGTTGGCGGTCAGGCGCTCACTCAGCCGCCACGCATCCTGTCCGTAGACACCGATGTAAAGCTGGTGATTCGTGTTCTTGTTCGGCGAGCCGTGGCTGAACGCGGACGCGCGCCCCACCATGAAATCGGCGAGCGCAAGACCCGTGACGGTTCCGTTGAACTCGAATTGACCGTTCGCGCCCGCGTAGTCCCAACCGTCGAAGTGGGCGTACTGGATGTTCGTGCCGACCCCGAGCTGGTGCGAACCAGCGACCTTCGAGAAATCGTCGGACGCCTGGTAGATCCTGCTATCGACCTTGGCGGCCACGGTGTGGTTGCCCGAGAAGCGGAGGTCCTGCCCCGTCGCGCCGACCCAGACGGCCACCGTGCCGGGCACGTAGGTGTAGATATTCGGGATGCCGAGGTCGGCTGCCGAGAAATATTGCTCCGGCGGGAGGTTCGCCCGCGTCTTCGTGTTCACCCATGTCACGCGGAATGAGTTCACCATGTTCGCGCCCAACACCTTGGTATCGCCGAGGGCCAACATCTGCGCGCGCCGGTTGCGGTCCGGCAGGTAGTTGGTCTGGATGGTCATGATGTTGTGCGTCTCGTTCAGTTTCGGTGGACGACGCTCGAAGGCGTCGAAGTACCTCCCGAAGATCGAGTGATTGGTGGTGAGCTGGTAGTCGACGCGCGTGACGTACTGCTCGTCGTTGTTGTCGAAGTTCACCGCGTAGTTGATCGCCGCGCACGGGTCGGTCGCCCTCGGGATCCAACCGGAGTTCACGATCTGGAGCGCCTGCTTGCTGAAGAGTGACGGATCGATCCGGTTGCCGACGAATGGCGCACCCAGTGTGATTGCGCGCCCGCCGTTGCAGGCGGCCGACGCGTACGACGTGAAGTCGCCGGCGAGCATCTGCTCGGTCGGCGTGAACCCGAGGTTGTTGCTCGTCGTCTGCCGGATCCGATTTCGCTCGTAGCCGCCGAAGAAGAACATCCTGTCGCGCAGCAGCGGGCCGCCGAGCGTGCCGCCGAACTGGTTGCGACTCAACCCGTCGCCGAGCTTCTTGCCATCGGGTCCGACAGTCGCGAAGTAGTATGGGGCGTTGAACGCGTCGTTGCGGAAGAACTCGAACGCGTTGCCGTGGACGACGTTGGTGCCCGACTTCGTAACGGCGTTGACGGAGGCCCCGGAGTGCATGCCGGTCGCCGCCGCCAGGCCGCCACTCGCCACGCTGAACTCCTGGAGCGCGTCCGGGAACGGGAACGGCAGGTTGCCGAGGTCGTGGGGACTGTTGTGCGCCGCGCCATCGAGCTGGTACTCGACGCCGTTGCGGAGGCCCCCCGCCACCGAGATGCCGACGCTGCCGGACGTGCTGAGCGCCGACACGCGCCCGGTGTTCACGGCCGATCCCGCGAGCACGATCAGGTCCGTGACGTTCCGCCCCTGCAGCGGCAGCTCGACGATCTTCTCCTGCTCGACGACCTCGCTGATGCCCGCGCTGCGAACGTCGACGAGCGGCGCCTGCCCGGCGACGGTGACCGTCTCTTCGACGTTGCCGACCGCGAGCTGCGCGTTGATGACCGGGTTGGAGTTGACCTGGAGCACGATGCCGGTCTGGACGTACGTCCGGAACCCTTGGAGCATCACCTCCAGCTTGTAGGGACCGAGCGGCAGGTTCGGCATGGTCCACGCGCCGTCCCCGTCGGTCACGACCGTGCGTGTGAACTGCGTATCCGTCTGCGTCGCCGTCACGGTGACGCCGGGGAGGACGAGACCGCTTTCGTCGGTAACGCGACCGTTGAGTTGGGCGGTCGCCTGCGCCCAAGCGCTGCCCCCCATGAACACGAACGCCATCACCATGGTCGAGAGACATCGGAGGACGGGCTTCATTGGCGATCTCCTCACGTCATGACTGGCGCGCCGACGAATGGGCGCCACGCGCGCTGGCTAATACCAGATCACTCGAAGGGGTGTCAATGACGGCGCAGTCTCTGGTCTTTGGTCTCTAGTCTTTGGTCGTGGATGTGGAAGGACTAGAGACCAAAGACCAGAGACTCGGTGTAGCATCTCGGGCGGGTTGTGGTTGGCTGGTTGGTGGTTAGTAGGTTTTCCCGACGAACCACCACCTACCATCTATATCGAGAGGGAGTCGCATGATGGCACGATCCGCGCTGACGAATTCGACGGTCATACTGGGTACCCTCGTCGTTGGTATCGTCATTGGAGTGGCCGCGAGCGGATCGCTCGCGATGCCGAAAGTCGAGGCCGCGCAGGGTGCACCGCCGGCCGCTCAGGGCGCGCCGCCCGCGGCCGCCACACCCGCGGCACCGCCGATACCCTGCGGTCCGAAAGCCAGCCTGCCGGAGAATCTCTCGCGCAACGTCGCGCCCGATTCCCGCTGCTACGAAGTCCGCATGTACACGGCCGATCGGTCCAGAGATGGTGTCGGCCAGTTCAAGGGTGGCATCAACGAGCTGCACCAGCGGTTCCGCGAGAAGGAAGTCCAGATCTTCACCCGGCTTGGCGCGCAAATCCTCGGCGTGTGGCAGCGCCTCGACGATCCCGACACGCTGGTCTGGATGATCGTGTATCGCGATCGCGCGCACCGCGAGGAAGTGTGGGCCGCGTTCAACAAGGATCCGGAGTGGGACGCGCTGCGGCGGAAGTACTTCGTGCCGTTGAAGACGAACACGTTCTTCATGAGTGCGGCCGATTACTCGCCAATGAAATGACGAAGGGGCCATCAGAAACGACGTAGAGGCCACCTGTGAAACAACGTAGGGGCCACCTTCACCAACAACGTTGGGGGCACCTTCACCGACATCGTAGGGGCCACCTTCACCAACATCGTAGGGGCCACCTTCAGGTGGCCCAAGAGCGACATGAGACATAGCGCTGCGTTCTTCGTCGCGTCGGCGGTGTTCACCGTCGCAACGTGGGTTGGATCGGCCCAGCAGCCTCGGCGTCTCGACGACAGTGCGCTGAAGAACGCGTGGCGGACCGGAGACTGGGTCACCCACGGCAACGATCCTGGGGAAAAGCGCTACAGCCCTCTCGATCAGATCACGACGTCGAACGTGAACCGGCTCGGGCTCGCGTGGGCTGTCGTGGTTGGCGAGGGTGGAGGAAATCAGGAAGCCACGCCGCTCGCGTGGAACGGCGTCCTCTACAGCATCACGAACTGGAGCATCGTCTTTGCGGTCGATGCGCGCACGGGGAAGGAACTGTGGCGCTACGACCCGAAGGTCGATCGATCGTTCAACACGCCTGGCGCCAACCGCGGCATCTGCTGCGGCGTGGTCAATCGCGGCGTCGCGCTCCACGACGGGAAGGTGCTGGCTCCGGTCATCGATGGACGCATGATCGCCCTCGACGCGATGTCGGGGAACCTCCTCTGGTCGACACGACTGCTTTCCGAGGACTCAACCGGTTATTCGATCACCATGGCGCCGCGCGTGGCGAAGGACAAGGTGATCGTCGGCGTGGCTGGCGGCGAGTTCACGCCTCACCGCGGCTTCTTCTCCGGGCTGGACGTGAAGACCGGTCGTGAACAGTGGCGCTTCTATACCGTCCCCGGCGATCCGTCCAAGCCGGTGGAGAATCCCGCGCTGGTCGCCGCCGCGAAGACGTGGGCTGGTGAGTGGTGGAGATACGGGGGCGGTGGATCGCTGTGGGACGGCCTCTCCTACGATCCGGACGCAAACCTGATTTACGTAGGCACTGGAAACGGAGTGCCGTGGCCGCAGATTCTTCGCGGCGATCAGGGGTACGACAACCTGTACGTATCGTCGATCCTCGCGGTGAACCCGGATACGGGATCGTTGAAGTGGTATTACCAGGCGGTGCCTGGCGATTCGTGGGATTTCGACAACGTCCAACAGATGATTCTCGCCGACCTGCAGATCGGTGGACGCGCGCGCAAGGTGCTGGTGCAAGCGAGCAAGAACGGGTTCGTTCACGTGCTCGATCGGATCACGGGTGAGTTTCTCTCCGCGACGCCGATCGCGCCAGTCAACTGGACGTCCGGCCACGATGCTGCCGGGCGCCCGATGATCAACAAGGACGCGTACTACACGACGACGCAGCCGGCGGTGATTTCGCCGTCGCAGGGCGGGGCAACGAACTGGGCCCCCAAGGCGTTCAGTCCGAAGACCGGGCTGGCGTACATCCCCGCGACCGGCTTCAGCACCCGCACGTACGTCGCGATCCCGTTCGATCTCGTGCCCGGTCGTTCCATTCAGGACAACGGCACCCCGCGTGGCGGTCGGATGCCGGTACAAGTCACTGCCGCTCCTCGGACGCCGCCGTATATCGGACCCTCGCGCGACCTCACAGGCGGATACCTGATCGCGTTCGATCCCGTGGCGCGCGCGGAACGCTGGCGCGTCGAAGGGGGCGGTGGTTCCGGGGGTGGAGCGCTGGCGACTGCCGGGAATCTCGTGTTTCAGTCGATCAACGATGGCCGTGTGCGTGCGCTCGATGCGGAGAGCGGCAAGGTGCTGTGGGACGTGCAGACGGGGCAGCGGGGGATGGGACCACCAATCACGTATCGCGTGGACGGCCGGCAGCACCTGTCTGTCATGGCTGGTCAAGGCGGCCGTGGGGGTTCCCGCCCGATGGTCTATACGTTCGCCCTCGACGGCAAGACGCCGATGCCTTCCGCTTCGGAGCAATAGGCATCAATTTGCACAAAGATATTACCAATCGAGCATATACCTGTTGAGGATTAGTGAGGGGGATTGTATTGTTGAGTTTACGTGCCTCCCCCCAACTCCAAGCTTGCTCTTCGGGTCCCCGATGGTTGCCCATTCTGCGGCACGGCAGGAAAGATCGTTCTCGAGACAACGGTCAAGGGCAAGGTGGTCGTGCTGAAGTGGTGCTGTGAGAGCTGCAGCGTCGATTGGCCGGTCACGCCCGAAGAGGAGCAGATCGATCGCCGCCAGGGACCCGATGATCGACGGGTGAAGAAGCGCAACGATCGCCGCAAGGGATAAGCGGCCTACGCGCGTTCAGGCGCCCCTTCCTCCACCGTTCGCAGGCACTTCCGCATCTTCAGATACAACCCGGGCCCGAACCCCTTCATGTTGTGTTCGCGGATCGCGTGATCGGCGCACAACTGGACGACTTCGTCGATGGTCGCTCCTCGGGCCTCGAAGTCGCAATCGACGCCCGCGTCGCGACAGTTGATCAGATAGACCTTGGCCATGCGTGTTTTTCCTCCGGTGCGGCCCGACGATTCTAGCGCCTCGAGAGGGTCAATGATCTGAAATCAGCGTTCAGCGATCGAGGCCCAACCACTCCTGCTCCAGGCGCGCCAGCAATGTGCTGGCTTCGTCGTTGCCGGCACGAGGCAGCTCACCATTTGGCCACTGTCCGTAAGGAATCACGCGAGACTGGTGGAGTCGCTGTACGAATGCGAGCCGCCGGCCGTCGGTCCGAAAGCCTGCGAAATGCTCAGAAATTTGTTCTCTGCTGACGATGCTGTCGATACGGAGGTGTCGCAAGTGCTGCGAGTCGTGCCACCAGTCTCGCGCCAGATGTCCCGCTAGCCAGATGACTGACCCTAGACCCAGACAGCCCAAAGCAGCCAATCCAACTGTCTTCACAAGATAGGGCAAATGGCTGTCCAACCACTCAATCGCCCAGACATACAGGACGAGACTCGGCGCGCCGACGAGGAGCGTGATCAATACCTTTGACCCCCTCTTTTTTGCCGTCGCCAGCAACTCAGACCGGTAGTACACGACCTGGTACCACGGTACCGCCAAGACCGTCGCTCCGACCAATGCGAATTGAATTGCATTCGGGTGCATCCCAAGAAGCACGAGCGGCCCTGCAGCTATCTCACGTTGACCAAGGTGAAGCAGCACAATCCCCAAAACCGCGGACGCGAGCGGCCCCAGCGTCAAAACCGGCCTTGCTGTCATGACGCGCATTAATCTCGAATCAGCCGCTTGGCGAATCGATTGCGCTTGATCCCGTTTGATCGCGAAAAAGAGGCGCTTCAGCAGCTTGTACATCAAGAGCATCAACAGCACTTCGAGTATGACTATGAGACCGAAAGGAAAGGCGATAATCGACAGTGCCGTGCCGGCGGCAAGGCAGTACAAATCGAGCGACTTCCACCGACAGAAGGTCCGCAGAGCGGCGAACGCGTTCGACAGCTTGAACGAGAACGCGAGGTCCTTTCTGCGCCCGACGAATGTCCACAGGTTCATACTGTCGATGAACAGCATCAATCGCTTGTTCAGCGTTCCGGTGAGTTGCGGCAGGTAATGACACGACTTCAATGCCGTCTCGTCGATCCACGGATTGTTGACTGCGAGCGCATTGACGATCATTCGGTCGATGTCATTGGGATCGAGCAGCCCGACGGCCTCGACCGCGAGCTTTTGAGCCAGCAGGTTGTTTTGGTTCGAGATCTGGGTCTCGATGAGAGTGTAGAGATCCTTCCGGAATGCTTCGATGCAAGAGATTCGTGAACGGAAGGCCTCCTTCAAGAAGCGCAGACAATGAATCGAGCGCAGGTATTGAGGGTCGCGCATGTCGAGGCCGGAGATCTTGGACAGCTCCGACCAACAGAAGCCGGCGATCGCGGTCGCTTTGTCCTCCTGCGCCACCTCGCAATAGAGCACGAGAGCATCTCGCCAGCGCGAGTCCGCGGGAATCGAGTCCGACGGCACGCGTTCAGGTTGTTGGATGAACCGTCTCGTGACGAAGTATTCGTTGAACCGCCGATGAGCGAAGCTGAATCGCCGCTTCCGGCCGCTCCCAATTCGTGCCAGGCGAGCGAACAACAGTATTTCAACGACTTCCTCGACCGGCCATCCCGGCAGTCGCGCTTTCAGCTCCGAGACAGGCGCCTCCAGCCCAAGGTTGTCGGTTGTGAACATCACATCAGCGATGTCAGTCGCACAGTCGACAACCTGCTCGACGCTCAGACCTGCTTCCGCAAGACGGTCCTCGGCACCCTGCAGCCGTCGCCTGATGTAACTCGAATAAAGTTCGGCCTGATTGGCCGGAAGCGTGTCGTTGTTGCGCTGCGCGAACTCAGAGATTAAGGCAACGGTGAATGGATTGCGAGCCGCGGGAACGAACTCGGGACGCTGGTTGAAGAGCAGGTCCAGAACCGTCTGGTTGCGGCCCATGTAATTATCGAGCGTGCGGGCGATCTTCGCTTCAGTGAAGGGCCTGATCTCGAGAACGGTTCGCGCATCGAATCGCTTTGTCGGCCGTCGAAAGATTCTCGAGGCCAAGATCCCGCGTGACTCGTGCGCTCCCGCCAGGAACTTGAACAACGCATCGGACAGCGTGTCAATCAACCACGAGTTCTCGTTTACATCGAGGACCGATGGAATTTCGTCGAACGAGTCGAGAACGATGAAGAGCCGTCCTGCTTCGAACATCTTCCTGAAGTAGTTGTCGATGAAGTTGTTCGCGAAGATGTCGGTCCTGCGTTTGAGATTGCTGACGACGAAGTCGTACGCCTGCTCGGGTTTTGGCGGCGATGAGTGGCTCCAGGCCTCCACGGGCTCCCATTCCTTCAGGTTGATGTAGATGGGAACTTTTCCCGTTGCATCGACTTCGAGCAGGAGGTCGCGACAGAGCTTTCGCAGCGCCACACTCTTACCGCTTCCGGGGTCGCCCAGGATCAGAAAGACTTTGCTTCGACGGTCGCCGCGAATGGCTCGCAACAGGTCGGTGATTTTCCGCAGACGCGATGTACGCGATTGCAACTCCACCTCGGCGTCCAGCGGTACGAACGCCGCTGCGTTCCAGTTCGCCTCCAGATCGAGGCTGTTCAGATCGTTTTCGAGCGCCTTCTTGAATAACCGCAGCGAGTCACGATAACCGCGCTCGGGGAAATCCTTGTCGAGCGGCGTCTGATGGGCTTTCATCGCCGTGGTGTCGCGGGCGAAGAAGTTGACAGCAAGGATGACCGCGAAGAGAAAGATCAGCGCGACGACTGACGGAGCATCTGAAGGAAGAAACTCCTTCAATTGCGGAAATTCTTCCAAGAGCGGGGTGAGCTGAACGTTGACGAGCGGTCGCCAGTTGTTCGTGGTCGCCACCGCGGCGAGCGCGATGCCGAGCGAAGCCATTCCGATCTTCGACCGTCCGCCACCTTCAGGCGTCCACACGCCTTTCGTCACCTGGAGGATCGCGAGAAGCGCAGGAACGGTCAGTACGGCTGTCGCCCCAAGGCCTCCGATCCAGAGTGACAGCAGAATGGCGCCCAGAGCGATGACGAGCACAATGAGCAGTAGCGCCGCACGTTCTGATAACCCAGAAAACCACGCTCTCATGGAAAGTGCTCCTCAGGGCGTCATTGTGATTGAAACCGAGGATCGGGTACTGCTTCGTGCCTGGAACTCGGTTCGGCCCTCGTTGGCGCGCACCCCTCTCGAACGCATCACGCGAAGCACGTCGTTCGCGAACGCGGAGCGCCTTCGAGCGTTGTTGACCCTCCTCGTGGAGCCGACCTCGTTGACCCGCAGGACAGTATCAAGGAATCCGAAACTCACAAAGTACGGGTCTTTGAGCGTTCCTGTCGCCTGCCGTTAGTGATGACGGCACCCGCGACTCGTTGCGGCAGGCTCGCTTCTCGATGAGAATTGCGCGCACGCGGAACATCGCAGGGGAAGTTGTGACGAGCCGAGATCGGCGACGACAGGTGCACGCGGCGGTAACCCGCCTGCTCTACGAGAACGCGGGCACCGGCATCATCTCGACGATCGTCATCGCCTCGTTGCTCGCCTTCGCGCAGTGGGGCGTCATCTCCCATGACATCGTATCGGTGTGGTGGGTCTAGATGCTGCTGGTATCGGCGGCGAGATTCGTCCTCGGTCGTCGATATCAGAACGCCTCGCCCGGCGACACGGACGACCGACACTGGAATCGGCTGTTCGTCGTCGGCACCGCTGCGGCAGCGGCAGGCTGGAGTGCCGCTGCGATTGTGCTCTACACGCCCGCCCGCCCGATCAACGAGACGTTTCTCGTCTGCGTCATCGGCGGCGTCATGCTCGGCGGCGCCTCGCTGCTGGCGGCGAGACGGGAGGCGTTTCTCATCGTTCTCGTCCCGACCGGTCTTCTCCTCGCGGTACGCCTGGTCACCGCCGGCGGGCGGGAACACGTGATGATGGGAGTGCTGACCGCCTTGTTCACGCTGGCGACGGTGGCCACGACGTGGCGATTTCATCGAATGATCGCGTCCTCACTGGAGCTGCGATTCGACAACGACGATCTCATCGTCAGCCTCCAGACCGCGAAGGATCAGGCCGAAGCGCTCAATCGCGATCTGGAGCTCCGCGTCAGTGATCGGACCGCGAAGCTCGTGGAGGCGGACCAGCGCAAGGACGAATTCCTCGCCACGCTTGCGCACGAGCTCCGAAACCCGCTGGCCTCGATCCGGTTTGCCGTGGAGAGCCTGAAGCCAGACAGCCCACCTTCCACGGCGGCACACGCCCGTGACGTCGTCGACCGTCAGGTCGGGCAGCTCGTTCGACTCGTCGATGATCTGCTGGATGTGTCCCGGATCACCGCGAACAAGATCCAACTGCGTCGTGAACCCCACGACCTCGGGCGTCTGATGGCGACGGCCGTCGAAACGATTGTGTCCCTCGCGAAGGCCGCAGACCAGCAGCTCGACGTGCGCCCGCCTGTGACGCCCATTCAGGTCGATGGCGATGGCGCGCGGCTCGTGCAGATATTCGCGAATGTGCTCCACAACGCGGTGAAGTTCACGCCGCCGCGCGGCAGGATCTCGTTCGAAGCCGACCAGCAGTCCAGCGAGGTCGTCGTGCACATTCGCGATAGCGGAATCGGGATCGCACCGGACGTTCTGCCGCGGGTGTTCGACATGTTTCAGCAGGCCGAGCCGGTGCTGGAAAGGTCCGGCGGGGGCCTGGGCATCGGATTGACGTTGGCGCGGCGGCTCGTCGAGATGCACGACGGACACATTGCGATCAGCAGCGCGGGAGCAGGTCGCGGGACTGACGTCGAAATTCGTCTGCCACTGACGCCCATGCCGGTCGCGAAAATCATTACGGCCGAACCGTCGATGCTGGAGTCGGGGCGCGACCTGCGCGTCCTCATTGTCGAAGACAACCTGGATGCGGCCGAGATGCTGGAGCTCGCGGTGTCGCAACTCGGCCATCACACCAGCGTCGCCCACGACGGTGCCACGGCGTTGTCCATCGCGACGCAGTTCGCACCCCACCTGGTTCTCCTGGATATTGGCCTGCCGGTGATGAACGGCTATGCCGTCGCGCGGGCGCTGCGTGAGCTGCCGAACTTCGCCGCCGTCCACATCGCCGCCGTCACCGGTTGGGGGCAGGAAGAAGATCGGCGGAAGGCTCGGGAGGCCGGATTCGACAGCCATTTCACCAAGCCGCTTTCCCCAGCGCTGCTGCAGGATCTGCTGGCGACGATCGAGCACCGGATCCTGACCGGACGGGACGCGCTCGACACGCCACGGACCCGCCTCACCGATTCTGGTTATTCGGCCTGAGGTTCATCGCTTTTTCGCTGCCTTCCGTTTCGTCGCCGTCTTTCTCGCGACGCGTTCCGGGAGTTTCTGCTTGCCCGTTTCGCGGTTCCATTCCTCGAATGTGTCGGGGGAAATCTTTCCTTCGACCATGAGTTCCGCGAACTTCCGCCGCTGCGCCTGACTCTTGAATGGCATTGGCGCCTATCGTCGCTCATCACTCCCGATCGCTCGCCACGACCGTTCCTCACGCGTCTCCCAAATGCGGTCCGCGTCGACCCCGATCGCAGGGGTTCGTCATCGCGCAACGTGGTGCTGCCTTTGATGTCGAGGCCTGTCCACTGACGCGCTCGCAGCGTCGAACACGACTCCCGACCGCCGACGCCAGTTTTCGTCCTGACAGTGTCGCGGGCTACTCACAACGTGGTGATGACGTCACGCGAGCGAATCGTCAAGAGTGCTGTGGCCTCGGGGTGAGCCGGCGTGCCCGCGCCGTCGGCTCTGCTGGTCGTGAGGATGCCCCTGCGGCGAACAAAAAGCGTATCGTGCGTCAATGTCCGCGTATTGCGGGGTTTGGACCGGCACGTCGCGTTTAACAGTTGAGGAGCGATACGGGCGGTCGTTATCAAGCGAGGCAGCCGCCCGCAACTCCCCAAAATGCGGCTCATTGTTTGAAAGGACCATCCTGCGCGTTATAGCGACTCAGGGGGCGTCCACCATCCACCTCGACATACCGGTGGATTGGCGTCCTGTAGAAGTGACAATCGCGTGGACGCCAACTGTGCCTGGACGGGATATCGGAGGAGGGCCAATGCGCGCGTTCTATGTCGGGTACGACCCGGTCGCCCCGGAGCACGACCACTCCGAGTTGTTCAAGACTTTAGGAACGCTCGGCGCTCGGTGTGTCGATTCCTGTGTGTGGCTCATCCGAGGCGAATACGAATGCGAACAACAACTGTTTGACGTTTTGTCGCCGTACACAGAGCGGGACGACCTTCTGGTCGTTGATTACGCGGATCCCGATCCCGCGCTCGCGGAAATCCCAGCGTTACGGGCCACGGCATAGCCTGGCCACAGATGTTCGTGAGGCTGACCCTGATGCTGGCGACGCCTGCGAGTCCTCCTTTGCCTTCATAATTTGTGTCGACCTGTGACCTCGTGGTTCGTAGCCGGGAGATTTTGAGAACCGAGCCGGCGCGCATCGGGTCAATTTTCCGTTGATTCGGCTCAACTGTGGGCCGCTTCCTTTTCTGTCCACCTCCACCATCGACCCAATTCCTCGACCCAAAGGAATTTGACTCAGTCGCTCAGGACCTCCATCATCTCGTCGACTGCACGTGATTCGTTCAATCACCTAGGCTGATCGTCGACTGACTGCTGCGCACGCGGGCTCGAACGGGTTTTTGGCGAGGTACGGAATCAGGCGCTTGAATCATCATCCCAATCCGCCCCAGCAACGGCGTGAGGGCATGTCGGGCAAAGATTGCAATTCAGGATTCAGGCTGCAACGCTGTTGTTGCCCAAGCACAGCGCAGCGCTGCGGATTTTCGAGCGACGCGCCGGGGAGTTGTCAGCATCTTGCGTCAGGGTAGGACGAGTTCGAAAACGGGAAGACCGCTGTCGCACGGGTGCTCCGTCGAAAGAGCACCCGTGGAGCGGCGATGCGCTTTGGGGGTTACGGAGCAGTCAGCGCGGCTCCGGCTTGGTCGGCGAGGATCCCGTGGACGATCGTGGTCGGATGAATGCCGTCCCAGAAGAGATAGTCATTCGGATTCTGACACGTGAACGGCGGCACGAATGGCGTCAAGCACGCGTCGGTCACGTTGGATAGTGCGTAGGCCTGCGGGTCGGCGACCACCCCAAGGATCAGGCTGTACACATCGAATGGCACGATCGTGATTCCAGGCAAGGCCGCCTTCGCCGCCAGCATTGATGCGAGTTGTGCGTTGAACACTTGCGTGAGTTGCCCTACCGCGAGCGCCGTTCCCGGCGCGACACTGTTGGCGATGCGGATCGCCGGCGTCACCGCAATCGGTGGAACATTGAGCACCAAGAAGTGTCTGGCGCCGGCCGCATAGAGCGCGGTGATGGCATCGCCAATCGCCTGAATCGCGCCACCAATGATCGGAAGTGGGTTGCCGCCCGATCCGATCGCGGTGAGCGCATCTCGCACGTCGTTCGACCCCATCTCAATCACGTACAGCGCATCGGACGGCGCGATGCCGCCAACGTCTTGCAGAAACGCTCCAACCTGCGTCGGCAGGTTGATGTTGAGCGAACCGTCCTCTCGTGCGCGCGCGCCAGCGACCGCGTAATTCATGGCGCTCGACCCCTGATTGGCGAATGCCGCATTCGCGCTGGCGGTCACACGGAGTGCTTGGGCCAACTGCTCGACCCACGTCGAACCGTTCGTCAGATGATGACCTCCCTTCGCGTACGGAGCCGATGGGATCAAGAACTCGTCGAGCGTGAAGTCTTGGGGTGTCGCGTTCGTCTTGATCAGCGCAAAGGCATTGCCGGAATCGGACAGGCTCGTCCCGAACGTCACGATCGCACTGAACTGATTCTGTGCCGGCGCCCGATCGACGATCCCGAGCTGAAGAAAGAGAAGTGCGACGGCGACATGCCATAGTCGTCCAAGTCTCGTTACGCGCATCATAAGAATGCCTCCGGCAGCGTTTGGGGGTGTGCGGAATCCTACACTGAATGAGTCACGCGCACACGACACGCAACGCTTGCCCCCGCGTCCTTCGCACGACATCGTGCGTGCGTTGCGGTATCATGCAGACGCCCCATCATTTTCATCGCCTCCCGCTCCGACCTCACGGTCGAACGTGAATCGAGCGAGCAATCCGCGCGACGTGATCACATGACGCTCAGACGACGCACGATACTTCGCAGACCACTCGCTCTCCACGCTCACGTTTCTCGAACGTCCCCTGGCGTCGCGGCCGCTGTTTCCGTCGCGCTCGTGATCCTCGTATTTGTCGCGATGCCGGCAGTCGCGCAGACCGGACACTTCCTGAGCGCCGCCGGGCCCACCGACTATTCCATCGCCGGAGCGAGTACCGCTATGCCGCTCGATGCCAGCGGTGCGCTCTATTGGAATCCTGCGTCGCTGATGGGACTGTCGGGATCGGAGCTCGACGTCGGGGTTCTCGGCGTCTTCCCAACGACCCAGCTCTCATCGAGGGTCGCACCGGGCGCATTCGGGTTCGGTGTACCGCCGATTCCGCTCGCGGGCGTCAGCAATGCGAAACGCAATCCCGTGCTGACACCCGATTTTTCGATTGCGTGGCGTCCGGCACGATCGCGATGGGCGTACGGCGTGGCGCTCACCGGCGTCGCGGGCTTTGGTGTGGATTACGCGCGCAGCCCCTCGAATCCGGTGACGACGCCACCGCCACCCGTCGGTCTGGGCTTCGGTCGGATCTATTCCGAGTATCGGTTGTGGCAGGTCACGCCGGCGTTTGCATATCGACTGGGCGGGCACTTCTCGGTGGGAATCGCGCCGCTCCTTCTCGTCGGCAGTCTCGCGGCAACGCCACTGCCCTTTGGCCAACCTGACGACGCCAATAGCGATGGATTCGCGACGTATCCATCGGCAACCGAGAAGCAGCACAGCATCGGCGGCGGTGTGCAGGCGGGCGTCTATTACGGGGAGCCGAAAGGCGTGCACGTCGGCCTGGCGTTCAAGAGCCGGCAGACATTCCAGGCGTTCGACATGAAGGCGACAGACGAGCTCGGACGCCCGCGATCGGTGTCGACGAGGATCGACGCGCCCATGGTCGTCTCGCTTGGCCTGGGTTACTCCGGCGCGGAGCGGTTCGCGATCGCAGCGGACGTTCGCTACGTCGATTACGACCACACCGCTGGTTTCGAGGGAGCGCGCTTCGACGCACGCGGAGCCCTCAACGGCCTGGGGTGGGACCGCATGATCGTCGCCGCGATCGGTGGACAAGTCGCGCCGGAAGGGCCCGTGAGTCTGCGCGGCGGCTACTCCTACAACACGAACCCGATCCACGAGACGAACGCGTTCGTCAACGTGGCATCGCCGGCGATCAATCAGCACACCGTGTACGCGGGCATCTCGATCCGCGCGTCGAGCCACGTCGTCCTCTCGGGGACGTACGGACACGGATTCGAAACGTCCGTGAGTGGCCCGATCGCGACGCCGGCCGGCTTCATACCCGGAACAACGGTGACCAGCACGCTCTCAACGCAGGCCGCAGCCGCCGGACTTCGCGTGCTGTTCTAAGCACAACACTCGCTGAATCGAGGGCAGCCTTCACCGCGCGCACAAGCGGACACACACGTGAAGCGGTAGACATCGCAGTGCGTGAAGGCTTTCGATTGGCGCGCCCTGCAGGACTCGCCCACGCTCGCGCCACGCGCCACGTTGCGCGGCGTGACGGAGAAGTGGAGCGGCGTGGCCACTTGTAGCGAGTGGCGCGCCGCTGCAGGACTCGAACCTTGCGGCCTCCTGTTTCGTAGCCCCTGAGGGGGCAACACGGGGCAGCACGACACCGCTGCCCCATTTTTTCCGGCGATTTTGGCAACTCGGGGCAACTGCCGGCCACCGCGAGCCGCGACGATTTGCCAGTCATTCCTCAGTCGCCGCTGAGCTGCCACAGTGCCACTCCCACAAGTTGAGGCCATTGGACGGCCCTGGGATCAGCCGGACGGTCACTGCGGCAGGCGTGGGCGACGAGGGCACGCCCAACGCGCGACCCGTCGAACGGGGCACACGCCACTCCGATTCGCGCCGATATCGATCGACCTGCAACGCGTGATGATGTGCGACAGGCCTCTGCAGTTCATGTGGGAAGCCACGACTCGCGATGCGCGCTCGTTTGCAGGCATTTACTGCATGGAACGGCGTCGAGGTGTGCGACCGCAGCGCGTCTTGGTCGTAGAAGATTCTGCAGACCTTCGCGGACTGTGACGCTCATGGCTCATGGGGTGGGGATTCGCCGTCGATGAGGCGTGCAATGGATCCGAAGCGCTCGAGAAAGCGCGATGTGCCCCTCCGCAGCTGATCGTCATGGACCTGTGGATGCCGGTGCTCGATGGCCTCGAAGCGACCAGGCGCCTTAAGGCCGACATGGAGACGGCGCAGATCCCCATCGTTGCGATGAGCGCGCAGGATGTTCAGCCCAATGCGTCGACGATCTGCTCTGCAGGCGCAGACGTGTTCATAGTTAAACCGAGTGAGCCAGAGGTGCTCTTGCAGCAGATTCGGACGGTGATGAGCCGATCACGAAGGGTCTGACGGGAATTGCCGGCCTCAGATAGAAAGCCTCGAGCGGCAGCGGTCCGGTGCTGTCTCCGAGCTTGTCGATTGTTGCCTGTCCATTACCGCCGTCAGGAACCTCGTGACGCGTCGGAATGTCAGTTGATGTCGCGACGCAGGGCACCTGCGACTCCGTCGACTGCTTTCACGTGAACGCAGTGACGTGGCCGCAACGAGACGACGCCTCTGTTTTCGCGCATCCGCAGCGCACGCAAAATTCGCAAGGCATGAAGACGGCGTTCGAGCCCGATATGCTAAGGCATGTCAAACGCACCTGTCGTGGCCGTCTTCAACACGAGCGAGGACACGATCGAACTGCTGCGGTTCGTGTTGCAGCAGGCCGGCTACGTCGTCGTGAGCGCGTTCACCCACTTCCTGCGCGATGGAAAGACCGACCTTGAAGCATTGATGCGGCAGTACCAGCCCTCGGTCATCGTGTACGACATCGCGATTCCCTACGAGCAAAACTGGCGTCTCTTTCAGCAGATTCGCGCGAGCCCCGCATGCGTCGGCGTCCGGTTCGTCCTGACAACCACGAACGCCGCGCACGTCCAGAAGATTGCCGGGCGTGAGCAGCACATTCACGAAATCATCGGTAAACCGTTTGACCTCGATCAAGTGGTGCGAGCGGTGAAGGAGGCGATTCACGAGCGGCCCACGGGGTGAATGCCCCGATGTCGGTCGCCCGCTGCCGCAGCGGAATCGCTCGGAAGTAGTAGACCAGGCCGATATCCGTGACCACCAGCGCAAAGGCGATGGGCGTCGAAGGGAACACCTACGTTCCGGGTGCGAGATCGAGTTGCCAAACCTTCCCACGTCGTCGTGACTGTCGGTGTCGTGGCACGAGTCTTCAGAGCTCGTGGTGTAGGTGTTTCGTCTGTTGCCCGGCAACAGGCGCAGTGCATTCACGGGTGTCGCGCGAGACTCCATTTCAAAGCGGGTGGAGTAGCCATCGTCGTAAGCATCACCATGACGGCGGCCGAAAAGATTCTTTGGTCGACAACCGGTTCGCGAGCGATGCTGAGCCCGAGGCCGATGTTTGCGAAAATGAGACCCACCTCGCCGCGTGGCATCATGCCGAGGCCAATCGACCATCGATCGAGCCGACGCCCGAAAACGCCGAGCGAATATGCCTGCTTCCCAACGACTGCGGCGAGGGTCAGCAGTGCAGCAAGCCCCAGCACCTCCGACCGCGCGAACGCAGCCACGTCGACGCGCATCCCCATCATGACGAAGGACACCCGGCGAGCGGCGTGAGCCCGTGGTGGGAGCGCAGCAGCGAGACCTGTCCGAGGTGCGGCGTTTCGTGCCACGCGACAAAGCGCAACGCGTCGAGCAGCGTCTGCTCGCCGTGTGGAAGCTGGATCGGCGATGGTGCCGCCAGCTCCTCGGCAGGACAGCTGGTCGATCGTCCTCACCAACCGCGCCGAGAACTCATTCCACGTCGTCTGGAGTTCACGGACCGTCGGGTAGTCGCGCCCATCCGTTGCGCTGCTCGCATAGCGTGTGAGAGCGAATGCCGGCCCGCGGCAGCCGATTGCCGCAGCGATCTGATTGCGATGATGAAGCATGTGCCCGAGGGTCCACGCGATCGACGGACCGCCGTCGCGCAATCGGCGCCGCGCGATGTCGTCGGTCATGTCGGTCAACGCCACCATCAGCACATCGTCATTGAATCTCAGTATTTTCGTCAGCGCCTGCGCGCTCTCGGTCGCATGCATGTCGAGCCCTCCTAATTCGCGTTCATCTGTATTACGCACGCGCGCGACTTGGAGATACGTGCTCGACGGCAGCGGTTACCCCCGTCGTGGCGAGCGCCGCCGACGGTGACCTTCTCAGCCACTTCGTGTCAGGTTTCCTGAAGAGCCGCCATCAAGTCGAGGTACGGCCGGCGGTATCGGTACCGATTGCGATCACGCTCGGCGACGAGTTCTTCACGCTGCGATTCGGTCATCGTCTCGAGATCGAAGGGGTTTGGCGAGCAGACACCCAGGAACTGGAGAAACGGCAGACCGGTCACAAAGCTCGCACCAAGTTCGCGACTCCTTGACTCGGACTCGGAGACGCCCTTCTCGATCGGCAGCGTGCGGAGGCTCATTCGCAGTTCGCGCGCATCCCAGTCGATGCACATCGCACGCAGCAGCGATACCTCCTCGACGCTGACAGAGCCGTGCGTCGGGACTTGTCGGCAGTGAAAGGCGATGTACTCCTTGCCCTGAGCAACGGCCAGCAGCACTTCGGACGTGTCGTGTCCCGCCAGCACATGGAAGGCGCGGTCACCCAGTGCGCGCGCCGCGGTTTCGACCCGTTCGTTCACGGATCCGTCAGTGGACACCTCGTTCAGACGTCGCACCATCGCCTTCACAGGCGCGATCGGTCGCGGTCGCCGGAATACTCGCAACGTCGGGACGATATAGAACTGACTGCCAGGTCCTCGCGTCAGGGGCCGGCATTGGTAATGACAGCTCCACCCGCAGATCGCACACCAGAGATTTTCCTCCGATTCGTAGTCCGGCTCGAGCGAGCCGTAGAGGTTTTCGCCGATCAGGCGCGTTGCGCAGCACGGGCAGTGCGTGCCCACAGGGCGGCCCATGTTCCTGAAGAGGAGCGGGCGTCCGGACCACAGGAACAGCGGCTCGCGCGCTGGCGGCGAAGCCGGCACCTCGGGGGAGCGCCGTGCATTTGACGCAATCGACGCTGGCGGCTTCGCGGCTCGTGCCAGCCGTTCCTGTTTCCTGGTCTCACGCATCCGGCTCTTCGCACCATCGAGCGTGTCGACGAAGATCCGCAGCGCTCCGCCGGCACTGCGCACGTAATCGACGCAGCCGTGCGCGATGTAGTTATAGAGGGTCCGCCGCGACACGTTCAGCATCTGACACGCCGTCATGATGGAGACAACGGGTCGATCGCCGTTGGGTAATGATTCCATCCCTGTGTGTCCCCATGACCGCTATCGTTCGTCCGATAGGAGGCGGATCCTACAACAGAGGCGACACGCACTGGATGTTCGACATTGACCGACCTGCCTTTGGGCCAGTGCAGTTGTCCTCTCAACTGGCAGGCGCGACGACGAGCATCAAGGATGAGCGAAAATCGAGACCATCGACGGGTCAGCCGCTGACGAAGTGGTAAAGCGGCGACTCGGCAGCCGCCGCCCAGCGGAAATCAGAACTTCACGTTGTACACGACGGCGAAGTTCCGCCCCATTTCGGGCGCGAGATCCTTCAGGTAGTTCAGGTGATTGCGATAGAGCTCGTTGGTCGCGTTGTCGAGCCGCGCGGTGATCGTGCTGAGTACCCCGGCAGATTGAAACGAATACGACGCAAAGACCTTCATCAGGTTGTACCCCTCCGTCGGCGTTTCACCGATCGTCGTTCCGGAAAACCCGAGCGCGTACACGCGATCCTGCTTCGCCGTGAAGATCCCGTCAACGCCGGCCTGGAACGCGTTCTTCTGTAGCCGAACGCCTGCGCGTCCGCGGAGCGGTGGAATGCGCGGCACCGGCGTATCAATGCTTGTGAGCTCTCCACGCACATAGTCCACGCCTCCTTCGACCCACACGAGCGGACCGACCTTGACGTCGACGTGCGATTCCACTCCGGCCAGACGACCATCCGCCTGCGCGAACTCGGTCACCGCGAGCCCTTCGTCCGCGTTCAATTCTCCCGTGAACTGCCGGAAGACAAAGTTGTTGATCTTGTTGACGAAGAACGTCACCTCACCGGAGGCCGCCTGGCCGCGCCAACGAACGGACGCGTCGAAACCGAGCCCGCGTTCCGAGACGAGGTCCGGGTTCCCGTTCTCGATCGCGTTGTTTCCTGGGTGCGGCCCGTGGAAGTACAACTCCTCCAAGGCTGGATTCCGCGCCGCGGACGCCAGGCTGAAGGCAACCGTCACCTGGTCGGTGGGCAGCAACAACAGCCCAACAGAGCCGGAGACGTTGTTGAAATCGCGCGAGGGCTCGTCGGCCTGCGGCGTGAACGAGGCGCGCTCGTAGCGGCCGCCGAACTGAACCTGGGTGTGCCGGCTTGCGTTCACCTCTTCATACAGGTAAACGGCACCGCCCTTTTGATCAACTTCCGGGGACAATGCTTCCTCGCCGCTGGCCGAGAAGTTTCGGGTGAGGAGTGACCCGCCGATCGACCCACTCATGCGGCCGAAGCGCTTGTGATGCCCGAGCAGCTCGAGCTCCGTTGTGTTGTTGATGAAGCTCGTGTCGATCTCGTCGCCGGCCTTTTCGTCGTGTTTGTAGCGGCGCACGCCGAACGATCCGCGCACGCCCTCGAAGAAACCGCCCATGCTGCGCTTCTCGCCCCGAACCGTAAAGTTCTGGCGTCGCGGATTCACATTGGTGGTGCCCTCTTCGACGAAGGGAATGCCGTAATGTGTCCGGTCGTAGGCGTAGCTGGCGCCGAAGAAGCCGGTGTCGGCCGTATATCCCGCGCCGACTTCCGCGGTCATCGCACGATTGAATGAGTTCGGAATGTCACCATCCGGACTCTTGAAATCCTTCGCGCGCCTGCCGCTTCCAGCCAGATGCACCGCGAACTTCCCGGTGCCGAGCATCACATCGGCCGCTCCGCCACCACCCGGCGCACCGGACGCGGCATCCAGCGTCAATGAACCCGTCGGCTTCATGACCGGCGACCTGGGGATGTCATTGGTGATCACGTTGACGAGCCCGCCGATCGCGTTTGCCCCGAAGAGCAGCGTCGCGGGGCCGCGGACGACTTCTATGGTCGCTGCGGATGCCGGGTTCACGTTCACGCCGTGATCGCCTGACTGACTGGACAGGTCGCCCATGCGCAATCCGTCTTCCACGATCAGGACGCGGTCGCCATCGAGGCCGCGGATCACCGGACGCGCCGGTCCGGGACCGAAGCTGCGAAGCGCGATACCTGGCTCGTTTTCGATGGTGGCGCCCAGTGTGCTCTGCAGCTCTTTGGTCAGTTCCTGACCGCCCAGCACGTTGGTCGCCTGGAACGACTCGAACTGATTGCGGCCTTCCGGGCTGACCGACGTCACTTCAGTGAAGTGCAGTTCAGGAGCGAGTGGAACGTCGCTGGTCTGTTCGCCTGTGTCCACCGTCACATGGGTGCGCGACGGCAAATACTGATTCTGCCGCACGACCAGGTCGTACGCACCTGCGGGCACACCGGGAATCGAGTACTTCCCATTGGCATCGGTCATGACTTGGCGGGTGAACGTCGGCGACTCGATCGAGACCGCGGCGTTCGCGACGGGCGCATTCGTCAGCGCATTGGTCACTGTGCCTGACACGGTCCCGGCTTGCTGGGCCGAAGCCGGCCACGGCGTCAACGCGCATACGAGCAGTAGCAAAATTCCTCTGATTCTCATGACGACTCCTGGGGCGGCACCGTACCAGAGGGGCGGGCCGAGGCCGAACGGAAGACCACGAATGGCATCGATGGACCGATGAATGGCTGTTCAGAACCAATCGTCAGTGCTCCTCTCTGAGCTCTTGAGCCGCTGTGAAATTCGAAATCGGCCGCGTCCGGCCGCCGACCCGTGAGGCCAGTCACTCGAACCTGACGACTATTGGTTGCCGCTCCACGACCGTTGGTGAGTTTCCCGCTCCCGACAAGTGCGCTGTAGGGAAGGATCTGGCACCGTAGAATTGGAACGTCATGGTCCCATCCGGCGCCCCGGCGCTGCTGCACATCCTCGGCTATCTGACGGGGGCGTCGCTCTACGCGATGCTGCTGGCGATGGTGCTGCGGAGCCGCGGTCCCGCGTACCGGCTGATGCTTGGCACGGCGTTGCTGGGACTGGCGTGGAATGTCGGGGAATTGGCGACGCACGCCGCCGGCAGCCTGGGCTTCACGCAGGCTATCGCCTGGTTGTCGGCAGTGTCGTATGGGGCTCTTGGTCTACTCGCGGCAGTCGCCGTCCACTCGGCAGCGTACGGACAAATCGAGGAACAGACATCCTCCAACGCACGGCACTCGCGAGTGCTCGCAATGGGCAGCTATGCGTGTGCCGCGGTCGCGGGAGCGATGCAGCTGTTCGCCGCCGCCACCAACCGGCCGCTGCCGTGGTCCGCAGCGCTCCTGCTGCTGACGATTGGCCTGGCCATCCTCTCTCCCGCGCTCCTCTTCACAACACGACGTCAGTCGCACGGCCGGCGCGCGTTATGGATCACGGCTCTCGCGCTGTTTGCGGTATCGGCGCTGCACCTCAGTGGCCCGCATGGCGCATCAGAGAGCTGGCTCGCCGAGCTGCTGGGCCATCACGCGTCAATCCCACTCGCGTTTGCGATTCTGTATCAGGACTACCGGTTTGCCTTTGCCGACCTGTTTCTCAAGCGAGCGCTCACGCTGCTCCTGCTCGTCACGATCGTGTTCGTCGCATGGTCGACTGTGGGCCCATCGTTGACGATTCGCCAGCCGGGGTCGGTCTCAGTATTCGTGCTGCTCGGTATGTGGATCGGCACGGCCCTCGTCTTCCCCTGGCTGCGACGCCGAGTGTCGGTGTTCGTCGACCGTGTGGTCCTGCAACGCGCGAACTACGCCACGCTCCTTGACGGGCTGACATCGACACTTCAGAGCTGTACGTCAGAGGAGGCCGTGCTGAATCACACGTGTACCGTGCTCGCGCCCGCGCTGAGCGCAGACGCGGTGCACTGGCGCACCGATCAATCTGCCACGGCGCAAGGCGCACAGGACATCCTGATCCCGACGACGGAAGAACCGCAGAACGTGCTGACGATCGGCAGGCTGACCGGTGGCGGCCGTCTGTTGTCGGACGATACGATCCTGCTCGAGCGCGTCGCCCTGCTCGCCGGACGCCGCATCGACGCCCTGCGTCTCAGCGATGAACGGTACGAACGCATGCTGCGGGAGCGCGAAATCAGCACGCTGGCCGCCGAGGCCGAGCTCCGCGCATTGCGCGCGCAGATCAATCCACATTTTCTGTTCAATGCACTCACGACGCTGGGCTATCTGATTCAGAGTGCGCCGGCACGCGCGCTGGACACACTGCTGCGTTTGACGACGCTGCTGCGAGCGGTGCTGCGATCCGAAGGAGAGTTCACGACGCTCGGTCACGAGCAGCAACTCATCGAGTGCTACCTGCAGATCGAGCGCGAGCGATTCGAAGAGCGGCTGGATGCAGTGGTCGACATTCCGAAAGCGCTTGCGGGGATCGCCATCCCGTCGCTGATCGTACAACCGTTGGTCGAGAACGCCATCAAGCACGGCATCGCGCACGCGCGTGAGGGTGGACGCGTCATCGTCAGCGCACGGCTGGAATCCGACGACCCCGCGCCCTGCCTGCGGATTCTGGTGAGAAACACCGGCGCGCTGCTGAACGGCCGCACGCCGGCGGCGGAAAGTGGCATCGGGCTGCAGAACGTGCGGCGACGCCTGCAGTGCTACTACGGCGATTCGGCCGCATTCACGCTGACGCGATCGGGCGCGGGTGAAACCGTCGCCGAGCTCCGGCTTCCTGCAGGGGAGACGGACGACGACCAGGCATCAGTCCTGGTCGATCGGGTGCGCCTATGACGCTCGCCTCGCTGACGGTCATCATCGCCGACGATGAGCGACCGGCACGGCGGTTCCTGGCGGACCTGCTCAAGACGTGTTCGGGCATTCAGCTCGTTGGCGAGGCGTCATCGGGTGAGGACGCCATCGCGCTGATTCAGGCACAGCGGCCGCAACTGGCGCTGCTCGACCTGCAGATGCCCGAGGTCGGGGGCCTGGATGTGGTACGCCGTGTTGCGCCGGCGATACTCCCGCTGGTCGCGTTCGTCACCGCGTTCGACGACCACGCGATCGAAGCGTTCGAGCTGAACGCGATCGACTATCTGTTGAAGCCCGTCCACCGTGAACGGCTCCAGGCGACCCTCCACCGCGCACGAGAGCGTGTGCAGGCGCGTGAACCAGTCGAGGGTCAGGCGGCGGCAATTGCCAATGCAGCCGCCGCATATGCGCGCGCCGCGCGGCGTCAATACGCTGATCGCCTCCCGTTGCGCCAGCGTGACGCCGTGGTCATCGTTCCGGTCCGAACGATCGCGTCCATCGTCGCCGATGGCGAGCTGCTCCACATCAGAACCGCGTCAAATGAGACCTACACCATCACGCATCGACTCCATGCCCTCGAGGCTCGACTCGATCCGCGAAAGTTCATTCGTCTCGGTCGAGGGACGGTCGCCAATCTCGAGATGATCGCGCAGGTCAATCCGATGCCGGGCGGCACTTACGTTGCCGTACTGGCAAACGGGCAGGAACTGAACGTCAGCCGAATCCAGTCACGCGCGTTGCGGGAAACTCTCCTGCGACTGTAGACGGCCGTCGGTACGGTCGTTCCGACCGTTCATCAATCCGTCAGCCCGTCCGTTGAATCCTTCACGTTCGGATGGTCGCCGCTTCGTATTGTGCCGCGGCGATGGGACGCTCACGTCGAACCCCACACGGTACGAGAGGCGCCGGGGAGCGGCTCGAGCGAGGGTCGCGTAAACGGATCGAGCGGCTGGAACGCTCGGAGTGGGGCTCCCGCCACATGTGGTGGATAGCGGCGTTCTTTCTCGGGACGACCGCGCTCTACCTGGGACTCGTCTGGTGTCAGTGCGTCTCGTCCACACCAAGCCCTTCGCATTCGCAGAGTTTCTCGCCCGTGTTCGCGCACTCGACCGCAGAAGCGCCACACTCAGACGTCCTTAACCGCTGCGACGGTCCTCTTCGTGGGTGTCAGAAGGTTCGGGTCGAGTCGCCGAACGCTATACCACGTTGGGAGTAAACAGCCAATCGGCGCTCGCGACGAGGACGCTGACCTTCCATTACGCGGGTGGGGCAGAACCACGATCGTCACCGACCCGGCTCACCATGACGCGGTCGACGCGCGCGCTCTCTGTCGCATGCATGTCGAGGCCCTCCGGTTCGCGTTCATGCGTATTACGCCTGCGCGCGAATCGGAGATACGTGCTCGGCTGCAGCGATCACCCAGGGGCAATGTGTGTAGTCGCTAATGTGCACGCTGCATCCACTGTGCACGGAAACTCGAACCAATGCCCACGGCTCTGTCAGTGCAGGTCCATCCTGGTAAAGGACGACCGCTGCTTGACCGTCGATCTCGCCGACGACCGCCACGAGCGGCACCGCGAGCTGCGCGTAGCGATTGAAGTACGGCGACTCGCGCAGCGGGCCTTGGAACCAATCGGCCACTCGCAGTGTGGCGTCGGCGGCAATCAGCGCGCGAAGCCCGTTTCAGTCGCGTTGATTGAACCGCTCGACATACAGCCGCAGCAGATGCTCAGTGTCGTGTGACAGCACTGGCGCGGGACGCGGACCGGCCGACGGCGGCAGCGCGTTCAACTTCTCGCGACCGCGATGCAGGCGCCGCCTTGACGCCGCCTGGTGTCGACGCGACGAGGTCGGCAATCTCCTCGATCGTGTAATCGAACACGTCCTTCAGCCGGACACACGCGCGTTCCTTCGGCGGGAGGTGCTGCACCAGGTGCTCGACTGCGCGCCCCAGCGCCGACCCGGCAGGGCCGTGCGTCCAGCCGACCGGGTACGGTGCTGGAATCTTCCATGTTCTTTCAATACGAACGCCGCCGCCGCCAAGATACGCCGATCGCCGGGCCTCGATATGCCGCAGTTTGTCGCGCCCCGGGTCATCTCTGGAATGCCTGCCGTTCCGGTCAGAGAGTTAGAATCCGGCGGACACGTTTCAGGTGCAGGCGCACGTGGGTCGACGACGATGCCCGCGACGTGGTGCCTGAGTCCGCGGAGCCTCGTCAACGCTGATTGGTGATCTGTAGACTACACGGATCAGCCTGGAAGGAGCTGGTATGGCGATGAAGACGGCGTGGCTGGTGGGAGCGACTGCAGTACTCCTGACGGTGATGTCGGCTCGGGCCCAACAGGTAGTGCCTCCCGACAATGTGGCGCTGCCGGAAATGCCCAGACAGACGACGCGGACGGGAAAGCACGTCAATCGCGTCATCGACATGTGGCTCAAGAATCAGCCGGTGTACTACGCGCAGATCAGCGGCGGCGGCTACGAGGACGGCAAGCGTCTGGCTGCAACCAAGGCCGACTACATCACCTATGAAATGGAACACGGCCCGCTCGACTTCAAGGAGCTGCGGGAATTCATGCGCGGGCTTGTGGATGCCGGGCCGACTCGCACCGGCCACAAGACGCCCGCGGTCATCGTGACGCTGCCGATCGCCGGCACCACGGATGCTGTCCGTGCCAACGCGTGGATGATTCAGCAGGCGCTCGCGGCGGGCGTACACGGCATCCTGCTGTGCAACGCCGAAAGTCCGGAGGCTGCTCGACTGATGATCGAAGCCTCACGCTACCCGTTCGCGCCGCGCGTCGAAGGGCTGGCGCAGGGCACCCGGGGCAACGGGTCACAGGCCTATGCGTCGCGAATGTGGGGCGTCACCGCCGAAGAGTACATGCGGATTGCCGAGCCGTGGCCGTTGAACCCCGACGGCGAATTGCTGTTTGGCTTGAAGATCGAGAACCCCCGCGCCGACGCCAACGTCGAGAGCTCCGTCCGTGTGCCTGGGATCGCGTTCGCCGAATGGGGTCCTGGGGACCACGGCTTCTATCTCCTCGGTCGCCCCGGCACATACCAAGGTGGCGGCGAAGCCGCGCCGCAGATGGCGGCGGTACGGCGTCGTGTGCTCAATGCCACGAAGGCGGCGGGCATCAAGTTCCTCAATGCGTGCAACGAGAACACCGTCATCGATCAATTGAAGGACGGCGTCATGATTTGCACTGGCGGCGACACGCCGGCCGCGGACAAGGGACGCGCCTTTTCGAAACGTACGGATCCGTGGTGATGGTGCGCGACGCAATTCGAGATCAGCCGCGGCGGACGCCACCGCGGCGGGATCGCTCTCTTCTGTCGTGCCGACCGGCGCGAGCGAGGGATTGAATGCGCGCGCCCTAACGCCCAAAGACTCCGGCCGGTATGCCGTCCGGTAGATCGAGACGCTGCGGCGTGCCCTTGACGCGATCCACCACGCCCGTCATCGTTCGGACCAACGTCATCTCACCGGTGGTGTCCTTGGACTTGACGACGCCGAATGGCGGAACCTGCGCCGACAGCCAGGTGTCCCAGCTCTTGTCGGCCGCCTGATAGTGATCGCATTCGAAGGTGCCGGCCGGCACCGTGATCGTCTCCTTGCCGATCAGTGTGCCGGCGCTCGCGTCCGTCGACGTCGTCGCGCCGAACATCGTCGCCGGCATTTCCATTGGCGCGCCCTGCGGCGGCTGCATGATGACGCGGGTGATCGTCGACGTGTTGCCGCTCATGACCCGGAGCTGCTTCAGGTACATCTGCCCTTCGGGCGACATCACGCCAATCTGGATCCAGTAGCCCGGCTTTCCCCCGACGTCTTCGCGGCCGATGAGCGCCATCTCGATCTGGCCGCTGCTGCTCTGATACACGGCGCCGGCGCCTTCGGTGGGCGTCAGCATCCCGCGAATTTCCGGCGTCCGCATGCCGGGGCCGCGACCGCGTCCGAACTGCGCGGCGAGCGAGGTCGAAATCAGAACCGTCAACGCGGCGACGAGAGACAGCCGAGTGATCCTGCGCATGGCGAGTGTCCTTCCCTTCCTCACTGGATGAATACCGACGGCTCTGGGACCCGACGGGGACGAAGCGCGTACAACTCTCGCGCCTTCAGCTGGTAGTCGCGGACGCCGACGAGCGGACCGGTCGACTTGAAGCCGGTACTCGGCACGTTCAGCATGTTGAACTGCATGAGGAGGCTGTCATCGAGCTTCTGCGTGGGAGCGACGATGTCGGTGAGGACGTATGTCTTGTAACTCTTGAACCAGTTGGTGAACGTGCCCGTGGGTCCCCACCAGGCGGCGCAGATCTGTTCGTACTCGGTATTCAACTGCGCGGTCAGCGCCTTGTAGCGCGCGGCGTCAGGCGCGGCCATCGCGATGCCGGACCCTTCCACGGGTTTTCCTTTCGCCTTCTTCAACTCTTCGATCTGACGTTCGATGGGAGCGTGCACGCGCTTGACGGCCGCGTCGAACGCGGCGGCGTGCGTCTTCAGCTGTTGCGCCAGTTCCTCGTTGTCGCCTGACGAGGCTTGAAGAGCGGGCTTCGCCCCGGTGGCCATCGACTGCATCGCCTGAATGGCCTCCTGCGCGCGCTGCGGGTTCTTCGCCATGAAGGCCTGCATGCGCTGCATCACCTCGCCCATGTCGATGGCGTTCACCTTGTTCTTCACGCCGTCGTTGACCTCGGTCTGACGACGCAGTTCGTTGGCGTTCCTCTCGATCGCCGAGTTGATCCGCTCGCCGAAGCCGTCGTCGACGAAGCACCCGGTGGGACTCACCGGCAGGGTCGGTACGCCCGCCCACGGGTCGGCGGTGGCGCTCTGGGCCAGGGCGGGGGCCGCCGGAGCGAGCAGGGAACAGGCGAAAACCAGTGCAAGTCGCCTGGGCAATCGAGTCGGCATCGCGTCACCTCCTTCGGCCCTGTCCGGCCGTCCCACGTAACGCGACACTTCCAGAAAAAGTGGGTCACGCATCCGTCTGGCCCTGTTTGGGTGGTTCTGACGCGTTACGCGCATGAAGCGATTCCCGACGATTTCGTGCACCGCGGTTCTGGCCGCGTTCCTGGCGATCCCCGCGTCGGCCCAGCAGACCCGCCTGTCAGCGCAAGCGCAGACCAACGCCGTGCCGTTCAGGGGGCAGATCGGCCGGCACATCACATTCGTCTGCGCCGGGGACGTCAACATCCGGCAAGACATCTACGGCACCGACGTCTATACCGACACGTCGCCGATCTGCGCGGCAGCCGTGCATGCCGGCGTGTTGACGCCGGGGAAGAGCCGCGCGGTCACGATCGTGATGGGAAACGAGGCGCTGTCTTTCCAGGCGAGTACGCGCAATGGGGTGAGGAGCCTGGCGTACGGCGCGTGGAATTCCACCTACACGTTCGCGAGCGACGGACAGCCGGGGCAAGTCAACTGGGACACGAATCTGACGGCACTCGCGACCGACTATCAGGACGCGATCGTCGTGTCGTGTCCAGCAAACGGAGAGCTCGCGGCGGATGTCTGGGGGACGGACGTCTACAGCGATTCGTCATCCCTCTGCGTGGCCGCGGTACATGCCGGCGTGATCACGTTCGCCGGCGGCGGCGTTGTCAGCGTCACGCGCGTGCCAAGGCAGGCTGGCTTTGCCGCTACCACTCGGAACGGCGTCACGTCGCGATCGTGGGCCGACCCGGCGTGGCGGTCGTATCCGCAGCCGTACACCGTGGCACAGGGCCCCGCGATCGCGAACGCTGCGACCCCAACTCAGACGACTCCGTTCGTCAACCGCGATCCGGGCGTATTCACCGCTGGAGCGCCTGCCCCCACCGCGACGGGGACGCCGCGGACCGGAACGATCATCACGCCCGATGCCGCCACCGCGACAGCCGCGCCGGCACCGGCCGCTCCCGTGACTGGGGTGCTCGCGAGCCCGACGACCGTGACGGGCACCGCGACTCCGATCGCCGGAGCGGCTCCAACTGCGACGACGATTCCGGCGAGCGTCACGACGAATCCCACTCCAGCGTCGTTGCCCGCGAATACCGGGCGCTACAGGGTGACCGTGCGCGGAGTGTCCGCGCTGCAGACCACCAAAGACAACCGCTCTCTGGACGGCCTCTACGACGAGATCTACGCCGCGGCCGTGGCGTGGCTCTGGGATCGCCAGACCGGACAGGTCAAAACCAGGATCATGGCGCGGACGGCCGAGTATGGCGATGTCGGCGCCGTCACGATTGCTCCCCGCGTCCAGGCGGGCCGCGCCGGCCCGAAGGGCGGCATCATGTCGGGGGATCCCGTGCCGGACGGCTTCGACCCGCAGGGGCCGTCGCTGGCGCCGGGCAGCGATCGGTTCCCGCTCCTGGTGTGGGACGGCAACCTGACCGACGCAGTCGACGGACTGCTCATCGTGCCGTCGATCTGGGAGCGAGACGTCGCACAGACGTCGTTCGACAAATACCAGTTCGCATGGCTCAGTGCCTCGCTCTCGCCGGTGAGAACACTCCTGGCCGCCAATCTACAGGTGTCGCTGCCCGGCGTGATGTCGCTCGAAAGCCAGATTCAGCCCGGACTCCCGACCCTCATCTCGCTGACCGACCTGATTGCCCAGGTGATTGACCGGCCCATCGGCCTGACACCGGCGCCGCTGGTCGCGGAGTACAAGGACCGCTTCGTCGTGATCACGCGCGAGAAGCTCGCGTCGGTCGCCGTGGGCGGGAGCACCGATCTGCAGATTCGCTATCAGGAGCCGAACGACGATCCGATTCTTGGCGGCGCCTACGTGTTGCACCTGCGCATCGAACACGTTCAATAAGGCGTCTGCCGATGATTCCTCGAGAAAGGTCGGGTCGTGGGCGATTGACCGGGTTACCATCCTCACTCGATGCCGGCGTCCCCCGTCCCGCAGTCAGCCGAAATCACACGGCTCCTTCTCGCGTGGGGAGATGGGGATCCGGCCGCCGCAGAACGGCTGATGCCGCTCGTCTACGACGAGTTGAAGCGGATGGCGCTCGCCTACGTCCGTCAGGGGCGCGGCGATCGGACGCTGCAGCGCACCGCGCTCGTGCACGAGGCGTTTCTCAGGCTGATCGATCAGCGCGTGTCGTGGCAGAACCGGTCGCAGTTCTACGGCCTGGCGGCGCAGATGATGCGCCGCATCGCCATCGACGACGCCAGGCGGCGGGCCCGATCGAAGCGAGGCTCCGAGGTCGCGAAGGTTTCCCTCGACCTGGCCGGTGAGGTGGCCGGCAGCGAGAGTGTCGCGCCGGTGGACGCCATCCTCCTGGATCGCGCGCTGGCCGAACTGGCGTCATTCGATCCTCATGCGGCGCGTATCGTGGAACTGAAGTTCTTCGCCGGATTGACCATCGAGGAGACCGCCGAAGTGACCGGCGCATCACCCAGCGGGGTCAAGCGTGAATGGGCGGCGGCGCGAGCGTGGCTGTACCGCCGCATCGCGGAAGCACATGTCTGAGTCGCTGTGGCCAGAGGCGAAGGCGATCGTCGCAGAGGCGCTCGAGCTCGCAGAGCCGGAGCGTGCGGGCTTCATCGACGCGCGGTGCGGCCCCCGTGCCGATCTGCGCCACGAGGTGCTGTCGCTGCTGGACGCGCATCAGCGAGCCGGCGACTTCATCGAACAGCCGTTCACGCCGTCGCCATCGGACGACGGTGACGGTCGCGACGATGCGCGGGGCACGCGTGAAGGTGCCCAGGTTGGAGCCTACCGGCTGGTACGGGAAATCGGACACGGCGGCATGGGCGTCGTCTATCTGGCCGAACGTGCTGACGGCGCCTTCGAGACACAGGTCGCCATCAAGATCGTCGCCGGACACATCGCGCCGCCGGAGCTGATCCGGCGCTTTCTCGACGAGCGGCGAATCCTTGCCGCACTGAGCCATCCCAACATCGCGCACGTGCTCGATGCCGGCGCAACCGACGACGGGCTGCCGTTCGTCGCGATGGAGTACGTCGACGGCACGACCATCGACGCTCATTGCCAGGCGCGCTCGCTGTCCATTCGACAGCGGCTTCAGATGTTTCGTCAGGTGTGCGATGCCGTGCACTATGCCCATCAGCGTCTGGTCGTGCATCGCGACATCAAGGTCGCCAACATCCTGGTGACGAACGAGGGCGAGCCGAAGCTCCTGGACTTCGGGATCGCCAAGCTGCTCGAAGATGGGCGGGTTCGCACCGATACCGCCGTGCGCGCCTTCACACCCGAGAGCGCCAGCCCGGAGCAGCTGCAGAACGAGTCCGTGACGATCACGTCGGACGTGTACTCGCTCGGCGCGTTGCTGTATCGGCTGCTGACCGACCGGAAGGTGTTCGACTTCAGCTCGTCGAGCGATGCGGAGATCGTCCGCACGGTCTGTGAAGCCGATCCGATGCCGCCGAGCACAGTGGCGGCCGCCGCGTCGCACGGCGAGCGCGTGGATCAGGACCTGGACTGGATCACGCTGAAAGCGCTGCGCAAGGAGCCGAGCCGCCGCTACGTCTCGGCCGCGCAATTGAGCGAGGATTGCGAACGGTATCTCGATGGCCGCGCGGTCCTCGCCGCGCCCGACTCGATGCGCTACCGGACCGCGAAGTTCGTGCGCCGCCACTGGATCGCCGTTGCCGCCGCCGCGGTTGTCGCCATCACGATCTCAGGAGCTGGCACGGTTGTCTGGCTGCAACGGGAACGCGCGGAGCGCCGCTTCAACGACATCAGGCGGCTCGCCAATACGCTGGTCGGCGAGCTCTACGATGCGGTCGCCGAGGTTCCCGGTTCGACCAACGCGCGCAAGCTCCTTGTCACGCGTGCGCTGGGTTACCTCGATGCGCTGGCCCGCGAAGCCGGCAACGACATCTCCCTGAAGCAGGACCTGGCCGATGCCTATCAAAAGGTCGGCGACGTTCAGGGCAATCCGTACGGCGTGAATCTCGGTGACGTGCCTGGCGCGCGCGAAAGCTACCGGAAGCTGGTCGACCTGCGCACGGCGATTCACGAGGCGAACGGTCGCGACCGGCGTTCCGCAGTGGCGCTCGGCAACGCCCTTGCGCGTGTCGGTGACCTGGATCTGGGACAGGCGCAGTATGCGAAGGCTGCAGAGTCCTATCAGCGCGGGCTCACGCTGTTCGAACAAGGCGCGAGCGGCGAGGATGCGATCGAGGATCGAGCGAGAATTCGCGGCCGTCTCGGCGTGGCGCTGACGTGGGCGGGGCGCCGCGACGATGCGAAGACCGCCCTGGTCGAATCCATACGCCTGTCAGGGCTCCTCGCCGCGGGCCCGCAACCCTCACGCCTCGTGCGGCGGGGGCTCATGGCGAACCACGCCAATCTCGGCGACGTGTATCACTACGACGCGGACTTCACGAAGGCGCTCGGCTCGCATCAACGGGCGGCGGACATCGCTCGCGCGTTGCTGCGGGAATCGCCGGAGGCGGCCACCGCCAAGCGAGACCTCGTCATGGTGCTGGCGCGAGTGGGCGCCGACTTGATCGAGCTCGGCCGCCACGAGGATGCCATCCGGGCGACCGAAGAATCGATCGCGATCGAGAATGCCCTGGTCGCCGCCGACCCGCTCAACGTTCAGTCCCAATTCGACCTGGCGGACATGTACGGGAATCTCGCGGCCAGTCAGCGCGAGACGAAGCAGCTCGACGCGGCGCTCGCGTCGATCGAACGGTCGATCAGCATCAATGAGCAAGCGGCCGCGAAGAATCCCGATTTCAAGGCGCACCGCTTCAACTACGCCGGGGCGTTGCGTCACCTGGGGCTCGTGCAGCGCGATCGCGGAGCCATGGGGGACGCGATCCGTGCGTTTCGTCAGAGCCTCACCGTCTACGAGAGTCTTGCGGACGATCAGCGAGATCCGACGCAGGCGTTGGGGACCGCGGCTGATCTCGGTCTTGCACTTGCGGCCGAGGCGAGGCGCTCCCGATCGCGAAGCAGGTGGAGCGATGCGCGCACCGCGCTGCAGCACGCGCTCGACGGTTGGCAAACCTATCAGCGGGGCGCGGGCGCCAAGGACGATCATCATCGTGACATCGACGCGTTGTCGGCCGCTCTTCGCGAAGCCGACCGGATGGCTGGCGCGCCGCCGGTGCGCTGAAATGACACGACGTCGTGGACGCGATTCACGAGCGGCCCACGCACTGAACTGCGTAATGTCAGTCGCGTGCTGCCGCGGCGGATTCGCTCGGACGAGCTACCGTCGCCTCATTCACGCCCAGTCCGCGACCTGCGGACCAACAATGACAAGCGCGAAGGACAACACGATGAATACCGCGAGTCCACCGTCAGCGCAATCGCCGTCACTCGCACGCGCCACCATGCGCGCCCTTCCTCGATATCGTAGGCGCGGTTCATCGCGTCGATGACGGATACCAGCGCGGAGGAGCTGCTCCAGAGCGCTCCAAGAAGCCCGACGCTGAGCACGCCTCAGTTCTTGTTGCCACTGCCGCTCGTCGAAATTCCCACCTTCGTGCGCACGTCGTGCGAGACGGCACCCACGACCGTCCCCGGCTGGAGCACAGAACGCAACATCGCATGTTGTGAGTTGAACACCCAGCAGCAATTCCGCGACGAGGGAAAGCCTGAAGGCGACGACGAAGAGGTGTGGCGCGCTCGCTTCAGATTTGCGACTCAAGACGACGGCGATCGGTCGCGGGTGGTATGCGTCTTCCGTCCGTCAAGCGGTTATCGAGACACTGGCGACCGACAGCAGCATCATTCGTGTACCACCGCCGGCCGCCCGTATGCTTCACATCAGGTGATCTTCACCACCGGAACGTAAGTCCGACACTGCCTCGCCAGAAGCCGAACGGCCCAAAAGCGACGTCGAACTCGTTGTCCGGCTCCGGATCGCGAAGCGCGTTGAAGTAGCGAACATCACCGCGAAATCCAACGTGGTCGGTCGCGAACGCGGTCGCGCCAGCGCCGAGATTCACGCCGAATTCGTTCTTGTCGATGTCGAACAGCTGATCAGCGCTTTGCTGTCGATACTGCAGCACGCCGATACCTCCGGACACGTACGGACGAAAGCGGCCTCCGCGCACGCCGCCGGGCGCACCGATGACCGCGTTGATCATCCAGGACGTCACGTTGGCATCGTCCACGAACCGGAATCGGCTGTCATTGCCTTCGAAGAACTCCGGCGTGTACGACAGATCCGCCTCCCAGCCCAGGAAGCGGCTTCCCATCCACCCGATCGAAGCACCATACGCAAGATGCTCATTCCCGCGGGTCGAGTTGCCGAATGTTGTACCCACGTTGGGAGTAAACAGCCAATCGGCGCTTGCGACAGCGGGGACGCTTAGGAGCGCGAACAGGACGATGGCCGCAAACCTCAAGAACATGCTCGTTCCTCCATGCAGGTCTCTGTTGAGACGCGACCGTGGAACGTGCAAACGGACCTCCAATCGCCTACGGCCGAGTTTTGAATCTGAGTTCCCCACACCAACCCCAGTTGAGGGCGAAGTGTCCGACCTTCCATCAAGCGGGTGCGGCAGAACCATGATCGGGACCGACCCGGCTCACCATGACGCGATCGACGCGATGACCGTCCATGTCCATCACTTCGAATCGGAACCGCCCCCGCTGAAAGCTGTCGCCAACCCTGGGAACGCGATCGAGCGCGAGCATCACCAATCCACCGAGGGTGTGAAAGTGCTGGCGATCTTCGTCGCTGAGCAGCGAATCGTCGCCGAGCGCGCGGAAAAGGGCGTCGAGATCGACCGCCCCGTCCATGAGCCAACTCCCATCCTCACGTCTGACAATCATCGGCTCTTCTCCGGCTTCGGGAGGCAGGTCGCCGACGATTGCCGACACGACGTCGCTGAGACTGACGAGCCCTTCAACCGCGCCGAACTCGTCAACGACAAGGGCAATCGGCAGGTGCGCGCGTTTGAAATGTTCGAGCAGGGTCATCAGCGTCATCGTTTCTGGCACGAACAGCGCCGGCTCCGCCAAGCCGGGAAGATCGAGCGCGCGACCATCGAGGAGCTGCTCCAACACGTGTGTGGCACGAACACATCCAAGCACCTGGTCAAGTCCTCCATCGCACAGTGGCAACACACTGTGCGGCCCGTTGCGCAACTTCTCGCGCGCGCGGTCTATCGACTCCCTCACATCGAGAAAGACGATCTCCGATCGTGGCGTGAGCGCCGCAGCGACGCGACGGTCATCCAGATTCAAGACGTTGGTGACCATCTCGTGTTCAGTGGCTTCGAACACGCCTTCCTCCGCTCCCTGTTCGAGCAGGAGCTTGATCTCTTCCAGCGTGACCGCCGGTTGTTTCACTCCTCGCATACGCAGCAGGCGAAGCACCGTATCAGTCGAGACACTCAGGAGGTAGACGAGTGGCCTTCCTACACGTGCGAGAAGCTGCATTGGCCTGGCGATCATGCTTGCGATCCGCTCCGGATGCGTCAGCGCCAGCCGCTTCGGAACGAGTTCCCCGAGGATCAGCGAGACGTACGTCAGGCAGACCACCATGACTATCAACGACAACGATTCCGCGTACGGCTGTAGGATGCTGACCCGCTCCAGCAGGAGCCGTATCGGATCGGCGATGGCAGCTTCACCAATCGCGCCATTCAAAATGCCGATGCTGGTGATCCCGACCTGCACGCTCGACAGGAATCGAGTTGGTTCGGCGGCGAGGGCGAGTGCTCCGCGCGCACCAGCGCTGCCCTGATCCGCCAGTTGGGACAAACGGGCGCGTCGCGAGCTGACGATGGCGATTTCCGACATCGCGAACACGCCATTGAGCAGGATCAGAATCAGAAGGAGAACAACATCTGCGAGCATAAGCGTTCGATGAGAATAGCGTTAGGCGAGCAGAAGTGGCGTGATCGGGGGCGAACGGCTTACGTCGCTGTCGAGCCGGCCTTGTTGCGCAGTGCAGCTCGGGGGCAAGATCCTCCGCAGTGACCTCGGCGCGCGAAAACGTTCCCCCATTCTTGCGAGCTGCGGCGGTTGCCTGAACGACTCGGGCGAATGGCGTGCTGAACACCCCCATCCGCGGTCCGTCGCCCAGCCAGCACGCATCTGAAGAACATACCGGTTCAGGAACGTTCGTGTCGCCTTTTCGTCCGAGCCGATGCGAATGGCCCCTTCGATCTCGGCAGAGGTGAGACTCGATGAAGACTGTTGCGCCCGACCGGACGACGTCACTGTGGCGGCACACATCAACGCGATGAGCGTGATTATTCCAGCGTTCGCCTCAGTCGAGACCACGGAGATCGATCACACGGAGGTCACGGAGCAAATTCATTGGGCTTCCTCCGTGTTCTCCGTGTTGGAACCTCCGTGATCAGATGGTTTGCTCAACCCAAGTGAACCTCGGTTTAATCGCACCCGGAACAGCGGCCGGGTCTGAACCCTCGGCAGCTTAGAAGGCGGGTAAGATCGTCCCGTTTCGCGGTGCTACGATCTAGTTGGCGAACGAGAGCCGTCCCTGTTACTCGCTCTCCCCGTCGGATGCAGCAACGTGACCAGCCCAGTCCCTCTGTTGCCGTTCGAGCATGATGATTCGATTCGACGTGCCGCATAACGAAGGTCATTCGAATCGAGTCGCCGCACAGATGCGGAAATCACGCTTCGCAGGAACTGTCGCGCTCGTTCTTGGGCTGGGCTTCTTCACCGCGCAGCCTACGACCGTTTCGTCTGGTCACCGTTCCGCCGATTCACGTGGACGCGGAGACGCTCTCCTGCTCTGGGGTGGGATGCCGTTCGGAGGGCGAACGCTCGTTGCTGATTTCGATGCCGATGGTGCACCCGACATTGCAACGACCGAGCGCGCCGCGCAGAACGGGTCCCAGTATCGGATCGCGCTGCAACTTTCACGCGGGCAGAGCGGGTCGCTGGGTTTCACCTCTGTTGCGGGTGCCCTCCGGATAGACGCTCTTGACATCGACAGCGATCGCGATCTCGATCTGATCGCCAGGCCGATTTTCGATGCGGATGTCGTTGGCGTCTGGATCAACGACGGGGCTGGGCACTTTCGACAGGGCGTTCTCCCTGCACTGCGGTCGATTGGCCTGTGCCCCGCACACGTCAACGACCAGCGCGATGGCCGCTTCGTTGTCGCGACGACACACGCGCCGAAACGGACCTGGATGGCTGCCTCGACGAGGCTCGCCAACGTCTGGGCCGTCGATCTCGCAGCGCCGTATGCCTCGCGTCATGGGTTTCACCGTCGCCGTCCGGATTCCATCAGCCTGCCGCCCCGCGCACCACCTGCGGGTCTCGTGTAGAGCGCGTCACTGACTGATTCTGTCGGAATCCATAACGACGGATAGTCGCGTGCCTGTGGCGGTTCGCGTTGCGCCGACCGCCCGGCGTTGGCGTTTGCAGGCGAAACCATTCGATATGAAGCGACTCGGAGCGAAGAGCTCGACAACCATCGCGTTGATTCTCGTGTTCTCGTGGGGCTCGTCGGTTTGGGCCCAGAGCGCAGACCCATCGGGCTCGTTTCCGTCAAGACAACAAGACGATCTCACTGATGTGAAAGGCGCGCTGCAGGATTCGATTCGTCTGCTCGTCATGCAGCATCTTTTCAGGATTGGATTTCAGGACAAGACGCGCCGAGAACTCGGCGGACCGTTCTTTGCCGACTACGCTCGCTCGCTGCGCCTTCCTGCTCGGTGGTCAGACGGCGACGGATGGTTCACGAACAATATCGAGCATCCGTACCAGGGTGCGGCGACGGGGTTCATCTGGTTGAACAATTCCAAGGGAGGACAGCTGGCGATCACCATGGACCGCGCCTACTGGAGCAGCCGATTGGCCGCGACGGCGTTCGCGGCCGCCTACAGCCTCCAGTTCGAAATCGGTCCGCTCAGCGAAGCGTCAATTGGTAACGTAGGTCTCAACCCGCGCACGGTCGGGTGGACGGATCACGTGATGACGCCCGTAGGCGGGCTGATAGTCATGGTTGGAGAGGACGCAATCGATCAGTTCGTATTGCGTCATGTCGAACAGCGGATTCATTCGGGATTCGTTTGTGCCACCGTCCGGATGCTGCTCAACCCCGCTCGCTCTGGAGCGAATGTCGCAGCTCTACAGGCGCCATGGCACCGCGCGGGCCGCCCCTGCATGTGAATACGCCGGAGCGTAGATGGACGATAGACGATAGGTCGTCGCGTCCGTCCAGCGAGTTGCGAGGGGGAGGAACGGTTCTGTCGGTTGTCGCTGAAAAAGGATCCAGCTCACGCATGTACGGGTTCGCTCTGGAAGCGGTGCGATCCGAATTCAGCGCAGCGATCGCTGCGGTCCCGCGTGAACCGAGCCGTGTCAGCGGACCTCACTTCGCACACGTCCGCGTTCAGGGACGTGGTCGCCCGCCTCGCCCGCAATCTGCACCGTCTTGACGCGAAACGAGCGGTCACGGAGCTGTTCAGCAACAATCGCTGATGCCTTCACCGGATCCCGTGATGGAAACCAGCGAGTGCGAATCTCATAGACGAACGCCTCGGATGGCGTCGTCGGCCCGAACGGTTCGAGTGTCAGGACATGCGTGTCGCCGTCAACTCGATGGGCAATAACGTACTTCCCCTTCTTCACGAGCGTGTCGCCCACGCGAACGTCGCCACCGAACTTGACTTCGCCGCTCTTCCCGATCTTGAAGACGTCGTCGCGCGGAATGTCCTCGTCATGTCCGTCATGCGCCGAGGGGCCAGACGCTACTGCGAATACGAATGACGTCGCCAAGAACAGCACCATGCGCTTCACGAGTCCGCCTCCGCTCGTCTGCGATTCGTGCCTGCACGAAGGTCACCACAATAGGCCGCAATCGACACGAACCAACCTTGCTCATTGTGCACTCGCCATCGCGGTTTCGTGAAGGCTCTGTGCGCTCGGGCCGACCCTGTTCCCGCTGCCCATCGCCCGCAAGAAGCCGGTGAGCAGCGTTAGTGCGATGGCGAGTTCACCGGCAACCAGTGCGACTCGGAATCGTTGTCGCGCGGGGACGTGGGCCTGACCTGTCGTGCCGGTGCGGAGCGTCCGCTCCGGACGGCCCGCCAGACGCCAGGCTGGCAGCACGCCGATGAGCAATGCCGTCACGGTGGCCAACGCCGCAGCAAACACCAGCACTCGACTATCGAGCGACAGCGTGCGGAAAGCCGGGACGTCGGCCGGTCCGAGCAGCACGATCGCTCGCATGAGGAAACGAGCGAGCACCACGCCGCCTGCGCAACCCAGCGCGGCAAGCAGCAGCGTTTCAGCCGCGAATTGTCGCAGGAGGCGCGGCCGCGCAGCACCGATCGCGGCGCGAATGGCGATCTCCTGGTATCGAGCAGCGTTGCGCGCCATCAACAGATTCGCGGTGTTTGCCGCGGCGACGATCAGCAGCAGTACAACGGCACCGATCAGGGGACCCAGCGCGGTGCGAAGTCGGCCAGCCAGATGATCTCGCAGCGGAACGAGCTGCGCAGTCCATCCAGTGTTCGTCGGCGGATGCTCTTGGGCGAGTCGGCGAGCGAGGAGATCGAATTCCGCCTGGGCCTGCTGGCGTGACACGTCGGCTTTCAGGCGGCCCACGACACTGAAATATCGGCTCCCGCGGATATGTTCCTCGTAGTCCATGATGATCTTCGGCGACCACACGCCCCGTTCAGCAGCCGCGGCCTGCAACCGGGGCGTGAACGTGGACGGCATGATTCCGACGACTGTCCGGGGCCGTCCGTTCAACCGTACCGCCTTGCCCACGACGGACGGGTCGGCACCGAAATATTGAACCCATACGGCGTAGCCGAGCACCACTACCTGGTCGCGACCACGCTGATATTCTTCGGACGCGAACAGGCGCCCGTACAGCGGCTGCACACCGAACACGTCGAAGAATCCGGCGGTGACCTGATGGCCCGGCAAGGCCTGCGGCTCATCGCCGTCGGTGTAGGTGAAGGTGAACGGCTCGGCCGCGGCGATCACGTCCATCGAGCGCGCCCGTGCACGCCAGTCGAGGAATGTCCCCGGCGCCACATCTTCGAGGGCGCCGGGATTCAGCGCCGGCGCTTCGAACGCCACCACGATGCGATCGGCGTCGCGAAACGCGAGCGGTCGGAACAACAGTGTGTCGACAACGCTGAAGATGCCGACGCTGGCGCCGATGCCGAGCGCCAGCACGGCGACGGTCAGCGCCGAGAAGAGTGGATTCCGACGGAGGAGCCGTGCGCCATAGCGTAGATCGTGCACGATATCGGCATCGCGCGTGAACTGCCGTCGCAGCCACGCGGCGTCGTGAACGGAACCAAGAACGCGACGGAACATGTGCACCTCCTGGCGCCGGGTGAGCGCATGGCGTGTGATCAGCTGTTCTCGTCGAGCGGAAAGCTCCGCCTGCCACTCGCGTAACCATTCGTCTCGGTCCCGGAGCGGCACGATGCGCGCGACGAGGCGCAGGAGGAGCTCTGCGGCGCGGAGAATCAGGCCGGTTTCCACTTACGCTCCATCAGCGCCCCGAGCGCCTGCATGGCGCGGAACCGGCTGCGCGCTTCCTGAAGCCGTGCCTGACCGGTCTTCGTGAGCTCGTAGTACTTGCGCGCGGGCCGCTGTTCTCGCCTCGCGACGCGTTCCGGTTCCCACCGCGTCGAGACAAGGGCCTCCTCCTCGAGACGACGCAGAATCGGATACACGGTGCCGCTCGGCAGGTCCGTCGCATCCATGATGTCGAACCCGTGGTGCCGTCCCGCGGCGAGAGCCTCCAGGACGAGTGCGGTCTGATACGTCATGACTGACGGATTCTACCTATGTAGAATCCGTCATGCAACTGGGCGAAAGAAGAAGCGGTTGGCCGGTTTCGTCGGCTCGCAACAAAGGAGGAAAAAGCAGCAATTTCAGAACAGCAGCTTCATACCCAGCTGCATCTCCCGCGGATTCTTCGCGCTGAAGATACGCCCGAAGTTCGGTGTTCCGAAGATGCGATCGGGGAGATCGAAGTTTGCCCGGTTCAGCAGGTTGAACACCTCCCAGCGAAGTTCCAGGTGGGTCGCCGACGACAGTCGCACTGTTTTCGCGACCGCTGTGTCCAGCGTCGCAGCTCCCGGACCGAGCACGCTGTTCCGGGGAGCACTGCCAAACGTGAAGACCGTTGGTAGGGCAAATGCGCTTGTATCGAACCACCGATCTGGCGTGCGCGCGTCGGAACCAAGGTTCGGATTCCGGAGCTGATTCGGTCGTTGCGCCGGCCCTGAACCGACGTTTGCCTGATCCACTCCCAGATTCACGGTGAACGGCGCGCCAGACTGCGCCGAGAACACGGCGTTGAAGCGCCAGCCGCGCAGCTCGTACGTGCCACTCGCCACGAGCATGTGTCGATGTTCGAAGCTGGAGCGCGCCCATTCGCCGGCCGGACTGAAGATGTTCTTCACGTTCTGCGGGTTGTTGCTCTCCGCTTCGGTCGGGCCGGGACTCGACGCATCGTCTTTCGACGTGGACAGCGTATAGCTGGCATTGACCGACACATGGTCCCGCAGCCGTCGCTCGGCCTTCAGCGTTACTGCGTGATAGATCGATTTGCCGTTGAAACGAATCGAGCGGATGACACCCAGTTCAGGAAGCGATCGACGCACCTGAATCGATCCCGGTCCGGGTTCCGGCACGTTGTAGAGCATCGGATTGTCGGCACCCAATGTCCACGAACCCATATAGCTGATCTCGGTCATCGTTGACGGGAACAGCTCGTACTGAAGTCCTCCACTCCACGTCTGCGTGTATTCGACGCGGTAGTCGTGGTCCATGATGGTCGGGCTGACCACGCCTGTCGGATCCTGCAGCAGGATATTGCGCGTCTGGAACGACGGCTCGCGTGCATCCACTGGAACGTCGACCTGTCTGGTGTAGAAGAACGGCAGGTTTCGCGCAAACGCCGTCTGAACGCTGTAGGCCCACTGGTTCAAGAAAATTCCGTAACCGCCTCGCACGACAGCGCGGCCGTCCTTCAACGTCAGCGCGAACCCACTTCTCGGCGCCAGGCGCACGCGACTGGGCTGCAGTAGCGTGGGACTCCAGCCGGCCTCTTCAGACGTGACATATGGAAGGGGCATCGAAGGGAGCAGCAAGTAGGCATCCGGGTGGATCGCTCCGCTCTCGTCGCTCGCGACAATGAACCTCCCGCGCCCGACGTCGAACGACGAGAGTCGATTCTGTGCGTCGCGCATGTGCCCGTTGTGCTCGTAGCGCAATCCAAGGTTCAACGTCAGATTCTGACGCAGACGCCAGTCGTCCTGCGCGAAGACGTGAACCCACGTCGTATGCCCGTCTTCTTCCCCGCGGCCGATTCCAGACACGGCGGAGGCCGGATAACCGAGAAGGAAATCCGCGAATGCGTTGCCGGAGAACTGGCCTGTGTAGGTGAATGCGCCCCTTGCATTGTCCGGTTGTTCCGGCCGCAGACGGAGTCGGAACGCATACGCGCCGAATTTGAGACGATGGGCTCCCTTGCTCACCAGTACGTTTTCGTACAATTCGAGATGCGAGTTATCGCGGTAGATGAATGACGTCGGATCGCCCATGGTGCTATAGAACCCGCGCGTCGAGATCTGCGGAAAACCAACGTCTCTCGCGTCACGAGTCACACCTTGCAGACCGACGTCGCCGGCAAAATCAACACCGCGGTTGACGCTTCGTTGCCCCCCCCTGACCGCCATCCAACCGAGCCGCAGCTCGTTGAGCCACGATGTGCCGAACGTCCGCGTATGACTCACACCAACGTTCCGTGCCACCGTATCGAGGCGCCGTCCGAAGCCGGGAATCAGTGTTTCCTGCATCGAACTGGTGCCAAAGGGTTGTAACTCCCGCGCATCGAAGCTGCTGATTCGAACGAACAATTGATCGGCCTGCGACAGTCGGTGATCCACGCGGATGCTGAGTTGATCCACGTCCTTGTCTTGCCGGCCGACGGCCACGAGGTTCTGTACCTGCTCGTCGGACGTCGGCAACGGCACATGCCGGAGGAATGCGATTGCCAGTGGGTCAAGTCGATCGGAAGGGATGCGATTGCCAGCGAAGGTACTGCACGCGCCGGTGTTCCGATCTCTCGTCAGTGGGTCGCAAATCGACGCGACACCCGAGAAGTCGCCGCCACGGACGGCGAGAGGCGGTACAGAGAATGTCCGTGTGAGCGACCGGCGCATACGTTGGCCTTCGTAACTGCCGAAATAGAAGGTGCGGTCGTGAACGACCGGTCCACCCACGGCCCCTCCAAACTGGTGCTGGCGCAGCGGAGGCACAGGCTGGTCCGGCTGGTCGAAGTAATTGCGCGCGTCGAACGCGTCGTCCCGGAGGAACTCGAACCCGCTGCCGTGGATGGCATTGGCACCGGAGCGCGTCGCCACGTTGATGAGCGCCGACGCCTTGCCGCCGAATTCCGCAGCGTACTGAGACTTCTGAATCTTGAACTCCTGGATGGAATCGACCGACGGATTGATCACGAGGTTGTTGAACAGTTCGTCGGTGACCTTGAATCCATCGAGCAGGTAGATGTTGTGACCCGAACGCTGGCCGCCCACGTTCGGCAATGGGCCGGCCTGCTGCAACGCGTCCCCGCGTGTGCCGCCTGGCGGAATCACGACCGCGTCGCTCAGTTGCGCCAGACCAAGGAAATTGCGCCCGTTCAGGGGAATCTCGACGACCTGCTGATTGTTGATGACGTCACTGATCTCTGCGGACGTCGCCTGCAGGAGCGGTGGCTCGGCGCTGACACGAACCTCCTCGGTGACCCCACCGACTTCCAGACTGACATCCACCGACAATCGTTGCCCGAGCTCAACGGAAACACTGCGGACGACCGCCTTGAAACCAGGGAGAGACACCGCGAGGGTGTAGCGCCCCAAACGCAGTCCAGGAAGCAGGTAGTAACCGCGTTCGTCACTCAGTCGCTCGATCCGAATGCCGCTCTCGACGTGTTCGGCTTGGACGGTGGCACCAGGCAGCACTCCGCCCTGCGAGTCGCGAACGATGCCGCTGATCTCGCCCGTGTTCGTCTGCGCGCCGGCGAATCCGTCGATGCGCAGCACGAATGCTGTCAACGCGACAATGCGAGCCAACCGGACCAGGCGCACTGCGTCAGGATAGCCGATTCGAGTGGCTCAGGGCCCACACGCCAGCAGCATCCCCGCAGGGAGCGGCGGGCAGGAGATTGCCCTGAAGAACATCAGCATGCGTCGAGTGCCATTCTGACGAACGCTTCAGAGAATCTTCAGAGCCGGCGCGCGCCGATTCGGATGAAGATCAGAGCCATGGAGTTTTTTGGAATCTCCGGTCGTCCCGTGATCCTTGGCCTCGGACTGATGATGTTATTGTCGACGCCACTCCTGGCTCTCGCGCAGAACGTGGGCACCATTACGGGTTCGGTCGTCGATCCCCAGGGCCTCGCCCTTCCCGGTGTCTCGGTGACGGCCACCAGCCGCGTTTCCAGTGCGATCGAGACGGCCGTAAGCGATCAACAAGGCCGATACACGTTGTCGAACGTGCCGTTCGGCACGTATGTGCTCGCCGCCGTGCTCCCCGGCTTCGTGACGAGCGAGCAGGTGGTGGAAGTGCGCTCCACGGTCCCGATTACCAGGCAGTTATCGATGGCCGTAGGAGGGATCAGTGAGACGGTCAGTGTTACTGCGGACGCCTTGCTGGAGTCGTCGACCGGATCCCATGTGAGCCTCGGGACAGCGGCCATGGAGCAGCTGCCCACCGCCACACCGAGCAAGCAGATGTCCGCGGTGCTGCTCTCCGCGCCGGGGTTCATCCCGAGCCAGAACGGGCGTGTCCACGTGCGTGGCTCCCACGGCCAGATTCAATATGTGGTGGACGGCGTTCCTCTCACCGACGAGTTCTCCGAGGCATTCGCCAATCCGCTCGATCCCCGCTACGTGAAGTCCGCGGAAGTGATGACCGCCGGCGTCCCGGCGGAGTACGGCGGCAAGCTCGCGGCGGTTGTCGACATCACCTCCCGGTCGGGACTCGACGAGCCGCGTCGGGCATTCGGCAATGCCTCGGTGCAGGTCGGGAGTTACGCCTCCGCTGACGGCGGCGCCGTGGTCGGCGGCCGCATCGGTCAACGCGTCGCGTACTTCGTGAGCGGCGGCGCGAACCGGACCAACCGCTACCTGGACACGCCGATGCGGGCGAACCTGCACAACTCGGGTGCGGCACAACGGCTGACCGGGAAACTGGAGATGCGTCCGTCGAGCAGTGATCTGGTCCGCGTCGTTTTCTCGGCAAACGGTTCGGATTTCGCCGTGCCGAATACACCGCTCGCGCAGACGCTCGGCGTCGATTTCAATCAGACGCTCAGGGACAACTCGCAAACGGTGACGTGGATGCGCCAGTTGCGCGAGCACGCCACCTTCGACGCGATTGCGTACCGGCGCGCCGCGACGGCCGTCCTGGACGGGCGAACCGGCATCCCGATCGCCGCCGAGCAGGATCGCTCGCTCGATCACCAGGGCGGCAGCGCGTCGATCAGCTATGTCGGTGGCGCGCATCGCCTGAAGACGGGCGTCCAGTACGATCGGAATCCGCTGCGCGAGCACTTCAGCATGCGGGGCACCGATCCGACGAACGCAACGGCGGCGCGATTCGATCCGCGCGCCGGCGGCGTCCCGTTCGTCTTCGACGGAAACGCCGTTGCGCACAACGTCGGCGCGTTCGTGCAGGACACGTTCAGCCCGACCGACGATTTGCACATCCAGGCGGGCGTTCGCTGGGACCGCTACAAGCTGCTCGTCGATGAAACGGCAGTCAGCCCACGCCTCGGTGTGGCCTACCACCTTCACGGCACGGAAACGGTGCTACGCGCTTCCTACAACCGGGTGTTCATGCCCCCGTTCGCCGAGAACCTGCTCGTCTCGAGCTCGGTACAGACACGGGCGCTCTCGCCGAACCGTGACACAGGGGGAGGGGTGGACGTCCGGCCGGAACGACAGCACGCCTTCGAGGTCGGCGCGCAGCAGGCGCTCGGCGCTCACGCCCGCCTGGACGTGGCGTATTACCGCAAGGACATGCGGAACGTCGCCGACGTCGACCAGTTCGCCGACACCACCGTGACGTTTCCGATCGCCGTGGCGAAAGGCGTCGCGCAGGGTATCGAGACGCGCCTCGACATTCCGGCCTATCGAGGCGTCAGCGGCTATGTGAGCCTCTCGCGTGCGTCAATTTTGCTGACCGCGCCGCTGACAGGGGGCGCATTTCTCGGCGCCCTTCCTGAGGCCGGAACCCACTTCTACGCCGACCACGATCAGCGCTGGCAATCGCAATTCGGCGTTGCGTACGAACGGTCGAACCGTCGGGGCTACGGGTCGATCAGCGGCCGCTACGACAGCGGCATTCCGTTCGTGATCCCGGCCGACTTCGATGCCGCGACGTTCGAGGATCCGTATGCGCTCACACTGGTCAACCTCGATAACGGACGTGCAAAGCCGCGCGTCCTTTTGAATGCGCTTGCCGGAAGCGAGATCTACCGTCACAGCAACACCCGTCTCGACCTGCAGGTCGGCGTACTCAACCTATCGAACACGCCGCACGTGCTCAACTTCCTGTCGATTTTCAACGGTACGCATTACGGCCCACCGCGTACCTGGACGGCACGTCTGCGCGTGTCGTTCTGACCGGCGCCGGCTGCAGCCGGCGCGGGCCGCAGGGCTACTTTGCTCTCCCCTGATGGGGGTCCGTCCTGAGTCAGCGGCCAGAACGGCCGCCGACGGTCACCTGGTGTAGTTCGGCAATTTTTGCGCCCAAGCGTGTAGAGAAGCCACGCACCTCATGATCGGTGGCACCGGCGGCAACGAAGGCCTGCTCCAACTGGGCGAGGCTCAGCTTGGATGCCAGTTCCGCGAACCAACGGGCGTGGTCGATTGGCACCCGAGCGCGCGCTTTACCCTCGGGCCGGTAATGGAATTCCACTCCAGTGTTGTCCGCTCGGGAGATGAACGCGTCCTTTTCGAAGTGCTCGACGTTCCACCGCGAAAGCCTACGGAACATCCCACCGTTCGTCCGGCCGAACGCTGTCCCCAGATCCGACAGCAGATACCAGTCCTCCTGCGCATCATCCGATGTCACGCGCAGGACCGCCGTGTTTCCGGAGCGGAAATCCCAGTTGTTCAACAACGCCGCGACGATGACCAGGCCCGAAAGCTCCTTCGAGCCACGGAACGGATTCTCATCGAGCGTCCACCGTCTTCCGAGACGCTCGACGTCGGACGGTCGTCGTTCGAAACGCGCGCCGCGAAAACGACCATCGGGCGAAATGGCGACATGCGCTCGTTCGAGACGTCCGATCCCTTCGATCACGCCCTCATCGACCAGATAGCTCTCCTCCACCAGATACCCGAGGGCCCACATAATCCGGCTGGCGGCAATCTCCGCCGGCACCTCGCGGCCAGTGCGCGAATCGTGGTCGAACTTCGCGCTCCACTTCACGCCACGAGCATCGACGAGACGAACCTTCGGCTTGGTGCCGCCGGTGTCCTCCTCGATGAACGTAAACGGCGCCTCAGGTACCCGCTCCGGGTTGCCCGGCCCCCAGAACAAATCCTTTGCGCTGACTTCGCCTGGATCCCGCCAGAGCAGATGAACTGGTTCGCGGTCGGCATAGCCGTGTATGTTGCCGCCGCTCGCCAGAGCGACGACACCGCAGAGAACTGCCCCGGTGACGCGAAGAGCGCGCCGGTTGACGAGCTGCACACCGGGTTGAGATGCAGCGTATGTGCCGAGCAGGTGTTTGGTGGTTCAGTCGCTTACTTGGTACCGCGAATGGGTGGCACGATGCGTATTTCCAGCGCGAGGAGGTCGGCTTCGCTGTCGCCGTAGGCATCGACCACGACCGACTGGCCGACCTTGAGCTCGGCAGGAGCAACCTTCTGCTTGTCGCGCGTCACCTGCGTCTGCTTGTCCATCTTGATCGACGTGATCTTCGCGTCCTTGCTCTTGACGTCGATGGTGGATTTTTCCAGCTTGGTGATCGTTCCGATCACACGAAAGTCGTCGTGCGCGAACGACGGCACCGTCGTAGCCAGCAACACGACGGTCGCAATGCACAGCGCGACGCGTCTAATGGTCAACATGAGGCACTCCGCTAATTGTTATTGACAGGGATCGCGTCCAGGGTCCGGACCTCGCGAGCCAGTCGTTTGCCATTGAACTGGAATTCGTGCGCGATGGTATAAAAGCCAGCCGTTGTCACCTTCACCGTGACAGGTTCACCGCCAGGATTTTCCCAGAACCAGCCGTGGATGCCGGAGAACGGAGCGACGAAGCTGCCGTCGGACTGGCGCCGCGGCTTCTTGTCGTAGGACTGCGTCGCTTCGTCGCCCTTCGCTCCGTCGGGGTCGCCATGAAAGTCCTGCACGACGTCACCGGACGCACTCCAGGAGAAGAGCATCGTGGCATCCTTCGCCAGGTGGTACTTGTACTCGATGTATTCGTACGGGCCGAGCACGAACTCACGCGAATCGACCTTGTATTCGCCCGGATACAGGGCGACGTTGCCCTCCGGAACCGGAGCCAGCTCCTTCCCCTGCGGCGGCGCCACGGGTTCGGCGACCGCGGCCCCCGACAACGCCGTCAGTCCCAGCGCCCGTCCCGTGCCGAGAGGATCGATGCCGTACTCGGCTGGCAGGATGGCGGTGACGAGCAGCACCGCGGCGACGAGCAGCGCGATGCCGCTCGCCTTCGCAATGTCCGCGGCGGAGTGGGCCGGCGCCGATTTGCTGTCGACCGGATTCGTCTTCATCCGGCTAGTCCCCTGGAAGCGTGATGGCTTGCATAAGGCCCGGAGCGCGGCGCCCGGCTGGCAAGGCGCGAAGAGCGAGCATATTCGGCATATGTGACCGATGAGCAACGCAGCCAGACGGGATGCCCCGCCCGGGAATTATGTGAGTCATCACGTTTCCAGGGGACTAACGCGTCGACGTCGACACCGGCGTCAGCTGCGTGATCGCCGTGGGACGCATCGTGCCGTTCGGCGCGACCGTCCAATCGGTGACGGTGCCGTCGGCGAACCGCTGCCGCAGCTTCCAGACGATGCGATCGCCGCTGCGCGGATTGCGCGCGACGAATCCGACTTCCATGAACTCGCCGGGCTTCACGTCCACCTGCCAGACGATCGACACGATCCGATCGTCGGCTCGCTTGACTTCGTATTTCCATCCGGCCGGCACCTGCATCGTCTCGACGATGACGCCTTCGGGCACGTCGAGCTCGGCCGCGGTCGTCGCCACTTTTCCCTCGGTGGGAATGCGCACCGTGTACTTCTCCGTGGCACCCGCGCTCGATTGGCGGGGAGTGATGCTGACGTGAGCCTGCCCGGCCGCCGGAATCAGGAGCGCTGCGACCGCGGCCGCTGCTGTGATCAAATTTCTCGTTGTCATGATGCCTCCCGAGGCGTGCGCCTCGTCATGCCGTTATTGAAAGATCTTGTTCTTCGTTGGCTGCCCGGCCCGGAACTCGTGCGACATGTTGTAATAGCCCGCGGTCGTCAGCGTCACGGTGATTTCGCTGTTTGACGTGTTCTCCCAGTACCACCCGTGAATGCCTGGAAAAGGAGCGGTCAGTGTACCCGACTGACCCATGGCCTGCGACTTCTCGTAGCTCTGCGCATACCCTCGCGGCGCGCCGTCCGGCTCGGCGTGCAGCTCGTAGTTCACGGGAACGGTCGTCTTCCACGAATAGAGTAGCGACTCGCCCTTGTCGAGCCGATATTTGTATTCCATGCCTTGGCCCGGAGCGATTTTGAAATCGACGGTTTCCGCCTTGAACGGCGCTTCCTGATGCACGACTGTAGAAACCCCGGTGCCACCACCGGCTGCCTTGGAGGCCTCGAGCGCTTCGACGCGCTGACCCGTGACACCGAGCTGCAGGAGCCCGAGCTTCGAGCCGGTGCCCAGCGGGTCGAGGGCGAATTCCGCCGGCAGGATGCAAGTCACAAGGATCACGCCCGCGACCAGCAGCGCTGCACCTGCGGCCAGCGCGATGCGTTGTCGGATTTCGACTGTCTGTTCCGTCGTCATGAGTGCCCCTATGCGAGGAAATAGCCGGAGAGTTGATAGCCGACGAGCAGCATCCCGCAGGTCATGACCACGCCGTTGGTGAAGAACGCGTGCTGCAGAAAGCCTCGGCGCGTTCGCCAGTAGGTCAGCACGATGAGCACACCCGTGAGCGCTAGTGCCTGACCGATCTCGACACCGACGTTGAAGCTCACGATATTCGCGACCAGTCCGTTCTGGGACAGCGCGAAGTCCTGCAGCTTGGTCGCCAGGCCGAACCCGTGAAACAACCCGAACACGAGCACCGCCACCCTGGTGTTCGGCTGGACGCCGAAGAAACGCCGGAAGCCGTCCATGTTCTCGAATGCCTTGTACACGACCGAGAACCCGATGATGGCGTCGATGATGTACGGGTTCGCCCGGATCCCGCCGAGTACACCGACGAGTAGCGTGAGGCTGTGACCGATCGTGAAGAGCGTCACGTATTGCACGACGTCCTTCAGCCGGTACAAGAAGAAGATGACGCCGAACAGGAAGAGGAGATGGTCGTAGCCGGTCACCATGTGCTTGGCGCCGAGGTACATCAGCGGGATCACGGCGCGGCCGTCCAGTCCCTGCAGGAACACGGCGTCCTTTCCCGAGACGCCGTGCGCGGACGCAACAGCCGGCAGCAGGACGAGCCCGGCCGCCAGTGCACTCATCACGAGCGATTTGCCACGAATCGACATTCGGTTCCTCCTGGCGTTGCGCCGCTCTACTGGCGCTGATATTTCGCGTGACAGTTGTCGCATGATTCGTTCACCTTCTCGCCGGCCGTGAGCACCTGTTCGGTGCTCTTCGCCTCAACCGCTTTGAGCGCCACCTTCCCGGCGTCGATCAGCTGCCGGGACATCGTGACCCAGTCGCCGTTGTCCACCGCGCGACCCTCGATCAGCATCAGGTTGCCCGCCTCGGCAAGTGCTGCGGCGCTGTTACCGAGCGCTGCCCATTCTTCGTCGTTGCGAGGAAACACCTCCTCGACGCCCTTCTCGCTGACCGTGGTACTGACCGCATTGAATACGGCGTTCGCACCGGGCGCCACGATGCCGTTCATGATCTGCTTGAGGCTCGCAACAGGCTGCACCACAACCGCGGGTTTCGCAGGAGCCGCTGACGCCGTCTGCCGCATCCGTCCGCCGGCTATGATGAAGCCGATGCCGGCGACGAACAGCGCCACGCTGACGACGAACAACCAGTGCACGGTTCGCATACGTCTCCAGTCCTGAACTCAACGCCGACGCATTACGCGGTGGCTTCAGCTCTCACTCGCGCGCGGACCAATAGAGCGATCCCGCCCGCCATCACGATCCCGCCCGCAACCTCGTTCACCCCAACGCGCTCGCCGAGCAGCGGAACGGCGGCCAATGCTCCCGCAAACGGTGCCGATGCGAAAAAGGCCGACTCGCGCGCCGCACCAACGTATCGCAACGCGTACACGTCGAGGACGATGCTGAGCCCGTAACTCACGAAGCCAACGGCCAACGCGATTGCCATGAGCGTCACGCCGGGGAACCGACGGCCAAGTGCCCCGGCAAGGAGCAGGTTTCCGGCTCCCGCAGTGAGCGCCTTGAATTGCACCAGGTCGACCGCGTTTCGCCCTGACAATCGCGCGGTCAGATTGTTATCGACAGCCCACGCCAGACACGCGGCGGCCACGGCGACGACGCCCAGCTGTCCGGCATGAAACGGTCCGCCGTTCACGCTGACCACGGCCGCCCCTACGATGACGATCGTCGCCGCCGCCGCTTCGCCACGCGTCAGCCGCTCGCCGAACCAGGTCACCGCCAACAGCATCGTCAACACGGCCTCGAGATTGAGCAGCAGTGCACCGGCGACTCCCGACAGGCGCTGCAGCCCCAGTAGCATCAGCACTGGGCCGGCACCGCCGCCGATCACCGCGATCACCAGCAGTTGCGGCACATCGGCGCGCTGCAGTCGGTTGCGCTGCGTCGCGGCCCCGCGGCCCATCACGCGCTGCACGGCGCGAACGCCAACCAAGCCAACACCCGCTCCCGTGTAGAGCAACCCTGCCAGCGTCCAGGGGTCGATCCGTGGGAGCAGCAGCTTCGAGACAGGTGCACTGATGCCGAACAAGATCGCCGACGCCACGCCGCACGCCGCGCCAATGACACCTCGGCGGATCGAACGGGAGCTGTCAATCATCACGACACACGGCTCGCATCGCCATCGCCGGGCCGCGAGACGAGTACTCGTGCTCTACGTCGTGGCGTATCGACGCCAGCGACCGACCGTTCTCGCGCCAGAGCATCACGTCACCTGTGATGTCGGCGCAGATCGGACACATGAGTCCGTGATCATTCCATTGCACAACGTCTCCACCTGCCCCGCGCCGCTTCACATAACAATCGTGATTACTCCTGTGACTGCGACGAGTCCTGCTGGTTCCAATCGGACCCGCAATAGTTTCACCGAGTTGAGGAACACCAGAACGTCCGGCCCGAGATGCAGCATGGCCGCCTGAATTGGCCCGATCCATCCGAATAGCGCCGCCGCGATGCCCAGAACGTGCACGACACCGACTCCGCCAATGACGTTCTCCTTGATCGTGCGGAACGCGCGGCGGGCGAGGGCCCGCGCCTGGACGATCTTCCTCAGGTCGTCGGTCATCAGCGCAATGTCCGCCGCTTCGAGCGCTGCCTCGGTGCCGCGTGCGCCCATGGCGATGCCCACGTCCGCGCGCGCCAGTGCGGGTGCGTCGTTCACGCCATCGCCAACCATCGCCACGATCGAGCCTTCCCGCTGAAGCGCGTCGATCGCCGCAATCTTCTGCTGCGGCAAGAGTCGCGCGCGGATGTCCTCAATTCCCACCGCGGTGCCGACCAGGTGTGCGGCTTCTTCGTTGTCGCCGGTCAGCATGACGACGCGACGAACACCGGTCGCCTTCAGTTCACGCACGACCTCGGCGGCCGGCGGCCGCACTTCGTCGACGAACTCCACGGTACCGGCCAGTTTCCCGTTCAGCGCGACGTGCACGGCCATGCCGCGGTGGGCAGCCAGGTCCACGATCGAGACGCCACGCTCCTCGAGCAGTGCCGTGTTGCCGACGATTACCTCGCGAGCGTCGACCTCGGCGACGACGCCACGGCCGTGAATCGTCTGAAAGTCCCGGGGCTCCGGAATATCGACGGCACGTTTGCGCGCCTCGTCCACGACCGCGTTCGCCAGCGGATGTGCCGATCGGCTGTCGGCGGCCGCGGCGTAGCGGAGGATGTCCTGCTCGGACATTCCGTCATCGTGGACGGTGATGCCGGACACGCGCGGCCGGCCCGACGTCAACGTCCCGGTCTTATCGAACACGACGGTGTCCACCTTGGCGAGCTGTTCCAGGTACAAACCACCCTTCACGAGAATGCCGAGCCGCGCGGCTCGGGCAATCGCCGCCAGCATGACCATCGGCGTGGCCAGTCCGAGTTCGGCCGGCGACGTGAAAATGAGCAACGTCACGATCTTGCGGACGTCGTGCGTGAGGACGAACACGACGATCAGGAACACGAGCACCAGCGGGAGCAGCCAGGCAGCGATTCGGTCGGTCAGCTTTTGAACCGGCGCGGCTTCGCTCTCCGCCTCCTCGACCAGCGCGACGATGCGGGCGAACATCGTGTCGGCTCCGACTTTCTCGGTGCGGACGTCGATCGCTCCGCTTTCGACGAGCGTTCCCGCCAGCACGGAGCCGCCAGGCGATCTCTCGACGGGCACGCTCTCGCCCGTGATGGAGGCCTCGTTGACGGCGGCCGTTCCCGACACCACGACGCCGTCAACCGGGATCTTCTCGCCGGCGCGCGCGAGGACGATCGTTCCAGCGGTCAACTGCTCGACGGGTACGACGCGTTCGCCGCCGGCCTCACGAACGGTGGCGGTGCGCGGCGCCGCCCCGACCAGCGCCCTGATCGACGCTCTGGCACGGTCGGTATTGAAGTCGGCGACGAACTCCGCGATCAGGATGATCGTCATCAGCACCGATCCCGCGACGTACTCGCCCCCGGCAAGCGCGATTCCGGTCGCCACCGACACGAACAGCTCGGTGCCGATCTTTCGCTCGCGCAGCAGATCGCTCACACCCGTTTTCACGAGCGGATACAGGCCGACGGCGACCGCCGCGAACAGTAACCACAGCGGCACACGCTGCAGCCAATAGAGCAGCGTGACGACGCCGACACCGGCGATGCGCAGCAGTTCGGTACGACGGGCCGGCGTGAGCAGCGCGCGCCCCGCAGGTTCGGCGGCGGAACGCGTCATCCCAGGCGACGGCCGTCAACCGCCGCGAATTCGCGATCCACCGGGACCGCCTTTCGGCTCTTCGCGAACATCCATTCGTACAGAACCGGCAGCAGGAACAGTGTCAGCAGCGTCGAACTGAACAAGCCGCCGATGACCACCGACGCCAGCGGCCGCTGCACTTCCGCGCCGGTGGACGTCGCCACGGCCATGGGAATGAACCCGAAACTGGCGACGAACGCGGTCATCAGCACCGGACGCAGCCTTCGTCTGGCGCCGGCAAGAACCGCACGGTGCGTCGATTCGCCGGTGGCGCGAATCTGTTCGATCGAGCTGATCAGCACGACGCCGTTCAGCATGGCCACGCCGAACAGGGCGATGAAGCCGACCGACGCGGACAGATTGAGATTCATGCCGCGAATCCACAGCGCGGCGATGCCTCCGACCAGCGCGAACGGGACGTTTCCGACCACGAGCAGCGCGGGTCCGATCGCGCCGAACGTCAAATACAGCAGCACGAAGATCGCGGCAATCACGACCGGCACGATCAGCATGAGCCGGCGCGTGGCCCGTTCCTGGTTCTCGAACTGGCCTCCGTATTCGATGAAATACCCCGGCGGGAGGTTCACCTCGCTGCGGATCCGCGATTGGACTTCGTCGACAAAGCTTCCCAGATCGCGCCCACGGACGTTGGACATCACGACGATGCGCCGCTGTCCTTCTTCGCGTTCGACCTTTTCCGGCCCGCGCGTGACCTGGATGTTGGCGACCTGATCGAGCGCCACCTGCTCGCCGGCCGGCGCCTTCAGCTGGATCGCGCGCATCGCATCGGGGTCGGTACGAAATCGGGACGGCAGATGGAGGGCCACGGTATAGCGCCTCTGGCCGTCGATGACGGTCGAGATCAAATCGCCGGAACCGGCGGCCGACACCGCCTCTTCGACGTCGGTCACGTTCAAACCGTAGCGGGCCAGAGCGGCGCGGTCGACGCGGATGGACAATTCCGCCACACCCGAGGTGACCAGCATCTGGGCATCGGCGGCGCCGCGCACGGTCGACGTCGCGCGCAGCACCTGCTCGCCGAGTCTGTCGAGGGTGCGAAAATCGTCGCCGAAGATCTTGATCGCGAGATCCGCCTTCACGCCGGAGACGGTCTCGTCCATGCGCATCGCCATCGGTTGCGAGAAGCTGTAGGTGATCCCTGGGATGGCCGCCAGCGCCTTGTCGATGGCTTCGACCAGATCCTCCTTCTCATGGAACCGCGTCCATTCGCTCCTCGGCTTCAGCAGGAGATAGGTGTCACCCTCGTTGATGCCCATCGCCTCAGTGGCGAAATCCGGCCGGCCGATCTTGATGACCACGTCCTCGATCTCGGGAAAGGCGCGCAGGCGCGCCTCGATCGTCTTGCTGATCTCGACCGAATCGGTCAGGGAAATACCCGGCAGCTTCCGCGTTTCCAGGAGGATCTCGCCCTCGTCCAGACGCGGCATGAATTCGGTGCCGATGAACATCAGGGAGCCGAGTGCGACAGCCAGGATGGTTGCCGCGCTGCCGACCGTCACCCAGCGGTGATGGATCGCCCACTCGAGCGCGCGCCCGTAACGATCCGTGAGGCGCGAAATGAAGACGTGGCTCGCCTTGCGACCGCTGCGGACCGGGATGCCGTGGCGGAACGCCACCGATGCGAGCGCGGGCACCAACGTCATTGCCAGCAGCAGCGATCCGAACAGTGCCGCGCAGACGGTAATCGCCATCGGACGGAACATCCGCCCCTCCAGACCTTGGAGAAAGAGGATCGGCAAATAGACGGCGATGATGATGACCACGGCGAACGCCATCGGTCGCGCCACTTCGTGCGCCGCGCGGCGGATCGACTCGGTGGGCGTTTCCTTGCCGTGATGCTGCTCCAGCCGGTGCACGGAGTTCTCCATCATCACGACCGCACCGTCGACGATCATGCCGAAGTCGATCGCCCCCAGACTCATCAGGTTCGCGCTGATGCCGAAGAACCGCATGCCGAGAAAGCTGATGAGCATCGAAAAGGGAATCACGGCCGCGGTGATGATGGCGGCGCGCAGATTGCCGAGAAACAGCAGCAGGATGACGGTGACGAGGATGAAGCCCTCGAACAGATTCTTCTCGACCGTGTGCAGCGTGCCGTCGATGACGAACGCCTGGTCGTAGAAGGGAATGATCTTCACGCCGGCCGGCAGCCGCAACGTCGCGATCTTCTCCTTCACCCGCTCGATCAGCTGCTTGCCGTTCTCGCCCTTCAGCATGATCACGGTGCCCGACACCGTTTCCTGGCCGTTGCGCAGCGTGGCGCCGGAGCGCGGCGCAGGACCAATCCGGACCGTCGCGATGTCTCGTAGTAGCACCGGCGTCCCGTTATTCGAGGTCAGGACGATGTTGCCGAAATCCTCGGGCTTGACCGCGCGCCCCGAGCCGAGCAGCGTGTACTGCTCCGACGCGTGCTCGATGTACCCGCCGCCGAAATTGATGTTGTTTTCCTCCACGCGCGTCGCGACGTCGTGCAGCGTCAGGCCGTACTGCGTCAGCAGCACCGGATCGATGACGATCTGGAACTGCTTGGTCTGCCCGCCCCACGTGTTCACCTCGCTGACGCCGGGGATGGTCCGGAGTTGTCCCTTGATCACCCATTCCTGGAGATCCTTGAGCTCCAGCGCGTCCATCGGACCGGTCAGCGTGTACTGGAACAACTCGCCGAACGCCGTCGCCGGCAACCCGAGCTGCGGCTGCACACCCGACGGCAGCTGCGAGGACAGCTGCTGCACGCGTTCGCTCACGAGCTGACGCGCCAGGTACATGGGAACGGAGTCGTCGAAGACGACGGTCACCATCGACAATCCGAGCTTGGAAAGCGAGCGGACTTCTTCCTTGTTCGGCAGACCGAGCATCGACCGCTCGATCGGATACGTCACCAGCTGTTCCACTTCCGTGGGCGGCAGACCGGGCGCTTCGGTGACGACGACGACCTGATTGTTCGTCAGGTCGGGAAACGCTTCGACCGGAATCGTATATAGCGCGTATCCGCCGACGCCGAGGAGCGCGACGATCGCGATGAGGATGAGCCACCGGTACTCGAGCGTGCCATCGATGATTCGCTGCAGCATGGTGATGTCCTACTCGCCTTCGTCTTCCATGGAGGCGCGGAGCAGATGGGACTTCAGCACGAAACTTCCGTGGACGACCACCTGCTCGCCGGCCTTCAGCCCTTCGCGGACCGGCGTCTTGTTGTCCGCCGTCGCGCCGACGCTGACCGGACGGACCTGGAATCGATCGGGAGCGACGCGAACGAACACCACGTCCTGGCCGTTGATCTGTTGCACGGCGTCGGCGGGAACGGTCAGCCCCGACGTCGCCCGCCCGACCGGAATCTCCGCGTTGGCGAGCATCTCCGGGCGCAGCCGCTGGCCGGGATTGTTCAACAGAATCCGCACCTGCATCGCCCGCGTCGTCGGATCCAGCTCCTGACCCAGATTCGTAATCTTTCCGGTGAACCGCTCGTCACCGAGGCCGGACAGCGTGACGGTCACCGGCAGGCCGACGCGCAGTTGCCCCAGGTTGTCCTGCCGCACCGACGCTAGCATCCACACCTGCGACAGATCGCCAATCACGAAGGCATCCTGTCCGGGCGCGATGGTGCCGCCAGGCGTCACGTTCTTCTCCAGCACATAGCCGGCGGCAGGGGCGAGGATAGGCACCTGATCGGCTTCTTCGTTACCCGGCTTCGGTTCGGCCGGGACGCGGAGATCGTCTTCGAGAACGTCCGTCGTGCGGTCCACTTCGGTCTGCGCGTTCTTGACGGCCGCCTCCGCCGCGACGAGATCCTGGCGTGCCTGATCGACCTGCAGCTGGGACGCGGCCTTCAGTTCGAGCAGCGACTGCATGCGGTCGGAGTTGCGTTTGGCGAGCGTCGCCGCCGCCTGCAGGCGCTGCAGCTCGGACACGGCCGTGCGGTATTTCGCACGCTCTTCGCGCACCTCGTCGGCGTGATACCGGGCGAGAATCTGACCGCTGCGAACGGCATCGCCGAGATTGACGAAGACGGACCGAACGAGACCGTTGGTTCGGACGCCGACGCGCCAGGTGCGATTGTCGGCGCGCGCGATCCGGCCGGACACGCGCAGCAGGTCGGGAACCTCGGTCGACTCCACCGCCTGCGTTTCGATCGTGCCCGTTCGCTGTTCGTCGGCGGTCAGCACGACCTCGTCCTTCGCTGCCTTCGGCTCGGCTGCTTTCGCGCCCTCCGCCGCAGCCGGTTCATTCGTCGCCGGTTTGTCGGATCCGCCGCCACAGGCGGCAACCAGCGCCACCAGCAGTCCAAGCACGATCTTCGTGGACGTCGGCCCGACGGCGCGACGCACGGTCCACTCACACGCATGTACGATCATCGCTTCACTCCACTGTCACGCTGCGCCACCGGATCGGGTCCACTCGTCGATGCCTGCAACACACCGAGCGCTGAAGGCTCGTTCCCCACGGCCAACGCAAGGTCGACCATGCTCTGCTGCTGCGCGAGCAGCAGGCGGTAATAAATCAACCTGGTCTCAGACAATGCACGTGTGGTGTCGAGGACCTGCAGCAGGGTGGCGGCGCCCTCCTGATAAGCGGCGAGGGTAATCCGATCCGCCTCGCCCGCGCGCTCCACGAACGCGTTCTGCAGTGCCGACAGCTGTGCAGACAGCTGTTGCGCGGCGTCGTAGGCGCCCTGCACCTCCGCCGCTACCGAGCGTTCCGACCACGCCAGTTCTTTTTGCGCGGCGAGCGACTCACCCGTGGCTCGCTGCACTTCTCCCCGGTTCTGATCGAACAGCGGAATAGGGATACTCACGCCGCCGAGAAACGAGTTGTTGCCAACGCTCCGCTTGAAGCCGACCGTCGCGCCCAGTTGCCGCACTGCGAGCCGCCGCTGATATTCGATGTCGGCAGCGGCAGCAGCGACACGGGCACGGGCGCTGACAATCTCGGGCCTCTGCTCACGCGCCCGGGCGACGTAGTCGGCCAACGCCAACAGCCCCGCGGCGGTGCGCGCGCCGGGAAGCGTGACGGTGAACGTATTTGGCGCCGGCGACGGGAAGCCGAGGAATGCCCACAGCTCGGCCCGGCTGCGAACCAGATCCACTTCCGCCAGCGTGACGTTGGTCGCGGCCCGATCGAGCTCGACTCTGGCTCGGATCAAATCGAGTTCGGGTACCGTTCCTTGAGACACGCGCGCCTGGTTATAGGAGACGAGTCGGTCCAACCCTCCGCGATTCTGCTGGGCCGCTTCAACCGCCACTTGAGCCAGGGCAACGCGGAAGAAGATGCGGGCCGCATCCAAGGCAACCTGTCGACGCGCCGTTTTGATGTTGGCTTCGGCCGACTTGATTTCCTCGTCGGCGCGTCGGATGCGCGGAGCGCGTTGAAACAGCGGATCGAGAGGCACGGTGAAATACGTCTGCGTTTCGCGAACGAGGTCGCCGCCGAGCACGTCGTTGCCCGAGAGTGTTTGTCCGACAGTGCCGTGCTCAACCCAATACGTCGCGATTGGGTTGGGCAGCGTCGCGGCGGTCTGCCGGACACCACGGGCGGCATCCAGCCGGGCGCCTGCCGCTTCGACCAATGGATGCTGTGCAATCGCGGTGGCGATAACGTCGTCGAGCGTCCAGGTCGACCGCGGGACCGGGGCGGGCTGGGCCCAGGTATGGCCGGCAGCGGCCAAAATAGCCACCACGAAGACGATGGCTCGCCACACAAACACGAATTTCACGAGTCCCTCCAAGGTCGAGCGCTGACGCGCACGCTCGCCCGAGCGGCGTGTCCGGATACATTCCGGGCACGCGTGATCCGCCCAGGAGCACGTCAATTGAAACCGAAAACAGTCGAATGGCCAGGGGTACGTGACCAATCCGACAAAGCAAAAGCGGCGGCGGTCCTAAAACAGACCGTTACACAAGGAAGGACGTAGGCGGGGCGCGCAGACCCGACGGAGCGCGTGGCGGTCCGTGAATCAGCGATTCGATGTACTGCGGCGAACAGTGGAAAACAGGGACAACCGGAAGCTCGAGCGTGACAACGGCGTCGGCAACCGGCACCGTCGGAAGAACCTTTTCCGCCGGAATCGTGAAAATCACGCTGAGCGTCAGGATGGGAGCATGGTCATCCTGAACGGCCCGAACCTGGCCTGCAGCATGGTAGACGCTGCCGTGGCGCTCGGCATGGCGATGAACGACGAGCCGATGGCGTCCGGCGACACGACTCTCATGAACGTGCTCGGGCGGGGCAACAGGCACCCACGAAATGGCCGCGGCCAGCACGAAGCCAGTGAGCCGAGACAACGACACGATTTGCGATCCTAAGCGATAAACGAAGCTGCCACAACTGAAGAATGCCTGACTCGCCGTTCAGGCTGCAGAATCGGTCGATCCTCATATCGTCACTGACGAAGGTCGTCTTCGGGAAATTCGCGCTGCAGACGGCGCGCAATGGCGTCGAGTTCGGCCTTCGCCTGAGCAATGGCGATCCCCGGCTTCAATCGAGCCACAACCCGAAGGAAGTTCGCACCACGATCGCTTCGCCGCGGATCGTCGCGCAGTGGCAGCGGAACGGCGACTTCGGCATCGCGAAACGGAAACACGAAGCCAGCCGGCATCACACCGACGACCACGTGCGCCGCGCCATTCAAGATCACTGTTCGCCCGACGACAGATGGGTGACCGGCGAATCGGCGCATCCACAATCTGTCAGTGATCACAGCGACTTTGGCGCTGTCGGCTTCGTCGGAGGGCTGAAGAGTTCTCCCTGCACTGGCCCCCGACCCGACGACCTGAAAGAAATTCCCGGAGACACGCACACCCTCCAGGCGCTCCGCGTCGCCTGCCCCGGTCAGGTTCGCAGTCCAGTTCGTGAACGGCGCAAAGCCTTCAACGGATGTTGCCGCCTGCCTGTAGTCGTTCAAATCCGGAATGGACAGCGGAGCGCGATCCCGTTCCGTCCGCAGGTTGTACATCCAGACGAGGCGACTCGGATCGGAGAAGGGCAGGTCACGCACCAGCACGGCGTGAACGAGCGTAAAGACGATCGTCGACGCACCGATGCCGACAGCCAGCGTCACGACCACGAACGTTGAAAATGCGCGGTGACGGAGCAGCAGACGAAGGCCCGCGCGAACATCCTGGTGCAGCACTTCCAGCATTGGCGTGTGCAACAAGTTCAGGGGATTACGACCGACCGCGCGCCGAGCCGACCGTCTGCACGTCGTCGTCGCGTGGAGCCAGATGACGTCATCGCCGTTCCAGTCGATCGAGGAGCTCGTTCACATGCCGGACGATGGCATCGCGCATCGGCGCATAGCCTTGATCGTCCGGCACATCGGACCAGTCGAATGCCTTGCCCGATTGGCGAATGCGATCCGGAAGCGCGCACCCGATCGCGAACACATACGCCGCGGCGGACACGTCGGCATCCGTGATCATTCTCGGTCGGCCGTCAGGAATCGCGATGCCGTCGGCGCGCAGACCTTCGACCGTCCGCACCGACAGCGCCTCCTGCGGTGCCGTTCCTCGAAAACTCGCTCGGGCCGAGAGACCTCGTTGCACAGCCAGTTTGTTGAAATATGCCGTTGCGATGACGCTCTTCGCGGCTCCGTGTTCGCATACGAAGACGATCGACGGCGCCGTTTCGGGACGAGTCTGCCCGATCGCAATCTTGCCGGACATACAGGCAGCAAGCGTGAGCGCCGCAACCAGCCAACGATGTGAGCGGCTATTTCGATCCGCAGAGAAAGTGATCATTGAGCAGCACGAACTGTAACACATTCGACGAAACGACTGTTACACACACGAACAGAGCTGTGTAGCAGTGCCGAACAGCTGAGTACACGCGGCATTCGTCTGTGAGCCTTCGATTGTGCCTGGGCAAAGCGCCCGTCGCGTTCTGAGTCCGTTTTCCCGTAGACGTGGGGTTTTTCTGGCGCGACTCCTTACCAGGCCAGCATCGATCTGCGTCTGTTGGGAGGATGTGCCTGTCGCCGCGTCGGAGCGCGTCGGCGACACACCGGCAGTTTCAAAACGGAAGCGATGCCTGCTGCTGGCGCGGGCTCGATGTTGATAGGGACGTACGTGCCGCTGTGAGCGCGCGCGCTTGCGTTGCCCTTTGCACACGTGGTCGCGTCAGACGTGGATATGGATTCGACGCGCCATGGCGGTAAATGCCGTAATGCAGGTGTGGAGCCGTGCCCCGCGCATTGCCCGTGTTGCCGACGTAGCCCAGCACATCGCCGGCGGCGACCATGTCACCCGCGCGGAAGGTTCCGTAACGATCGAGGTGCGCGTAATAGTGCCATTCCAATCCCGGTCCGAGCACACCCACGATTTGACCGCCAAGGCGATTCGTGCCAACACGGGTCACAATGCCATGCGTCGTGCTTCGGACCGGCGTGCCCTTGGGCGCAAACAGATCGATTCCTTCGTGATGACGTCCGCCCGCTCGTGCCGCTCCCCAGGAGTTCGCGACCCGCGCCGACGAACCGCCGACTGGATTCGGCAGCTGTGCTGGGACCGGATCCCTGGTGAGCGTATACATGAACCACGCCCGCTCGAGAGTGGGACGCAGCGCCGGGGCCAAGCCGACGGCGAGCGCACAGACGAGCACCGCGAAGACAAGAAATCCCTTCATTGGAGTTACTGATTCCAGAGTAGCAGCCGACGCAAGGTTCGCTATTGGTTGGCGTCGACCGCGGAACACTCACCGTTGCTGAGGAGCTGTTACGTGAGCCGTTTCTCCGCCAAGCACCAGACAAGCGTTTCGTGCTGTTCCAATCAACCCGGCAATTCGTTTCGGATCAGAGAACGAGCGGACCGTGCTGTTCCCCGACGCTCGTTCGGTTGCAGTCGTTGTGCGCGGCCGCGTCTGTTTGATTGACAGGCCTGTGCCACCTTGGCACACTGCCGCGAATTTTTTTGAGGACTACGTATGGCGTATGACGCGATCGTGATCGGAACGGGCTTCGGCAGCACCGTCGCAATCTCTCGCCTGGCGGAGAAAGGCAAGCGTGTGCTCGTTCTGGAACGAGGGACATGGTGGGTGACCGCCGACAAGCTCGGTAAACCGCCCGTGTCGAACAAGAAGCCAATTCCTGTGTGGGCGAAGGAGCACGATCATCCCGTCCAGTATTGGCCGCGTCCCGATCATCGCGATGGCCTGTTGGATCTGTTTGCCTCGATGCGCACCGCCGCGAACCGCGCCGGTCTCTACCAGTATTCCTTCTTCAAACAGGCGCACGTGCTCACGGCCAGCGGCGTTGGCGGTGGATCGCTGATTTACTCGAACGTGACGCTTCGGCCTCATGCCGAAGTGCTCGCCGGTATCGGATTGAGCCTCGGCGACGCGGAGTACGACGCAGCCGCTGCGTGGATGGAGAAGTATCGCGGCAAGTTGAGCAAGGTCGTGACGAAGATTCCGCTGCCGGGAAGGGACGTGGAGACGCTGGGCCCCGACGAAGACTATCTGTACCTCGATCGCGTCCGCGTGATGAAGGACGCGGCGGCTGTCGTCGCGCAGAAGCTCGGCCTGCCCGCGCCGTGGCACGCGCTGGACTTGTCGGTGGTCGAGTACGACCCTGCACCGGGCAGCGACGCCTCGAAAAACCACACGTTCTGCGAACGGCAAGGCCGCTGCATTTTCGGATGTCTGCCCGCCGCCCGCCACACGCTGAACAAAACGATTTACGGAAAGTTCCTCACGGACCAGTCGCCGAATGCGACCCCTGATGTCACGTTGATGCCGTTGGCGCAGGCACGACTGATTAGGAAAGTTGCCGGCGGGTATGAAGTGACGTATCGCGATTACCGCGACGGCGGCGACGAAAAGAAGGTTCAGGCGCCTGTTGTTTTCGTTGGTGCCGGTACCCTCGGCACGACCGAACTGTTCCTTCGATCACGCGATACGGGCGGGTTGAGCTTGAGTCGCACATTGGGCAGCCACTTCTCGACCAACGGCGATTTCGGCGCGTTCGTGTTCAACACGGAAAAACCAGTTCACAGCGCACGCGGTCCGATCAACACCTGCCATGTTCCGATCAAGTTCGATGGTCTGCATTTCACGTTCGAGGATTGCGCGATTCCGGCCATGACAGCCGCCATCACCAAGACCGCGCTCACCGTGATGGACAATTTCGCGCAGCGTGAAGCATTCCGCGCGAAGATGGAATTCGCGTGGGCGGCCCGCGCGCTGCCGGACCTCGGTAACCTGCTCCCGCTGCTGCCCGATCCCCATGACCCGAATTCGTTTCAGACAGAAGGAGAAATGGTCGCCAACATCTTCTTCTTCAACGTCATGGGACAAGACGACGCCAGTGGCGTGTTCACGTTGGACCACGACCGCCTGGACCTCGATTGGGCCAACCCGATCGCCAATCGACCAATCTGGGGAAAGATCGAAACGGTGTTGCGTCATTTCGCGGACGCGATGGGCGGGACGTACATGCCATTGCCGCTCTGGAGAGGGCTCGCCAACAAGAAACTCGTTGTCACCCATCCACTGGGCGGCGCCCCGATCGGATCGAACGTGTTGGACGGCGTGGTCGATGAATTCGGGCGGCCGTTCGATGGGAGTAAGCCGGGAGCTTCAACTGACGTGTTACCCGGTTTGCACATCGTCGACGGCGCCACGATTCCGGGAGCACTGGCGGCCAATCCGACATTGACCATCGCTGCGCAGGCGCTCAAAGCGGTCGCAAAAGCTCTTCCCTGATAGGTCGCTGCTTCATCACGTGACGAATCGATCGGATTATTGTGGCGCCTCGAAGATTCTCACCTCGGCGGGGCGGCCGATACGAGACGGAACGGCGACGTACAGACGATTCTGCGCCGCGACCCACAGACCCGTGCGGGCTCCATCTCTCGTCGCGATTCTGCCGGCACGACGGAGCGTGTCGCCATTCCGCTCGACGACATCGACGAAACCGTCGCCGCCAATCACATACAGCCGATTTCGCGTCGTGTCATAGAACATGTCGTCTGTGTCTCCGACGACGGGAACGGACGTCACGACCTTGCCGCTCGCCGTATCGAAGGCCGTCACCATCGCCGGACGCCTGCAGCCGACGAAAACCCGGTGCGTCATTTCGTCGAGGGCCATCGGATAATTCGCCTGGCATGGACCGGTTGCCCAACGGCCACGCACTGACATGTCTTGACGGTCGGCCACGACGATCTGGGAAGCTCCCGGAAGGTTCGCGAACACTCCCAGGCCGTCACGTTCGAGCTGGAAGGATTCCGGATGACCGGGAATCGCGATGCGTCGCGTCACCTCGCCAGACGCTGGATTGACGACGAACAGGCCGCCCTGCGCCGCAACATAGAGCTGCTTCCGAGCTGCGTCGTACCGCACGTTGTCGGCATCGCCGCCGATCTTCATCGTCCAGCGTGTTTGGAACGTGTTCGCATCCACCAGCTGCAGCGTTCCCGTATCTCCGTTCGCGACAGCTACCGCTGGCAGGTCAGGAACTGTCACGATCCCCTGCGGCTCGTGAAAACCAGGAAGAGATCTCAAGTAGGCGTTCTTCGCGGTATCGATCACTTCGACGGTGTCGTTTCCGAGAGCGGCAACGAACAGATGTTGACGATCGGCGTCGAATGCCAGGTGATCGATTCGGCCGCTCACATTTGGCAAAGGAACGACTGCGACGGAACGGAGCCACTGATTCGGGTCGCCGGCCGGCGATTGTGCGTCTATCGAGCCGCACGCCGCGCACACGACCATAGCCGCTACTGTCATGGTCGCGTAGAGAGGACTCCACCTGGTCACCATAACTTTCTCCCGTGAACGACTTTCGGAGCTCACTTGTGTTGAGATGCGGGGCGAGCCACTGGCACCCCATCGCGCAAGCGTGCGCGCTGGGGACCCCGCCGACCGGCTCCCCCCCCCCGGCCCCAAAAGGGCCCGCCCCCACCCCGCCCCAACGAGCGCCCCCCC